>Ga0316204_10000323_pt1 | contig 192229 bp, 174 predicted proteins | sample 6monrhotite_MG_2_FD_205661 | JGI IMG/M metagenome (GOLD analysis project Ga0316204, IMG submission 205661) | Microbial mat bacterial communities from mineral coupon in-situ incubated in ocean water Damariscotta River, Maine, United States -... | ecosystem: Environmental > Aquatic > Marine >... | reverse complement strand
TTCAATCAATAGCCCCAGCCATGTCGGTGAAGCGGGTTATAGGGGCAACGCCCAAACTTGTAAATACCTAATTACACATTTAATAAAAAATCATAAAAAAATAAACAAAATCACACAAACACCGGGGATTTATGATTGAATTAAAGGGGTTAGCTATAGGCTTTAACCAAATAACGGCATAATCAAAAGGTAATTATTTGACATATGTGGCTTCTGCAGGCATTTTTAACGCAATATTTGTCAGATTGCGTTAAAAGTAAACATGAAAAAAATAGAATCAGCTGTTAAAAGACTTAAAAATACGGCCTGTAACCAAAAATTCTTTAAAAAGAACCGGCATGTTCTTATGGGCCTGACTCTTTTCATTGGGGGGGGCACAATGGGCAGCCTCATTGACTTTACCCCGCCCAATACCCAAAAGTCTGATAGCCACTCTATAATAGAACAATATATAGACAACACCAGTTACGCCCCATCAGATACAGTCGCACCAGAATCCCTTAACACATCTCCAAAAGAACCTGAACTGGAACTCAAAGAAATCCGCATCAAACGCGGCCAGGGAATGATGGATGTTTTGATCAATAACGGTGCGGGCCGACAAGAAGCCTATAAGGCCATCAAGGCACTATCCACACATTATGACATGAAGAAGTTACCAGTGGGGCAGATGCTACAGGCAAGTTATCATCCTGACGGAAGTCTTGCGGGGCTCAACATGCAAAAAAGCTTTGATCATATAATCCGTGTGAGCCGCTCTGAAGAAGGCTTTGAGGCCGCCATAGAAGACTTGCCGTCCCTAAAACTAACCCGCCATGTTCACGGGGTTATTGAGGATAGCCTGTTTCTGTCAGCCTATAGGGAAGGGCTGCCCAACAGTGTCATCGTTGATATGATTCGCATTTTCTCCTTTGATGTGGATTTTCAGCGAGAAATCCGCAAAGGTGATTCTTTTGAAATTTTATATGAGCGAAAAATGTCCCAGGACGGTCGCCGCGTGGAAGAGGGGAATATTTTATTCGCCAAATTGACCCTTCGCGGCAAACCCATCAGCCTGTATCGTTATCAGGCTGAAAAAGCGCATTTTGCCGACTATTTCCACGAAGATGGCAGAAGCGCAAAAAAAGCCTTGATGCGCACCCCCATCGAAGGCGCGCGGCTATCTTCCTATTATGGCAAGCGAAAACATCCGGTTCTTGGCTATACCCGTATGCATAAGGGGCTTGATTTCAGCGCCCCCACCGGAACACCGATCATGGCCGCCGGGGATGGTATTGTCGAGCGGGCTTCCAGATACGGTGCATATGGTCATTATGTGCGCATACGCCATAACGGCACCTATAAAACGGCCTATGCCCATTTAAGCAAATATGGCCGGGGGATTAAGTCAGGAAAACGCGTCAAACAAGGCCAGATCATCGGCTATGTGGGGGCCACGGGCCGTGTCACCGGACGACATCTGCATTATGAGGTATTTATGAATGGCAAACAGGTCAACCCCCTGCGCCTAAAAATTCCCACAGGCATCACGCTTGCCGGCAAAGACAAACAAAAATTCCTCACTCTTGCCGGTGATGTTGACAAGAAAATCACCGCCAAAAAACAGAATATTCTGCTCACATGGAAGCAGAAAGTGGCCATGAATGATGTGGGCGAAGATGAAGAAATGTTGGTGATGCTTCAGGACGCAAAAATCATCTACATGAACCCCAAGAAAAAATAATAGGATAAATTATATTTGAGCGTCACTCCTGCGCAGGCGGGAGACTAGACCTCTTATAAAAACTGAGTTCCTGCCTGCGCAGGAATGACCGGGATGGGGCGGGAGCGAAGGCAAAAAGGACTATATAAATAACAAGGGGAAACCCGCCCTGCTTAACGGTTTTTGATTCGGTTTAGCCTAATCCGGCGGCTCAGCCTCCATCTCGCAACGCATAAAATGAAAAGTAGCTGAAAATCCAATTCCGCTTTGATTTAAAAAAAATTACTGTAAAAAGGTTGCGATGAAAGAAATGCTTAAAATTATGATGATATTGGTGCTCGTCTTTGCGACAACCTTTATCATTGCCAAGACGACCGGACTGCTCAGCCTGGAACAGATCGAAGGTTGGCTCATGGCAGCCAAAGATGCCCCGGCCATATATATTATGGCCATCGTCATTGCGCTACTGTTTATGGATCTGTTCATCACGGTACCAACCTTAAGCCTGATTATGTTGTCGGGGTATTTTCTGGGGTATCCTTTGGGGGTTTTGGCCTCGATCACGGGTTTGACTATAGCTGGATGCAGCGGTTATATGTTGAGTTACCTTTTTGGCAATCGGGTTTTGCGCTTTCTGATCAAGGATGCAGAAAAACGCCAAGAGATGAAAGTGACCTTCCACAAACATGGTTTCGCCATGATCCTGCTTTCGCGGGCCTTGCCCATGTTGCCGGAGGTCACCTCATGCCTGTCCGGATCAACAAAAATTCCCTTCATAAAGTTCATTTCGGCTTGGTTAATCGGCAATATCCCCTATGTGCTCATCGCCGCCTATTCAGGGTCGATCAGTTCAATCAGCAACCCCATGCCTGCCATATTCACTGCCATCGGCATCACTAGCTTCCTCTGGCTCGGCTGGTTCATTTTCCACCGCATCCAGAAGAAAATACCGGCCAATGGATAAAAGGAAAAAGCAGCATCAATAGCATAAGAGTCCCCCATTGAGTTATCACGGTTTTTCATTTATCGTTATGACCATTCCACTCGACAATCAGCATAGGGAGAGATTCAATGCCAAAATTACAGAAATTCAATCACATTCTTTTTGCGCTTTTGGGAAGCGGGCTTATCCTTTTTGCGATTATTCTCCTGATCCCCCTCGCCATTGATTCTTATAGCAATTGGCAAAGACCGGATCATACCCCTCTGCCCGATCACAAGGTTATTGAACTCACCAAAGATAATAAATTTACCCAAACCATATCTTATGAGCGAGGATTTTGGGCATGGACGGATCATATCCCCCAAAAAGACGGCACCAGAAAAACCGTAACAAGCCCCTATTATATTATTCCGGTTGCCCAGGCTACGCTTGAAAATGAACAGAAAAGGGAAAATGTTGCACGGAGCGCAATGACAATAGGCAAAACGCCAACTTATCACGGGCGGGCGGGCGGAAATTATAATAATATTATAATTTATAATACCGCTAACAATAGCCTAAAAAAGATTTTTGATCAGCGGCTATTGGTGCGTCATATTAATGTTCATAAATATCATGACAGCCATTTTGCCCTTCTTCAAACCCTTCCTCTGTCTGAAATAAGAGATAACAAAAAAGACCCGGTCGATGCGTATTATGTCTATAGCTTCACGGACGAAACATTGACAAGACTCGCTGTGCCTAAATTGGGTAACATTTCCTTTATCACGGATCAGAATCTACCCTATTTTTTAATACGCGGAAAAATAGATTTTGATAAGAATGGTGAATTTGATCAGTATGACCCTTTTCGCCTATTTTTATGGGATTATGAATCCCATAAAATCACCCCATTCCCGGGGGAGGCCATAACAGAGGACCTTCAAAGAAACCTAGATGGACGGAATTTAATAGAATGAAAAAAACAACAGTAATATTTTTGTATCTCTTGGCGTACCTGTTCGGTCATCCTGTGTTGGCCCAAGAAATGCCAAAGGGGCCCGCACCACAGATTGAGATATTCCGCAATATTGCCTTTGGTTCGGATGAAAAACAAAAACTGGATATTTACCAGCCGCGTTCAAAGACAAGCGCACAAAATACCGGAAATTTGCCCGTGGTCATTTTTATTCATGGCGGCGGATGGCAAATTGGCGATAAAAGACGGTCAAGAACCCACGGAAAATTTTATGCCAAAAGGGGGATAATCTTTGTTTCCGTCAACTATCGCCTATCAGATAAAGCCGTCCATCCCGCCCAAATGATTGATGTTGCCGCCGCCGTTAAATGGGTGACAGAGAATATTTCAAAGTATAATGGCCGGCCATATGACTTTATCCTAACCGGGCATTCCGCCGGTGCCCATCTGGCGGCACTTATCGGCCTGGACAAAAAATATCTTAAATCACACAATTTGGCCCCACATCTGTTCAAACTTGTTGTGCCGGTAGATTCAGCAAGTTTTGACCTGCCATATTCAGCAAAAAACGGTAGCAAGGTGCTAAAACATTTTATTAAGAAAAACTTCGGTGATCAAAAAAGCAACCTCCTCGATGGTTCCCCCTTATTCCATGCCCAAAAAACAACCACCATTCCGCCGCCCTTTATGACCTTTATTTCAGGTGAACGGCCCGATATCCGCGTAAGTGCAAATGACTTTACAAAAGCTCTTAAAAAAGCGGGCGGAAAAGCGGACCTCATCACATTAAACGGCATCAACCACAAAACAATGAACACGTTCATTTCCGTAGAAAGCCCCATTTCAAAAATCATCTTAGGAGCCGCCCTCAACCGCAATTAACATCACGCTGAAAGCTCCAATCCGTCGGGGCCGGTGGTCACGGTGATATTGTCGCCGTCATGAACTTCGCCTGCCAGAATCAAATCGGCAAGTTTATTTTGCAGGACATTCTGGATAACCCGTTTTAAAGGACGCGCGCCATAGACGGGATCATACCCCGCGTGCGCCAGCCAATCTTTGGCACTGACATCCAGCTCAAGCGTGAGCTTACGGTCCACCAATAGGTTTTCCAAATGGCGCAACTGAATATCAACAATGCCGTGCATATCTCCCCTGGCCAAACGGTGAAACAGCGTGACTTCGTCCAGACGGTTAAGAAATTCCGGACGGAAGGCCACGCGGACATGTTCCATGACCTGGCCGCGCACCTCTTCCACATCCTGCCCATCCTCAAGCCCCGCAAGCACATCACTGCCCAAATTACTGGTCAGAATGATTAGCGTATTGGTGAAGTCAACGGTCCGGCCCTGGCCATCTGTCAGGCGGCCATCGTCCAGCACCTGAAGCAGAATATTAAAGACATCCGGATGAGCCTTTTCCACCTCATCAAACAGAACGATCTGGTAAGGCCGCCGGCGAACGGCCTCGGTCAAAACGCCGCCCTCTTCATATCCAACATAACCGGGCGGCGCACCGACAAGTCGGGATACCGCATGTTTTTCCATAAATTCGGACATATCAATACGCACCATGGCATGTTCATCATCAAACAGAAATTCTGCCAGTGCCTTGGTCAATTCTGTCTTTCCTACCCCCGTGGGGCCAAGGAATAAAAAAGATCCGATGGGACGGTTTTGATCCTGCAATCCAGCGCGGGCGCGGCGTACCGCTGCACAAACCGCACTAACCGCTTCATGTTGTCCAATCACTCTTTGTCCAAGATGCTCTTCCATCTGAACCAATTTCTCCCGCTCACCCTCCAGCATTTTATCCACAGGAATGCCCGTCCAGCGGCTCACGACAGCCGCGATATCTTCTTCACGCACTTCTTCCTTCAGCAGCATATTTTCCGTCTCGCCGGCCTCATGGGCTTCGGCCACCTTTAAAGCATCTTCCAGTTTCGGGATAATGCCGTAAGCCAGCTCCCCGGCCTTAGCCAAATCACCGCGCCGTTCGGCCTGCTCCAATTCGATGCGCGCATGATCAAGTTGTTCCTTGATTTTCACATCACCGGCAATCCGGTCCTTCTCCAGATTCCATTGCACCGTAATGCTGGCGGATTTATCTTCCAGCAGAGCCAGTTCTTTTTCAAGATTTTGCAGCCTTTCCTGCGATGCCGTATCTTTTTCCTTATGCAGGGCTTCTTTTTCGATTTTCAATTGAATGATCCGCCGGTCCAGCTCATCAAGCTCGGTTGGCTTGCTGTCCACTTCCATTTTTATACGCGAGGCCGCCTCATCCATAAGGTCAATGGCCTTATCCGGCAAAAACCGGTCATTGATGTAACGATGAGACAGGACAGCCGCCGCCACAGTGGCGCTGTCAGTAATGCGAATGCCGTGATGAAGTTCGTATTTCTCTTTCAAGCCGCGCAAAATGGAAATGGTATCTTCCACAGTAGGCTCAACCACCATCACCGGCTGGAAGCGCCGCTCAAGAGCCGCATCTTTTTCCACATATTTACGATATTCATTCAATGTGGTGGCCCCAATACAATGCAGTTCACCCCGCGCCAAGGCCGGTTTCAACAGATTCGAGGCATCCATGGAGCCCTCACTGGCCCCGGCACCGACAATGGTATGCATTTCATCGATGAACAGAATAATCCCGCCATCAGAAGCCGAAACTTCCTGCAAAACGGCCTTTAGACGTTCCTCGAATTCCCCGCGATATTTGGCACCGGCAATCATAGCCCCCATATCAAGCATCATCACCCGCTTGTCAATCAGGCTGCTCGGCACATCACCGTTGGTAATCCGAAGGGCCAAACCTTCGACAATGGCGGTTTTACCAACGCCTGGCTCACCAATTAAAACCGGGTTGTTTTTACGGCGGCGGGAAAGAACCTGTATGGTGCGGCGAATTTCTTCATCGCGGCCAATAACCGGGTCAAGCTTACCATCGCGGGCCGATTGGGTTAGGTCCTGCGCATATTTATTAAGCGCGTCATAATTATCTTCAGCACTTGCACTGGAAGCCGTACGGCCTTTGCGAATTTCATTGATGGCAGCATTTAGGTTTTTCGCCGTCAGGCCCGCAGATTTTAAGATGTCCGCAGATTTTGTGTCTTTGGCCAATACCAGAGCCAGTAACATCCGTTCAACCGTAACATAATCGTCACCGGCTTTCTTGGCAATTTCCTCGGCATTTTCAAACAGGCGGGCGGTTTCTGCGGAAAGATATAACTGCCCGCCGCCGCTGCCTTCGACTTTTGGATAGCCCAGCACCTCTTTTTCGGTGGCCTTGATCGCCGCCTTGGCATCAGCGCCGGCCGCAGTCATCAGATTGGCGGCAAGACCTTCTTCGTCTTCGAGAATAACTTTTAAAACATGTTCGGGCGTAAAGCGCTGATGTCCTTCGCGAATGGCATAGCCTTGGGCTGATTGAATGAAGCCCTTTGTCCGGTCGGTATATTTTTCAAAATCCATATCCCTCAAACTCCTTTAGTAAAAAACAATATATTCTATATATGACGGGGTATATTTGTCACACAAGGGGGCGATCAATATTTTTTGTTAAATACTGTTAAGAAATTTAAGGCCTTGTGAAGAAACTTAAGATCTGAGGATAATTGGAAAAATTCAGATCACCGTTGCAAAAAAATAGAGGCCGTCGATATATTTCGCGGCCTCTATAAAAAAATCACGGTTGTTCAGCCGTTTCTATGCGTCTGCGTCTGTTTCTGCTATTACTTTTTTCCGCGCCCGGACAGTTCTTTTTTTCGGGGGCGCAGCTTGTATTTTTTCTTCTGGAATTTGACTGGCTTCTGTTTCAATATTCTCAGGTGCTTTTTTAATGGCTTTTTTCACAGGCCTTTTCTTTGGCACATCAAGATCAAGCTCCAGGGCCGGTTGCGCCTGAGCATCACCCACACCATTTTTCGCCACATATACTGGTTTTTTTTCCGGGCTTTTTTCTGGCTTCTGTTCCGGGCTTTTTTCCGGGCTTTTTCCGGGCTTTTCCGGCATATTATTTTCTTCAGAATTCTGTCCCGGTTGCCCATTTTCCGCCGCTTGGACTGATGGTTTGGACTCAACTGGTTTGGCGTTAGCGCGGCGTTCCGCATCTTCCAGCGCCTTTCGGGCAATCTCTTTTTCACGCACCGCTTTGGCCGCAGCTTCTACGGCAGAAAATTCAGCATATATTCGGTAATAATGATCCGCATGCTGGCTTAAAGATTCTGACTCAAGCCGATCAGATGCCCGCCTGTCTTGTGCCAACAGCTTGTATTTTTCATATAGCTGTACGGCCGTCCCGCGCTGATGTCCAGCAGGACCCCTGCTGTCCATTTGTTTTGTCGGTGAATTAGGCTGATGAGCGCGGTTATTATGCTGCCGGGGTTTTCCCCCGCCGCGTTTTTGATTATTCTGATGTGACTTATTAGACTGGCCTGGTCGGCCCTGCCTATTTTGTCGGTTATTCTGATTTTGATTCATGAAAACAACGCTAAATAAGGGCTGACCTGGACAATGCTGTATCACAATAAGATATGCACACCATTCTGTCTGACAGCGGTTACTTTTTCAAATATATAATATCTGGGGTTTATGTTTCCGGGGCATTATCTTTCATAATCATCCCGAACCCTTACACTCTCTATAAAAGTGACCTTACATTAGCCTTTCGCAGACCAAATGCCAACTTTATTTTTTATTTTACGTCAATTTCTTAAAAATCAAGCACCAGGCAACGATCCCGGCCCGCCAAGTCCGGGATAATCCGAATATTTTCCGCCCCGCTGTTTTGAAATATACGTGCCACCTGCGCACCTTGCCGATAACCAATTTCAAGAAAGGCATGGCCACCGGCAATAATCCGGGCCGGAAAGACTTCAGCAAGTTTTTCATATTCTTCGAGGCCATCGTTTTTGGCAAATAATGCCATATGAGGCTCATAATCATGCACATCCTTTGCCAAATCTATCGCATCTTCTTCAGCGATATAGGGCGGATTACACAGAATAATGTCAAATTTTTTGCTGGGCGGTAACTGCTGCATCCAGTCACTCAGAATGAATTCGCATCTTTCTGTAAAGCCGAGCCTTCGCGCATTTTCTTTAGCCAGCTCCAGTGCCTTATCTGATATATCAATAGCGGTGCCCAAACTATTTGGTAATTCAAACAATAGAGACAATATAAGACATCCGCTCCCCGTTCCCAGATCCAGTATCTTTAATATTTCAGTCTTGTCCGAAATAGATTTAAGGGCCGCTTCAATCAATGTCTCACTATCCGGCCTTGGGGTCAAACAATCACGGCTCACGTTAAATGTCAGACTCCAAAAATCTTTTCTGCCAAGTATTTGCGATATAGGCTCCCGCAAAAGCCGCCGCTCAAGAAGGGCCTGAAAACCGGCTTCCTCGGCACCGCTCATTTGCCGGTCCGGCGTCAAAATAAAGTCTATTGGCATAAGGCCCGTCGCCTCTTCCAACAATAGATCCACATCCAGCCCCGATGTTTCATTGCCTATCTGGTCGAGCCTGCGGATGGCCTTATTTCTTATGTCGCCAAGTCGGGCCATATTTAATTTAATTTTATTCATCCTGATTTAATGACAGGGTTCGTTGCATAATATTTGGTCATAATATCTGGTCATAATATCTGGGTTCGCGTCATAATATATTGAGAAACCCATCAAAAAATTCAATTAATCAACGGTTCATTTCAGCCATCAGTGCGGCCTGTTCCTCGGTGATCAACGCGGTAATAACCTCGCCCAGTCCATCACCTGCGATGATCTGATCCAGCTTATATAGCGTCAAATTTATGCGGTGATCTGTTACCCGGCCCTGGGGGAAGTTATAGGTTCGGATGCGGCCTGACCGATCGCCGCTGCCCACCTGCTCTTTACGTTCCGCAGATCTGATCGCGTCCCGCTTTGCCCTTTCCGCATCATAAACGCGGGCCATCAGGACTTTCATGGCCTTCTGGCGGTTTTTAAGCTGAGACTTCTCATCCTGCTGCTGAACCGTGATCCCGGTTGGAAGATGCGTAAGCCGTACCGCGCTGTCGGTGGTATTGACGCTCTGGCCGCCCGGGCCGCTCGCGCGGAAAATATCAATGCGGATATCCTTGTCATCAAGCTTGATATCCACCTCTTCCACTTCAGGCATCACCGCAACAGTTGCCGCAGACGTATGAATGCGCCCGCCGGTTTCTGTATCCGGGACGCGCTGAACCCGATGGCCGCCGGACTCATATTTAAGTTTGGCAAAAACGCCCTTGCCGGATACCGAGACGATGACCTCTTTAAAGCCGCCCACATCACTGCTTGAAGAATTGACCACATCAAATTTCCAGCCTTCCAGCACAGCATAACGCTGATACATACGGAACAGATTGCCCGCAAAAAGCGCGGCCTCATCACCGCCGGTGCCGGCCCTAATCTCAAGCAGTGCATTTTTATCATCGTCCACATCCTTGGGCAAAAGCATAACTTCCACGTCGCGCTCAAGCGTAGGCAAAGATTTTTTCAAATCGGGCAGTTCCATTTCTGCCAATTCTTTCATATCAGGGTCACTGCCTGAATCTTCGATGATCTCTTCCAATTCCTTCATATCGCGAATCAGGGAAAGATAACCCTTGGCGGCCTTAACCACCGGGGTCAATTCTGCATATTCCCGAGTAATGGCGATATACTCATCGGAAGAAATCTGGCCTGCCAAAGACATCATATGTTCCAGCTCTTCATGGCGGGTGATTAATTGTTGCAATCGTTCTTGTGGTATCATCTTGGTTTTTCTTTTTTGTTGGCAGGCGGTCGCCGTCCCGCATCATCTTAACTTACTCAAGCTTTCATCCCCTTGAGGCAGAAAATCGCTAACGGTAATATGTTAAGTGATCCATCAATTGATCAAGGGCAACTTCTGTTTGGCCCCCATCGGCGAAATTTTTTACGGTAACAACGCCGCGTTTTAGCTCATCCTCACCAATCAGGACAGCCGCAGCAGCATTGGCCTTATTGGCCCGCTTCATACGTTTACCCATATTGCCCCGATAAGACATATCAACACTATAGCCCGAAGCCCGCAATTGTTGCGCAACCCCCAGAGCCTCTGTTTGACATTCGCTGCCCACAGGAACAACGGCAATTGGCCGATTTTCCGCCGGCACCAAATCCGGTGACACAAGTTCTGCCAGCCGCTCCATACCAGCGGCCCATCCGATGCCCGCTGTTTCCGGGCCGCCCATCATACCAATCAAGGCATCATAGCGCCCGCCCGCCAGAACAGTTCCCTGTGCGCCCAGCGCCGTTGTGATAAATTCAAAGGCCGTATGACTGTAATAATCAAGGCCGCGCACCAGCCGCTCGTTAAGGGTATATTGTATCCCAAGCCTATCAAGACCCATAAGGACTTCCTGAAAGAAGGCCTTGGTTGCCGCATTATAATAGTCGGATATTCGCGGCGCGTTTTCCACCAAAAGCCGGTCGCCGTCATCCTTGCTGTCCAGAATACGCATGGGGTTTTTTTCCAGGCGGGCAAGGCTGTCTTCACTGAGCTTGTCCTTATGAGCACTGAAATAAGTCACCAACGCATCACGGTATGCCTGCCGGCTATCCTGATCCCCGAGGCTATTAATCTCCAGCGTCACATCGGCCATCAAGTTAAGTTCTGTCAACAACGTGACGGCAAGGGCCAGCACTTCAATATCCGCCTGAGGTTCCGCCGCGCCCAAAATTTCAACGTCCAATTGGTGAAATTGCCGCATCCGTCCTTTTTGGGGCCGCTCATAACGGAACATGGGGCCATAGCCAAAAAATTTGCACGGCAAAGATTGTTGAAGGCCATTTGATATAAACGCGCGGGCAATGCCAGCGGTATATTCCGGGCGCAACGTCAATGACTCGCCGCCGCGATCCTCAAATGTATACATTTCCTTTGCGACCACGTCGGAAGTTTCGCCAAGCGTACGCTTAAACACTTCGGTAAATTCAAAGATCGGCGTTCTGATTTCCGCATGGCCAAAGCGTTTGGCGATATCCTGAAAAGTCTCCTGTATGAACCGAAATGTCCGTATCTTGTCGCCCATGATGTCGTGGGTGCCTCTTACAGGCTGTAATTTCGGGCCAGGTTGTAATTTCGCCACTGATTAACTCCCTAACTTTTCGTTCTCTTGTTTTTCCATCTCAAGCTCCGCAGCCTTTTTCTCTACCAAATTCACAATATGATCCACAAGATTATCATCATCAATTTTATGATCAGACAGACCATTCAGATAAATCATATGATTACCGTTCCCGCCGCCAGTCAGGCCGATATCTGTTTCGCGGGCCTCACCCGGACCATTGACCACACATCCTATGATGCTCAGACTAAGCGGCGTTGAAATATGGTTTAACCTTCGCTCTAATGTTTCCACCGTCTTGATGACCGGGTAGGCTTGCCGAGCGCAGGACGGGCAGGATACAATCCGGACACCCCGATGCCGGATATCCAGGCTTTTCAAAAGATCAAAGCCGACTTTGATCTCTTCCACCGGATCCGCTGATAAAGAAACACGGATCGTATCCCCGATACCGGACCAGAGCAGCATACCCATCCCGATAGAGGATTTCACCGTACCAGCGCGCAGGGCGCCGGCTTCGGTAATCCCCAAATGCAATGGATAATCACAGGCATCCGCCAAACCCTGATAAGCCGCTACCGACAAAAAGACATCAGAGGCCTTTACACTTATTTTAAATTCAAAAAAATCATTGTCTTCCAAAATCCTGGCATGTTCCAAGGCGCTTTGCACCATGGCAGCGGGGCAGGGCTCGCCATATTGTTCCAGAAGATGTTTCTCTAATGATCCGGCATTCACACCGATTCGCATAGAACAACCATGATCTTTCGCCGCCTGAACCACATCACGAACCCGGTCCGCAGACCCGATATTACCGGGATTGATCCGCAGGCAAGCCGCACCTGCTTCCGCCGCTTCGATCGCTCGCTTATAATGAAAATGAATGTCCGCAATGACCGGCACCGAAACACCGGCAATGATGTCCTTTAAGGCAACCGTTGACTCTTTATCCGGACAGGAAACACGAACAATATCCGCGCCCGCTTCTTCCATTTGCCGGATCTGACGTATGGTCGCCTGCACGTCCGTGGTCAAACTGTTGGTCATGGTTTGAACCGAAATGGGCGCATCGCCCCCCACGGGAACTTTCCCCACCATGATTTGCCGCGATTTGCGGCGCAAAATGTCACGGTATGGTCTTATGCTCATATGCCGTCAATTTCCTGATTTGAATTTTATGATTTAAATTTTATGATTTCATCGGGCGTAAACATGCGAAATGTTTCCGCGAATATCAAGAGGAATCGCGAAAATGGCACATGTTTTTACAGGGAAGTGCAGGCGGTAATGGCTTTAATGGGACAATAATGCTGTTTTCAGAAGAAGGTCATGTTTATCCAGGCTGATATTATCCCGGATTTCACCCTGTTTCCCAAGAGGCTCCGCCGCCATATTACCCACAAAAACGGATACGGCACCGGCATTGCTGGTCATTAATTTCATACCAGCATGATCCGCCACGAAAAAATCTTCCCCCGCAAGCAAAAGTCGGTCCACCAAGATTTCACTATCGGCATTCACAATACGGACCCAGGCATCACGATGTACAGACAGATGAAGCTGTTCTGACTGAACAGCCGCAGTCTCCTGAATAGCAGCAGTCTCCTGAATAGCAACCCCCGCGGCAGCGACATTAAATTCCTGCATCGTTGATGTGACGCGCGCCGACTGAACCGGCGGAACGCTTTCACGACTCACTATTTGTTTTTCTGGTTGTTTCTCTAGTTGTTTCTCTGGTGATTTTGCCATTAATTTTTCTGGTGATTCTTCCCGTGTTTCTACTGATGCAGGGCGTGTTTTTGCAACATGCACCTGATCCGTATCACGACTAGAGATCAATATATTCGATGTTACTTCGAACACATCCGGCAAAGCAGAAAATAATAAATTTTTATTGCTATTGGTGGCATGCCATACACCATAAAGGACCAGCAGGCTCAATATGACCATTGATACGGTCAGATTTTGGGCGTGGTTATGTTTCTTTTCTACGTCCAAAAACACCAAATCAACTTTTTTGGCGCTCCCCTGAAATTCTTTTTTATATTGAGATACGACCTGTTTTGCATCCAGCCCAAGATATGCCGCATAATTTTTCAGGAAACCCGCCGCATAACAGGCAGACGGAAATTTATTAAAATCATCCTGCTCCAGCGCTGCCAGAAAATGGGGCCGTATGCATAATTCATCAGAAATTTTCTCAAGGTCTGACTCGATCAGATCATTACGTGCCTGAAAAAGCGTTTGCCCTATGGTGACGTTATGCCCAATAGTGTCAATTTTTGCGTCCCCGCCTTTTATCATGCCGTAATCAACACTATTTTCCAAGATTATCTCTTGATTCACTATTTTATCCCAACCATTTCATTAAAATATAATGAACAGTGTTTTAGCTATACGCTTTAATCTCTGCTCATATCCATATGTGTAGACATACCTACCCTAAAATGTTTGCTAATTTATTAACCGTTAGACTCAAAATGATTAAAATGAATCATTTCTTCATTATTTATTGAAGGGTCGTCATTGGTTTGTATGGAATGAGTGAACAGTAGACTCATTTAAAGAGTCAATGAAAATTTGCAAATATGCTTGTTTTTAAGGATAAAAACGCCTAATAGGTCAAATTTTAATGCCATGATCTCTAGCAAAGGCTGTTAACAGCCCCCGAAGGCTGTGGTCGGAACGACTCAGCAGGCCCTCTAGATATGGCTCAACAATAGATAAATCCATGCTGCGGATCATCATCTTTACCGGACCCACAGAAGCCGGGGCGATGGACAGGCGCCTGAAACCAATTGCCACCAGAGCAAGTGCCGTAATTGGCTTGCCGCCAATTTCCCCGCACAGGGTTATTGGCACATTATACGCGTTACATTTATCAACGATATGTTTCAACATTAATAAAGATGGCGGTGATACAGGATCATAACGTCCGGCCAATTTCGGATTTTCCCGGTCGCAGGCAAAGAAAAACTGCATTAAGTCATTACTGCCCACAGAAACAAAATCCAATAGCGGCAATAAATTATCCAATTGCCAAATTAACGCCGGCACCTCAAGCATCGTGCCTACACGAATTAACGACGGCAACTCACTCTTATTTCCTTTATGACGTTTTGTCTGACGATCCACTTCTTTATTCAGGATTGCCCTGGCCATTTTGAATTCGGAGACATCAGAAATCATCGGGAACATGATGTTCAATTCCCGCCCTGCGGCCGCACTCAATAAAGCTCTTACCTGATATCGCAGCAATGCCGGGCGGTCAAAAGCGATGCGAATTGCCCGCCAGCCTAAGGCTGGATTAGCCTCATCATCTCTCTTGAGAAAAGAAACCGGTTTATCGCCGCCAATATCAAGCGTGCGAAAGACGACCGGTTTGCCTTCCGCCGCTTCCAGAATATCACGATAAAATTCCGCTTGCGGGCCAACCCTTGGCAGTGATGCGCTTACCATGAACTGAAATTCCGTGCGAAACAGACCAATTCCGCTGGCTCCCGACCGCTTCAGGCCGTCCATATCAATCGTTAATCCCGCATTGACCAGAAGCTCGACATCCACCCCATCCAAAGTTCTGGCCGGTTTATCACGAAGCTGTTCATATTTTGCCAGCATGGCATTGCGCGAGTCGATGTTTTCCCGATAACTTTGCAAAATTTCAGGGGGCGGGGAAAAATACACAACGCCGTCAATGCCGTTGATAATGACATTTTCACCTTCGGCAACTTCCAGCAGAGCCTCTTCCATCTGGCCAATCATGGGAATACCAAGGGCCCGGGCAACAATGGCCACATGGGCTGTTTGCGAGCCGTCACGAAGAATAACGCCGCAAAGTTTTTCCCGGTCATAATCGAGTAAATCCGCAGGCCCCATATTTTCGGCAATAAGAATAGCTTTTTCCGGCAGGTTTTTTGATGCCGCCGTTCCTGACAGCCCCATGAGATGTCGATTCAACCGGTTGGCCAGATCATCCAGGTCGCTCAAACGTTCCCTAAGATAGGGATCGGACATTTTCAACATCCGCGTCTTGTTGTTCAGTTGAACTTTCTCCACAGCGGCTTCTGCTGTCAGTCCGGAATTAATGATATCTTCTATTTTGGATTTCCAGCCAACATCCTTGGCGAACAGCATGTAGACATCCAGAATTTCCCGGTGCTCTCCCTGATGCCGGACATCTTCCGCCGACATCATTTCCTCGATCTGCGTCTGAAGGGAAACCAGGGCTTTATCAAGACGTTTCTTCTCGGCCCGGACATTATCGGTTAAATGTTTAACCACTTCTATTTTTGGTTCATGGAAAACCGCCACCCCTTCGGCCATTCCCTCGGCAAAAACGCTGCCGGCGAATCGGGATGTCGCCGCCCTCTCGAGGGTCGCCTCCTGCTGCTCCATTGGGTCGAGCAAATCACCGCCAGCAACCAGTTCCGCCAGAACCATCGCAACCGTCTGCAATGATTCTTCTTCTTCCTGTATATAATGCCGCTGGGTTTTATTTTGAATCGCCAATACACCAACAACTTTACCGGACCGTAAAATCGGAACCCCCATCAGAGAATGATAAATTTCTTCTCCCGTTTCCGGGCGGTAGGCGAATTTTGGATGTTTCTGCGCATCCGATAAAATAAGGGGCATTGCCGTTGCCGCCACATGTCCGACCAATCCCTCGCCCACGCGAAGCCTTGTTTTATGAATCGCGGCATTATTCAGTCCTTCAGTGGCAAATAACTCCAGAATTTCGCCGCCCCGAATAAAATATACGGAACAAACTTCAGCTATCATATTATTGGCGACAAGGCGTGTGATCTCCGTCAGGCGCTGTTCGGCATTGCCGGCACTGGCCATAATTCCATGCAATCGTCTTAGCAGCTGACGAGGTGCATTGTTAATCGGACTCACTTATTCCCCTCCTCAAGAGTGTCTCATACCCCAAACCCCCAAATTCAAAGGCCCAAAAAATTTCAGGCCAACAGATTTTCAAGAATCCATCATCTTTATATCACATTCATTAACGGATAAATAATCACTGGCCTGTCGCAGAAGCCCGTCAATAATTTCCTGCGTAGATTGTTCTGCCTTTACCAGACCAACAATCTGGCCTGCCATAAGGGAACCTTCCTCCACATCACCATCAATCACCGCCCGCCGCAGCGCGCCGGCCCAATAATGTTCAATTTCAAGCTGTGCCTCTTTCATGTCCACATGCCCGGCCTGATGTTTGGCTATCACGCTACGCTGGGCCGCCAGGAATGATTCTGAGGCCTTATTTTTCAACGCGCGGACCGGAATAACCGGAAAACGTGGGTCTAACTGCACGGATGTTATCGCATCTCGACTATTCCCACGTATAAAAGCCTTTTTAAAATTTTCATGAGCAACGGATTCTGTCGCACAAACAAAAAGCGTGCCAAGCTGTACGCCGGATGCGCCCATCTCAAGATAAGATACCATAACTTCGCCCCGTCCGATACCACCGGCAACAAATACCGGAACATCTTTGATAAAGGGCAAAATTTCCTGCGCCAGAACCGACGTAGAAACAGGTCCGATATGACCACCGGCTTCCGAGCCTTCAACCACAATGGCATCCGCCCCGGACCGGATCAGTTTTTTCGCCAGAATGAGAGCCGGGGCAAAACAAATCACTTTAACGCCGCCGTCTTTTAAACGTTTGATATCCGCCGCCGCAGGTATTCCGCCCGCCAAAACCACATGAGAAATACTATGGCGCAAACATGTATCAATAAGATCACTAATCATCGGATGCATAGTGATCAGATTAACCGCAAAGGGTTTATTCGTCAGCACCCTGGTCGCCGTAATTTCATTATCCAGCAAATCCGGAGTCATGCTGCCGCAGGCGATAACGCCAAAACCGCCCGCGTTAGATATAGCCGCCACGAGGTTTCGCTCGGAAACCCAGCTCATGGCCCCCCCAAGAATAGCATGCTCGACACCAAGAAAATCTTTTCCCCGCTGCCATAATTCTGCCAATTGCGTCCGGCCTGCCGTCTCCATTCCCATTCCCTTTAACCCTAGTTGATAAAATTTTCTGATAAAAACTTATTGTTTATTCCTGGTCAGCATCAAGGCCAAAAGCCGTATGCAGCGCCCGAACGGCCAATTCATTATATTCCGCACGAATCAAGACACTGATTTTTATTTCGGAGGTTGAAATAACCTGAATGTTAATGCCTTTTTCCGCCAGAGTTTCGAACATACGCGCCGCAACACCTGCGTGTGAGCGCATGCCAACACCAATAGCAGAAATTTTGACAACATCTTTATCTGCCATCAACTTGGCATATTTCACATGGCCGCTTGCCTCCAAAATGGCCACAGCTTTTTCCGCGTCATTTTCCGGCACCGTAAAGGTCAAGTCCGTCTTCTGGCCATCTTCAGAAATATTCTGAATGATCATATCCACATTAATATTGCCCATCGCCAACGGCCCGAAAATTTTCCCGGCGATACCGGGTGTATTTTCCACGCCGACTAGCGTGATTTTAGCCTCATTTTTGGCATAGGCTATGCCACTGACGACTTGCTTTTCCACAATTTCATCCTCATCAACAACCAGTGTCCCTGGTTTATTTGTAAAACTTGACAGCACCTGAACCCGCACGCCATGATTCATCGCCATGGCAACCGAGCGGGTTTGTAAAACTTTTGCACCCAATGAAGCCATTTCGAGCATTTCTTCATAAGTAATTTTATCCAGCTTACGCGCCGCCGGAACGATACGGGGGTCAGTCGTATAAACCCCTTCCACATCCGTATATATATCACATCGGTCTGCCTTCAGAGCCGCCGCAAGAGCCACGGCAGAAGTATCCGAGCCACCCCGTCCCAATGTGGTAATGCGGTTATCAGATGAAATGCCCTGAAAGCCCGCCATAACACACACAATATTATCTTCGAGCCTGTCAATCATCACTGCCGTATCAATATTTTCAATCCGGGCAGAACTATGAACATCATTCGTCTTCAACGGGACTTGCCACCCAAGCCATGACCGCGCCGACACCCCCATATTTTGCAAGGTCAATGCCAATAGTCCCGCTGTAATCTGTTCCCCGGCAGATAAAACCGTATCATATTCCCTCGCATCATGCAGAGGGGAGGCTTCCTTAACCCATTTTATCAACTGATCCGTCGTTCCTGCCATAGCTGAAACGATCACAGCAACCTGATTTCCAGCCTCTGTTTCTTCTTTAACCCGGTCAGCAACACACCGTATACGATCAATATCTGCTACGGATGTTCCGCCAAATTTCATTACTATTCGTGACATATTTAACTCTTTTTTACCTGCGCCCACAGCCCAAGGCTGAACATTGAACAGACTAAACCGCGCTATACATATACGTTTATGGTCCTGTCATGCAAGTGGCCAGTAAAAAATATAATTTGATTTTCACTGGAATAAGGTGAAACTATGGTTAAGTTAAGGTTAAGTTCCCTTGCGTACAAGCAGAATTGGCATTGAAGTATAAAATGACAAAAAAACCAAAAGAAACCGACCCTCAGAATATTTCTGCCTCCGTTGACCCAGATGAAGTCGCACATTTTTCGGCGTTGGCGGCCACATGGTGGGATCCAAATGGCCCCTTTAAGCCCCTCCACAAATTGAATCCGACCCGTATCGCTTATGCAAAAAATAGCCTGTGCCGCCATTTTGGACGTGATCCACATGTTAATTTGCCTCTGAGTGGTCTTAGAATCCTGGATATTGGCTGCGGCGGCGGCCTTTTGTCAGAACCGGTCAGCCGCCTTGGGGCAACTATCGTCGGGGCTGATGCCGCGGAAAAAAACATTAAAACGGCAATGGCCCATGCCGCTGAAGCTGGGCTTGATATAGACTACCGAAACACCACCGCCGAAGCATTGGCAACAACAGGTGAAAAATTTGATGCTATTTTAAATATGGAAGTCATTGAACATGTGGCCCATATACCCTCTTTCCTTAATGCCTGTCACAGCCTGTTAAAAGATGACGGCTGTATGGTCCTGTCGACTTTGAACCGAACAGCCAAATCTTGGATCATGGCCATTGCCGGCGCAGAATATATCATGGGATGGCTACCCAAAGGGACCCATGACTGGCATAAATTCCTCAAACCTTCCGAGCTTGTCCGCGCGCTCGGCGAAAGCCAGTTTGACACCACCGATATAAAAGGCATGGTATATCACCCTCTATCAGGCGGATGGTCCCTTGATGATAAGGATTATAGCGTTAATTATATGCTTCTTGCTCAAAAGAACCAAAATGCATAGGGCTATAAAAAAGTCTCATCCCCTGATCTGGCGACCGGATGGCAGTAAAACCGAAGAAAGACTTGTGGCCAGCGAAATCCCTCTGGTGCTGGAATATAATTGTAAAAGCCACGCTGTCATGATGATTTCCCCCTTTGATATTCAAGATTTCGCCATTGGTTTTAGTTTGACTGAGGGCATTATTGACAAACTGAAGAATATCATGGGGCTCACCATCAACCAAAAAGACAAGGGCCTCGTTGCGGCGCTGGAAATTACCCCTGAGTATTTTGCCCGCCTGGATGAATTTGGCCGGACCATGGCCGGGCGAACCGGTTGCGGCATTTGTGGCACAGACCGCCTTGATCACGTCCTAAGGCCCTTAACGCCGGTCAAAAGCCAACTTAGGGTTAAAGCTGAAATTGTCCATAGCAGCATGCAAAACCTGTCCAGGCAGCAGGTTGAAAACAAAAAAACCGGCGCGTTACACGCCGCCGCTTTTGTTACACAAGAAGGTAAAATTCTCTGCGTACGGGAAGATATTGGTCGCCATAACGCGCTGGACAAGCTGATCGGACACATGATGCAGGAAGAAATAAACCCGGCAGATGGATTCGCCTTGATCACCAGCCGCTGCAGTTTCGAAATGGTTCATAAATGCGCAACCTTTGGCATTCCCGTCCTGGCCGCTGTTTCAGCCACCACAGACCTGGCCTTAAGCCTGGCTGAAGACGCCGAATTAACGCTCATTGCCTTTACCCGCAAAGACGGCATGAATATCTATTGCGACCCAAAAGGCCGGATTACGATATAAAATCACAGATATTTTTCTGTCTTCTATTGTCCTGGCTTTAACTTTTCTGGCTTTAACTTTTCTGGCTTTAACTTTTCTGGCCTCAACTTCTATGGCCTCAATTTTTCCGCAGCCATTAAGTCTTCCCGTCTGTTAATATTGAAAAACGGATCGGGACGCATATTATCCCAGATAAGGTCTTTATAGGGCTGCCGCCCGACCCATTCCATAACCCGCCGCCCGCCATCATGAATATATGTCGCAAGATCATCCTGCAATTCCGCCGCATAAATGCCCATTGTTGGATGCCGGTGAATTTCGCCGTCCGCGCCCCTTGATTTACAGATGGCAATTCTGGCCTCTGTTGTTCGCACCGCCCCCGTAAGCCGTACGACATAATCATCGGGGAAAAACGGACTGTCGCCAGAAAAGGTTATAATATGACTATAGCCATTTTTTGTTGCCGCATTCATGGCCGTTAATATACCGCCGAGGGGGCCAACATCCCTTATGTCATCTGCGATGACTTTCAAGTCCTTTGCCTGCCCACAAGACTGCAAACGGCGCGGGTCGCCATTGATGTTTAAGATCAGGCTATCCACTTGTTTTTGCGCCCGGTCAATGATGTGGCCCAACAGACTTGAGGAACCAAAAGGCATTAAAAATTTATCAACGCGGGTTTGGGGACAGGAATCTAACTGCTCTGGCGGCGCTGAGGGCCTTTGCGATAGCCTATTAAAACGCCGGGACTTTCCACCGGCGATGATCACCCCTAACGCCTTGAAATCACCCATCATAGGCATAATCCATATAGGCAGATTGGTTAGAAAAAATCAGCTGTCCAGCTTGCCAAGGCCCGGAACAGGAAGAATATCAACACCGTCATTCAAAAGCTCTTCCGTTTCTTGCAACGTAGCTTCGCCATAAATACCGCGAATTTCTGCATCGCCATCATGGATGGCTCGCGCCTCTTTTGCAAAATTTTCACCAACATACTCACATTCTTTTTTCACATGATTACGGTATTTCGCCATAGTGTTATGCATATGCTCAAGGGCACGCTTCACATCATCCGCGCTGGCTTCCATACTTTCCGGAACATTTGCGCTGGCAGCGACCATATGGTCTTCGCGATGATCGATATGTGAAATATCTGTTGTTTCTGTCGCGCTTATATTACCCTTCATATTGCTCTTGGCAGCAATATTTGGCGACATAAGCGATTTTGTAACAATGTTGCTACCACAGAAAGGACATTCCACCTGACTTTTTTCAGCCTGTATTTCATAAGCGTCACTATTTTGAAACCATGCTTCAAAAACGTGATTCTCATCACATCTCAGGTCAAAAACTATCATACTCAGCATCCCATACATTATACTATCAGGTAATCACTCACCTATCTCAAACTGACGATCATGGCGTAACGAAGATATCCGTGATCTTGCTTTTTCAACCAACGTCAGGTCAACTTGTGCCAATGTGACCCCCACATCAATACCGCCATCATCTATTATATTACCCCAAGGGTCAACAATTAGTGAATGGCCATAAGTTTTACGGCTGCCGCCATCCGCGCTCACATGGCTGCCGGTTTGCGCCGGAGCAAATATGAATGCCCCATTTTCTATAGCCCGGGATCGCAGAAGAACATGCCAATGAGCTTGTCCGGTCACCTCTGTAAAGGCGGCTGGAACCCCGAACATAACCCCCCCGGCCTGCGCCAGTCTTCTATATAAATGGGGAAAACGTACATCATAACAAATCGTAAGCCCCATAGGACCCCACGGCGTTTTGGTCACAACCGCACGTTCCCCCGCCGCATAGGCCTCGGATTCCCGATATTGCTCCCCGCCGGGAAGATCGACATCAAACATATGGATCTTGTCATAATGATTAACAATATTACCCTCGGGAGAAATAACATAACAACGGTTGGCGATTTTTGCGATCGGCGGGTCTGTTATTTTGACCGCCATGGACCCAATCACAAGCCAGATATCCAGTTCTTGCGCCAGTGCCTGAAAAACCGGCAAACTCGGGTCATTCTCCTCAAAATATATTTTATCCATAAGAGCCGCGCGTTTCAGCTCAATCAGGGTTGTCATTTCAGGGGTTATCACCATCTGAGCCCCCCCTGCCGCCGCGCGGCGGATCAAACTTTCGGCGGAGGTCATATTTTCCGCCAGGTCATTGGTGGATGACATCTGAACCAGACCTACGGTAAATTTATGTTGATACGACATATGCGGCATCATACCAATAATGCATCCAACTTGCCCGCCCGCTCAAGGGCATAAAAGTCATCACAACCGCCCACGTGATGATCGCCAATGAATATTTGCGGCACAGTTTTTGCGCCGCTGGCCCGTTTAATCATAACCGCCCGCTGATCCGGCATTCTGCCAATATCAATTTCCTCATACTGCCGACCTTTATCTTTCAACAGGTTTTTCGCGCCTGAGCAATAGGGGCAGAGCATGGTCGTATAAATAGTGATTTTTTGCATTTTAAAACTTCAATCTTTTAAAGATTTTCTCAACATACATAGGGTGAACATGTTAAAATTCAACATTCATTTTCAACAAACCCTTGTGACTGTTAAAATTTCTACGGCGTCTGCGCCCGCGCGTTTTAGCTGCCGCGCACAGGCGCCCACGGTTACGCCGGTGGTATAAACATCATCAATCAGATAATCGTGCGGCCCTTGAGATCATCTTTATAGTGATCTTTAACCCTGAATGCCCCTGCCAGATTCTTTTTTCGAGAGCTATAATTACCTTGCTGGGGCAGGGTATGTTTTTCACGGACGATCATATCAGGGATATAGGACAATGCCTTTTGTTCCGCATAAGCCTTCGCGATCAGCGCGGCCTGATTAAACAGGCGCTTGCGGAGTCTTTTTTTATGTAGCGGCACAGGAACAACAAGCGCATTTGATGCCTCAAGATGGTGACTTGCCTGAATCAAAAGCCGGGCAAAAAACGTCGCATAATCCGTTCGATCACCATGCTTGTAGGATAATATCATTGGCCGGGAGCCATCATCATAACGTAAAGCGGCCCGCGCCCGGTCAAAGGCCGGCTTTTTTACCAGACATGCCCCACATAAAGAATTTTCCCCCAAAGGACCAAAATCAAACGGATAGCCACAACAATCACATGTCGGGCCCTGAATGAAGGTCAAAGCTTTCCAACAATCGGCACAAACCTTCCCGGCATCTTGCGCACCTGTACCGCAGGACAAACATCGTAACGGCAGGAGCTGATCCAGAAGCTTTATCCCCCAGCGCGAAACATGTCGTTTAAGATTACTTTGTATCATGAAACCCATTAGGTATTTTCCCTGCCATTAGGTCTTTTCCTTGCCTGACAAAAATGCCATATAGGGCAGTATGACAAAAACTGAACCACATGACAATCCAGCAATTATCTTTGACCGCGCAGCCTTAAGAAAAAATCGGGACCGCGCCTCAAAGAATTTTGCGGACCATAATTTTTTAGTGCAAGAGGTCGCCGCACGGCTTCATGATAAATACCAAGATATCACGCGGGACTTTCAACATATATTGGACCTTGGCAGCCGCGAGGGGGAAATGGCCCGCCTGTTGAAGGATAAGTTTGTCATCAGTCAGGATCTGTCCCATGGGTTTCTGCAAAAATCCGCCGGCCTTCGCATTCAAGCAGATGAAGAGTTTTTACCCTTCCGGCCACAATCACTAGATCTTGTCATCAGCAATTTAAACCTACATTGGGTGAATGATCTACCGGGCTGCCTTGCCCAAATCATGCAGGCTTTAAAGCCGGACGGCCTGTTCCTTGGCACTTTGCTTGGCGGCGAAACCCTGAATGAACTGCGCCGGGCCATGATGGAAGCGGAAATTAACCTGCGCGGCGGGGCCAGCCCGCGCGTCTCCCCCTTTATGGATGTGCGGGACGGGGGCAATCTCCTCCAGCGGGCGGGATTTGCCCTGCCCGTGGTCGATACCGACAGAATAACGGTCACCTATGAAAATGCTTTCAGGCTGATGCAGGAATTAAAAGCTATGGGCGAGGGAAATATCCTCATCACACGATCCCGCAGTTTAACGTCCCCCCATCTGATGAGCGAATGCGCAAAAATCTATCAGGAAAAATTCGCGGATCCCAGAGGCCGCATCACGGTCACCTTCGACATCATCTATCTCATGGGCTGGTCCCCCCACGAAAGCCAGCAAAAACCCCTGAAACCCGGTGCAGGTAAAGTAAATTTAAACGATATGTTCGGGGAAAATACCTAAGCCTCTTTCTTTAAATCCTGAGAAGAATATATTTTATACAGATAGATAACCGCCCCTGAATAAATTGAGATAATGATGATATCAGCCACAGCTTTCAGAGCGCCTTGAACATAAGCCATTTTCCGGCTGTAATGCACGGCATCGACAAAATACGCATAATATATGGAAAAAAAATAGTTGTGCATATTGTTCAAACTATAAAACAGCACCAATAATACCACAAAAGTAAAAACATACCTTCCTTTAAGCCGTAAAATACTGCCCGCTACGGCATCGAAGAAAGTCTTATCTTTCTGTATTATTTCAATAAGAGAAAAAACAAAAAAAACGCCAATGGCATACATCATAGAATAATGAAGATAATAAATTTCTGTCCGATACCCCAGGCTCACAGAAGCCGTTGGCAACAAAACAAATAAAACAGACAATATCATAGCCAACGAACAAATCGCTTTATAATGCTTCTTTATCAATTCATTCGTCGTGCGGATAGTTGGTTTTTTACCCATATCCACAACGAGCGCGACGACAAAAATATACCCTGCCCAAAGCTGCCAAATGAATTCATAAATAAATCGTATGGAAAAATCTGACGCTTTGTCCACAAGAAAGGAGGAGCCGTATGCCTTAACCATATTGCCTGAAACAATTTTTTCTATTGAAACAACAGAATAGCCAAATAGAAACATAATAATCAAAACGACCGCGCCAAACACAAGAATACCCGCTATCGACCATCCCAACCTGAAAGGCATCAAAAAGGAAAATGTCAGAAATTCTAAAAACTGTTTAAAAGACGTGATTGGCATATTTCCCCCTTACCTTTATCAATGATAAGCCCAGCTTACAGAAAATCACGGATCATGGCAATCAGGGGCTCATCGGCGGCGGGCATGGGGTAATTTTTTAAATCCTTAATTTTTACCCATTTGAGCTTTTGGCCCTCTTGAGCGGTAAGGATACCGTCCCAGCGCCGGCAAAGAAATGTCGGCATGAGCAGGTGAAAATCATCATAAGTATGGGAGGCAAAGACAAATGGGGCAAGACAGGCCTCAGTCACGTCAATATTCAGCTCCTCATTCAATTCACGGATTAACGCCCGCTCCGGCGTTTCGCCGCTTTCCACCTTGCCGCCCGGAAACTCCCAAAGGCCTGCCATGCTTTTACCCTCTGGTCTTTGAGCCAACAATATACGGCCATCCGCATCAATCATGATCACAGCAGATACCAGTATCAAATTTACCGGCCCCGTAGGGCGGTTTGGAATTTCAGGGCAAAGTTGGCTCATACATCTTTCCTGTCATTGTGTATCCTGTTTGCACTATTCAGCCAAAAGACCCCACGATCGTCCTGTACCACAATCATCCTATATAGGGGCCTAGCTCCTGTAATCTGCGTTAATATCGATATAGCCATGCGTAAGGTCACAGGTCCAGACAGTCGCCGTCCCATGGGCAATACCCACATCCACCGACAGGGTAATGTCCTGGCCTTTTAGGTGATCACTACAGATCGTTTCGTCATATTCCGGCACGGCCATGCCGTGCTGCGCAACTTTCTGGCCGCCGATGATGATTTCAAGAGCGTCCCGGTCAGCCGCTTCCCCGGCCTTGCCTACGGCCATAACAATACGGCCCCAGTTGGCATCTTCACCGGCAATTGCCGTTTTAACAAGCGGTGAGTTGGCAATGCTCATGGCGATAACTTTGGCGGCACGATCATCTTCTGCCCCGGTTACCGTAATGGTAATAAATTTTGTGGCCCCTTCGCCGTCACGCACCACCTGATGGGCAAGATCCAGCAGCACGTCCTGAAAAGCGACCTTAAAATCCGCCAGTGCCGGATCATTCATATCTGAAATATCCCCGCCAACACCCCTGGTTCCCGTCGCAAAAGCCAACAGCGTATCAGACGTGGACGTATCGCTGTCCACGGTAATCGCGTTAAAGGATTTATTTGCACCATCCGCAAGAAGCGCCTGCAAAACGTCCCGCGAAACATCCGCATCGGTAAAGACGTAGGCCAGCATGGTCGCCATATCAGGCGCAATCATGCCGGAGCCTTTGGCAATACCATTGATTGTAACGTCCACACCCTTAATCCGCGCTGTTCGCACCGCGCCTTTGGCAAAGGTATCTGTGGTTCGGATGGCGTTTGCCGCCGCCGGCCAACCATCCCCTGAAAGATTCGCCACAAGATGTTGTATCTGGCTATTGATGTTCTTATCATCCAGAACCTCCCCAATCACGCCGGTGGAGGAGATATAGACCTCATCCTGCCCGCACAGGGTTTCAGCAGCCAGAGCGCGCAATGTAGACATCATGGCCGTGTCACCCGCCCGGCCCGTGAAGGCATTGGCATTGCCGGCATTCACCAGCAGCGCGCGGGCCTTTCGCCCGGTGGCCAGATTTTTCCGGCATAGGGCGACAGGCGCAGATGAGGTACGGGATGTTGTCAGGACTCCGGCCACAACAGCACCCTTTGGAAATGAGGCACAGAATAAATCATCCCGGCCCTGATATTTTGTCTCTGTGGCCGCCGTAGAAAGCTTCACCCCGTCAATTTCCGGGAAATCCGGCAAGCCCGCAGGCGCAAGGGGAGAAACCGTATCAATTTTTGCCATCTGTCAATTTAACCTTCTCTGCTCATAAAAAAAGGCCTTTCATAAAGCCTTTGATTAAGTATTTCCCATTATAATAAGCCAGCATACGGAATCTTGTCCATTATTTACCACATCATCTGATAAAATAATGACCTTTGTGATTTATTATAGCGCAATATGGTGATCTGTCATTGACAGACTGCATGGACGCTCTTATCTGTTCTTAGGTAATATTTGATCGCCTGAAGATATAGTAACTTGAGAATACTGTAGATTGGCCTCACAACCCGTGTTTAAGGAAATAAAATGTTGGGAATGGTTAAAATTGCCAAAAAACTTTTTGGAACCGCCAACGATCGCTATATCAAATCTCTGCTGCCACAGATCAGAGCCATCAACGCGCTTGAAGCAGAAATGCAGAAGCTGTCCGATGAGGAACTGCGCGCAAAAACGGCAGAATTTCGCAGCCGCCTGAAAGACGGCGCAACCCTGGACAGCCTTTTAATAGAAGCCTTTGCCGCCGTTCGCGAAGCCGCCAAACGCACGCTCGGCCAACGCCATTATGATGTGCAGCTCATTGGCGGTATTGTGCTGAATGCCAGCAAGATTTCCGAAATGAAAACCGGCGAAGGTAAAACACTTGTCTCCACATTAGCCGGTTATCTGAATGCCCTTCCCGGCGACGGCGTTCATATCGTAACGGTTAATGATTATCTGGCCCGGCGGGATGCGGACTGGATGGGGCAGGTCTTTGATTTTATGGGCCTGACCACAGGATGCATCATCCCCAATATGAATGACGAAGACCGCAAAGCCGCCTATGCCGCCGATATTACCTATGCGACCAATAATGAGCTTGGCTTTGATTATTTGCGCGATAATATGAAGTTTCATACTGATGCTATGGTTCAAAGACCGGCGGCTTTTGCCATCGTGGACGAAGTTGACAGCATCCTCATTGATGAGGCCCGCACGCCGCTGGTCATTTCCGGCCCGACAGAAGATAAATCAGAGCTTTACGTCACCGTCGACAAAATTATTCCTGAACTTGCCCCGGAAGATTATGAGGTTGATGAAAAAGCAAAATCTGTCTCTCTCACAGAAGAGGGTATGGAACATCTGGAGCAAATTTTAATCCACCATGATCTGATCAAGGGCGAAAATATGTATGATTTCGGCAATGTCGCCATTGTCCATCATGTTAATCAGGCCCTGAAAGCGCACACGTTATTTACCCGCGAAAAAGATTATATCGTCAAAGACAATGACGTTATCATCATTGATGAATTTACAGGCCGAATGATGGAAGGCCGGCGTTATTCCGATGGATTACATCAAGCGTTAGAGGCCAAGGAAGGCGCGGAAATTCAAACTGAAAATCAGACGTTAGCCTCTGTTACTTTCCAGAATTATTTCAGGCTTTACCCGAAACTATCCGGCATGACCGGAACAGCCACAACAGAAGCCGCGGAATTTGGGGAAATTTATGGTCTCGATGTTGTGGAAATTCCAACCCACCTTCCTGTTGGGCGACAAGATGATGACGATGAGATTTACCGTACTGCCGAAGAAAAATTTACCGCCATTGTCAATCAAATCGACATTTGCCAAAAAACCGGGCAGCCGATTCTGGTTGGTACCGTCAGTATTGAACGGTCTGAATATCTCTCTGAAATGCTCAATGACCGCAAAATTGTCCATAATGTGCTGAATGCCAAATTCCATGAACAGGAAGCTTACATCATTGGGCAGGCGGGCCGATATAATGCGGTGACAATCGCCACCAATATGGCAGGCCGCGGAACCGATATTCAGCTGGGCGGCAACCTTGATATGCGGCTTGAAGCCGAAGTTGATGATATTGACGAGACCTCACGGAAAAGAACCACAGAAAAAATCACCGCTGAAGTTGCTGAAGAAAAACGTAAAGTTCTGGAGGCTGGCGGACTTTATGTATTGGGCACAGAACGACACGAAAGCCGCCGTATTGACAACCAATTGCGCGGCAGATCAGGCCGGCAGGGAGACCCCGGCCACTCCAAATTCTTCCTCAGCATGGAAGATGACCTGATGCGGATTTTTGGCGGGGAACGTATGGACAGCCTCATGCAGAAATTCGGCTTTGAAGAGGGCGAATCTCTGGTACATCCATGGCTCAACCGGGCCGTGGAAAAATCCCAGGAAAAAGTCGAGGCCCGCAATTATGAAATTCGTAAGAACCTGCTGAAATTCGACAATGTGATGAATGACCAGCGTAAAGCCATCTATGACCAGCGCCGAGATGTGATGATCAGCGACGATCTAACCGAAACCTTAACCGATATGCGCATTCAGGTCATTGATGATCTGGTGACAAAACATATCCCGCCTCGGGCCTATCCCCAGGATTGGGATGTCGCGGGCATGGGCGCCGAAGCCACCCGTATTTTTGGCCGGGATTTTGGACTTGAGGAATGGATCAAAGAAGACGGTATCGATGAAGAAGGCTTTGAAGATCGCCTGATTGACGAAACAGACAGATTCATGGCAAAGCGTGCCGCCGACATTGGCCCGGACATCATGCGGCAGGTGGAACGCAGCATATTATTACAGGCCATTGACCGTTACTGGAAAGAACATCTCTCGCAACTGGACCATTTGCGTCAGGTCATTCAGCTCCGCGCTTACGGCCAACGTGATCCCTTGAATGAATATAAAACCGAAGCATTTTCCATGTTTGAAAATATGCTGGAGGAAACGCGGGATAATGTTGTCCTGGTATTATCCCATATCGAAATTCAGAGAGAACAACCTGTGCCGGAATTAAAAGATCCGGATCTTTCGGTATTGAATACAAGTCATATGGATGCCACAACCGGCGAAAATGATGCCGTAGGGATCAACCCCGATGATCCAAAATCATGGGGAATGGTCCCGCGCAATTCACTCTGCCCTTGCGGCAGCGGTAAAAAATACAAACATTGCCACGGAAAAGTCATTCCCGTTTCTGGCCCAAATACGGCCACCCAAAAAGTTGGCCGCAACGACCCCTGTCCCTGTAACAGCGGCAAAAAATACAAGCATTGCCACGGGGCGTTGTAGGGGCATTATTGTTATAAAATAAAAAACGCTGAAAAAACATCTCAGCGTTTTTTTTAAATTACAAAATTAGTATTATTTCTTACTAACCACCAAAGTATCCGACTTAAACAAAGAAATAAGCGTTGTTATAAACTTTGAAATATTATCCTTAATCGCCCCTTCGTTTGCCAATTGCAACCGTTTCGACCCTAAGAGCGAGTCTCCGAACGCTGCCGTATATTCAACATAAACCTGCTCATTATAAACAATCTTTTGTGTATTAATTTCAAGCAGTTCATATTGAATAGTAGACTTTACTGTTAAATCAAACCCTACTAATGGTTGTTTAATTTTTATAAGTTTAGCGATTAGTCTATACTTTGCCTCACCTACCGAAATTAATGCATGTGCTTTTAAACTATTTAATAACGCTTGTAGAAATTCTTCATCCCCAACTTGTGACGTCCACAATGGGTTTGTTTTTTTACCCCCAGAAACTTCTGAAAGTTCTATAGATTGATATAACTTACTTTCCTCTGTAATAATATTTTCTGGTGTTATAGGCACTACCATGGCGCTCATTCGAGCCCCAGATGAACAAGCATTTAACACTAATGCTAGTACAATAGGTAAGATGGTTTTTAATAATGATATATTTTTCATAAAATATTCCTCTTGTAAAAATAATAACTTACCGATATCAATCTATAGTATTGTAAGTCAACGTTTTATTTCTATAAAGGAATGTAATGAGAAGTGTAATCATACTGCTTCTACTATTGTTATCATCTTGTGGGGGTCGGGTTAACAACCCTGTTTCTGAAACATCAAATATTGATGACATACTAACATGCAGTCACTTAAAAGCTGAATTTGAAATTAATTTGGATAAAGTTAAAGATATTACAAAAGAAAAAAATGCTCAGGAAATAAATAACCTTGGCCTCTTAATAACCTCACCATTCTTGCTTGATTTTAAGAATACTGAAAAAAAAGAAATTCTCGCCTTACAAAATAGAAACGTAAGACTAGAAAAACTTTTACTGGACAAAAATTGTGCCCCTATAAATAGGCCCACAATAGAATTGACTGAAGCTGAAGCAAAAAAGTAATCAAAAATTAATTCTGAGTTATTTTTGTAAATTTCACAATCCAACTTTACCCATATTCAGGAATTTTTTCCGGCGCAGGGCTCTGAGCTTGTCGCCGCTGAGGACGGAAAGTTCGCTTAACGATGTTGCCAGTGACTTTCGGATCGCTTTCATGGTCAGTGCGTGATCCCGGTGGGCACCGCCGATGGGCTCGGGGATTATTTCGTCTATGACATTCAGTTTCAATAAATCCTGCGCCGTGATTTTCAGGGCACCCGCCGCTTCCTCCGCCTTATCAGAAGTGCGCCACAAAATCGAGGCACAACCTTCCGGGGATATCACGGAATAGACCGCATGTTCCATCATCATAACCCGGTTCCCCGCCGCAAGGGCCACTGCCCCGCCTGAGCCGCCTTCGCCAACAATGATGGATATCAATGGCACCTTCAGGCCAAGACAGGCTTCTGTTGATCTGGCGATGGCTTCGGCTTGTCCGCGCTCTTCTGCACCAACGCCTGGGTAGGCACCTGATGTGTCCACCAACGTGATCACCGGAATATCAAATTGCTCCGCCATTTTAAGCAACCGGACCGTTTTACGGTAGCCCTCAGGCCTTGCCATGCCAAAATTATGTTTAATGCGGCTTTGGGTATCATGGCCTTTTTCATGGCCAATGACCATCACCGACTGGCCTTTAAAGCGGCCAAGTCCGCCCATAATGGCCACATCATCAGAAAAAGCACGATCCCCGGCAAGGGGCATAAAGTCTGCAACCAGATGTTCCACATAATCCTTAAAATGAGGCCGTTCCGGATGGCGGGCCACTTTTATTTTCTGCCAGGGGGTTAATTTATTATACGTATCCCGCAGTAATTTATCTCTTTTGCCTTCGAGCCGCATGACTTCTTCGGCGATGTTGATTTCTTTCCCGCTCTCAAGGTTGTTCATATCACGTATCCGGCTTTCCAGCTCGGCTATCGATTTCTCAAAATCAAGATAAGTCAGCATATTATTTCTCAAAAAAATCCTAAAGATTGAACAGTAAACGTCTCGCAGTCCTTATAACCGCCATTTCACGCCTTGGAAAGAGGATGTTTTTTCTGAACGAGTAATTTTAGTCTTTCTTCCAATATATGCGTATAAATCTGGGTTGTTGTAATGTCTGAATGGCCAAGCATTTTCTGCACAGCCCGCAAATCCGCGCCATGAGACAATAAATGGGTGGCAAATGCATGGCGCAGCACATGGGGAGAAAGTTGGCTGGGAAGAATGCCTGCCTCGCCCCCAATTTCTTTTAATAATTGCGCAAAACGGTGACGGGTTAAATGGCCCTTGACCCCGCGTGAAGGAAAGAGCCATTTACTCTTTTTGTTGGTTTTATTATTGGTTTTACTGGTTTTATCTTTACCGGGAACTGGCCGCATGGCCGCAATATAGGCCCTTAACGCCCTGATCGCCCGGTCATTCATGGGCACAAGGCGTTCCTTACCCCCCTTGCCCCGAACAAAAATATACGGCTGGCCACTTCTGACAGCGGCGAGAGGCAGGCTGACAAGCTCTGTCACGCGCAGGCCCGTGGCATATAATACTTCGATCAGTGCCCGAAGTCTGAGCGATTTAAGACCCGGCTTTTTCTCTAATTGCTTTTCAACCTGTTTCAGTAATTTATTCACCTGATCTTCGCTTAATAATTTAGGCAGAGACTGCCCAGTTTTAGGGCTGTCAATACCAAGCATGGGATTATCAGGCCGCAGGCCCTCCCCATAAGAAAATCTGAAAAACTGCCGCAGGCTTGATAATTTCCGGGCCTGCGTACGCGGGGCGAGATCATTTTTTTGCAACAGCGCAAGATACGCCCGCACATGATCCCGTGTGATATCACCCAAATGAACCGGGGTATTTTCCGATAAATGGTTAAGGTCACGCGCATAAGATTCAAGTGTATTTTTCGAAGCCCCCCTTTCAGCACCCAGCATTTCCAGAAACTGATTGATCCGAATTTGGTCAGAAACCATTGTTCGCCAGAATTTCCAGGGCAAGGCTATGGGCCTCTGCCGCCAACCCCACAGACCTTAGAGCCCTAATGACAGCGCTTGCGCCCGTGGGGTCAAGATTTGATACGCCCGCGTCCAATTGAGACTCTTGATCACGGCCGACATCATCCGCCAAAAGACAGAGCAAAATTGTTTCGCCGAGTTTCTTTTGCGAGACTGACTGTATCAGACTGCGCCAAATAGCGACAGGAATTGCAACCGAAGAGGGGTGGCCCTGCTTAATTTTTATCGGCCCGGCAAGTTCCTGCCACATGGCTTCCGGGACAATTAATCCCAAAGCCTCCGCAATGGCATAAAACAAGGCGGCTTTTCCTTGCCGCTGATCCGGGGACAAAACCATCTGACCATTCCACCAGAGATCGAGAATTTCGTTTGACCATGGCACATCATTGTCTTCACTGGATGCAACATACCCCGATACAACCATCATAGGCCAGATATCCACCAGGGCCCGTGTAGCATCTACATGCCCGTTAAATGCCGCCGTTCGCACAAAATTAAACCAATCCCGTGCTTTTCTGTCATTGCCCGCCAACAAAAGAGCCCGCGTAATATGATGGGCATGAAATAACAAATCTTCTGACGGCATTAGTGACTGCACGGTCCGCGCATGCACATTTGCCGCACGCGGTAAATCCCGGTTCATAATGGCCCGGTCCCATATAACTTTTAATATTTCCGCTTTTTGTATGCCCCTTATTTGCTTGGCCGCAGATTGATAGAGCAAAACATCCCCCATAACCGTCTCATCCACCTTGGCGATCGCGGCCGCATTGGCATATTCATCATCAGAAAAACTTATATTACCAAAAAGCGGGGTGAGCTTATCAACAGAAAGCGTTGCCTTTTGATAACTTTGCGCCCCCGCCAGCAGCCGGTCTGTTTTATTCACATTGGCATTACCGGAAAGCGCATATAAAACAAGTGCCGAGGCATCCGTAAACATTTGCGCATCAATGGGCTGCTCCAATACCGACAAAATGCTATAGATCAACGGATTCATCTGATTTAAACCAGAGGCAAGAGAGACGCTTCCTTCACCGTCCTCTTCTTTCAAAGAAAGCTTGTTAATTAAATCATAAAATATAAAATCCGTATCACCCTGCTCCATAAGAAATTCAATGGTCAGCCCTGCGCCTTCTCCATTTCCCTCCATGACCTGACAATAGGCCAGAAGCTTTAGCCAATAGGCGCTGACAAGATTGTCCTCCATAGCCTGCCGGGCAAGCAGGCATGCCGAGGCAACATCACCGGCCATCAACATTAAATCACTGGTCTTTTGATCTTTTGCATAAGAATCCTGAGGCAAAATATTTAAGAAAGCTATTAAGGCTTTTAAATCACCGCTTTCCGATATTTTTTGAATTCTAAGCGACAAAAAATGGCTTAAATCTTCAGAATCCGGTGCTGAATACCCACCGCCTGATTGACGGCGCCCTGGAACCGTCGCCGCAGATAATAAAAGCCTTCTGGTCAAATCTTCCATAACCGGCGATTTGCTTGGCACAGACAAAACGGCCAATAATTGCTCAATGCGCGCGCGATCGGAACCCTGCCAGAGCGTCACGGGAAACCCCCCATTTTCTTCTCTCAACAACCCTTTTGCCGCCGGAAGCGTTTCAACCAATTCTATGGCCTCCACGTCAAAGTTATCCGGCCCAGTTGAATTTTTAGGTGAATTTTTAGGCGAATTTCCTGCAGTGGACATCCCTTGCGCGCCGGAAATATTTCTTTTGAGGTCACCTGTTAGGCCTTCAGACGGCTGGTCTTGATATTTCTTTTCTGGTGGAATATATGGACCCGGCTCCCCCGCAGGGAATAATATTGACCTCGGTAACGCCCGTGCCGGTTTTTTATTCTCAGGTGAGGGTAATTCAGAATTCTCTTTTATTTTATCCGGGGCTTCCTGAGAGGAATTTTCCTGATTTTTCTCTTTCTGGGCAAAAAGGGCCGTGGGCAAAAGCATCCCAAAGCCTGCAATCATAATGAAAACGGCATGGATAAAAAGTTTTCGGGTCATGTTATTTCCTGATCAATACCAATAAATTCCTGATATAAAATTTACGGCTTTTTAGATTTATTTTATTGAGGGAATCTATCATCCGGCAATGTTTTTGTCACTTGCTCCCTTGGTGGGTCAATATCAACGTTCATCAGATAAAGCCCGCCGCCAAAAATTGCCAATAAAATTAGCATGATAACCACTAACCAAAATTTACCCATTATTTCTGCTTTTCCTTACTCAAAGTATATATATTATCTGGTAATGGTTTCATTCTAACCATATCATCGTCGATCGTAAAGCGCCCACTCACTTTCCTGTATTTTTTAGGATAACGTTCAAAAAAATATGATCTTCTTATGACTTTCTATATGTATAACTTTAAAAGCCATGCTAAGAGTATAGCATCATGAAACGTGTACTGAAAACCAAAATAAAATTACCTAATGACCGACTAAGATACCCTTTAACCAAGAGTATTTCTCTGATCGGCCTTATGGGGTCAGGCAAAACGACGGTTGGTGTTCGGCTCGCCCGCAAACTTGGCCTGTCCTTCGTTGATTCCGATGCCGAAATTGAAATTGCTGCGGATCACACCATAAGCGAAATCTTTGAAAAATATGGCGAAGAAGACTTCCGCAGAGGCGAAAGAGACGTCATCAGCCGCCTGATTTCTGATCAGCCTAACGTTCTTGGTACAGGCGGCGGTGCCTTTATGAATGGGGAAACCCGCAAAAGATTAATTGATAAAACCATCACAGTTTGGTTAAAAACGGACATTGATCACCTGGTAGAGCGGACATCCCGGCGCAACACGCGGCCCCTGCTTCGTGACGGCAACCCCGAAGAAATATTGAGAAATCTTGCCAAAATACGCTACCCTATCTATGGTCAGGCCGCCATTACAATAGAAACCGGCACGGAACCCCATGAAAAAGTGGTTAATGATATTATTCGCAAACTCAATCAATATCTTGCGCCGCCAAAAGACCCAGAGAAAAACAAAGAAAAAAATAAAGCTGCAAATTAAAGAAAAAAAATGACTCAGAAAATCACGGTTTCCCTAAAGAATCATAGTTACGATATCCTCGTCGGCGCAAAGCTTTTAGATCAGGCCGGCGCGCTTATCGCGCCGCTATTGCCGGCGCGTAGAACAATCGTTATCACAGATGAAAATGTGGCCAAACACCAACTTCCCCGCCTTGAAAAGTCCCTCACTTCAGCAAACATAACATTTGACACAATTGTTATGCCCGCCGGAGAAACCACAAAATCTTTTCAGCATCTGGAAAATTTACTGGATCAAATGCTGTCCCTCAAATTAGAGCGCCTAGATAAAATCATCGCCTTTGGCGGCGGTGTGATTGGTGATCTTGTGGGATTCGCCGCCAGCATTTATCTGCGGGGTATTGATTTCATCCAAATTCCAACCACGCTTCTGGCCCAGGTTGATAGTTCTGTCGGCGGCAAAACCGGCATAAATAGTCCCCGCGGTAAAAACCTAATCGGCAGCTTTCACCAGCCTTATTTGGTTCTGACTGATGTCAGTACGTTAAACAGCCTGCCCAAAAGACATCTTCTGGCGGGATATGCAGAGGTGGTAAAATATGGCCTGATCGGTGATATTAATTTTTTCAACTGGCTTGAGAAGAACGGCCAGAATATTATCGCCGGTGATCCAGAGGCCCGGATGGAAGCCATCATCAAAAGCTGTCAGGCCAAGGCCCGTGTCGTTGCCGAGGACGAAAAAGAGCTTGGGAACAGGGCGCTGCTTAACCTCGGCCATACTTTTGGTCATGCGCTGGAGGCGGAAAGTGGATATTCAGACCTTCTTTTCCATGGAGAGGCCGTTGCCATTGGCATGGTCATGGCCTTTGAGCTATCGGTTAAAATGGGCCTTTGTCCAAAAAAGGATGCGCAGCGGCTGCATAAACATCTGAAAGAAATATCCCTGCCGACACGCATCAGTAAAACAGATCACCCGGTATCACAGGTTAAAATGACCGCCGAGCGGTTATATGGTCACACATTGCAGGATAAAAAAAAATCCGGGGGGCGGACAAATTTTGTGATAGTATCCGGTATTGGCAAAGCTTTTTTGAGCCGCGATATCAACCCCGAAGATGTCAAAGAAATTTTCCAGGCCGCCCTGGATTAGGGGCAAGGCCCGCCCGACACTAGTAATGTAAAACAATTAACCCGCGGATTTTCGGTATTATTCTTATGACAACAGATTTAATTATAGAAATTCTTATATTTTCCGGCATAATTTTTTTCTTGATCATGTTAGCTGGGACCTTTTCCCTTTCAGAAACCGCCCTTACGGCCACATCGCCTGCGCGCATACATCGCATGGCCAAAGACGGCAACAAACGTGCGGTTATGGTAGAAATACTCATCAATAATTCAGAAAAACTGATTGGGGCCATTCTCCTCGGTAATAATCTGGTGAATATTTTGGCATCCGCCCTTGCTACGGCGTTTTTTATCAGGATTTTTGGTGAAATAGGGGTCGTTTATGCCACCTTGATCATGACCGTATTAGTACTTGTTTTCGCGGAGGTTTTGCCTAAGACCTATGCCATATCCAATCCTGAGCGCGTTGCGTTAAAGGCCGCCCCTTTTGTCAAATTGAGCGTAATGCTTTTTTCACCCATCGTGGCACTGGTTCAATTTGTTGTCAGAGGAACCTTAAAGCTGTTCGGCATTGACATTGTCGGACAAAAGCTTTTCTCGGCTCATGATGAAATTCGGGGCACTATTAGTTTGCAAGCCCATGAGGGTGGCCTGATCAAGGACAACAAAGATATGCTCGACAGCATTCTTGATTTGCAGGATGTCCAGCTTGAAGATGTCATGGTCCACCGGAAGAATGTGGAAATGATCAATGCAGATGACAATAGTGAAGATATTTTTAATCAGTTGGTCAATAGCCCACATACAAGATTACCGCTTTGGAAAGAAGATCCCGACAATATTATCGGTGTCATTCATGCCAAGGAAGTTTTGCGGGCCATCAAAATCAATGGCGGTTTAGCCACAAACATTGATTTTACCAAAATTGCCAATAAGCCCTGGTTTGTGCCGGAAACAACCAACCTGCAAGAACAGCTGGCAAAATTTCTGGCAAAGAATTCTCATTTCGCACTGGTCGTTGATGAATATGGCGCCTTCATGGGGGTAACAACCCTTGAGGATATTCTGGAAGAAATCGTAGGTGAAATCTATGACGAGCATGATACATCTTCTGATGAAATAAATACACTGCAGAATGGATCGGTCGTGACCAGAGGGGACACCGCTATTCGCGATTTAAACCGTCAGTTTAACTGGAGCCTCAGCGATGAAAGCGCCACGACTATTGCTGGATATATAATTGATATTGCTGAAACAATTCCCTTGCCTGGCCAGAGATTCACACAAACATCAACCTCGCCGGGTTTTACTTTTGAAATATTAAAAAGACGCCGGAATCAAATCACCTCTATATTGATTATTCCTCATGAATAAGGCTTCGTATGAATAAGGCCCCGTCATTTTGAAACTTTGTTAAGAATTTGCATTATCTCCGCAATATGCTCTAATGTGAGGTTGCGAATATCACAGACCAATTGATTGGCCATTATCACGGCTTCCGGCGATAACCCTGATGTATCCAAGGTAATTCTTGGGCGGGATTCACGGGCCAATTGCTCGACTTCTCCGGCATCATCCCAGATCAAATTGAAATAAATGATCACCTTTTGCACCAAGGCCCAGGTGGGCTGACCCCGGTGGCCATGTTCCAATGCTGACAGATAGGCGGGGCTAATGCCTAAATCTGATGCCATCTGTTTCTGGCTGATCCCCTTGTCTGCCCTGAGCTGTCTTGTTTTCCTGCCAAAGGGTGTCATAGCTTCACCTCTGGTGCCGTTTCAAAATGACATATAACGCGCCATCACCGCCATGTTCCGCGTTAGCTGAATAAAAAGACACAATATATTGCGCCAGAGAAGCCTGAGATAGCCATCTGGGCACATTGGTCCTCAAAATTCCGGTCCCTTTGGCATAATCGGCATGCGATATCTGACCTTTACCCGGTTTCTGGTGGCCAAGTTTCTGGTGGCCTGATTTCTGGTGGCCTGATTTCTGGCGGCCCTTACCGGTAACCACTAATATAGCTCTCTTCCCGCGCCGATGCGCGCCCTCAATATAACGCGTGAGCGCGTCAAATGCCCGGTCTTGTGACAGGCCATGAAGGTCGATTTTACCCTCAGGCTTAACCTTGCCGCGCCTTAGTCTCTTCTGCCAGTTATGGTCAATATCCTTGAGCAGAAAGGACGATTCACCAAGCTGCGCAGCAGGGGCATTTAACGGTTTCTGAATGTTAAAAGACGGGTTATCTGATGGGCGATTTATATAGGCTGGTTTACGCACAAACGGCGCCATAGCCCGATTGCTGTGTAGCCTGGTGATATTTTCGGTTACTTTCTGCCAAAGCTTCTTTTCATCCTCACTTAAGGCGTTCCGGGATTTTTTGCCGTTCATCACAGGCCAACCTCGTCAAATAATACCGCCTGATCCCCCAATAGCCTCTCGGCCAGATCCTTTGGCAACAGAAAATAATACCGGCCCAAATCCTTCATCGGGCCTGCCATTAAGCCGGCATCCTCTCCAATACCCCAGTAGACATCACCCCGCACCCGGCCCTTGATCGCCCCGCCTGTATCTTGCGCAATAACCAGCCGCCTGATGGGATCAATATATTCTGTGGACGGCTTAAGATCGAGCCAGACGGGAATGCCCAACGGCACAAATTTACGATCCACCGCCAGCGATCTTCCGGCCGTCAGCTCCACGCCCATAGCCCCGACGGGCCGCGCTGTATCCATAGGTCTGAAGAAAACATATGACGGGTTTTTCCACATCAACGCCTTGGCCTGTAAAGGATTGTCATTGATCCAGGCCCTGATCGCCTGCATGGACATATCCTGTTTTTTAATTTCACCGCTCTGAATCAGGAATTTTCCAATGGCATGATAAGCCTTGCCATTCTTGCCGGCATAACCAAACAGCTTCTGATCACCATTTTCATATCGGATAACGCCAGAACCCTGAATATGCATAAAAAAGGCATCCGTCGGATCTTTCAACCAAACCAGCTCCAATGACCGGTTTCCCAATGCGCCGTTATCAATTACTTCCCGGTCTTTATAGGGAACAAACGCGCCATCTTTCACTTCACCGACAATGGTCCTGCCTTGCAGATCACTACTGAAATGTCCAAGATCCAGTGTTTTCAGGTCCTCCGGCAGCGCATACAGAGGATAGTTATAATCTTCGGAGGGTTTATCGCTGCCGTGATACTCCGGGGCAAAATATCCTGTAAATAACCCTTCGATATTTCTGGCATAAGAAATAACCGTAAAATTTTGCTCAAAAAATTCTTTGACCTGGCTATCCGTGGGCGCCGCCAATGCCTGCGCCAATTCACAGGCAGGATGCCAATCCCCGGCGCGTCCGCCCAGCCTTTCCGGTGAAATTATTTTTACGGCGGGCTGGGACAAAAATACGCGGCAGGACGTTTTGAAAGCCGCCAGTGCCTGGCTTTGCGGATCTGATGACCAGCCTTCAAGGTCGTCATAAGAAACCTCGATAAACCCGGCCTCTTTGCTCACGTCTTTATCGGTCACCAAAATCCACAGGGACAATAGAAATAGAAACCCCGCACCAGCAATAAAAAAAGATTTCCACATGATTTTATGGCTTTATTTCATTCAAAAAACATATTTGGCAAAAAAATTTGTCTGGCAAAAAACATATTTGGCAAAAAAACTTAACCCGTTCGCGTCGCCGTTAATGTCCAATTGGGGTCCGCGCTCTTGACATCTCGGCAAAATGTCCAGATATCGGATATTTTAATGGCCTTGTCCGCATTGCCCTCAATAATTTTATCGTCCGCGTCACGCTGAGACATAATCATATGACTGGTAAATTCAACGGTGACTTCTGCAAGACTCCCCGTAAGCGTTGCGTCCAGAAGATCAATTTTTTCAATATCCATCAACTTGTTTTCATGGCGCATTTTTTTCTGTTCCATGGTATCAACGGCCCTGGAAAACTGATCAAAAACCTGCCGATTTAACATGCTGCGCAGGGTTTTTCTATCCCCGTCCCAAAAGGCATTCAAAATTAAGCCATAGGCATATTCGGCCCCATCAAAAAAATTCTGCATCGTAAAAGAATGGTCAAGTTGGTGTATTTTTTCAATGATCGGGTAAAAGGGTGATGACTTTGAAAGGCCTAAATTAACAGTAGATTCAATCTGTTCCTCGTCTGGCCGTATAGAATAAATATTATCCTCTTCCTCTATATTATCCTGATTAGATTTTTTGCGCTGATCCCCATAAGGCGCGCCCTTATCTTCAGGCTGGTCTTTAGAGGGATCGTACCCTGTTTTTTTGCCCAGCGTCCGACGAAGCTGAAACAAAATAAACACCGCAACGAGTGCCAAAATTACAATAAGTTCAAAGCTTTCAGTTTCCGTTTGCATTTTTTTCCTGTTCTACATCTTGGCTAAAGATGGATAATACTTATATATCGTGTATATATAAGCCTTATTGGGGTAAATTTAAATACACCTTTTTATTTTCTTCAATAATAATACCCGAACTTTATATAAAGAGCCCGATAATATGCCTTTACTGATCCTGATTATTCTTCTGAGCGTACCCTATCTGGAATTTCTGGTTTTTCTGGAAATGGGCAACGCTATTGGCGGATTTCAGGCATTGTTACTGACTATTTTAACCGCCATCATCGGGGTTTATCTCATCCGCAGACAGGGGGTGGTGGTTCTGCGCCGCATGCATGAAACCCTGCAACAGGGCGAAAGTCCTGTCGAAGAAATTCTTCATGGCTTCTTTTTATTAATCGCCGGACTCTTTTTCCTGTTGCCAGGCTTTATTACCGATAGTATCGCCCTGCTATTAGCCACGCCCCCGGTTCGGGCCATCCTGGGGAAAATTATTGTAAAAAATATCCGCACAAATTTTTACAATCGCGCTGCCGGACAACATAAAAAATCCGCCCCCCATGAAGGAATCACCATTGATGGAGAATATGAAGAAAAGCCTGACAATCCAAAAAATATTGACCACAATAATTAGACCAGGTCGCCTATGAAAAGCACTAAAGGCGGCACCCTTTTAAAGATATGCCCCCAAACAGCCTGTTATAACAGATATTTTAAGACATTCGCCATCTTCGGCTTGTGCTGAGGCACAATCCGTGTTAGCCACATAGTTTTTATAAGAAACCATCATAGCTATTGGGATAGATTTATGTCAGACGAAACAGAAAACACCGTAGAAGAAAACACAAAAGCTGCTGGTGAAAATACCGGCCCCCAAATTGGCATTCTTGGTCAATATATTAAAGACCTGTCTTTTGAAAACCCAACGCCGGCGCAAACATTGCAAAAATTATCTCAGGAAAAACCTTCCATGGATATCAATGTTAATCTAAACGCCAAGGCCGTAGGAGAAGATGTTTACGAAGTCGATCTGAAAATCACCACCACAGCCAAAGCCGGAGAAAATATAGCCTTTGTGACCGAGCTGGTTTATTCAGGCCTTTTCGCAGCAAAAAACTTGCCGGAAAACACCCTCCAGCCCTTTCTGATGATTGAAGCTCCCCGCCAATTATTCCCTTTTGCGCGCCGCATTGTTGCCGACGTAACGCGGGACGGTGGCTTTCCACCCTTGATGCTGGAGCCTATTGACTTTGCCGCTTTATATCAGCAGCAGATACAAAATGCCCAGGACCAGGCTGCCCCAAAAGATGATGTGGTCGTCAATTAACTTATTGAAGTTTATAATCGAATTGGGGAATCTCTTCAAAACCCCTTCAAAAATCACTTCAAAAATCACTTCAAAAATCTCTGGCCAAATTTGCTGGAGATTTTTTTATGGCCCGCATCTTATTTCTTATCCCTGATCCCCCACACCTTATTTCTTATCCCTGACCCAAAGTGCTTCTGTGCCAAGCGTGTCCACAAATGCCATATGGCGCGCCACTTCTTCTTCCGTTGGCTCATGCGGGCGCATTTCGCGGAATACCTGGTCCCGGACTTTAATATTATGGGGCATGGCCGCTGTTTTATTTTGTTCGTCCAGAGCGAACCCGCGCTGCCGGCCGCCCATCAATTCCAGATAAACCTCTGCCAACAATTCCGCATCAAGTAAGGCACCATGCTTAACGCGGCTTGAATTATCAATGGAAAATCTTTTACATAAAGCATCAAGTGTATTGGGCGAGCCCGGAAATTTACGCCGGGCAATGTCAAGCGTGTCCACCGCTCTGCCGATAGGAAATTCTTTATGGCCGACTTGTGATAATTCCCAATTGATAAATTTCATATCAAAGCTGGCATTATGGGCCACCAGTTTAGCATCCCCGACAAAATCAATAAAACCCGTATAAATTTCAGAAAATGTTGGAAAACCCTTAAGAAATTCTGCGCTCAATCCATGAATACGAAAGGCACCTTCCGGCATATCCCGTTCTGGATTTACATGCTGGTGATAACTGCGGCCCGTGGGCAAATAATTTTCCACCTCAACGCAGCCTATTTCCACCAGCCTATCACCCGAAAAAGGATCAAATCCTGTTGTTTCTGTATCAAAGACAATTTCCCGCATTTATTTTATATCCTGTTTTTTTGAGCCAGCTATCTTTTTCCCCTGTATTTCTTCTTGTATTTCTTGCCGTATTTCCTGAATAATTTTATCAACCTGCTCCTCAGCATAGCTTAGGCCCTGATCGCTGTGAACGATAAAATCTGCCCGCCTTTTTTTTTCTTCATCCGGCATTTGCTGAGCCAAAATATTTTCAAATTTTTGCATGGTCATATCAGGCCGGGATAAGACCCTTTGTCGCTGAAGCTCTATAGGTGCCGTTACCACCACGGTAAAATCACAGTCTTTTTCCGCGCCTGTTTCAAATAATAACGGCACATCCACAACCACGATATCATGTCCCTCTGCCCGGGCCTGATCAAAAAAGTCCCGCCGCTTTTCCGATACCATGGGATGCAAAATAGATTCCAACTTTTTTAAGGCCTCAGGATCCTTAAAAACCTTTCCCCCCAGGGCTTTTCGATCAATGCCATTATTATTCTTAACCTCTGGAAAAAGCCGGCCCACCAATGGGGTAGCCGCCCCGTTTTCGCTCATCAAAACATGAACGGCTGCATCAGAATCAAACAGCGGAATTCCTGCCCGTTCAAAAATTTTTGCCGTTTCTGATTTCCCCATACCGATGGACCCGGTAAGGCCAATAACACTAAGATTGTTGCTCGCCATCACAGGCCCCCGATAATATATTGACGAAGCTTTTGATCCACGTCCACCGCCTGCCCAAACCAGGACTGAAAGGCCGGGGCCGCTTGATACAACAGCATTCCCAAGCCATCAACGCAGATGTTACCGCGCAATCTGGCCTGTTTTAACAATGCGGTTTCCAAAGGATTATAAACGATATCATAAACCACCGCTGTCCCTGGCAGTTCAGACAGGTCGATATCCAATGGTGGTTGACCCTTCATGCCAAGGCTCGTTGTGTTCACCAATAGCGCAGAATCTCGCAATATTTTTGATCTGTCCTGCCAGTCACAGACAATTATTCGGGGATCATGATATATTTCGGCAAGCTTTTCGGCCCGGGCCCGCGTTCGGTTTATCAGCCGGATTTCTGATATGCCGTCATCCAGCAGGCTAACGATAGCCGCCCGCGCCGCGCCGCCCGCGCCAATAATCACGGCTGGCCCCGCCTGCGATGACCATGTCGCTGCATATGCCTTAAGGTTGGTTAAAAAGCCATAGCCATCCGTGTTGCGGCCAAATAGGCGGCCATCTTTTTGAACGATAATGGTGTTTACGGCACCAATTCTCCGGGCAACCTCATCTATTTCATCCAAAAAAGGCAGGACTATTTCCTTATGGGGCACCGTCAGGTTTACGCCGATAATTTTTTTCTCGGGCAAAGATTTTAAAAAGTCGCCCAAGGCTTCCGGCTTAACCGCATAGGCCAAATATTCACCTGAAATATTGTATTTATCCAACCAATATCCGTGCAGACGCGGTGAAAGGGAATGGCTGATTGGCCAGCCAACCACGCCTGTTTTTATTTTCACATTTTTCTCGTCTGACTTTTTTATCATGCTTTTAAAATAGCCAATTCTCTCAAACTTTCCATCACATTTAATAAAGGCAGGCCAAGTATGGTAAAATAATCACCCTCTATTTCAGAAAAAAGCTGTGGCCCCAAATCCTCCATTAAATAACAACCCACAGACCCCAGAATCTTGTTGCCGGATTTTTTTATATAGCCCTCTAAAAATTCCGGGCTAAAGCCCCGCATGGTCAATCGGGGACGCATTGTTTCACATTTAAGCGTTTTCTGACCCAGAATTAGTGCGTAAGACGTATATAGATAATGGGTTTTTCCACAAAAAAATCGAAGATGTTCCGCGGCTTCCGCCATATCGCGGGGCTTGTCAAAAACGCGGCCCGCACAAACCAGTAATTGATCCGCGCCAAGAATGATCTTCCCTGGATGCTGCCGGCTTATGACCTGCGCTTTCTGAACAGCAAGTTTTTCAGAAATTTTACCTGGCTCCGCATCCTGCCGGATCATCCTATTTTTCACCGCGGCCTCATCTATATCTGCGGCCTCAAACAGACACTCTACCCCCGCCCTTTTCAACATTTCCCGGCGGGATGTGCTGGCTGAGGCCAAAACAAGTTCAGGTTTATTCGGCGATGAGTGCTGCAAAAAGGATGTCCTATTCGTCATCCTGCTTTTCTTTTTCATCATCAAATTTATATTTTAATTTTATAATAGCGCCTGCGGTTTCTTCGATAGACCTTCGGGTTACATCAATCACAGGCCAACCCTGTCCGGAAAAAAGTCGCCGGGCCTGCTGAACTTCTTTTTTTATGGCATCTTCATCTACATAAGTGGTTTCTTTTTCTTCTTTCAGAGACAATAAACGATTGCGCCTGATTTGAACCAGCCGGTCCACACTGTTAATCAGGCCAACAACAAATTTACCCTCTATATTATTCAGTTCCCGCGGCAAATCCTGATCTGGAACAATGGGTATATTGGCTGTTTTCATTCCTTTGTTGGCCAGATAAACACTCGTTGGTGTTTTCGATGTTCTCGAAACCCCAAGCAAAATAATATCCGCGTCTTTTATCCCTTCCGGATTCTGACCATCATCATGCATCAGCGTATATTGCATGGCATCAATACGTTCAAAATATTCATCATTCATTTTATGTTGAAGGCCGGGCCGGGCAATACTTTTTTGCCCCAAATGGCGGCCTAATTCCCGAATTATACTATGTAAAACCGAAATATAGGGCCAGTTGTTTTTTTCACATGCCTCGATCAATACCCGTTCAATATCCTGATTCACCAACGTAAACATTACAATGCCCGGTTTTCCCTTAAATTCCGGAATAAGCCGTTCCATATGGCGGGCCGTCCTAACCATTGGCCAATAATGTTTTCGCGCCTTTATTTCATGAAATTGAGCCAGAGCGGCTTTCGCAACCTGTTCCAGGGTATCTCCTGTTGCATCAGATACCAGATGAAGATGAATTTCTTTCATTTTTAGCCCTATTGCTTTTTAGTCTTTTGCAAAAATGCCGCCTGCGGCCAATATCTTAATTATGGGGATAACTAACCTTATATGGCAAAAGACGAAAATTTATACATCTATTTCTTTTTTTATACATTTATTATCCTATTATGGATAAGTCTTTTTTAAGGTCTGTGGGAATCAGAAAGTCGTTTTTTTATATCCTGTCAATTAAAAAACTGTCCCCGGAATTCAGGCTTTTTAAACCCTTGTATTTCTGCGCATATCCATAGACTTATCCTGCTAAATCAGCTATGTGATAAAAAAAGTATTTTTTAGGCTATTCTGTTAATTCTTTTGAGGATAACTTTTAATGCGCCTTATTCACAGGCACCCTCTACAACAACTATCTATATATTTATAAATATATTAAAATATTAGTCCATTCTCACTGTATAAATGATCGTATAACATATGAAAAATAATAAACTTTTTCTTCAGACTTTAAATGGCATTACAACAGACAGGGTTCCTTTTTGGTATATGCGTCAGGCAGGAAGATACCTGCCTGAATATATGGAAAAACGGAAAACTGCCGGCTCTTTTTTAGATCTATGTTATGCGCCGGATTTTGCAGTAGACGTAACCCTCCAGCCCCTTCAAAGATACCATATGGATGCCGCTATTCTTTTTTCAGACATTCTGGTTATTCCTCATGCCCTGGGTCAGCATCTTGAATTTAGGCAAGGTGAGGGACCTGTTTTAACACCTGTAAATACAGCCGATAAAATAAACAGGCTTAGCATGAATAATTTTCATGAACATTTAGCGCCTGTATATGAAACGGTTAACAGATTACATAATGAAATACCGAAAACAACGGCCTTAATTGGTTTCGCAGGTGCCCCGTGGACAGTTGCAACCTATATGGTGGCAGGACATGGCTCTACGGATCAAGCTGCAACAAGAGCGATGGCTTATCAGGAAGAAGCTGTCTTTCAAACGTTGATTGATTTACTGGTCGTTTCAACGTCTGAATATTTACTTCGTCAAATTAAACAGGGTGCTGAGGTTATTCAATTATTTGATACGTGGGCTGGAAATCTGCCCGATGATCAATTTCGAAAATGGGCCATAGAGCCTGTTAAAAAAATTATTGAGAATATCCGTGAATTTTATCCGGATGTTCCAATTATTGGGTTTCCTAAAGGTGCGGGATGCCGGTATCCTGAATATATTAAGGCAACCGGGGTTACTGCCGTGTCTATAGATACGACAATGCCTCTCGAATGGGTTCGGGACCATATACAGCCATTATGCCCTGTTCAGGGTAATCTGGACCCTTTATTATTGGTTGCGGGCGGTAAAATGATGGAAAACCGTGTGCAAGACATATTGGCGTGCCTTGGTAAAGGGCCGTTTATTTTTAATCTGGGCCATGGAATAGTTCCGCAAACGCCGCCGGAAAATGTTGCGCGTGTTTCTGAAATATTGAGGGAATATAAGAAATAATAATGACGAATCAGACAGATAAAAAAGAAAAAATTGCTGTTATTTTATTTAATTTAGGTGGCCCGGATTCGCTTAAAGCGGTAAAGCCCTTTTTGTTTAATTTATTCTATGATCCTGCGATTATTGCTTTGAAAAATCCCTGGCGGTGGCTGGTGGCAAAGATTATTTCAGGAAGGCGCGCACCAATAGCTCGGGAAATATACGAAAATATTGGCGGAAAATCCCCTATATTGGAACAAACAGAAGCTCAGGCAATGGCTTTGGAAAAGATATTGAATAAAGACAGCGGAATTGATTATTCCTGCTTTGTTTCCATGCGTTATTGGCACCCTTTTTCTTATGAGGTTGCCAAAAAAGTAAAAGAATTTAAAGCGGATCGAATTGTATTATTATCTTTATACCCGCATTATTCGATTACGACGATAGGGTCATCACTGATAGATTGGGCTAAAAATGTCGGAAAATCCGGTCTGGATATACCCTATAGAGTGGTAAAAGACTATCCCATAGATACAGGTTTTATCGACGCACATGTCAGCATAATACAAGAGACCATTAAAAAACTGGATTCGTTAGATGATTACCGCATTTTATATTCCGCCCATGGTCTGCCAGAAAAAATAATTGATGCTGGGGATCCTTATCGGGATCATATTGAAATGACGTGCCGGGCTATTCAGGAAAAACTTGGGGCTCCAGATCATATTGTCTGTTACCAAAGCCGGGTAGGTCCTTTAAAATGGATTGAACCCTATACAGACGATGAGATTAAACGGGCAGGTTCAGAAGGTAAATCGTTGATTATCATACCTATTTCTTTCGTATCGGAACATTCGGAAACTTTGGTAGAACTGGATATAGAATATCGGGAAATAGCTGAACAAAACGGTGTTAAGGATTATATTCGAATAGCGGCGATTGGATGTCACCCATCATATATTTCTACATTGGCAAAATTAACAAGGAATGCTTTTGAATGATGGAACAGATAAATGCCTTTTTGGCAGAGCATTATAATTGGCTGCTTTCTTTCCATATTATTGCCGTGATAAGCTGGATGGCTGGGATGCTTTATATGCCGCGCCTGTTTGTCTATCATACCCGATTGGTCATAGGGTCAGAGCCCTCTGAAATGTTTAAAGAAATGGAATTGAAACTTATCAGGGTAATTATTAATCCTGCTATGATACTTGCATGGATTTTTGGGTTATGTATGGCATTTGGTCAGGACCTTTGGGGGCAGCCCTGGTTTCAATTAAAATTCCTTTGTGTAATTTTAATGAGTGGTTTTCACGGGGCCTTATCCCGCTGGCGTAAACAGTTTGCTCGGGATGAAAATATACATACTGAAAAATTTTATCGCTTAGTTAATGAAATTCCAACAATATTAATGATTATTATCGTGTTTCTTGTAATTATGAAGGCTTTTTAAAGCTTGGCAGGATGGTGTATGATTTTTAGAAAACAAACTTTCATTTAAGATATTTATACTCTATATATAATCAATATTATTATTTTATACCCCACTTCTCATGACGTTGCTGTCAAATCAATTTTGTCAATACTGACAAGATCAATAGAATTATCTCCCTTAACAATACCTTATGGATATACCAAATGAATCTTTTGGAACTTAAAAAGAAAACCCCCAGTATGTTACTTCTTTTGGCGGAAGAGCTTAATGTGGAAAATGCAAGCAATATGCGAAAACAAGACATGATGTTTGCCATTTTAAAAGAGTTGGCTGAAAAAGGGGAAGAAATCACAGGCGGGGGGACGATTGAAGTATTACAGGATGGTTTTGGTTTTTTACGTTCACCCGAGGCTAATTACCTTCCGGGGCCAGATGATATTTATGTCAGCCCAAGCCAAATTCGCCGGTTTGGTTTTAGAACTGGAGATACTATAGAAGGCCAAATTCGCGGCCCAAAAGAAGGTGAAAAATATTTTGCACTTTTGAAAGTTTCCCAGATTAATTTTGATGATCCGGACGCCGGACGTCATAAAGTTCATTTTGACAATCTGACACCGCTTCATCCTGACGATAAATTCAAACTTGACCGGGAAGATCCGGGCGTAAAAGATAATTCAGCGCGGGTGATTGACCTTGTTGCACCAATAGGTAAGGGCCAGCGAGCCGTTATTGTGGCGCCGCCGCGTACAGGTAAAACGGTATTATTACAAAATATTGCCCATGCCATCACGGAAAATCATCCTGATGTGTTTCTTATTGTTTTACTCATTGATGAACGCCCGGAAGAAGTCACTGATATGCGTCGTTCTGTGAAAGGCGAAGTTATCAGTTCCACATTTGATGAACCGGCAACCCGGCATGTTCAGGTGGCTGAAATGGTCATTCAAAAAGCCAAACGTCTGGTTGAGCATAAAATGGATGTGGTGATTTTATTGGATAGCATTACCCGTCTTGCACGGGCCTATAACACGGTTATTCCAAGCTCGGGTAAGGTTTTAACAGGGGGCGTTGATGCCAATGCCCTGCAGCGGCCAAAAAGATTTTTCGGCGCGGCCCGAAATGTTGAAGAAGGGGGATCGCTGAGCATTATTGCCACGGCCCTGATTGATACCGGAAGCCGCATGGACGAAGTTATTTTTGAAGAATTTAAAGGCACCGGTAACTCTGAAATTGTACTGGATCGCAAGATCAGTGATAAGCGTGTCTTCCCGGCCATTGATATCATTAAATCAGGCACGCGTAAGGAAGAATTGCTTCTGGATAAAGCAACGTTGGCGAAAATGTATGTTCTGCGCCGTATCTTAATGCCGATGGGGTCTGTTGATGCGATGGAATTCTTGATTGGTAAAATTAAAGATACCAAAAACAACGAAGAATTTTATAATTCCATGAATAACTAAATCTGCATATTTTTGTATCTGGTTTTTTGTATCTGGCCTGGGTATAGTTTTTTGATAATATTTAATAATAAAAATATATCGGGATGGTATGTCACAAAGCCTAGAGCCAAATAGTCAACGGCCTGAATATAGGGTAAGTCTGCTGGAATCATTGATACCGGTAATGGTTCTGGCAATATTCTTAATTTTGTCCGTTACGATATATGGTGATGATACCCAAAGCGGTTCCAGCCAGATGTCACTACTTATCAGCGGGGGTGTTGCGCTTTTAATTGGCTGGAAAAACGGTTTTAGCTGGGTCGAAATAGAGGCTGGGATATCCTCCGGCATTTCTAATACAGTTAATGCGTTGCTCATTTTATTGATGGTTGGGGCATTAATCGGTACCTGGATATTATCCGGTACTGTGCCGGCGATGATTTATTATGGCCTGCAATTGCTTAATCCTGATTTTTTTTATGTTACGGCTTGCCTTCTATGTGCCTTGATAGCAATGAGTATTGGAAGCAGCTGGTCAACAGCGGGAACCATTGGTGTTGGCTTAATCGGAATTTCGGCTGGCTTTGGATTATCGCCTGGAATAACAGCGGGCGCCATCATTTCAGGGGCTTATTTTGGGGATAAGATGTCACCGTTGTCTGATACGACAAACCTTGCGCCTGCCGTTGCAGGTTCTGAATTATTCAGTCATATACGGCATATGTTCTGGACCACATTTCCGGCCATTATTATTTCTTTGATCTTATATCTTTTAATTGGACTATTTTCCGATGCAGAGAGCGGCAGTAATAACATTCAGGGCCAGCTTGATTTATTGGACCAGCATTTTCATATAGGCATATATCTATTGATTCCCATGATTGTTGTTTTTTATATGGCGTATAAAAAACTGCCGGCTTTTCCGACGATTATGACGGGGGCGTTGATTGGTGCCGTTTTTGCGCTGATTTTTCAACAGGATGTTATCCTTACGTTTGTAAATGCAGATCAGGCAAATTTTCTTAATATGTTTGATGGCATATGGCGGGCATTGTTTGGCGGATATGTGTCAAATACTGGTGATGGGGCGCTTGATAAATTATTAAGCCGGGGCGGTATGTCAAGTATGTTATATACTATCTGGTTGATTATTTGCGCGATTACCTTTGGATCTATTCTTGAAAAGCTGGGCATGCTAAAACGCATAATTGATACGGCATTAGCGATGGCGCAGTCAACAGGGTCGTTAATTTTGACAACAGTTCTGACGGGTTTTGGGGTGAATATATTAACGGCAGATCAATATATATCGATTGTCTTGCCGGGCCGAATGCTCAGACTGGAATATAAAAGGCGAAAGCTTGCCGCTAAAAATTTGTCGCGGGCGTTGGAGGATGGAGGGACAGTTACGTCTGTATTGGTGCCCTGGAATACATGCGCGGTATATATGTATGGCGTGCTTGGCGTTTCGCCCTATCTTTTTATTCCATTTTGCTTCTTTAATATTTTATGCCCATTCATTTCAATCTTTTATGGTTACGCGGACTTTAAAATTGAAAAATTGGATGAACGACACGCTGTTGCGGTGGAATAAAGAAGGGGAAAACCGCCTTAAATTTCGGCTTTTTTCAGGTTTTTTCCAGTTCAATGAGAAATTTTTTGGTTTCGATACCGTCCCCGCCGGAATATCCGGTTAATTTTCCTGTTTTGCCTATAATTCTATGGCAGGGGACGATGATGGGAATGGGGTTAAGGCCGCAAGCGGTCCCGACAGCACGGGGATGGGAGCCAATATTACCCGCTATTTCACCGTAAGTCATTGTTTCCCCATAGGGAATTTTTAACATTTCCTGCCATATTGATTTCTGAAAAGGTGTTCCGCATAGTTTTAACGGGATATCAATGTCAGGGTTTTCGCCATTGAAATAGTGATCCAGCCGTTGTTTAATTGACTCTAAAAATGGCGTCTTTGTTGAAAATGGTGACCAGCCCCAGTCAAGGGAAACTAATATATTGTCTTCGTCACTTATGGTTATATCACCTACTGGGCTATGAAATGAGAGCTGCGCCATATTTTAATGCACCATTTTTGTATAGAAGTTACTTTAATCGTTTTTACCTTAGTCAGGGATTTATGGCAACATCCACAAAATAAATGTTATAACATAATATATAAAAGATAATAAAATATGGCTGCGGAAGCCTGTTTCTAATATATAATTAATTATGCGGGTCATTATCCGGCAAATGAACAGATGAAAATCATAAAAATATTTATACAGAAATAGCGATACGGGAAAATTTACATGAAAATAACCATTGATATAGATTGCAGTCCTCAAGAAGCGCGCGAATTTCTAGGGCTGCCCGATATAAAGCCACTTCAGGAAGCCTTTATGGCTAATGTGCAAGATAAAATATCAGCGGGTTTGTCTGGGGAAGATAGGGAGAAAATGTTTGATCTGTGGATGTCTCCGGGATTAAAACAAGCTGGCCAAAATATGGAGGCCTTTCAAAATATCTTTTGGAATGCGGCAAAGCCCGGCGACAAATAGATTTATAATAGATATTGGGAACTAATGTGTCAGACGCAGAAACAATATATGCCTTATCAAGCGGTAAGGGCCGCGCCGGGGTGGCTGTCATTCGATTGTCCGGACCAGAGACAAAGCCGGCTATATTAAAACTTACCGGAAAATCTCTGATGCCTGTTTCACGTGAAGCACATTTATGCTGGTTTATGGATCCTGGGACAGATAGACGGCTTGATCAGGGATTGTTGCTGTATTTCCCCGGGCCAAAAAGTTTCACAGGCGAAGATGTGGCGGAGTTTCACATTCATGGCGGACGGGCTGTTGTTACAGGCTTCCTGGAGGCCCTGTCAAAATTACCAGGCCTTAGAAGTGCGATGCCTGGCGAGTTTACGCGCCGTGCGTTTGATAATGGTAAGATGGACTTGACGGCAGCAGAGGGTTTGGCTGATTTGATTAATGCTGAAACCGAAGCTCAAAGACGTCAGGCCTTGCGGCTGATGGAGGGTCGCCTGGCGGCGTTATATGAAGGTTGGCGCCGTGAGATTATATCAGCTATGGCATATTTTGAGGCCGAGATTGATTTTGCGGATGAAGAAATCCCTAGCGATGTTACCGACCGGGTCGGGCCAATCATAGCGGCATTAAGCGACAAAATTGAACAACATATGGGCGATGGCTTTAAAGGAGAAAGAATCAGGGATGGCTTGCAAGTGGTAATATTGGGCGAGCCAAATACCGGTAAGTCAACGCTACTCAATTTATTGTCCCGGCGTGATGTGGCCATTGTGTCGGAGATTGCCGGCACGACTCGGGATGTTCTTGAGGTTCATCTTGATATTAATGGATTTCCGGTAACTGTCATTGATACGGCGGGCATAAGGGACAGCATAGACGTTATAGAGGCAGAGGGTATCCGCCGGGCAGAAGAGCGGGCAAAATCGGCAGACATAAAAGTTATTTTGGGTGAGGCGGCGAATTGGCCGAAGATACCAGATAGATTGGCAGCTCACGTCGACAGCGACACTATTATTTTGCTTAACAAGGCAGACCTGTGCAAAAAATCAGAAGAGGCGCTGTTGAGTAACCCGATTCCCTGCCGGGCTATTTTACTCATTTCGGCTAAATATGAAAGTGGCTTAGATGCTTTTCTGGAATGTCTGACTTCGGAAGTAGAAAAATCGATGGCCCTTACCGATGTGCCAAATCTAACGCGAATCAGGCATCGGGAAGCTTTGGGGGAAGTGATGATACATTTACGTAGATTTTCTGATTCGCCTCATAAGGAATTAGCCCTTATGGCAGAAGATTTAAGAATGGCGGCCCGAAATCTGGGGAGTATAACGGGCCGTGTTGATGTTGAAGAAATCCTTGGGGCTATCTTTTCCGAGTTTTGTATAGGTAAGTAATTTCTAATATAGATTGAGAAATAACGACTCTTTCGGCCCGTTAACCTTTTGTAAATCTTTCGTGTTTCACGTGAAACATTGCAAGAGTGATATGACCTTGGGTAATCTTACTGAAAATCAGCCTTTGACATTGTTTTATTAAAAAATTAGAGTCCTGATCCAATGCGGGTTGGCATCGTCTGATAAAGGCCGTCCAAAGATAAATTTTTGAGTATATATTTTATGTTTCACTATGATGTAATAGTAATCGGCGGCGGGCATGCCGGCTGTGAGGCCGCTGCGGCTTCTGCGCGATATGGTGCCAAAACATTATTGGTTACCCACAAAAGTGAAACTATCGGTGAGATGTCCTGTAATCCCGCCATTGGTGGTTTGGGCAAAGGTCATTTGGTGCGGGAAATTGATGCGCTTGACGGGTTGATGGGGCGGGTTATTGATCAATCCGGTATCCAGTTTCGCATGTTAAATAAACGCAAAGGCCCCGCCGTTCAGGGCCCGCGCGCGCAGGCGGATAGAAAGCTGTATCGACAGGCAATGCAGGACCAGATCTTTAATATGCCAAACCTTGAGGTTAAGGCGGTAGCGGTTGAGGATCTTATTCTTGAGGATCTTGACAAGGGCAAAAAAATTTCCGGTATCGTAACGTCGGCGGGAGAAGAAGTCTTTGGCGGCCGGGTTATTTTAACTACAGGCACGTTTTTGGGCGGGATGATCCATATTGGAGAAAAGCAGATCCCGGCGGGCCGTATGGGTGAGAAACCATCGCTTGGGTTATCTCAAACCTTGAAGAAAGAAGGGTTTGGCCTGGATAGATTAAAAACCGGAACACCTCCTAGGCTGGACGGGACAACGATTGATTGGGCCGCTTGCGCTGTTCAGCCGGGCGATAATCCACCGGTTCCTTTTTCATTTATAACCCGTCAGATTTCTGTCCCGCAAATCCCCTGTCATATCACCCATACCACAGAAAAAACGCACGATATAATTCGTGGAAATCTCAATAGATCTGCTTTGTATAGCGGTAATATTGAGGGTGCGGGCCCGCGTTATTGCCCGTCTATTGAAGATAAGGTTGTGCGTTTTGCAGATAAATCCTCCCATCAGATTTTTTTGGAGCCAGAGGGACTTGATGATGAGACGGTCTATCCGAACGGCATATCAACCTCTTTGCCGGAAGATGTGCAATATGAATATATCCGATCAATACCAGGTCTTGAGAACGTGACAATAAAGCAGTTTGGCTATGCTATAGAATATGATTTTGTTGATCCACGTGAATTATTGGTGACGCTTGAAACCAAAAGAATAGCCGGATTATATTTCGCCGGCCAGATAAACGGCACGACGGGATATGAAGAGGCTGCGGCGCAAGGCCTGATTGCGGGGGCTAACGCGGCAAGATCAGCTGCCGGCTCAACAGATTTTATTTTGGACCGCGCCGATGGTTATATTGGCGTTATGATAGATGATTTGGTGACCAAGGGAACGCGGGAGCCCTATCGTATGTTCACGAGCCGGGCGGAATACCGGCTTAAGCTTCGTTCTGATAATGCGGATCAGCGTCTTACGCCAATTGGTCTTGATTATGGCTTAGTTGGGAGCGGGCGCGCAAAGATTTATAATGAAAAAGCGTCAGCCTTAAAGAAATTCAATGAGTTGATTGAGGGCCTTGAGATCACCCCTAATAAAGCTGCGGCTTTTGGGTTAAAAATTAATCAGGATGGGGTAAGACGGTCTGCCAAGACTTTGCTTTCTTATGCGCAAATTTCTTTGGAAGACCTGACTAAAATTTGGCCTGAGCTTAAAGAAATACCGGAAGAGACCGCGAGGCAAATTGAAATTGATGCCACATATAGCGCATATCTTGACCGTCAGGATGCGGATATCATCGCCTTTAGAAAAGATGAAAACCTGATGTTGCCCACAGCTCTTGATTATTCGGCTATTGGCGGCTTGTCAAATGAGGTCAGGGAAAAGCTGTTACAGGCGAAGCCCGCAACGCTTGGGTCTGCTGCGCGGATATCCGGTGTGACCCCTTCTGCGCTCAATAGTTTGCTGAGATATGTAAAACGCAAAGAGAAATAAGGCCTATGCCCAATAGCGTAACAGAAAAAACGTTTGCACAAAAAACCAATGTTTCACGTGAAGCGCTGGCTAACATGCGCATTTATGCGCAGTTATTGACGAAATGGCAGAAAAAAATAAATTTGGTTAGCGAGTCTACGATGCAGGACTTATGGTCACGGCATTTCTATGACAGCTTTCAGCTTAAGGCGCATTTTGATAAGCTGGCAACGGAAAAAGCAAAGATTCTCGATATTGGCAGTGGTGCGGGCTTTCCAGGTCTGTTATTGTCTATGCTCGGGTGCGGTGAATTTCACATGGTTGAGAGTAACAATAAAAAATGTGCCTTTATGCGGCAGGTGATCAGGGACACCAACTGCAATGCGATAATACATAATGAGCGAATTGAAAATATAAGACCTTTTCATGTGGATTATATTATTTCCAGGGCCTGTGCCTCTTTGGACAAATTGTTTGATCTTGGGCAGAATTTTATTCACGAAGAGACATTATGCCTGTTTTTAAAAGGTCAAACAGCAGAACAAGAAATTACGGATGCCCGACGAAACTGGGCATTTGAGGTGGAAAAATTCACAAGCATAACAGAAGACTCAGGTATGCTGTTAAAGGTTAGTCATATTAAGGCTTTGAGCCATGTAGATTAAGGAAAAACGGATGGGTGTATCCACAAAGTTATCCACAGTTCGAAAAAACCCAAAAATTATTGCGGTTGCTAATCAAAAGGGTGGCGTCGGAAAGACGACCACCGCTATTAATCTTGCAACAGCATTGGTGGCGGCCCATAAGCGGGTGTTGCTTCTTGATGTGGATCCGCAGGGAAATGCGAGCACGGGGCTTGGGCTGGAACGGGACGACCGTGATAATAGTATTTATGAAATTTTGATGGGTGAAATTGGTCTTCAGGAGGCGATTGTGGAATCTGTTGTGCCAAATTTGTTTTTGGTGCCTTCTACGGTTGACCTTGCCGGAGCGGAATTAGAGCTTGTTAATGTGGATCAAAGGACATACCGCCTGAGAAAGGCTTTGCAAGACCCGGTCATTGATCAGTTTGACTATATATTGATAGATTGTCCCCCCTCTTTAAGCCTTTTAACGCTTAATTCTCTGGCGGCGGCTCATTCTGTGATTGTACCGTTGCAATGTGAGTTTTTTGCCCTGGAGGGCCTAAGCCTTTTGTTGAAGACTATTGAGATGGTAAAGACGAATTTTAATCCCGGATTAGAGATATCAGGTGTGGTTCTGACGATGTATGATGGCCGAAATAATCTTTCCAGTCAGGTTGCGAATGATGTCAGGGGCCATTTGGGGCAAAAAGTCTTTAAAACAGTCATTCCGCGCAATGTACGGGTGTCAGAGGCCCCCTCCCATGGCAGGCCTGTCTTGCTTTATGATTTTAAATGTAGTGGCAGTCAGGCCTATATCCGGCTGGCCCGGGAATTGTTGCGGCGAGAGACATTAAAAGCGGCGTAAACATTGGATAAACGGCGGTATAAACGCCTTACTTACCAGGGAATATTTCAAGGGACTTTCATCTAATGACATCTAAGGAAAAAACGAAGACTCAAAAAGGGCTGGGCCGGGGTTTGTCCGCATTATTAGGCTCTACGGATAAGGAATATGCAGATATTTCTGCGCCGGTGGCTTCACGTGACAGGGACTTGCCTATTGAATTTCTGGTGCCAAACCCCTACCAGCCAAGATTGTTTTTTGATGAAGAGAAGTCAGCCGATTTAATTCGGTCCATTAAAGATCGGGGCATACTGCAACCTCTTTTGGTACGTCGCCGAGGGGAGTTGGATGAATATGAAATAATCGCCGGGGAACGGCGTTGGCGGGCAGCACAGGCGGCAGAATTACACCGCGTTCCGGTTATTATTCGTGAAATGACCGATGGCGAAGCCCTTGAGATTGCCCTTATTGAGAATATTCAGCGTCACGACTTAAGTCCTATTGAAGAAGCCATGGGCTATAAGAGGTTAATGGAGGAGTTTCACCATACCCAGGAGCAGCTGGGTCATATCGTCGGAAAAAGCCGTAGTCACATTGCCAATATCCTACGCCTGTTAGTTTTACCGGAAGCTGTTCAGACAATGGTTTTGCAGGGAAAACTGACGATGGGGCATGCGCGCGCCTTAATTACTGCGGATGATCCGGAGGCTATGGCAAAAAGAATTCTCAGCGAGGGCCTAAGCGTTCGTCAGGTGGAGGCGATATCCAAAAAGGCCAAAGCAAAGTCTAAACCTCAGTCTCGGGCAAAGGTAAATGGACTGAAATCTGTTAAGATGACTAAGGATGCGGATACGCTGGCCCTTGAGAATGATCTGTCTCTTGCCCTTGGATTGACGGTTTCCATTGAATTTAACAGCGATGAAAGCGGAGAGCTGCGACTCCAATATAAAACATTGGAACAGCTGGATGATATTTGCCAGCGATTAAGCGGCTGACCCAGGTTAAGTGATATTATCAATTAACTAACTAGTTGAAAATAAACATAAAAATTTATTTTAGGCTTAAAAGGACTAATTTGGTATTGTTTTTGATTGACAATGATGAAAATAAGTCGCATCTAATGTGTAATGGCTTGATACGGTTTGAGCATGCTTTTTTTTGACTCTATAGCCGTATAAGTAATATTGTAAAGAGTGTGACACGCATGATAAAACTATCAAATCTGGCGGACTATGGGGTTGAGCTGATGTGCTATATCGCGTTAAAGCCAAACAATATTCATGCTTCTGCCAGTTTGGCAAGTCAGGCCAGGATACCCTTACCAACAGCAAGCAAGATACTCGGTATGATGGTAAGGGCAGGTTTGTTGATGTCGCACCGGGGTCTGAACGGTGGGTTTTCTTTAGGGCTTAGCGCAGACAAAATATCAATCACGAATATTATTGAGGCTGTTGATGGCCCGGTCCAACTTACCAATTGTCTTGACGAAAATTCACCGGATTGTGATCGGATCAGCAATTGCGGAACCAGAAGTCAATGGTACAGAATAAATGAGGCGGTCAAGGATGCGCTCGGAAGTGTGCTTCTTTCCCAAATGATAGAGAGAGTCCCTGACTTTATCGGTGACGGTATGGCAGATGACTTGCCTTTGATCAGTAAATTAATTAATTAGGTCGTAAGTAATGGTTGCAACAGAACAAACAGAACAAACCGTAAAAGAAATCTCTCAAGAGTATAAATATGGTTTTGTCACAGATATTGAGACGGCAAAGGCACCTAAAGGCCTTAACGAAGATGTTATTCGTTTTATTTCTGCAAAAAAAAACGAGCCGCAATGGCTGCTTGACTGGCGGCTGGCGGCCTATGCAAAATGGCTGAAAATGGTAGAGCCCAAATGGGCTATGGTGGATTACCCTGAAATAGATTTTCAGGATATATATTATTACGCCGCCCCAAAATCATCTGAAGATGGGCCGAAAAGCCTGGATGAGGTGGACCCGGAACTGCTTAGGGTGTATGAAAAACTGGGGATATCCCTTAAAGAACAAGAGGTTCTTGCGGGCGTTGCTGTTGACATCGTTTTTGATAGTGTTTCCGTTGCGACAACTTTTCGAAAAAAATTAAAAGAAGTTGGTATCATTTTCTGCTCAATTTCCGAGGCGGCTCATGATTACCCGGAATTGATGAAAAAATACCTGGGCTCAGTTGTGCCCGTGACAGATAATTTTTATTCCGCATTGAATAGTGCGGTATTTACCGATGGTACGTTTGTTTATATTCCAAAGGGCGTGCGTTGCCCTATGGAACTGAGCACATATTTCCGTATCAATGAAGCCAATACCGGGCAGTTTGAGCGAACGATCATCATCGCGGATGAAGGGTCATATGTTTCATATTTAGAGGGATGTACAGCGCCTCAGCGGGATGAAAATCAGCTCCATGCAGCTGTCGTTGAACTGGTCACGCACGATGATGCCGAGATCAAATATTCCACGGTTCAAAACTGGTATCCCGGCGATAAGGATGGCAAAGGCGGAATATATAATTTTGTCACCAAGCGCGGGGCTTGCCGGGGCAAAAATTCAAAAATTTCCTGGACTCAGGTGGAAACCGGATCAGCCATAACATGGAAATACCCAAGCTGCCTTTTAATTGGGGATAATGCTGTCGGTGAATTTTATTCCGTGGCGATTACGAATAACCATCAACAGGCTGATACGGGTACAAAAATGATTCATATCGGGAAAAACACCTCCAGTACGATCATTTCCAAGGGGGTTAGCGCGGGAAAATCCGAAGCCACCTATCGTGGTTTGGTCAAGGTAATGCCCGGGGCTGAAAATGCCCGAAACTTCACTCAATGCGACAGTCTTTTGATTGGGGATAAATGCGGTGCCCACACCGTGCCTTATATTGAAATTAAAAACCCAACGGCCCAAGTGGAACATGAAGCGAGCACGTCAAAAATAAGTGATGAGCAGCTTTTTTACTGCTTGCAGCGCGGATTGGATGTTGAGGATTCGGTGACATTGATTGTTAATGGTTTTTGCAAGGATGTGATGACACAGCTTCCTATGGAATTTGCTGTAGAGGCACAAAAACTCCTTGGCATCAGCCTTGAAGGCAGTGTTGGATAAGACAACTTTTAAAGAGAGTATTATGTTAGAACTTAAAAATTTACACGCCGCTGTTGGCGGCAAAGAAATTCTGAAGGGCGTTAATTTAACCATTAATGATGGAGAAGTTCACGCCATAATGGGGCCTAACGGCGCCGGAAAAAGCACGTTATCTTATGCCATATGTGGCAAGGATGGCTACGAAGTGACCAGTGGATCTGTGCTATATAACGGCAAAAACCTGCTCGATATGGACCCAAATGAGCGGGCCGGCGAAGGGCTGTTTCTTGGGTTTCAATATCCTGTGGAAATACCGGGAATTTCTAATATGAATTTCCTGCGTACCGCATTGAATAGTCAACGCCGCTATCAAGATAAGCCAGAAGTAACAGCCGTTGATTTTTTAAAATTAATCCGTTCTAAGGCAAAAGAGCTTGATATGGATCCGGAAATGCTTAAACGCGCTGTGAATGTCGGCTTTTCAGGCGGAGAGAAAAAGCGTAACGAGATGGTTCAGATGGCAGTTTTAAATCCAAGCATGGCCATTTTAGATGAGACGGACTCTGGCCTTGATATTGATGCGCTAAAAATTGTGGCTGACGGTATTAATCGTTTGCGGGCCGCGGATAAGGCCATTTTGCTGATCACGCATTATCAAAGACTTCTGGATTATGTGGTGCCTGACTTTGTCCATGTTTTAGCTGATGGCCGAATTGTAAAAAGCGGGACCAAGGACTTGGCCCTGCAATTGGAAGCGAAAGGCTATGCAGGCCTGGGAATTTCAGAAAATGCCGCTTAGCACCAGAATAGGCCGATAAGATATGACATTAAAACGACATTTAGATACGCCCGAAGCCGCAATCAATTTTGATAAGGTGAAAACCACATTTACAGGTGCGGGGGAAACTTCCCTGACCAATATGCGGGCCAATGCCATGGGTAAATTTATGGCCACAGGCTTACCGGGACCAAAAGTAGAAGAATGGAAATATACTAATTTGACTTTTCTGGTGCAGTTTCTCGCAAATGAAAATTTTGAATTTGTAAAATCTGATGATTATAGCGCAGAAGTAAAAGCTTTATTTGATAAGGCTTATATAGAAGGCATCACAGGTCCGGTGGTGGTTTTTGTCAATGGTCATTTTCATTCAACATTGTCATCCTGCCCTGATGAGGATGGGGTGAAGTTTTCACTCTTTTCTGAAAATCCCGAGGCCCTTCGACAATCACTTGCGGATTCACAAGAGTCAACAGCCCTGAATAATTTGAATCGTGCCATGACCACAGATGGGTATCATTTGGAAATATCTGCCGGCGGAAATTTATCGCAGCCAATACAGATCATCCATATGGCAACCTCGGGCACGGATGGGCAGTCTTTGCGGACGCGCGGTAAAATCTCGCTTGGCAACGGGGCCCGGGCAAAAGTGATAGAAAGCTTTATTGGCCCGGATGAGCAGCGCTACTGGACTCATATGATCAGTGATGTGGACTTGGCAAAGGCGGCAGAGCTTTCTTATTTCCAGTTTCAATTGCAGGGCAAACAGGCGATTCATATGACTGAACTGCATTCCACTGTGGCGGAAAAGGCAAAATTCAACGGTATGAATTTGCAGCTTGGCGCCGAAGTTAGCCGCAGTGAAATTATGAACAGCTTTACAGGTGAATATGCTGAAATAGAATTGCGCGGGGCCTATCTTGGCCGGGTTAAGCAGTCGCATGATATATTCACGCGGATCAGCCATGATAAACCCCATTGTCAGAGCAATCAGCTTTTTCGCGGCGTGTTGGATGAAGGCGGAACGTCGGCGTTTCAAGGTAAGGTTATTGTGGCGCGGGACGCTCAAAAAACCAATGCAGATCAATCCAATAAAAACTTGTTGCTTAGCCGCAAGGCTGAGGCCAATGCCAAGCCGGAGTTGCTTATCTATGCGGATGACGTGAAATGTACCCACGGCGCAACCGTGGGGGAGATTGATTCTGAACAGCTTTTTTATCTGAAATCACGCGGAATGGATGAGACGACAGCCAAGGGCTTATTGGTAGAAGCCTTTGTCGCTGAAGTGTTTGCTAATCTGCTGGTGGGTACGGATGAGGAAAAATTGCAGCAACGCTTTACGGAAAAAACCAGCGGGTGGTTGAGCGGAGAGGTGACTTCGTGACATCACAATCACCAAAAGCGCATCAGGTAATGAATTATAATGTGGCGGAAATTCGTAAGGATTTCCCGATATTTACCCAAAAAATATATGGAAAGCCGCTAACTTTCCTGGATAGCGGTGCGAGCGCCCAAAAGCCCCGACAAGTTCTGGAGGCTGTTCAAAAATGTTATGCGGAGGAATATGCCAATATACATCGCGGGGTTTATTATCTGTCACAAGTTGGCACACAAAAATATGAAGATGCCCGGGTCAAAATTCAAAAATTTATCAATGCGGCCAGTGCCCGGGAAATTATTTTTGTACGCGGCGCCACCGAAGCCATAAATCTGGTGGCCCAGAGCTGGGGCCGGACGTTTCTGGGAAAGGGTGATGAAGTTGTCTTGAGCCGTCTGGAGCATCACTCCAACATCGTGCCGTGGCAGATGTTGCGGGATGAAAAGGATATTGTGATCACAGTGGCCCCCATTGATGACAAGGCCAACTTTCTGTTTGATGAATTTGAAAAAATGCTGAGCGAAAAAGTCAAATTGGTGGCCATCACACATATTTCAAATGCCCTGGGTACGATCACGCCAATTAAGAAAATCATTAAGGCCGCCCAAAGGGTGGGGGCCAAAGTTTTGGTGGACGGGTGTCAGGCCGTGCCGCATATGCGGGTTGACATGCAGGAATTGGGCGCAGATTTTTATGTATTTTCCGGTCATAAGCTATATGGGCCGACCGGTGTTGGGATATTATATGCCAAGGAAGAATTGTTGAATGCCATGCCGCCTTATCAGGGCGGCGGCGATATGATCCGTTCTGTGACATTTGAAAAGACGGTTTATAATGATCTTCCTCATAAATTTGAGGCCGGAACGCCCCATATTGCCGGCGGCATTGGGCTTGGAGCGGCAATAGATTATGTGGAAGGCCTAGGGTTTGAGAATATTGGCGCTCATGAAAACAGCCTTCTGGATTATGCGCGTGATAAAATTCAGGCTGTCAAAGGCCTTCAGCTTATCAGTCAGGCGGATAATATGGCGGGCATCTTGTCCTTTACCATGGATTTGGCCCACCCTCATGATATTGGTACCATATTGGATCAGGATGGTATTGCGATCCGAACCGGGCATCATTGTGCTCAGCCGGTCATGGATTTTTTTGATATTCCGTCTACGGCGCGTATGTCGTTGGGGCTTTATAACACAGAAGAAGATATTGATCGGTTTGTAGATGGGCTGCATAAGGTCAATCGGATCTTTTCTTGATGTTAAGTATAAAATATGAGCTTTTTAGATAATTTTTTAAAAGAACAACAGGATAGTAAAGTGGTTGAAAGCGAAATAAAGTCATCTGAGACAACAGCTGAAGCAGGCGCGGTATCACCGGATTTTTCTCTGCCGTTTTCCGAAGAATCCCGAAAATATTTTCAGGAAAAAATCATCGCAAAACTGCGGGAAATATATGATCCGGAAATTCCTGTAAATATATATGAACTGGGACTTATCTATGAGGTCAATGTTGCCGAAGATGCGAATGTGGAAATCATAATGACATTGACAACACCTAATTGCCCAGTGGCAGAATCCATGCCGGGTGATGTTGAGATAAAGGCACAAGAGGTGGACGGCGTGCGCGATGTGCATGTGGAGCTGGTTTGGGACCCGCCCTGGACAGTTGATATGATGAGCGAGGCTGCCCGCCTTGAAATGGGCTTTATGTAGCCTAAAAGAAGGAAAAGTCATGAGTGAAGCAATTACGATTACAGACGCTGCTGCAGCGCGTATCAGGGAAATTATATCAAACCGTGACAAGCCTAGTCTTGGCGTTCGCCTTGGAACCTCGACCAAGGGCTGTAACGGTATGTCCTATACTGTGGAATATGTGGATGAGGTTAATCCAACGGATGAAAAAATCGAAGATAAGGGCATCCTGTTATATGTGGATGTCATGTCATTGATTTATTTGATCGGCAGTGTGATGGACTATAAGGATGAGAAGTTTCAAAGCGGGTTTACTTTCACTAATCCCAATGAAAAAGGCCGCTGTGGCTGCGGGGAAAGCTTTCATGTATGAAGGCTGGAGCAATATCAGGCTCATTTGATCGGAACTATTTTATCTTATCCAAGGTGGGGCATGAAATGCGCTGCGCTTTGTCGAACGCATAACGCGCCTGCCCGTAAAGCCATGACGGGATATTAAATTGAATGAAATAGGCCGGATATTGCTCTAGAGTTTGGCTATTTTATCCCTAAGTTCGGCAAAGAGATCAGGAATTTCATGTAGAAATTCTTTTTCTACATCCAAAATTGTTGTAAAGGCGCGTTTTTTTAAAGCTATAATATCCAGCTTATGACTTAAGTTAGATAATGTGGCTTGATTATAAAGCTGTTCAATGAGCCGCTCTGCGCTGTTAATCCGCCCCCAAAGATAATCATTTTCCCGGTCGGCACGGCTAAAAAATGCCCCAAACCCTGCCATGGCCGTTCCTCGAAGGGGAATCTCATCGCTATCTTTTCGTAATATGGAAACATCTTTTGGGCTGATGCGATTAACCTGTATTTCGTTCAATTCCCCGAGTTCCTTAGAGCCCATAATAGAAAATGTTGTTACATCCCAAAATGAGAATCCGACATAACTAATGGTCAGGTTTCTGGCAAAATCACTTTCCCAGTTTATGTTGCTTTGATCTGCAATGAGCTGGTCAGCGTCTATTTTAAACTGATCCAGATTTAATATATCTGCAAGGTCATCCAGGGCTGATTTAAAATCTGGGATATAGTCCTTTAATATGTTTCGCGTTATAGCTTGTTGGGCATTTTCGTTAATATCAAGCTGTGCAATAGGACAAAAAGCCGTGCGTAGTGTCTGCTTTATATGGTCTGGAATGCTATTGGGCTTGGCACAGTTGCCAATATTCTCAAGGAGGTCGTAGAGGGATCTTTTCAGACTATCTAATTTCGAGACATCATGGGAATGATGGGAATAGTATGTATTTAAGTCCTTAATGACAAATAATAAACGCCGTTGTTGAAAGCTTACGTCAAACTTGGTTAGAAAATATCCCCATGAAGGCAGGGATTCAACAGAAACATCTTTTTTAACCAGACCTTTAACCCAGTTAAGCACGTTGGGCTTATTGTCATTTTCCATTCTTTGTGAATAGGATAAGAAATCGAATTTATCCTCAAATGCCATATTATGCAAAGTGGTGAACAGGCGGCGGCGTAAGCTGGTGCCAGGGGCAAAATCACAAATATCCCCAATGAAATTTGTCAGATAGGCCACAGTATTGCGAACTTTTAACCTTGCATACCCGCCATAAGAAAAGCCGGCTCCTGTGACGGATTTAATATTGGATATAACCCGTAAGTATGTGACTTGCCGGGCCTCTGATATCGAATCTAAGGCGTTGCCTGAAATTTCTTCAACCAACTGTTCAATTTCGGGCCTGGCGTTATTTATGACCGTTTTAATGATGCGTATTTGTTGATTATGAGCCTGAATATTTGTTAAATCATCATGCATCGGCTCATTCATCGGAATGTTGGACAGGGCGCCTTTGATGGTATTGAGCATAGACGGCGGTGCCCCGGTTGGTGAGGCCCGGTGTTTTTCTGGATTAGGGTCAATATAGATAATGCGTCGATCAACCTTCCGAAAAGCCGCCCGCCCCTGAATGGCGAGAATAGCTTTGCCAAAGGGCTTGTTATTGAGGATGCTGCCATCAAGAAAAGATGTTAGCATTGGATCAATGCCGGCTTTTTTATACTCCGAGAAATTCTTGCTTATAAAGTCGTCTTTTTTAACCCAACTTTTGTCTAAGCTCTTGAGAAAATGATCCACTTCCCGAAGCTGTGCCGGAGGGAAAGCGCCGGGATAACTTGCGGTTGCTCTGGCGGCAAAACTTAACGCAGGTTTATCAATATCCTCGAAGTCAGATTTAATGTTACGAGGGTTTTTCAGGGGATTCTGCTCTGGCTTAACGTTTTCGCCATTCAGTTTATTAAGATAGGAGAAATGGAAGTTATGGCGATGTTCGCGCTCAAGGATAGTCGGCGGGTCGTTTAGAGGGACAATACGTTGAAAGCCGTAATAGTCAGTGACCGTTACATAAAGATCCAATCTGTGACCATATGGCATAAGAGAATGTTCATTGGAGTGCCCCATACCATCAAGCCCTTTATAGATCAGCCCTAGAAAATGTTTGCCATCAAAGGGTGGTTTTAATTTCCATATACTCATCAGGGCAGGCAGCTTTTCCTGCACCATTTGGGTCAGTGCCGTATCGCCAAGATATTTTTTGCTCATATAATTGATGATAGGTTTGGAAAAGACTTTATCCATTCGCCCTGCCGGGTTTTTTTTGCCGGCAAGCCGGCTCACATCGGCTTCAGCAAGCCAATGATGCCGCAGGTGGTCAATGCTTAAGTCATGGGCTAATGCGCGCCCAAGAAAAATACTGTTCATGCCGCCGGCAGAGGCGCCGGCGATAACGTCGATAATCACCCTTAAGTCCAATTCCGGCGAAAGGGATTTTAAAATATCAAAATAAATCAGCTCCGTATCAGGCTTATCAGTTAACGCTTCATTGGGATATGTATATGTTTTCCGGCTTTGAGCGTTGATATCAGGATTGCTATGAAAGGCCTTGGAGGCGCGGGCAAGCTTTAGGATTTCTTTGGTGCAGCCGTGAATATAAATAGCGAGCGATACGCCGCCGAAGCAGACCAAAGCTAACCTTAGTTCTTTTTCTTGCATTTAACTCACCAAATATTTTTTATTCTTTGTGTCAGCCTACATGAAACACAATGAATTTGTCGTTAATTTACATTTTTTGTTATCCTGGGGGGAATGATAACGCGCATAACCTGACCAGAATGGTTTTGTAGTTCGGACCAGTCATCGATATCAAATGTTATGATAGCGAGTGTGCCAGTTTGAAAGGACAGGTTGTCGCGCACTTGACGTGAGTGTTGTGCTAAATTCTGAAATAAGCTGGCCAGCCCGGGGTTGTGCGCGATGATCATTGGTGCGACGATTTCTTGATCCAATTTTTGAATAAGACGTGTCATACCTTCTGTTGTCGCATGATATAAATCATCCCGAATGGTTACGGGCAGGGTTTCTTCTGCGCCGTCCAGCATCTGGGTGCATGTTTCCCGGGTTCGCAGTGCTGAAGAGCAGAATATATGATCCGGCAGCATATCAGATGTTTTTAAATATTGACCAAGCCAAAGTATATCCTGCTTTCCCTGCGGGGCAAGGGGGCGGGAATGGTCATTCGTGCCAAACCCGGCTTTACCGTGCCGGAGAAGAAACAGTTTTTTCATATGGTATCCTTCGTCATCTATGGCCTGCTCTGACCTTAAAAGTCAGATGCGATACCATTATTTTCCCAATCCCCGTAACGGGTTGGTTCCGGACCCTTTTTACCGCCGAATTCCTTTGGGCTGCTATGGGGTTGATCCGAATTTTGGGCATTTGTTTCGATATCATGGGGCATCGGTTTTTTTATGATGTCTTCTGTTTTTGTGCGTTCATTCATTGGGAGGGCTCTTGTTAATGTTATGGCTGCTTTCAATATATCGTAAGCCATATATAGCAGATATTTATTATAACGGTCAGCTTCTAAAAGGAAACAGAAATGGGATATTTTAAAACCGCCGCTTATTGCGGGTAATGACAGCGTTATTTTAAAGTCAGAAACCCCCTGGCTTCTGGTTTCGGGCTTCTGGTTTCTGGGCGCGGCGCGGGGGCCGATGACCCAGGCCTGACAGGGCGGGGTATTTTTCTGCTTGGTTTAAACGGGGGCTTATGATACGCAACAGATATTAATTATAAACCCGGTATTATCAATTCCAAGGGACTAATCAAAGATGGCAAATGATCTGACAGGCCGGTGGGCTGCGCTCAGTTTTTTGGAAAATATGCTTGACGAACATATGTCGCTGGATCAGGCATTTGATCAGACATGCCACTATTATGGTGATAAATTATCCGGTCAGGATCGGGGATTCGTTCGTCACCTTGGCACCACCTGTATGCGCCGCCTGGGTCAATTGGATGCAATGATTAATCATTGTACGCCAAACAGATTAACGGGTAAGCAATCGACTATTCGTAACATATTGCGGCTCGGTATTACGCAACTGCTCTATATGGCGGTTCCGGCTCATGCGGCGGTTAATTCTGCTGTAAAAATGACCGACAAACAAAAAAACACCTCAGATAGGCATACCAAGGGTATGGTAAATGCCATCCTCCGGCGGATAGACCGTGAGCATGAAAAATTTTCCACAAAATTTTCGCCAAACTTAAATATTCCAAAATGGCTTAAGGCAAGCTGGACGGCCCGTTATGGGGCGGATACGGCAGAAAAAATCGCCATGGCCCTATTGGATGAGCCGCCGCTGGATTTTACGCTGAAGCCACAATTGGACGGTAGGGAATGGGCTAATATGCTTGGCGGAGATTTGTTGCCCAACGGATCTATACGGGTGAAAAAAGCCGGACTGGTGCAAAATTTGTCCGGTTATGACGATGGCGCATGGTGGATACAGGATGTGGCTGCCAGTCTTCCGGTTAGTCTTTTGGGCGCAAAAGAGGGTGAGCTTGTGTTGGATCTTTGCGCGGCCCCTGGTGGAAAAGCGGCGCAATCGGCCGCAATTGGCTGTCTGGTAACCGCGGTGGATCAGTCGAAACGGCGTTTGCGGCGATTGCAGGAAAATATGGAACGTTTGAAGCTAACCTGCAGTGTCGTAACATCAGATGCTGCGGATTATAGACCTGAAAAACCATTTCCTTTTATTTTGCTTGATGCACCCTGTTCTTCGACCGGCACCATGCGCCGCCACCCGGATGTCAGCCGTCGGCGCGGTCCGGGCGATATTGCGGCGTTGGCCGAGATACAGACGCGGCTGCTTAATGCGGCGGTTGATATGATGCCTGTGGGCGGAATATTACTTTATTGTGTGTGTTCTTTGCAGGCCGAAGAAGGGCCGGATCAGATAAAAGCTTTACTGCATCGCAACAGAACGGTAAAACGAAAGGGAATACAGGCTGCGGAATTACCCGGAGTTGAGGCGGCTATTTTGAAGGATGGTGACATACAAACTCTGCCGTATTATCATCCTGATAATTTTTCCGGGGGGATGGACGGATTTTTCATCAGTCGTTTACGAAAAGTTTCAGAATAATTTTTTAGGGATACTTATGCCAAAAGATATCAGAATTGCCCCATCAATCCTTTCCGCAGACTTTTCTCAATTGGGCGCAGAAGTCGCCGCTATTGATGCTGCCGGCGCGGATTATATTCATGTGGATGTGATGGATGGTCATTTTGTGCCCAATATTACCATCGGGCCTGCGGTTGTTAAAGCCATCAGGCCTTTCAGCAAGAAAATTTTTGATGTGCATCTGATGATTTCCCCTGTGGATGGCTATATTGAGGATTTTGCCAATGCCGGGTCTGATATCATCACGATTCACGCTGAATCAACGCCGCATTTTCACCGGTCGCTTCAATTGATTAAATTATTGGGCAAAAAGGCTGGTATTTCCCTGAACCCGGGGACATCGCCGGCCGCCTTGGAAAATGTGATGGATATGGTGGATCTGATTTTGGTCATGAGCGTCAACCCGGGCTTTGGCGGTCAGAAATTCATCATGAGTCAGCTGGAAAAAATCAGCCGTATCCGCCGGATGATTGATGAAACTGGCCGGGATATTGATCTTGAGGTCGATGGCGGGATCACGCAAGAGACCGCTAAATTAGTGACGGCCGCCGGGGCAGACGTGCTCGTTGCCGGCACCGCAAGCTTTATGGGCGGGCCGTCTCATTATGCTGAAAATATCCGGAAAATTCGGGGGCAATAGGGCTACCCTATCTAAAAACTTGTGGTATAGTAATATTTTTCTACCAAGAAACCATCAGAGATAACTATCTCAGAGACAGGCATTAATGTCGCAAATTCACCGTCAATCAGATAGGCTGCACGTCAGAAAGATTCAAAAATGTCTTGAGGCACTGGCGAAAAAAACCAGTTATGGCAGCTGGTATCATGACTATCGTCTGAAAGGTAAACACCCCTTGCGCCTGCTTGGTACCCCAAGAGACCCCTGGCCGGGGTCAGTGACGGCGGGCGCGCATATTTTATCAAATCGGTTTTATTGCGCAGGACAATTGCTGAAAAACCCTAATCATAAAAATGGGGAATGGCATGATGGTGAAATTTGGCAAGCCACAGCCTTGGACCCCAAGTGGCAGGCATATTTGCATTCCTTTTGCTGGCTACGGGATTTGAACCGCAGTCTGGATCGCAATGCCGCGCGGGATAAAGCGCAGGAGATGACGGCGCATTGGCTTGAAAACTTCGATCAGTGGCAGGATCAGATTTGGTCGCCGGATATCACGGGTCAGCGGATCGTAAACTGGATGGCTAATGCACCATTAGTGATGGATAGCAATAATTTGATTTACCGTAGTAAAATATTGAATTGTTTGGCCCGCCAAGCCCGGCATCTGCATCATGCGGTGGACAAATCTTTGCGCGGCCTGCCCCGTATGAATGCCATCGCGGGTCTCATCGTGGCTGGTTTGTATATTCCTTTTGGGGAAGACTGGTTGAAAAAAGGATCATCTTTGCTCAATCAGGCTCTGGACGCGGAAATATTTGAAGACGGTGGAACCCCCAGTCGTTGCCCGGAAGATATATACCATATTTTGCGGGTTTGTCTGATGGTCCAGGTATCTTATAAAGCCATGGGGCATGATATTCCGAAAAAATTGAATGAGGCCGTCAATCATATGCGGATAAGTTTAAAAAGCGTGATGCATGGTGATGGCGGTTTGGCACTTTTTAATGGGGCTTGCGAACAGGCGGCATCGGAAATCGACGCTACCCTGTCCTTTGCCAAATCAACTGAGGATATACCCGGGGCGGCATTCTTTGAGGAGATGGGCGAAAAAAGTGGTTTTAGACGACTTCAAACAGGTTCGACAGTCATCATTGCTGATACCGGCCCGCCGGCTGATATGGATATCAGTCAACATTGCCATGCCGGGACATTGTCATTTGAAATGAGCAGCGCCCAACAGAGGATCATTGTTAATTGCGGCAGCCTGCGTTCTTTACCGCGTTCTTTGGCCCAGCCGGATTCCGTGAAAAGTGACTTTGGTATGTTAGCGCGATCAACTGCCGCCCATTCAACAGTCGTCCTGCAAGATAAAAATTCCAGTGAAATTCGTCCGGATGGCTTGATCGGACGTGGCCCTACGGTGGTCGAAAGTCATCAAAGCACCGTGGACGGCCATATATTGCTAGAGGCCAGTCATGATGGATATCTTTCGAATTTTGGTATTCTCCATTATCGGACAATCTATATGAATGATGTGGGAGATGATGTCCGCGGCGAAGATATCCTGGCCGTTAAAGGCATCAGGCCCAAGGGACAGGCACCAAAATTTGATGTCCGTTTTCATATTCATCCTGATGTTACCATCACCCGCCAAGCGGCGGAAGACCGTCTGTTGTTGCGTTTGCCCGCATCGGAATATTGGCAATTTCAATGTTCCGGCGGCGTGCTGTCATTGGAAGAAAGCCTGTATCTTGGTGGGGGCCAGCGGCAGAAAAAATGCCGGCAAATTATTATCTCGGGACAGGCGGCAAGTTTAAAAACAGTGATCAAATGGTCGTTGCGACGAATAGAACAGAAGAGTTTGGGAAAAGCCTGATTTTTTTCTTGCAGCGGTGCCGGTGATCCTTTACGTCCTAGGTTATAATTTCATGTAATCTAATTGATTAGGATCGAATGATGAGTGATAGAAAGGCCGCCCCTATCAAGCGGGCATTATTGTCGGTATCTGATAAAAATGGTTTGATCGAATTCGGGCAATTTCTTGAAAAACAAGGGGTTGAAATTCTGTCTACAGGGGGATCTGCCAAAGCTCTGGCCGATGCGGGCGTGGCTGTGACAGAAGTATCAGATCATACGGGGTTTCCGGAAATGATGGATGGCAGGGTTAAGACTCTGCATCCTAAAATTCACGGTGGTCTGCTCGCTTTACGGGGCAATGATGATCATGTTAACGCAATGAATGATCATGATATCGTCGATATTGATTTGCTGGTGGTTAATTTATATCCTTTCGAAGAGACCGTGGAAAAAGGGGCTGATTTTGCCACCTCTATTGAAAATATTGATATTGGTGGTCCGGCCATGATCCGATCTGCTGCGAAAAACCATCACTATGTAACCGTTGTGGTCGAAGCCGCTGATTATGAGGCGGTTAAGGCATCAATGATAGAAAATAAGGGGGCCACTTCCCTTAAGCTGCGTAAAAGACTGGCGGCCACGGCCTTTGCCCGTACAGGTTCATATGATGCCGCCATTTCCACCTGGTTCGCGGGCCAGCTTGGGCAAACTTATCCGGATAGACTTAATATTACCGCCAATCGTCAGCAAACATTGCGTTACGGTGAAAATCCGCATCAGGACGCGGCTTTTTATACAAGCCGCAGTTCTGTTCCGCGGCCCGGCATTGCTACGGCCCGGCAGATACAGGGCAAAGAACTGAGCTATAACAATCTGAATGATACCGATGCGGCTTTTGAATTGGTGAGCGAGTTTGACCCGGCAGATACCCCGGCGGTTGCGATTATCAAACACGCCAACCCGTGCGGCGTTGCGCAGGCAGGCACATTGACAGAGGCGTACAGACGTGCCTTACTTTGTGATCCGACAAGTGCTTTTGGCGGCATTATTGCCGTGAACGGCACGCTGGACGGTGCGACGGCAGCGGAAATAAGCAAAATCTTTACCGAGGTTGTGATTGCCCCCGATGCCGATGAAAAGGCATTAGAGATTTTGTCGGCCAAGAAAAATTTGCGGTTGCTTCTGACCGGTGGCCTGGCTAATCCATGTGCTTCGGGACAAACTATTAAATCGGTTGCGGGGGGATATTTATTGCAGGGCAGAGATAATGGTAAAGTTACGTTAGATGACTTGAAAGTGGTTACAGACCGCGCGCCAACCAAGCAGGAATTAAATGATCTGCTGTTTGCCTTTACGGTATGCAAACATGTGAAATCCAATGCGATTATCTATGTTAAGGATGGGGCCACAGTTGGTATCGGTGCCGGACAGATGAGCCGTGTTGATAGCGCGCGCGTTGCGGTACGCAAATCAGAAGATGCCAGCACTATGGCTGGACTGCCGGAGGCCATGACAAAAGGATCTGTAGTGGCATCAGATGCTTTTTTCCCTTTTGCGGATGGCCTTATTCATGCGGCAGAGGCCGGGGTTACAGCCGTAATCCAACCAGGCGGATCCATGCGTGATGACGAAGTTATTGCCGCGGCGAATGAACGCGGCCTTGCTATGGTTATGACAGGCATGCGTCATTTCAGGCATTGAGTGATACTATAAAAAGCGACTCAAACAGAGCCGCTTTTTATAGGATTTTTGACAGATTAATCAATAATTACATTTCTGATCTGGCGGGCGGCGAAACCAAGTTTTGTGACGTTAATGCGGCCAGAAGTTTGAAAGTCATGAATAAGCTTTTGAATCCGCGTTGTTGAGTTTTCTGCCTTTTTAAGCCATGTTTTTGCCGCTTCAATGCTATCCCCGCCATCAAGCCCGTGTAAGGCGGATCGGGTCAGGGCTTTTTGTTGGTCCAGAAGATCGGTAACAACACTATTGATGGCAAGCCGATCCCAGTGATCTGAAGATTCTACCAGTTCCGCCTCAGTACGTAACCAGTCAAAGCCAATTTTTTCACCGAGCATAAAGTAGGCTTGCGCGACACTTATGACATCAATCTTCATGTCATCTGCGACTAATACAATGTCACAAGCCGCAATTTTCAATTCCAGATTGGCAATATGGATGGCTAAGCTTTCATCGACGGATTGTTCACAATACATGGCAATTTTACTTTTCAGGCTGTCGTCACATGAATTCTGCAATGCAGATGATGCGGTGAATAATTCCTGAATGCCAGGTTTGAATTGGTCGATGATATCCTGTATGGGCCGGTTGGCATCCGTATTATTGAGGAACCAAATGGTTTGCCGGCGTGAAAAGGCCTCTACATCCATTAACATCAGGGTTTGAATTGTAGCAGGCACAATATAATCAAGGCGCTCAATTTTTTCATAAAGTTCGTTCAGACCGAAGACTTCTGCCGCAAGGAGGGAGGCGCGGGCGATATCTGCTTCCATTGCGCCGGTTTCTTCCTTGGTGGACTGAATGCCCCCGCGATTGACGATTGCATTACAGATTTCTTTGGCAATGATGTCGCGTTTGAGCTGATGTTTGCAAATATCCTCAGGATAACGTTCCCGAAGCTGGGATGGAAAGGCCTGGATAAGATACTTTTCCATATAGGGGTCGTCCAGAATATCGCTGGCCATCAGTTCATCATAAAGACCCATTTTGGAATAGGCGATCAAGACGGCAATTTCTGGACGGGTTAGGCCCAGTTCTTCATCAGTTCGTTCAATCAATTCATCGTCAGTTGGCAGAAATTCCAATTCCCGGTCCAAATTCGCTGTTTTTTCCAGATCAACCATAAAGCGGATGAAACTATCCAGTTCGCGAATACTGCTGGATCTGGCGAGACTGATGGCCTGAGTTTGCAGGTAATTGTCATTGAGAACAATTTTGCTTACCTCCTCTGTCATATCGACAAGAAGACTATCCCGTTGTTTGGGGGTGAGCTTGCCGTCCTGTACCAGTGCATTCAGCAGGATTTTGATATTCACTTCATTGTCTGAGCAATCCACACCGGCAGAATTATCGACGGCATCCGTATTGATCAGGCCGCCTTTGAGGCAATATTCTATCCGCCCTCTTTGCGTGCAGGCAAGATTACCGCCTTCCGCGACAACCATACAATTCAGCTCCTGACCATTGATACGAATGGCATCGTTGGCCCGGTCACCCGCTTGGGAATTACTTTCTTGAGAGGATTTGATATAGGTGCCAATGCCGCCAAACCACAAGAGGTCAGCATTAGACGTAAGGATGGCTCGCATGACTTCATTGGGGGTCGCGGTATCCTGATCGTCTTTAAAGCCCAGCAATGACTTTATTTCTGAACTTAGCGGAATGGATTTTAATTTTCGGCTAAAAATACCGCCGCCTTTAGACATAAGATTTTTGTTATAATCTTCCCAGCTGGAACGGGGCAGATCAAAGAGACGCTGCCGCTCCGCAAAACTTTTCGCGGGATCAGGGTCAGGATCAATGAAAATATCCCGATGGTCAAAGGCGGCAACCAGCTTTACGGCCTGTGAACAGAGAAGGCCATTGCCAAACACATCGCCAGACATATCACCCACACCGGCGACCGTTATGGAATCAGTTTGAACATTGATATCTCTTTCTCTGAAATGGCGCTGGACAGAGACCCAGGCACCCTTGGCGGTAATCCCCATTTTTTTATGGTCATATCCGTTGGAGCCACCAGAGGCAAAGGCATCATCCAGCCAAAAGCCGTAATCCTGCGCGATTCCATTGGCAATGTCCGAGAAGGTGGCGGTTCCCTTGTCCGCAGCGACCACAAGATAGGGGTCATCACCATCCCGCCGGACAACATTATTCGGATATATGACACTGTTGTCTTTTAAATTGTCTGTGACATCCAGCAGGCCTGAAATGAATGTTTTATAACAGGCGATACCCTCTTCCATGATTTCTTCCCTGCCGGCGTTTGGGGGCATTTTTTTCGGGACAAACCCTCCCTTGGCACCAACGGGAACAATAACCGTGTTTTTTACTTGTTGTGCTTTAACGAGGCCCAGAACTTCTGTTCGGTAATCTTCGCGGCGATCGGACCAGCGTAAACCACCGCGGGCAACAGGGCCAAATCGAAGATGTACGCCCTCAAGCCGGGGAGAATAGACAAAAATCTCGACATAGGGCCGGGGTTTTGGGGCTTCCTTGACATCGCGGCTGTTGATTTTGATGGAGACATAAGGTTTGTTGGTGCCATCATTCTCGGACTGATAAAAATTTGTCCGAAGTGAACTTGTGATGACATTCAGATAGCTGCGGAGCATGCGGTCCTGATCCAGGCTGGCGACATTCTCAAGTTGTTTACGGATGTTTTTCTCAAGCATTTCCGCTTCCTGCTCGCGGACAATATCCTTTGGCAGAACCATGGAGAAATTTATTTCAAACAGACGGGACAGATCCCGCGCCGTTTCCCAATATTGGGTCAAGGTATCCTGCATATAAGTTTCGCTGAAGGACAGGCCCAGTTGCCGGAGATATTTACTGTATATTCTGAGAATTAATACCTGGCGGTAATTCATGCCCGCGCGAAACACCAATTTGTTGAAGCCATCATTATCAATGCGCTCAATCCAGACAGCCCGCAGTGTATTCTCAAGCCGCACTTTCATGTTTGACAGGTCAAAAGAGCTGTTTTCCGGGTCTTCAAGATAAAAATCATGGATGGCGTGGGTGATATTCTTGCTGTCCCCTTCCATAATGACCGAGAAGGCATATTCTTCAATAACCCGCAGACCAAGATTTTCCAGCATGGGCAGACAATCACTGAGAGCAATGGTCTGGTGGCTTGTGTATATTTTGAGCCGGATCGCATTGTCCGGGTCTTCTGCCAGGCGATAAAAATTAAATTGAATATTATTGCTTTCCGGCAGCTGCTCTACTTTTTCAATATCGGTTACGGCAAAGCGGGGGTCAAAATGATGCCGGTAAGATTGTGAAAAAGCCTTATAATATTTTTTGAACAGGCCGGTGCCCACTTCTTCGCCCCAACGTTCATTCAGGACTTCCTGCAGATGGTCATTCCAGCGCTGGGCCACCTCTTCAAGTCGTTTATTTATGCTTGCCGTGTCCGGGCTCGGGACATTTCCGGGTTTGGTGCGTATGATGAAATGCCAGCGGGCGATACGTTCATTGCTCAGCTGCGCATAATGGGATGATAATTCACCGTTATAAGCCTCACAGAGAATTTTTTCGACTTTACCGCGCAGTGTGGAATCATATAAATCGCGTGGGACAAAAACCAATGCGGAGACATAACGTTCAAAACGGTCTCTACGCAGGAAGGCCTGACAACGGGGCATAACTTTCAGATGTAATATGCCCATGGCGGTTTCCAGAAGCAGGTCTTCCTCGATTTGGAACAGTTCGTCTCTGGGCAGGGTTTCCAATATATGCATGAGCGCGCGGCCATCATGACTTTCGGCGGTGAACCCGGAATCTTCAACCACATGCCGGACTTTTCGGTCAAGGTAGGGTACAGTTTCGGCCCGTTGCTGATAGGATTGCGCCGTAAATAACCCCACAAAGCGCACTTCACTGATAACCTTGCCCTTGGCATCATATTTCTTGAAACCGATATAATCCATATGGACAACCCGGTGGACAAGGGACTTGACATTTGCCTTGGTGATCAACATCACATCCGGTTGTGCCATAAAATATTCAATTTCAGGCGAGGTGGCGACCAGGCCCTCTGGTCCCTTTAAAATATAGACATCAGGATCGCGCAGAATACCATAGCCGTCGCCTTTTGTTTTATTGGCTTTGTTGTTATGGAAATATTCTCGGTAACCCAGGACAGTGAAATTATCATCCTTAAGCCATTTCAGGAATTGAATAGCCTCTTTGGTTTGTTTTGGGTCGACGGCAGACTTTGGGACGGCGGCCAGGTTTTTACTGACCTCGGCCATCTTGCCGAGCATGGGTTTCCAATCATCAATGGCGGCGCGAATAAAGGCCACAACTTTATTTAATTTGGCTTCCAATGCCGCAATTTGGTTGGGGTCCGTCATCGCGGTAATTTCAATATGCATGATGGATTCGGTGACTTTTACGCGGCCTTTTTCTTTTGATTTATGGGGAAGAATGTTTCCGCTCTTGTCGCGTTCAAAAGAAATAATTGGGTGAACCAGCATATGCAAATCATTGCCATCCTCAAGCAGGTTCGATGTGATGGAATCCAGGAGAAACGGCATGTCATCATTGATGATTTGAATGACGGTATGGTTGGCCGGCCAGCCATGCTCTTCCAAAGTCGGGTTAAACACCCTGATTTTACTGAGGCCTGCATCGCGCTGGGCACAAAACTTCCATAAGGAAAGTGCCGCCGCGTAAAGTTCATCAATGGGGCGTTTCCCTAATTCTTCGGGTGCGGCATATTTATACATATCCTGAATAAATTGACTGAATTCAACATTATGGGCCGATTTCAATCTTTCAGCGGCGAAATCCGCGATAGCATCAATTCTGAGGTTTTTTTGTGTCCAGCTTGTCACTTTATTTGTCCTTTTTGTCACACTAAAATTTTGAGGGTGTCGTTAGGTATATTGATAAAAATAGGGTCATAATTACTGTTTCATAGGTCTTTCATTCGTCGTCTTAGAATCTGAGATAATATTTTTTCTTCGTTTTTTAGAATTTTTATAACGTCGATTTGTGCGCCGTCCCGGAGTCCGAGCATCAGGCATAAGCCGTCTTTGTCCAAGGGGCCTTCCTTATCTGTTTCGATGGCTTCTTTGGGCAGGGTTGTTATGGAGAAACGGGTAAGGGACGGCAGTTCACGAATGACTTTCCGGTTTTCTTCCGGCGTATTTTGTATGGGCTCATCAGTAATCATTAGGCGGCCTTCCCGTACAGCTTGTACGCAGCCTTTGATGCCCCCGGGAAACTGGTTTAGGAAGGCGGGCATTTCCGCGCCGCTTTTGTGATTTTTTTGCGCAAAAGACAAGGCGGCGGCATATTCTGTCAGGCGGGTTTTGTCATAATCCTGCCCGAAACATAATTTTAAGCTGGGCGTGAATGGCGCGCGCTTTTGAGCCTTTATGCCTGCGTCACATAATAATTCGTCGTATTGGTCGGGGTTGGCCGTGCCTAATTCGTGAAAATCCAGTACAGCACCCAGGGTGTGGTATAATGATTTTCTGGATCTGAGGTCTGTCGTTGTGTTTTGTCCTTGTACCAACTTACGGCAATCGTCCAATTGAGTTTGAAGCTGGCTCCTGATTTCCAGATGGCTTTGTGAGTCTTCGGTTTCTGGTTCATTTTCTGATTCGGCAGCTGTTTCTTGTTCTGACCTTGGCTCTGGCCTTGGCTCTTGCAAGTCGTTTTCGTTGATCCAGCGTACGGCCCCCAGAATGAAATTTATATTTTGGCCGTCATCACTGAAGGGAAGTAGAATTGCGCGGTAGAGCATTTTTTCTTTGGGGTTATTTTCAAATTCCGCCTCAAATGAGATGGGGGTTTTATTGGCTAAAACTTCCATATGATGATCGGTAATGCGGCTGAGGATAGTCCGGCGGGGGATCTGGCTAATGCCGGCAAGATTTAAGTCTTGACCCACATCCTGGAGCAAAAGTTGTCCTATAATTTGTAAGGTTGGTTCGTTGTCAGGGTCGCGCAGGTCAATGAGTACCATATTATTTTTGTATGGCGCGATATCTTCGGGTGCAAGCGCTTTTAAGGGGGGAATATCCCGATCCCCCGCCAACCCATACCAATATTCATACAATTGGAAGGTTATTCTATTTTCCTGGCCTGTATATTCAACAGGATTCATTGCGTATATTCTTCCCTGATTTTGAACCGAGTAATAGACCTTGCCGACTCAAATGATGTAAAAATACTCTTACCAGACAACTTTTTCCAGTAATACTTACCGAAAAACGTAAATATCTTGTGAATCTGATAGGGTAATTTATGAATGGGAGAATTTAGTTCAAAAAGGCGATGGTGGCCCTGTTAACAACAAGGGCCGCAAAATAGGCCAGGGCAAACAGATAGCCTGTCATAAATGTGGCCCAGCCCCAACTGTTGGTTTCTCTTCGAACCGTGGCGATGGTGGCCAAACATTGGGGGGCAAAAACATACCAGGCCAGAAAAGCAAAAGCGGTTGGCAGGGACCAGGTGTTTTGAATGACAGTGCGCAGGCCTTGCTCAACCTGCCCCTCATTTCCCTGAAGCGCGTAAACCGTACCCAATGCGCCAATGGCGACTTCGCGGGCGGCCATGCCGGGAATAAGCGCAATTGATATTTCCCAGTTAAAGCCAAGTGGTGCAAAAATATATTGTAGGGCGCGGCCCAATATACCAGCGTAACTGTAAAAAATATCAGGTTCAAGACCCCCGATGGGTTTTTTTGGATATTGCGCCAATAGCCAAAGCCCGATGGCGGCATAAAAAATAATCGTCCCTGCTCGCCGGAGGAATGATTTGGCCCGTTCCCATAAATTGATCAGAAAATGCTTCAAAACAGGCAGTTGATATTTGGGTAGTTCCATAAGGAAAGGTTGGGCCACGCCTTTGGTCAAGGTCATTTTTAAAATTGCCGCCACGATTAGGGCGCTGACAATACCGACCAGATATAATCCGAATAAGACCACGCCCTGCAATCCGAACAGGCCGAAAATTATCGAATTATTCGGCACAACGGCCCCAATCAAAAGGGCATAAACCGGTATGCGCGCTGAACAGGTCATTAATGGCGCAATCATTATAGTGGTGATTCGATCCCGGTGATGTTCGATGGTTCGCGTAGCCATAATGCCGGGAATAGCGCAGGCAAAGCTGGACATCAGGGGAATAAACGCCCGGCCATTCAGACCAACCATGGCCATCAGGCGATCCATAATAAAGGCCGCCCGGGCCATATATCCGGTGGATTCCAATATCAGGATGAAGGTGAAAAGAATCATAATTTGTGGCAAAAAGATCAAAACGCTGCCAACCCCGGCAATGATGCCATCATTGAGCAGGCTGCGAAACCAATTGTCAGGCAGAATATCAGAAATAAGGCCCTGTAGCGCAGCAAAGCTCCCTTCGATGAGATTCATGGGGGCTTCAGCCCAGAAATAGACCAGTTGGAACATGCCAAATAACGTTATAAAGAAAATAATGAGGCCAAATACCGGATGTAATATAATTTTGTCCAGCTGGCGGGTGATGTTATGTTGTGTACCCTCGGAAAGCATGGCGCGGGCGGTAATTCCCCTGGCCTGCTGTTGCAATTCCCGTGTTGTCGGGGCGGCTAAGGCCCCTTGCTTTGGCGGCAGATTATGGAGGGTTTCAGAAAGCTGGTTTTTTAAATCATCAAGACTGCCGCGCCGTACGGCAACGGTGGTCACGACCGGAATACCTAATTCTTTAGACAGAATTTCAGGGTCAATTTTGATATTGTCTCGCTGTGCCATATCATGCATATTCAGGGCCAATATAATCGGCAGACCAAGATGCTTTAATTCCAAAACAAGCCGCAAATGAACCCGAAGATTGGTGCTGTCTGCCACACAAATCAACAGATCAGGCTGATTTTCGCTCACATGGTCCCCGGTAATGATCTGGCGGCTGACCCGTTCGTCAAGGGTGCGGTCTTTCAGGCTATAGATACCTGGAAGATCAAGCAGGGTAATGGTCTGATTATCCGCAGTGGTATATTTCCCGGACCGCCGTTCTACGGTAACGCCGGGATAATTGGCTACTTTTTGGCGGCTCCCGGTTAAGCTGTTAAACAGGGAACTTTTGCCGCAATTTGGACTGCCGACCAGAGCGGCTGTAATATGATGTGATGTGCCCGGCATGCTCTTTAATATTTCCCGTTGTTGATTCTTACAGCGGCCGCTTCCATGCGGCGCAGGGCTATGGTCATTTGCCCGATGCGCACAGCAATCGGATCGCGCGATACTAGCCCTTCATGGAGGATTTTGACCTTGAGACCTTCTTCAAATCCGATTTCAAGCAGGCGATCTTCTAAATCGCGCGCGAATTCAATATCCTGGCAAAATTTTGGATCAAAGCCGAGGATGGTGGCTTCTTCGCCTTTTTTTAAATCGCTTAAATATTTAACGGTCATCTATTACATATATGTTATTAATAATAATTATCAACAACATCTATATGATTTCCCTGGTTTTGTAAATGGTCTGGATATGAAATTGTCTTTTATTTGACGATAATTGATTTATGTTAAAGATCATTACAATGTTTAAGGAATATAGAGATGTCATATGATTTCACCGGACAAGTAGCGATTATCACCGGCGCGGGCGGTGGTTTGGGCCGTGCCCATGCGCACGCCTTTGCGCGGCGCGGCGCCATGGTTGTGGTTAATGATCTTGGCGGCAGACGAGACGGTGGTGAAAAATCCAAAGACGGTTCTGATCTGTCTGCTGCAGAAATAGTGGTTCAGGAAATCACCGACCTTGGCGGCAGGGCGCTGGCGAATTTTGGCAATGTCACATCAGAAACGGACATGCAGGATATGGTTGATCAAACCATGTCGGCTTTTGGGCGCATAGATATTATGGTCAATAATGCGGGTATTTTGCGCGATAAGACGTTCAGTAAAATGGCCTTGTCCGATTTTCAGGCTGTGATGGAGGTTCATCTTTTAGGCAGCGTTATTGCTACCCGCGCGGTTTTGCCGGTCATGCGGGCGCAGGAATATGGCCGAATTGTTATGACCACATCTTCCAGCGGCCTGTACGGTAATTTCGGGCAGAGCAATTACGGCGCGGCAAAACTGGGTCTTGTGGGCCTGATGAATACGTTAAAACTTGAGCTGTTTAAATTTAATATTCGGGTGAATGCGCTGGCACCTGTTGCGGCAACCAGAATGACAGACGATGTAATGCCGCCGCAAATGCTGGATTTACTAACGCCTGAATCCGTATCACCGGCCGTATTATATCTTTGCGGCAAGGAAGCTCCTGTAGGCGAAATCATTACCGCCGGCGCGGGAACGTTTGCCCGCGCGCAAATATTGGAAAGTGACGGCATGTTTTTAGGGCCGGACGCGACCCCCGAAATGATTGCTGAAAACTGGAATCAGATATCGGATATGGCCACAGCAAAACCGTATAAACAAGGCTCTGACCAAAGCCAGAAGCTTGTCGCCTGTGCCTTTGAAAGTAAGGCATAAAGTGGGAAAGTAAGGCATAAAGTGGGAAAGCAAGGCGTAAAATGATGTGTTGTTTCATGATGATATCGGCGGCCAATGACAGGCTGTTTCCTTGAACGAGGGGCAACGATTAACAGAATCTGCGCATGATATCCGGCAGAGAGATGAAGTACGCCGTCTTTCACGGAGCGGCTTAACAGGGAAAGCGTTAAAAATCTGTCATGTCGGCTAATTTATTTGATGTCATAGAAGCGGGCATTCGGTGCCTGGATGCCCCATTCATTAAAACGGCGGACGGCGATATTCATTCATATGGCGATATGCTTGCGTTGTCAGGCCAATATGCAAATGCGTTGGTTTCGCTTGGCGTGAAACCTGATGACAGGGTCGCGGTACAGGCGGACAAAAGTCCCGAGGTTTTGTTTCTGTATCTTGCCTGCCTGCGTGCAGGAGCAGTGTATTTGCCTTTAAATACGGACTATACCATGGATGAAATTGCGTATTTTCTGGGTGATGCAGAACCGGTTCTTGTCGTTTGCCGCCCCAGTGTAAAAGGCGGGTTTGATGACCTTGCCGCAGATCTTGCTGCAGACCTTGCTGCAGATCTGGGCGTTATGCAGGTGCAAACCATGGACAGTGCAGGCGGCGGCAGTTTGGCCGTGATTGCAGAACAATCAGAGCCTGTTTTTAATACAATAGCCAGAATGGCCAGTGACCTTGCCGCCATATTATATACGTCCGGGACCACAGGGCGATCGAAAGGCGCGATGCTGACCCATGAAAATTTAACCTCTAACGCAAGCGTTTTAGTGGATTTTTGGCAATTTACTTCTGATGATATATTGCTTCACGGACTGCCTGTTTATCATACACACGGTCTTTTTGTGGCGACAAACACCGCGCTTTTATCGGGGTGCTCCCTATTATTTATGGCAAAATTTAAGGCGAAAGAATGGGGCGATCTCTTGCTCGGCGCAACGGTGATGATGGGTGTTCCAACGCATTATCACCGGTTGTTAAGTCAGCCGGAATTCACGAGGGCTTTGACAAGGAATATGCGGCTTTTCATATCAGGTTCCGCGCCGCTTTCCCCGGAAACCCATAAAGAATTTGCGGCGCGTACAGGCCAGGCTATTCTTGAGCGTTACGGCATGACAGAAACCAATATGAATACCTCAAACCCCTATGACGGCGCCCGTTGTCCGGGGACGGTAGGCCTTCCCCTCCCCGGGGTTGAGCTGCGCATTGCCGAGCTTGGGACGGGCCGCCTGCTGGCGCAAGGCGAGGTCGGTGTCATTGAAGTGCGGGGCCCGAATGTTTTCAAAGGATATTGGCGTATGCCGGAAAGAACGGCTGCTGAATTCAGGTCCGATGGGTTTTTCATTACCGGTGATTTGGGGCGGATAGATGATCAGGGGTACGTCAGTATTTCAGGCCGGGATAAGGATATGATCATCACAGGTGGCTTGAATGTTTATCCGGCAGAAATCGAAGCCGCCATTGATGCGTTGCCGCAAGTGGCTGAAACCGCCGTCATTGGGGTGCCTCATGCGGATTATGGTGAAGGGACGGCGGCTATCGTTGCGCTTCATCCGGGGGCGGTGATTGATGAGGGATCCGCCCGGAAAATTCTTGGGGAAAAGCTTGCCGCTTTTAAAGTACCAAAACGTATCATTACGGTGAATGTTTTGCCGCGGAACAGCATGGGCAAGATCCAAAAAAATGTCTTACGGCAACAGTATCAAGACCTGTTTAGGTAGTATTATTTGGTGACCTATGCCGGAAAACTATGGGATGCGGCGCATTTTATGAAGTGATCCTATATCAAAGGACATTCTTTAAATGATATATGTTCGTTGTTTATTAAGGGTTTTTGTTTATTATCTATTGCTAAATAATACAGTTACGATTTTTCAGATTAGAGGATAAGTTTTTGTATGATAAAGTAATAGGGGATATAGACCCACAGGGCTTCACCTCAGAAAAACAACGTAATCTTCTTGATTATTGGCTGCAGATCAGGGGGGCTCGGAACATGCCCCGGCGGCAGGATTTAAATCCTATGGATATCCCCCATCTGTTATCAGCCATTTGGATGGCTGATGTTGTTCCCGGGGGAAATCCGGGGTTTAAGGTCCGGTTGTTTGGCACAGATCTCGTTCAGGCCTTTCAGCTTGAAGGCACTGACATGTTATTAGATCAGATTTCCTTCACAAAAGATATTATTGCGCGATTGACAACCTTAACGACGACAGGGAAAGCTTATTATTATAAAGCTAAATTTCCTATTGAGTCCGAAGACTATAATTATTACACGACCCTAACCTTACCGATGTCCAGTAATAATGAGACTGTGGATATCATAATATCCCAGCTGGATTTTCTCAAATAGGGCGGATATTTCTCTATCTGTAAACTAGGGCGAGTAATCCAATTCCCAGCAAAACGCGGTAAATCACAAATGGTGTCATGCTGGATTTTTCAAGCCATTTCATGAGTCCTGCTATGGCCAATAGGGCAGTAGCGAAGGCGAAACCCGCACCAAGGAATATATCAAGGCTAAGTGTCATATTGCCGCTTTCAATGATTTTTAAACCTTCCAGCATCCCCGCTGCCAAAATTGTCGGAATGGACATCAGCATGGAAAAGCGGGCGGCTTCTGTCCGGCTAAAACCTAAACCGCGGGCTGCGGTCATGGTAATGCCGGACCGGCTTGTGCCCGGAATGATGGCCAAAACCTGGGCAAAGCCGATTATTATGGCGTGACCATAGCGTAAATCCGAAATTTTCCGGGTTACTGAACATTTATGATCCAGGATATATAGCAGTATGCCGAATATAATGCTGGTCCAGCCGATGACCTCCAGGGTGCGCCAAGCATCCGTCCAACCCATTTTTGAGGCAAGTCCGCCGATAATAACAACAGGAATTGTGGATAGAACAAGGGCAATCATTAATCGCCTGTCTGGTTGATGTATATTTTTTTTAAAAGTGACCATATGCCAAAATGCGGCGATCATTCTTGCCACATCAGCCCGGAAATATATGATGACCGCAGCAAGGGTTCCCACATGAACCCCAACATCCATCAACAATCCCTGATCGGGCCAATCTGTAAGTTTGGGCACAAGAATAAGGTGCCCGGATGAACTTATGGGCAGAAACTCGGTAATGCCCTGAACAACCGCGAGCACGATAATTTGAAGTAAAGTCAAGATGATCCCTTAGCGGCTAGTTTTCTTTTTTTGCCGACCTTTATCGCTAGGCCTTCGTTGCATGAATCCGGTAATGCCCAAGAATATAAGACATATGGCCGCGAAGTCCATAAGATAAGACCCATATGGCCCCATAATATGACCGGAATGTAAATCAAGGGTCAAGCGGTAAAGGCTAATCCCCTGCCCCTGGAATTCCAGCAATATTTTTTCATCAAGCTGTTGTGGTGCAGGGCGCGCAAGAGAAGGCGTAAATTTTAAAGATTCAAGCGCAGGCGACCAGGCGGTGAGCCCGGCATCTGATGTAAAAATTCCGGCCTTACTTTCCATATAAAACTTTCCCTGAGCCGTTTTTCCCAAGGCCAGAATCTCCCCGGGAAGATGGGATATATTTATGGTTTCCACCAATGAGCCATCTTTTAGATATAAGGAAAGCTGATCCCTTGCGCCAATAATAATGAGGTCGCCTAAATGAGTTGCGCCAAGGGGATAGGGGGCATTATTTTCCATAAAATCCCCGTTTAGATAAAGTCGGCTATCAAGCCAGCTTATCCAATGACCGTCACTGAAATAATGTACGGGCGGGGCATTTGGGGATGTCCCGTATAACGACGAGATAAAGGCATTTTTTAGCGTGATTTGATTCAGTCCGAGCGATTCCGTGCGATTAAGAATCAGGCCGGTAATGCATAAAATAAGCACAAAGAAAAATGAAATATAGCCAATCCAGCGGTGCCACTTTCGGAGGGGCTGCCGACGTGTTTTTGGAAAGGCCATAGGGTTATTTTTGTGCGGGTTGGGCATCTTCCTCCATAACTATTTTATGTAAATATAGAGCCAGGCGACTGACCTTTTTCATGGCATTTGTTGATAAAGTGGCTCCTGATATGCCGTTTATGGGCTTGGAAAGCCGCCGTTTTTTTGTAAGTTCAACATTGTTAAACTGATTACTATAGGCCGGAAAACGAATTTCTGAACCATGGCTTTCCCGATATATCAGGACGGTAAGGTCAATTATTTTTCTGTCCTCTATTGTAACGCCAGTTGTTATGGGCATGACCTTGCCAATTTCATTCAATATCCAAACGGTACGATTGCCTTGCCGGTAATAACGATACCGCAGGGGAAATTTTTTCCGGCGCAATATTGTTGCTATATCAGTCCTGATATCACCGGTAGCCCAGAGGATACCCGGCGTGGCCGGCTTTTGCACAAAGGCCGCAGAAATATATGTATCTGTGCTCAGATATTCTGTTTGCTCATTTGCCCGTAAATGAAACGGGAAGAACAGCAGTAGTGAAAGCAATAGTGTTATAGGCAAATACATGGTTTCCTGCAGCGTTGTATGATTTGGCATGACCCTAGAATTGTAAGCCCATACCAAGATTTATTCGGTTATCTTCTTGCGCGTTATTGGCAAAACTGTCAATTTGATAATCCACTTTTAGAACCACATTTTCATGGGGCCAGTAATTGAGACCAAAAGCTGTCTGCTGATAAAGGCTGTCAATGTTATCACCTGCTTCGTTATCCCATTGGCTGTAACGGGCAAAAATGCCCACCGCCCGTTCATCATCAAGGGTGATTTTATAGGCGGGTTCCACATACCAACCCCTCTGTTTATCACGACCAAGAATTTCAGCGGACAGGGCATTGACATTCCATTGTGCGAAGAGCGCCCTTAGCCCAATGTGGCCATTTTGAGTGACCGCGCGGGTAATATTTGCATTAACCTCAAATAAAGTGGCAGAAGCTTTTTCATCAGCAAGGCTGCTTTGTGTTATGTCGCTTTGGTATTGAAAGCTTGTGGCAAAAGCGATCCCGGGGGCTGCCTGCCATTTGGCCCGGGCTGTAAATGCGGTGTTTTTCCAGGGCGCCAGGGCGACTTTCTGCCGCCCGCTGCGAATTTTATATCCTGTCCCTGTTGTATCAAGACCAGAATGCATCATCAGGTCATAGGTGATTTTCTGCGATAGATTTCCGCTAAGCTTAATCCCTGCTTCCCACCATGTTGTCGGGATAATATTTCTTTCAACATTATTACGCTCCACGCCATAAAAAGTCGGCGGCTCGTGGATCTCGTTGAGTATGCCAATGGGCACAAGCTGAAGGCCAATCCCTGCTCTGTGGTTTTCAGATATATCCATTTCCAGGAAAGCCTGCTCCAGCTTGACGTCGCCGACCTGGCCTTCCCCGGCAATGGTATGTTCTATCTCGAGTTCACTGAAGAAACGAATCTTTTCGTTAAATTCATGGCTTAAAAATATGACAAAACGATGCAGATCAATCAGGTCAGCCTTTCCGCCATTGTAATGGAGATCTAGATAGCCGCCAATTGAGGTTGTTGATTGACTGCCTGTTGCACCAGTGCTCATTATATGGTCCAGAACATCACCGGTGGCCTCAATTTTTTGTTCGGTCTTGGCCACTTTCTTCTGGGTTTCAGCCATGTCTTTTTGAGTTTCAGCCATATTTTTTCTGGCTTCAGACAGGCTATTATTGTTGGCACCAATAATCTGTTCAAGCTTTTCAATCTGCGCCTGCTGCGACAGGATCATTTCCCACATTTCTTTTTGTGAAGGCATTTCCTGGGCCACAGCGCCGCAGATAGAAAGTGAGAGGCTGAAGGCGAAGATAGAACAGGTCGTCATTAAGGGTGATCGGGTCATTTTAATACTCATTAGAATTGAAGTTGTTGTTAATAATGATTATCATTAACAGAAACTATTTGCATTATCAATCCTTAAAATATAATAATATTGATGGGCAATCTGATGTATTCCTTGAACGTTGGACTCAAGATGAAAAATAAAACCATAAACAAAAACCATAGACGAAGAACCATTAAACTTATGGCGGCAGGGGCCGCGGCGCTTGCGTTGCCGGGTAATACGCTTGCCGCTATATTAAAAAATGATGCCGGTTTTTTCAGGTGGCATGGGCAGGCGATGGGGGCGGAAATATCATTGCAACTTTTTCATGGGGATGGGGCCCAGGCGGATCGCATTATCCGCGGGGCCATTAAAATTATCAAGGATATGGAAAGTATTTTTAGCCTTTACAAGCCAGAATCCATTATTTCCAGATTAAACAGTCAGGGTATTCTGCATCAGCCCCCGGCGGAATTTACGGATCTTTTATTGAGGGCAAATAACGTTAGTCGATTAACTTCCGGGGCCTTTGACATAACGGTTCAGCCCTTGTGGCAATATTATAAATCCCGATTTTTAGATGTAAATTCTGATGAGGGATGGGTCCCGGACAGGGCATTCAGAACAGCGCGGGCGCTTGTGGGGTATGAAAATTTATTCATATCGCAGGAGATGATTTCATTTAACAAGCCAAATATGGCTCTTACCTTAAATGGGATAGCGCAAGGATATATCACTGATGTTGTGTCGGACTATTTTAAAAATGAAGGGATGACATCTGTTCTGGTGGATATTGGGGAATATCGCGCCCTTGGCCCTCAGGCAAATAATTCGCCTTGGCGGATCGCGCTGGCAGACCCGGAAAATATCGGGGGAATTTCACATATTGTCGAGATGAGGCAAGGGGCAATTGCCACATCGTCCGGAACTGGGGATATCTTTGATATACAGGGCCGGCATCATCATTTGCTTGACCCCCATAGTGGGTATAGTGCCAACAAATATATGTCGGTGACGGTAACCGCACCGGACGCGACGACGGCGGATGCCTTATCAACGGCCTTTTTTTCTATGGCTGAAGGCCACATAAAAAAATATATCGAAAATCACCCGTCCGTAACAGCCAGATTAACGTATCAGAACGGGAAAGTGACAAGCTTTTAAGTCTGCTCAGCCGATAATATTTTTTTGTCGGCTGGATATTTGCTGAATTTTTTTGTATGCATATAATGTTATATAAGTAGAATAATAATTGACTATTGGCTGGGCAAATACGATATGGCGCGAGAAAAATGCGGTAATTTTTCGATTTATCTGGATAACAATAGTATGCTGGGCAAGGGCAATAAATCTGACCAGGCCGCCGCATATTTATTTCAGCAGCCTGTTGATCTGATCGTCGCGAAAACCCCCGGCGACATGGTGGGGGCTTTTGAAAAAATACAGCATTATCTTAAGACGGGCTTTTATGTTGCCGGCTGGATCAGCTATGAAGCTGGCCTGACATTCGAACAGAAACTGGCGACGTTATGCCGCCCGCCTTACGGCGCGCCGCTTCTGTCATTTGGTGTGTATCAAGAACGCCTCAAGCTTAATTCTGAAGCCAGCGAAGCCCATTGGGCAGAAATGTCAGGCAAAGGCGGCTATGCCTTGAGCAATATGAGGTTAAGTATTTCGCGTGGGGAATATGAATCTGCGATAGCGAAAATTCATGAATATCTATTAGCAGGCGATATTTACCAGGTTAATTTTACGCTAAAGTCCCTGTTTGACTTTACCGGTAATAGTGAAAGCTACTATGCGGCCATGAGAAAGGCGCAACAGGTGAAATATGGCGCTTTTATAAAGTCTGACGACCATACGGTTTTGTCGTTAAGTCCGGAGTTATTCTTTCAGAAAAAAGGCCGCAAAATTCATGTACGCCCCATGAAGGGTACCTGCCCCCGGGGGCGAAACCCGCAAGAAGACCGGCATCAGGCGGATGCGATGAAAAATGATGAAAAGAATCGGGCAGAAAACCTGATGATTGTTGATCTTTTGCGTAATGACCTTGCAAAAATCTCTGCGCCCGGAACCGTCAAACTTAAAAGTCTTTATGACGTGGAAAAATACCGGACGCTTTTTCAGATGACATCAACGATTGAAGCTGAAGTTCCGGAAGATGTCGGTGCTATTGATTTGATTCGCGCCTTATTTCCCTGTGGTTCTGTCACAGGCGCGCCCAAAATTCGGGCAATGGAAATTATTTCAGCATTGGAAAAAGGCGCGCGGGGGATTTATACCGGTGCCATTGGTTATATAGCCCCTGATGGGGATTGCTGTTTCAGCGTCCCTATTCGCACCGTTGTTATTGGGGCTGATGGCCGGGGCGAAATGGGGATCGGCAGCGCGATTGTGGCTGATTCGCGCGCGGGGGAAGAATATGATGAATGTTTGTTGAAGGCGAAATTTTCCACGGGTGATTTTAGAAATTTTGACCTGATTGAAACCATGCTTTGGGCCCCGCCGGAAGGTGGGGTTAAGGGTAAAACAGGCGATTGCGGCATATATCTTCTGGATCTTCATATTTTGCGGCTTATATCATCGGCCGAGTATTTTGATTTTCCCTGTGACCGGACCAGCATTCTGGATGATTTACAACAACATCTTCATTGGCTTTATCAGGATAAATTGGGCCAAGATACATTAGAACAAAATACGTCATGGAAGGTAAGACTTCTTCTGTCCCGAACCGGTGAAATATCCATAACATCTGCGCCGCTGGATCATCAGCCGAAGGATGTGTCACTAATGATAACGCTTTCGGATATAATGATTGATAGCCGAAACCCCATGCATTTCCACAAAACCACGGATCGCGTTATATATGATCAGCAATTGCGGGCCCATCAAAAAAGATACGGCAGTTATGATGTTCTTTTTGAGAATGAGGCCGGTGTGCTTACAGAAGGCGCGTTTAACAATATTTTTCTGAAGCAGGGCGACATTTTATATACGCCGCCGATTGACTGCGGTGTGCTCAATGGCGTATTGCGCCAATTTTTATTTGAGGATCCAGCGGTAAATATAGTGGAAAAATCCCTGAGGTTATCCGACCTGCGCGGGGCAGACCAGATATATATGGGCAATAGCGTTCGTGGCCTGGTGGCGGTGACTTTTAATGAAGCTGAAAAAAATAATAAGACTTAAGGGCTTGTGACCACATAACAATTCTGATTATTGTCCTGCAGCTTACGGCACAGGGCATTTGCGGTATTTCTGGTTGTGAACGGGCTTAATTGCAGACGATAAAAAATACCCTTCTTGCCAAGGTCAGCATATTCTATATGCCCCTGATGGCCCTTAAGCAGATCAGGAAGTTTCCCTTGTAAAATATTGAGCGCCTTTTGGGCGGCATCTTTTGTGCTGAATGAGGCAAGCTGTACGCGAAAATTATCGGCGGTTGCATAAGGGGCCGGGACCGCTGCAGGGTTGTTTTTTGTCTTGTCCTCCGCGATGTCCGTGTTTAGATTTGGGGCGTTTAGATTTGGTGCGTTCAAATTTGGCGCGGGAGAGCTATCACTGTCTTGCTGCGGCACCATAAGCCCGACATCATCGGGTGACAGATGGCGGGATACTAAAGTTGGCGCTAAATTCTTTGCCTGCGTTATCTGCGCCGGTGTCATGACAAGGGTAAGTTGATCAAGGGCATCCATGGCCGGCGTAAGTCCGCTTTGTGATGACAAAGATATCCAGGCATAGGCCAGAATATTATTCTTTTCCGTCGCCTCACCGTTAAAATGCATGGTGCCTGTCATAAGCTGTGACCTTATGTCGCCGCTTGCGGCAGCCTTGCTTAACCAGTTAAAAGCCTTGGTGTGATTAACGGTATCAATGCGCCCGAAATAATATAGTGTGCCCAGATTGCGCTGGGCGCCCACATGGCCTTGTTCTGCGGCCCGAAGATAATAGTCTTTAGCCTTGATAAAATCTTGCGGCGTACCTCGACCCATGCGGGATAGCTGCCCTAAATTATACAAGGCATTTGGATTCTTGAGTGCGGCATAAGGCAGCCATTCTTGGCGGGCTTGTTGGTAATTGCCTTTTTCATAAGCAAAAACACCGTCAGCCACCGTCGCATATGTGGTGTGAGGGGACAATAATAGACTTGTGCATATGATCGTTATGGACAAAAGATGGGGTTTCTTAAGGGGTATCGTCATCCTTTCCGCTCCTTCTGGTGAGTATTCAAAGGTATAATCTATATAGCTGTAAGGTAATAATATAAAACAAATATAATGAAGTTTACGTAAATAATCCATTGATTATCAAAGTGTTAGTAAAGAAAAAGTTATCTATATTTTACGTTTTCTTAAGACCTCCGGGTCATAATCCGGCAGTTGTATAGTATCATAGATAATGAAATTGGATACTAGGGTATTTATTGTTAGAATGGATAAGGTTGAAAAATATGCGTGTATTAGCGTTTACCTCGCAAAAAGGTGGGTCGGGCAAAACGACGCTTAGTGGTCATGTCGCGGTACAGGCTGAATTGTCAGGCGCTGGGCCGGTTGTATTGGTCGATACAGACCCTCAGGGAAGTTTGACAGAATGGTGGAACGAACGGGAAGCGCCGACACCGGCCTTTGCGCAAACCAATGTTTCGCGGTTATTGACAGATTTGGACGAGCTTCGGGCACAAGGGTTTAAGCTGGCCGTTATTGACACGCCGCCGGCCATTACGCTGGCGATTCAGAGCGTCATTGCCGTATCAGACCTGATTGTTATCCCCACGCGGCCCAGTCCTCATGATCTTCGGGCGGCCGGGGGCACTGTTGAGCTGGCGGACCGGACGGATAAACCATTTATGTTTGTTGTTAACGGGGCAACGCCCCGGGCGCGGATTACCTCTGATGCGGCAATTGCTCTGTCGCAACATGGGACTGTGGCCCCTATTACGCTTCACCATAGAACGGAATATGCGTCTGCTATGATTGATGGCAGAACGGTTATGGAAGTAAATCCCGGCGGAAAATCGGCTATCGAAATAGAAGATCTATGGGAATATATCAATGATCGGCTGGAAAAGAATTTCAGAAGAACTGTCTTTCAGAATCAGTCTGTTCAAGGAAAACCTTCATCTCAGCGCGGTGGTTTTGGCCGCAGACAAGTACAGGCTTAAAGATATGAAAAATGTAAAAAACGTAAAAGCCGTATCGCGGCTTACCGGTTCACTTTTGGCAAAAAAGGGGGCTGCGGCACCATCTCCTGCTTCCTTATCCATGAATCAAGCCGTTTTGAATCGTTTTCCAACACCGGAATATGATCAAATACCCACAACGGCTGCTTATGCTGCCGGGGCAGATCATCCCGAATCTCTGGAAAGCGCCATTGATACTGTAAAACAAGTATCCACCCGTCAACTTGAGGGGGCCTCAAGCCGTAATGGCAAAGACTTAGGTCAAAAAGAAAATGCGACAAAACCATTAAAAGGTCTGGCGAAAGCGAAGCGAATTGCAATGACATTGCGTATGGAGGAGGAAAATCACCTTAGATTACGGATATTCTCTGCCCATACACGAAAAAGTTGTCAAGTTATTCTCAGTGAGGCTTTGGACTTATATTTTCTTAAAAATGAAGAAAAAATACCCCGTAATAAAACGGCTTCTTACCATAGATAGTTTTGATTTACGCGAAATTTTCAAAAAATGGAGCATAAAATGACACAAAAAACAGAGAGTTTTACAATGAAATATTTTGGTTCAGACGTTAGCTATGCAACTGGCGCAAATATGCGTAAAATGCTGGCAACGGTTGCAATGCCGTTTTTTCTGATCGCCTGTTCGGGTGGTTCAGATTATCAGACAACGAATTATGACAATACGGATAAGATGCAACAAGATACAGCGGGGCCTGCATCGAACAGCAGTTTCGTGGCTTTGGCAAATGAAATGGCTGCGGATGGGGATCATAACGCCGCAATTCCCCTGTACCGCCGGGCCATAACATATCATCCATTCTCATCAGAGCCATTGATAGGTCTTGGCGATAGCTTACGGGCAATTGGTCAATATCAAAAAGCTGAAGAAGCTTATCAATCTGCATTATCTCGAAATGAACAGAATTTACGGGCCTTAACAGGGCTTGGCAAAACATATATTGCGCTTAATCGGCCAACGATGGCAGTGCCCATGCTTCAGGATGCTGTTTCTTTAAGCCCGGAACACATCGAAGCTGTGACCAGTCTGGCTTTGGCGCTTGAGCTGCAAGGAAATTCCCGGGCCGCGATGGCGGTCTATAAGGATGGTCTTGATATAGCACCGGGTAATTTGAAATTACTGAATAATTACGGTTTGTCCTTATCGTTGCAGTCCCGCCATGATGAAGCTATTGATACTTTGAAACAGGCGGCACAGCACCGGGATGCCGGGGCAACCCACAGACAAAACCTTGCCATGGCCTATGCCCTGGCGGGGAATGAAGTGATGTCATCCCGGTTGTTGTCTATTGATAACGGCCCAGATTTAACCAATGAAAGCCTCGGATATTTCCGTATTCTGGCGAGCCTTACATCAGATGATCGATTTGATGCGGTTGTCAGACAATCCACAAGCGTCAAAACGGACACATCTGAAGCGGCTAATGAAGTTTTTGCAGGGGATAGCCGCACCAAAAATATAACGGTTGCCCGCTTGGTGGAAGTACCGCCGGAACCTATGGCCGTGATTGAGCCGGAGCCCGAGGAAGAAAATATACCACCACTGCTGGGCCCGCAAGGTTGGGCGCTTCAAATAGCCGCCTATCGCACAAAGACTGAACTTATGCCGGGATGGGAAAAGCTGCAAAAGAAATATGCGGATATTATTGGTGGTTTGGAGCCGCGCCGCTCTGAAATTGATCTTGGAACTGCCAAATTCAAAGGTGGCCCTAGCGGATTTTATTACCGCCTGAATGCAGGGCCCTTGACTAGCCTGGTAGAAGCACAGGATGCTTGTAAAAAAATCAGGTTGAAAGGTACGGATTGTTGGGTGCGCATTCCAGAAGCTGCCGAGGGAAGTGTTGCCGAAGAAGATAGTGAAAAAGCGGAAGAATTTCGCCGTAAAGTATATTCCGACAAAGCAATAGAAGAAAAAACAGAAGAGAAAATAGAGGTGCCGGAGGATAATTCTGGAAATATACTTTCTAACGGCGTTTAATACATCTGCTTCAGACATATTTAAAGGGCTGGTCCAGTGTAACGGGATCAGCCCTTTTTTTTATACATGGCTTTTTATTCTGTTAAGCCGCGTGAGTCGCGTGGGATAATGATGTCAATATGGCATATATGGCATCACCACTTTCAGATCCGCGTAATTTTTCACAGATGGCCTTGTCTCGCAATGTTCGAGATACTTTCGCCAGCGCCTTGAGATGGTCTGCACCAGCAGTTTCCGGCACCAGAAGCAAAAATACAAGATCTACGGGCTGATCATCCAAAGATTCAAAATCTACGGGTTGAGTAAGGCGGGCAAATAGGCCGTATGGTCGATCCAGGTCAGGGAATTTGCCATGAGGTATGGCAACGCCATGCCCGACGCCTGTCGTACCCAGTCTTTCTCTCTCAAGCAGGACATCAAGAATATCATGATGCGCTACGGGAATGATTTTTTCCGCATAACTTGTCAATTCCTGCAAGGCCTGCTTTTTACTGGCAACCTTGAGATCTGGAACAATAGAGTCCAGATTAATGAGGTCTGTTATCTCCATACGGACACTTTTCTGTTGTTAATCCAATTGGTTTATTACTTGTCTATCTTTGGGTCTATCTTTGGGTCTATCCAACCAATGTTTCCATCAGTACGGCGATAAACCACATTTAGCCCACCATGTCCACTGTTACGGAACATCAATGTTTGTAATTCACCGAGATCCAATCGCATTACGGCATCGCTCACGGATACATCGGGTATGTCAAGCTGCATCTCAGCGATGATTGCCGGCTGAAGATTCTCGGCAGGTTCGGCGATGGTTTCCGGCTCAGCCTCAAATATATTATATTGCGCAGGCACGCCCATATTGTCATTTGAGCGGTCTTTATGGTGATTGGTGAGTCGCCTTTTATAGCGGCGTAATCTTTTTTCCATTTTATCCGCAGCGGCATCAAACGCAGCATACACATCTTTTTCTTCTGCATGGCTTTGTAAGTACACACCATGTCCCAAGTGGACATGGCAATCAGCGCGATGTAAATGAGTATTTTTGGACATTGTTACGCTGCCCTCGATTGAATCAATTGTATTTTCAAAATATTTATCAACAATCCCGTCGATATGGCCTTCGACATATGACTTTAGGCTGTCGCCAACGTCCATCTGTTTGCCAGTAACGATAATATTCATTATAATTCAACCATTCTCAGATAACTTATTTTAATGTGAGCCGGTACAATAGTTATAGATTAAATCATATCAACTATTGTACAAAGCCGGGGAAGTTAGTGTTTGACTTAACATTTGTCAAGTTTCCAAAAACTTCCGCTGTGATCAGAGAGATGAATATCAAATTCAACACCTCTATTTTACTGCTTTCCACAGAAAACGCTATCTGAAATTTTTCTGTGTTTTTTTTGTTAGAAAGCAGAATTTTTGTTTCTCCGCCGTTGTATGGAAGAGGGAATATTTAAAACTTCTCTATATTTTGCGATGGTTCTCCTCGCAATATCAATGCCTTGTGACTTTAAGATCTTAACCAGCTTGTCGTCGGACAGAATTTTTTTGGGTTCTTCGGCATCAACCAATGTCTGAATGGCGTGCTTCACGGCCTCTGATGAATGGCCTTCCTCATTGCCCACCGCGGAAATGGCCGTGGTGAAAAAATACTTCATTTCGAAAATACCCCGATTGGTCGCGATGAATTTATTGGATGTGACGCGACTCACTGTACTTTCATGCATGTCAATAGCATCAGCAATGGTTTTCAGATTTAGAGGCCGCAGATATTTAACCCCATCCTCAAAAAAGGCTTCCTGGTGTTTGACGAGTTCCGTGGAAACCTTCAAAATTGTTCTGGCCCGTTGATCCAAGGCCTTAACCAACCAATTGGCAGAGGCCGCACATTCGGCCAGATATTCTTTAGCCGCCTTATCTTGTGCGTGACGTTTTACTTCTGCCAGATAATGATTGTTAAATAATACTTTAGGCAATGTTTCGCTATTAAGTTCAACGATCCAGTTTCCCTTGGGGTTTTTACGGATAAAGACATCAGGAATAGCCGTTTGAGAGATGGTGGTGTTGAACGCCAAACCAGGCCGGGGATTCAGGGCCTGTACTTCTTCGATCATGTCCTTCAGGTCTTCTTCATCAACCTGACATAATCGCATTAATGTCGTATAGTCCCGTTTGGCAAGTAATGCCAGATTATCAAGAAATATAGTCATAACCGGATCAAGCCGGTCATTATTTCTCTGCTGAATTTTAAGGCATTCGTGTAAACTGCGGGCAAAAACACCCACGGGTTCCATTGTTTGGGCAATATCAATAATACGGTCAATTTCTTCAATATTGCAGCCAAAACGCTCAGCGATTAAGGTGCTGCTCTCGGTTAAATATCCGGCATCGTCCAGCATACCAATCAGAAACCGGATGATAATTTTGTCATTGGCGGCGGTAGAAAGCATGTTCAGCTGACCCAGCAGGTGATCGCTTAAGGAAAGATTCTCTGACAGTCGAAGATCCATGGCAAAGTCAGTATCTTCAAAATTTCCCCCTCCGCCGATCATGGATTTTGAACTTAGCCCCAGATCATTGTTAGACAGGTGGCTGGTCGCGGAATCGTTGGTGCAGTCATTGTTGAATTCATTGTCGAAATTCGTATCTAGCGCGCTCTCGCTATGTTGATTTTCGCCGCCGGGATTGTTTAAATAATCATCAGCCGTTGCTGTTTGGGGCGCTTCGGTATTTTCACCGCTTGCCTCTTGAGGGGGAAAAGAATCATTCTCGGAAGGTTTTTCAGCAATTTCACTATGTTCTAAAAGGGGGTTTTTCTCAATTTCCTGAGTGATAAAATCGACAAGGTCAATGTTGGAATATTGCAACAGTTTTATAGCCTGCTGCAACTGGGGGGTCATGACCAGCGATTGCGATAGTTTTAATTCCATTCTTGGCGAAAGTGTCATATTTTTTGCCCCGCCTTATAAGCTAAAGCTGTCCCCTAAGTATACACGACGAACGTCTTCATTGGCGACTATTTCTTCTGGCGTACCGGACATTAACACCTGCCCATCGTGAATAATGTAAGCCCGGTCAATAATATCAAGGGTTTCTCGTACATTGTGGTCGGTTATTAACACGCCAATTCCGCGGTCTTTAAGGTGAGAAACCAGTGTGCGAATATCAGAAATCGCAATAGGATCGATTCCCGCAAAAGGCTCATCCAGTAAAATGAAGCTTGGTTTTGTGGCCAGCGCGCGGGCAATTTCCACCCGCCGGCGTTCTCCGCCTGATAGCGCAAGCGCTGAAGCATGTCTGATATGGATAATGGAAAATTCATTTAACAGACTTTCCAGCCTTGCTTCTCTGGTTTTTCGGTCTGGCTCACATATTTCCAGAACGGCCCAGATATTTTCTTCCACGGTCATGCCCCGAAAAATGGAGGCCTCCTGGGGTAAATATCCAATGCCAAGTCTTGCGCGGCGATACATGGGCAGTCGCGTGATGTCGTGACCATCCAGTAAGATACGCCCGGCATCCGGCTCAATCAGACCAATCATGGAATAAAAAGAGGTCGTTTTGCCGGCCCCATTTGGCCCCAGTAATCCGACAACCTCCCCCTTATCCACTTTCAAGCTAACGCCTTTCAGAACGGGACGTTTGTTGAATTTTTTTTCCACGGCATCAATGACCAGTCCACGGCTTAATTGCGGGGCTGTGAGGGTAGCATCATCCTGTAATGGCGATAATTGATTTTGGTTCATATCTTATTTTATCGTATAAATGTTAATAGACTGCTGAGATTACTTAATTAAAACTATAAATAAAGATGCGGGATATGGTGTTTTCTTGCCTTGGCCCTAGTCATCTTTTTTTTGTTCTTCTTAATCTGACTTGTCTGGCTTACTGGACTTATCTGGTAATGTGAATTGTCCTTCTACGCGGCCATTATTTTTTGGGCTGCCTTCGATGGTTATCAGCCCTGTGTCCAGATTATAGACAAGCCGGGTTCCGTTGATTTCGCCGTCATCCCTTTTTAAAATAACCTTTCCCCCCAATGTTATGATTTTATCGGTAAAGTCATATATGCCCCATGTGGCATTAATGGTTTCGGTTTTGGTGGTTAATTTAACGGTTCCGGACGCATCAATACGGGAAATAGAGGATTTTTTATTGCCTGCATTCTGGTAAAAAACCGTAACGCGGTCTGAATTCAGGGCCAGCTCTTCTTGGGTGATGACCACGTTACCGACAAATATGACAATATCTTTACGTAAGTTTGCCTCCAGCTCATCCGCGCTGATGTTCACATCTTTACTCACATTAACAGGGGCTTTTGTGTCAAACGTTGTTTTCATATTTGTTTGAGCTTGCGCCGCCGCATCGGGGAGAGTGAGGATCGTGAGGATGAGCACTGCTGATATAATGCCAGTGGCTATTTTTTGTAATATTTGTCTGCTGATAATCAAAATATTGTTCCATTTAAGTTTTTGTCGTAAGTTTTTGCCGTAAATTGCGCTTGTATTCGTCATTCTATTGGCTGTTCAGGATCAAAATGCATTTCGACGTTGCCTTTAAGGCGGATTATCTCTTGATCCACATTCACATGAAACATGTCGGCCCGAATCGTTCCAAACGCCGTTGATCCCGTGATGCCATTATTGCCGGTGGAAATTTTTTCATTGATCAGAAATACGGCATGATCGGTCATCAGGTTAAGATTATTTTCAGTCGCAATTTTTACGGTTCCATCCAGCGTGATTTCCTGCAGGTCTGCATCGAACATACCACTGGTTGCGTGTATTTCAATGCCCGTTCCGTCGCTCATTTTCAGATCCGCGAACAGGTTTTTCAGATAATAATCCTTATCGTCGTTATTCTTGCGAAAGGCCGTTTCTGCTGAAATATTTACCGGATGGTTATGTTTGTCTATGCCCACATAGCGCGGCTTGATTAATTTGGCATTCTCATCACGCTCTTCCAGCCGGTCAATAGCGAGGGTAAAGCTGCCCTCTTTGCTGTTGATAACAGGCCATAAAACCAGGGTAACCAGCGCGATCACGGTTAAAGCAGGTATGATTTTTTTAAGCAAGCGAATGCGGTCGATCTCGCGCTGCATTTGTTGATAGCGCGTTGGTCCTGCCGGAATCATAGTATCCAGATTTTCGATCTTATAAGCCCTTTTATTTAAATATGCTGCTGAAAACCACAGATCAATATTAATGTTAAAGCCTAACTTATATGGGTATTATTTGCAGGGTCGACGATATTCTGACCTCGCGATACGGCCAAATTAAAGAAGCCGAACAAAGCTTATCGTAAATGTAGTATTTTAACAGCATTTGTTCAAGTATATTGGCTGAATTACGGCCTTAACTATGCGCGAAAATGTCTTCTTCGCCCCATCCCATAAGATCAAGGGTTGTCCGGGTAGGTAAAAATTCAAAACAGGTTTTGGCCAAATCTGTCCGGCCGGAACGCTCTAACATGACATTCAGCTTGTTGACAAGTTTATGCAGGTAAAGCACATCTGATGCGGCATATTCGAGCTGATCCTGGGATAATTCATCGGCGCCCCAATCTGAACTCTGCTGTTGTTTGGACATATTGACACCAATAAGTTCCCGGCATAAATCCTTTAATCCATGACGATCCGTATAGGTCCGCACGAGACGGGAGGCAATTTTGGTGCAAAATACCGGACGCACTTTAGCATCCAGATATTTATTCAAAACAGCCACATCAAAACGGGCAAAGTGAAAGATCTTAATGAGGTTATGATCTTCCAGGAGAGCCTTCAGATTTGGTGCCCTGGTCTGCCCCTGCGCGATCTGGATAATATGCGCATTACCATCTCCGCCGGATAGCTGGACAAGACATAAGCGATCCCGTTGTGGATTAAGGCCCATTGTTTCCGTATCAATGGCCACAGAACCCGCAAATTTTATGTTATCCGGCAAATCGCCGCGATGTAGTTCAATTGACATGATATCCCTTGATGACGTGAAAGGCTTACTTAATATTTCGTACAATTATATCGTTAAGTGAGGGCAACAGGCAACTACTATCCTGTAAAATATTCTAAATATGATTTTTACCCCGTTACGGTAAATTTTTCGGTAAATATTCTTTGGGGATAATCAGAAGCCTTTTATCAGCGTTAGACCAAATACTGTCGCGGTATGACCATCAATACGGTCAAAATTTATTGTTGGGGCAAGACCGATCTCTCCGATATGGAAATCATAGACCGCTCCCACGCGCCAGACATCTTCGTTATGAGCCCCTTCATGATGGACATCTTCTATACCAAATCCAACCGAAAGCCTTAACTCTTTCCAGGGATGAAGATGGAGCTCTCCCATATAGATGCTGGTGCCATCGCCGTGATGTGCGTTGGGGGTATGTTCATAAATAAAACCAACCCCAAGTTGACGCGTAAAACGGCGTTCATATTCGATTCCAAAAGTGCCGTTTGTATGACCATCAACATTTGTGAAGCCGCCAAAAACTCCAATGATATTTTTTTTGATTTCGTGGTGAGAGCTATCATCAGAGGCTATTGCGGGGGCAGTGCTCAGGACAAGCATAGAGGTGATGGAGAGTGAGGCAATGATTTTTTTTGACTTAAACATAAGCGTTCCTTTCGTCTATATGTATGTCATCATCATGTATGTCATCATCAGTCTATGCCTTAAACTCCTAAGATATGGTAAATATATCACTTATGGTTGTGTATTTGTTATTATTTTTCTCGCCATTGTATATGGCCGAAGGCCTGGCAATTGGGACAGGCGGCGGCGTAGTTTTCTTGTTTCATGCCGCATGCGCCGCATTGCCAGGCGGGATCTGGAGCAGCGTCTTTTGTCCGGGCTCTATAGGCTTCTGCGGCCTCTGGATCATTCTTTTGCAGCATTTCCAGCCGGGCAAGCAAGTGATAAGTTTCGCGGGTTGCCCGATTTGTGCTGGTAAGCTTGTTTAAGGCGTGTTTTGCTTTTGCCCAATGTTCGGTCTCAAGGGCAATTTTTGCCAATAGATGTAAGCTATGGAGATCATCGCTGTTCAGGGCGGCAAATTTTTCTATCCGGCGGAACTTTTCGCTTGGGCTTTCCATGGGTTCCAGCGCCAGAAAAAACTGTCCCAGGTCGGGATGAGCGCCGGTTTTCCATGTGGTTTCAACCTGTTTCCGGGCCTTGGACTTATCTCCTGCCGCCAGATGGAGCCGCGCCAGAAGCAAGGCGGCGGGGGCGAAGGATGGCTCATTTTTCAAGGCGTGCCGGGCAAAATCACGTGCAGATGTTTTTTGGCCGGAAAGATCCGCTTCCACGGCCTGACAGAAACTTAACGTGGTATGTAAATGTTTTTGGACTTCGGCGGTCATAACTTTGCTTTTTACAAGGCCGGTTAATTCCTTTTTGGCATCGGCCCAGTTGCGTAGCTGTGCTGAAATGTCAAAAATTTTACGGGAGACCCATGGACTTGCAGGTTGAAATCCCCGCATTTCCTGTAAAATCTCCAAGGCATTTTGCGGCGATAATTTTTCATCCAGACGGGCTTTAAGGGCGTATAATTTGCTGTTGGGGTTTTTCTGGAGCCGGTCAAGATAGTCTTTTTTGGCCTCCTCAGAGCTTACATTGAGCAAAAGACGCAACGGGCCATTTTCGGTAGGCAAAAGCCCGCGTGCTTTTTTCCCGTGCCTGAGTGCCGCGGCAGTATCCTGTACGGCCAGGGCTGACCAGCCAAGGTCAAGTTCTGCCAGCCCCTTTTGGCGGCGGCTTGCCATTCTTTTTGGGCTTTTTAACGGATTGTCCGTCTTGAACCATCGGTAAAGCTTGAATATAGACCAACAAAAGAGCGTATAAAAAATGACGATCAGATAGAAAACGGCCAGGGACGTACGGACTTCCCAATCTGGCCCGTTCAACAGCAATGTCCCCGGACGATCGGCTAACCAGACAGCGCAAAGGGCTAGAAATATGGCAAGGGTAATATATAAGGTAAGTCGGATCATAATGCCCCTTCCGGTCTGGATGCGTCCTCTTCAGGGGTAAGGTAATAGGCGGCGGCAAGGCTTTCAATCTTGTCTAATTCGGTATCGGCCCGCAAATAAATTTCTGCCTGCAGGATCCAAACATCTAAAACCTCCCGAATATTATCCGGAAGTTGTTTCAGCAGGGCAAGGGTTTTTTTCAAATCATACCGGCCCAGCATTTGTCCTGCGTTGGCGATGATAGCGTCAAGGTTCCCGGTATCAAACCCGCCGGCGGTATCTTTGGTTTTTCGCACCATAATCAGGTTTCTGCCGTTGTTGTAGGCCCGCTTCCACCAGGGATCATCCGTATGCTGCGTTTCTGAGCGGATCAGGGCAGGTATCAGCGTGTTAAATTGGTCTTTGAGCCGGTCTTTTGTGGCGATACCTTTTTTATGTTGGCTAAGCCAGCTGATGGCATCATTAAGCTTACTGTTATTGGCCATGCTGCCACGTGATGTTAGGGCGATCAAATTTTCTATTTCCGGGCCAAAAGCTTGCCCGGAGATGACTTTTCGCTGAAGCTCCCCAATGCGGAAGGCCAGCAATGCCCCGCTATTATCCCGGGCGGCATAGGCTTCAACCCTGCCCAGGCGGTGGTTCATCTGATCCAGAGTCTCTGCCTGCGTTTTCGTGGCTGCAACAAGCTCCGCGCGCGCGCGCTGTGCCTCCTGCGCATCAGATAGCCCCTTGCTTAAGGGCACAAAAGAGGCTTCCAATTGGCTCATCCGGCTCAACAGCATATCAATTCTGCCCGATTGGGACATATCGGCTTTTTTATTTTCGGCAATAAGCTGTGCCTGCTCCAGCCGATCCAGGCGTTCCATAAGGGGAGAGTCTGTTTCACGGTCTGTGTCACGGTTTATTTTGCCCGCTGCCTCGGCAAGTCCGCTAAGGCGCTGGATTTCATCCTTTTGTTGCGCGAGATGGTTTTCTATAATGGTGACTCTATCGACTAAAGAGCGGATTTCTATAGGGTTCGGGCGGGTGTCACCAGTGCCATTCATACTATCGGCCCAATTGGCAACGAAAGGCAGCCTATCCTTCAGGGCCGGCAGAAAATATATTCCGGCGCCCGAACCAAGCAGGAAAATTATAAGACCGAGCAAGAGACGTAATGACCAATTTTTGCCGCTGACATCCCTAGTGATATCTCTGGTGATATCCCCGGATATAGGGGTTTTCTCCCGAGGCTCTTGAGATGCGGTCTGTTTTGGATTTTTCTGGGCCATAGTGTCCTGTCCCGGTTTTTCTTTTGCGGAACTTTCACGGATTTTCTTATCGGGCGCGGGTTTTTTGTCGGTCATTGCCGATTTTCCTCTAACTTTACGCCAACCAGATTGAACAGGCTGAGCTGATCCGGTTGTGGCGCGGTTAATATTTTATACCAGGAAAGCGAGCTTATCACATCTGATACGGCAGAACTAAGACAAAGCGCGGTAATGCCTGTTAAATGATCTTGCAGGCCCGCTTTTTGAATGAGCTTTATAAAGGTTTCTGCACTGCGCGGGGAATAAAAAGGGATATGGCTGATCTGGCCGGATTTAATCATATTTTGTGTGGCGGCGGTCAGGGCGGTGGTTTTGACCGCTTTATAAAGCGGCAACCGGACAAGTTGAAACCCTGAGGCCTCAAGTCTTCCTGATAAGTCTCCGGCAATATTCTGTCCTGAGATATGGAGTAATGGGCCGGATGGGGGGGTAAGGCTGCGGGTTATCAGTTCAGCCAATTTTACAACATTTCCGCCTGCGGTGAAGATGGATTGAAATCCAGCCTTTCTCGCTTCGGTTGCCGTAGAATCCCCCACGGCATAACAGGGAAGATCACGATATTGGTATGATGTCACAAAAGCCCTGACCCCATTTGCGCTGGTAAAAACAAGGGCCTGAAAGTTGGCTAAGTCAATTTTATCTTGAGGCAGCCTATCAATTCTGAGCAGGGCCTCGGTCTGTACTCTATGACCATGGGGTAACAGGCGCCGGGCTAATTCTCGAGAATCTTCTTCTGGTCGGGTGAGCAGAAAATGCATTGACAGCCCTTTATTGATTTAAACCATTGTTGAGTTTCTCAAAAAATTCGTTCCCCGCTTTTTTTCTTAGCGCTGCGCCGACAGTGATGCCAAGCTCTTCTGGTTCTGCACCCGAAGATTCAAAAGAATGGCTTTCGCTGCCGTCTGGTAAGGAAATGAAGCCTTTTAGTGTTATCACATCCCCCTTAATTGTCGCAAGCCCGGCAATTGGGGTGCGGCAGGACCCGTCCAGAATTTTCAGCATGGCGCGTTCTGCCCTTACGCATATTTCGGTATTGTGGTGATTCAGGGGTTGCAGAAGGGCTTTTGCCCTATTATTTGTGCCGGCAATTTCGATGCAAATCGCCCCTTGCGCGACAGCGGGCAGAAAGTCGGTAATCTCGATGGGGTGAATGCGGTCGTCTTTCAAGCCGAGTCGATTTAATCCGGCCATGGCAAGATAGGTGGCATCAACCAGACCCTCATCCAGTTTTTTCAGGCGGGATTGTACGTTGCCGCGAAAGGTTGATACCGTGACATCAGATCGCAAAGTTAATGTCTGGGCTTGTCGCCGCAGGGACGCGGTGCCGATATGGGATCCGGCGGGCAAGTCTTTTAATCGGCGGGCTTTGGCAGAAATAAAGGCATCCCGTACATCTTCCCGTTCAAGATAACAGGCAAGTTCAAGCCCTTCCGGCAGGCTGGTTGGCATATCTTTCAGGGAATGAACGGCAATATCAATGGTGCCATTGACCAAAGCGGCTTCGATTTCTTCTGTGAAAAGCCCCTTGCCGCCAATTTCAGAAAGCGCACGGTCAAGAATTCTGTCGCCCTGTGTCGACATGACGACAATATCAATTGTATGACCTGATAAATGCGGATGGGCGCGGCGCAGGCGATCTTTGACTTCATGGGCCTGCGCTAGGGCCAATGGACTGCCTCTTGTCCCGATACGAACCGCAATGCTATCTTTTTTTGTGTCTTGCACGGGGAATAAACCTTATACAATAGTCATTATAAACATAAATCTTTGTAGAATATATTTAACGGCGATGCCATAAATAACAAGCTCAAAAGTAAAATGAAGTGAGAGATGGATAAAAATATAAAAGTCCTGGGGCTGGAAAGCAGCTGTGATGAAACGGCGGCGGCTGTGGTGAACGGTGATGGTGAAATATTATCCAATGTAATATTATCCCAGTTCGAGGCGCATAAAGCTTATGGCGGCGTTGTGCCGGAAATTGCGGCGCGGGCGCATATTGACCATATGGACAGCCTGATTACCCAAGCTCTGGAAGAAGCCAATTGCGGCTTTGGGGACATATCAGCCGTGGCAGCGACAGCAGGCCCGGGCCTCATTGGCGGGGTGATGGTCGGCATGATGACCGGCAAAGCCATTGCGGCGGCAAAAAATATTCCTTTCATCGGCGTCAATCATTTGGAAGGTCATGCCTTAACCGTCAGAATGACTGATAAGGCCGGATTTCCCTATTTATTATTACTGGTGTCCGGTGGCCATTGTCAGATTTTGGTCGTGAAAGATGTCGGCGATTATCAACGGCTTGGCACCACCATTGATGATGCGGCAGGCGAAGCCTTTGATAAAACGGCAAAGCTCCTGGGGCTTGGCTATCCGGGCGGCCCTGCTGTGGAGGCGGCGGCAAGGCTTGGGGATGATGCGCGGTTTAAATTGCCCCGGCCTTTAAAAGGCAAGCCGGGCTGTAATTTTTCTTTCTCCGGTTTGAAAACGGCGGTTCGCCGCGAAGTGGAAAAGAAGGGGGCCGCGATAACCCGGCAGGATATGTACGACCTGGCGGCAAGCTTTCAAAAGGCTTTATGTGACAGTATTCTTGACCGAATGAATCAGGCGATGGATTTATATCTTGAACAATATCCCGAACATCACCATATGCTTGTGGTGGCTGGCGGGGTCGCTGCCAACAATGCCTTAAAAAGTAGCCTGAAACAACTTTGTGTTCAAAAGAATTTTGCGATTCTGGTCCCGCCGCCGGGCTTATGTACGGATAATGGGGCGATGATCGCCTGGGCCGGTGTGGAAAGGTTGCGGCTTGGGCTATGCGATGGACTGGATCTGCCGGCACGGGCGCGCTGGCCACTTGACCCAAATGCCCCCCCTGCTGCCGGGGCCGGCGTAAAGGCGTAAATAATAAATAAAAGGACTAATGAGGGTACTATGGCGGTTTATAATAAAATAACAGTGATCGGCGGCGGTGCCTGGGGGACGGCTCTGGCGACGATGACGGCGCGTGCCGGGCGGGATGTCCTGCTCTGGGCGCGGGAAAGTAACGTCGTGACGTCAATTAACGAACATCATGAAAATAAAGACTTTTTACCGGGAATTCCTTTGGAAAAAGAACTTAGGGCGACGGGAAATATAGCCGATGCTGCCGATGCCGATATTATTTTATTGGTGGTGCCGGCGCAATTTATTCGGTCGATTGCGCTTGAAGTAAAGCCCTATCTTAAAGGCCGCCCGCCGATTGTTCTATGTGCGAAGGGTATTGAACAGTCTTCGGGTAAATTGATGAATGAGGTTATGACAGAAATTCTGCCTAAAAACCCCTTTGTTGTGTTGTCCGGCCCAACATTTGCCAGTGAGGTGGCAAGAGGCATGCCCTCTGCCGTGACCATCGCGTCGAAATATCAGCAAGTCGGCCAGAATGTTGCTGAAACGTTGGGCCAGCCAACTTTCCGGCCCTATTTATCGCGGGATGTTATTGGTGCTGAAGTGGGCGGAGCCGTGAAAAATGTTCTGGCGGTGGCTTGCGGCATTATCGCGGGTTTAGGTCTTGGGGAAAATGCCCGGGCCGCCCTGATCACGCGCGGCTTGGCTGAAATGGTGCGGTTTGGTGAAACATTAGGCGCAAAACGGGAAACGATGATGGGACTATGCGGGCTTGGGGATTTAATCCTGACTTGTTCTTCCGCTCAATCCCGTAATATGTCCCTTGGTATGGCTTTGGGGCAAGGCAAAACTGTCGAGGAGATTATGTCAAGCCGCAATAGCGTTGCCGAGGGCTATCATACGGCGGGTATTCTGGCAGAAATTGCCATGAGAAAAAATATTGAGATGCCAATTGCCGGGGCCGTAAATAAAATTCTTCACCATGGGGGCGATGTGAAGAAAAATGTCCAGGCTCTTATGAGCCGCCCTTATGTGAGTGAGCTGTAAGGCCAACAGAAGGTAAAACACTATGTATTTCATTATATTAGCCGAAGATAAACCGGATAGCCTGGAAGTGCGTATGAAGAATCGCCCGGCGCATCTTGTGTATGCACAGGCCCAAGGCTGTGTTATTTTGGCAGGCCCGTTATTAACAGAAGGCGAAAACCCTGTGCCCCGGGGCAGTATGCTGATTATTGACACGCCGGATCGGGCGGCGGCAGAAAAATTTGCTGACGGCGACCCCTATGCCAAAGCGGGGCTTTTTGCTAGAGTTGATATCAAGAGCTGGATGCCGGCGCTTGGTTCCTGGAAGCCATAAAGGAATAGATATGCCTAGAGGTACAGCGTATGAAAGCCAGTGATATTCCGGGCGGCCCAAAACGCGGTGAAATATTATGCCGTCTCTCGGAGATAGAGGACGGCATGGCAAGGGAATTCTCATATCGCCATGGGGATGAAATGCGGGATATATTTATTCACCGTATGGGCGATGAAATTTATTCTTATGAAAACAGCTGCCCTCATGCGTTTATTCCCCTGAATATGGATCAGGGGCATTTTATTGATAAAACGGGGGCCTATTTCATTTGTCAAAATCACGGGGCACTTTTTGATATCAAGAACGGCTTATGTGTTGCCGGCCCCTGCAACGGCCAATCACTGACCATAATTGACGTTGAGTTGAAAGAGGGGAATATCATCGCGTTATGATTACGGCAGAAACCGAAAGATTTATTTTACGGCCTTTTGCGGCAACAGATATAGATTTTTTGGATTTGTTGCATAGTGACGCATTCGTCATGCGTTATCTTACGGGCCGGGTGAGAGCCCATGACGAGAATATGGCCAGTCTTACAAGCGCGTTATTTCTGGAAGAAGAGCATGGCATTGGACACCGTATTGTTATCCGAAAAGAAGATAATATGCCCGTGGGTCGTTGTGGGATAAGCTTTATTTACGGTACAGGGGAAAAAATAATGCCCACCTATTATAGTGATGAAAATTTACTTCCGGAGGGGGCAAAATCCTTTCGAATGTTCGAGCTTGGCTATATATTCCTGAGGAAAGAATGGGGCAAGGGTTATGCCACGGAAGCGGCAACAGCCATGCGGGATTATGGTCTGAAAGTTCAGAAATTACCGGAAATTCATTCTGTGATTATGCAGGAAAACGCGGGATCAGTAGCTGTTGCCGAAAAGATCGGCGCGAAACGCCGGGGCGGATGCCTTCTTAAGGGCAAACTTTCGTGGGATTATCTGTCGCAAGTGTAATTTGAAAAACCAGAGAATAATAGAGGAATTGACATGATTGATTTATATACGGCAGCCACGCCGAACGGCCATAAAGTCTCTATCGCGCTTGAGGAAATGGGCCTTGAATATACGGTTCACCGCATTGACTTGTCGAGCGGGGAACAGAAAGGCCCTGAATTTTTAGCGTTAAATCCCAACGGGCGGATTCCGGCAATTGTGGATCGGGGTAATGATGATCTGGTCATTTTTGAATCAGGGGCAATATTGCTGTATCTGGCTGAAAAAACCGGCATGTTAATGCCCGGTGACATCAAGGGCCGCATGGATGTTATGCAGTGGCTCATGTTTCAGATGGGCGGCATTGGCCCGATGCAAGGCCAGGCTCATGTGTTTGTCCGCTATTTCCCGGAAAAGATCCAGGCGGTGATTGATCGTTATCAACATGAAACAAAACGTCTTTATACGGTGTTGGACACACAGCTTAAGAATAAAGATTATCTGGCTGGCGCAGGCCGAGGGGAATATTCAATTGCGGATATCGCCAGTTGGACATGGGTCAGGTCATATGACTGGGCAGGAGTGGAAATTGATGACCTGCCCCATTTGAAAGCCTGGATAGACCGGATCGCCGCGCGGCCCGCCGCTGAAAAGGGCATAAATACGCCGGCGTCAATTGGCGGAACAAAAACCGCAGAGGCGGGCAAGAAAATAATCGTAACGTGATCCGTTTAAAAGGGGCTGTTTTGTTTGCGGTTCCGGTATTTTTCATTCTTCCAGAAATGCTTTTGTTTTTTGAATGGCTTCAGCAAGGCCGATCCGTTCAATTGGGGTATCTTCGGGAAAGGCATTTAGCAAGCGGCTTGGTGTGGCCCCGTCCAGCATGACGAAGACGCCTTTATCCGCCGCGCTGCGGATCAGTCTGCCATGGGCCTGTTTCAAACGCAGGCGGGTGATCAAATCGTCATAAGTCTGTTTGCCAAATTTTTCCCGCCGGGCTTTATGTAAAATGGTCGGCCGGGGCCAGGGTACCCGATCAAATACACAAAGTCTGAGCGATGGCCCCGGCACGTCTAGTCCGTCGCGCACGGCATCGGTGCCCAAAAGGCAGCTATTTTCAATGTCCCGGAAAATATCAATTAATGTCGAGACATTGATCGGATCCACATGTTGGGCCAGTAACGGTATATGGTGCTGTTCCATATGATCCACAAGGCGGTGATGAACGGCTCTTAGGCGGCTGATGGCGGTAAAAATCCCAAGCGTTCCCCCGCCGGAGGCTATGATAAGCTCGCGGTAGGCAGAAGCTAATTGATCAAGATTACCCTTATTCAGGTCATTGACAATGAATATCCGGCTTTGCTCGGCATAATTAAAGGGCGATTTCAGGCTCTGGCGGCGTGGGGTATTCACCAAATGTGCCGCGCCGGTGCGCACTTCTGCGGCAGTCCATTCAATGTCAAGATTGTCCGTATCCCCAGGATTTTTCGTATCCCCAGGATTTTTCGTATCCCCAGAATTTTTCGTATCCCCAGGATTTTTCGTATCCCCAGAATTTTTCGTATCCCCAGAATTTTTCGTATCCAATGAGCGATCCCGCAGAGTAGCAGAGGTGATGACCACACCATGAGCGGGTTTCAGGATGGTTTCAGCAAAGGGCCGGCTGGGATCAACCCAATGGCGATACATGCCGGTATCGACTTCCCGGCCTTGAATCCGCGCCAGCTCGAACCAGTCAACAAAATCTTCAGTCTTGTCCCCATTCAGACTATTCAGCATAGGTATCCAGCCCCCGGCGATGATATCAGCGCGGCGTGTCAAGGTGCGTGATATAGAATCGAGTCGGGATCGCAGACTGCTGTCTAATTCTGCGGTGTCATCATCAAGCTTTTTTAAGAGTAATTCTGCCAGTTTTTTTAGGGGAAGCGCCAAATTACTTAGGGCAGTACATAGGGTCTCAGCGGCTTGCCGAAGACCGTCAATGGCATGATCTGTGGGTGTTTCAAGGCTGTGAAATTGATCTGTTGCCTGATGTCGCCCGAAAATTTGTTTCCGCACCAGTTCAAGGAATTTTTCCGCAGGGCCATAAGCATTGCCATCAATAATCCGGCCATGCCAGCCGTCAGCGGGAAGGCTGCGCGCGGCGGTGATAACCTGATCCAGTGTTTGCCGGGCATCATCATCATCGCCAATCATGTCATCAAGACGGCCTTTCAACCCCTTGCCCCGCCGGTTTGTTTCGCCACTGCCCTGAATCCAGTGGCGTAATTCGAGCCCCTCCTGTCCTGTTAAATGGGCGGAAAAAGCACTGTCGGCGGCATCAAAAAGATGGTGTCCCTCATCAAAAATATAACGGGTTGGAATATCCGGATCGCCGGCGCGGGTGGCCCCCTGCATCATGACGAGGGCGTGATTGGCGATCACAAGATCGGCCGTTTTTGCGTTACGCAGGGCTTTTTCGATGAAGCATTTACGGTAATGGGCACAGGCGGAATAAATGCATTCGCCCCGCCGGTCAGTTAGTTGCGCCAGCCGACTCGTGCCAAAATTTTCCCCAAGCCATGCCGGAAAATCGCCGCCAATCATATCACCATCGCGGCTGTATCTGGCCCAGCGGGAGACAAGGCCGAGCAGAATACGTCCTTGAGGATGCGCGGCACCGTTGGATAATTCCTGTAAATTCAGCAGGCAGAGATAATTCTCGCGGCCTTTGCGAATGACTATTTTCTCGCGTTTAATTTTAGGGTCGGGATAAAGCCGGTTTAATTCCTGATCCAGCTGGCGCTGTAAATTTTTGGTATAAGTGGTGAGCCAGACAGTGCCGCCATTCTTTTCTGCCCATAAGCTTGCGGGGGCGATATAGCCGAGGGTCTTGCCGATGCCTGTCCCGGCCTCGGCCAATATTAAATTGGGTTCGTCATGATTTTCGGGCGGATCGAAAGCTTTTGTGATCAAGGCGGTATAGTCTTTTTGATTTTGGCGTTCTTCCGCGCCCGGCCCCAATAAATTATTTAAGCGTGCAAGGCTCTCTTGCGTGCTGACAGGGCCAAAACCCGCAGGAGGTAATGGTGCGCCCTCCTCCCATTCCGGCAAATGGTTCCAAATGTGATAATCCTGCCCTTTTGTCTCCTGCCCCATTGCGCCCAATATTAAGGGCCCCCATGGCCATCCGGCTTTAGCCATGGTTTGGGCGTTGGCCATAACATCTTCTGGAAAAGGGTAATCCGGGACGGTGAGCTCCTGAATTAATTTTTGGGCCGATTGCAGAATAATAAACGCATCCTGTTCAGGGCTGTCAACGGCGCGCGGCAGGTTTAAGGCCTGTGCCAGTCCAAAGGGTAAAGGCAAACAAAATTGTGCGGGTCGGATGAAAGCAAAAAGTTCCAATACATCAAATGCGGTAAAAGGAATATTTCCAAGCCGCCGTGATGCTGTTATGTGATTGCAGACCAGAAACGCCTTATTTCGGACAGTTTTTCTCAAGTCTTCGATGCTATATTCTATCACTTCTCCGTCCGGGGTTAAAATGGTGCCGTGATTTGGCCCCATGATCAGGGCCGGCAAGCGCGACAGAACCGGGGCCGGATCAGGAAAGTTTAGTAACGGTTCGGTCATATGGTGGCCAGACTCATAAATGTTGGATTAAATAGATACATAATATCGGATTAATATCTATAGGGACTATCATCAGCCCCAATGTTTAAAGCCAGGAGTTGACGTAAGCTTCAAAGGGTTTTATCAAGGCCTTACTTTAAGAGAAAGCAAAATCTATGTCATCATCAGAAATAATCCAACTCGCCCTGGATAGCAACGCCTGGCCCTTTCAGGAGGCCCGAAATCTTTTGAAGCGGCTTGAGAAGTCTGGAAATGATAAAGAATATGTGTTGTTTGAAACCGGCTATGGCCCAAGCGGCTTGCCCCATATTGGTACTTTTGGTGAAGTGGCCCGAACAACTATGGTGAGGCAGGCTTTTCAACGAATAAGCGATAGTCCGACAAAATTGATTGCTTTCTCTGATGATATGGATGGGTTTCGCAAGGTGCCGAGCAATTTGCCAAATCAGGATATGCTGGCAGAACATCTGGGGCTTCCGTTAACGAAAGTGCCTGATCCTTTTGGAACTCACGAAAGCTTTGCCCATCATAATAATGCGCGTTTGTGTAATTTTCTCGACGGCTTTGGCTTTGATTATGAATTTAAAAGCGCCTCTCTTGCCTATATGAGCGGTGAAATGGATGAGACATTGTTGAGAATGCTCGGGGCATATGATAAAATTATGAACGTAATTTTGCCGACACTCGGGGCTGAAAGGCAGGCGACATACAGCCCGTTTTTGCCGATTTGTCCGCGCACGGGGGTTGTTCTTCAAGTACCAATAGTGGATCGTGATATTTCAGCCGGGACCGTGACCTATCGGGATGAAGAAACCACAAAACTTATCGAAATTCCTGTCACCGGCGGCCATTGTAAAATGCAATGGAAGGCGGATTGGGCCATGCGTTGGATTGGGCTTGGCGTTGATTATGAAATGGCTGGTAAGGATTTAATGGAATCCGTTAAATTATCCAGCGCAATTACCCGAATTCTTGGCGCAGTGCCGCCAGAAGGATTTAGCTATGAGTTATTTCTGGATGAAAATGGTGAGAAAATCTCTAAATCCAAAGGTAATGGTCTGACCATGGAAGACTGGCTGCAATATGGGACGCCGGAAAGCCTGTCGCTTTATATGTTCCAATCTCCGCGCAAAGCCAAGAAACTTTATTTTGATGTCATTCCCAAAACGGTGGATGATTATATTGCGCATCTGGCGAAATATAGCACGCAAGATGAAAAGATGAAATTAACCAACCCGGTCTGGCATGTACATAATGGTCTTCCGCCAGAGCAGGAGGTTCCTGTTACTTTTGCGCTTTTGCTTAATCTGGTGAGTGCTAGTAATGCGGAAGACAAGGCAACACTATGGGGATATATCAGCAATTATGCCCCTGGCACCAACCCGAATGACTATCCACTGCTTGATCAATTGGTGGGATATGCTCTGGTTTATTATGAGAATTTCGTCAAACCCCATAAAAAATTCCGCGCACCAACGGAACATGAGCGCGCTTCTCTGGATATATTGATTCAAGAATTGGAAAAACTTGAGGATCATTTACCGGCATCTGAGTATCAGAATGTGGTTTTCGCCGTTGGCAATCAACAGGGTTATGAAAACTTAAGAGACTGGTTCGGGGCATTATATGAGATTCTGTTGGGGCAAACTCAGGGGCCGCGTATGGGGTCTTTTATCGCTCTTTATGGGAAACAGAAGAGCATAGAGCTTATTCGTAAAATATTGCGGGTAACATAAAAAACATATTTTTTGCAAATGCGAGCATTGTAAAGGATAATTTTTTGCGCATGCGAATATAGTTGGCTAATGCATTATCACTAAATAAGTTTTTATGCTTGAAAAAAAATTATCATGGTGATATTTCATATGCCAAGTTAGAATTTTACAATTAAAAATTGTATATTTTGCCTTTGTAAGCCGTGCATTAAACGGCAAAACTATGGGCTGCTGCTTATACAAGGCATTCTATAAATATGTGTTTTTTGCGGTATGTTAATCCTGGATTAACCTTAAGTGGTTACTAACATGGCTTCGATGATTATGATTATAAGGAAGAAACAATGAGGGGTATAACATATAGGGGTATCTGGAAAAGGCTGTTGGATATAGGGGGGGCTTTTTCTTTAATGTTATTATTATCACCTATTCTGCTTATCACAATAATATTGGTGCGTGCCAAATTGGGCAGTCCAATATTTTTTACGCAGGAAAGACTGGGGCTAAACGGTGAATCCTTCACCATTTGGAAATTTCGCAGCATGACCAATTGTGTGGACGAGAATGGTGAATTTCTGGCCGATGAATATCGCTTGACCCGATTTGGCAAGCTGCTCCGGGATTGCAGCATTGATGAGTTGCCTCAGCTATGGAATGTTATTATTGGGGATATGAGCTTGATTGGTCCCCGGCCTTTCATTGCCGAGTATGGCTCCCGTTATACATCCGAACAGATGCGCCGCCATGAAGTCCGCCCCGGTATTAGTGGTTGGGCACAAATCATGGGCCGTAATTCTATCAGCTGGAATCAAAAATTTATTTTGGATGTTTGGTATGTGGATAATTGTAGTTTTCTGACGGATTTGAAAATTTTATTTCGAACTATCCCCATTGTTATGAGTCGTAGTGGTGTTTCTGCGGAAAATCATGTGACGATGCCAGAGTGGGCAAATACGGAATTATCCGTTGATGACTTGTCCTCAAAGGATGTAGCGCCGTAACAGGGCCAAGCCATACTAAGTTTAATATTCAGACTATTATTTTATAACTTTAAATTATTTCTGTATTTCTTAAAGCCTGGGGCGATTAGCCTCAGGCTTTTTTTATATGGTGTAATGTATTTTTGTTATACGTCTTCCATGATGGGGCTCAACTGAAATAATTCCGACATTAATTAAATATAAAGGTTTCTTTATATAAATGATATGTTATGTTTCAAAATAAAATTTTGAATATCATTGCCGGAGAAATATCCATGTCCAGAAAAAATTACTTATTCACCAGTGAATCTGTGTCAGAAGGTCATCCAGACAAAGTCTCGGATTGTATTTCTGATGCAATAGTTGACTTGTTTTTGAGCGCAGAGCCAGAAGCACGTGTGGCCGTTGAAACATTAACGACCACCAATCGTGTTGTTCTTGCAGGTGAGGTGCGGGGACCATCGTCAATTGACGCAGATGTTATGGCGGCAACGGCCCGCAGAGTGGTCAAGGATATTGGCTATGAGCAGGCGGGGTTTCATTGGGAGAATATGGCAGTCGAAGTTCATGTTCATGGACAATCTGCTGATATCGCCATGGGCGTGGATAGCGGTGATAATAAAGACGAGGGGGCGGGCGATCAGGGCATTATGTTTGGTTATGCGACCAATGAGACGGATGTTTATATGCCGGCACCCATACATTATTCCCATGCCATATTGAAATCGCTTGCAGGAGCCCGGCACGGCGGGGTCACGGAGCTTGGGCCAGATTCTAAAAGCCAGGTAACCTTAAAATATGAGGATGGCGTTCCGGTTGGGGCGGCATCTGTTGTGGTGTCTACCCAGCATAGCGCGGATGTTTCGCAGGAACGGGTTCGGGAAATTGTGCTTGAGCATATTGAAAAAAGTCTGCCTGAGGGATGGATGTGTCCGCAGGAAGAGCTCTATATTAATCCGACGGGTAACTTTGTCATTGGGGGACCTGACGGCGATGCGGGCCTTACGGGCCGGAAAATTATTGTGGATACTTACGGCGGCGCGGCGCCCCATGGCGGCGGTGCCTTCTCAGGGAAAGATCCGACAAAAGTTGACAGGTCAGCGGCATATGCCTCCCGTTATTTGGCTAAAAATGTTGTGGCTGCGGGCCTTGCGGGTCGGTGTACCATACAATTGTCATATGCGATTGGCGTTTCTCATCCGCTGTCCCTTTATGTGGATTTTCATAATACCGGCACGATTAATCCGACAACATTGGAAAAGCTGTTATTTGAGGTCATGGATTTGAGTCCCCGGGGCATACGGGAACATTTAAATCTGAATCGCCCAATCTATGAACGGACAGCAGCTTATGGTCATTTTGGTCGCCTGCCGGATGATGATGGGGGTTTCTCATGGGAAAAACTGGATTTGGCAGATACCTTAAAATCTCATTTTTAAGGGACAGGCTTTTGTGCGGATTTTGACATAGACATTCGGCTTTATCGGCCCTATATGACATGAATGCGAGATTTGGAAGATATAAAGGGCAGCCGTGTTTATGGTCGTCGCCTTGCGGCGGCCTTGTCGCCTGCCCGTCAGGCGCGGCTGGATAAATGGTTGCCTGGCATTGAAATTACCCTTCCCGCCCAAAATGAGGTTAGCGTCACGGCCCCCCAGGAATATTTTTCTGAAAAATATGGCAAAGGCCTGCCCCAGGATTGTTCACCCCAGGATTGTTCACCCCAGGATTGTTCACCGCAGGATTGTTCACCACAGGATTTTTGGCTGGAAATTGGCTTTGGTAAGGGAGAGCATCTGGCTATTCAGGCGGAAAAAAATCCGTCTATCGGTCTGATCGGCTGCGAGCCTTTTATAAATGGGGTCTCGGGTCTTGTGGATTTGATAGAGGCGCGGAAACTTAAAAATATCAGAATTTTTAAGGACGATGCCCGCCTCATGATGGATAGTCTGCCGGATCAATCCATTGGACGGGCGTTTATTTTGTTTCCGGACCCCTGGCCAAAGGCCCGTCATCATAAACGGCGTATTGTCAGTGCCGGAAATATAACGGCATTGGCCCGAATTCTGAAAGATGGTGCAGAGCTTCGTATTGGGACGGATCATATGGAATATTGCCGCTGGATTATGGCGCATATGTTGTCGTCTCCGGATTTTGATTGGCGCTGTGATACGCCAGAGAATTGGCGTGTCAGACCAGAAGATTGGCCGCCAAGTCGATATGAAAACAAGTCGATGGCGCAAGGTCGCATCAGCAGTTATTTACGTTTTAACCGCCGCGCCCGTAAGGCATAGTTCCCCGCTTCATATAATGCCCCATACTATTCGCTTGAAGTTCTTCGTTTTTTGATTATATATATACCAACCGAATCACCTGAAGATATAGAGTGCGGGCAAGTGGATCACTTAAAGGGATCTCTGGCCTGCATTTTTATTTGGTGAAAGCTTAAAGTGGAAATATACTGTGTCGTCACAGATTGAAACGTTGTACAATATTATCGACCCTATTGCTGAGGCAATGGGATATGAAATCATTCGTATTGCGCTACAAAATTCACCGCGCGGTGAGGCAATGACGTTGCAAGTGATGGCCGAACGGCCTGATGGCGGTATGGTGATTGAAGATTGTGCTAAATTGAGCCGGGAAATTTCCGTCATTATGGATGTGGAAGACCCGATATCAGACGAATATGTTCTTGAGGTAAGTACGCCTGGTATCGACAGGCCCCTGACCCGCCGCAAGGATTTTGAAAATTATGCGGGTTATGAAGTAAAAATAGAATTGTCCGTACCCGAAGATGGGCGGCGGCGGTTTCGGGGGAAATTAATGGGCCTTGGCGGTGATGCGGTAAAGATTGAAGTGGACGGTGAAATTTTTGAAGTGGATTTTAATAATATTTACCGCTCCAAGCTTGTGTTGACGGATGAATTGCTTGCGGCGGCATCGGGGCCTAGTTAATGATTGGCTTGGTTAATGATTTACCAGGCCAATGATTTAATGGACCAGAAAAACAGAATTTGAGAATATACGCTCGGGCGAGTATGAATGGAGTATAAGGTATGACAACAGCAGTTAGTGCAAACAGAATTGAATTACTTCAAATTGCTGATGCGGTTGCACGGGAAAAAAACATTGATAAGGAAACCGTTCTGGAGGCTTTGGAAGAAGCCATTCAGAAGGCGGCCCGATCCCGATATGGTGCGGAAAATGAGATTAAGGCCCATATTGAACGCAAAACAGGTGATATTAAGCTTTACCGCGTTATGGAGGTCGTTGAGCATGTGGAGAATAACGCGACCGAGCTAACCTTGAAGGATGCCTTGAAATTAAAAGAGGATGCCGTCATAGGTGATCTTCTTGCCGACGAATTGCCCCCTATTGATTTTGGCCGGGTTGCGGCGCAAACGGCGAAGCAGGTTATCGTGCAAAAGGTGCGGGATGCAGAGCGTCAGCGTCAGTTTGATGAATATCAGGAAAGAGTTGGTGAAATCATCAACGGTGTGGTCAAGCGGGTTGAATATGGCAATGTTATACTTGATGTGGGGCAAGCTGAGGCCATTATCCGCCGGGATCAGATGATTCCGCGTGAACATATGCGTAACGGTGATAGGATCAGAGCTTATATTGCGGATGTGCGCCGGGAACCTCGTGGCCCACAAATTTTCTTGTCCCGTTCTCACACTGATTTTATGGCCAAGCTTTTCACGCAGGAAGTGCCTGAAATTTATGATGGTATTATCGAGATTGTGGGCGTTGCCCGTGATCCGGGTAGCCGGGCAAAAATCGCCGTACGCAGTTCGGATAGTTCTATAGATCCTGTGGGGGCCTGCGTTGGCATGCGCGGAAGCCGCGTGCAGGCGGTGGTTAATGAACTTGCCGGGGAAAAAATTGATATTATCCAGTGGTCACCGGACCCTGCCACTTTCATCATCAGTGCCTTGGCACCGGCCGATGTGACTAAAGTTGTTCTGGATGAAGACAGAAAACGTATTGATGTTGTGGTTGTCGAAGATCAGTTGAGCCTTGCCATTGGCCGCCGGGGACAGAATGTACGTCTTGCCTCGCAATTGAGCGGATGGCAGGTGGACATCATGACCGAAGCCGCTGAGTCTGAAAAACGTCAAGCAGAATACAAGGCGCGGACAGAATTATTTGTGGCCCAGTTGGATGTTGATGAAACGCTGGCCTTGTTACTGGTGGCAGAAGGTTTCCGTAACATGGAAGAGGTGGCTTATGTGGCGCCGGAGGAATTCGCCGGTATTGAAGGTTTCGATGCCGACCTTGTGGAGGAGCTGCAAAATCGTGCCCGCGAAGCACTGGAACGTCAGGCGCTTGAATCTGAGAAATCCCGCGTTGAATTAGGGGTTTCTGATGAAATTGCGGCTATCGAAGAACTCACCCCGGCAATGATGGTTGCCCTCGGGGAGGCCGGCGTTAAGAGCCTGGATGATCTTGGTGATTTGGCGGCCGACGAATTAATTAGTCGGGAAGATGGTATTCTGCGCGGTATGGGGCTGGACGAAGCGCAGGCCAATAAGATCATTATGGCGGCGCGCGCGCATTGGTTCGATGAGGAAGAGGGCGCGGATGAAGAGGCTGAAACGCCAGAAGTTGAAGCCGAAGTTGAAGCCGAAGCCGAAGTTGAAGCCAAAGCCAAAGCCAAAGCCAAAGCCAAAGCCAAAGCTGTTGGTGATCAATGATAGGTAAGTGTGGATGGAAGGCGTGTGTCAAATAGCATTCACCCCAAAAAACAACGTCGTAGGCTGGCCAATAAAAAGCCCGGTAAAAAATTACGGGAAAGAAAGTGTCTGGTAACAGGCGAGACATATCCGGCACATAAGATGATCCGCTTTATATTGGACCCTACAGGTAATGTTATCCCGGATGTGGCTGCAAAGCTGCCCGGGCGCGGTGGTTGGATTTTGGCAGATCGCACGGTGTTGCAAAGCGCCATGAAGAAAAAGATTTTTGTTCGTTTCGGCCATAGGGTGGCGGCCTCTAAGGTGGTGCCCGCCGGTCGAAAAAGGGGCGATGTGGAAACCCTTGAAGAGGTAGGGGGCACGCCCATAGAAAAGCGTGAAATGGGGCAAAAGATGCCGATCAAGGTAGATGAGAATCTGCTGGATTTGGTGGAACAGCTGCTTAGGCAGAGATGTTTGAATTATTTGGGATTGGTAAACCGTGCAGGGTTTCTGGTTTCGGGGTTTGAAAAGGTACGTACGAAACTTAAGGCCCATAAAGGCAGGGTTTTGATTGTAGCAGAAGATGCTGCAGATAACGGGCGAAGTAAATTATGCTCGGGTCTGGGGAATGTTCTTGAAAAAATCCGGGTGATTGATATGTTCACCCGCGAACAGTTGGGACAGGCATTGGGATTGTCCAATGCGGTTCATGTGGTATTATTGTCAGACGGGGTGACGGAAAGTTTTTTAAAGGAATTTTCCCGGTATGAGGCTGTTGCGATGTTACAATAACATAATGACAATTTTTTGATTTGAGTAAGCTTGAGGCGAATGGGCGAATATAGAATGAGTGACGATAAGGACAAAAAGAAACCATTATCTGTTTCTGGATCGGTTTCCGGCAGAAAAACGCTGCAATTGAAGCCATCTTCGGCTGCACCTAATGTCTCGCGCGCGCCGGGCGGCGTCGTTGTCCAGCGCAAGAAAAAACTGATGTTGAAGTCTGGAGAACAGGCTCCGGCGGTGGAAAATTCGCCGCCACCATCACCATCTGAGGCCGTGCCAAAGAAGACAATTTCGGCCCCGGTAAAGAAAAAGGCACCCTCATCCGGTGGCCGGCAATTGACGGAAAGTGAATTGAAGGCACGGGCGCATGCGCTGGAATTGGCAAAGGTGGAATCTGAAAAACGTGTGAAATTAGAATCGGAAGTGGCAAAAAGAAAAGCGGTAGAGGCCGCGGCCCGTTCTGATTCGGATAAAGAAAAGGCGGAGACAGAAGCGAAAGAAGCGAAAAAAACCGCTAAAGACGACGCTAAATTCCAGGCTGATCTTGAAATTAAGAAAAAGATTGAGGCCGACTTAGTTGCGCAGGCCGAACTTGAAGCTAAGAAAGTGCCTTCAGCGCCAAAAGAAAAAGCTAAATCTGCGCCGGCTGCGAAAAAGCATGCATCGGAAAATAGCTCAAAATCTGGAGAGCGTCCTGAGGCGAAGCCGTCTCGAAACCGGGCCGAGCCGACACGCCGGACGGGACGTTTGACGGTGACTCAGGCTTTGTCCGGCGGTGCACAGGAGCGTCAACGTAGTTTTGCCGCCTTGAAAAGAGCGCGCGCAAAGGAAAAGCGCAAAGGGGGGCAGAGTTCGCAGCAAAAGCTTTTCCGCGAAGTCATTATTCCAGATGTGATAACGGTGGCAGAATTGGCCAGCCGGATGACGGAAAAAACTGTCGATGTGATACGGGCGCTCATGAAAATGGACGTTATGGCAACCGCCGCGCAGGAAATAGATCAGGACACGGCAGAACTGATTGTAGAGGAGTTTGGCCATAAGGTCAGGCGAGTTAGCGCTTCTGATGTGGAAATTGATCTTGCCGGCCCGGATGATGACGCAAGCGATATGGTATCGCGCGCGCCTGTTGTGACAGTGATGGGCCATGTTGATCATGGTAAGACATCCATTCTTGATGCTTTCCGGAAATCATCGGTGATAAAGGGTGAAGCGGGGGGCATTACCCAGCATATTGGTTCCTATCAGGTTCGTATGGCGAATGGTGAAAAGGTTACTTTTCTTGATACGCCGGGCCATGCGGCCTTTTCTGCCATGCGTTCACGCGGTGCGCGGGCTACGGATATTGTGATTCTTGTTGTCGCGGCTGATGATAGTATCATGCCCCAGACCGTAGAAGCCATTAGCCACGCCAAAGCGGCGGAAGTGCCAATCATTGTGGCGATCAACAAAATGGATAAACCGGGCGCGAACCCTGATAAGGTTCGTCAGGACCTGTTGCAACATGAAGTTTTTGTGGAAAGCATGGGCGGGGAGGTGCTGGATGTGGAAGTATCCGCTTTAAAGGGTACTAATCTGGATAAATTGGCAGAAGCCATCCAGCTTCAGGCTGAATTGCTTGATCTTAAAGTCAATCAGGATCGCAATGCTGAAGGCGCCGTTGTTGAAGCGCGCCTTGATAAGGGTCAGGGATCTGTGACCACGATTCTTGTTCAGCGCGGCACGTTGAAAATTGGGGATATTTTTGTCTGTGGTAACGAATGGGGCCGCGTAAGGGCCATGTTAAATGATCATGGACGTAACGTGAAAAAAGCTGGCCCATCTGTTCCGGTTGAAGTTCTTGGCATTAATGGCATGCCAAAATCCGGGGACAATTTTATCGTGGTGGATACCGAGGCCAAGGCCCGGGAAGTCTCTGAATTTCGTAAAAACAGAGCAAGACTTGATAGGGAGGCCGCGCCAAAAGCAACCCTTGAAGCCATGTTTGAGAAATTAAGCACCAAGCAGGCGGAAATTGTCCCGCTGGTGATCAAGGCAGATGTTCAGGGATCTTCCGAGGCCATTGCAGGGGCATTGGAAAGTATGAATACTGACGAAGTTCAGGCTAAGATTTTGCATTCTGCGGTGGGCGGCATATCAGAATCTGATGTGACATTGGCCATTGCCTCCGGCGCACCGATATTGGGCTTTAATGTCCGTGCAAGCCGTAAGGCCGCTGATCTTGCTCATCAGGATGGTGTCGAAATCCGGTATTATTCGGTGATTTATGACCTTGTGGATGATATTAAAACGGTTATGTCCGGTAAATTGGCGCCTGAATTGCGGGAAACAATATTGGGCTCCGCGAAAATTCTGGATATCTTCTCTGCCGGTAAAACAGGTAAGGCGGCGGGTTGTCTTGTCCTTGACGGTGTCATTCGTAAGGGCGCCAAGGCGCGCTTACTCAGAGATGATGTGGTGATTTTTGAAGGTGATCTTGGCTCATTGCGTCGTTTTAAGGACGATGTGGCAGAAGTGCAGTCCGGTACGGAATGCGGCATGAATTTTGCCAGCTATAATGACCTGAAAAAAGATGACATCATTGAATGTTACGAGGTTGAGTCCATAGAGCGTTCTTTATGAGTTAGAACATTTTTGGTGTGATACAGTCCCCTGTGATATTATGAGATATGATATTATGAGGGTCGTCATCCATTAAGGATATTAGATGTCCAAACCACATTTTGATGATCTGAAAAATAATCAGGCCCCGGGCCATAGACTATTGCGCGTTGGTGAGAATATCCGCCACGCGCTGTCAGAAATTTTCACGCGCGGCGAAATCAGAGATCCGGCTTTAGAGGGGGTATCTATTACGGTAACGGAAGTGCGCTGTAGCCCTGATCTTCGTAACGCTACGATTTATGTGATGCCGCTTGGCGGTGTCAATGAACAGGACGTGGTGACGGGGTTGAATCGCTGTCGTAAATTTATTCGGGGTAAATTGTCGACTATGGTGCGTATGAAATATCTGCCCAATCTGAAATTCACCAGCGATGGCAGTTTTGGCGAGGCGGATCATATTGAGCAATTGCTTCATAGTCCCCATGTCGCCCAGGACTTGATAAAAGATTTGGATGCGCCCGAGGATGAAGAGTGATGAGGATGGCTGAATTTGAGCGATCCCAAGGGTAGAAAACGTAAAGGCATCAAGCTTGACGGCTGGTTGGCCATTGATAAGCCGCTTGGGATGGGGTCAACGCAAGTTGTGGGAAAATGCCGATGGTTGACGAAGGCACAAAAGGTCGGCCATGGCGGCACACTAGATCCATTGGCTACCGGAATCCTGCCTATTGCTTTTGGGGAAGCGACAAAAACCATTCCTTTCATTATGGATGCCCGGAAAACCTATGAATTTACCGTCACTTTCGGTGAGCAGCGGACAACCGATGATGGGGAAGGCGACGTAACGCACACCAGCGATATACGTCCCGCTGAGCCGGAGGTTCAGGCCGCTTTGCCAGATTTTGTCGGCCGGATTATGCAGGTTCCGCCGATTTATAGTGCGCTGAAGCTGGATGGCAGGCGGGCTTATGATCTTGCAAGGGCCGGCGAAAAGCCGGAAATGAAACCGCGCGCAGTGGATGTCTATTCCCTTGCGCTTTTATCCTATGACGGGCAACAGGCAAACCTTAAGGTTACTTGCGGAAAAGGCACGTATGTGCGGTCATTGGCGCGTGATTTAGCAGAAAAACTGGGCACCGTGGGTTATGTCTCAACTCTTAGGCGAACGCGCGTCGGGCCTTTTGATTTAAATGCGTCGATTTCACTGGAAAAGCTTGAGGATATGGGCCATAGTGCGCCGCCGGAAGAGTGGATTCTTCCTGTAGTGACCGTGCTGGACGACATCTTGGCATTGGCCGTTACAGAAGATGAGGCAAAACTTTTGTCCCATGGACAGAGGCTTGAAATAGAAAGCCCGATACCGCAAGGGATCGTCAGGGTGATGACAGGTACGCGCTTGGTGGCGTTATGCGAGGTTGATCCCAATAATGAAAAGACGATTTTGAAACCGGTACGGGTATTTAACAGTTAAATTTTTTGATAAGGAGTATACGATGTCGATTACAGCTGAAAAAAAGCAGGAATTGATTAAAGATTATGCCACAATTGAGGGCGATACCGGTTCTCCGGAAGTGCAGGTTGCTATTTTAACGACAAGAATTGTCAATCTGACAGAACATTTTAAATCTCATAAAAAAGATAATCATTCACGCCGGGGTTTGTTGATGCTTGTTAACAAACGCCGCGGTTTGCTTAGTTATTTGAAGTCAAAAGACGACGCGCGTTATCAGTCATTGATCAAGCGTCTTGGTCTTCGTAAATAGGGTCACGCATTATTGCGGGGCCATACTGTATGACCATAGGGGTTATACACAGAGGTTTTCGAATTTCTCTGGCCAGGGATGGGCCCGGGTCAGAGTGTGAGAACCGTAGGTTAAGGTAAGACATATATATGTTTGAAGTACATAGAAAAGAAATTAATTGGGGTGGCCGGACATTGATTCTGGAAACGGGCCGTATTGCTCGCCAGGCAGATGGTGCTGTTATGGTAACTTATGGCGAAACATCCTGCATGACAGCCGTTACGGCGGCCAAAACAGCAAAAGTGGGCATCGATTTTTTCCCGCTCACCGTAAATTATCAGGAACGCGCTTATTCCGCCGGTAAAATCCCGGGTGGTTTTTTTAAGCGTGAAGGACGTCCCGGCGAAGCGGAAACGCTGACGTGCCGTCTGATTGACCGTCCTATCCGTCCTCTCTTTGTTAAGGGCTTTAGAAATGAAACCCAAGTGGTTGCAACCGTTATGTCACATGATCTGGAAAATAATCCGGATATCACGGCATTGATTGGAACCAGTGCGGCTTTGACCCTTTCCGGCCTGCCGTTTATGGGCCCCATTGGTGCGGCCCGCGTTGGTTATATTGACGGTGAATATATTCTCAATCCGACCTATGAACAGCTTGAAACATCTGACCTTGATCTGGTGGTTGCCGGCACAAGAGATGCTGTTCTTATGGTGGAATCAGAAGCAAACGAACTTACCGAAGAGATCATGCTAGGGGCGGTCATGTTCGGTCACGAACAGATGCAGGTTGTCATTGATGCTATTATTAGCCTCGCTGAAGTTGCGGCCAAAGACCCCATTGAAATGCCGGCAGAGGAAGATCATTCTGATCTGGCGGCAAAGATTGCGGCCATTGCCGAAGAAAATCTTCGCGCGGCCTATGCCGAAACCGTGAAACAGGTTCGCTCCACGCAGCTGGGCGCTCTTAAAAATCAGGTTAAAGCTGAATTGAATGCGGATGATGATCCGACATTGTCCGGCCTGATTAATGATTTACTGAAAAAGCTGGAGCAGAAAATTGTTCGCGGCGATATCATTAAAACCAGGAAACGTATAGATGGCCGCGCATTGGATAAAGTGCGGGCGATTGCATCCGAAGTGAACATCCTGCCGCGTACCCATGGTTCTGCGCTTTTCACGCGCGGTGAGACACAGGCAACTGTTGTGACCACGCTTGGAACCGGTGATGATGAGCAGTTCATTGATGCCCTGACCGGCACGTATAAAGAACGTTTTATGCTGCATTATAATTTCCCGCCCTATTCTGTGGGTGAAGTTGGCCGCATGATGGGCACAAGTCGCCGGGAAACGGGACATGGTAAATTGGCCTGGCGTGCTATGCGGGCGGTTTTGCCGGATCACGGTGAGTTCCCCTATACCATTCGTGTGGTTTCTGAAATCACAGAATCGAATGGCTCTTCTTCCATGGCCTCTGTTTGCGGCGCATCACTTTCCATGATGGATGCTGGCGTACCCTTGAAACGGCCTGTTTCCGGTATTGCCATGGGCCTGATCAAAGAAGGCGACGATTATGCGGTTTTATCTGATATTTTAGGAGATGAAGACCATTTGGGAGATATGGACTTTAAAGTTGCCGGAACGTCCGAAGGCATCACCTCGCTTCAGATGGACATCAAGATTACCGGCATTACCCGGGACATCATGGATGTGGCCCTGAAACAGGCTTCTGAAGGCCGGGCTTATATCCTTGAAGAGATGGGCAATGCTTTGTCTGGCGCGCGTGAAGAAATGAGCGACCATGCACCGCGTATTGAAACCATTCAGATTAACCGCGAAAAAATCCGCGAAGTGATCGGCACAGGCGGTAAGGTTATTCGCGAAATCTGTGAAGTAACAGGGGCCAAGGTTGATATTGAAGACGATGGAACCATTAAGGTTTCTTCATCTGACCTGTCTGCCATTGAAGCCGCTATGAAGTGGATTCAGGGTATCGTTGCAGAGCCGGAAGTTGGCGTTATTTACGAAGGTAAAGTTGTTAAAACCGTTGATTTCGGTGCTTTTGTTAATTTCCTTGGCAGCCGGGATGGCTTGGTTCACATCAGTGAACTGGAAGATCATCGGGTTAAGCAGGTTACGGATGTTGTGAGCGAAGGTGACATTATCAAGGTCAAAGTTCTGGGCATTGATGACCGTGGAAAGGTTCGTTTAAGCCGCCGCGCGGTTAATCAGGAAACTGGCGAAGATATTCAGGAAAATAAAGGCGAAGAGGCATAACTTCCTTTTCCCCAATTTATAGAGGCCGGGTGGCGGACTTTTTTCTATTGCGGGGCAACCCCAATGTGAAAGAAGGACACATCCGGCTTAAGTTTAAGAGAAGCCGGTAACGGGGTCGGCTGATATGTAGGGTACGGCAATGAATTTACTTGATACGTTAATGATGTCAGGAAAAGAAGTTATCCCGCTTGTGGAAGGCGGCAAGGGGATTTCCGCGACAAATGGCATCAGTGCAGGTGCCTGGGCCGCAGCAGGTGGGGTGGGAACTGTTTCCTGCGTAAATGCAGATAGCTTTGATGATGCAGGCCATGTCATTCCGCAGATTTATTATGGTAAAACAAGAATAGAACGTCACCGGGAACTGGTAGATTATGCCATTCAAGGGGGTCTTACCCAGGTAAGGCAGGCCCATGAGATGGCCGGCGGAAATGGCCGTATTCATATTAATGTTCTGTGGGAAATGGGCGGGGCGGAAGCCATATTGGAAGGCGTTCTGGCGAAAGCCAAAGGACTTGTCCACGGGGTAACCTGTGGCGCGGGGATGCCCTATAAGCTCAGTGAAATAGCGGCCAAACATGAGGTGTTTTATCACCCTATTATTTCCTCTGCCCGGGCTTTCGGTATTCTTTGGAAGCGGGCTTATCAGAAATATGGAGACTGGCTGGGTAGTGTCGTTTATGAGGACCCATGGCTTGCCGGTGGTCATAATGGCCTTTCCAATGCGGAAGATCCCCTCGTGCCGCAAGACCCCTATCCACGTGTTGCGGAACTTCGTACCATGATGAATAAATTTGGTCTGCATAAAGTACCGATTATTATGGCCGGCGGCGTTTGGTATCTTCGGGACTGGGCCCACTGGATCAATAACCCGGAAATCGGCCCAATTGCCTTTCAATATGGCACGCGGCCTTTGCTGACAAAAGAAAGCCCGATCCCCCTGATCTGGAAAGATACCCTGACTAAACTGAAAGAAGGTGATATTCTGCTTCATCGTTTCAGCCCAACCGGATTTTTTTCCTCAGCAGTGCATAATCATTTTTTGAGCCAGCTTGAAAGCCGTTCAGAACGTCAGGTTAAATTCAGCAACAAGCAAACAGAAGAATTCACCGCTGAAATTCAGGCCGGAAAACGAAAATATTTTGTACAGGCAGAAGACAAGCCTAAAGCTGACAGCTGGATTTCCAGGGGCTATGATGAAGCGATGAAGACACCTGATGATACGTTGGTCTTTACCACAATAGCAGAAAGCAAGGAAATTCGCCGGGATCAAAAAGACTGTATGGGGTGTCTCAGCCAGTGTAAATTCTCCAACTGGTCAGAAAATCCGGATACAAAATATTCTAATGGTCGGGGGGCTGACCCCCGCAGTTTTTGCATTCAAAAGACTTTAATGGATATTGCCCATGGTGGGGCGGTTGACAATAATCTGATGTTTGCGGGTCATTCTGCGGCTAATTTCTCTTCGGACCCCTTTTTTAGTAATGGCTTTGTCCCGACCGTTAAGGAGTTGATTGACCGAATTCTGACCGGTGATTAAGGTAAATTCAGGTCATTTAAACATGCGCTATTTATTATTATAGGAAAAAGGCGTAGCATGGACTTGGGTTATTTCAACTGATGGAAATGAAAATGCAGAACAAAGCCCAGAATCAGAATGAGGATCAGAATGAGAATCAGAATATAGCAAGACCTTTTGCGCGTGTTATACAGAAATTAAGAGATGCTGGCCTTCGTCCGACCCGTCAACGCATGGCCTTGGCAAAACTTTTGCTGGATGAAGAGGGGCCGCACCGTCACGTCACCGCAGAAAGCCTTTATCGGGAGACTGAGCAGGCGAATATTAATATATCTCTTGCCACGGTTTATAACAGTCTGCATCAATTTACGGATGCCGGGCTTCTTAAGGAAGTCGTAGTGGATTCGCGCCGGACGTATTTTGATACCAATATATCCGAACATCACCATTATTTTATGGTCACAGATGGCCATTTGGAAGATGTGCCGGACGGCGTGGTGAATATTGATATATCGCCGGAGGTGCCGCCGGGTAAGAAATTTTCCCGTGTCGAGGTGATTATTCACGTTGTTGATGATATATAAACGTATATTCCCCAAGATTTATTTTACGATTTATTTCAAGACTTATTTGAGGACTTCTCCCTCCAGAGTGCCCCAAAATACGGACTGCCTCAGCCAGCCTTTAAAGCCATTCACATCCACTTTGCACCAACCATCCTGACATATTTTGATCTTGCCGATCACGCCGGCTTCAGCGATGACGGAAACCGGTTGACCCTCAGCCGGTTTGTTTAATAGTTCTTGCCGTTCAGTGATGATAAGGGCATTGCGTTTGCTGGATAATAAGGGCCCCCAAATCCAACCGCTGGCGCCTTCCGAATCAACTATTTTGCGCCAATCCTTATATTCTGCGATTATCTTGACAGGAAGTCCCGCTTTCTTGAATACCCATGTCACCGGATAATTGCCATCAGGGCCGGTTCTGACATTAACGGTATTTCTCGCTAAAGAAACATACCGGGGTATTAAATAACCGGATTGGCCCAGCACGGTTTTTTCTTGCGGCGCGTTTATTTGCGCTTGGGCTGAAAAAACCGCTGTACCAAGCGCCATTTGGCAGAAAAGGATGAAGATCATGGGGTATTTTGTCATTCTGTTATTTCTTCTCATGAAAAATGCGCGGATATTTTCTTGTTTTAGCTCTAAATAATGATTGATAGGTTTGAACCTGTCCGTTATTTCTGCTAGACATGATAGAGAATGAGAAGGTGACTACAAGCCTTTTAATGGGTCCAGCGATAAAATAATCGGAGTTCTGAATGTCTTCCAAAAAGCCAATGGTGATTGTCACGCGTAAATTGCCTGACATTATTGAAACGCGGATGATGGAATTGTTTAATGTCCAGCTTAATCTGGATGATCATGCCTTCAGTCCTGCTGAAATGGCAGAGGCCGTGAGGCAGGCGGATATTTTAGTGCCCACAGTGACGGACCGGCTGGATGCCAGAATTTTAGCGCAGGCGTCCCCTAATTTGAAATTAATTGCCAATTACGGCGCAGGCGTGGATCATATAGATCTTGCCTCCGCCCGCCAGCGCGGCATTACCGTGACCAATACGCCGGGCGTATTGACAGAAGACACGGCTGATATGACGATGGCTTTATTGCTGGCTGTGCCGCGCCGTCTCATCGAAGGCGAACGATTGCTTCAGAGCGGCGAATGGACAGGATGGGCACCGACCGGTCTGCAGGGTTCACGTATCTGGGGCAAGCGTCTCGGGATTATCGGTATGGGCCGTATCGGACAAGCGGTCGCCCGCCGGGCCAAGGCCTTTGGCCTGTCAATTCATTATCATAACCGTCATCGATTGAGCACTGATATCGAGGAAGAACTGGAAGCCACCTATTGGGAAAGCCTGGATCAAATGTTGGCCCGCATGGATATTATTTCCGTGAATTGTCCCCATACACCGGCCACCTATCATCTGTTATCTGCCCGCCGTCTGAAACTTATGCAGGGACATAGCTTTGTCATCAATACATCACGGGGCGAGGTGATTGATGAAAGCGCATTGATTCGTATGCTGATCGCCGGCGAACTGGCCGGGGCAGGACTGGATGTTTTTGAAAATGAACCGGCGGTAAATCCGAAATTGCTCGAAATGCCCAATGTGGTGGCCCTGCCCCATATGGGGTCGGCAACCGTTGAGGGCCGAAATGATATGGGGGAAAAGGTTCTGATCAATATCAAAACCTTCGCCGATGGTCATAATCCGCCCGACCGGGTGTTGGAGGACTGGATATAATTATCCACGCTGACAGAGGATAATATTAAGCGGTATGGGCTGGTAAATGCTTAAGGCTCGCCGCAGAATTTACACCCCGGATCTTTGGGTAAGATGAGGGTACGGCTTTTCGTGCTGAGGGCATCATAAAGCATCAGTTTTCCGGCCAGACTGTCACCAATTTCAAGCAATTCTTTCAGAACTTCAACGGCCTGCATTGTGCCCAGCACGCCCGCGACGGCGCCCAGAATGCCGGCTTCCGCACAGTTGCCCACCGGACCTGGATGGTCGGGAATGAAACAGCGATAACAAGGCTTGTCGGCCAAATAGCCTTTAAAAGTGCTGAGCTGCCCATCGAATTGACTTAAGGCCGCTGATACAAAAGGTTTTTTGAGCTTCAGGCAAATGTCATTGACTATAAAACGGGTATCAAAATTATCACAGCCATCTGCGATAATATCATAATTATTGACGATATTACCGGCATTTTTGGCGGCGAATTTTTCTGTAAAAGTGATAATATTCACATCCGGATTTAGGCGTTTTACCATATCACGGGCGCTGCCGGTCTTTGGCTTGCCGATTTGATCTGTGGTATGAATGATTTGTCTGTGAAGGTTGCTTAAATCAACGATGTCATCGTCAATGATGCCAATAGTCCCGATACCGGCGGCGGCAAGATAGCTGATTAACGGACTGCCGAGACCCCCGGCGCCGATGACAAGAACGCGGGAGGACAGCAATTTTTTCTGACCGCTGCCGCCCACCTGTTTCAGGATGATATGACGGGCATACCGGTCTAATTGATCATCATTCAGGATCATTCACTGGCTCATTTTCAATATTAACGTTAATTTCTGCATCCTCATAGTCTGCGGGTAAAATAACGAAAATATCGTCGTTTTCCACGATAAAATCATCGGGGCTTGCAATCTCTTCACCGTTACGCAGTAGGGCAAATTCTTCGAGCTCAACTGCCCGTGCCTCAGCATATATACGTTCTATGGTCACGTCTTCGATGGCAAGGGTGGATTCTGTCCCTTGAACCCGCAAAATTATGGCACCCATTTAAAGCCCTTCGAATAATTGGGTTGAGAGATATCGTTCTGCAAAAGAGGGGATGATAACGACAATTCTTTTGCCGTTCATATCGCTGCGCTCGGCAAGTTCAAGTGCTGCGGCCACGGCGGCGCCCGATGAAATCCCCACGGGTATACCTTCATATTTTGCAACAAGGCGTGCCGTTTCAAAAGCGGTTTCATTGCTGATGGTCAGGACTTCATCTACATATTCAGTGGCCAATATTTCAGGGATAAATCCGGCACCGATCCCTTGAATTTTATGGGGGCCGGGTTGGCCGCCGGACAGAATGGGGCTGTCTTCCGGCTCAACCGCCACGATGTGAATATGCGGATTTTTTTCTTTTAGCGCCTTGCCCACACCTGTGATGGTTCCGCCGGTGCCCACGCCAGATACCAATATATCAACATTGCCATCCGTATCATTCCAGATTTCCCGGGCAGTTGTTATTTCGTGAATAGCGGGATTGGCCGGATTGGAGAATTGCTGCGGTATGATGGCATCGGAAGCATTGGCGACCATTTCTTCGGCGCGGGCAATGGCCCCCTTCATGCCGAGTTCTGCCGGCGTTAATTCAAGCTTTGCCCCTAATATAAGCAGCATTTTTCGCCGCTCTATTGACATGCTTTCCGGCATAACAAGGGTAAGGTTATATCCCTTTGCCGCGCAGACGAAGGCCAATGCAATACCCGTATTGCCCGAAGTCGGTTCTATAATTTGGGTGGTTTCTTTAATTTTACCTTGTTTTTCAAGGTCGGCAATCATCGCGGCCCCTATTCTATCCTTGACCGATCCCAGAGGGTTGAAAAACTCCAGTTTAAGCAGAATTTCTGCCCGTTCAGAACTTTTTCCGTTGTCTTGGCCCAAATGGTTCATACGAACCAGGGGTGTATTGCCCAATGTTTCTATAATATTATTGTAAATTCTTCCGTGGCCTTTGGTCCCAATGTCTGTAACTTTATTTACCTCTGACATGATATGTCTCCTGTTGCTATATGGTAAATGTGAAATTATTTGTGCTATCTGCTTTGACACCTTCACTCATGGCTTGCTGACATAAATCTTGTAATGTTACATGATTAAGTTTTTCGAGGAGGCTATCATTCAGGCCTTCAATCAAAGGATTAATGACCTTGATCCCCATTGGAGATTGGGACATAGTCTCCTTTTTGTCCTTTTTCGCATCCATGTTATTGACCACCTGGACGATCTCGCCAACCGATATCCGCCGTCTTTCCCGCGCCAGATTATAGCCGCCTTTGGGGCCACGAACACCTTTTAATATGCCCGCGTGAACCAATTGTTGCATCACCTGTTCAAGATAGCGCTGGGGAATTTCCTGTCGCCCGGTGATGTCTCTGGATTGCACTGGCCCCGTGCGGCCATTATACGCCACATCAACAACAGCTTCCAAGGCGTATATCATCCGTTTGGTTAGGCGAAACATGGCGATTTCCTTTATTAGCTTTTTATTCCCGTTGAGCCGAATCCCCCGGCCCCGCGATCGGTTTCATCAAGGCTGTTTCTGAGCGCCCATGTGATTTGAGTGACGGGGACTATGACCATTTGCGCAATACGCATGCCGCGTGTGATGATGAAATCCTCTGTCCCATGATTGATCAGAATGATTTTTACTTCGCCCCGATAGTCGGCATCAATGGTGCCGGGGCTGTTCAGGACAGTAACGCCGTTTTTCCAGGCAAGGCCGGAGCGGGGCCGGACCTGTGCCTCGAAACCTGGCGGCAGGGCCATGGCAAAGCCGGTTGGTATCAAAAGCCGCACGCCTCTTTTAAGAATCAGCTTTTCACCAGTCTGAATAGCCGCCATGAGATCCATGCCCGCGCTGTTTGTCGTTTCATATTCGGGCTGTTTTAATCCCTCTCCATGAGGCAGTTGTTGAAAGCCAACTTGTGTCATTTCTTTTTCCTGATTTTTTGATTCTAGCTGTAATAGTCGTCTATTTTTTGAGCCAACTTTGCCGCGACTCCCTCTTTGCGATCCGCCGCCCAATTTTCGCTTCCCTTGCCCGTGATTAACGTCACTTTATTATAATCGCTGCCCATGACGGATTGACCGTCCTTGGTAGACACGTCATTGGCGATAATCCAGTCACAGCCTTTGCTCTTCAGTTTGGTTTGTGCGTGAACATTGACATTTTCTGTTTCGGCAGCGAAGCCGATGACAAGATCCGGCCTGTTGTTTTTTGCGGTACCGAGCATTTTCAGGATGTCCTGATTTTCTGTTAAGGACAATAGGGGTAATTCACCGTTCTGTTTTTTGATCTTTTGGTCTTGAGGGCTTGCCACCCGCCAGTCTGCGACGGCGGCAACGCATATGGCCACATCTGCGGGCAAGGCGTTCTGGCAGGCGGTGAGCATCTGGGCAGCGGATTCAATCTGGATAGTGTTAACCCCCATTGGTGGGGCAAGGTTGGTCGGGCCGGATATTAACGTCACTTTTGCGCCCAGCGCAGATAAGGCGCGGGCGATGGCGTAGCCCTGTTTTCCCGAAGAACGGTTGGCAATATACCGCACCGGATCAATGGCTTCATATGTCGGGCCGGCGGTGATCAGGATATGTTTATCGGTCAGCGGTCTGCGCGGCTTAAAAAAAAACGCTATGGCGCGAACCATGTCCTCTACTTCGGCCAGACGGCCTGTGCCTTCTTCACCGCAGGCTAAAGCCCCGCTGTTTGGCGGAATTATGTGAGTGCCGTCATCCTTTAATTGTTGAACATTGCGCTGGGTTGCGGGATGCTCCCACATGCGATTATTCATGCTCGGTGCGATCATCACGGGCTTGTCGGTGGCCAGTAGAGCGGTAGTTGCCAGATTATCCGCAATGCCCGTTGCCATTTTAGCCATCATATCGGCAGTGGCCGGGGCGACGAGCAGCAGATCGGCTTCCCGTGACAGGCGGATATGACCCATTTCCACTTCGTCGGTCAGGGAGAATAAATCCGTATAGACCTTTTCGCCGCTAAGTCCACTGATGGACAGGGGCGTGACAAATTGTTCGCCGCCGCGGGTCAAGATAGTACGGATTGTCATGCCCTGCTCTCGCAGTTGCCGGATGAGCTCAAGGCATTTATAGGCCGCAATGCCGCCGCCAATGATGAGCAATAATCGTTTTCCGTCCAAGGGACTTATATTTTTCTGGGCCATAGCGGCTAATGTAAGATGAAAAAATCGTAAAATCAATAGAACTACGAAAAAAAAATGTTAATTAAAAAATATGTAACAAACTGTATAAAGAAAGGCTGCCAATAATGCCGCCTGCCAAGCCATATAAAAATAGCTTCGCGGCACTGCGGCGTTGATGGCTCTGAGATTCTGTTGCCGTTCGGGCGGCCTTGGCCAGCACCGCGATATCATCCAGAATGTTGGGGATTTGATTGAGGGTCTCAAGCGCCTTTTCGCCGGCATCACGAATTTTGGCTTGGGGGCCAAGATTGTCCAGCATCCATTTTTCTATGATCGGCTGAGACGTTTCCCACATGTTGATTTTTGGATCGAGATCAAGCGCCACACCTTCAACCGTGACCATGGTTTTTTGCAGAAGGATAAGCTGCGGCTGCGTTTGCATGTTGAAGGTTTCAGTGGTTTCAAAAAGCTGCGCCAATAGCTTGCCTACAGAAATTTCCGTAACCGGTTTTCCGGCGATGGGCGCGCCAATGGCGCGAATGGCCTGGGTGAATTTTTCAAGAGACTGATCATTTGGCACGTAACCATTGTTAAAATGCGCGCGGGCAATCAGGCCGTAATCCCGGGTAATAAAACCATATAAAATTTCGGCCAGACAGCGGCGGGTTTTCTTGTCAATACGGCCCATTATACCGAAATCAATGGCGGTAATTTTATTGTCTTTACAGGCAAATAAGTTGCCTTGATGCAGATCTGCGTGAAAGAACCCGAAATTTAAGGCCTGGGTCAGGAAACTATGAACCAGTACCCTGGCCAGAGAATGCGTGTCATACCCGGCTTTTGCAATGTCCTTTTTGCGGGAAAAGGGAATGCCCTTCACACGGCTTGTGCATAATATTTGCCGGCTTGTCAGGTCCCAATCTACGTCCGGGACAGTATAATCCATATTGCCGGCGCAATTGTCTTTTAATTCGGACGCGGCGGCGGCTTCGTAGCGCAGATCCAGCTCAAGGGCAATGGTCTCGGAAATGGTTTCGATCACAGATGTGGGTTTCAGGCGGCGGGCTTTGGCAGAGAAACGCTCCATTATTTGGGCAAGCCATAGAAAACTTTCCAGATCGCGGGCAAAGGCTTTTTCAATGCCGGGGCGCAAAACTTTCACGGCTACTGATCTGCCATCAATAGTGGTGGCGAAATGAACCTGTGCGATCGAGGCGGCGGCCACTGGATTGTCGTTGAATTCTTTGAACAGATTTTTCAGGGGCGCCCCTAATTCCTGCTCAATAATATGTACGGCTTCTTCACTGGGGAAGGCAGGTACTTTATCTTGCAGGCGCATGAGGTCCAGCGCCGTTTCCGGTCCCACCAAATCAGGACGTGTTGCCATGGCCTGCCCAATTTTGATGAAGCTTGGCCCCAGGGATTGAAAGGCTTCCACCAGATTGCCGCCGGACTTTTCCGGTGAGGGGGACATGCCAAATTTTCGCAGCTTGCGAAGGCGGTCCAAAGACTTGGGCTGTTCGCCAAATAAAGCCAGCAAGTCCATCAGGGCATCATGGCGGCTAAGCACAAAGGCTATCCGGATCAAATGACCCATATGGCGCAACGTTTTCAGCATGTTATATTTTCCAGCCGGAATGCAAAGCGACAATCCCGCCGGTCATATTGCGGTAGGTCACCCGCTTAAATCCGGCCTCTTCTATCATGTCTTTAAATAATTCCTGATCGGGGAATTGGCGGATGCTTTCGACCAGATACTGATATGATTTCCGGTCACCTGTGATTATTTCCCCGAATTTTGGCAGCAGATGAAAGCTATAGATATCATATATTTTATCCAGAAGCGGCATGTCCACTTTGCTGAATTCAAGGCATAAGAATCGCCCGCCCGGTTTTAATATACGGTAGGCCTCAGCCAATGCCTTGTCTATATTGGTGACATTGCGGATGCCAAAAGCGATGGTATAGGCATCAAAGCTATTGTCCGGAAATGCGAGTGATTCTGCATTGCCGCAAACCCAGTCAATATTTTTTAAAATGCCCCGATTAATGGCCCGGTCGCGCCCGACATCAAGCATTTGAGCATTAATGTCGCATACCGTAACTTTGGCCGTAACTTTTGCCAGAATTTTGCCCGAAACCTTGACAACCCTGGAATCACGTCCTGCGCGATTGTTTGCGGTTTCTAAAAATCGAAAGGCAATATCGCCGGTGCCGCCTGCCACATCAAGAAGATTCATGCCCGCCTCTGGCCGAAGAACGTGGATCATATCATCTTTCCAGAGACGATGCAGTCCGCCGCTCATCACGTCATTCATGACGTCATATTTTTGGGCCACACTGTCAAATACGGATCGCACCATACCTTGCTTGGTATCTTTATCTACAGTCTTGAAACCAAAATGTGTGGTTTGCGCGGCGCTATCTGTTTTATTTTCACTTTTCATGTTGCGAAATATAAACCACTCGTTCACCCTGTGCCAGCACTTTAGATTAAATAGATTCTTTTAGGTCAAATCAAAGTAGGAAGCGGCGAACAATGCCTGAATTGCCGGAAGTTGAAATTGTGAAGCGTGGCATTACGCCGCTGCTGGAAGGGCGGCGGTTTATTCAGGTTGTTCAGCGGCGTGATACGTTGCGCATCCCCCTGCCGGAAGATTTTGCGGAAAGATTGCGCGGGCGCAAGGTGGAACAGATTACCCGCCGGGGGAAATATATTCTGCTTTACCTTGATCAGGGGGAAATATTGATCTGCCATCTGGGTATGTCGGGCAAGATGAGCCTGAAAGCGGCCAAAGATCGTGATAGACCGGATATATTTGAAAAACATGATCATATTATCTTCATAACGGATCGTCATGACCTGGTTGTTTTCAATGACCCGCGCCGCTTTGGCCTGATGACATTATGTGACCATGATGCCCTGGACCGGCATCCGCTATTTCGTAAAATGGGGCCGGAACCGCTGGGCAATGATTTTAACGGGCACTATCTGTATGAAAAAACCCTGAAACGCCGCTCCCCGGTCAAAACCGTTCTGTTGGATCAGCAAGTTGTTGCCGGTTTGGGGAATATATATGTCTGTGAGGCTTTGTTTAAAGCGGGTATATCGCCGGCAAAAAAAGCCAGTAATATTACCCGGACGGAGGTAGATAATTTGGTGCCGATCATCCGCCTTATCCTGACCGAGGCTATTGAGGCCGGGGGTTCAACCTTAAAGGACTATGCACATGTGGACGGGGAATTGGGATATTTCCAACATTGCTTTAAGGTTTATGGCAGAGAAGGCGAGGCCTGTGTCAATTCCGGCTGTGATCGTAAGATTGTGCGTATCATTCAAAGCAATAGATCGACATTTTATTGTCCTGCCTGCCAAGATTAGCTATGCTTTCGCCATGATTTATGATTCTTTGTTATATGTGAGGCACCGTACGGCATTGGCGGTACTGTTTTTATTCTGTTGCGGTAATCTATTCGCCGCATCCGGCGCTGAGCCGTTGCTGTCCGATTTGGATATTCCATTGATGCCGGGCTTTGTTGAAGATGAAGATAGCCGGGTGGTATTTGATACACCCGAAGGCCGGATTATTCAGGTTCAGGCTATGGGATCCATTGGCGCGCAGCAGGCCTTTGAATATTATCAATTGGTTCTCCCATCATTGGCATGGGCTAAAATATCAAAGAAAAAAAATGATACCGTCGCCGATGGCGCGGCGTGCAACGGGTTACCTTCTTTATGTTTTATGGCGCGCCGGGATGGGGAAACGCTCATATTGCGAATCATAGAATCAAAAACTGGCACGGTGTTATATTTTTCTGTTAATCCGGAATGACATATGCCTTAATTATGGTAAGGGTTGATTTTATCAGGGGTCAATTCTACCAGTCTATGTTGTATGTTTTGGGCGGATCGTATATATCCGGGTAAATTTTGGATAATGTTTATGCACTATCGTATGTAATATAGTGATATTTAAGGAGAATTAAAGACATGCCCTATCAGATGATTTTGGTTGATTGTAATAAGCCTGTGGGTTTGATCACCTTAAACCGCCCCGAAGCCCTAAATGCCTTGAATGGTCAGCTTATGGATGAGCTTACCTGTGCTCTTAAGGCTTTTGAGGCTGACGAAAATATCCACGCCATTGTCATTACCGGAAGCAGTAAGGCCTTTGCTGCTGGTGCTGACATCAAAGAAATGCAGTCTATGAATTTTGTGGATGCCTATATGAATGACTTTATTACGGCTAATTGGGAAGAGGCCACCCGTTGCCGTAAGCCGATCATTGCGGCGGTTGCCGGTTATGCTCTTGGCGGGGGTTGCGAGCTGGCGATGATGTGCGACTTTATTTTGGCGGCGGATAATGCCAAATTTGGTCAACCGGAAATTAAGCTGGGCGTTATTCCGGGCGCGGGCGGCACCCAGCGCCTGACCCGTTTAGTTGGCAAATCGAAAGCCATGGAGATGGTGCTCACGGGCCGCATGATGGATGCTGAGGAGGCCGAGCGTGCGGGGCTGGTCAGCCGCATCATCCCTGTGGATGACCTGCTGGACGAAGCCTTGAAGACAGCCCGCAAGATCGCTGATCTTTCCCTGCCATCTGTGATGACGGCCAAGGAAAGCGTCAATAAGGCCTATGAAACCACCTTGGCAGAAGGGGTTATGTTTGAGCGCCGGGTTTTTCATGCTCTGTTTGCCACCGAAGACCAAAAAGAAGGCATGGCGGCTTTCGCAGAGAAAAGAACGGCTAAATTCAAACATAAATAAAGAGATTCAGGAGAGATAGTCTGACATTCCCTCAGGGAAGTTCAGGCTTTTGGGCTTGTCTTCTGTTTTTTGGCAAATATCTTGAAAAGCTTGTTGACCATTGGGTTGGTCATGGTTATAAGCCACCACTTGAAACTGGATTATAAAATTTATAGTCGCTGATTCTCCTGAGATGATACATACAGTAGAGAATTCGGACTGATGAAAAGAAAGATAGGCACAGCTGATGGCAAATTTATTGCAGGCTAAAAAAAGAATACGCGCCAATGCGCGGCGCGCAGAAGTGAATAAATCACGTAAAAGCCGGATTCGGACTTTCGTAAAAAATGTTGAATTGGCTCTGGAAGGCGGCAATGCCGAGGAAGCCAGTGCAGCCTTGAAGGCGGCGCAACCGGAATTAATGCGCGGCGTGACCAAAGGCGTTATGCACAAGAAAACAGCGTCCCGTAAAGTTTCCCGTCTGGCGAAACGGGTGAAGGCGCTTTCTGCATAATGTGAACCCATATTCCGAGTCGCCCGAACATATCCGGTGAGTCCCCCCTGAAATTTGAAGAAATAAGCTGAACGATAGTCCGTTCAGCTATTTTTTTGCTTAAATAACGCTTCAGGCAGGGTGAAATCAGGCCCATGTCAGAATGGGACAGATGTGACTATTTTGCACCATACCAGATATAGTGTGTTGGCCTCTAGTCAAGCCATATCTTGTCCATCAATAGGGATATTTTCAGATGATTTTGTTGCCAGAAAATTGCGAGACCTGTACCTTATGATTTGTCAAAAAGCGATGATGCGGCAGGGCAATGGCTGTGTGAACGTCGAATCACATATGATGTGAAACGCGGCAGGGTGATCTTTATGTCCGAATGATCCTTGTCGGCGGTGTCTTTTGTGTTTCTGAGATTTGGGGCAGGCCCCGTAATAAAATAGTTGTCATAAAATAGTTGCAGGCAAAGGGGTGATATTGGTTCATGACCAATATAGAAAAATAGAGAGAAAAGTAGGCGACTAAGAAACATGTGCCTGAAAAAAAATATAGAAAAACAAAAAACAAATATAGAAGAACAAAGAATAAATATTGAAAAACAAGAAAACAAATATTGGAAATAAATAGTGAATTATACGGGTGATATATCGGTGGAAGAGGCTTGGGCCGGGCTAACTCAGGATAGCAAGGCTGTTCTGGTGGATGTTCGTACGCAGGCTGAATGGGCGTTTGTTGGTACGTGTGACTTGTCAACGCTCAATAAGTCGCCGTTATTGGTCAGCTGGCTGGAATTTCCTCATATGGGGGTCAATCCGAATTTTTCTCAAATGATTGTGTCACATACCATCGAGGGTAATCATATACAGAAGGATTGGCCGATTTATTTTCTATGTCGGTCTGGGGTTCGGTCTCAATCAGCTGCCGCAGAGATGGTCACATCAGGTTTTGAGCAATGCTTTAATATTCAGCATGGCTTTGAAGGGGATCGGGATCATGACGGCCATAGGGGCGTAATAAATGGCTGGAAAGTTGCCGGACTTCCCTGGATTCAGGGTTAGCGCAAGGGTGAAATGGCATTGAAATTATAAGAATATATGAATTTATGGGTAGGGATATAGAAGAAAATGAATTTGGTCGTGGCGACGCAAGAAGAAATTATGGGAACGGGAATGGAAGCAGAGTGGGCAAGAGTTTTAGGCAGATTAAAAGTTGAGTTTGATGATAGTGTATTTAACAGCTGGTTTAAGCCACTAGCCTTGGTTAATATTGATGATGGCTGCGCGGTGATGGCGGCACCTACGCGTTTCATGCGTAATTGGCTGGAATCAAATTATGCCGACCGTATCAGAAATGCCTGGAAGGTTGAAAATCCTGATGTTTCCGACATAAGCTTTGTTGTTTTATCCGGTTTCTCTGCCGGAAATGCTTCGTCAGATAATGCCCTGTCAAATAATGTTAAGGCGCAAACCACGCCTTATGATGCGGCGGGAATAGAGGGAAATAACACACAAAGAAGCCAGAAAACGGATGCTGCGGAAGTCAAAGAAAGCGAGTTCGGCGCCCCGCTGGATCCGCGCTTTACCTTTGACAGTTTTGTTGTGGGCAAGTCTAATGAACTGGCCTATGCGGCGGCGCGGCGCGTTGCTGAAAATGAAGACGTGCATTTTAACCCGTTATTTCTGCATGGCGGCGTTGGCCTCGGTAAAACCCATTTGATGCACGCCATTGCCTGGGCCAATAAAGAAGCCTTTCCCTCCCGCCGCGTGGTCTATCTGTCCGCTGAGCAGTTCATGTATCAATTTGTCAGCTCCATTCGCTATAAAGATACTATGTCATTCAAGCAGAAATTCCGTTCGGTTGATCTTTTGATGATTGATGACCTGCAATTCATTGCCAACAAACAATCCACTCAGGAAGAATTTTTTCATACCTTTAATGCGCTGATTGATCACCGGCGGCAGGTGATTATTTCTGCGGATCGTTCCCCCGTCGATATGGAGGGGATTGAGGAGCGCATCCGATCGCGTCTGGGCTGGGGTCTGGTGGCGGATATCCATCCGACCGAGTATGAGCTTCGCCTTGGCATTCTTCAGCAAAAGGCGAACAAGGTGCCCGAAGTGGAAATCAGTTCAGCGGTGCTGGAATTTCTGGCCCGCAGGATTACCTCTAACGTCCGGGAATTGGAAGGCGCGTTAAACCGGATGATTGCCCATGCAACCCTTATTGGCCGCCCCATAACCCTTGAAATGACGCAGGAAGTACTGCAGGGATTACTCCGGGCTAATATCAGGCGCGTTAATATTGATGAAATACAGCGGCGTGTGGCGGATTATTTCAATATTCGCCTGTCCGATCTTTTGTCAGCCCGGCGCGCCCGTATGGTGGCTCGTCCCCGTCAGGTCGCCATGTATCTGGCCAAACAATTGACGGTAAAATCATTGCCGGATATTGGCCGGCAGTTCGGCGGCCGGGACCATACGACTGTTATGCATGCTGTGAAACGTGTGGATGAATTACGTCTTGTCGATAGCGTTCTGGAAGAAGATATTCAACATCTTGAACGAATTCTCGGTACGTGATTTATGTCTTTTTTCCATGGGCAGGCTCCTGCCGGGCAGATTATGTGCGACTCGGGGGAAACCGTCACTGAGGATCCTCCAGAAACCCTTTGCAAACGCCAAAAAAAACCTTTGATCGCGCGGGTCAATATGCTAGTCTCTGATGAAGAAATCTATCAGTGGGGAATGCTGTTTCAAGCCCGAAGATGATTTAAAAAAAGTTGAACACGAAGATTAAGAAGCGCGAATAAAATATGAAGCTTAATATTGAACGAAGTGCGTTGTTAAAGTCATTAGGGCACATTCAAAGTGTTGTCGAAAAACGCAACACGATCCCGATTTTATCTAATGTTTTGCTGGAATGTGAGGGCGGGCAGCTGAATATGGCCGCGACTGATCTTGACCTGGCTATTTCAGAAGCGGTCACAGCGGAGATTGCCTTGCCGGGCGGCATTACAGCGCCGGCCCACACGCTTTATGACATTGTTCGGAAATTGCCGGATGGCGCGCAAGTGGAGCTGGCCTATGATCAGGATAGTCAGCGCCTGACCATTAGTTCTGCGCGCTCGCGTTTTACCCTGTCCTGCCTGCCACGAGAAGACTTTCCGGTTATGTCGGAAGGGGACTTGCCCCATGTGTTTGATGTGCCTGCGGCAAATTTAAAACGCTTGATTGATAAAACACGTTTTGCAGTCTCGACCGAGGAAACCCGTTATTATCTCAATGGTATCTATCTGCATACTGCCGAGGATGATGAGGGCGGCGCGGTTCTGCGCGGTGTGGCCACGGACGGCCATCGTTTGGCCCGCTTTGATATGGAACAGCCACAGGGTTTGAGCGAAATGCCGGGTGTCATCGTTCCGCGTAAGGCTGTCGGTGAATTACGGAAATTGATGGATGAATTTGAGGGCGATGTGAAAATATCCCTTTCCGAAACAAAAATTCGTTTTACTTTCGCGGATATTGTGCTGACATCCAAATTGATTGATGGCACATTCCCCGATTATAGTCGCGTTATTCCACAAGGGAATGACAAAATAATGGAAATTGACAGCAAGCAATTTGCCGAGGCGGTTGACCGGGTATCAACCATTTCCACGGAAAAAACCCGTTCCATTAAACTATCCTTAAGCGATAGCAACCTGAAGCTTTCGGTTAACAGTCCCGATCAGGGGACAGCCAAGGAAGAGGTCGCGGCATCTTATACTGCAGGCGATATGGAAATTGGGTTTAATTCCCGTTATCTGCTGGATATCCTGAGCCAGATCGAAGGCGATATTGCGCAGTTGGTGTTGGCGGATTCCACGGCGCCGACTATTTTGAAAGATTTGACCGATGATGGCGCGCTCTATGTTCTGATGCCCATGAGGGTGTGATGGCGAAAGGCGCGCAGAATACAGGATCCGGTGAGCAATCTGGTGCAACTTGATGAAATAAGCCCGCATAATCGGCAAGGTGATTATATCTCAGCGCCAATGGCTATGGCGCGCCGGGAATTTGGTGTGCCGGATCTTTATGTCGGGCGACTTCAGTTGACGGATTTTAGGTCTTACGCGCGGGTAACGCTTGTCCCAGAAGGGCGGCCTGTTGTTTTGACAGGGCCAAACGGGGCAGGGAAAACCAATATTCTCGAAGCATTGTCATTTCTGTCTCCGGGCCGTGGCCTTCGCGGCGGTAAACTGTCGGAGGTTAGCCGATTGGTTATGGACGCAGAAAATAAGGATTCTGAAGATACGGGTTCTGGCCATTCTGATTTTGGGTGTTCTGATTCCGGTTCTTCTGGATCTTCGGGCCATTGGACTGTGGCGGCCCGCCTTGAAACACCCGACGGCACCATGGATATTGGCACCGGCATTATTTCCGGTCAGGAACCGGCGGAAACGCATGAAAACCGCCTGGAAAGCACTTATAAAGATACGGGCCAGAGAGATAAACGTATTGTGCGTATTGATGGCGAGAATGGGGCCAGTCCGGCAGCTTTTGGGGATATTTTACAGGTGGTCTGGCTGACACCACAGATGGATCGCCTGTTTATTGAGGCGGCATCAGGGCGGCGGCGTTTTTTGGACCGTATTGTCGCCAATTTTCATTCTTCTCATATTCGGGAGGTGAATGCATACGAGCGGGTAATGCGTGAAAGAAACCGGCTTTTGCAGGATGGCTCAGGGGATAGCGCCTGGCTTGATGCATTGGAAGGCCGTATGGCGGAACATGGCGTTGCTGTTGCGGCCGCAAGATTAGATGCTATGGACAGACTGGCCGGGGCTATAGAAGAAACCGCTTCCTGTTTTCCCCGCGCTATACTGTCTGTGGATGGTTTGCTTGAAAAGGGTCTGATGGCAGGTCCGGCCCTTGCGGTGGAGGATGATTTTCGCCGCATTTTGCGCGCGGCGCGCGGCGAGGATGCCCGGCGCGGCAGGGCCAGCGCCGGACCCCATAAAACAGACTTTGTCGTCCGGCATAAGGATAAAAACATGCCTGCCGCACTTTGTTCTACGGGCGAACAAAAGGCCTTGCTGATCGGGATCACCCTTGCCAGCGCACGCATTACGGCCATGTCCTTTGGGGCGGCACCGATTTTGCTTTTGGATGAAGTGGTGGCGCATCTTGATAAGGCCCGGCGGGTTTCGTTGTTTGATGAGCTTGCCATATTGGGGTCTCAGGTCTGGCTTACGGGAACAGATCGAATATTATTTGACGAACTGGACGGGGGCGCATGCTATTACCGGGTTGAGAATAGTATCGTTACGGAAGAATGATTTTATGCCGAAAGATGTTATTTTTTTTTGGCACCATTAGTTACATTAATTAAAGGACAAGGGTTTATGTCTGACGAAATACACATGAAGGATGCTACCGAAGGCGCAGAAGACTATGGCGCGGATTCTATTAAGGTTCTTAAGGGCCTTGATGCGGTGCGCAAGCGCCCTGGCATGTATATTGGTGATACTGAGGACGGGTCAGGTCTGCACCATATGGTGTTTGAAGTATCCGATAACGCGATTGATGAATCTCTGGCGGGTTATTGTGACCTTGTCTTGGTGTCATTGAACCCGGACGGTTCTCTTTCTGTGACGGATAATGGCCGGGGCATTCCGGTTGATATCCATGAGGAAGAGGGCGTTTCCGCGGCGCAGGTCATCATGACCCAACTCCATGCGGGCGGTAAATTTGATAACAACAGCTATAAAATATCCGGTGGATTGCATGGGGTGGGTGTGTCTGTTGTCAATGCGTTGTCTGATCATCTTGAATTGGTCATCTGGCGGAACGGAAAAGAACATTTTATGCGCTTCGAAGATGGCGATGCGGTGGACGACCTTATGGTGGTTGGTGAGGCCGATGGGAAAACAGGCACCAAGGTAACTTTCATGCCGTCTATAACGACTTTTGGCAATATTGAATTTGACTTTGCAAAGTTGGTTCATCGTTTTCGGGAACTGGCATTTTTGAATTCCGGGGTGCGGATTAAACTTCAGGATAACCGCCATGCAGAGAAAGAAGAAGTCGAGCTTTTTTATGAAGGCGGCATTACGTCTTATGTTCAATATCTTGATCGCAGTAAAAGCGCGCTCATACCTGCCCCTATTACGGTTAGCGGCGAAAAAGAAGACATTATATTCGAATGTGCTCTGCAATGGAATGACAGCTATCATGAGAATGTCATGTGTTTCACCAATAATATTCCGCAAAGAGACGGGGGGTCACATTTGGCGGGGTTTCGGGCTTCTTTAACGCGTACCATTAATAATTATGCGAATGAAACCGGCATTGCTAGAAGAGAAAAAGTCTCGATCAGCGGTGATGATAGCCGTGAGGGTCTGACCTGTGTCCTGTCCGTAAAGGTTCCGGACCCAAAATTCTCGTCTCAGACCAAAGACAAACTCGTCTCGTCCGAAGTGCGTCCCGTGGTTGAAAGTCTGCTGAATGAAAAGCTCAGCATATGGTTTGAAGAGCATCCTCAGGAAGCAAAAATCATCATCGGCAAGATTGTCGAAGCCGCCGCCGCCCGTGAAGCCGCGCGCAAGGCCCGCGACCTTACCCGCCGTAAAGGGGCGTTGGATATATCTTCTTTGCCTGGAAAACTTGCCGATTGTCAGGAGCGCGATCCGGCGAAGTCTGAATTATTCTTGGTGGAAGGGGACTCGGCGGGTGGATCTGCCAAGCAGGGCCGCTCCCGTCAAAATCAGGCCATCCTGCCGCTAAAGGGTAAAATTCTTAATGTGGAGCGTGCGCGGTTTGATCGTATGCTTGGTTCTCAGGAAATTGGCACGCTGATTACTGCCATGGGTACGAGTATCGGACGCGAAGACTTTGATATTGAAAAATTGCGGTATCATAAAATTATCATCATGACCGATGCGGACGTGGACGGGGCGCATATTCGAACGCTGCTCCTGACTTTCTTCTATCGTCAGATGCCGGAATTGATTGAACGGGGGCACCTTTATATTGCCCAGCCGCCGCTATATAAAGTGGCGCGCGGGAAATCAGAAGTTTATCTGAAAGATGATCCTTCGCTGGAAGACCATTTAATCCAGCAGTCTTTGGGTGAAATGGTTCTCAGGCTTCATGACGGCACGCAAATCGCGGGCAATGATCTGATCGATCTGGTTGAGAATGTGCGGAAAATCAGCCGGATATTAACCCATGTTCCTGTGCGCTATAATAAAGAACTGGTAGAGGAACTGGCCTTGGCCGGCGCCTTAAGTCCAGAAATATTACAGGATAAAGCCCGTGCCGAAGCCGCCATTGATGATGTGGTCAACCGGGTGAATTTAAAAGCATCAGAAGGTGAGAACAGCTGGGCCGGATGTCTTGATGTGGAGGGTGACGGCGTTATCTTCACTCAGGAAATTCGCGGTATTACAGATACTTACCCTATTGACAGTGCCTTTATCAATTCGGTTGAGGCCCGGGCTTTGAATGACGCGGCCCCGGAGCGCCGGGAAATTTTTGTCAAAACATCCACCATCAGCCGTAAAGATGATATTCATGATATTCACCTGCCCAGCGATCTTATGAAGCTGGTCATGACCTATGGCCGTAAGGGTCAATCAATTCAGCGCTACAAAGGTCTTGGCGAGATGAATCCGGAACAGCTCTGGGAAACGACCCTTGACCCGGAAGCCAGAACTTTGTTGCAGGTGAAAATCAATCATGCGGATACCGCTGATGAAATATTCTCCAAACTGATGGGCGATGTGGTGGAGCCTCGGCGCGAATTTATCCAAAACAATGCCCTTAATGTATCAAATTTGGATGTTTAGAAAAAAAAGGACGTATTTTCCGTAAAGCTATTGTTATCTTTGGCCTAGTGATAGCCCGCTTTAAGGCAGGGATATTTTATATTGTCAGACCGTAGAAGCATACTCTGCATAATCGCTTCGGCGGTACCGACGTTATAGGCTATGGGTAGATCATAGACATTGGCCAGCCGTGTCAATGCTTTAACGTCATCATCATGAGGCATGGGGCAGAGGGGGTCGACAAAAAAGATCATGGCATCCAGATTGCCTTCGGCGAGTATTGCGCCAATCTGCTGATCACCCCCAAGAGGCCCACTCTTGAGGCACAAAAGGTCTAAATTCGGGTATGTTTCGCGTAATCGGCCACCTGTGGTGCCTGTGGCGAATAGGCTGGCGTTTTGGAAAACAGAGAGATATTTGCCGACCAAAGTGATCAAAATATCTTTCTTGGCATCATGAGCGGCAAGAGCAATGCGGCGTTTTTTCATGGATTTTACTCCCCAATGTTGATACTTATCGTGGATACTCTCTTTTTATGGCGTAATTATGGCTAATAGCCGGATCTCAAAAATAATTATACGCCTTATGTCGTCGCTTGGTGTAATCGTTCGGTATAACCGCCTGGCCGTGGATTAATGATGTGGATTAAGGATCAAGGGCGTCAATGATTTTTTCGACATCGGCGAAAATATCGGCCCTTGCAAAAGACCCATTTTCCGGGAAATAGATATTTGGCTTATCTTTGGTAAATTCTTTGAAGCTATTAAAGGCTTTTTTATAACCCTTTTTCTTCAACATATATCCTGAGGGTGTTTTAAGGATAAAAGGCTCGGCCATTTTTGTGGCCGGCTTTACAAAGCCCATATCCAGAATTTCTTGCCAGACAGCCGCTGTTTTTGCCTCAGTATTCTGCCAAATGTCGCTGCCCACTTTTGTGGTTAATTCGGCGCAGACATAGCCCATGCCTTTGGGCGCAACTGCCGACCCGTAACGTGAAGGCGCGCTGACGCGGGAAATCAAATCCTTTGTATCAAAATTATGTATATAGCTATATTTTCCTATCTGATCTTCTGGCACATTAAAGTAAAATACCGCTAAAGCGACGGGCTGATTATAGGCCGCCAGATCCTCAGGATATGTGATAATTTCGGCAAGTTTACTCACATCTCCCGCCCAAAAAACCACGTCACTGTTCATTTGCCATGTTTTTTGCGGGCTTTGGTCGATCAGGCTAATATGGCACCCCTTATCTGAATGGTCGATTTTCTGGCAAAAAGTGGATTTATATATTTTAACGCCAATGTCCGCCAGCTTCTTTTCAGCCTGTTCGCAAAAGCCCCTCATCCCGCGCTCGGCAGGATAGAATTGTCGGTAGTCAGTCTTTGATACGTCAATTCTGTTGCCGTAAAATTTTAAGGGGTTATGCATGGATTCCACGGCAATTTTTTGATCAAGCTCAGGATGTTTTTTAAGAAAACGCGCGATGTTATCTTCCAGAAAATACAGGCGTGACGGCAGAATAGTATCAAAAACCGTTGAAGATAAAGCCTCGAATGTGCTCCGGGTTTTCTTATGGTAAATCTCATTCAGGGCTATGGCCGCGCTTGAGCCAAAATTTGCCTCCACCAAATCAGCGAGCGAGCCTATGGGCGTGTCTGTTTTTGATATAATTTTCTCAATCAATTCATATAAAATGGTTGCGGAACGCGCCTTGCCAAGGTTTGCAAGGTTTGGCGCGTCGGTATTCTCTGTTTTTATACCATTGACGATTGAGGCATATACAGTCTTGTGGGGAACGAATTTGTCACTTAATAATTCTTTTAACAGGTCGGATAATTTTTTATAGCTATTATCAAAAAGATGGCAGCCGAGGTCATAAATATAGCCATCATGTTCGATTGAGGCCATGACCCCTCCAAGGGTTTTTCCGGTATCAATCAGGCTAACCTTATAGCCTTTTTTTGCCAAAATATAGGCACTGCAAATACCGTGAAATCCCCCACCGATGATTGCAATATGGCGCGTCATGTTTTTATCCTTTGTCTGGTTCTTTATGGTTTCACCTATGGTAAGCGGATATTCTTAAAAATTTGGAAAATAAGGGCGCCGGATGGATCCTTTTCCTCAATGAGGAGCTGGTAGTTATTTTGCAAAAAAATTTTATTATACAGGGGATTAAAATATGCGATAAAAATGTTACGGGGCGTGTTATTAAGGGAGGTGTCAATCTGTCTTATAACGTCTTGCATGACCTGCTCATTAAAGGGGTTGCCCAGAAAGATAACGGACGTATCTTCAGGAATTTTATAGTTCACGACATTCATTGTGACCGTCTCAAAGTGGCTGTCTTTCTTTGCCCTTTTTTTGAAAGAGATAATATTTTTTTCGCAGATACGGCTTAAGGATCTGGAGAATTCGACCCCGATTATTTTAGAATAGCCGTTAAGCGATGCCATCATCATTATTCGGCCTTTACCCGAACCTAAATCAATAAAAGTGCCGTTGCCTTGCGTTAAGGGGGATAATATTTTAAGCATTTTTGAAATAACCCAGGCATAGGAAGGCTGATAGTGAAAGGCATGTCGCTTATCGGCATCTGAAACATCGGACATGTCAGCCACGGGCTGCATTGTAATAGTATCGGTCTGGTATGATAAATCAAAAGATATTTCTGAAACAGCGATTCTCACGGAATAGAAGAAACCCCGCTTTTTTGAAGAAGCCCATATAAATCTGGCCATACTCTTAATGCTGGAGAATATCAGTCTGCTCCCATATAATTTCATTAACTTTACATTTAACCATTTAAATAATAAAGCTAATTAATAAAGCTAATTTTAGGGAAATATCTATGATGGCGTTTTTTTGAATTCTTCTTCATGAAGCCATTTGGCATGTTTCAGGGTTTTTTTGCTTTTTGTCCAGTCAATGAGCATTTGCGGCGCAATGTCATGAAGTTTCTTCATTTCTTCTTCGGTGGCGGTATCATAGGCCAGTTCAAGTCGGTGGCCGTCAGGGTCACGGAAATATATAGACTGGAATATATGGTGATTGGTTGGCCCGATGACTTCTATACCATCAGCTTCAAGTTTGGCTTTGACCTTTAATGCGGTCGCTTCGTTTTCCACTTTAAAGGCAATATGCTGAACCCAATCCGGTGTATTGGGGTCCCAGCCCATTTTGGGGGAATTGGGGATTTCAAAGAACGCTAGGACATTGCCCTGCCCGGCATCCAAAAACAGATGCATATAAGGATCAGGCGCGCCCGTTGAGGGAACTTTGTCTTCAGAAATGGCCAGGACAAAGTCCATATCCAGATATTTCTGATAAAATTCAACGGTTGTTTTCGCGTCCATACAGCGATAGGCCACATGATGAATTCTCATTAAAGTCATTGCAAGGTTCCCTGTTTCCAGAAGGTATGTTTAAGGCATGAAATAATTATAGTTTCATATGAAACTAATGTCAAGTTTAAATTATGCCAGTTTAAATTATGCCAGTTTAAATTATGAATGACGTGGGTTGCCATATGATGACCTATATTTTATGGTCTTTTGAATAAAAGGAATGAAAAATATATGGCCAATAAGCCCCCTAAAAAGACCTCGCCGCCGCAAGGCGCGCGAAAAGGAAAAATCAGCCGCCGCGATATTATCAGACAGGGTAAATCCCGAAAACCACCGCGCACGGGTCTTCGAAAATGGGTTTATCGATTTTTTGTTGGCCTCATCTGGTTTCTCATTTTGTTGGTTCCTGTAACCGTCTATTATGCGCATGACCTACCCAAAATTTCAGAAGTGACCGAGCCGAGCGCTTTGTCAACCGTGATGGTTATGGACCGGGAAGGCGGTTTGCTGGCCACTTACGGCGATGTTTATGGTGACTGGCTGAAATATGATGATATTCCGATAAAGTTGATCCAGGCGGTTGTCGCAACTGAGGATCGGCGGTTTTTTGATCATGGTGGTTTTGATGTTCGTGGGTTGGCGCGCGCAGTGGTTAAAAATATTACGAGCCGAAGTATGGCTGAGGGCGGCAGCACTATAAGTCAGCAATTGGCAAAAAATCTATTTCTGAGTGCTGATAAAACACTCAAGCGCAAAATCCAGGAACTTTTGCTCTCCACATGGCTTGAAATGAACTTTAGCAAAGAAGAAATTCTGACCTATTATCTCAATCGGGTATATTTTGGGTCGGGCGCATACGGCATTGATGCGGCGGCGCGGACGTTCTTTGGCCATAGCGCCCGCGAACTTTCTCTGATAGAGGCCGTCATGCTGACGGGTGTTCTTAAGGGCCCCGCGCTCTATTCCCCGCTCCGGGATTTGGAAAGATCATACCGGCGCACGGGGGAGGTTCTGGATAATATGGTGGAGGCTGGTTTTATTCAGCAATCCACTGCCGATAAAACCAAAAGCCATAATGTCAAAATAGTTGACCAGCAAACCGGCGGCGATGAACGTTATTTTAGCGACTGGATTACGACCCGCGCGGTATCGTTAATAGGCCATGTGAATGAGCCTGTGATTATTTATACGACATTGATGCCAGGCATTCAGAATAAGGCTAATAAGGCATTACAGCTGATTATGGATCAGGAAAGCGTTAAGTTTGCGGCATCTCAGGCGGCATTGGTATCACTGGATATGGACGGGGGTATAAGGGCGATGGTCGGCGGCAGGGATTTTGCGGTCAGTCAGTTTAACCGGGCTTCTCAGGCCTTGCGCCAACCGGGCTCTGCTTTTAAATTGTTCATTTATCTTGCCGCATTTGAACGGGGCCTGTCGCCGCAGGATATTATGAGAGACAGCCCGGTGATATTAAATGGATGGCAACCCAGAAATTACTCAGGTGAATATCATGGTCAGGTAACCTTGAGAGAGGCCTTCGTGCGTTCTCTGAATACGGTTGCCGTAAAGCTCGCAGAGCGGATCAATCGGAAAAATGTTGTTGAAATGGCGCGGCGACTTGGTTTGACCACGCCGATTGTGGCCGAACCGTCACTTTCACTTGGCACCTCCGAGGTATCCTTGCTGGAATTAACGGCGGCCTATGCCGTAATTGCGAACGGTGGCTATGCTGTGAAACCATACGGCATCGTGGAGATACAAAATAGTGCGGGCCAGATTCTATACCGTCATATGCCGGGTCCCCAGAAAAAAATTCTATCCGATGATGTGGTATTGACGATGGATAGTCTGCTGCGTGATGTGGTCGCGCGCGGCACTGCGAAGCAGGCCCAAATGCCATTTGTCGCCGCAGGAAAAACAGGAACGACCCAAAATTATAGGGATGCGTTGTTCCTGGGTTACGGTCAGAATATGACAAATGGGGTCTGGGTTGGTAATGATGATGCCAGCCCTATGAAGAATGTTACGGGCGGGGGAACGCCCGCCAGAATATGGCGTAATTTTATGTATCAGGCTTATTCGGGGCGGGATGATGCCACCCTGATAACCCCAAATGTAAGGCCGCGTGAAAAGCCGATACAGCCATAACTATATAATAGATAAAAACTTAACGAACATTGACATTTCGGTAACAGACAATTGATAGACTGGTCACGGGGAAAATTTTGAATATATTTTTTGAAGTAGCGAGTGATAATGACCAGAATAGATATCAAGGATATCCAGCATTATATCGGACGTAATATTGGGACATCAAAATGGATGGAAATTACCCAAAGCCGTGTTAATAAATTTGCGGAAGCCACGGGAGATTTTCAATGGATTCATGTGGATGAGGAAAGAGCCAGAACCGAAATGCGCGATGGTCACACGATCACTCATAATTTCTTACTTCTGTCGTTAATTCCACAATTTTTTGATCAGATAGTGACGATTACCGGTCTTGCATATGGTAAAAATCAGGGCGCAGAAAATATTAATTTCCTGAGGCCACTGGCCACCGGCAGCAAAATCCGAATTCAGTTAACGTTATCAAAGCTTGAACATTGCCCTTCAAAAGGCTGGGCGGCAACTTTTCATATCATTATGGAAGAGCAAGCCAGTGACAAGGTCGTCTTAACAATGGATCTTCAACTTTTACTCGTTGCGGCACAGGATAAATGTGACAAGGCAGGTCCCAGGTCTGTGTCAACCAATCATCATCAACCCCTGGCCCTCGGACTTTAACCAGCGGCGAGACTTGCGCCAATCAGGATACAGGCTTTCCACCAGTTTCCAGAAATCGGGGCTATGGTTCATTTCAATAAGATGGGCCATTTCATGGGCGACAACATAATTCAAAATAGATTGAGGGGCCATGATCAGGCGCCAGGAAAAAGACAGGGTTTTTCGGCTTGAACAACTGCCCCACCGGCTTTTGGTGTCACGAATCATGATTTGATGGGGCCATCGCTGTAAATGTTGACCATAATTCTCTACGGCGGCGTTTAGCGCCGCGCGGGCTTGTTTTTTCAGCCAATTCTGGAGCCGTGTTTCGATGCCGGCTTCCGGGCCGCCAATGATGATACTGTTTTCGCCTAATGTCACGCCGGCCGCCTTGTCCGGTGCGTGGATAATTGTTACGCGATGTCCCTGAAACGGGATGACCTCCCCTGCGATAAAGGGTATGGTTAGCGGGGATTTATCATATTGATCACATATCCAGTCATGATGTTTATTGGCAAACTGAAGCGCTTTGCGGTCGGATACACCGGGGGGCAGCGTGAGTACCGCCGAATAGCTCCTGGCTTCAAAGCGTAATTTAAGATGCCTGGCCCGTGGGTGGCGCCGAAGTATCAGCGGAAAATCACCGACATAATAATCCGTCATTCTGCGTTCTCTTTTAAGCCGGGAAAGACAGAGGTATCAACAATATGGTCTGCAAAATCACCAGCATCATGTTCTGAAATCACGCGCGCCTGTACAGAAATTCCGGCGTCATGAACGCTGCTTGCAGAGCCTGAGATTAAGGGATGCCAGGGATGGAGATCTTTGCCCTCACTCACCATTCGATAAGCGCAGCTATGGGGCAGCCAGTGAAATTCAGATATTTGATCTGGCGATAGAACAACACAATCGGGCACCAGTTTTTTCCGGACAGGGTAATTCGCGCATTGACAACTGTCGATGTCTAAAAGCCGGCAAGCCACATTGGTATAGGAAATTTCCCCGCTATCATCATCTTCCAGCTTGTGAAGGCAACATAGTCCGCAGCCATCGCAAAGGGATTCCCATTGTGAGGTTGTCATATCAGACAGTTTGGTGACGCGCCAGAATTGAGATATTTCCATGGTTATCCGATGACGTCTTCCAGCCGTTTTGCCATCATTTCAGGATCGGTTTGACTCCTGAAATGGGTGACATATGTACCTTTTGGATCCATGAGATAAATATAGGACGTATGATTGACCAAATAGGCTTCAGGGTCTGCACCCTCTGCCTGTTTTTCTTTGGCACCATAGGCGCGGTAAGATTTTTTTGCAGATTTAACCTGTTCTTCGCTACCTGTCAGACCAACCATATCCTCATGAAAGGCAGGCACATATTGCGCCATAATATCTACAGTATCCCGGATGGGATCAACGGTAATGAAAATAGGGGTGATGGCCTTCAGAGTCTTTTTTGAAACCTGGTCCAAAGCATCAGACATAATTTGTAATTCTGTTGGGCAAACATCCGGGCAATAAGTATAGCCAAAATAAATCAGCATGTATTTCCCACTGAAACTCTTGTCGGTTACGGTTTTGCCATGATGGTCAATGAGTGTAAAAGGCCCGCCGATGAGGGCTTTGGTATTCTGCTGCGCCGTTTGCGGGGTAGGCGACGGATAAAAAAACGTGACTGAAATGGCAAAAATTCCCGCAAGTACCAAAAGAATGGACAGGAGGATTCGAGAGGTTGTCATTATGTTTTCCTGAGATTAAAAATTATTGCTTTATTGTTTGAACCATTGTCCTCTATATATAATAGTCATCAGGACTGAAAGCGACCTAAAAACGGGAATTTTGAATGTATTCAAGTAAATTCATCGGCATTTTATTAATTATGGCCACATTTTTTGTCGCTGTATCTGGACTGACCTCGGCACAGGCCCAGAGTTATTCAGCATCCTATAAATTTATTAAAGCGATCAAGGAAGTTAATTATAAGGATATTAAAGTTGCCGTTGAAAAGGGTGTGAATATCAACACCCGTGATTATGATGATAAAAAAACGGCTTTGATCATTGCCACCAGAAAAAAAGAGTTACCCCTGGTTAAATATCTTCTTGGGAACGGGGCTAAACCGAATTTGGTCGGAAAAGATGGTAAAACCGCCCTGGTGATCGCCGCGGAAGCCGGGAACAGGGCTATGGTTGATGTTTTGATAGAGGCCGGTGCGGATCTGGATTTAGCAGATAAGAATGGGACAACACCGTTGATTGCAGCTGTCCTCGTGAAGCGGGATAAAATTGTGGAATTACTGATCAAGGGCGGCGCCGATTTTACCCTGGAAGATTACTCCGGTCGCTCGCCATTGCAGCATGCCATAGATCACAGGCGTTCTAAAACAGAAAAAATATTAAGGGATGCCGGGGCTAGGCACTAGAGCAACATCCGACCTTTAATTGTCACAGACCTTTAAAACTAAGACTTGAATTTCTGGTCTATCAGGAAACCCTGATACATATGGATGCCGATAGATTTACCAAATTCGAGGGCATCTTCCGTATCACAATGACATAAAATAATGCGGAACTTGCCATGATCTGCAATGGCAGAAATGATGTCATTCTGTTCTGCTTTGCCAATGATTTTTGTATAATCTGCCTTCCAGTTAATTTTTAGGAAGTCTACGGACAGAAGTTCCCTGTCTAAGATAGATAAGGTTTGAATATCTATAGCATCCAGACTGATTCGGCACCCCAGTTGAGATAGTTTTTCCCGCGCTTGATAATAACTCCGAATATTGGAAATCACATCAAACAGTCCCATCTCCAAAATCAATGGCTGACTGTTTTTTTGTTTAAATAAGGCGATAAATTTATCAAAGGCCGGGGTAAGAACCGTTGCCACATTGATGTTAATACTGTTCACCTGATCCCTCGTCAGGTTTTTTTCAGGAAGGATCTGCATTAATTTGGTGTCAAAAGTGCGTGTCAGTCGTTTGAATAACCATTTATCTGCAAGTAGGTCATATTTGGGCAGCAGGGCTTTTTTAATGTCATCAACCGAAATATAATGTTCTATAAAAATGGGTTTTACATTTGAATCGCCGACGATCACAAAGGCTGTCTGATCGGTTATCATCCGATCTATCTCCATATTGATCAAATTTCGTTCCAGCTGGTCCAATTGTATTGGCCCCATTGGTCGTTCTGCATCTTGCGTTGCAACAGGCTTATAAAGCGGTTTGGTGATATTAATTGTTTTGAGATTTGGGGCCTGAAAATCTTCAGGATGGCTGAGCGTCTGATTCAGGTTTTTAATCATGGAGTGTAAGCTGGGCGTATCCGATGGTGCCTTTGTCGACCCTTCGCTGGGGTTCTCTGGTGGCACAGGCGCTGTTTTGAGGTCTTCAGCCATTTGCATGAAGCGATCCATATCCTGTGTCAGGTCATACCAGCCACAAAGCGTATCATCCCGTCCCTCTTTAATATATTGTTTGACTATCGGACTGTCCTCGACGACGCGGCGTGCGGCAAGAATGGCAATGTCAAGTTCTGCGAGGGAGCTGTCCTGGCAGACAAAAACCATGTCAAAACTTCTGGTCCAGAAAAGCTGGCCGTTTTTACTTTGAACGAGTTTGTTAAATGCGGTGGCTATTGCCCGGCGATGGTAGGGCTGTTGATGGTCTCTATCCAAAAGTGAAAAATGTAAATGAATGCCGCGATAACCCTGTGGGTGCCTTTTTATGGCACGCATTGCAGAAATCAGATCATTCACCTGGCAAGGGGTGGCCGAACTTTCCATATAAGTTGAATTTTCCGTGGACGGCATAATACTACTCAATATTCAGTTTGATCAATTGCTTGAAATATACCTTATTTTTAGTAGAAAGATTTAGTATATATCAAATTAGGGTCAATATTTGGTTAAATTTTAGTTTTCATTCAGTTGTCATTTTGAGGTTATAAATATAGGGCAAAAAATTACGTTGCTACATTCTATGTAGCCACCAGGCATTTTCATTAATGGAATAATAGGGCCGGTAATGCAATACGGCTTTTTCTCTGACGATGTAAGAGACCTGGTTATCAAGAACCAGTCTTTGGCCATCCATAGATATCACGAGCACGGCGTGAGGAATATCAAGATTTGTGTCTTCTACGACAACGATTCGCATCGTATCCACGTCAAACCCCAGTTCTTTCAGGGATAGATATTTGGCGATGGCGTAATCTTCGCAGTCACCATCTTTATTAAAAAACTGGCGTAGGGATGCCCAATAATCCGGCACCCCCCAATTTATGATATCGGTTATATAGGGGGCATTATTCATATGGACATTGATCGCGGAAATTTGTTCATCAGCAGGCTTATTCTTCAAAAATTCCAGAAGGTTGCGCCATTCTTCCATGTAGCATAGTTGTTGGGAGGTGAGCCGGCAGGTTTCTTCTCTATCAGCGGGAAGTTGTTGCTCTTCCTTCACGCGCGTCAACATGCTTGTCCATTTTTTAAAGGCCACGAGTTGCCGGCTCATGGTCTCATATGAGCCAAAAAGCCCCGTTCTTCCCGCGGCTTCTTCTTGCGCATAGGCCGGAACGGTGATGAAAAAGACAAGGCCTAATATGATTATGATACAGCCGGATGATTTTCTGAAATTGGATCGAATAGCAAACAAAATTTATAACTCATATCATTCAATTGATGGGTAACGTAACAGTATCAGGGATGTCTTATGCAAAAGGAACAAACGTGCCATCCAATTCTTTACTTACAGACTATATACGGGGTAAGGTTACCTAAATATTAAAAAATAATATTGTGGCTCTAAATTTTCGGTAGAATGGAATATCATATGGGTTTGCGACCTTTGTCCGCCAGCATGGCGCTGGGAATTCTTATCATAGCCGGGGCGGCGATTGCTTTGTTATTGGCCTTAAGATTTGCCCAATCCGAAGCGGACAGAGACAGTCTGATATGGCAACGCCAGATGGCGGTTGTGATCAACAGCCGGGAAGTCGCGCTGGAGGAATGGCTTTTGACGCAGAAAAAAGTCATTAGCCGGTTGGCGGAAAACCCATCACTGAGAATATATCTTGGTAATATAGAAGCGGTGACGTCGGCACCGAGCGTGGAAGATATGGCGCAAACCGCCTATCTTGAAAATCAGATGAAGGGGGCCGCGCTGCAAAATGGTTATGTGCCGGTTGTTGATCAGGATTTCAAGGTAAATGCAAATCTTAAAACGCAAAGGATTGCCGGGCTTGCCTTAACCAATCCGCAAGGGCAAGTCATTGTTTCCACAGCTGGTATGCCATCAGTTGTTCAGAGTGTTGCAGGTTTCCTTGATCGGGGGGCGGGCAGTGAGGTGATCAGTTTTGGACCTTATTTGTCAGATAACAGGATACCGGTCATCGCGTTTGTTGCGCCTGTTTTTGGGGTACAGGATGATAATAGTATGCCGGCCATCGGGTTCGTCGTCGGCATCAAGGCCTTGCCGGATAATTTTTATCAGAGACTTATCCAGCCCGGAGATACAAGTAAAACGGCCAAAAACTATATTGTGCGCAAGAATGGTACGGCTATGGAGTATCTCTCTCCGCTGCGGACGGTAAATGGTGACGACATGCCCCCATTGACGATGGTGATGGATGCTGAAAATACGGCATTGGCCGCCGTTTTTGCCGTACAGAGCGCCAAAGAGTCATCAGGGGGTTTTTCCGAGCGGGTGAATTATGAGGGTGAAAAGGTTTTGGTCACAGGGCGAAAAATCGCCGGCACAGACTGGACACTTGTGCGAACAATAGAGTCACAGGAAGTTCTCGGGGCCATACAGGCGCGCAAACGAACCATTATCTGGATTGCCGGCCTGACCATTCTTGCGGTAAGTATTCTCATTATGCTGATTTGGCGGCATGGGGTCTCTGTGCGGGTCGCAAGGGCCGCAGAACGGCAAAGGATATTGACCCGCAGATATGAAAAGCTTAGCCAGTTTCTGCAGATTGTCACAGACAGCCAACCCACGGTGATTACCGCTATTGATGACCAGGGCCGATATAGTTTTGCCAATGCACCGGCGGTGCGGGGCGGCGGGCCCGATGTTATCGGCCAGAAAATATTATCTGTCGACGGTATTCTTCAGTCGCCTGATATGGAAAATCATTATAAAAAAGTGATGAAAAATAGTGAATCTTTTTCAGTCATAGAACAGCTTCCAGGCAATGAGATGACCATAAAATCAGATTATGTTCCCCTATTGATTGACCAGAACCCAGGCGTTTTGGTGGTTACGGAAGATATTTCTGAACTGGTTCGGGAACGAGAACGCCGAGAGATAGCCTTGAGAAGTCTGGTCAGCACCCTGACCATGGTTATTGATAGCCGTGATCCCTATAGCGCCCATCATTCGGAACGTGTGGCCATGGTTGCGCAGGCGATTGCGACAGAAATGAATGTGGATGATGTGATACGTGATACGGCCAATATTGCCGGAGCCTTAATGAATTTGGGTAAAATTCTGGTGCCGCGCGAACTTTTGGTGCGCCCAAAAGGACTATCTGAAGAAGAGATGACGACCATCCGCAGCAGCATTATGAAAAGTGCCGATATGCTTGAAACTGTGGATTTTGACGGTCCTGTAGTTAAAACCTTAAGGCAAGCGCGGGCCCATTGGGATGGGTCCGGATCGCCTGAAAATCTGGCGGGAGAGGATATTTTGTTATCAGCCCGGATTGTGGCGGTTGCCAATGCTTTTGTGGGCATGTCCAGTGCCCGCGCGCATCGGGCCGGTATGGATATGGAAAAAGCCACGTTGTTATTATTGAATGATGCGGATCGCATTTATGATCGAAAGCCAGTTACGGCTTTGATGAATTATATTGAAAATAAAGGTGGGGCAGAGGCGTGGAAAGAATTTGGGGTGCCTTTTGACCCGGATTGATGGCCAGATTGGGCCAGATTGGGCCAGATATTGATAGGGTGATATGTCATGGGTTATACAGCACGCGGGGCGTGGATTTTTGAAGCTTTTCCTGTAATTGGGCAATAATTTTATTGCCGCGTTCGCCGCCGTATCCCTCAATATTATAGTGAATGATAAAATCCATAGCATTGAAGTGGGAGGCAATAATGTCAGGATAAACGTTAGAAAAATCTTCCACTGAACGTATGTATTTATTTAGAGAATCGGCTATGTCTGTCATCAGGTAATAACCGAAACTGCGGCTTAGCCCTGTAAAATTTTGAATATGGTTTAGAATTTCTGTTCGGATATTTTCGGCATCCCGCAGGTCACTTTGTTTCAATGAATGGAGGTGTTTGTGGAGCTCAATAAGTTGGTTTTTTGCCCAATATAGATAGCTGCCATTTAAGTTATTGATAACAGCACCGTCATTGGGGGCCGAATATTTCTCCATGTTCATTTCACACTTTATAATTGCAGCTATTTATTGCATTACAACCAAATAGAGTTAATAAGAGGTAAATATCACGAAAAATTCAAAAAGAAAGCCTTGCCGGTTAGGGCAAGGCTTAGTGTTAAGTACTTATCAGGGCGATAGTACTCAGGGTCTTTTTGTAAAGGATAGTAAAATCAACGGTGAAGTTCCCGCGCAGATGGCGTTTATTCTTCCCAGTCTTTCATGATTTTTGTACGTTGCTTGATCATACCATCAGCAATATAAATACAAAAACCACCGACAATAATAGTTACGATCATAAATACTGCCGGCAGAAGCAAATGTGGCCCCGCCAGCAGGATGGAAATCACCAGTAATAGCGAAATGAAGGCACATCCAAAGAACGTAATTTTATTTGCCATTTTTTATCCTTTTCAATTACAAGAGTACTTATAGCAGCCCATTTAACCTGCTGACCTTGATATAAATCAATTTTTAAAATATTTCAATAGCGCTACATATCTTCCCGATAAAATATATGGCTACCCACCTGAATAGTGGGTTGAAGATATTTGGCCCACCGGGGGTTCACATAGTCGGCGTGATAATGTGTGGAGCGCGCGGTGACATCGCTTCGGGCATTTTTCAGGGTGCCGCCGGCAACGCGGCGGGCCATATTCCATGCGGCCATTTCATAGGGGTTGTCGGACAGGCCATCACAGGCAAAGGAAAATTGGCATCTATGGCGGCGTTGTTCATTCTGGAACACAACCGCACAGATGTTATTTGGATAGCGTCTGTCTTTAACGCGGTTCATGATGACATAGGCAACGGCAACCTGGCCTTCAAGGGGCTCGCTTCTGGCTTCAAAGTATATGGCCTGGGCAAGGCACTTGAAAGATTCTTCTGATATATCCGTGGGTAATTGTGCGAGCACCATATCCATATCCGCATCATAGATGCTGGAGGGGCTATATAATTCTGCGCTTTCAGGAGTCAATTCCCTGTCGCCTTGAATAGAGGCACTGACATTTGTCTGGGGCAGAAGATAAAAACCCAAAAGACAAATAATGATAAAAGTCGGCACGATACTAATTACGAGCTTATAATTTTTCATAAGCCTTACTCCTGTTTTCCGGTTTTTTGGCCGGATGGTGTAGATTTGTTGATTATTGATTCAACAAAAAATTTCGACAGAATATTTTCTATCAAAACCCGCTTGCAACTTGACGCTTTTTCAGCTCTTATTATTATGAAATTTTAACGGTGGTCTCTTTGAAACTCTATCCGTACCGGGAAGCCCTCCCGGATTTTCTGGCCCTTTTCTGGAGCCTTAAATATTTCTGCAAATTTAACTATGCGATTTAGTTGTTGCAGCGCAGTAAAATCTGCGTATTGATGTGATTTATATCAAATTTTAGTCTTTTGTCAACCAATTGTCAAACTTAGCCCTAAATTTCTCATGCGTAAAAAAACCACGTGCAATCATTTTCTGTTCGGGTTATTATTTGCGCTATGAAGAAAAAAACGATTAAACTCAACCCGTTACAGAAACGTACATTGGCACTTTTTCAGGTGTTGGCCGGCAATCCGGAGAGCGCAACTTTGGATGCTGGAACCGGGGAAATAACCATATCTTATCTGCCGGAGGTTCATGGCGACCATGTTCATATCGGGGCTTATGTGGTTTCGAGTCAGGATGCCAGCGGCTTTTCCAATGAGGCTGTTTGGCGGGCACTTGCGCGTAAAGGATTGATAAAATCCGCCTTTCCCATACAGGCGACTTTGACGCCGGAGGCGTTGGCCTATGATACCGGGCTGCGGGATCAATTTGAACATTCGGATCATTAAATAGAAAATTTAAGGGAGTGAATAATGACAGACCTGAATATCAGACTAATGGGTAAAAAAATGACCAAATCACTGGTGGCATTATGCGCCGCGTCCATGATGATGGGCGGCGCAGCGGTAAAGGCATCTGCCCATGAACATGGGAACATCCTAAAAGGCATCATCGCGGGCGATCATCGTTCAGCAGCCAATAAGGCCCGGGATAAATATCGCAACCCGGCGAAAACGCTGCACTTTTTTGGATTGATGCCAGAGATGACTCTCGTGGAGATCTGGCCGGGCGGCGGGGGCTGGTATCAGGAAATTCTGGCGCCTTATATGCACGCTAAGGGCACATATTATAGCGCTGGTTTTGACCTTTCCGCTATGGAAGGATACGCTTTTAAGTCAAATAATGCGCTGGCCGCGCGGCTGGGCAGTGATGCAAGCCTGTATGGTAAGGTGATTGTAACGGAATTGGTTCCGCCAGCAAAAGTCGAAATTGCGCCGGCAGGATCGGTTGATATGGTGGTCTCTTTCCGCAATTACCATAATTGGCAAATGAGAGGCGTTGAGAAAGATGTATTGAAGGCGGTATATACGGCGTTAAAGCCGGGCGGGATTTTTGGGCTCACAGATCACAGGAGCGATACGTCCGATGGCAAAGATGGTTATATAAAGCCTGCGGATTTATTGGCCGCGGCCGCTGAAGCTGGTTTTGTGCTGGTGGCGCAGAGTGAGATCAACGCAAATCCAAAGGACACACATACCCATGAAAAGGGTGTTTGGACATTGCCGCCGCGTCTTTCAGGTAACGCCGCAGATCATGATAAAATGCGCGCCATCGGTGAAAGTGATCGCCTGACGATGAAATTCATGAAGCCCGTTCAATAGTCGTCTTTAACTAAGGGGCCATAATACAAGAGGTCTTGAGCCATTACCGGCTCAAGACCTCTTTAATCATTTAAAGCCCGCACTAATCCCTGGTGAGCAATTTAGTGATACTTTGCGTGAGGTTTGTCGAGAGCTGTGACAGCTCGCTGGCAGCGGCACTTATTTCTCCCGATGATGCCCCGGTATTTTCAATCATTTGACTGATTTGGGCGAGATCTGATGAAACTTCCTGGGATCTCTGGGCCTCGCTTTGAATGTTGGCGCTGAGTTCGTCAGTGACGGCATTTTGTTCGTCAACCGCAGAACTGATTTCGTTATTAATGGTGCTCATGCTATCCACGGTACCTGAAATTTCCTCAATGGCTTTCACCACCGAGTCTGTTGCGAGCTGAATATCGGTGATTTTTGCGGAGATTTCAGTGGTCGCCGCTCTGGTTTGACCGGATAAGGCTTTCACTTCTCCAGCGACAACGGCAAAGCCTTTGCCGGCGTCACCGGCACGTGCGGCTTCAATGGTCGCATTAAGAGCCAGCAGGTTGGTTTGGTTGGCAATTTCTTCGATCAACTTAATAACTTCACCAATTTCATTGGCTGATTGGCTGAGCTTTTCGATCATTTCCTTACTGACATTGGTTTCGGCCACGGCCTGTTGGGTGACCTTGCTGGCCTCTTCAATGTTACGCATGATTTCCCGAATGCTTGCGGTCAGCTCTTCTGTGGCTGAGGCAACGCTTTGGATGCTTGCGGTTGTCTGCTGGGCATTGGTGGAAACAGCGGAGGTCTTTTGGCTGGATTCAACGGCAATTTGAGACATATTGTCGGAGGTAGAGCTGAGCTCTGTTGCGGCGGTCGCGACACCTTCCGAGATCTGCATCACTTCTTTTTCCACCATGACCAGATCGGTGATAATATCCCATGTGACCATGGGGCCAAGATAGTTTCTATTGTCATCCATAATGGCGCTTACGTCCAGGGAAAGCGTTTGATCACCCACATTAATACGGGCATTATGAGGCAAATTATTAGGATCTGACAGGATACCTCTTTGCATCATAGGTTCCTTGTGAAAAATATCGATGCAGCTTCCCAATGCCTCGTCTGCCGTGATTGGCAGAAGATGTTCAATTTTGCGTAATGTGGCAAGACTGGCTTTATTCGTATAATCGATTTTGAAGTTTTCCGGATCGCAGGTCATGACATTGAGCGGCATATTATCCAGCATATTCATAAGACGCACCGTTTGTTTTTCAGCTTTATGCTGTTCTGTGACGATGCTCCATGTCAGGATGAAGGTATCACTTCCCATGGCCGTAACAAACAGGTCAAGAAATTCATCACCTAGGGTAATCACCGTCTGGTACGGCAGGTTACTCGGATCATTAAGTATGTCACGTTGATGACTGGGAAATTTGTGGAAAACGTCAATGCAGGTGCCGACCAGGTCATCAGGGTCAATTGGGATAAGGTGCTTTAATGTCCTGAGTGTCGCTATGCTCTGTTGATTGGCATAGGTGATCGTCAGGCTTTCTTTATCGCATAACATAACATTAATGGGAATAGTTTCCAAAACGGTGAGGTGTAAATCAGGGGCAGAATCTTTTTCATCGGGATTTGGCAGTTCGACCGTACTTGCTGATTTAGGGGTATTTTTGGATGCAAACATCATTATATTTTCCATTACTATATTAATTTAAGTGGTACAAAATGGCTGGTTCGTACGCCTTAGGTCTTAGTGCATCTTAGTCAACGGTGCCCAGAACTTAGGTAACTTAAGATAATTTGACGTTGATAAAAATTATATAAAACATTCATTGTATTATATTTTTGTAATATAAAATTCTTTATAAGCTCTTAATTTTTAAGTAGGAAAAATAGATATTCTTTGAATTGTTCAGGTCTTATATTCAGGCCCCATATTTAGGCCCCATATTTAGGCCCCATATTCAGATATGGCGGTGTGGGCAGGGTGCAAAAAAATGTATAAATTTTTTGATTAATGCTGCTCATCGCCCTTCATGTCGATGGCCCACATGAATCCGACGACGGCACCTTTGAGCATGGGTAATAGAATCAGTGATATGAAGGCAGCGGCAAGGGACCAGAAAATCATTTGAAAGACCATTGGTGGCTGATAATTAATCTCCACAATGACCAAGGCGGGAACGATGATATGGGCGACAATGAAAATCGTCAGGTAAGGAGGGAAGTCATCGGCGCGAATTTCGCCGATGGGGGCCGCGCAGTTTGAACATTGTTTGGCAAGTTTCAGATAACCGGAGAATATTTTTCCTGTCTCACAGCTTGGGCATTTTCGCTTGAATCCGGTTACGATTGAGCGCAGTTTTCCGTTACGGACAAAGACGCGCGGTGAGGGTGTTTCGGTCATATTTTTTTCCCGATTGATATGATAAAATATTATTTTTTAAGACGCGTGATCAGACTGGATGTATCCCAGCGATTGCCCCCTGCGGCCTGAATCTCTTTATAAAATTCATTGACCAATGTGGTCACGGGAAGGCTGACTTCGCTATTTCTGGCTTCTTTTAAAACAATATCAAGATCTTTGCGCATCCAGTCAACCGCGAAACCAAAATCAAACTTGTTATTGGCCATGGTTTGAGAGCGATTGTCCATCTGCCATGATTGCGCGGCACCTTTGGAAATAACATCAATCACGGCGGCAGTATCAAGTCCGGCGGCTTCGGCAAAGTTAAGACCTTCCGACAGGGCCTGTATCAGGCCGGCGATACATATTTGATTGACCATCTTGGCGAGCTGGCCGCTGCCGGCGGGGCCAAGTAATTTCGTTTTCTGGGCGTAGCTGTGTAATATGGGGTCAACTTTTTGAAAGATGGCGGCTTCGCCGCCGACCATGATGGTTAAGCAACCATTTTCTGCCCCGGCCTGTCCACCGGACACCGGCGCATCAAGGAAATGCAGGCCTTTATCCCCGGCGGCGGCGGCCAATTCGCGGGCAACGGTCGCCGATGCGGTGGTATGATCAATGAAGATCGCCCCTTCTTTCATGGCGTAAAACGCCCCGTCCGGTCCTGATGTTATCGCCCTGATATCGTCATCATTGCCGACGCAGGCACAGACAATATCTGCATTTTTTGCGGCATCGGCAGGCGTTCGAGCCTGATGCCTATCATATTTTCCGGCATATTCTTCGGCATATTCTGCGGCCCATTTTTTCGCCTTTTCTGCGGTGCGGTTATAGACGGTGACCTTATAGCCGGCCTTTTGCAAATGACCGGCCATGGGATAGCCCATCACCCCAAGGCCCAGGAAAGCAATTTTCACATCATGCATATTTTAAGGCCCTTAATAATGCGGCGGTTTTTCAGGGATGATAGCGCCGTCGTCTGACGGATTCTCGAGGTTTTCCAGGCGTTCTCTGGCATGCGCTATATGTTTTTTGAGCTTGTCGACATCTTTCCACTGCGCATTCACCATATCACTTAAGTCCTGAATCTGTTGATCCTGATAAGCGATGGTGCGCTCAATATCTTCAAGGCGCTTTATATCATTTGCCATAACCATGCTCGTATAGTGTGAATTTTATTTAGCCTGGCGTTATAGCCTACTTCACCCTATCTTGGCAATCTGGAATGGCCTGTCAAAAATTCATCAACGGCACGGGCGGCTTGGCGGCCTTCGCGAATGGCCCAGACAACAAGTGATTGTCCCCGGCGCATATCGCCTGCTGTAAAAATCTGTGGCCGGGATGTTGTGTAATCATTGGTGTTGGCCATAACATTACCGCGCGAGTCAAGCGTGAGGCCTAATTGTGTGAGCATGCCTTCTTGTACAGGATTGGTAAAACCCATGGCCAATAAGACCAGATCCGCATCGAGTTCAAATTCACTGCCCTTGATTTTCTTGAAATTGTCATCAACCTCATAGCAGCGAATAGCGGCAAGTTTTCCGGATTCATTGGCGACAAATTCTCCTGTGGCAATGCGCCATTCCCTGTCTGCACCTTCTTCCTGACTTGTTGATGTGCGCAGCTTCATGGGCCAATCCGGCCAGACCAGTGCTTTATTTTCATGGGCGGGTGGTTTGGGCATAATTTCAATCTGCGTCACGGATAAGGCACCCTGACGGAATGAGGTACCAACACAGTCCGACCCGGTATCACCGCCGCCGATGACGACAACTTTCTTGCCGCCGGCTAAAATGTCTTTTGTATTAGGGAGTGGCTCGCCCGCGTTACGCTGGTTTTGCTGAATGAGGAAATCCATGGCAAAATATACGCCGTCAAGCTCGCGCCCCGGAATAGGCAGGTCACGGGGTTGTTCTGATCCCCCGGCCAAAACAACCGCATCATAATGTTCGATTAATTTTTTGGCGGGAATATCTTTACCTACATTCATGCTGGTCCAGAAGGTGACGCCTTCCTGTTCCATCTGTTGCAGGCGGCGATCAATCAGGCTTTTTGCCATTTTAAAGTCGGGGATGCCATACCGCAGCAAGCCGCCCGCCCGGCGGTTTTTTTCATAAACCGCCACGTCATGTCCCGCGCGGGCCAATTGCTGGGCGCAGGCAAGGCCTGCTGGCCCTGAGCCAACCACAGCAATTTTTTTACCGGTTTTTTTGCGCGGCAGTAATGGCGTGATCCAGCCTTCCTGCCAGCCTCTATCGACGATGGCGCATTCTATCGTCTTGATGGTCACGGGTTGATCATCCAGATTTAATGTGCAGGCGGCCTCGCAGGGCGCGGGGCAAACACGCCCCGTAAATTCCGGAAAATTATTGGTGGAATGCAGAACGTCCAAAGCATTCTTCCAATCGCCTTTCCAGACCAGATCATTCCAGTCCGGAATCATATTATTCACCGGGCAGCCTGTATGACAGAAAGGGATACCGCAATCCATACAGCGCCCGCCCTGCTGAGAAAGCAGATTTTCCGGTAATGGATTGATAAATTCATTATAATGCCGAACCCGGTCACCTGCCGGCGCATAGGTCCGTTCCTGACGGGTAAATTCCATAAATCCTGTCGATTTTCCCATTCTCAGTTCCTTTAGTTCAACGTTTGGCCGGTATAGGCAGACAATATTGTTTGGGTCGGGGCCATTTCTTGTAGGGCACGGCGATATTCCACCGGCATTACCTTGACAAATTTTGGCAGATATTGATCCGGATTATCCAAAATAGCCTGCGCGCGTTTGCTGCCCGTGTAACGGACATGATTTTCCAGTAGGGTCACCAGTCGCTCCACATCATTGCCCGACATATTATTGCGCAATATATCGACCTTTCCATGACTCTCAAGGTCGCCGGATTGATGTTTTCGGGCCATGTCATCTTCTTCGGGCATCGGCTCCAATTCCACCATGGCAAGGTTGCAGCGTTTATCAAAGTCACCGGCCTCATCCAGAACATAGGCAATGCCGCCGCTCATGCCGGCGGCAAAATTCCGTCCTGTCTCGCCGATGACCACAACGCAGCCCCCGGTCATATATTCAAGGCCGTGATCGCCAACCCCCTCGACCACAGCAATGGCCCCGGAATTTCGCACCGCAAAGCGCTCGCCGGCGACACCGCGAAAATAACATTCACCGCTGATGGCACCGTAAAGCACGGTATTGCCGACAATAATGCTGTTTGGTGGATCGATTTTACTGTTCGCTGCGGGATATATGATCAATCGTCCGCCGCTAAGCCCTTTACCCACATAATCATTACCGCCGCCGGATAGTTCCAGCGTGACCCCTTTGGCGACAAAGGCCCCGAAACTTTGCCCCGCCGTTCCGGCCAGTTTGACATGAATTGTGTCATCGGGCAGGCCGGCATGACCATATTTTTCAGCAATGCGACCAGACAATAATGCCCCCGTAGAACGATCCGTATTATGAATATCAGATTCGATAATGACAGGTCTTTTATGGTTCAGCGCATCTTTGGCCTTCGCAAGAAACGTCTGATCAAGAATTTTACTTAAATCATGTTCTTGGGCTTTGGTGTTGTAAATATCGTTGCCCGCATTGGTATTTGACATGTGGAACATACGGCTAAAGTCCAGCCCGTCTGCCTTCCAATGCTGAATAGCGGTATTTTTGGATAGCAAATCAGATTGGCCAATGATTTCATGCAGATGGCGAACGCCCATTTCGGACATAATTTTTCGCGCTTCCTCTGCAACAAAGAAGAAATAATTGATCACATGTTCCGGCTTGCCTTTAAATTTACGGCGCAGCACAGGATCCTGGGTTGCGACCCCGACGGGGCAAGTATTCAGATGGCATTTTCGCATCATGATACAGCCGCTGGCAATCAGCGGGGCTGTGGCAAAACCAAATTCATCGGCCCCGAGCAGCGCGCCAATGATCACATCACGGCCCGTTTTCAGGCCGCCGTCCACCTGAACGGATATCCGGTCACGTAATTTATTAAGCACTAATGTCTGCTGTGTTTCCGCCAGGCCCATTTCCCATGGACTGCCGGCATTCTTGATACTGGTGAGCGGACTTGCGCCCGTGCCGCCGTCATAGCCTGAAATGGTCAGATGATCCGCCTTTGCCTTGGAGACTCCGGCGGCAACCGTTCCGACGCCAATTTCAGACACAAGCTTGACGCTGATTCGGGCTTTTGGGTTGACATTCTTGAGGTCATAAATAAGCTGTGCCAGGTCTTCAATAGAATAGATATCATGATGAGGCGGCGGCGAAATTAGCCCCACGCCCGGGGTTGAATGACGGACCTTGGCAATCACCGCGTCCACCTTATGACCAGGCAATTGCCCCCCTTCGCCGGGCTTTGCCCCCTGGGCCATTTTGATTTGGATCTCATCCGCATTGACCAGATATTCGGTGGTCACGCCAAAGCGGCCGGAGGCCACCTGTTTAATGGCACTGCGCCGTAAATCACCGTTTCTGTCGGGTGTAAAACGGTCCGGTTCCTCGCCGCCCTCACCGGTATTGGATCTGGCCCCTATACGGTTCATGGCAATGGCGAGGTTGGTGTGGGCTTCGCGGCTGATGGCACCAAAGGATATGGCGCCCGTGGCAAAGCGTTTGACGATTTCGCTGGCCGGTTCCACATCATCCAAAGGAATGGGCTTTTTCGCCAGCTTTATTTTAAAGAGCCCGCGCGGCGTGAGAAGGCGCGTTGATTGTTCGTTGATGGATTCTGCATAAATATCATATTGTTCCTGATTATTGCCGCGTACAGCATGTTGCAGGCTGCTGACACTTGTCGATGTCCACATATGGTCTTCACCGCGAAGACGCACAGCATATTCACCGCCCACATCCAGAGCCTTGTCATAGACCAGGCTGTCCGTGAAGGCCTGTTCATGACGCATGATGGTCTCGCGGGAGATTTCTTTTAAGCCAACGCCTTCGATGGCGCTTTGCGTATTGGTGAAATATTGAGCAATGAATTCGCTGTTCAGGCCAACGGCATCAAAAATTTGGGCACCGCAGTAGGATTGATAGGTGGAGATGCCCATTTTGGACATGACTTTCAAGATACCCTTATCAATGGCTTTGGTATACCGCATCCGTGCCGTTCTTGGGTTGATTCCCTCTTCGATGTTTACCGTGAGGGCGTTGATTGTTTCAAAGGCAAGGTAAGGGTTGATCGCTTCGGCACCATATCCTGCGAGGACGCAGAAATGATGAACCTCGCGGGCTTCGCCGGTTTCCACCACAAGGCCGACTGATGTCCGCAGCCCCTTGCGGATTAAATAATGATGTATCGAAGAGGTGGCCAGAAGGGCCGGAATGGCAATGCGCTCTGCGCTCACACCCCGGTCAGACAGGATGATGATATTATCACCCTCAATAACGGACACTTCGGCCAGAAGGCAAATACTCTCTATGGCATTATTCATCCCTTCTTCGCCGCGTGTCGCATCGTAAGTCACATCGATTGTTACGGTTCGGAAATCATTGTCGGGGATATCACCGATTGTACGGATTTTCTCCAAATCCTCATTGCTGAGAATGGGTTGGCGCACTTCGAGTCTTTTATGGGTGCCGATACCTTCAAGGTCGAGTAAATTCGGTCTTGGCCCAATGAAGGACACAAGTGACATTACGGCCTCTTCCCGAATAGGGTCGATAGGCGGATTGGTCACTTGAGCAAAATTTTGCTTGAAATAGCTATAGAGTAATTTGGATTTATTGGACAGGGCTGAAATGGGCGTGTCTGTACCCATGGAACCCAACGCTTCCTGCGCGCTGCCGGTCATGGGCGGGAAGAGCAATTTGATATCTTCCTGGGTATAGCCAAAAGCCTGTTGACGTTTTAACAGGGGAACATCGGTTGAATGAAGGGGCGAAAATTCTGCGGGAAGATCTTCCAGTTTGATCCGTGTCCGATCGAGAATTGCCGTATAATTATGGGCGCTTGAGAGTTCTGCCTTGATTTCCTCATCGCTGACGATACGGCCTTGTTCGGTATCAATCAGGAGCATTTTTCCGGGTTGTAGGCGCCATTTTCGGATAATTTTATTTTCCGGAATGGGTAATACGCCCATTTCAGAGGCCAGCACAACCATATCATCATCCGTTACAAGATAACGCGCCGGGCGCAGACCGTTGCGGTCAAGGGTTGCGCCGATCAGGGTCCCATCGGTAAAGGCCATGGCGGCGGGGCCATCCCAAGGCTCCATCAAGGCGGCATGATATTCATAGAAGGCCCGGCGTTTTTCATCCATTAAGGGGTTTCCGGCCCAGGCCTCCGGGATCAGCATCATCATGGCATGAACAATGCTATAACCCCCGGCAACGAGCAGTTCAAGCGCATTGTCAAAGCTTGCCGTATCTGAGATACCTTCCGGGATCAGGGGCCAAAGCTTTTCAAGGTCATCACCCAGAACCCTGGATTCCATACTGAAACGCCGCGAGGCCATCCAGTTGACATTGCCGCGTACCGTATTAATTTCGCCGTTATGACATACCATTCGGAAGGGCTGCGCCAGACTCCAGGTGGGGAAAGTATTGGTGGAAAATCTTTGATGGACAAGGACGAGTGCTGATTTCATACGCTTATCAGTCAGGTCGGTATAATAAACACCAACCTGACTTGCGAGCAGCATACCTTTATAAAGCAAGGTGCGGCTCGAACAGCTACAGCCATAATATTGGCTGGTGTCTTCAACCATATCAAATGTTATGTTGGAGAGCTGTTTGCGGATCAGATAGAGTTTCAACTCAAAACCCACATTGCTTTTACAATTGTTGCCTTTGCCCACAAACCCTTGAATAATATTGGGTTCCGTGGCCTTTACCCCGTCACTGAAACCACTGTTGTCGGTGGGCACATCCCGCCAGCCCAGGAATTTTTGACCTTCCTGATCAACCAGCGTTTCAAAGGTTTTCTTGATTTTGTCAGCGACAGCCTTTTCATGGGGGATAAAAATCATCAGGACGCCGTAATCCCCCAGTTTAGGCAGCGTAATCTTCTCTTTTTTGGCCGCCGCCTGCATGAATTCATCAGGCATTTGTATGAGGATGCCCGCGCCATCGCCGGATAAGGGGTCCGCACCGACAGCGCCCCGGTGAGTGAGGTTTTCAAGAATTTTTAGGCCATTGGCGACAATATCATGACTTTTAACGCCCTTGATGTTTGCAACAAATCCAATGCCGCAGTTGTCATGTTCGTTGATGGGGTTATAAAGACCCTGAGCGGTTGGCAGGCCATTGCTCTTTAGCGGCGCTTGTTGTGTCATTCCTGAAAATACTCCTCGGCTAAGATTCTTTTTGTAATTTTCGCGCAAAAATCCAATCCTCTTCACGACAAAGAAAGATTGGTCTTAAATTCTATGTTTTAAAGTCAGTTTATGACGCTTTATTCCATCGGCTTTATGTGTGCATTGCACACGCAGTTATTTTTGTAACAGGCCGTAGAATTTTGTCTTACATAATGGCATGTGACGGCATAATACAATCTGACGTAAGTTTTCTGCAATTTAATACGATTGTTTACACAATAAACTGCAATGTTGAACTATTGTTATGTATTTTTCTACTTATTTTTAAGATTAAAATCAAGCGGTTCGGCATTTTTTTATTGCGCCGCAACAGAGTTATTATAAAAAATCCTTTTATTTCAATTTATTAGAGGAAATATAAAAACCATATTTGGTTAAGAACCAGACAAGCGGCCAGTTAACGACCAGGTAACATGTTAACGATCAGGCAACATGTTAAAGTTAAAAGCCTTTTCTGAAAGATGACCATGAGAATTTAAGTGTCTGTTTATTTTGGTGAAGTGAATTGCATTTGCAAAAAAAACCATCAGAACGTAAACCTGAGCTATGAGAAAAATTCTTCAGAAAATAGGCGACCTTCCCATATCTCAGGTGGTGCCGGAAATATTGCATCAATTGCAGGGCCATAATAATTTGGTATTGCAGGCCCCGCCCGGTGCGGGGAAAACGACTGCGGTGCCGCTTTGTCTTATGGATCAGGCCTGGTTTAAAAAGGATTCCCGTATCATCATGCTTGCCCCGCGCAGGTTGGCGGCGCGCGCGGCGGCACGGCGGATGGCGGACATTCTGGGCGAGAAGGTCGGCCAGACAGTAGGTTACCGCGTACGGCTTGACCATAAAGTCAGCGATCAAACCCGTCTGGAAGTGGTCACAGAAGGGGTGCTTATTCGAAAATTACAACAAGACCCTGAACTTTGCGGCATTAGGGCGATTATATTCGATGAATTTCATGAACGTTCGCAGGAAGCTGATCTTGGCCTTGCGCTGTGCCTTGATATTCAGCAGGGCCTGAGAGAAGATCTGAAACTGATCGTAATGTCGGCGACATTGGATGGCGAAAATATTGCGCGCCTTATGGGGGATGCGCCCATTGTGACCAGTCAGGGCCGCGCGTATCCCGTGGAAATGCGGTATCTTGATCGCCTGCCGCCGCCCAATGTTTCTATTGAGCAAACGGTGGCAGATGCGATATTGCAGGCGGTGCGGCAGGAAAGCGGCAGCATATTGGCTTTCTTGCCGGGTGCCGGGGAAATTGAACGCTGCGCGGCCATCGTGAGAGGGTTTGCCCTGGGCCAGGATGTCATTATTGCCCCGCTTTATGGGATGATGCGCATGGCGGATCAGGATCAGGCGATTGGGTGTCCGCCAAATGGAAAACGTAAAATTGTTTTGGCAACGTCCATTGCAGAAACAAGTCTGACCATTGAAGGCATACGAATTGTTATTGATGGTGGATTGACCCGCAGCCCAGGTTACGATGCCCGGACTGGCATGGCCCGGCTGGAAACGGGCCGCTTGTCACGGGCATCGGCAGAACAACGGGCAGGCCGGGCGGGCCGCTTGAGCGCAGGCATATGTTTCCGCATGTGGACAGCCGCCGCTCAGCGGGGGTTAAAACCCTTTTCGCCGCCGGAAATTACCAAGGCGGATTTGGTGCCATTGGCGCTTGAGCTGGCCAATTGGGGGATCAAAGATCCTTCGGTATTGCGATGGCTGGATGTGCCGGACAGAGGATCAATGGCGGCCGCGCGGGATACATTAATTTCCCTTGGTGCGTTGGATGAGACGCGGCGAATCCTGGCTCACGGTAAACGGATGGTGCGGTTGGCCATGCATCCCAGACTGGCTCATATGGTTCTTAAAGCACAGGATATGGGGTTTGGCATGCTTGGGGTGGAAATAGCGGCATTATTGACCGAGCGGGATATCATGCGCGGGGGATCAGCTGATTTGCGGCACCGGCTGGAGCTGTTGAGGTGTTTTTATGCCGGAGATAACGCCGCCGCCCGGCGTATGGGCGGTGACCTGGCCGCGTTGCAGCAGGTTAAAAGGCAGATCGAAAGCTGGCGTATAGCTCGGAAGCTGTCAGGGGAAGAAGAGCGGCCATATCATAAAACGGGTATTTGTGTCGCACTGGCTTATCCCGATCGCGTTGGAATGCGCCGTATAGGGACTGAGCCGCGCTACCTGCTTTCCGGCGGGACCGGTGCTGCGCTGGATGCGTCAGACAATCTTGGCGGCGCAAGATATTTGGCGATTTGTCACCTTGCGCTGAAAAAAAATACAGGGCGGCAGATGAAAAGGACTCAGGATTCCCGAATTTATCTGGCGGCGGCCTTGGACGAGACGGATATATGGCATATTTTCTCAGATCAAATCACCGCCGTGGAACAGATCGCGTGGGATGAGCGAAGTCAGTCTGTTCAGGCGCAAAAAAGACATATGTTGGGCAAGTTGGCGCTGAAAGAAGAAACCTTAACAAAGCCCGCACCAGATTTGGTGATGCCTGCCCTATGTCACGGCATCCGAAAAATGGGACTTTCTTCATTGCCCTGGGATGAGCAGAGCACCGCCTTTCGGGATCGCGTTTTATTTTGCGCCCGCCATGACCCGCAGGGATCATGGCCCGACCTGTCTGATGAGGCCTTGCTTTGCGGGCTGGAAGAATGGCTTGGCCCTTATCTTGATGGCATCATGACCCGCGCTCAGTTAACGTCCCTGAATTTGACGGATATTCTGAAAAACTTTCTCACATGGCAGGAAAACAAGGCATTAGACAGCCTTGCGCCGAGATATTATCACGTGCCAAGTGGGTCCAATATTTCGCTTTGTTATGATGCGGACCCTCCTGTTCTGGCGGTACGAATTCAGGAAATGTTTGGACTGGATACGACCCCGGCGATCATGGCGGGCAAGGTCACTTTGCTGGTGCATCTGTTATCCCCGGCCGGAAGACCAATTCAGGTGACACAAGATCTGGAGAATTTCTGGGGGTCAAGCTATGATGCGGTTAAAAAAGATATGAAGGGCCGATATCCGAAACATCATTGGCCTGATGATCCGTTGGCCGCCAGGCCAACCCGTCGAAGCCTCAAGCGAAGCCCGCGGAGAAAACCATAATTTTATTTTATTTAATATTTAATTTTTTGTGAATTTAATGGACAATTATCGTGGATTTGTCACGGTTTTTGGAAAGTCAAGACGAAAAGGATAAATACTAGCTGTTGACATTAACCAAGGCTCAAAATACCATATCTTGTGTCGAGGGTGAGTTAAGAGTGTTAGGGATCAGATAATTGTTTTACTACAAGGCACTAGGGTTTAAGCAATAAATAAAAGTTGTCATAATCAAAATATAGTGCTTCGAAATCTTGCAAGATGGTTTTAGCCCGCAATTGAATAGAATAATAACTTTATGTTATACTAATATAATTCTCATAATGAAATTATGTTTGGTATAAAGGTTGAGTTGATTCATTGAATTGGTGGATGTAATTATAGGGAGTGTCCGGCGTGTCGGGAACGTTATTTAAAGAAGCAGTACAGGTAAAGAATCATTCGCGGGTGGAAACCATCCCGGAAAGGGACGATTTATTAACGGCTTTTGGTAAGGCGACCCTCACGGATCGTTATCTTCTTCCCGGTGAGAATTTTCAGGACCTTTTTGCCCGCGTGGCCAGTTATTACAGTGACGATCAGGCCCATGCGCAGCGCCTGTATGATTATATCAGCCAGCTCTGGTTTATGCCGGCGACACCTATCTTAAGCAATGGTGGCACCAAGCGGGGCCTGCCCATATCCTGTTTCCTTAACGAAGCCAATGATAGTCTTCAGGGTATTGTGACCCTGTGGAATGAAAATGTCTGGTTGGCGTCCAAGGGCGGCGGTATCGGTAGCTATTGGGGTAATTTGCGGTCGATCGGCGAAGAAGTGTCGACCAATGGCAAGACATCGGGGATCATCCCTTTCATTCGGGTGATGGATAGCCAGACGCTGGCCATTTCCCAAGGCTCGCTCCGGCGCGGCAGTGCAGCGGTATATTTGCCGGTTAATCATCCCGAGATTGAAGAATTTATCGAAATTCGCCGGCCAACCGGCGGGGATCCCAATCGTAAGGCACTGAACCTTCACCATGGTGTTACGATTTCTGATGCCTTCATGCGGGCGGTGGAAAATGACGAGGAGTGGGCATTGCTTAGCCCCCATGATAATAGCGTGCAACGAACCGTTTCCGCCCGGGGGTTATGGATTCGTATGCTGACGGCCCGCATAGAAACGGGCGAGCCATATATGTTATTCAGCGATCATGTGAATAATGCTATCCCTGAACATCACAAGCTTGCCGGGTTGAATGTTAAGACATCCAATCTTTGCTGCGAGATCACTTTACCCACGGGAATGGATCATTTGGGCGCGGAGCGCACGGCCGTATGCTGCCTGTCGTCCATCAATCTGGAAAAATATGATGACTGGAAAGACAATGAACTGTTCATCACCGATTTGATGCGGTTTCTGGATAATGTGCTGGATGATTTTATTGATCGTGCGCCGGACAGTATGTCACGGGCCACCTATGCTGCCATGCGGGAACGCAGTGTGGGCCTTGGCGCTATGGGCTTTCACAGTTTTTTGCAAAATCGAATGATTCCCTTTGAGTCCGTTATGGCTCAGGTATGGAATAAACGCATATTCCAACATATTCAGAATGGGGTTGATGGGGCCTCCAAATTGCTTGCAGAAGAAAAAGGTGCCTGCCCGGATGCGGCGGATTATGGCATAAGTGAGCGTTTTTCAAATAAGACGGCCATTGCGCCGACGGCATCGATTTCGATTATTTGCGGCGGCGCAAGCCCCGGAATTGAGCCGATCGCCGCGAATAGTTTCACGCAGAAAACCCTGTCAGGATCGTTTAATGTGCGCAGTCAGGCGCTGACCCGCCTTCTTGTGGAGAAAGGTAAAAATACGGATGAAGTCTGGTCGTCTATTTCTATTAATAGTGGTTCGGTGCAGCATCTTGATTTTCTTGATTCTCATGCAAAAGATGTTTTTAAGACCGCTTTTGAATTGGATCAGCGCTGGGTGATTGAACATGCGGCTGATCGCGCGCCAATGGTGGATCAGGCCCAGTCGATTAATGTTTTTCTGCCCGCGGATATTCACAAACGAGATTTGCATCAAATTCATTTTCAGGCATGGAAAAAAGGCGTAAAAAGTTTGTATTATTGTCGGTCATTATCTATTCAGCGCGCGGAAAGTGCCGATAGTGCAACAGTAGTATCCAAGGACAATACGCAAAAAGCACAAAAGGCACAGGAAGCGATGGCGCGGGGCCGGGAAATTCTTCAGGAAGCGGCGCGGGAAAGCATGGATTATGAAGAATGCCTATCTTGTCAATAAAATATGGCTTGTCAATAAAATATGGCCCGAGATATGGCCCGAGATATGGCCTGTCAGTAAAGTATGGCCCCAAATGTCATTACAGTCTTTAAATAGTTAAGGTAACATCACCCATGTCCCTTCTTGAGGAACGTATTTTTTATAAACCATTTCAATACCCCTGGGCTTATGATGCCTGGCTGACACAGCAGCGCATTCACTGGTTGCCTGAAGAAGTTCCTATGGCGGATGACGTAAAAGACTGGAATATGAAGATCACCGAAGGGGAAAAGCATTTATTAATGCAGATTTTCAGGTTCTTTACCCAGGCTGATGTGGAAGTGAATAATTGTTACATGCGCCATTATACTCAGGTTTTCAAGCCCACCGAAGTGCAAATGATGCTGGCCGCCTTTTCCAATATGGAGACGGTTCATGTGGCGGCCTACAGCCATCTTCTCGATACGCTTGGCATTCCTGAGACAGAATATGAAGCCTTCCTCAATTATGAGGAAATGAAGGCCAAATATGATTATATGCAGGTATGGGGCGTGGAAACAAAGGCGGATATTGCCAAAACGCTGGCCGTATTCGGGGGCTTTACCGAGGGGCTGCAACTTTTTGCCTCTTTTGCTATTTTGATGAATTTCCCGCGTCATAACAAGATGAAGGGCATGGGCCAGATTGTCACCTGGTCTGTGCGCGATGAGACCCTGCATACCAACAGCATCATCAAGCTTTTTCATACATTTGTTCAGGAAAACCCGGAAATCTGGACTGATGAGTTACAGTTTGACCTGACCGAGGCTTGTAAAACCATCGTTGCGCATGAGGATGCCTTTATCGACCTTGCCTTTGAAATGGGCGATATTGAGGGGCTTACGGCTGCCGATGTGAAGAATTATATCCGCTATATCGCAGACCGCAGGCTGACCCAGCTCAATCTGTTGCCAATATATTTCATCGGTAATAACCCGTTGCCGTGGATGGATGAAATTCTGAATGGCGTTGAGCATACCAACTTTTTTGAAAATCGCTCGACAGAATATTCAAAGGCCTCGACCACCGGGGACTGGCAAGAGGCCTTTGATTAATTTTCCTGCGACTAATCTTCCTGGGAATAATTTCCCTGTGATTAATTTTCTCGCCATTTTTTGAGAGTCTGGCGCGCGTGTTCTTTTTCAGAGAAGTTGGCCTTGGAGGCGACGGCCTCGGTTAATAGTTTTTGGGCCTCGCCGCGCCGGTTTAACATGTTTAATGTTAGGGCCAGATGGTATTTTATTTCAGGATCGCTGAACTGTAGAACCAAAGCCTTTCTGAGCAATGGCAGGGCAATTTCGGGGTTGCCGCGCCGACTTTCTATCCAGGCCAGGGTATCCAGAATATTGGGATTGTCAGGGAGAATCTTGTTTGCCTTCCGCGCATAGCTTAACGCCTTATCTTCGTTTCCGAAGCTAAAATTAACGCTGGCGGCATTATTTAGGATGATCGGCATATTTGGACTATTTTTAAGCAGTTTATCGTGGAATTCGACAGATTTCTTGATTTGCTTATCCTGCTTATAGGCTGTTCCTAAAGCTAAGGCAGACCGTATATCTTCCGGATATTTATCATGCCAGTTTTCCAAAGTCGTGATGGCTTTTTTTCTTTGGCCGGATTGGTTATAGCTTCGATATAATCCCATAATAGCCACAGGGTTATCACCAATCCTGAGGGCTGTCAGATAAGATTCCTCGGCTTTGCCATATTCCTTCAGAACAGCATATAAATCTCCTGATAATATATCTGGTGCCGGGTTGCCTTCTTTGATGATGGTCCGAAGATATTTTAGAAGTGCAAAGCCATTCGCACGGTCAGCATCATCAATGGCGATTCTTATCAGGGCAATATAGGCATCGACAAGGTCAGGATTCCAGGCTAGCGCTTTATGCAAGGTTTTTCTGGCGGCTTTGCGCTTATTCTGCCTGAGTTGAGCGCCCGCCAAGGTTAGCAGGGCATCCCCCTGTTTTACGGTATATACCACGGCAAGTTTATAATTTTTGATCGCTTCGGCGGGCTCATTTTCCTGTTCAAGCAATTTCCCGCGCAAGCTATAGGCTTGAGAATGTTGAGGGAAACTGTCGATAAAATCCGATGTGACCTTGAGCGCTGATTTGACATCATTGTTGATCAACAACCCCTCAACCAGACGGCTTAGGGTTGCAAAATTATGACCATCAATTGAATAGGCTTTATTATACCAGAATAACGTATTTTCGATGTCTTTATTTAACTTGTATATATTACCAAGTTCCAGCATGAGAAAATAGTTATCCGGGCTTTTTTCCAGCCGCTTGCGAAGTTTTGAGATGGCCTTGTCTGAATTGCCTTCGATGACATCCATGCGGGCCAGGTGAACCAGGCTTGTGATATTATTTTCATCAAGCTGTAGTGCTTTGAGATAACTCCTCCGGGCTTCTTCGTGATCTCCTGTCAGCCCAACAGCCGTGCCGTAGAGGTTAAGGAGGGGGGTATTTTCCGGCTCTTTATCTTTCAATTTCTGAATGATGGCAACGGCTTTGTCATATTGTCTGGACCGTTGATATGCCTTGGCCAATAATAGTTTTATGTCAAGAGAATCCAGATTATGCTGTTCTGCTTTTAAAAGATTTTCAATGGCGGCCTCAATGGATCCCGCAGCCAGTTTTCCCCGGGCAAGGTTGGTAAGACTTTCGGATGATTTTGGCAGTATTTTTGTGACTGTCTCAAGGTAATAATTTGCTTTTTCAATATTCCCCAGCTCCAGATAGACCAAGCCTAACATGGTCAGGATGGTTGGATTGTCTGGTTGGTGGCGGGATGCTTCAGATAGCACAATATTGGCGGCTAATGGGTCAGAGGCCTGCAATTCCAATGCCCCGAGAAGCCGCATGGCACCGATGTCGTTACGCTCCAGTTTTAAATATTGTTGTAAACTTTGCCGGGCTTCATCAAGATTTCCAAACTGGAAATTGGTGAGCCCGGACAAATAATAATATGTCGGATTGGCCCGCATTACTTCCGGGGGAATGGAACGTAAGATATTAAGGATTGCGGTCATATTGGAATTGGCGGTTGAAAAGTCCCCTTGCGCGGCCGTGACAATGGCTTTTAAATATCTGGCCCGTGGTTCTCTTGGTATCAGGTTCAGAATAAAATCCACGTCCTCATTGGCCTCATCGTATTTTTTGGCATCAATATATAAGGCCGCGCGGGTTAATCTGGACATGACATTGGTGTCGTCAATGGCCAGGGCTTCATTAATGGCCGCTATGGCTTGTTGATTGGCGCCGCGCTGCTTGTAAATTTTTGATTTCAAAATCAGGGCATTGGGATATGATTCTGTTGTGGGCGGAATGTTGTTAATATATTCAAGGGCAAGCCCATATTGCTTATGAACTGCGGCAACCTGTGCTAGGCCGAGCTTTGCTTTATAAAAAACAGGATTACGATCCAGGGCCTCCTGATAACTACGTTTGGCATTGGCCAGTTTTTTATGGCCAAAATAGGCCCGGCCCCGCAGGTAAGAAATTTCCGCCTCAATAGTATCATCGAGATTGCCGTTATAGATCACCTCCAACAGATATTTATTTTTGCCCTGCAGAATATAGGCATGACCAAAGAGGACAATTAACTGATCGTAATCAGCGCCGCGCTCCCGGGCAAAGTCAAGTTCGATTTCCGCGCCGGCACCATTCCCTTCCTTAATCAGGATTTTTGCCATTAAGATACGGGATGGCAGATGTATGGGATTAATTTTCAGCGCATTCTTGAGATGAATTTTGGCTTCTTTTCTTTTTTCGCCATGAAAATTAATCAATGCTTTTTCATAGTTTTGTTCAGCCTGCTCTGACTGTGCCTTATTAAGGGCCATAGCGGGATTAATGCTGATCAATGCCGTGAGGGCGATCACGACCCATAGGGAAAAATGTCTCATAAGTTTTGGGCTCAATCTTAAATTTGTGGTTTTTAAGCTTTCGGGTTTTAAGGTTTTTGGGCAAGCTTTCCCGTGCCGGGATTTTTGCAAACCAATATATTCTTTATTATTTTCTTGATGATGTTCCCGGTACATTTACCTTGCCTTTACAAAATTATCCTATGGTTAAGTCATGTTGAGGTCACTTATGGCGCAAAATGTCTAATAAATTATTGCGAATGATATTTTTATAGGAAAATTATTTGCCCTGACCTGTTTCAAAGTGGGACGAATCCCGAAATAGTGTCAGAAAGTTTTACAATATGTTGGGCTCACTTTCTGAAAATATTTTTTAACCTATTGTAATTGCTAAGTTTTTCGTTTTTGGCATGGTAATTGCTCTTCTACTAATAAACAATTTACGTTTGGCATGTATTCAGATTGATAGAATGTTATATAAATTACAAAATCGGATAAATCGGATAACATATGACCTTTAAAAAGATATTTTTAACCGCAGGCATCATCGTGGCAAGTGCTATATCAGCATCAGCAACAGAAATCATTGTTGATAATGCACCTGGCGTCCCGAATGGCACGGCAGGGGCCTTTTCCTATATTGGTAAGGGTAGTTCTAATGATCATATGGGCGGTGATGCCTATGATATCTATAGCATGGCGGTATCCCGCGTGAATGGTATGATGACCGTCAAGATCAATACCAAATTTGTTAACTATAATACCCAGAGTAATATTGATTTCGGTGACTTGTTCATGAGCACGGAAGGCGTTAATGGAGGACCGGTTTGGGATCCGACAGGCAATGCTGGAAATGGTTATACGGGAAATAATGGTGACAATGCTTTTACAACCGGCACCCAATGGGATTACGTCTATGACCTGGGTGGGGCAGGAAGGCAACTCACGGGAAATAATATTAATAACAGCTCTGCACAATTGCATGAATTGAATGATTATGATTTGAATGACGCTAGTGATGAGGATAATTTTAAATATGGCACATCACGTGATCCTGGGACTCATTTATATAGAGTTGAGGACGAAAGCGCAGCTTATGCCAATTCATTCGGCGGCGGTTCTGTAGAAACAAGTACGAGCAACAATTATCTTCAGTTTGTTTTTGATGTTTCCGGCACGCAGCTTGCGACCGCGGAACAAATCGCGTTTCATTGGACCATGTCATGTGCCAATGATATTATTCAGGGTGTGGCTGATTTTTCCAAGAAAGTCCCGGAGCCTGCCGCAGTGGGCTTGCTGCTCCTTGGATTGACAGGGATTGGTTTTGCCAGACGCCGCATACGGACGACATAATATAATTCAGACCATTGCGTGTATTTATTACGGCCCTCAAACTATTGAGGGCCGTTTTTATGTGATGCGGGCTTATCTGATACGGGCAAGGAAAATTCATTTTAGAACGTGAGTTTAAGCCAAAAATTTATGAACCAAAAACCTATGAACCGAAACCTAAATGCTGGCGGCTAATCTGGTTCCTTGATCTATGGCACGTTTGGCATCTAATTCTACAGCGACGTCTGCGCCGCCGATAAGATGGTAAGGCTTTTCAAGGCCATCGACAAGAGCGCGGAGAGGGGTTTGTCCGGCGCAAATGATCACATTGTCCACATCAAGGATATGGTCTGTGCCGCCAGAAGAATAATGCAGTCCCTGGTCATTAATTTTTTGATATTCACAGCCGGCGATCATGGCGACGCCTTTATTTTTGAGACCTATTCGATGGGCCCAGCCGCTGGTTTTTCCAAGTCCGGCCCCGATTTTTGAGGCCTTGCGTTGCAGCAATGTTATCTTGCGCGCTGAGGCATGTATCTTAGCCTTCATGCCCTCTACCCCGCCGCGCGCGGTGAAGGTCATATCAACCCCCCATTCTGCCATAAAGGCCGGGATATCAAGGCTGGTAGAGGGGCTGTTATGGGCTGAATTATTGACGTTCAAATATTCAGTACTTAAATATTCAGCGACATCAAATCCAATACCGCCGGCACCGATAATAGCAACTTTCTCGCCAACGTCCGCGCCGAGGATAACATCCCGGTACATCAGGGTTTTTTCATGGGAAATGCCGTCAATTTCGGGCCTGCGCGGCGAAATTCCGGTGGCAAGAATGACCGCGTCATAATCGCTGTTGTTTAATATCTTGGCGGAGACCAGGCTATTTAAATGGAGCGTGACACCCGTTAACGCAATTTGTTTGGCGTAATAGCGCAGGGTTTCCGAAAATTCTTCCTTGCCGGGGATGCGTTTTGCCAGGTTAAATTGTCCGCCGATTTCTGAGGCGGCATCATATAACGTGATGTCATGACCGCGCATGGCGGCGGTGACGGCGAAAGACAGCCCGGCTGGGCCTGCGCCGATGACGGCAATTTTTTTGAGTTTTTTGGTGGCCGTGATGATAATTTCTGTTTCATGACAGGCCGCTGGATTAACCAGGCAGCTTGCAATTTTGCCCACAAAAATATGGTCCAGACAAGCCTGATTGCAGGCAATGCATGTATTGATCTCATCCGCGCGATTTTCTGCGGCTTTGGCCACAAAATTGGCATCTGCAAGAAAAGGCCGTGCCATTGACACCATATCCGCATCGCCGCGCGCGAGGACTTCTTCGGCTATTTCAGGCGTGTTTATCCGATTTGATGTGATGACGGGAATGGACAGTGATTTTTTAAATTCAGCCGTAACCCAGGTGAAGGCCGCCCTTGGGACCTTGGTGATGATGGTGGGAATGCGGGCCTCATGCCAGCCGATGCCGGTATTGATCAGGGTTGCGCCCGCCTTTTCGATGGCCTGTCCCAATGCTATAATTTCGTCATGGCTGCTGCCGCCATCGACCAGATCCAGCATGGACAGGCGGAAAATGATAATGAAATTTGATCCGGTTTTTTCCCGAACCCGCCGGACGACCTCAATGGGCAGGCGTATGCGATTCTCATAGGTGCCGCCCCATTCATCTGTCCGGTGATTGGTGCGTGCGGCAATGAATTGGTTGAGGAAATACCCTTCCGAACCCATGATTTCCACACCATCATAGCCCGCCTTCTGTGCGAGATGGGCTGCGGTCACAAAGCTTTCGATTTCCTGTTCAATTTCTTCAGACGTTACCTCGCGCGGGACAAAGGGGTTTATTGGGGCCTTAAGGGGCGAAGGCGCAATCAGTTTATCATTATAGGCATAACGTCCGGTATGCAGAATCTGCATGCAGATTTTTCCGCCGGCATCATGGACGGCATCGGTAATGACTTTATGCTGCGTTACATCTTCATCTGTCTCCAGAATTTTTGAGCCGTTATGAACGCTGGCCGCGTGGCTTGGGCCAATGCCGCCCGTGACAATCAACCCAACCCCGCCTCTTGCCCGCGCGGCAAAGAAAGCCGCCTGGCGCGAATGTCCATCCCTGGCCTCTTCAAGTCCGGTATGCATCGACCCCATAAGTACTCGATTTTTAAGCGTGGTAAAGCCCAGATCAAGCGGGGTTAGTAACGTCGGATAGGGGGAAGATGACATTGGGAGATCTCTTTTCATTATCAATGCTGTTAAGCGCGCATCGAAAGTTTATAACAACATAATTTGACAGTGTCAAGATTGAGGGATAAACTAGAGCCATAGTCAAAACTGAATTTGTGCCTAAAGCGGGTTTATTGCTTCACTGTAAGCCGATTTATGCCTTCGTCAAAAATGGATTTATAACTGACGTGCCAAAAATGAAAAAGACCGCCTATCATCATGGTGATCTGCGCAGTAGCCTGATCAGGGCGGCCCGTGATATGATCCGGGCGGGCGGTGTCGAGGCCATGTCCCTGCGGAAATTATCTGATCAGGTTGGCGTGTCCCGAACCGCCGCCTATCATTATTTTAAGGATAAGAACATCCTGCTCTGCACTTTGGCAGAGGAAGGCTTTCATGTCTGGCAGGAAGACGCCACCCGGATTTTCCTGGATGAGAAGATGAGCCATGAGGATCGTTATAAGACCTATATTCGCTGGTATATGGACTATGCGCTGGAAAATGCAGAATATTATGACCTGATGTTTGGCCGGGCCATCTGGAAACAAAATACGGCCACGGACAGTTTAAAAACCATTGCATATGATGTTTTTCAGCAACAGGTGGAAATCACTCGTCAATGGCAAAAATATGGTGTGTTGCCGGCGGGTGAAGATAGCCTTCGCCTGGCGCAGGTTATCTGGGGCACGTTGCACGGCTTGGCGCGACTATTAATTGATGGCATCTATAGCGATGACAGTCATATTGATGAAATGTGTGACTGTGCGGCCAACGTATTGATGAATAAATAAAAAAGGGAAGTCTTGAATATCCAAGACTTCCCTAAATAAATATCGGGGCTGTACCAGTTAATTAGCCCATATATAGTTTAACCCATTGTTTTAACTGTCTTAGTTGAGCTTTTGGATTAGGGTTATTAAACCGCCACTCACATTCCTTCAAGAATAGAGGAAAATGCTTGG
>Ga0316204_10000322_pt1 | contig 192952 bp, 183 predicted proteins | sample 6monrhotite_MG_2_FD_205661 | JGI IMG/M metagenome (GOLD analysis project Ga0316204, IMG submission 205661) | Microbial mat bacterial communities from mineral coupon in-situ incubated in ocean water Damariscotta River, Maine, United States -... | ecosystem: Environmental > Aquatic > Marine >... | reverse complement strand
GAAGGCCGGGTTACAGAAAGCTGGCTCCGGAGCACGCTCCAAAGCCAGGCCATACAACAACAAAAAGACCTGAAAGTGTTACCCATGTTCCCGGTCTCAATTGTTACCCATGTTTATGGTTGCTCAGGGGGAAGAAAGCGCAGCGAGGGCGACAACGAATATTCCCCTTTTTTGAAACAGCACCCCCACCTCAATCCTCCCCCCTCAAGGGGGAGGAAGGGAAAAAGGATCCAGCCCAGCTACAGAAGCAGCAGATTAGCTCTCGTTTTGGCCGTCCATCTGATTTGGGTCCTGATCCGGTTCGGGCACCACGGAAAGTCGCAGATGCCTACACTGCCACCAAACGATCATCGGACTGATGATAAAGAAAACGACAAAAAACATCAGCCATCCCATCCAGGACGGGAAGACGGTGGTCTCACTGATGAAAAAATAGAAAACCAGCAGCAGGGGAAAAACCATCGAGGCAAGGGACAGCATTCGGAAATTTTTTCCGATCAAAAGAGACGCGCACTCCGGGCACCGACTTTTATTGAGGCGGGCCATTAAGATTTTTGACCAAAACCAACGCTTGCGGGCATCCTTCACATCAAAAACGTACCCACACTTGGGACATGTCAGGGCTGCATCCATGGTGAGTTCCGCCATAATATTTCGATGGCCCTGATTGTTACAAACCAACCATTGGATTACAATTTAAAGATGCTGTAATAGCCGCGCCTAACTATAATTGGTGGTGGTGTTGACAGGAAGTGGCTGCACGGAACGTTGAGTGAAATCCCACACAATATAAATACGTCATTACCGGGCTTGACCCGGTAATCCATGGGCCCCCGGGGCAAGCCCGGGGGTGACGGGCAGGAGTGTGTTTATCGAGAACGGCTCGGATCGGTCTGCAATTCTTTCAAAAATTCCAATGACTGCCATAACAAGACCACATTCCTAGTGTAAACCTGCCCTACATCACGATTCGCCCCAAAGCGGATCGCCGGTGTTTGTCCCCAAAGGTAACGCCTTTGCGGGAGGTGCGGGTTTGTCATTTTGAATATTATTCTGTTGCCCGGTGATGAACTGGTGGCAGGTTTCGCTTGTGGAGCGCATTAAAACGTGCCGGTGACGTCAACAAAAAAGACGCACAAAAGCACACAAAAACGCACATTTTTCCCTACTGTGCCGTTTTAGGGCCTGTTATTTCGGGTGCCAGACCCCGTCTGGTCGAAAGGCAGCGAAGGCAAAGGCGAAGGTTGTGTCGTAGACGGCGTCGGTTCGCTCGACTCCGTCGTAACGCTCGACCGTGACGTTGCCGATGTCGCGTCCAAAGGGAATCCAGCGGGTATCGTGGATCGAGTTCTGACCTTCACTCCACGACAGGATCAGCTTGTCGGTGACAATCCGGCGTTTGTCGGCGAGCAGTTTCAAGGGCCAGGCGTTATTGCCGACGACGACAACGCGTTCCAGCGGCAGGATGCCGCCCGGCATGTCATAGGGGAAACGCGCTGCCGCATCATCGCGGCTGTCCATGCGCACGTAAGGTGTCGTGCCATAAGGCCGTGCTTTCGGATCGTTGGGGATCAGCACTTGGCCGTCGGGGTGGCTGGCCTTAAACAGCTCGAACGACTCGATCATCGCCGCCAGTGGTTTCAGCGATCTGCCGGTCAGGCCGCCGACGATGGCCTCGCCGGTGAACTGCTGCCACCAGCTTTCGGTTTTTTTGTCGTACATGACCATGTCGAAATGGCGCAGCCGACCGGTATTGCCGAAGCTCAGGGTTTCGCCGTCAAGTCGTCGCTCGAAAACCACGGCGGAGTTGCACAGCGGGCAGTAGCTGATCAGCACCGGCACACCGCCGACAACGTCGTTGACGATCTCATGCCACAGCAGGATGCGCAGCGGATAGGCCCGGGCCTCGTCGTTCAGGTGAATGCTGATCACCGGCTCCAGCGGGCCGATGCCCTGGATGGCGTCAACGGTGACAAATTTTGGCCCCCTGATCGGCGGGATGGAATCCCGTTCCGTGCCATCGGATCGGATTTCGCTGTAATTGATGCTGTGTTTCGAGAAGTCGGTTTTGGGAAACTCGCGCAACCATTGCGCCGGGTCGGCGGCAGCAGGACCAGGTAAAGATATGGCCAGCAGCAGCCCGGCCAGAACCATACAAATGCGTGGACAGGCAATTATCCGCCATTTGCCTGAAAAGCCTGATACGGTACTTGCGATACCCATGGCAGGGATGGTACCGGATATCATGTAGTTGAGACAATCACAGGAATTCAAAAATGAGCGAAAGTGACAAACAGCCAGAGACGTCTCCCGAGCCCGGCAGTGACGAGGCGCTCGACAAACGCCACGCCGAAAAGATGGCCAAGAAAAAAGCGGCGCGCGATAAAATCCTCGCCACCAAGACCATCGAAAAAGGCCTGCTGATCGTTCATACGGGCAAGGGCAAAGGTAAATCGACGGCCGCCATGGGTCTCGCCGTCAGGGCCATCGGCAACGGCATGAAGGTCGGCATCGTGCAGTTTGTCAAAGGCGTGTGGGAAACCGGCGAACGTCAGGTGTTGGAACACTTCCCCGATTTGGTCACCATCAAGGCGATGGGCCAGGGGTTCAGCTGGGAAACTCAGGATCGCCAGCGCGACATCGCGGCGGCGGAAAACGCCTGGGAGATGTCGAAGGAAATGATGAACGACCCGTCCTTCAAGATGATCATTCTGGATGAGCTGAACATTCCACTGCGCTACGGCAATCTCGATATCGAGGCCGTGGTCGAGTTTTTGAAAAATAAACCCGAAGACCTTCATGTCGTTGTTACCGGGCGCAACGCCAAGGAAGAGCTGATTGAAGTCGCCGATTTGGTAACGGAAATGACCATGGTCAAACATCCGTTCCGCTCCGGCGTCAAAGCCCAGATAGGGATTGAATTCTGATGCAGTATATCCGCACCGTCGCCTGTTTTTTTGGCGTTCTTTTTTTGACGGCCTGTGCCGGATGGCAAGAACCGCCCCGTCTGACCACCGACAACCTGGTGGTCACCGCGGCGCAAACCATTGAGCGGTTTCGGAGCCACGAAAAACTGAAAGGGTTTTCCGACCTGCTTCCGTCAGCCCGTGCCGTCGTTATTCTGCCGACCGTGATCAAGGCGGGGTTTCTTGGTGGGGGTGAAGCGGGAAACGGGGTTCTTCTACGCCGCGCCGATGACGGCTCCTGGAGTTATCCGGCGTTCTATACGCTCGGCGCCGCCAGTTTCGGTCTGCAGTTCGGCGTGCAGGACACGGCCATTGTTCTGATTATCCGCAGCGAAGGTGCCCTGCAGTCAATCCTCAAACATCAGGGTAAAATCGGCGCGGATACCGGGGCCTCGGTCGGCGGTGTCGGCGTTGGCCTTGAGGCGTCCGTCACCACCAATCTGGGTGCCGACATCGTGGCTTTCGCCAGTTCCAACATCGGGGCTTATCTGGGAGCCTCACTGGAAGGGGCGGTGCTGGCCACGCGACGCGATCTGAACGAGGCGTTTTATGGTGAAGGGGCAACGCCGGAGACCATCATCGCGGGCAGTGTAAAAAATCCGACGGCCGATTCGCTGAGGCAGGTACTTGCCCGCAAATAGGTACTCCCCGGCGCTCATGTTTCAGGGCACCGGATCAGACGTCGGCAAGTCATTGCTGGTTGCGGGTCTGTGCCGGATTTTTAAAAACCGCGGCCTTGCCGTCAAACCGTTCAAGCCGCAGAACATGTCAAACAATGCCGCCGTCACCGATGATGGAGGCGAAATCGGCCGGGCCCAGGCTTTGCAGGCGCGGGCCGCCGGAGTGCCATTAAGCGTTCACATGAACCCGGTGCTGCTGAAACCACAAACCGAAGTCGGTGCCCAGGTTGTTGTTCAGGGAAAAGTTGAGGGCACGGCCAAGGCCCGGGATTACCACAAGCTGAAATCCAAACTTCTCGCCAGTGTGCTCGAAAGTTTCAAGATTGTCGGTGAGGCGGCAGACTTAGTTCTGGTCGAGGGTGCGGGCAGCCCGGCAGAGGTTAACTTGCGCGGCGGTGACATCGCCAACATGGGTTTTGCCGAGGCGGCGGATGTGCCGGTAGTCCTGATTGCCGACATCGACCGGGGCGGGGTAATCGCCAGCCTGATCGGCACCCACGCGGTCCTGAGCGAAGATGAACGTCGCCGGGTTAAGGGCTACATCATCAACAAATTTCGTGGTGACCCGACATTGTTTGATGACGGATTGCGCATCATCGAAGAGCGAACCGGGTGGCCCTGTTTTGGTGTCGTCGGGCATCTCGATGCGGCGCACCGCTTGCCGCAGGAAGACGCCATGGCACTTGACCATCGAGAGTCATCCGAGGCCACCGACGGGGCGATCAAGATCGCCGTTCCCCGTCTGTCACGAATCTCCAACTTCGACGACCTGGACCCATTGATCGCTGAGTCGGATGTAACCGTTGTTTTCGTCAGCCCGGGCGAGGTTATCCCCGGAGATGCCGATGTGGTGTTGATCCCGGGTTCCAAGGCGACGCTGTCGGACCTGAAGGACTTTCGCGCCGAGGGCTGGGATATCGATATCCTGTCGCACCATCGCCGTGGTGGAATGGTCATTGGCATCTGCGGCGGGTACCAGATGCTGGGCCGGCGGATCGAGGACCCGAACGGCATCGAGGGGCCACCGGGCGGTGCCGACGGTCTGGGGCTTCTGGATATCTCAACCACCATCGCCGGGGACAAGGCGCTGCGCAAAGTCAGTGGCGTTGAGGCCGGATCGGGTGCGGCGATCCGAGGGTATGAAATGCACATGGGCGACACCACCGGCCCCGACACCAATCGGCCCTGGCTGACCCTCGCCCCGGATCGCGCCGATGGGGCCAGTTCCGCCTGTGGCCGTATCAAGGGTGCCTATGTGCATGGCCTGTTTTCGTCCGACCCGTTTCGTGAGGAATTTTTGAGCGCCCTGCGCACGCATCGAACGTCGGATATTTCCTACGAGGCCGGTGTCGAGGCTGCGCTGGATGAGGTCGCGGAAGCCCTGGAAAGTTATCTGGATGTTGAGGCTTTGACAGCTCTGTTCTAACCCAAATCAAACCGGATCACGGCGAACGCCCCGATCCAGGCGACGTTGATCAGGCTGGCGACGGTGTACATATAGAGGGCGCGTTCGATGTCTTTGATTTTGACTTTGGCCGTGCCGTCGCCCATCCACGGATCCTTGACCACGGTATTGGCGTACCGCCGTGGCCCGGCCAGGGCAATGTTCAGGGCCCCGGCCATGGCGGCCTCGGGCCAGCCGGCGTTCATGGATTTGTGTTTGCCGGAATCCCGCATCATGGCGCGAAACGCCTTGGCCGCATTGGCGGTCGGTGTGAATAGTGCGGCCAGAACTAAAAACAGGCCGGTCAGGCGGGCCGGGATCAGGTTCAGGACATCATCAAGCCGTGCCGCTGTCATGCCGAAGGCGCGGTATTTTGAATTTTTGTAGCCGATCATGGAATCCATGGTGTTGACGGTCTTATAGACAAGCAGCCCCGGAAATCCGAACAACAGATACCAGAAGATCGGTGCGATCACACCATCGCACAGGTTCTCGGCCAATGATTCAATCGCCCCCCGGGCGACCCCGTGTTCATCGAGTTGCGACGTATCTCGTCCGACAATCTGCGATACCGCGTCGCGGCCCGGCTCCAGTCCGACGGTGAGTGCCTTGGCGACATCCTTCACATGATCATACAGGCTGCGCCCGGCAAGCAGGACGGTGATCAGGATCAGCTCGATGATCCAGCCCATGGGGTGGTGCAGGCTGAGCCAGGCGATGGCGGCGCCGATGGCCCCGGTGGTGGTGACCATGATAAGTACGGTGATCGCGCCGCGAATGGCCCGCGCGGCTTCGCTGCGTTTTTCACGGTTGAGTTTTTGATCAAAAAAATTGATGGCGTTGCCGATGGCGACGATCGGATGTTTGACGAACCGGAACAGGAAGTTCATATCGCCCAGATAGGTATCGAAGATGATCGCCAGGATCAAAAGGATCAGGGGGTCGAATTCCTGATCTACGCCTGCCATGCCGAAAGTAAACATGGGCCGAATTTGCGCCTCGATTTCGCAGGCGTCAACGAAATTTGGCAGTAAAAGTTAAAGGTTTGGAAAGGCTTAAAAAGTTAGAGTGACCTGTATTTCTGGGGATTTTTTGGGTACCAATTAAAATCATGGCAAGCGAACCTGAAATTGACGGCATAGTTAAGGTCGAACCGGATGGCGAGATCGATATCGAGCAGGGCCTCGAGACCGAGATGGAGGCCACCCCGGAGGGCCCGTCAGATACGATTGTTGGCGGCATGCCGGCGTCCGAGGAGACATCGGAGACGATGCCGGAAATTGTCCCCGACCCCAATCCGGAGCCCGAGGCTGAAACCAATATGCCTGAGGCGGAACCTGTTCCTGCACCCGCCACGGAAGGTGGTGCCGACAGCGCTATGGGGTCTGGAGAAGATGTTGGTGATGCCTTTGCCCAGGTTGTGGACGCGTTCTCGCGCCTGATGGAGGCGCTGCCCGGTTGGCTGGTAATCGCCCTTGTCGCCGTGTTTGCGATCATCGCCGGCGTGGTGATCGGGGCACGCATGAACAGACGGACCGAACCCGGTCCAGCCGCGCCGCCCGCTGAACCTAAACTGACGCGACGCGCCCTGCCCGCGCCGGAGAGTCCGGTTTTCGTCAAGTATCAGGAGTTTCTTGAACAGAAAGGTGTTCAGGCCAAGGAATTTGATTCCCAGGTACGGGCCTTCGCCGAACGCTACAAGGAAATGCGCCAGAACCTTCGTGATCTGATGCCGGGGGATAAATCTCTGGATGATGCAGTTGAGGAGATCAGGGACGCGCTCGATCAGGGCGACTTTGATCATGCGCTTGGGTTGTTGTCTGAAATCGGTAAGCGTGAAAATGCCGACGGTGTCGAGAAACATAACGCCGCGCAAAAGCATCTGATGGCGGCGGCGATTTCAAAAATCATCGCCGGGGACCTGCAGATGGCCCGCTTGGCGTATCAGGAGGCTGCCGAATTTTACCGTGAAGCCGTCGAGGCCCTTCCTGATTTTCAGGAAGAGTTGCATGGCGAATACCTCAACAAATACGGCACGGCGTCTTATCAGGCCGGTGATAACGAAACAGCCATCGCGGCGTTCGAACGGGCCTTGCAGATTCTGGAACGCCGGTTGGGCAAGAACCACCCGGACGTGGCGACAGCGCTTAACAATCTGGCACTTCTGCATTATTCACGCGGCAATTACGATGCGGCTGAACCCTTATACCAGCGCTCACTCGCCATTGATGAACACACCCTTGGCATTGATCATCCGGGTGTGGCAACGGACCTGAACAACCTGGCGCTCCTCTACAAAAAGCAGGGAAATCTGGAGGCCGCTGAACCCCTGCTCAAGCGCGCCATGGAAATCAAGGAAGGCCAGTTTGATCCAGGCCATCCGTCACTGGTGACAGGGTTGAAAAATTATGCGTCTCTGCTCCGGGCGCTTGGCCGCGAAGAAGAGGCGGAAGTCTTCGAGCGCAAAGCGACAGTGCTGCCACCCAAGCGTACGGGACGAGCGCCTGAGTAAACGTGCCTGAATAGACCCGACTGAACATGTCGTGGTCGAGGGTCCAATTGATCTGGATTAAAGTCAGCGGTTACATTTGGTGCCATAATGTTATGGCGTGCGGAATGGTGCCTCCTGATCTGTGCGGGTCACCATAATCTCTGCATGCTTTTGATGTTAACCCGATGGAACGGGAGGAAAGCGCATGACTATTCTTCATCGAATGTGGCTATGGTTCCCGACGTTATTTTTAATGGGTTTTGTCGTTAATCTTGTTTCGGCTCCGGTCCGGGCGGCTGAGGTGGTCAGCTTCAGCGAAGATATTTTTCCGATTATTCAAATTCGCTGCCTCGAGTGTCATCAGCCTCAAGGTGAAGGCTATGAGAAGAGTGGCCTTGATCTCAGAACCTATGACAGTCTTATGAAAGGAACCAAGTTCGGTCCCATGGTGATTCCGGGGGATGCCTTTATGAGCAATTTGATCGTTTTGATCGATGGCCGGGCCAAATCCGGATTGCGCATGCCGCATGGTAAGAAAAAACTGACCAGTTGCGATAAGGACCTGTTTAGGAGCTGGATCAATCAGGGTGCCAAGGACAACTGAGTATTGGCGTCGAGCGGTGCGGCTCCGACTATAGAAGCACCGTGAACAATACGGATGCGACAAGCATGATGGCAAACCCCTGATTGACGCGTTGACTGGTTTTCTCATCATGAAGAACGTGACGTAAGGCGCTGCCTATATATAACCAGGCCGGATTGACGATGCATATAATTGAGAAGCAGAGCATGATCTGAACAAAAATAGATTGGGTCGGGGCCTGTGGGATCAGATGAAACCCTGAGAACAAGGCGGTAAACGCGGCATAAGCTTTGGGGTTGGAGATATTCAGAATAAAGCCGGTCACAAACCCCGGGCCATCTGTCATTGAGACTGATTTCCCTACAGGGGGGGCCGTCGCAATTTTATAAGCAAGATAAGCAAAGTAGCCGATTGCAAATACTGTCAGGACTTCGGCAGCGTTCGGGATGGCGATGATTGCCGCGAAGACACCTGCCGCAACACCAACAATTACAACCATCACGCCAAGAATAATCCCAAGCAGATAGTTGCGTCCGGCCCTAAATCCATAGGCGGCACCGGTTGCGGCCAGACTCAGAGTTGCCGGTCCCGGGCTGCCCGTTAAGGCAAATCCAACCAGAGTGAATGCGATCAGGTCATCATAGTTTATCGGATCCATAGAATGTCTGCTGCCGTTGGTCGTTATTCACGTCTCCCTAAGCGTCGAATGATACCTCGTCCCGCGGTCAGAACAAAGAACAGCGCGCCGATGGCAGCGAGCAAAAACATCAGGCCATGGGGCGCCCATAGGTTTATGGCATACCCTGAGGCAGGCGGGCCGATGATATTGGCCATCTCGAAGGCCATGATGAAGGCGGCGTTGGCCGCGGTCAGTTGACCTACCGGAAACCGGTCACCCAGCATGGTCAGGGCGACACCATAAATCGCCCAAGCACCGCCGCCCCATATGAAAAGGACAATGGCGAGGGCGTAAGGTTGCTCGTATATAAAGGGTACCAGCCCTGGGCCAAGCGCGCAGGCGGCACCACAAAACAGCAACATGCCGCGACGGCTAACGTGATCAGCCATCCAGCCGATCGGATATTGCAGCAACAGGTTTCCGGCTAGAAACAGGCTCAGTAACGTTACCGCATAACTTTCCTCAAAGCCGACCCGCAGGCCATAAAGTGGAAGGAAACTGAAGGTCGCGGCGTCGGTTACGCCAGATAACATGGCGGCCCCAAAGATCGTAGGTGCTGCCGCGGCGAGGCCCCTTAGTTTGGTGTGCGCGGGCACGGTCATTGCGGGGGCCATATGACGGATCCAGAAAACCGGTAGGGTGGAAAGACCAACGAATGACGCATACATCAGATAGGGCACCGCACCTTTTGATCCAATCCAGGCGACGATGACCGGTCCTGCTGCAAACCCCATAGCCAGCACCATCGTGTAGATGGCCATCACCCGGCCGCGTGATGAGTTGGGGGTCGCCATATTCAACCAGGTTTCGGAAACCACCCAAGGCATCGCCAGTCCGATGCCAATGATAAATCTAAGGATGAACCAGACCGGTAGCTCATCAAATAGCGGAAACAGCAAAATCGCGCACAGGATAATACCGCTGCCAAGCAGCAGTGCATTGACGGCTCCCACACGCTTGATCAGGAAAGGTGTCAGGGTTGTCGCCGATATTACCCCAATGGGCGACATGGCGGAATTCAGTCCGATCACCAGAGTCGAGACACCTCGTGATTCCATGACCAGTGCCAGCAATGGGGCCAATCCACCGAAGGCGACGCCAATGATAAAGGCGCTGGATAAAAGTGCGAACAAGACGTTACGTCGCTCGCCGGATTTTAGAAAATAATCGCTGGAATTTGTCATGGCTGCACCTGAACTCAGACGGTGGCGTTTGTAAATCAGATTGCGTCGTTTTCAGTCTTTGTTTCACCGATCAGGTGGCCTATGGTGCGCGAGCTTGAGGAGCCGGAGGCGATGACCAGCTCAGATGGTGCCGGATGAACCACAGGGTTCGCGGCTGTTCAAACGCTTAGAGGCAAGGACCAGGCGCATGACAGACAAAACCGCCGTAATGATTTGCGGCCATGGCAGCCGTGATGATGCTGCTGTAGAAGAATTTAATACCCTCGCAGGTCACTTAAGGAAGCGCCTTCCCGGTTTTGATGTGGAAAGCGGATTCCTTGAATTCGCCACGCCGATCCTGCGCGAAGGTCTCGACAAGCTGAAAGGGCGCGGGGCAGAAAAGATCATCTGTGTGCCGGGCATGCTTTTTGCTGCGGGCCACGTGAAGAATGACCTGCCGTCCGAAATAAATAATTACGCCGCCGAGAACCCTGACCTGGAACTGGTGTTCGCCCGTGAGCTGGCCATCGATTCCAAGCTGTTGGCGGCGGCGCGGGACCGCATCGAGGAGGCTGAGAAAACCTCTGACAAAGAAATATCACGTAAAGATACCCTGCTGATGGTGGTTGGCCGTGGGACCAATGATTCCGATGCCAATTCCAACGTCAACAAGGTCGCCCGGATGCTCTGGGAAGGAATGGGTTTTGGCTGGGCGGAAGTCAGTTATTCCGGTGTTGCTTACCCGTTGGTCGATGAGGGTATGCGCCACGCCCTGCGGCTTGGCTACAAACGTATCATCGTATTTCCGTATTTTCTGTTTACCGGCATTCTGGTGCGGCGGATTTATGCGTGGGCAGATGAGGCGGCCGCGGTTCACCCCGATGTAGAGGTCATCAATGCCTCTTATCTGAACGATCACGAACAGCTGCTGGACTGTTTTGCCGACCGTGTTGATGAGGCATTGAACGGCACCAACAACATGAACTGCCAGCTCTGCAAATACCGCGAACAGATCATCGGTTACGAAGATGACCAGGGAGCCGCCCAAGTCGGTCACCATCATCATGTGATGGGGATCGGTACTGATGGTCATGGAGCTCATGATCATGGCGTGCATCACGGTCATTCGCACGGCCATTCCCACGACCACAAATCCGACGAAGAATAAGTCGCCAATGGTTAAGGTGTCGCCCGAATTCGACTACATCAAGGACCCGGATGAAATTTACCGGCAGTCGTTTGCCACGGTTCGCCGCGAAGCGGACCTCGGCGGGTTTTCAGAATCACACGCAAATGTTGTTGTCCGATTGATCCACGCTTGCGGCATGACCGACATTGCCTCCGACGTACGTGTCAGTGAAGGGGCTGTTGAGGCAGGGCAGGCAGCACTTTCGGCGGGCAAACCTATATTTGTCGATGCCGAAATGGTTGGGGCTGGAATTATCCGCAAGCGCCTCCGTAACACTAACCCGGTGATCTGTACCTTGAATGATGTGGCCGTGCCGGAGATGGCAAAGAATTTGGCGACAACCCGGTCTGCGGCAGCCGTTGATTTATGGGGCGAACAGATGGAGGGTGCCGTCGTTGTCTTTGGCAATGCGCCGACAGCACTTTTCAGGTTGCTGGAGATTCTCGCTGAAGGGGGTCCAAAACCGGCGCTCATTTTGGGATTCCCGGTCGGGTTCATCGGGGCGGCTGAATCAAAAAAGGCGCTGCTGAGCCATGCCGCAGATGTCCCGTACATGACTCTTCTCGGCCGCCGAGGTGGCAGTGCCATCGCCGCTGCTGCGGTCAACGCTATTGCCGGAGGTCTCGAATGAAACGCTGGTTAACGGTCATCGGCATCAGTGAGGACGGGTTGCACAGCTTGCCACCATCGTCACTTGAGCTGATCAAGGCGGCAGAGGTACTTGTCGGCGGGGCACGCCATTTGGCCAAGGTGCCGGACTATGGCGCCGAGCGGATGGATTGGGGCAAAGGGTTTTTCAACGCCATTGAAGAGCTTGAGGATTACAAGGACAAGAACGTCGTCGTTGTGGCTTCCGGTGATCCCCTGAATTTCGGTGCAGCCTCAACCCTTCGCAAACGATATGCGGCCGACGAAATGACGATCATTCCAGCCCCCGGATCGTTCAGTCTGGCGGCGGCGCGGATGGGTTGGTCCTTGCCTGACGTGGAACAGGTTACAGTTCACGGTCGCCCGCTTGAGGTGGTTAATCTTTATCTGGCCCCCGGCGCGAAACTTTTGATCCTGAGTTGGAACGGCGCATCACCCGCAGCGCTGGCAGATCTGCTGTGTGAAAAAGACTTTGGCAAAAGTGTCATCCATGTGTTCGAACATATGGGCGGCGAACTTGAAAACCATATCGAAGCGACGGCTGAAGGCTGGAATATTGAACGCACGGCGGACCTCAATACCATGGCGCTCGAATGCGTTGCGGGTCCGAATGCCCAATGCTGGTCCCGCGTACCGGGCCTACCGGAGGCGGCGTACGAGCATGATGGCAAGATTACCAAACGCGAAGTCCGGGCGGCAACTTTGGCGCTGCTTGCGCCCTTGCCCAGTGAAACGCTATGGGACATCGGAGCCGGTTCGGGGGCCGTTGGCATCGAGTGGTTGCGGGCAGATAACTCCGTAAACGCATTGGCCTTCGAACATGATGCTGCCAAATGCGAAATCATCACCAGAAACGCCGGCAATCTTGGCGTGCCTCGACTGAAAATTATTGAAGGCAGCGCGGCTGAGAAAATCACCGAAATCGAAACCTCGCCGGATGCAATTTTTATGGGTGGTGGGGTCAGTGATCGGGCGTTGATGGAGGCCTGCTGGCAGCGCCTTGCTGACGGCGGAAGGTTGGTTGCAAATGGCGTGACCGTTGAGGCCCATGCCGCCTTGATGGAATTCCGGAAAACCCATGGCGGCGAGCTAACACGAATTTCCGTCGCCCGCTCCGGTGCGGTCGGCAGCATGACGGCGCTGCGCCCTTTGATGGATGTGCTGCAATTGAAAGTGACAAAACAATGACCGGAACGCTGTATGGGCTGGGCGTCGGCCCTGGTGATCCTGAACTGCTAACCCTGAAGGCCGTACGGCTGATCAGCCAGTCCCCAGTCATCGCTTATCCCGCGCCCGATACCGGCGACAGTCTGGCCCGCGCCATTGCCGCGCCGCATATCCCCGAAGGCCGCGAAGAGATCGTCATCCGTACGCCGATGGTTGCCGGTAAATTCCCGGCAAATGACGTTTATGATCTTTATTCGAAAGAGATCGCTGGCCACCTGAGCGCCGGGCGTGATGTTGCAGTGTTGTGTGAAGGTGACCCGTTTCTGTACGGCTCATTTATGTATGTGTTCTCCCGCCTTGCCGAAGAGTTCCCCATTGAGGTTGTGCCCGGCGTGTCGTCACTAGGCGCCTGCGCGGCGGCGGCGGGGGCGCCGCTTGTCTCGCGCAATCAGGTCCTCAGCATTATCCCGGCCACCCTTGAGGAATCAGTACTGAAACGACGCATCGCCGATTCAGAGGCCGTCGCCGTCCTGAAGGTCGGGCGACATCTTGAAAAAGTCCGGCGTGTTCTTGCCGACCTTAATCTCAAAGATCACGCGTTTTATGTGGAACATGCGAGCATGAAAAATCAGAAAGTATCAAATCTGGATGATCTCGGTGACATCACCGCGCCCTATTTTTCGATGATTCTAATTCGTCACCCCGAAGCGGAGGCCGGCGCATGAGCATATATTTTGTCGCCCTGACCGAACGTGGTGGTGTCTTGGCCCAGTCGCTGGTTTCGTCGCTGGCGGATGCCGAGATCCATGGTCGGCAGGGACGGGTCAAAAATGCAGATATGTTTTTTGACAACACGTTGGAGCACTTGCGTCAGGCGTTCACTGCCGGGTACTCGATCGTCGGCATTTGTGCAGCAGGTATTCTGATCCGCGCACTAGCGCCGTTGTTAAACGATAAAAATACTGAACCGCCCGTTATTGCACTTTCCGAAGATGGCAAAAGCATCGTGCCCCTCCTAGGTGGCCACAACGGGGCAAACCGGCTGGCTGAACAACTGGCGGACCTGAGCGGCGGACATGCGGCGCTGACAACGGCCGGCGACGTCGCCTTTGGTATTGCGCTTGATGACCCACCTGAAGGATGGAACATCAGCAACCCGGATCAGGCCAAGGACATCATGGCGGCCATGTTGGCGGGTGAGTCTGTAAAGCTGGATGTACACGTGGGGGATGCGGCATGGCTCAGCGAAAGTGCGCTGCCGATTTCCGAAACCAGCGACCGGGTGATCCACATCTCCCATAAAGACGGGTCAGACCAATTTACACTTCACCCGCCGGTTCTGGTTCTTGGTGTCGGTTGCGAAAGAGGTGCCGACCCGGCCGAGGTGATCGAATTAGCTGAGGCGACTCTCAAAGATCAAGGGTTGGCGAAAGGTGCCATCGCCTGCGTGGCCTCCATTGATGTCAAAATGGATGAGGTTGCCGTTCATGCGCTGGCCGACCATCTCGGTGTTCCGGCAAGATTCTATTCCGCCACCGAACTGGAACAACAGTCTTCCCGTTTGGTCAATCCATCCGATGTTGTCTTTCAGGAAGTCGGATGTCATGGCGTTTCGGAAGGGGCGGCTCTTGCCTGTGTTGGTGAGACTGGTGAGCTGATTATCCCTAAAACCAAATCGAAACGCGCTACCGTTGCCATAGGACTGTCCAGTGGCAACATCGACGCCGGGACCCGCGGCCGACGGCGTGGCCGGTTATCGGTGGTTGGTATCGGTCCCGGTAAATCGGATTGGCGAACCCCTGCGGTGACCAAGGCCATTTCCCAAGCCAGCGATGTTGTTGGATACAAACTTTATCTGGATTTGCTGGGCGGCCTGATCGACGGCAAAACACGCCATATGTCGGAGCTGGCCCAAGAGGAGGACCGGGTCCGAAAGGCGCTGGACCTGGCCGCCGACGGACGGGACGTGGCACTGGTTTGTTCAGGAGATGCCGGAATATATGCGCTGGCAACACTGGCCTTTGAGTTGGTTGATCGTGAAAATCGCGACGACTGGAACAGATTGTTGATTGAGGTCGAGCCTGGGGTCAGCGCAATTCAGGCTGCGGCATCACGCATCGGTGCTCCCATCGGACATGATTTTTGTACCATCTCGTTGTCTGATCTGCTGACCCCCTGGGAAGAGATCAAGCGTCGCCTGAACGCCGCTGCCGTCGGGGATTTTGTTGTCGCCTTCTATAACCCCGTATCAAAACGCCGTCGCCATCAGCTGGAATTCGCCCGCGATACGTTGCTCGATAACCGTCCGGCGGAGACTCCGGTCATGCTGGCACGTAACCTTGGCCGGGAAGAAGAAACCATTACCTATATCACGCTTGGTGAGCTGACGGCCGACCATGCCGACATGCTGACGCTGGTGCTGGTCGGTAATTCGCAGAGCCGGTTGATCGAGCAGGGTGGTCATCAGCGTGTCTATACCCCGCGCGGATATGCGGCTAAACTCTCGGGTTAGACGAGACCATATTTTTCAGGGAGATTCTCTCATGCGATTTATTTTGGCAGCCCCAATTGTTTTTGCGATGGCGCACCCGGCGCAGGCTCAGTCCACGCCGCCGCCACCGAGAAATGCTGCGGGATCGGTTCTGTCCTCGACCGCCGAACAGATGACTCAGGTACTGTTTAGTGCTGCGGAGAAAAGTATCATTGAAGGTTTCTTCGGCCATAGCGCGACGGCAACGGCTCAACAATCCCCTTCACTTCCTTCACCTGATTCAACGGCAACGGCAAGTGGCCGAATTCTGAAACAGGTCCTGGATACAGTGACCGGCCAAACCACGGTCAGCTCACGCGAAAGTGGCTCTGAAGGAGGTGAAGGCGGCGAGGGAGGAAAGGCTGACGACGACTACGACGACGATGATAAGAGAAAGAAGAACAAAAAATACAAGAAGAACAAGAATAAAGGCCACGGCAAAAACAACAAAATGCCACCGGGCCTCGCTAAGCGAAATTCATTGCCGTCCGGGCTACAGAAACAGTATGAAAAAAATGGCCGACTTCCACCGGGGTTGGCCAATCGCGAATTGCCAGACAATTTGATCCGCCGGCTTCCACCTGCAAAGACCGGAACCGAACGGGTCATTTCGGGCAGCGACATGGTGCTGGTTGATCAGGCAACCGGGATCATTCTTGATATCCTTCGGGACGTTGTCACCGGCAGAAAGTAGACAGGAACCCATAAATACATGAACGTTCATTTTATAGGAGCCGGGCCGGGCGCGCCCGACCTGATTACCGTGCGTGGTTTGGAAATTATCCGTAATTCTCCGGTCGTTCTTTACGCCGGTTCGCTGGTCCCTGAAGCCATCATCGCCGAAGCACCGGACGATGCCCGGGTTCTTGATACGGCCCCGATGAACTTGGATGAGATCATTGAAGAAATGGTGGCTGCCAGCGCCGCCGGGCACGATGTGGCGCGGGTGCACTCCGGTGACCCGTCGCTTTATGGAGCCATCGCTGAACAGATGCGCAGATTAGATGAGTTGGGGATCTCCTATGACATCACGCCGGGTGTATCGGCTTATGCCGCCGCCGCTGCTGCATTAAATACGGAGCTGACCCTGCCCAATGTCAGTCAGACCATCATACTGACCCGTACCGCCATGCGCAGTTCGGCCATGCCCGAAGGCGAGGAGCTGGAAAATCTTGGAAAAAGCCGGGCGACGCTAGCCATTCATTTGTCGATTAATAACCTCGCCAACGTGGTCCGCGATCTAACCCCGCACTATGGCGAAGATTGCCCGGTCGCGGTCGTCTACCGCGTTAGCTGGCCAGATGAACAGATAATTAAAGGCACGCTTAAGGATATCCGAGGCAAGATCAAAAAATCCGGCATCACCCGTACGGCGTTGATTCTCGTTGGCCACGTGATCGACCCGGAACAGTTCGACGACAGCCGCCTCTACGCGCCCGATCATCATCATGTACTAAGGCCAAAAAAATAAGCGGAAATGCGGCTGTAAGGTTATGCCTTAAAGGTGGTCGCCCTTCAGCTTCCCCTCCGATGACCCCACGAACTGCTGCGCATCATCGGTAATTTTATAAAAGTCCGCTTTCTCAGCCGTAAATATATGGCCGATGGTTTTGAGTTGGGTGGGCGGATCAAGTGTTCCGGCGAGGATACCGGTTCCGGGTTGATCATGGGGCTCCCAGAACAGGTTGGTGCCGCATTCGCCACAAAATCCGCGCCGGGCTGTTGCTGATGTTGCGTACCATTTAAGACCGGCACCCCGGACAAGTTTGATGTCGGTTTTGGGGGCTTTGCTGTGTGCGCCAAATGCCCCGTGCAGTTTTTGACACATGGAGCAGTGACAGTTGACAACGTCGCGCAACCGGCCATGAATTTCGTAGCGCACCGCGCCGCACAAACAACCACCTGATGTCATCTTAGGTCCTCGGTTTTCCATCGTGTGCCTCACAATTGATTCAGTATCCACTCACCACAATCTTCCACCGACTCGCTCCAATGACCCGGCAATCTGGGCGGGCGACGAATGAGGACGATGGGGATGTCGGCCTCCAGGGCGGCCAGAATTTTGCCTTGTGTTGCCGCCCCACCCGCGTGTTTTGAAACCAGGCAGTCGATCCGGTGTTTGGCGATCAATTGCCGTTCCGAATCAAGATCATGGGGCGGGCGTCCGGTAATGACCAGGTGGTCGGCGAGCGCCAAAGGTTCGGTCGGTTGTTCAATAAGCCTGACCAGAAACCACATGCCCCTGTTTTCAGAGAAAGCGTCGAGGCCGCGTGTTCCGATGGTCAGGAAGGTTCGTTTGGCAAAGGTCGCGATGGCGTCGCTGGCGGCGACCATGTCATCGACCTCAACCCATTTTCCATCTGCTGGCAGGGCCCACTCCGGGCGGGCCAGTGTAATGCGTTGCGTATCGGTAACGGTACAGGCCACGTAGGCGCTGTCGGAAATGGTGTCAGCATAGGGATGGGTTGCGTCGACCAGTAGACGGATTGATTCTTCTTCGATAAAAGTCTTCAGTCCCTGAATTCCTCCGAAACCACCGCTGATGACACGTCCGGGAAGTGCTGATGGGTTCTTTGTGCGGCCAGCAAGAGACGTGATGATCTCGACGTCTTCCGGCGATGTCTCAACGAGATGCCGGGCCAGTTTGGCGGCTTCCCCCGTGCCACCAAGAATCAAAACCTTTCTAGTCACCACCTGAATCTCCCACCAACTCCCCCTGGCGATCATAGGCGAGAACCCGTACATCGGTCCCGCCCGCCAGTGCGGCCATGGCAACTTCACGGGCTCGCAAAGACACCTGATCGGCCAGCTCAATATGGGCATCCCTGCAAAGATCAAGGGCCTGAAGCCCGGTGTTCGCAACGCCTACAGCCTCAACCAGCTGTTCACCCGCACCGGCATCTTTTGCCATCAAAGACAAATTGGGCATATCCAGTCGTGAGCGAGACGAATGCAGGTCAAGATGACCTTGTGCCAGTTTGCTGAGTTTCGCGAATCCGCCGCCAATCGTCAGTTGGGGGACTGGGTTTTTGCGCAGGTATTTCAGCAGTCCTCCAGCAAAATCACCCATATCAATCAAGGCCTGTTCGGAGAGGTCAAATTTTCTGCGCAAGGCATTTTCCGATGTTGACCCGGTCGCTGCGGCGATATGGGTGAGATGTGCGGCACGGGCGACGTCAATACCTCGGTGAATGGAATGAATCCATGATGAGCAGGAAAACGGGATCACAATCCCCGTTGTTCCCAACACCGATAATCCACCCTTGATGCCAAGCCGTCCGTTCATGGTCTTTTCGGCCAGTTTTTCACCACCCGGAATGGAGATGGTGATTTCAACATCACCGCTGTCGTCAAACTCTGCAGCGATTTCCGAAATCGTGGTCTCCATCATGTGTCGGGGCACGGGATTAATCGCGGGTTCACCGACGCCTAATGGAAGGCCCGGCAGGGTTACCGTGCCAACACCTTCGCCCGCCCGGAACACGACACCTGACCCGGTTTCGCCATGTCGGACATCAGCGATAATTTCAGCCCCGTGAGTGACATCCGGGTCATCGCCGGCGTCCTTGATGATGCCGGCTCGCGCAAATCTATCTCCGGATTCCGAAGTCGACAGATTAAACCCCGGTGTCTGGCCTCTGGGCAGGCGAATCGTGACGGTTCGCGGAAACATACCCGTCAGCAGTGCACGGTAGGCCGCCACCGCCGCCGCAGTAGCGCAGGCCCCGGTTGTCCAGCCTCTGCGGAGTTCGTGTGATGACTTTCGTTCCGACATGGCGGTAATTTAGCCTTGATTTGTGCCTGCTGCCAGTGTTCTTCGGGCGCAGTTAACAAGCGGCTTTGCCTTGATGAGGGGAGCCATCACGGTCATAGTGCCTTCCGCGCAGCAACGTGAGGAAAATTATGGCGGATAAAGAACCCGAGAACCGCAAAAAGCAACCGGCCCCTGGACCAAAAACAACACGTCTGGGCATGATTGCCGGTCTGGCGGCAATTTTGATTGCGGCTGCTGTTGCCTATTGGGGCGTGAATGAGCGGAATTCCAAATTTCCTCAAAAATCAAATGCTCCGGAAGCATCGGCGCCAAAATCCTCAAGTGTTTCACTCGGCGGGCCGTTTTCACTGACTGATCACAATGGGCGTGCCGTCACGGATAAAAGTTTTCATGGTAAGCTCATGCTGGTGATGTTCGGCTATACCTACTGCCCGGACGTTTGCCCAACGCAGTTAAGTACGGTTTCCGATGCGATTGATGCGCTCGGTGAGGCAGCTGAGAATGTTACGCCCGTATTTATCAGCATCGATCCTGAACGGGATACGGTTGAGCATCTGAAAGAGTATGTCAGCTATTTTCACCCAAGCCTGATCGCCATGACAGGCAGCGTTGAACAGATCAAGTCCGTCGCCAAAGCGTACCGCGTGTATTATGCAAAATCGGGCGAGAATAAAGATGATCCGGAAGATTACCTGATGGACCATAGCGCCATCACCTATCTAATTGGGCGCAATGGCGAGTTTCTGACCCATTTCAGCCATGGTACGGATGCCGAAACCCTGGCCAAGAGAATTCGCGAATACCTGTGACACGGAGTCTATCCAAAGGGCTGATTATTGCCGCGCCCGCTTCGGGCAGCGGAAAAACCTTGTTCACGCTGGCCCTGTTGCGGTTATTAAAAAACACCGGTGTCCACGTCGCATCCGCCAAAGTCGGCCCCGACTATATCGATCCCGCCTTTCATACACAGGCCAGCGGCCAGCCTTGCCTTAACCTTGATACCTGGGCGATGCGGCCCGCAACCCTGGCCCATGTGTTGGACCGGCTCGCGCATGCCGGAGATATGACCGTCGCCGAAGGGGTCATGGGTCTGTTCGACGGGGCCGGCACGGAATCAGACACCGATGACGGGTCGACGGCATCTCTTGCTCGCCTGACCGGATGGCCGGTAGTTTTGATTGTTGACGCCCGTGCACAGGCCGCGTCGGCCGCCGCTGTGGTGCGTGGGTTTGCCAGCCATGCGCCGGACGTCAATGTAGCCGGGGTGATTTTTAACCGGGTCGGAAGTGATCAACACGCCAGGCTTTTGCGGCAGGCTTGCGCCAGGCATCTTCCACATATTCCGGTTTTGGGGTGTTTACCGCGTAATGAGACACTGGTACTGCCGGAGCGCCATCTCGGTTTGGTGCAGGCAGAAGAGCACGAAGGGTTGGGAACATTTCTGGAGACGGCAGCTCTCTGGATTGATGAGCATGTCGATATCGACATACTTATGGGGCTGGCCTGCGATCAGAACGAGATCAAGGTTGCGGCCTCTCCCACGCCAATCAAACCCTTTGGGCAACGTATTGCCGTTGCCCACGATCAGGCCTTTGCCTTTTCCTATCATGGAGTTTTGCAGGGTTGGCGCGACTGTGGTGCGGACATCATGACATTTTCTCCATTGGTCGGAGAAGGCCCCGATGGTAGTGCCGACGCCGTCTATTTGCCTGGCGGATACCCCGAGCTTCATGCCGGAGAGCTGGCGTCAAACGGATTTGTGGATCATCTGCGTAAGGCCGCGACGAAAGGAATCCCGGTTTTTGGGGAATGCGGGGGCTTTATGGTGTTAGGGGAGGCGTTAATTGATGCGGACGGCGTACGGCATAAAATGGCAGGCCTGTTGAGTGGCGAAACCAGTTTTGCAAAGCGGAAACTCCATCTGGGTTACCGCCAGATGACAACACTGGGGGGTTCGCCTTTGGGTCCCGCGGGTCAGGGGTTTCGCGGCCACGAATTTCACTATGCATCGGTAACCGTACCGGGGGCAGACCGCTCATTGTTTCAGGCGCAGAACGCCGTTGGTCATGGGCTGGGAGCGGTCGGACTGGTAAAGGGAAACGTTGCTGGATCGTTCATGCATCTGATTGACGCCAGTTCTGCGTGACCATCGGGCGGCGTTACTTGCCAAATACACAGGCTTGATATACCACGGGTCCGCAGAGACGCGGTCTTGCTCTGCCCAGTGCATCTATGAGGAGCCGACCCCTAATGTTCGGTCGTACTAAAAAAACAGAACCAGTTGAGGCTCCTTTTTGGGAAACCATAGCACTTGATGATATGACCCCTCAGCAATGGGAATCACTGTGTGACGGCTGTGGCCGATGCTGCCTGAACAAACTTGAAAATGAAGAAACCGGCGAAATTTTTCACACGGACGTGGCCTGTCGGTTACTTGACCCGGATACCTGCCGTTGCGCCAGTTACGAAGACCGCAAACGTTACGTCCCAGATTGTCAGATTTTGACGCATCAAAACCTGAGACGTTATCCTTGGCTACCGTCAACCTGTGCCTACCGTCTGCTGGCCGAAGGCGGCAGCTTGTATTGGTGGCACCCGCTGGTATCGGGCAATCCTGAAACAGTTCATGAAGCTGGAATTTCCGTCCGCGGCCGCATTGTATCCGAACGTGATACGGATGATTTGGAAAACCATGTCGTCAGTTGGCCCGCATAGAACCTGTATTGCAATTGTGTATGAATAAAGGAGAGAGTTTTGAGTTTACCATCTGATCGTTTCACCGGTGTTCTGGCCGCCGCCCTGACTCCGCAAACTGTAGATTTCATCCCTGATGAAAAACTGATGAGCAAACATTGCAATTGGTTGCTGGACAACGGGTGTGACGGTTTGGCCATTCTGGGGACGACCGGTGAGGCAAATTCATTCTGCCTGAAAGAGCGAATTCGGGTGATTGAGGGTTTGGTAGAAGAGGGAGTTCCTGGCGAAAAATTAATGCCCGGGACGGGGAGTTGTGCGTTAACGGATGCGGTTAGCCTAACCAAGGTGGCCGTTAATGCCGGTGCCAGAGGGGTGCTGATGCTGCCACCTTTCTATTACAAAAACCCGTCCGATGAGGGTTTGTTTGCCTATTACTCCGAAGTCATTCAGCGTGTTGGCGACAGCAGGCTCAGGGTGTATCTGTATCATTTCCCGCAGATGTCGGCGACGCCGATCAGCTATAATCTGATTGAAATGTTACTGAAGGCCTATCCTGATACGGTCGTTGGCATGAAGGACAGCTCCGGCGTTCTTGAAAATATGGTTGGCGCGGCGAAAAACTTTCCCGGGTTCTGCGTCTTGTCAGGGGCGGACGATTATTTGTTGCCTCTGCTCGAGCAGGGCGGCGGCGGCTGTATTACCGCCTGCTCCAACGTGTCATCGCCGCTGGCGAGCGCAATCTACAAAGGGTTTCAGGCCGGTGAAGATGTCAGCGCCGTGCATGAGACACTAGTCAAGGTGCGAGTTGCCGCCAGTCAGTTCCCCTATCCTGCCGCTCTCAAGGCTCTGATGGCCCGTCACAGCGGAAATGATCATTGGCTGAACCTGCGCCCGCCGCTAAAGAATCTGAATGGTGAACAGGCCGATGCCTTGTTCTCAGCTTTTGATGCCATCGATTACCAGATTCCTGCCGTCTGACTAAGGTGGCAGGGGACTCCAAAACCCAACAATTCGTGGACCTGAACGGGTCTCGTGTTCCCGTCGCATTGCGGCGCAATCCGAATGCGCGACGTTTGATTTTGCGCGTCGAAGGGGGGCGGGACCCGGATGATCCAGACAAAATTGCGGTTACCTTGCCCAAGCGGGCGAGTGTTCACGAGGCGCTTCAGTTTGTTGCCAGCAAAGCAGACTGGATCGAAGAAAACCTTGCCCGTCTACCCCAGCGAATTCCCATTTGCGAAGGGGCGGCGATCCCGTTCCTGGGCTCGGAGCTGCGTATCTTTCATCACCCGGAGGCCCGACGCGGCGTTTGGCGGGATGAGCAGGGGATTCATGCTAGTGGGGAAATTGAGTTTTTATCTCGCAGGATAACGGATTGGATCAAGCGTGAAGCACGACGCGAGATTACCCTGCGGGTCACTGACAAGGCTGCTCATCTCGGGAAAAGCCCTGGCCGTATTTCTGTCCGTGATACCCGGTCGCGCTGGGGTTCTTGTGCTGCGAACGGTAACCTCTCGTTTAGCTGGCGGCTGATTCTAGCGCCTGAGTTCGTGTTCGATTATGTCATCGCCCATGAAGTCTGCCATTTTGCCGAACACAATCATGGGGAAAATTTCTGGCGTCTGGTTGATGGTTTGACGGCGGACATGACGGGTGCAAAACGCTGGTTGCGCCAGAACGGCGAGAACCTTCACCGATACGGTTAATGGTTTTTTTAGGCGCGATCCGTTAGGTTGAGGGAGCCATTGATTGGAGATAACAACCGTGAGGGTTTTGTCATGGACGGTGAAAAAGCTACCTCCTGGCCACTAACAGCCGAGGGCGTTCCCGATTGGGAAAGTGTATTTGAAGATCCAAAAACGGGTTTTATCGCTCTTATTCGTAGTGCCCATTCCCCAACCACGCTGAAAGCCTGTGCTGCGGTTGTGGTCCAGCAGCTGTTCACGCGTGATCGCGACAGCATGAACATCATGAAATATATCCTAGATCTGGAACATGTTTTGCCTAATTCAGATGATAAGAAAATCACGGAAGAAGATTTGGACGAGATGCGAGATGCGGCTAGTGGTTTCCTGCGTGCGATTAAGGAAGATCGAATTCTTAAATCACAGGAATACCTGAAAAAACGGACCAATGAAGAGGAGCGCCGCTCATCGTGAACCGTTTGGGTCATGAAATTTTTCAAGTCGGCGAGCTGCCGTCAGGGCGAACCTGAGGGTTTGTGCCCGGCGGCGCTGTCCGTTTATCGGCGTTTCAGGGCTGTTGCGATAGATGACGGCGCCAAAGGTATCGGCGACCATCAGGCCGTAGTCGACAGGAAGTATATCTTTCGGGAAGTCAGCGTTTACGGAAAAATAAAACCGGTCACAGTATAAAAGATAATCCTGCCATTTTTTGTCACTAAGAAAATCGGCAGGTGAGGATTTGACTTCAACAACAACAAATTTTCCTGAAGCATTAAGCCCCGCCACGTCGACCCTGCGCCCCGACGTCAGTTTGAATTCGCGAATTACCTGATACCCCATGTCCACAAGCAAGCGGCATACACCACGGGTCACGTTGAGTGATATGGAATTGTTCGTGTTTTGTTCCTGCATAACTCTTTTGTACCCAGCATATGGAAAAATTGCAAGACTGACCTAATATGGGTCTTCTTCAACAGAGAGGTTTGGGCCGTGAGGCAACAGCATACGGAACTTGCCATCGATACATCAGGGCAAGGTCTGTTCGATTTTACAAACGATGTTTGCCGTTGGGTCGCAAATGCCGGAATCGGCAACGGTGTGCTGACACTGTTCTGTCGCCATACCTCGGCCTCTCTGAGCATACAGGAAAATGCCGATCCGGACGTGCTCCGCGATTTGCAGAGTTTTTTCAAGGCATTGGTTCGGGAAGACCCATCACTCTATCACCATACGTGTGAAGGCCCGGACGATATGCCGGCGCACATCCGATCCGCCCTGACGGATGTTTCTCTCAACATTCCGGTTGCGGATGGCCGGCCTGTTCTTGGCACATGGCAAGGCATCTATCTGTTCGAACACCGATCACGCCCCCACCGGCGTTCAGTTTATTTGCACCTGATGGGGGACTGAGACCGGGCCGGGTCAGCTATCGTACTGGATCAGGTGTACATCACGTTGTGGGTAAGGAATGGAAATCTCTTTCTTGTTGAAGGTCTGTTTGACGGTTTTCAACATGTCCCATTTCAAGGCCCAGTAATCTCCGGAATTACACCAGATTCGAACAACCAGATCGACTGAGCTTTCGCCTAGATTGCCCACCACGACCAATGGTTCCGGGTCTGCATGGCAACGCTTATCAGCGGCAATGATATCGTTAATGATCTTGATGGCTTGGTCGATATCGTCGTCGTAACCAATTCCAAACAGCAAATCGAGGCGGCGCGTATCATTGAAGCTGTAATTCTTGATGGATGCGTTCCAGAGCTGGCTGTTGGGCAGTATGATTTCCACATTATCCGCAGTGTTCATGTAAGTCAGGAATAACGAGACGGTTTTGACCGTGCCGGATACGCCGCCACCTTCAATGAAGTCGCCAACCTTAAATGGGCGGAACAGTAAGATCATGACACCGGCAGCGACATTGCTCAAAGCACCCTGCATGGCCAGACCGATGGCCAAACCCATGGCACCAATCACAGCAACAAAACTGGTTGTTTCAACCCCGAAGCGTTCAAGAACGGCAATGCCGGTAAATATCAGGATGGCGTAGCGTACGCCGTTGGCGGTAAAGCCGGTGATCAGGGCATCAACTTTGCCCGTTTTGTCGAGGGCCAGTTTGGTGATCCGCCAACCCCACCCGGCGGCCATCCAGCCGACAACCAGAATTATGATGGCACCGATGACATCGAGACCGTAGGTCGCCACGACCTCCGTCACCATGCGAATGGCCTCTTCAGTAGTTTTTTGCACGTTTTCCATCGAACTGATCCCCAAAACCCAAGATGTTTCAGCGCAAATTTAGCGTGGGTCAGAGTGGTTTTCCAGTGCCAACCCTGTCATTGGGATTAATGTTTGTGAATCAGTTTTTGGGAAACCAGTCTGTTGTGCGGTTGGCGAAAGCAACGAGGGACAGCATGACTGGAACCTCGACCAGGACGCCAACAACTGTTGCCAGGGCGGCGCCAGAGTCCAAACCGAACAGACTGATGGCGACCGCGACCGCCAGTTCGAAGAAGTTGGACGTGCCAATCAATGCGCAGGGAGCGGCAACATTATAGGGAATTTTCCAGGCCCAGGCGGCCCAGTAGGCAATGGCGAAAATTCCGTAAGACTGCACGATCAGGGGAATGGCGATAAGACCAATGACAAACGGCCGATCGATGATCACTTGCCCCTGAAACCCGAACAACAGAACCACAGTCGCCAACAGCCCGATAATTGAGACGGGTTTGATAGCGCCGGTGAACCGCTCAACGGCTTTTTCAGCCGACTCGTTTTTTCGGGCATGGCTGATGAGCTGCCGCCGGGTCAGCCAGCCGGCGGCCAATGGGAAGACGACGTAAAGCACAACCGACAGCAGCAGGGTTTCCCACGGCACCACGATATCGGTGACGCCCAACAGCAGGGCGACGATGGGGGCGAAAGCAAAAACCATGATGATGTCGTTCACTGAGACTTGAACCAGCGTGTAGGTGGCGTCGCCGCGCGTCAATTGAGACCACACAAAAACCATAGCTGTACACGGTGCGGCACCCAGCAATATCAAGCCTGCAATATACTGTTGGGCGTCCGCCGGCGCGATCAGGTCGGCAAATACTACTTCAAAAAACAACAGTCCAAGGCCGGCCATGGTGAACGGTTTGATCAGCCAGTTGACGGCGATCGTCACCACCAACCCTTTTGGCCGGTCACCAATGTGGCGGAGGCTGGCAAAGTCCACGTTGACCATCATCGGGTAAACCATGGCCCAGATCAGTACGGCAACGACCAGATTGACCGACGCGTATTCCCATCCCGCCAGAATCTCAAACAGCCCCGGCAGCATATTCCCGAGGACCAGCCCACACCCAATGCAAAGCGCCACCCAAAGTGACAGCCATTTTTCAAAAAAGCCGATTGCAGTGGGTTGGGAGGAAGAATTTGAGGTCATGTTTCAATCTCTTGAACGAAAGTGCGACGCGAAATGTGGGCGATTGCCGAGGGAGGGTCAACGGAAAACCGGATTGTACCGGCTAAGAGGATTTATCAACTAAACATGCGCGGGCGGGCAAAAATTGATTTTCGTCAAGGTGTTGGATGTGCCCAGTCATAATAGAAAAAAGAAAGGTCACTTGATTAGGGCAATCCTAGTAATCCTAGATTTTCACAATGCTATTTTTTGCATCTGCAAATTGAGTATAATGCGATGGAGTAAACCTAGAAGCCGAGCGCGGGAGCGACCGACATATGGGCCATGGAAATCGTTTAGTTGCAGTTTTGTTTCTGATCTTCGCCCCGTTAGGGGCATTTTGTTTAACATCCCCTGTTGCCGCGCAATTGAGCGATCGAAAAGACACCATTCGCGTTCTTATCCTGAAGGAGTTCCCGCCACAATTTGTCTCGACGCCGGACGGCCCTTCAGGGCTTGCTGTAGAGGTTATGCGTGAGGTGGCTCAGCGGGCGTCCCTTAAAATTGAATATGTGAGTGTCGACGCCTGGCCCAAGGTATATCCACTTTTGAAAAATGGATCCGTGGATGCACTGGCAAATATGGGCATTAGTGAGGCCCGTCAAAAAATTGTGGAGTTCACCGAGCCGTACGAAGTCTTTGATATCAAGCTGTTTGTCAGGACCGAAACAACAGATATAGATACATATGATGACCTCAATGGTCGGGTTCTCGGAACCCTATCAACAAACGTCTTAACCAAAGATCTGGTCAACTCCGGAAAGTACAAGATCAAAACCTACCCGTCTTTTCAGGCCATTCTTCTCGGCCTGCTGTCTGGGGAAATCGATGCCGTGCCGGCGCCAACCGAACCCTTTCTGCTCATTGCACGGGGGGCGCATCTCGATGACCGCATCAAGCCTGTTGGTCTGTCCTTGCGGGAAGTAAAACGCGCCATTGCGGTGCCGAAAGGTCGGATCGCCTTACGTGACCGGTTAAATAAGGGGTTAATGGAATTCAAGCAGACCAACGATTACCAGGCCATGTTGTCAAAATGGTATGGCACACCGACGCCCTATTGGACGGTGATCAGGATATTGTATTTGATGGGCGCAATCCTGATCGTTTCAATTTCGATTATGGCGACGTGGCGGTATTATTCCATTTTGGCTTTAAATAAGCGTATCCGGATAAATGAAGAAAATCTTCAGACGGCTTCGGAAACGTTGAGTGCAATCAACACAGAGCTAAAACGGGCAAACGCCTCTTTAAGTATGAGTGAAGATCGCTTTTCCCGCGCGGTCGCGGGTGCTGATGAGGGTATATGGGACTGGAATATCAAAACGGGAGAGAACTACTTCTCTCCCCGATTTGAGCAAATACTTGGGTATGATGAGGGAGAGCTCAATCCAGTTGTTGAAACGCTTCAAAACCACCTCCACCCAGAAGACCAGAAACGAACGTCAGAAGCCATTCAGTCGCACCTTGATGACCGTGTGCCCTATGACATTGAATTTCGCCTGCGCTGTAAGGACGGCGAATACAAATGGGTGTACGTCAAGGGGCAGGCCGTGTGGGACGAACAAGGTGACGCAACAATGTTCGCCGGGGCGATTACGGATATTTCCCGTCGCATGTTAATAGAGGAACAACTCCGCCAGGCACAAAAAATGGAGGCTGTCGGACAACTTACCGGAGGTATCGCCCACGATTTCAACAATATGCTTGGCATTATCATGGGCAACCTTGACCTTCTGCGCCGCAAAGTGGTTGGCGACGCTAAGGCGATAGAATTTGTCGAGGCCGCTTATAGAGGCAGTCAGCGCGGTGCCGACATTACGAAAAAATTGCTCAGTTTTGCGCGTGGAGGAGCCGGGACCCCACAAATAACCAACGTCAATGACTTCATAACAGATATGAAAAACCTGATAGCCAAGTCATTAACGCCCAAGGTCGATATTGAAACTCATCTCGCTGATGACATCTGGGTGGTTAATATCGATGTTGGGGAGCTAGAGAATACGCTGCTGAATCTGTCCCTTAATGCCAGCGATGCTATGCCCGAAGGTGGTATTCTGGTGATTGAGACCTCAAATAAGGTTCTGGACGAACATTATGTCCAGATGAATCCGGGAAGCATGGCAGGGGAATATGTATTGGTCTCGATCAGTGATACGGGAATCGGTATGGCGCCGGAAGTTACACATCAGATCTTTCAACCTTTCTTCACAACAAAAGAATCGGGACGGGGAACAGGGCTGGGACTGAGCATGGTTTACGGTTTCGTCCAACGTTCAGGCGGCCACATCAAGGTATATTCAGAGCTCGACAAAGGGTCGACATTCCGTATGTATTTTCCAAGAGCGGTCGAGGCGTCGCACGATGTAAAGGATACCAAATCGGCAATCGAAGACAGTCTGCCGCGCGGAGAGGAAACCGTTCTGATTGTTGATGATGAAGAAGGATTGCTTAAAGTGGCGGCCTTATACCTTGAGGATTTGGGGTACAAGACACGGACCGCCAGCAGCGGCAAGCTGGCATTGCGACAGCTTCAGCAAGTCAATCAAATTGACCTGCTGTTCTCTGACGTTGTCATGCCCGGCGGCATGGATGGCTATGACCTCGCAAAAGCGGCATTAAAGAGCTGCCCGGAACTCAAGGTGTTGCTAACCTCGGGATTTACAGCGAAACGGGAGAACGCGATTAATGGCGATGTCGCATTGTTCGCAAGCCTATCCGAGAACCTCTTGAACAAACCCTATAATCAATCTGAACTTGCCGTGACTGTACGCCAGGTGTTGGACGAGGGTGGCTAGAACGTGGTGAAGCCAGATTTATTGGTTTCACTTTAGTGGCGACATGAACCGGGTTTTTCGCTAGCGTAGACTACACGTCAGTAAAAGAAGCGAGAGTTAGCTGCAAACTGAATCTCGTCAATAATATTAAAAAAAGAAAATGTTAATTAGGGTATTTATAGGCTGGATTTGGATAATTTTAGGATAGTCAAATGTTTGGCATCTCATCTAGATTATTTAAGACAATATCTCTTTTTCTGATCGTTCTTACACTCCCTGACGGTGTTGCTGCGAACGACCGAATTGGTAACGTACGGATTGCGGTTACCCGTTATATGGGGGACGCACATAATTATATCGCTCACGAAAAGGGGCTGTTTAAAAAGAACAACTTGGATGTAGAACTGGTGATCAACCAGACGGGGTTGGAATCTGTTCGGAAATTGCTCCGACGAGAAGTCGAATTCGCGATGATAATCCCGACACCCATTATCTTAAGCTCTTTCGATCCAAAATTTTTCCTGCGTGGGAGCGAGCCCGACCCGGAATACGCCGTCATTGCAAACCTTATGCAATCAACGAGCCTCAATTCTGTTGTCGCCCTTACCGGGAAGGGAATCAAGGCTCCTAAAGATTTAGAAGGTAAAAGTATTGCGCTGATGCTTGGCACCGGCTCAGAGTATTTCTGGTATGTTTATTCAGATTTCTACGGGATTGATCGCAATAAGGTCAGGGTCGTTGATGCTAAACCAAATAAGATTGAGGGCCTGCTCAAATCTGGTGCCGTCGACGGCTTTACGCTTTGGGAGCCGATTACAAATACCATCCGCAAGCGGGTCGGCTTATCAACGTTAGTCTTGCCCGAACAAAAATCATATTCGAACGGTCGTCTCGTCGTCGTCCGCCGAGATTTTGTGTCGCAACACCCTGATGTGGCCAAGCGTTATTTGAAGGCCATATATGAGGCTGAAGATATCTTGCAGAATGATCCGGTAGAATCGGCTCGGATTATGTCTAATCGAATTGGCTCATCAGTTGAAGACATTCGGTTCATGCAGAATAAAATGACGTTCAATATTTCGCTGGATGAATCACTTATTTTTAATTTTGTTAATCAGGCGAAGTGGGTTCGGCGTACGAAATACGACACTGGGAGGGCATTGCCAGATTACCGCGAAATTTTATTCGATGAGCCATTGGCGTTTGTGAAACCCGGTAGTGTAAATTTTGTTAAGTAAATGAAACTGAAAACACTTTTTAAAATCATCGGCGGCTTAATTTTATTACTTTCTTTGATTGCAATTGGATACACGAAGTATCTCGCAGGAGAAGCCTCTGTTGCGCGAAAACACCTGCTCTGGAACCGGGCGATCAGCAGGGACCTCACCAAAATCAGCATATCTATTCTCGAACCAGAGGCTGCTGTAGGAACTTCGCAAATCGTTCGGGTTTTAAAAACTATCGAAATGTTGATTTCTGACGCAGCGTTGGATGGGGATTACACCCTCATGCGCCATTTGAAATTAGCAAGAGAAACCGCAAATGATTTGATAATTGCAAAAAGTACTGATTCTAAAAACCTTCTGATATTGCAACTACGGTTGCGAATTCTGGAGTCACAAACAGCCGCTAGAATTTTAGTGGGAAAATGGGATGAAATAAATTCTGACAATTTTAATAATATAATTATCACGATTATCTTTATGGTTATTTTGTTTGCAATTATCGTTAGTGCGATTTTGTACATTTTGTACGTACGCGTAATAAAACCGATTGACATATTTTCTTCAAAAATTCGAAACCATGAACCAGGAATGACGCTGAGATCTGGCGAGGCGAGTAAAATTCTGGAAATTGAGGGTCTGTATCTATCGTTCGAGCAAATGGACGATACGCTGGTCAATAATTTTCAAGTGCTAAAAGAATCAAAAGAATCTGTTGAAAAAGCGTTGGCTGATATGGAGAAAGCAAACCAAGATAAAGAGAAATATGAACAGGCGCTCCGCCAAGCCCAAAAAATGGAGGCAGTGGGTCAACTAACCGGCGGCATCGCCCACGACTTTAACAACATGCTCGGTGTCATCATGGGTAACCTTGACTTGCTGCGCCGCAATCTGGTTGGGGATGCTAAGGCTGCAGAATATGTCGAGGCCGCCTATAAGGGCAGCCAACGAGGAGCCGATATCACCAAGAAACTGCTCAGCTTTTCGAGAGGACGAGGCGAAAACCCAGAGCTAACCAACGTGAACGATTTCATAACGGGCATGAAAGACCTGATTGCCAAGTCCTTGACGCCGAAGATCACGATTGAGACCCATCTCGCTGATGACATTTGGGTGGTTAGTATTGATCCAGGCGAATTTGAGAACACGCTGCTTAACCTTTCCCTGAATGCTAGCGATGCCATGCCGGGTGGTGGTTCCCTGATGATTGAGACTTCCAACAAGGTTTTGGATGAACACTATGTCCAGATGAATCCGGGAAGTACGATTGGGGAGTATATACAGATATCAATCAGTGATACGGGAACCGGTATGGCGCCGGAAGTTACAGGCCAGGTCTTCCAGCCCTTTTTCACAACTAAAGAGGTAGGTCAGGGAACGGGTTTGGGGCTGAGCATGGTTTACGGTTTCGTTCAGCGTTCAGGTGGGCATATTAGGGTGTATTCAGAACCCGGCAGAGGATCGACATTCCGTATCTATTTACCGAAAGTGACCGAGGGAGCGGACGAAAATTGGCGAACCAAAACCAAAACCGATGGCAATCTGACGGGTGGTGATGAAACGATTTTGATTTTAGATGATGAAGAGGGATTGCTTAAGGTGGCGACCGCATATCTTGAGGACCTGGGGTACAGGGTCCAAACGGCTGGCAGCCCTAAGCAGGCTTTGCAGATGCTGCAGGAACACGATCAGATTGACCTGCTATTCTCTGACGTTGTTATGCCCGGTGGTATAGACGGTTATGGCCTCGCAAATGAGGCGCTGAAGAGCTGCCCGGACCTCAAGGTGTTGCTAACCTCCGGGTTTACGTCGAAACGGGAGAACGCGATTAATGGTGATGTCGCGATGTTCGCAAGATTATCCGAAAATCTCTTGAACAAACCCTATAACCAGTCTGAACTTGCCGTGGCAGTACGCAGCGCGTTGGATGAGGATGCTTAGAACGTGGTGAAGCCAATATTAATTGTTGTCGATGATGATCCTGAAATGGCAAATTTGGTGGCGAATGTGGGGGAATACTCGGGGTTTGACGTTTATGCGACGACCAGCGCCAGGGAGTTTCAGAAAGTGTGGGCGGAATGTGAGCCTTCAGTTATCGTCATGGATCTCGTGATGCCGAACATTGATGGTGTTGAGTTATTGATCTGGCTGGCTGAGCAGAACTGCCCTGCGTCGATTATCTTGATGAGTGGTTATGGTGGAAAATATTTAGACATAGCGGAAGACCTCGGCACCGTAAAAGGAGATAGAGTCGCGGGAACGCTCGCAAAACCATTCGAGGTCAGCGATTTGGAAAAATTATTGGACATTGCCCTGACAAAGCACAACACACCGGATAATCCAGCGGCCTAACAAGACAAAAGAACTGCCCCTGTCTCGAGTGCAGTCTGGAGCCCATGTGTTCAGATCGGACAATGAAAGATTGGTGCACCCGACAGGATTCGAACCTGTGACCTCCGCCTTCGGAGGGCGGCGCTCTATCCAGCTGAGCTACGGGTGCTCCTTGATTTTAAAGGGTTTTTCACCCTCTAAGCGGTTTCGCGATTTTCAACCGTGCCAATATCGTGACCAATTGCGTTAAGGACCTGGATTGCCCTGTCTGCATAGTCAGGCGCGAGGTGTGAATATCGCTGTACCATCTCGAACGACTTGTGCCCGGTCAGGTGCATGACCTCATACAGTGGAATACCGGCTTGGACAAGTCGAGAAGCAAACGTATGGCGAAGATCGTGGAATCTCAGGTCTGCCAACCCGGCCCGTTCACGGGCCCTGTTGAAAGCTGTTTTCATGCTCTTCACCGGCTTGCCGTTGAAGGTGAAGACCTATCCGCTGTCTTTGGGACCTAATGCTGCCAACGTTGCCAGCGCCCTGTCACAAAGCCGTATGGTTCTGTCTTCGCCGTTCTTGGTGTCCGTAAACCGGATACGCCTGTGCTGCATCTCTACATACCGCCAATCAAGGCGCATAAGCTCCGATAACCCTCCGCCTGTATCAAGGGCAAACATAATCAGTGGAACGAGATGTTTTGAGGCTGAATCGGTTAGTCTCCTCTCCTCTTCCAGTGTCAACCAACGGGTCCTATGGTTAAGTTTCTTGAATTTCGGAAATCGGGGCGGCGTGTCGATCAATCCTTCCCGGTGGACCTTGTTCAATATGGCCTTCAGAATGGCTGCATTTTTCTGCATCGTGCCCCGACCCACGCCGCCGCCTCCTCACGGTTGAGGTAACGCCGGGGCGGAATATTTGCCTTAAGGATCGTTTCCGTGGCCATGGATTTAAAAGTTGTCCTGTTTGTCTTTCGATTTGTTAACTCTGCTGTATATCATCGTCATTTGTCTCAATCCCTAGGGATTGATCGCTAGCGATTGTTCTCTTGGGGCCCTTGCTCCTTTGGATCCTAGAGTCATTACCCTAGAGATCGGCCCCCGGTCTCCTTAAGGAGATTGCCTGGCCCCAAATAAACCCGAATCGTGTGATTTTATGGAATGCCTTTAAAGGGAATTTTTTTTATTCAGATGCGCTGATCACTGACCTGAGACCCAAAAGCAGCGCCGTTTCCTTGTCCTATGGTCGGGAGGCATTACCATTTGTAGTATCTGGCGTTTATGATCTGCAAAACGCCACCAGCGGGCCGATATCATGACTATCAGCCGCCCTTAGCGCCGTTAAGTATTGATTCCGCACATCACCTTGACTGGCTAGATCAACACTGCTCCCCCATGTGAATACGGGCCGCTCCATATTTTTCAGGACGATGTCCGTCATGAGCCGTGCATGGCGTCCGTTGCCGTTGGGGAACGGGTGGATCACGGTTAAGCCATGATGAAGGCGGGCGGCGATTTTGTCGGGTTCATAAACCGCGTTATCAATCCAGTGCTGCACGTCATCAAACAGTTGCCGCAACCGAATGCCGACTTCATAGGCCTCGACGTTTCCGATGTTGACCGGGCGGGTTCGAAACGTCCCCGCCCAACGCCAAACGTCTCCGAACATACGTTTGTGGAGCGATTTACCAAATCTTTCGGTGAGCACATTGGAACGCCGCCGCCCAAGCGCCCAAAGGCTAGCCTCGGAAATGTTCAGTTGCTCCGCTTCATTCAATTGCGCCATGTTGGTAATGTGGGCCGGGATAAGTTGTTCCAACTCTTCCGGTTCAAGCGGCGTTGAGCCTTTCGGTGTTTCAAACTCAAGCATCACTTTTGTTCCACATATGGCGTGGCAAGGTTGCCAGAATTTCGTCGGCCAACAACCGAATTTGCAATTCCGTCTTCTCGTCCTGAACGGATTGGGATTCGAGCGCCATTGAATGAGAGACATTCTGAATCTTCCGCGCGGCAACGTCTCGGGCTTGCCGTTTGATGAAATCTTGAAGTGTAGAATTTGGCACAAAGGTATAGACGAGCGTACAATCGAGTCCTTCCGCGACTTTTTTCAATGTCGATAGAGTGGCCCTTCCTTCGGCTTCAGAATTTTCGATTTGGGCGATACCGGATTGTGTTATGCCTATCCTGTCCGCCAACTGTTGAGCAGACATGCCAAGCAGTTTTCGGATGGCGTGAATCCACCCGTGAGGAGGGGGGGGCGCTTCTCTCAGTATTTTGAATTGAGATAACGCGTCATCCAGTTGCTTTAACGCCAAACGCCGTGATTGCGTGCTCATTAAATAAGCTCCAACTTATAAAATATTATAAAATATATAAGCTATAACTGATAAAAACTCAATTGTTTAATAAGTTATAACTACAATAAATGAAGAAAGGAGCGATCCTAAGTCACGGTTTGGTCACGATAGTAAGCATAAACGAACCGCTGTCCCAATGGGCAGCGCTCTATCCAGCTGAGCTACGAGTGCATCTGGTGCTGGGTGCGGGGCGCAAGATACGGTTTTCAACCCTGAGGGCCCAGCTTTATCGTGCGGACTGACGTTCCGTTGTTTGTTCATACCCCTGAGCCGCAATGAGGATCAGTGTTTGCGCCCGTATAGGAAGCGGTCTTTCAGGCCGTACCAGCGGATGACCCAGGGCATGAACCAGGGGTTGCCGTTGTAAAGAGGTCGGGTTGGGAAGGGGTTTTCGGCAAACAGGGAGGCGGCATCTTCAGTATTGCCGAGGATCATCTGGGCGGCTTTGCGCCCCAGCCATGGCGCCCAGACCACGCCTGAACCGCAGAACCCGGTGGCGTAATGAATGCCGTCGTTAACAATAAGGTGCGGCATGAAATCGAAGGAATATCCTGTATACCCCCACCACGAATGGGTCAGTCGCACGCCTTCAAGTTCGGGAAATATTTCGATCAGGTTGTTATAGAGATGCAGGCATTTCTGCATGTCGTCATCCGTATCTGCCCCCCGACGTCCGCCAAAAATGATCCGGGTGCCATCGGGCGAGGGTCGGTAATAATTGTAGAGGTTGCGGGTATCGCCAACCATTCGACGTTTGGGCATGAGCCGCTTCATCAGGTCTGGATCAAGTGTGTCGGTGGCAATAATCTGGCTGGGTACGGGAACGATGCGGCGCCTTAACCAGTCCGTCACCTGATCCGTATAGCCGTTGGTGGCAACGATACAGTCGCCGGTCTTGATAGAGCCCTGTGCGGTGCTGAGAGTAAAGCCGTCGGAGTTTCGAGAAATCCCGGTAACCGCAGTCTGATCGATCACCGTGACACCGGCGCTTAGGGCGCGCTCATAAATACCCTGATGCAATTCTGCGGGATGGGTGCCGCCGATATCGGGGCGTACGCGTCCGCCTTTGTAAAAATCGGTCCCCAATTCATCGCGTTGTTTGTTTTGAGGCACCATGAAGGTGCCGAAATCGAGATGTTTGTTCAGCAGGTCTGCATCACGGTCCATGGACTCGTAATCACGGACATGGTTGGCACCGTCAAACCGGCCAACGATTTCGAATCCGCAATCGATCTTTTCTTCTTCAACCAGATTGGTTAGCGCCGTTCGAGCGGCAATCCCTTCCGCCAAGAAGGACTTGGCCCGATCGAGGCCGAACTTGTCGATCAGCGTGGAAAAACTGAATTTGATATTGCCACTGCACACCCCGCCGTTTCGGCTGCTGGCACCTTCTCCGGCCCGCATGGCATCAAAGACCACGACACTGCGTCCGGCCCGAGCCAGGGTAAGGGCCGCCGTTAATCCGGCAAATCCAGCGCCAACGATGCCCACATCTGCAGAATCAGGAATATCGACCGATTCCGTGTCGAGGCGGGGTGCTGACTCCCACCAATAAGGGGTCAGTTTCAGGTCTTTGGTATCGGGAGGGTTGGGCATCGTACACTCTACCGTTCTGTGAGAACGGAAAGACTGCGATGATCGGCTCCGGAAGGCAATGGTTTTGACGGATCTTTAATCCAGGCGGCGATATCTTTCCAGACGGTGGCGGCCGGGATATCTCTGAGCAACATGTGATAACCGCCCTCATACAGGGCTACTTTTTGCTTGTCCTCGAGCCCTTGGGGAAGGTTTTTTAACATCGTTACGGTTGGCTTTTTGGGAACCACTTCGTCTCGTTCGCCATAAAGAATAAGCGCCGGGGACCCGAAATGCGGTGCGCTTTCAAACCCGGCATCCATCAGGTTGGCCAGACCGTATATGGTGCCGATCCGGGTTTCTTTGATAACCAGCGGGTCGCGCCCAAGCTCAATCAGCATCTCGATGTTATCAGACGGTTTGATATTCAACCCCTTCCCCGTGACCGTCATCCAGGGGACCGTATTCGCCCCGACCCACAGGGCCAGGCGCTGATACCAGGGCATGGTCACCCGGCCCCAGACGGCAGGTGCCGCCAAAATGGTTCCGTCGACTTCGGGGGGAGTATCTGAAGTCATGGCGACCATGGCGACCGCACCTCCCATGCTTTCGCCCAGCAGGTAAATCGGCAGGCCTGGGTGGCGTATTTTTATCACCCGGATGGCTTCCTTGGCGTCATTTCCATACGCTTGAACACCGGCCCAACGCCCAGTATGCGGAGCATTGCCAAATCCTCGCTGGTCATACGCATACGATGCGATCTGGTATCGGCTCGCCAGAAACTGTCCCGGATCATCAAAAAAATTGGAATAATCATTAAACCCATGCAGCGCCAGGATGATGGCGCGGGGTTCGCCGGATGCCGGCAACCATTGGCGAAGCGGTAACGTGGCGCCGTCAGGTGTAATGATCGCGTTGTTGGTCAGGCGGGTATCCGCAATCGCCGGGCCGGGGGCATGAATTCGGGGTGCACAGGCGCTTAGGGCCAAAATCAACAGTGTCAGGACAATGCCCCGCAAGGTCATGCCCGGGGGGTCTCTTCGGGTTCGCTGGTCAGCTTGACGAAAATATCCTCCAGTTCCGCCTCCTGGGTCGATACATCAGCGATGTTCAACCCGGCACCATTGACCGCGTTCAGAATCTGCCCGGCAGAGACCGTGCTTGGCGGGTAACTGAAAATGAGTTTGTGTCCGTCTTTGAGAACCGCATTAAAATCTTTTAGACCGTCTGGCAAGGTTTCCAGAGACTGTTCAACGGTGATGGTCATTTCCTTGGTGTCCAGCCTGGACAGCAGATCAGGGGTGGGTTCACAGGCAATCAGACGTCCATGGTTGATAATTGCGATGGTATCACACATGGCTTCGGCTTCTTCCAGGTAATGCGTGGTCAGCAGCACAGTGGTGCCCTGTTCGTTCATTTCGCGCACATTTTCCCATAACTGACGACGAAGATCGACGTCGACACCGGCAGAAGGTTCGTCGAGAACCAACACCGGGGGATTGTGAACCAAAGCCTTGCCGACCAGCAATCGACGGCGCATGCCGCCGGAGAGTGACCGGGTATACGCATCCCGCTTGTCCGTCAGCCCAACGGCCTTCAGGATCTGATCTGTGTGGCGGTCGGATTTGGCGACCCCATACATGCCAGCCTGCAAATCCAGCATTTCATAGGGGGTGAAAAATGGATCAATATTAAGTTCCTGCGGGACGATGCCAATGGCCCGACGGGCTTCGCGCATCTGGCGTTCGATATCGTAGTCCCAGATTTTAACATCGCCGGAGGTCTTGACGACAAGTCCGGCCAGAATATTGATCAGGGTGGATTTCCCGGCTCCGTTTGGTCCCAGCAAGGCGAAGAAGGAGCCGCGGGGAATTTTCAGCGACACATCCTTTAGCGCTTGTTTCGCCGGTTGGCGGTTGGACGGCGCGTAGGTTTTGTTCAGGCCGGTAATTTCGACGGCGTAATCGGGGTCGGTGGAATGAGAGGGCATAGGATCGATCATTAAAAACGCTGCACAGGTTGCAAACATAGGCGTCGATTGTCGCCCCGTCCATCCGATCCTTAAGGGGTGGTGACGAATTCATGCCTTGGTGCTGGAAATCGCCGTCACCCGAAGTTATCATTTACCGATCAATTCATTCACCCGGATATGAGGCGAAGCATGTCGGACAGCAAAATTATCGAGAGCGAAAGCAAAACGGTCGGCTGTGACGGCGGTGGCGGCGCCCTTGGGCACCCACTGGTTTATCTAGAGATGGGCGAAAAATCAGAAATTACCTGCCCCTATTGTTCATGCCACTTCGTTCTTAAAGAGGGCGCAAAGGTTTCTGCGGGGCATTGAGCCATTTTGCAGAATCAGCCGACGATTAGCTGGATTTCTGAACTTGGGGTCTGATTCCACTCAACTCGGCGTATAGTCTGCTTTCCGCTGTTCCATTTCTTCCCAGTGTTCACCCGCCGCGATCAGGCAGGTTATGCCTTGCGGGTTGGTCAGAAGAATGGTCCAGGTGCCGGTATTGGCGGTCAGGACTTCAAGGACAGAACCGTTGGCAGCCAGGCCCATGGATTTGGGAAGTTCGGAATATTTACCTTTGAGCTGGGTCATCAGGGAGCCACGCTCACCGCAGACCGGACCGGATCGCTGCGCCGTCTGTTGAGCATGGGCCGGCGTGGACGGGCTGAGGGATACTCCCAGCATCGTTGCAGTGAACAAACTTGCGGATACGATTTTCAGTAAGGGTTTCATGAGTATTCTCCTCATCGCGGGGTCGAAAACCATGCCTTTCGACCGGGGCACCCCTCCCTCTTTTGACTGTAATGTTCGTCTTGATCCTGTCGTCCTGTTGACGCTTTTTTGGATCAACTGTCAGGCGTTCTGCCTATACGTTCTTTTGATCCTGTTCATGATTTTATAAAAAAAATGATAACAAGGCGAATCACCTTGGGTCACCGGTTCGTGATGCGACGGCACTGATGCGAAAATAATGCTCTTTTTTATGAATAATTTTCATTAAATTCGGTAAGATTGTCTGAAAACAGGTTGTTTAAGTGGCCATTTAAGAAAAAATACCGTTCACATTTCGAAACATGTTGAAATACGAAACGCCGTTTTTTGATAAAAAATGGGAAAGATTTACACGGATTGTGATCAAGACCAACCGGATCGTGCTTTGCCCCGGACGGCGTGAAGGGTAAAGTCAAAATTAGGTTTCCAATCGGGTTTCAAGAATTCTAGGGGTGGTTTATGACCAACGGCAATGCGCCCAAGCATGTGTTTCTGATCGATGGGTCAGGCTTTATCTTCCGGGCTTTTCACGGTCTTCCACCGATGACACGTGGCGACGGAACGCCGGTCAACGCCGTATTTGGCTTCACCAAGATGATCATGAAGTTGATCGAAGATACCGATGCCGACCATATCGCTGTGATCTTCGATAAGGCCCGCAAAACCTTTCGCAGCGATATTTACCCGGAATATAAGGCCCATCGTCCACCGCCGCCCGATGAATTGATCCCGCAGTTCGCTCTCGTGCGTGAGGCGACCGAAGCTTTGAACGTGCCGGCAATCTCGCTGGAGGGTTATGAGGCCGACGATATTATCGCGACTTATGCCAAAGAAGCCGCCGAACAGGGGGCGGAAGTGACAATTGTGTCGTCTGACAAGGACCTGATGCAGTTGGTGAATGAGCGGGTCACCATGTTTGATGCCATGAAAAACAAGGTAATCGGGGCCGAGCAGGTCTTCGAAAAATTTGGTGTCGGCCCGGAGAAGGTCATCGAGGTGCAGGCGCTGGCCGGCGATTCGTCGGATAATGTTCCGGGAGTACAGGGAATCGGGGTAAAGACCGCTGCGCAGTTGTTGGACGAATATGGTGACCTTGAAAGCCTTCTGGAACGTGCGGGTGAAATCAAACAGCCAAAAAGACGAGAAAAGCTGCTGGAACAGGCAGATATGGCGCGAATTTCACTTAAACTGGTAACGCTGAAGGATGATGTGCCTCTGGATCAGCGTGTTTCAGAGTTTGCCGTCCGCCAACCTGACCCGGAAATCCTGCTGAATTTTTTGGCGGAACAGGGTTTTAAGTCTCTTATCGCCTCTGTTTCCGCAAAAATGGGGGTTTCATCTTCGGAAATGCTTAATTCCGGAGCTGGGGCCGTCGCTCAAGAGCCGGAATATGAGTTAGTGCAGACGGAAGAGGCGCTGCAAACCTGGATTGTCGAGGCCAGCCGGCAAGGTGTGGTCTCTGTTGATACAGAAACCACCGGTTTGGACCCGTTGCAGGTCGAACTGGTGGGAATTTCCCTTGCCGTTCATGAGGGTAAGGCCTGCTACATCCCGCTCGCGCATAAAAATGAGCAGGCTCAGGGGACATTTGATTTGCTTGGTGATCCGACAAGTGATGCGCCTGAAGAAATTGTTCAAATAGCCCCGGAAACCGCCCTTTCTCTTCTTAAACCTTTACTTGAAGACGCCGCCATACTGAAGATTGGGCAAAACATTAAGTACGATCGCCATATCTTTGAAAAAAGGGGAATTTTGGTCGCACCTATTGATGATACCATGGTGCTTTCCTACTGTCTGGAAGGCGGTTTGCACGGGCACGGCATGGATGAGCTGGCGAGAGATTTTCTGGGTGTTGATACCATTAAATTCAAGGATGTGGCGGGCACCGGCAAGGCGCAGGTGACCTTTGATTATGTGCCGTTGGACAAGGCGCTCGATTATGCCGCCGAAGATGCGGATATTACACTGAGACTACACAATCTTTTTAAACCGCGACTTGCCCAAGAACATATGGTCGGGGTTTACGAACGCCTCGAACGCCCGTTGATTTCGGTACTTGGCGACATGGAGGGGCGAGGCATTCGTGTCGATGCCGCAGAACTGAAACGTCTGTCCGATGACTTTGCCAAACGCCTCGGCATCCTGGAAAGCGAAATTCACCAACTCGCGACCAGGGAGTTTAACATCGCTTCGCCCAAACAGCTTGGCGAGATCCTGTTTGACGAAATGGGTATTCCCGGCGGCAAAAAAACCAAAACCGGGGCCTACCAAACGGGCGCCGATGTGCTGGAAGGTCTTGCTGATCAAGGCCATGACCTGCCTGCCCGTGTACTTGAGTGGCGGCAGCTGGCAAAGCTGAAAAGTACCTATACCGACGCCCTGATCACGGAAATCAACCCCGATACCGGCCGCGTTCATACGTCCTACAATCAAGCCGGGGCGTCGACGGGCAGACTGTCGTCATCAGATCCCAACTTGCAGAACATTCCGATCCGTACGGAAGAAGGGCGCAAGATCAGGAAGGCTTTTATTGCCGATCCGGGTCACAAGTTGCTGAGTGCGGATTATTCGCAGATTGAATTGCGCCTTCTGGCTCACGTGGCCGGAATTGACGCCCTTAAAACGGCCTTTCACGAAGGCCAGGACATCCATGCGATCACCGCAAACCAGGTTTTCGGCGAGCCTATTGAGGGTATGGACCCGATGACCCGCCGCCGTGCCAAGGCCATTAATTTTGGCATCATTTACGGCATCTCGGCCTTTGGTCTGGCCCGACAACTGGGGATTTCCAACGGTGAGGCCGCAAATTATATCGAGGCTTATTTCAAAAGCTATCCCGGCATTCAGGCTTATATGGAAAGAACCAAGGAAGAGGCCCGAAAATACGGTTATGTGATGACACCGTTTGGGCGTAAATGTCATGTCAGGGGCATTAATGAGAAAAATCCCAACATGCGGGGAATGGCTGAGCGGGCCGCGATCAATGCTCCGATTCAGGGCGGCGCCGCTGACATTATCAAGCGTGCCATGATCGCATTGCCTGATGCACTGGATGGTGAAAACCTGAATGCACGTATGCTGTTACAGGTTCATGATGAACTGATTTTTGAAGTGCAGGATGGAGAAATGGAGGCCACGCAGGCTGCTGTTAAAAAGGCCATGGAAGGTGCTGCGCAGTTGGATGTGCCGCTGGTTGTCGACATGGGAACTGGTGATAATTGGGATGACGCCCACTAAATTGGTGCCGTAAACAGACCGTTACGAACATGACTGAGCGTTCGAAGTCTGCTTCAGCCGCGCCTAAGTTTTCCTAACAGGCGAACGGCGAACAGAGAGAGAAGAATGCCGCCGTAAATGATCGGTTCAAGCTGCAAGCCTTTGCGCATCATGAAAAAATGTATGCAGCCGAGAATTCCAGCCGCATAAACGGTTTTGTGCAGCCAGTTCCAGCGCTTGCCGCCGAGACGTTTGATCATGCCCTTGGTTGAGGTTGCGGCAAGGGCGGTGAGCAAGACAAAGGCGGCCATGCCAACGGTGATATAGGTGCGCTTGACGATGTCCTTCCAGATGGCCAGCCAGTCAAAGAACTGGTCAATGCCGATATAGCTTGCCAGGTGCAGAACCACGTAAAAAAAGGCAAACAATCCAATCAGACGGCGAAACCGCGTAAATTGGGTCCAGCCCGTCAGAATGCGAAGTGGCGTTATCGCCAGGGCAACGAGCAGAAACCTTAGCGCCCAGTCCCCCAGGTAGCGGTTGAGGTATTCGACCGGATTGGCCCCTAAAGCGTCTGGATTTACAGTAACAGCCTGCCAGGCGAGCCACGCCAGCCATAGCGCTGGCGCAAGAGACAGACCCCAGACAACGGGTTTTAGAACGCGACGGATGAGAGTATTGCTCGACATTGGCGAGAGTATTGGCGTTACAATCGCTGCCGTCCAGCCCTGAGTCCCCGACATGCTTAGTAATTTTTCTTCATATCCATGCCCGCATACATCGAGGCGACTTCTTCGTCGTAACCATTGAGCATGAGGGTCGGTTTTTTCAGGAATTCGCCGATATTGCGTTCTTTCGCCTGACTCCAACGCGGGTGGTTGACCTCAGGGTTAACGTTTGAATAAAAGCCGTATTCACGAGGCGCTGACATATTCCAGGATGTCGGGGGTTGTTGGGCGGTGAAGGAGATGCGGACAATGGATTTGATGCTTTTGAAACCATATTTCCAGGGCACAACCAGCCGGATGGGCGCACCGTTCTGGTTGGGCAGCTCTTCTCCATAAAGTCCGACGGTAAACAGTGTCAGGGGGTTCATCGCCTCATCCATACGCAGCCCCTCACGGTAAGGCCACTTCAAGACGCGTCGTTTCTGTCCGGGCATGCGGTCCGGATCATTGAGAGTCTCGAAAGCGACGTACCTGGCATCTCCCGTCGGCGCCAGCCGCTTGATGATGTCGCTTAGAGGAATGCCCACCCAGGGAACAACCATTGACCAGGCCTCAACACAGCGGAACCGGTAAACCCGCTCCTCAAGTTTGTGCGGATTGACCAGGTCTTCATATGAATAGGTGCCCGGGTTTTCGCACAACCCGTCGACCTTTATTGCCCAGGGTTTTGGTTCGAAATCCTTGGCGTAGGTGATGGGGTCGGTTTTGCCCGTGCCGAACTCATAAAAATTGTTGTAGCTGGTTACGGAACGGTAAGAGGTCAGTTCTTTGCCGACTGTTTCGGCGTTCCATTTGGTTTTTGTCAGGTCGGGCAGCTTTACGGTGCCCGCTTCGGCGGAACCGCCAATCGATCCAATGGCCAGGCCGGCGCCAGCAACGGCCGCGGTCTTCAAAAATTTACGGCGCTCATCAAACAAGGACTTCGGCGTGATCTCCGAGGGTTTGACGTCAGAGGCTTTTGGGATCCTGATCAGCATGGTAATTCCTTTGGCAAATTCAGTAATTGAGTAGTTTTACGCTTTATCAACACCGTTAGGCTATACGTGAACAAATCACATTTTTGCGAGCTCTCTGTTATTGAGGCTAGAAATGGTGTGAATCCTCGATATAAGGGAACGGAAATGCGCATACTTTATCACCTTTGGCTAAATCCCTTTTGTCGCAAGGTCCGTCTCTGCCTCCATGAAAAGCGGTTGGAGGTCCAAATGCGCCCGGAAAGCGTGTGGGAGCGGCGCGACGAGTTCCTCGCTCTCAATCCTGTCGGTGAAGTCCCGGTGCTGGTTGAGGAAGATGGCACCGCCATTTCCGGAAGCGATGCCATTTGCGAGTATCTTGATGAAATTCATGCGGAGCCCTCTCTGATCGGACGCTCTGCCTTGGAACGGGCAGAGGCGCGGCGTCTGGTTTATTGGTTTGACCGCAAATTTAATGCGGAGGTGACGGAAAACCTGGTGGGTGAAAAGATGATGAAGCGGTTTCTGGGTCTTGGAGAGCCGGATTCCATGAAGGTCCGGGCTGGGTTTGCTAATATTCATACGCATCTGGACTATATCGGCTATCTGGTTGACCGTCGGAAATGGCTGGCCGGAGAGCATCTGTCTTTAGCAGACTTGAGCGCCGCCGCCCATCTGTCGTCAGTTGATTATATCGGTGACGTGCCCTGGGATGATCACACAGCGGCGAAAGACTGGTATGCCCGGGTAAAATCGCGCCCTAGCTTTCGCGCATTGCTGGAAGACCATATTCCCGGTGCGCCCCCGCCACGACATTACCGTGATCTGGATTTTTGATCTTAAGGCTTAAGGTTAACGTCCATTTTTTCGAGATTTGCCCTTGCCGCCTCGGCAGCCCCTGAAGTGGGCGCTATGCTCAAAACCATCAGCCAGTCTTCCCTGGCCCCCTTGTCGTAATTGGATAACCTTCTCAGAATGCCCCGCTCCAGTAAGGCGTCGGGGTGTGAGAAATTAATCCGGAGCGCCGCCTCAATATCTTCGGCGGCACCCGTTAGGTTTTGCAGAAACCGCTTGGCGGTGGCCCGAAATACAAGAGCGTCCGCATCGCTGGGGCGAAGTTTAAGGCTGGTGTCAAGGTCAGCGAGCGCGCCCCGGTAGTCTTTCAACTGTGCCCGAGCCTGTGCCCGATCAATCAGGATGGCCGCATTTTCGGACACGGCGTTCGTTGAAGAAAGGGTCAGGGCCGCCGTCGCCACAGCCTCGGCCCGGTCCGCCATGCCAGCAAGTAACCACGCCTGGCTCGCCTGAACCAAAACCCGAGCTTTCAGTTGAGGGGCACGTTTCGAGTCGAGGGCCAGTTCTTCCAGCCGTGTCGCAGCCTCGCGATATTGCTCAAGCCCGATTAGGGCGACGGCCGCACAATGACTGGCGCCCTCTCCCCCGCCCAGGTCCCGCCAGCGGACCGCATCACGGAACGCCGATGCTGGGTTTTTTTCGGCCATCACCATGCAGGCCCGGTAGCGGGCAGCATGGTCAATCCCTTCGGCCACGGCACCGGAAGCCGGAGCGATCACGGTTACTAAACACAAAACTGGGATGATGATTTTTTGACGAAACATTGCAGCACCAATTTGGCGGGTTATAAGGAGAGTTGGCAAGCAGTATTCTGGTAAGCAAGAGTTGGTCAGCAAAGGGTGGTCGCATGAGTGCCAAAGGGACGTTTTTCTGTTTCGGTCTGGGGTTTAGTGGCAGGATTATTGCCGACCGACTGAAAGGCGCTGGATGGGCCGTCGGTGGAACCTGTCGTGAACCCGAAACCGCCCATCAGCTGAATACTGACGGTGTTTTGGCCCATGTGTTCGATGGAGAACAACCGCTTGAGCGGTTTGATGAGATCCTCGCCGGCGTCACTCATATACTGATCTCTGCCCCGCCGTCATCGGTCCATGGGGACCCCGTACTGCATTGCCATGCAAAAAAATTGTCCGAATTGAAAACCCTCGAATGGGTCGGCTATTTGTCGACGACCGGCGTTTATGGGGATACCCACGGCCAGCTTGTCGACGAAACGGCGGAACTGATGCCATCTTCAGAGCGGTCGCGGCGTCGGGTTCAGGCCGAACGGGACTGGCTCGATCAATTTAATGAATATGGGCTCCCCGTTCATATATTCCGCTTGTCCGGGATTTACGGTCCGGGGCGCAGTGCGCTGGATGCGGTTCGTGCCGGAAAGGCTCGCCAGATCGTCAAACCCGGACACAAATTTTCGCGCATCCATGTTCGTGATCTTGCGACGGTGATAAAGGCCTCCATCAACCACCCTGACCCGGGAGCGATTTATAATCTTTGTGACAACGAGGCGGCACCGCCCGCTGATGTGACGGCTTTTGCCTGTGAATTGCTGGGGCTTGAGCCGCCGCCAGAGGTTCCCTTTGATATCGCCAGAGAAAGTATGTCAGCGATGGCCCTCAGTTTTTGGAACGACAATCGCCTTGTCGACAATACTCGCATCAAAAACGACCTTGCCGTTGAGCTTTCCTATCCGACCTATCGTGAAGGACTGCGGGCAATTCTGGCAGAAGAATCCATTTAAACTCGACCGCCTCTTATTTCTTTTCCAGCTGATCAAGCAATGCACCGAGGGTACGGGTTAACCGGTTCAGGTCGGAGGGTTCGGAAAGTCGGTGATCTCCGGCCTTTGCAAACGTTACGTCGACGTCCTCTGAACGAAGTTGTTTGGATAGGCGCTGGCTGGTCTTCCAGGGGACATCCGCATCCTTGATGCCATGAATCAGGCGAACGGGGGCCTCAATGGCGATCTCACTGCCAAGCAGAAGATGCTCTCTTCCGTCTTTTATAAGGTCATCCGAAATCCGATAAGGCTCCTGATCTTCATAGCAATTGGGCAGATCAACAAAACCGTCGCGCTCAAGTGCAGTTTTCTGGTCGTCGGTGAAGGCATCCCACATCAGTTCTTCCGTAAAATCAGGTGCTGCGGCCAGCCCAACCAGCCCGGCGATGCGTTCCGGTCGCATGAGGGCGACGAGTAGCATGATCCAGCCACCCATACTTGAGCCCACCAGAACCTGCGGCCCGTCGCTAAGAGTGTCGAGGGCATAAACGGCGTCGTCAGCCCATTGGCCGATGGTGCCCTTGTCAAATTCACCGGATGATTGCCCGTGGCCGGTATAATCGAACCGTAGAATTGCCTGTCCTCGGTTACGACAGAACTTATCCACAGCCTCGGCTTTGCCGCCGGTCATATCGGATTTGAAGCCGGTGAGGAAAACCACCCCCGGACTTTTGCCCGGCGTGTTATGGTAAGCGATTGTCGCACCGTCATCGCGTGTTAATATAGACGGCTCGATCACATCGTCAGCGATAGGGTCGACGGAATTATTATTAGGCATGGTACACTCTGATCTGATGAACGACGAACCACACCATAACATCGAAGGCGGACCAGTGGAACGCAGACGGAGCCATCGCGACGACAGATCGGAAGGTCGCATGGCGACCGTTCTGCAAATTTTGCCGAATCTCGGTTCCAGCGGCGGCGTTGAGCGTGGTACTGTTGAGGTCGCCGAGGCCATTGTTGAAACCGGAGGTCGGGCGATTGTCATATCAGCCGGTGGCCCTAAGGTTCATGAACTGAAGCGCATCAAGGCGGAACATATTGAACTTCCGGTAAACTCAAAAAATCCCTTTGTCATGTTTGCAAATATCGAGCGTATTGCCGATGTAATCAGACGGGAGGGTGTTGACGTCGTTCATGCACGTTCCCGCGCCCCGGCTTGGAGCGCCTATTTTGCGGCCAGAAGAACCGGTAAACCTTTCGTCACAACGTTTCACGGCACCTATGGACTCGGATGGTTTCTCAAACGCAAATATAATTCTGTGATGACATTAGGGGACCGGGTCATCGCTCCATCCGGTTTTATCGCCGGCCATATTCGCAGAATTTATGGTGTCCCAAACAAAAAAATCAGAACCATTCATAGCGGTGTCGACGTGACACTGTTTGATCCTAAAAATGTATCTGCAGAACGGATCATCAATCTGGCGAATGCCTGGCGATTGACCGATGGCCATCCGGTCATAATGTTGCCTGGCCGCCTGACTCGCTGGAAGGGTCAGGCAATATTTATCGAGGCGGTGGCTAAGCTGAACCGGCGCGATATACGGTGTTTGCTGGTCGGTGGAGACCAAGGGCGAGGAGAGTATCGAAAGGAGCTGGAAGGGCTGGTTAACAAACATAATCTTGGAGAGGTTGTACGCATCGTTGACCATTGTGATGATATGCCGGCAGCTTACATGTTGAGCGATATTGTAATTTCGGCGTCAACGGAACCCGAAGCTTTCGGTCGGGTTATTGTTGAGGGCCAAGCGTTAGGACGGCTGGTTATCGGCAGCAAACATGGGGGAGCGCAAGAGACGATCAAAGAGGGTGAGACCGGATGGCTCGTTCCGCCAAGAGACCCTGACGCTCTCGCAGTGGCCATCGAAGCCGCTTTGGCGCTGTCTGGTAAAAAACGCGAGGCCTTCGCTGACAAGTGTATTACGAGTGCGCGCGAAAATTTCTCCAAGGAATCCATGTGCACCAAGACGCTCGACGTATACAACGAGGTTCTTTCTCCGCAAGTGAATGCGTAGGGGCAACCCGGTGTCCAGCGATTCAGTCCTTGTCATCAAATTGGGCGCGCTTGGTGATTTCATTCAGGCGCTGGGGCCAATGGCGGCCATTCGACAACATCACCCGGACCAGGAAATTACGCTGTTAACCTCTCTGCTTTACGAGCCAATTGCGCGGGCCTCGGGGTTGTTCAATAACGTGCAAATCGATGCTCGGCCACGAGGATTTCAATTGGGAAAGTGGCGTGACCTTCGCCGGTTTCTTCGCGGTGGCGGATTTAGGCGGGTTTATGATCTACAGACCTCGGGCCGAAGTTCCCGGTATTTTCGTTTGTTTTTCCCGGGCGAAAAACCAGAGTGGTCCGGCATTGCACCGGGGTGCTCACATCCCCACGCCAACCCCGACCGCGACGTCATGCACACCAATGACCGTCAGCGTGAGCAATTGCGTATGGCGGGTATTGATGCGGTTCCTGATCCCGACCTGTCGTGGGTTGATAATGACCTTTCTGGTTTCGGCCTGGCAGATAGCTTTGCGCTTTTGGTGCCGGGTGGGGCACCTCACCGACCGGCAAAGCGCTGGCCGGCGAACAGCTTTAAAGCGCTTTCGAATGCGTTACGGGCGAAAGGAATTCAGCCGGTCGTTCTTGGCACGAAAGATGAGGGTGCACTTGCCCACAATATCCTCTCCGATTGCGCCGAAGGCATTGATCTGACAGGAAGAACGGATCTCCTGGAGCTGGCGGCATTGGCCCGTCATGCTGAGTGTGCGATTGGTAATGATACCGGGCCCATGCACATCGCTGCTGTTGCGGGCTGCCCCAGTATCGTGATGTTTTCCGATGAGTCGGACCCCTTGCTTTGCGCACCCCGTGGCGCGCACGTCAGCATTCTCACACGGCCGGATCTTGCCAGCTTGACCCTAGACCACGTCATCAGCGAAGTTGAGCGGCTGCCTCAAGCGTAGTGTTAATATTGCCAACATAGAACGGTTAGTCGGCAACTAGGCGATGCCTGTAGAGTTTTGCGTAGGATGTTTGCGCGGCCTCGGCGATGGCGCGATGTTCGTCGGATAGTTCTATTTCATTTTCCCGGTAGGGTGCGAAGCCGGTTGACTGTTCGACGGCATGATACCAATGCCGTGCCCAAACGCCGTCTGAGTCCCGCATCCCCGTCCGCCATGACAACATAGTGGGTGAAAACTCGACGTCCAGGACGGAGCAAAATTTTGACAACAATCCTTCCGGATCAGTCAGAACGTCGCGGGCGTCAAGGACCGGCGGAACAGAACCGGTTTTCTGGCAAACGTATTCAAACAACTCTGCCTGCCGGTCGAATCCCAGATCAGCGGCGGTTAGCTGATCGCGCTTAGCGGCGTAGGAGGCGATGACCTGCTCCGGTTTGCGGATCAGAAAACAATTCGTCACCGCGGCCATCCACCCGCGATCAATATGCTCCAACATGTGTTGGGTCATGTGTTTTTGAAACTGGATGGCCTTGGCACCGGGGATCGGCCCGGTCAGGTCCTGAACCGTTTTTCGCCAATCTGTTTCACATGTTTCAAGAATTTCCCGGCGCATGGGATGATCCATGCCGGTGTGGGCAAGAAAATGCCCGTATAACGGCTCGTCCCAGACCGATGTGTCGGGTCGATTTTCCCAGGCCCGCATCATCGCCGTCGAGATGTTTCGAGGCCCCGACCACATGGCAATACGCAAGGCCCCCATCAGGTACATTCCCGCTCGAGCAGCTGCTTATAGAGCCCCTGCAGGCGTCTCGTAACCGAGCCCGGAAGGTCACCACCGATCGTTCGCCCGTCGATTTCACCGACCGGCGCAACGCCAGCAAATGTGCCGGTAACGCAGGCCTCATCCGCAGTATAAACTTCTGAAAGGCTGAAATTTTTTTCATAAACGGTAATACCATTGTCACGACACAGCTGGATAATGTTGCCTCGGGTGATTCCGGGCAGGCAGTAATCTCCGGTCGACGTCCAGACCTCGCCGTCCCGGATAATAAAAAAATGTGTCGAGTTGCAGGTGGCGACAAATCCGTGCGGGTCCAGCATCAGGGCTTCATCAGCGCCCGCTTTGGCAGCCTGAATGCAGGCCGTGATGCAGTTGATCTTGGAATGGGAATTAAGTTTTGGGTCCTGGACGTCGGGGTAGCCTCGACGCACGTGCACCGTGAACAGTCTCATTCCTCGGGTCTCTGTTTCCGGCAACGGAGATTTGTATTCTGGAATGATCACGATGGTCGGCTCGCCAATCGTTACCCGTGGATCCTGATAAGGTGTGGCTTTCAAACCACGGGTCACCATCAGACGAATATGTACTCCCGATGTCATGTCGTTGGCACGGGTGGTTTCCAGAATTGCGGCCTGAAGCTGTTCTCTGGATAGACCGATTTCCATATCCAGCGTCTTGGCCCCGTCATAGAGGCGTCTCAAATGCTGGTCGGCGAAGGCGATTTTGCCGTTGTGCAGACGTATTCCCTCCCAAATGCCGTCACCCAGAACGAACCCAGAATCGAACACCGACACCATGGCCTCCGAGCGTTTTTTGAGCTCGCCGTTCACATAAATAAGGATGTCACGATTGCGCGGATCGTCTTCATAATCATGGGTGCCGTGGGCCATGTTTTCAGTCCTCTTTCTCAAATGACGCTGGTATTGTTCCTTACGGTATGGACAAAGGCTAGAGGTGTTCTTGACAGAAAGGCCAATCACACTAAATTCGCCACTTGATTTCAGGCGTCCCGCCACAAAAATGGAATAGTACTATGGTCGCGATAACACTCCCCGACGGCAGCGTCCGCAACTTCGACGGCCCGGTTACGGGTACGGATGTTGCCGCCGATATCGGCCCCGGATTAGCCAAGGCGGCTCTCGCCATTCGGCTGAATGGTGAGCTCGTCGATCTCAGTACAACCATTTCAGAAAATTCCGACCTTGCGATCATCACTCTGAAAGATGATGAAGCCCTTGATTTAATCCGTCACGATACTGCACACGTGCTGGCCGAAGCCGTGCAGGAACTGTTTCCCGGCACCCAGGTTACGATCGGCCCGTCCATTGAAAACGGGTTTTATTACGACTTTGCCCGCGACGAGCCGTTCACGCCGGAAGACCTGGAGAAGATGGAAGCCAAGATGGCTGAAATCGTTGACCGTAATGAACCCTTCGTTCGCGAGGTATGGGATCGCGATGTAGCGATAAAGACTTTTGAAGATATGGGTGAAGCTTATAAGGCGGAACTGATTCGCGATTTGCCGGAAAGCGAAGCCATCGGCATTTATCGACAAGGTAAATGGTTTGATCTGTGCCGTGGCCCGCATTTGCCGTCTACCGGGCGGATCGGCAAAGCCTATAAGCTGATGAAACTGGCGGGGGCCTATTGGCGGGGTGATTCGAGCAACGCCATGTTGCAACGCGTTTATGGCACCGCCTGGCGCGACCCCAAAGAGCTTAAAGCCCACCTTCACATGCTTGAGGAAGCAGAAAAACGCGACCATCGCCGGCTTGGCCGGGAGATGGAGCTGTTCCATCAGCAGGAGCAGGCGACGGGTTCGGTGTTTTGGCACCCCAAGGGCTGGACCCTGTATCGTGCGGTTCAGGATTACATGAGAGCACGCCTGGAAGAGGGCGATTATGTTGAGGTCAACACACCACAACTGGTCGATCGGTCTCTGTGGGAGGATTCGGGGCATTGGGAAAAATTCCGCGAAGCCATGTTCATTGCCGAGTCCGAGGACCGCATGCTGGCGATCAAACCCATGAACTGCCCCTGTCATGTGCAGATTTTCAAGCAAGGCACGACCAGTTACCGTGACTTACCCTTGCGTATGGCGGAATTTGGCAGTTGCCATCGCAACGAACCTTCCGGCGCGCTGCATGGATTGATGCGGGTTCGTGCCTTTACCCAGGATGATGCCCATATCTTCTGCCGTGATGACCAGATTGAATCTGAAACCAAACGTTTCATCGAATTGCTGACGGTTATCTATCGAGATTTTGGATTTGATGAATTCGTCATCAAGTTCTCGGATCGCCCGGATGTGCGGGCCGGCTCCGACGAGGTGTGGGACCGGGCGGAAAAAGCGCTTCGCGAAGCGACAATGGCCGCAGGCGTCGACATGGTCCTGAACCCCGGAGAGGGCGCATTTTACGGGCCAAAGCTGGAGTTCGTATTGAGAGACGCCATTGGGCGGGACTGGCAGTGCGGGACCCTTCAGGTGGATTTTGTTCTGCCGGAGCGCCTAGACGCCACGTATATTGCCGAAGATGGAGATAAACATCGCCCGGTGATGCTGCATCGCGCCATTTTGGGATCGTTTGAGCGGTTCCTCGGCATCCTGATTGAAAACTATGCAGGCCGTTTCCCGTTTTGGCTGGCGCCGGTGCAGGTCGTGGTGGCGACGATCACGCAGGACGCGGATGATTATGCGAGAACTGTGTTCGATACCCTGAAATCAGCGGGTTTACGGGCGGAACTCGACCTCAGAAATGAAAAAATTAATTATAAGGTCCGTGAGCACAGCCATGCCAAGGTTCCGGTAATCCTGGTGGTTGGTAACCGCGAAGCTGAAGAAGGCACCGTGGCCATGCGCCGCCTTGGCGGAAAAGCTCAGGAATTCCTTGAACTTGGGCAAGCAGTCGCTACACTTAAGGAAGAGGCGATCAGTCCTGCCGACAAGGCATAGGCTGGCGCTGTTATTTTTTGTACTTTTATGAACGTTTGACAGGAGATATTTAAATAGCTCGACGTCCCATGCAGCAGCCGCCGACCCGTGAGGGCCCGCGGGTGAATGATCAAATTGATGTGGAAAAAGTCCGTGTCATCGATGCCGACGGAGAAATGGTCGGTGTTATTACCGTGGAAGAGGGTGTTGAGTTAGCCTTTGAGGTCGGTCTTGACCTTGTCGAGGTGTCTCCCCATGCGGACCCGCCCGTCTGTAAAATTCTGGATTACGGAAAGTTCAAGTACGAAGCCCAGAAGAAAGCCAACGAGGCCCGCAAGAAACAGAAGGTCATCGAGGTCAAGGAAATCAAGATGCGTCCCGGCATCGATCAGCACGATTATGACGTCAAGATGCGGGCTGTACGTAAATTTCTTGAGAATGGCGACAAGGTCAAAATGACCATCCGCTTTCGGGGCCGTGAAATGGCCCACCAGGATCTAGGCATGAAGGTTCTTGACCGGGTTCGTGAAGAACTTGGTGAAGACATCAAGGTCGAACAGTTCCCGAAAACCGAAGGCCGCCTGATGACCATGGTGATGGCACCGAAATAACGGCTACACCGTCCAGCTGTTTTTTCTGATCTGTACGTTACAGGTTAAGCGGTCTGCGTCCGGCGGAATGCCGTTGGTTTTCTGCCGTACTGGCGTTTGAAGGCATGGGCCAGTGCCGCTGAACTGACGTAGCCGTAACGCCGTGCAACGGCGCCAACCCGATCACCTTTGCTGATGTCCTGACGCGCCAGCGTCAGGCGCCAGCGACGGAGATAGGCCTGTGGTGTTTCGCCAAGCGTGATCCGGAAGGCGTCGGCGAAACGGCTTAAAGACATACCGCCAATCGACGCCAGGTCCTGGTTTCGCCAGGCCCGGCCAGGTGCGTTGTGCATGGCGACAATGGCGCGGCTGAGTTTCGGGTCTGACAATCCCGCGATAAGTCCCGGCATGGTGGCGCCAGTTTCGATCTGGATACGTAGAATTCGAATCACCAGCACCTCCGCCAATCGATCAAGGGCGGTGCCTGAACCGCAGCGTGCGGCTTCGGCTTCGGCCAGGAACACGCGAAGCAGCAGGCCCGTTTCATCATTATTTACGGGAACCTTGAGCACAGCGGGCAAGGCCGCCATCAGCGGATTGGCATCGCCGCCGAAATCCACCCAGGCTTCGATAAGAACCTGATCCAGAGTATCCTGGAATTTACGGCCTTCCGAGGCGAACTCGACCACATGTGGAAATTCGGCCCCGGCCTTTGCCAGCAGGCGCATATTGCCGGTCCCCGCCGCACAGATTGAAACCTTCAAAGAAAAACGAGAGATCAGGGCAGACAGTCGATCATACTGCAATTTGGGTGTTCCGATCATCTAAACAGGATTTTTTTGATTATAGCGCCTGCTATTGATAGCGCCATCGTATCCTCGATATTTTGTTCGACGCTTAAGGAGTTCCAGATGCTGATCCCCCGCCAGAAAGTTCCCGACCTTAAATTACCAACCCTGTCACACGGGGCCTTCGACCTCGCCAACGATGGATCTGAGCGCGGAACCGTCATCTGTTTTTATCGTGGTTTGCATTGCCCGATTTGCACCAATTACCTAACCGAATTCGAAAAGCGCACGTCCGAATTTGCCGAACGCGGCGTCAATACAATTGCGATCAGCACAGATGGTGAAGACCGGACCCGGCAGATGGCGGAAAAGATCAATGCGAAAGGCCTTCGTTTTGCCTATGACCTGTCGTTGTCCAGCGCCCGTGAGTGGGGGCTGTACATTTCAACGTCCCGCGGTAAAACATCGATTGGTGTTGAGGAACCGGCGCTTTTCGCCGAGCCGGGACTGTTTATGGTCACTCCGGATCAGACCCTCTATTACGGTTCGGTCCAGACCATGCCGTTTGTCCGTCCGCACTTCTCCGAACTGGTTAGTGCCCTCGACTTTGCCATCGAGAAAAATTACCCGGCGCGCGGCGAATTTACCGGCGACGTTTAAGACAGCCCGAACTGATCAGCCAGACTTACCAAATTGAAAACGGCCCGTTGGGGTGCCAGCGGGCCGTTTTTATGTGTGCCGGTATGTCGGCGTCATGTATTAACCGATGATGCCGTTCAGCTTAGCACTTGGACGCATGGCTTCGGCGACTTTCACGGAATCAGCATGATAATAGCCACCGAGATCGACAGGTGCGCCCTGAGCCGCAAGTAATTCCGAGATTATGACGTCCTCGTCATTGGCCAGTTGCACCGCCATGGGGGCAAAATGGGCTTTGAGCTCACCATCTTCGTCCTGACCTGCCAGAGCCTGAGCCCAATACAAAGCAATATAAAAATGGCTGCCCCGGTTGTCGATTTCATTGACCTTGCGACTGGGGGACTGATTATTATCGAGCAGTTTTTCGGTCGCCAGATCGAGCGCCTTGCCCAATGTCGCCGCCTTTTTGTTGCCGGTGATGGTGCTGAGATGCTCAAGCGACGCGGCAAGTGCCGCAAACTCACCCAGTGAATCCCAACGGAGATGGCCTTCGGCAACCATCTGCTGGACATGTTTTGGCGCCGATCCACCGGCACCGGTTTCAAACAATCCACCGCCGTTCATCAGCGGCACGATCGACAGCATCTTGGCGCTGGTGCCGACTTCCATGATTGGGAACAGATCCGTCAGGTAGTCACGCAGCACGTTGCCGGTCACCGAAATCGTATCTTCACCGTCCTTGATACGGTCCAGCGAAAACCGGGTGGCTTCGACCGGTGACATGATGCGGATGTCCAAACCACTGGTATCGTGATCGGGCAGGTATTTCTCGACCTTTTTGATCATTTCGGCATCGTGGGCGCGGTTTCTGTCGAGCCAGAAAACTGCCGGCGTGCCGGTGGCGCAGGCCCGTGAAACAGCCAGCTTGACCCAGTCCTGGATCGGCGCGTCCTTGGCCTGACACAGGCGCCAGATATCGCCCTGTTCAACATCGTGGCTGTGCAGGGTTCCATCCGCGGCATCAATCACACGGATAACACCGTTGTCCGGAGCCTTGAAGGTCTGCGGGTGGGAGCCATATTCTTCAGCCTTTTGTGCCATCAAGCCGACATTGGGAACGCTGCCCATGGTGGCCGGATCGAAGGCCCCGTTGTCGATGCAGAATTTGATGGTCTCATCATAAACACCGGCATAGCTGCTGTCGGGGATCACACATTTGGTATCGGCTTCGCCGCCATCGGGACCCCAGCCCTTGCCGCCACCGCGAATAATCGACGGCATAGAGGCATCGACGATGACGTCGCTCGGCACATGGAGATTGGTAATTCCCTTATCGGAGTTGACCATGTAGAGATCAGGTTGGTTGTCCATACAGGCCTGAAGATCGGCTTCAATTTCCGCCTTCTGTTCAGCCGGCAGCCCGTCGATTTTGGCAACCACATCGCCAAGGCCATTATTGGCATCGATGCCGAGCTTGGCGAAGGTCTCAGCGTGTTTGCTGAAAACATCCTTGAAGAACACCGTAACCGCATGGCCGAACAAAATGGGGTCGGAGACCTTCATCATGGTGGCTTTCAGGTGCAGCGAAAACAACACACCTTTGGCTTTGGCGTCGGCAATTTGCTCCGCGTAGAAAGCCTGCAAGGCTTTGACGTTCATCACTGTTGCATCAACGACTTCCCCGTCGATTAAGGAAAGGCCATCTTTAAGAACCGTGACCGCGCCGCCGCCATCGACGAATTCGATGCGGGCATTTCCCACTGACGCACCGGAAACGGTTGTCGATTTTTCGTTGGAGCGGAAATCTCCGCCGCTCATGCACGATACGTGGGTTTTCGACTCACGGCTCCAGCTGCCCATGCGGTGCGGATTTTTGCGGGCAAAGGCCTTGACCGCCTGGGGCGCGCGACGGTCTGAATTGCCTTCGCGTAGTACCGGGTTTACCGCGCTGCCCATGACCTTGCCGTAGGTTGCCTTGGTGGCTTCCTCGGCAGCGTTCTGAGGGGCTTCGGGATAGTCAGGAATGTCATAACCCTGGCTCTGCAGTTCCTTTATCGCGGCCTGGAGTTGGGGAACCGAAGCGCTGATGTTGGGTAATTTGATCACGTTGGCGCCGGGTGTCTTGACCAGTTCGCCAAGTTCGGCGAGATCGTCAGTCTGGCGCTGTTTCGCCGTCAGATTTTCCGGAAAATGGGCAAGAATTCGGCCGGCAAGAGAAATGTCCCGTGTGCCAATCGTAATCCCCGCCGGTCCGGCGAACGCCTGAATGATCGGCAGAAAAGAGCCACTGGCCAGTTCGGGGGCCTCATCGACTTTGGTGTAAATAATGTCGGGTTGCGTTTCTGTCATCTGATCAGCCATGTATCTCTACTCCACAGGAATTTTTATATTGGAACCATTTTCGGGGGCACGGCATAAAAAATCGCAAACGCCCTGAACCAGCCAGTTGCGGCGGCACCCCACTGATTTGCAAGGGTCTTTCTAAGTCATTTGGCAGGACTATACAATTCACCCGCCCCAAATTAGCGGCGCTGTCTTATCTAGCTGCGAACCCTCCATTAGCAATAGGGCAATATCGCTGCATGGAGAGGCGTTTCATTCGCTGGTATTGGTGAAAGCAGAGGGCATTACCCACGCTTTCGAGGGGGTGGAGAGGTCGAGGCCACGGGTTGCCATGCCATCGCGCATAATGTTGCTGGAAGGTGTCGCCAAAAGAGACCCGGCGGGAGGCGACGGCGGCGTTGGTAAATCGGTCAACGGAGAACCGGAGAGAAAATCAGACCCCCGTATCGCGCCGGAAGCGCTCCCGCCCGGAACCTTTGATGTCGGCAATTTCTGTGATTGTGTAGAACCCATAGTTCTAGTCGGATAGCTTTTTATTGGTACTTGGGTTCACCATCATAGAGCATGCCGTTTTCAGGGTTTACGAGGAAGATGGCATCTGGGTTGCTGACGACAATTTTCCCATCCAGAAATTCCAGACTCAAAAACGACTGCGGCACTTCATCCTCGCCTTACCAGGGCCGGGGATGGCGCCGATGGCATCAACAGCTCCTAGGGCCGCCTGAATCCCAGCTTCCGTCGTATCGCCTTTTTCATAAGCTTTTGCCGCCGCCTGAAAGGCGTAATAGGCGTCCTTAGCGCTGAGCACGTTGCCGACGCCGGGAATAAGGGAGAGCACGCCTTCTCCGACGTCTCTGATCAGCTCATCGCTGGTATCATCTTCTCCGGCTTTTCGAGTTTTCAGGGCATTCGCAATGTCAATCAGTGCATCTGCTTTCTCTTCATCTGCTGCGTCTGCCTCAATGGAGATCGAGAGGTCTTCCTGTCCTTCGGGCATGCGTTTGATGTGCGTGCCGATACTGTTATCCGCCTTAGGTTTCGCCGGGGACGGAGCTGGTGTTGTTACGGGTTTCGGCAAAGCGACGCTGCTCAAAGCCGCTCCACTGGACATCTTCACCGCATAAGAATATATCTAGCTCGGTTCCGCACCCGTAAGCTGAAAAGCAAAAGCGCTCAACTGTTGTGGTGTCGCCGCAAACGAAAGTTTTGACATCACTTCTTTGGAGAGGTGAGGCTTGTGGCAAGTCAGGTCGCGTGAGAGCGCAGCGCGACGCGGAACCAGCTTTATCTCTTTTTTAATAACACCATTTTTTTCAGATAGCGGTTTACGGCTGGCCCCGCTGTTTTCACATCATAAAAATCCGCTGATGGCAGTTTTTCCAGTCCCAAGACCATGATTTGCTGCTTTTTATCGGACCCCGAAATTGCATTGTCCCGCACAACTAACACTGGTCTACCGCTGCCATTGTCACGTATCTCGGTCCAGTTTTCAGAAACCCACGCAACGTATTCGGCAACATCTTCAAATACCGGTTCGCCGTCTTCGTCAACAATCGCCCTTATCTGGTCTCCATGCCGTGCCTCAATGTGCACATCTCCTTCACCTTTGTCTGTTGCAGGATCATGATGACCGCGGCGCAATCGGATTGGCCACGCCTCCATGCCAATTTCCGAGGCTGTCTCTAGGTCAATCTCGCCAAAATCGATTTTCCCGTCATCTAGTTGGACAAATTCGCCATCGTTTGTTCGTTTATAACGTTCACCGTCTTTTTTGGCCTTTTTCTTGGTGCGCTTGAGTTTGGATATGCCAAACCGTATGGCAGCCCACCCATGTTTCAATGTTGGGCCCATCGCTAGCTCGTAGTCGTCTGGCTCAGCGTTTCGGGGAGACCGGTTTTCATCGGATTGGGCATTGCCGCCTTTCTCTGTCGAGGTCGGGGAGGCTTTTTGATCTGCAGATTGTGACAATGTTTCGCTGTTGGGCGTGAGGAGAGCCGGATTTAATTTAAGTTCAGGCACCTTTTCTTTTTGCCTCGATGCAATCGACTCAAGATTGAAAACGCTCCTAAGCTGGTCTTGAACTTTCTGTGGCACCTGTTTCAATACCGCCTCATCCAGCGCCCGAATCTGATCAGCTGTTCCGATCTTCTTGAGACGATCGCGCACCACCTGAAACTCGGCCACGGCCTTAAGGCCGTCTGAGTTGATGGCCTCAGAGATGTCACCGGCGACAGCTCCCGGTTTGCGGGTTTTGCTGAGACCGTCGGCGAGGCGGGTGAGTTCTCCGGCCTGATCGGCGGTCAGGGCATCCTGCACATGCTTGATGCGGGTGTCCATATCGCTCATGGCGACAGCGCTCACTGGAGGTGGAACTGGTGTTGTCAGTGGTCTCGGTGATGTTGGTTTGCGCCGCTGCTCAAAGCCGCGCCACTGATCGGCGACCTGACGCGCCAACCCTCGGGTCGCCGTCTGGGTCGGGCCATCGGGGTTGATCAGGCTGTCGACCTTGAGGGGGCTGCGTCCAGCCGCAGTGCCGTGATCACGGTTCAGGCGTTGCTGCCCCTGACCGATGGCCGAGGCGGTATCGTCGCCAAACCGGGTTCCCGGCGTACGGTTCAACAATCCCGAGCCATTGAGAACGGTCTCGACCTGAAACACATCCTTGGGCCGATTGGGCGCGCCGGGCCCCATCGGGGCGGAAAGTTTCAATCCACCACTGGCCAGACCATCACGCATGATGTTGCCGGATGGTGTCGCTAAAAGAGACCGGGCGGGAGGCGGCGGCGGCGTTGGCAAGTCCGTCAACGGAGAACCGGAGAGAAAATCAGACCCCCGTATCGCGCCGGAAGCGCTCCCGCCCGGAACCTTTGATGTCGGCAATTTCTGTGATTGTGTGGAACCCATAGTTCTAGTCGGATAGCTTTTTATTGGTACTTGGGTTCACCATCATAGAGCATGCCGTTTTCAGGGTTTACGAGGAAGATGGCATCTGGATTGCTGACGACAATTTTCTCATCCAGAAATTCCAGACTCAAAAACGACTGCGGCACTTCATCCTCGCCTTCGCCAATAGTCATTTCAGTGTCTTCGATGCGCCAGAGCATATCCCCGCTTTTGTCAAAGCAAAGGACATTGCGCCCTACCAAGGGGTCGCCGCGCTGGAAGTCATCTGTTTTTAGGTGGATGATTAAACGATCTTCCAGATTGATAACCGTATGAACAGCCTGATCAAAAGTTAGTGTTCTCCCGTTGACGAGCAGGATATTGGGCTTCGGTTGTTGAACATTAATCATTGTTTATCTTCGCTTATTAGAAGCAGTTGGCCTGTTTAAGATAGGCGGAAACCAAGTTATCAACCTTTACCTTTTGGGGGGCAGCCAGGCTTGATGGTCGAGCCTTTATCTTTTTGATTTTGACTTCTGTTCTGTTACTAAGATGCGCGGCCGTCAGGCTGTAGGCGTAGTCAAAATATTCGTCAAAGCTGTCTCCCTTGTGCCTGTGGTATTCAGCCAACTTGCTCCAGACACCGGGTTCGCAAGAACCCGCAGCGTCCATTTTTCTCTGCCAGTTTTCGGGGTTGTATGTTTCTGAATCAATCCAGGAATCCGTTCCGGGTTGCCCGTCCGGGATATCGGGATGAAGGTCTATGATTCTGAATTTAACTGTCGGAAATTCATCGCTCAATTTTGAGATAAAAACGGACATAATTTCTTCACGGCGCGGACATTCGTCAGTAAAATCCACTAAATAGGTGTAGTCGTTGGGTTCCCCGCTGCCTCTGAAGGTAAAACCGGCAGCCGCTGGCTCGTCCGACAAAAGGTATGAACCTAGTGTTTCAAAGAACGTTCTGTTCATGTCCACCCAACTGCCCGCCTCCTCTACATATCCCACCGATACCATACAATTTCGGTACTCATATTTAGGATAAAAGTAGAAAATGAAATGCAATTCGGCCTCAAAAGTCCGTATCTCAGATCGAGTCGGCGTTGTTACAGTCATAAATGTAATCAACAACGGGATGATCAGGATAAAACGGTGTAGCCAGGCCCATGAAAAATGCCGCGGCCCAGAATTGTCGTGGTGCGTAAGCAGCAAGGTCATTTGCCCTTCTCTTTGATCAGAGGTTGGCCCTTCGCTGTGAAAATGTTCAGATGCACGCCGGACGAATTCCCATGATAAGCGGGTTGCGGAGGTATTCGAATCTGCACTTTGAACCCATACGGATTGTCATATGGTGGATGGTGCTTTTCAGGAATGCTATTTCCAAACAAAATATGTCCTCCGCCATCTTTTGCCTTATGATCAGAACTCCGCCACTCAGGAATAACATTGCCATTTTTATCCAGCGGCAGCCAGTCAATTTCATAACGAAGACCATCCAGCCCAGGTGTTACGCTGCGTAGTTGGATTTTGAGAGGCCCTTTTACATTTAATTGCCTGGTCCCCGAGCCGAGTTGCGCCGCAGGTTTGTCGTTCCAGTCAATTTTTGCTTCTTCTTTTTTTCTTTTTTTCTTTTCAGTTTCTGCACGCTGACGTTTTCGAGATTCAATTCGACCTTGCACACCTCCTAAACGATTCTGTTCTCTGTCATCGTTCATCCCGGCGGCCTCACCGGTAACACTTGTGCCGGTACCAAGCGCGGTATGTGTCACGTCACGCAACAGTTTTTGGCCCGCCGGGTCGAGCCGTTGCATCACGGCAAAATCCAGCGCCCGCACCTGATCGGACGTGCCGATTTTGGCGAGACGATCGCGCACCACCTGAAACTCGGCCACGGCCTTGAGGCCGTCTGTGTTGATGGCGTCGGAGATGTCATTGGCGATGGAACCGGGCATGCGGGTTTTGCTGAGGCCGTCGGCGAGGCGGGTGAGTTCTGCGTCCTGATCGGCGCTCAGGGCGTCTTGCAGGCGTTGGAGATCGGCGGCGAAGGGGATTTCGACCACGGGCGTCACCGACGGGCGTTGCGGCTTTGGCGCTTTAGAAATCGGCAAAGCCGGGTTGCGGCGCTGCTCAAATCCACGCCACTGATCGGCAACCTGACGAGCCAGTCCTCGGGTTGCTGTCTGGGTTGGGCCATCGGGGTTGATCAGGCTGTCAATCTTCAAGGGCCCGCGTCCGACAGCACTTATGTGATCCCGGTTCAGGCGTTGCTGCCCCTGACCAATGGCCGAGGCGGTATCGTTGCCAAAGCGGGTTCCCGGCGCACGGTTCAATAACCCTGAGCCATTGAGCACGGTCTCGACCTGAAACACATCCTTGGGCCGGTTGAGTGCGCCGGGACCGACTGGGGCGGAAAGCTTCAACCCACCACTGGCCAGGCCATCGCGCATGATATTGCCGGAAGGTGTCGTTGAAAGAGATCGGGCGGGAGGCGACGGCGGCGTTGGTAAGTCTGTCAACGGGGAACCGGAGAGAAAATCAGAACCCCGTGTCGCGCCGGAAGCACTCCCGCCCGGAACCTTGGATGTCGGCAATTTCTGTGATTGTGTGGAACCCATGATGGAAAAAGTCCTGTTGGTTTGTATTCAGTCTATGTATAGCTAAATATTCCTATAATATCAAGAAATATTTCCTATTGCGGTTTAAAGTCCGGTTTTTTGTTAAATTCGATAAGGCGAACGACGTAACAACACAGGGCGGAAAACCCGGTTGAAGATATGCTTGTGCGGCTTGCAAAGCCTGCGGCGTAGGGGTATAACCCGCGCTTCCGAGCGGTCCGGCAGGGCATGCCCAGCCGCTCATTTGTTGACCTGAGTACTTTGAAGAGGAAAACGAAATGCCCAAGCTGAAGACTAAATCCAGCGCCAAGAAACGGTTCCGTCTGACGGGGTCGGGTAAGGTGCGCGCCAACTCGGCATTTATGCGCCACGGTATGCGCAAGCGCTCCCAGAAAATGAAACGTAAAGCTCGTAGTTCGATGATTCTTAGCGCCGCGGATGCCCGTATCGTTAAGTCCTACATGCCTTACGGCTGACCCGACCAGATTTAAGGAACCTGAAAAATGGCACGAGTAAAACGGGGCGTCACCACACACGCCCGTCACAAAAAAGTTCTAAAAAAAGCCCGCGGCTATCAAGGTCGGGGTAAAAACGTCTTTCGCGTCGCCGTCGAGCGCGTCGAGAAAGCCGGTCAATATGCGTATCGCGACCGCCGGGTCAGAAAACGCACCTTCCGGAGTCTCTGGATTCAGCGCATCAATGCCGGTGCGCGTGAACATGGCCTGAACTATTCGCAGTTCATGAGTGGCCTCGGGCAGGCGGGTATCGAGATTGACCGCAAAGTATTGGCCGATATCGCGGTTCGCGAACCGGAAGCGTTTAAAGCGTTGGTAGACCAGGCGCAGGCCGCTCTCACCAAATCCGCTTAAGCCCTTCACTGCTTAAGAATTTGTTTCGGAAACGGGAGCCCGCCTAAATGGGGGCTCCCGTTTGCGTTTAAAGGCTTGGATAAAAGACCGATAGTTAACGTTTGGCAGGGATTGATGGAAAATCTGGAAAATTTACGCATCGAGTTGACCGGTGCCGTTGAGGCTGCAACTGATCTAGGCGCACTCGACGACATTCGTATTTCGGCGCTCGGTAAAAAAGGCCGGATCACGGCGATGATGAAATCGCTGGGCGGTCTAGATCCCGATGAGCGCAAGGCAACCGGGCAGACGCTTAATGTCATCAAGGGTGAAGTCAGCGACGCCATCGAGGCACGCAAGGTGGCGCTCGAAGACGCCGAGCTTGATGCCCGCTTGATGGAAGAAAAGATCGACGTCTCCTTGCCAGTCCGCCCGGAAAGTGAAGGCCGCGTTCACCCGATCAGCCAGACCATCGATGAAGTTGTCGCCATTCTGGGCGGCATGGGCATGACCGTTCGCGAAGGCCCGAACATCGAAGACGACTGGCACAACTTCACGGCCTTGAATATCCCCCCCGATCATCCGGCGCGTCAGGAACACGATACATTTTATCTGCCGGGGTCGGATGAAGAGCGCAAGGTTCTGCGCACCCATACTTCGCCGGTTCAGATCAGAACCATGGTGGCATCGGAGCCGCCGGTTCGCATCATCGTGCCGGGGCGCACCTATCGCTGCGATTATGATGCAACCCATTCGCCGATGTTTCATCAGGTCGAAGGCTTGTGGATCGATGAGGATACCCATATGGGTCACCTGAAAGGCTGCCTGATCGAATTCTGTCGCGCCTATTTCGGTGTTGAAGATTTACCCGTGCGTTTCCGGCCCAGCTATTTCCCGTTCACCGAACCGTCCGCCGAAGTAGACATCGGCTGCATTCGTGAAGATGGCGAACTGCGCATCGGTCACGGTGATGACTGGCTGGAGATTCTGGGTTGTGGCATGGTCAATCCGAAGGTTCTGGAAAACTGCAACATTGATTCAACCAAGTATCAGGGTTTTGCTTTTGGCATCGGCATTGAACGTCTCGCTATGTTGAAATACGGCATCCCCGATCTCAGGACATTTTATGAATCCGATCTGCGTTGGTTGCGTCATTACGGGTTCAGTGCCCTGGATGTTCCGAGTCTGGTGGGAGGATTGAACCGATGAAATTTACCCTGGGCTGGCTCAAGGAGCACCTCGAAACCGACGCCACACTGGAGCAGATCACCGATCGTCTGACGATGGTTGGGCTGGAAGTGGAGAAAGTCACGCGTCGTGACGCCGGGCTCGACACCTTTGTCATCGGCTATGTGGTTGAAGCCATACAGCATCCCAATGCCGACCGGCTGCGGGTCTGCACCGTTGATACGGGCGCGGAAACGGTTGAACTGGTGTGTGGTGCGCCCAATGCCCGCACCGGAATGAAGGGGGTGTTCGCGCCGTCTGGATCCTATATTCCGGGCACCGGCATCACCCTCAAACCAACAGAAATCCGCGGCGTGATGTCCAATGGCATGTTGTTGTCGGAACGGGAAATGGGGCTGTCTGACGAACACGACGGCATCATTGATCTGGATGAAACCACACCGACCGGCGCCAAAGCTACCGAGGTCATGGGCCTTGATGATCCAATCATCGAGATCGCCATTACCCCCAACCGTGGCGATTGTCTGGGCGTGCGCGGCATTGCCCGCGATCTCGCCGCCTCTGGTATTGGCAGTTTGAAACCGTTAACCAATGGACCGGTTCCGGGAACCTTCAAAAGCCCGATCGATGTAACGCTCGACTTCGATGAAGCCCATAAGGACGCCTGTTCGATGTTCGCCGGTCGTTATGTCCGGGGTGTTCAAAACGGCGAAAGCCCTCAGTGGCTGAAGGACAAGTTGCTCGCGATTGGCCTGCGTCCAATCTCGGCACTGGTCGACATCACCAACCTTTTGACCATGGACCTCGGCCGACCGCTTCACGTATTTGACGTCGCCAAGGTCGACGGCAACATCCATGCCCGCATGGCAAAATCCGGCGAAAAGCTGATGGCGCTGAACGGCAAGGAATACGACCTGGATGAAAGCATGTGCGTGATTGCCGACGATTCCCGCGCGGAAGCGCTTGGCGGTATCATGGGTGGCGAAGAATCAGGCTGTACGGAAACGACTACGGACGTGTTTATCGAGTGCGCTTATTTTGACCCGATCCGCACGGCGACGACAGGGCGGAAATTACAAATTCTTTCAGACGCCCGCTTTCGTTTTGAACGCGGCGTTGACCCGGCCTTTCTGATCAATGGCCTGGAGATCGCCACCCGTCTGATCCTTGACCTCTGTGGCGGCGAGCCTTCTGAGTTGGTGGTTGCCGGTGAAGAGCCAGACTGGAAACACGATCTCAATTTACGCCCGGCCCGCGTCAAGGAACTGGGGGGCGTTGATGTGCCGCTCGATGAAATCCAGCGCATTCTATTGGTCCTGGGGTTTGGCGTTTCCGGTGACGAGGGAAATTTGACAATTTCGGTTCCGTCATGGCGAAGCGACATTGTTGATGAGTCCTGTCTGGTCGAAGAAGTGGTACGTATCTTCGGTTATGATAAAATTCCAGTCGTTCCCGTTCACCCGGACGGGGCGTTGCCGCAACCTGCCTTGCTGACCAACCAACGCCGTCATTCACAAGCGCGCCGTATGCTTGCCGGTCGTGGCATGATTGAAGCCGTGACCTATTCGTTTCTGTCTTCGCCAGATGCAGAGATGTTTGGTGGCGCTGATAGCACGATTACGTTGGTTAACCCCATCAGTTCCGACCTTGATGTCATGCGCCCGTCGATCTTGCCAAGCCTGCTGAGGGCGGCCAAACGCAATGCTGACAATGGCATGGGCAGGGCCGCGATGTTTGAGGTCGGCCCACAGTTTTCCGGTGATCAACCCAAGGATGAAATTTTTTCCGCAACCGGCATCCGGGTTCAGGAAACCGGAGATCGGAACTGGGTTGAAAGTGCACGTGCCGTTGATGCCTTCGATGCCAAGGCCGATGCGCTGGCGGTTCTCGAGGATTTAGGGGCTCCGGTTGGCAACCTTCAGGTCTTTAACGATGCACCCGCTTGGTATCATCCGGGCCGCTCGGGATCCCTAAAATTGGGACCAAAAAATACCCTGGCTCATTTTGGTGAAGTTCACCCGGGCATCTTGCGCAAGATTGGTCTTAAGGGACCTGTCGCAGCGTTCGAGGTTTATGTCGACAGCCTGCCTCAACCAAAACCAAAAAAATCAGCCGCCAGACCGGCGCTTGATCTATCACAGTTTCAGCGGGTAGAACGCGATTTTGCCTTCGTCGTTGATGCCGAAATCGAGGCGGCTAATGTTTCTCGCGCCGCCGCCGGCGCGGACAAAAAGTTGATCACGGACGTCAAGATATTTGATGTCTTCCAGGGTGGAAATTTGGGAGATGGTAAAAAATCTATTGCCATCAACGTCACCCTACAGCCGATGACAGCAACTTTAACCGACGCAGAAATCGAAGCGGTTGCGGACAGTATCATCGCCAACGTCAGCAAACAGACCGGCGGCGTTTTACGGGGGTAGTCGCCATGCAGCCACTGGACACAATGCCACGGACTACGGCGTGTAACCTGATGGGTGTACTGGCCGATATTGATGACACCATCACCACAGACGGCCGGTTAACGCCGGAAGCTTATGCGGCGATGTCACGTATCCAGGCGGCGGGATTGCTGATGATTCCAATCACGGGCCGCCCGGCGGGATGGTGCGACCATATTGCCCGCATGTGGCCGGTCGATGGCATCGTTGGTGAAAACGGAGCGTTCTATTTTAAATACGATCATGCCCAGAAAAAGTTCCTCAGTAAGTTTGTCACCACGGACGAAGAGGCCGAGCGCAATCGTGAAAAACTGAAACAGGTCGCAGAGCGAATTCTGGCGGAAGTGCCGGGCACGGCGCTGGCCTCTGACCAGGCCTATCGGGTTGCTGATATCGCCATCGATTTTTGTGAAGACGTTCCGCCCCTGCCTCCGGCATCTATTGACCGGATTGTGGCGATAATGACAGCTGGAGGGCTGACCGCCAAAGTCAGCTCAATCCATGTAAACGGCTGGTTCGGTGATTATGATAAACTGACCATGACACGGACCTTGATGACGGACTGCTTTTCCATCGATATCAATCAGTATCGAGAGCAGTTTGTTTTTGTTGGTGATTCCCCCAATGATCAGCCAATGTTTAAATTTTTCCCCCACGCCGTTGGGGTTGCTAACTTGATGAACTTTGCGGACCGGCTGATGGACAAACCTGCCTACGTTACCATCGGGGAAGGCGGGGCGGGATTTGCCGAGTTGGCCGCGGCGCTGATCAGCGCCCGTTCGGATGTTACCGTATAAATTTTTGTCGGTTTCTCTCGGCCGCGAACGGTGACTTCGCCGACCTGCTCAAATTCAATATCCGGTCCACAGGCGTCAACGGTGTTTTCGCCTGCGAGAACATAAGTTCCGTATTGTTTGTTAAGCGGCTCCAATCGGGCTGCTACATTGACCTGGTCACCGTGGACCGTAAAGCTCAGCCGTTCTTTTGAGCCTATTGCACCAATGACAATTTCACCCGTGTTAACACCACAACGGGTTGGCAGTTTTGCGCCGTGACAGTAAACCAGTTTTCGGGCGACGTACTGTATCCCCAGTGCTGTGCGGATGGCATTCTCGGCGTGGTCCGGATCAGAGGTAACGGCATTAAACGTGATCAACATCATGTCACCCTGAAACTGTGTGATCACGCCGCCGTGGTGTTCAATGACTTCGCTCATGGCCTCGAAATATTCATTCAGCATGTTGGCCAATTCTTGCGGGGTCAATTTTTCAGACACCGTAGAAAACCCCTCGATGTCGGCGAAGATGACGGAGCCGATGCGGGATTCACCATCACCCGGCTGGATCGCCTGATCCGCCGATGTGATCCGGTCGGCGACTTCACGCGAAACAAACCGAGACAGGTCTTCGGCAGCGGTGTGATCCAGGACGGCCTTATTCAGGTTTCTCTGGGCCCGAAGCGTGGCAACGGCAAGCACAACCGTAACCACTCCCATCGATAATATCTTGTCGACCTCCGCCCCGATCAGCACGGCGTTTGAGGTTAAATAATCGACGTAGTTGCGGGTAATCATTGTATTCTGCGGGTCGGACAAAACGACATAAAGCACCATGGCGATCCAGCCGGAAATTGCAGCGGCGCCGGTCAGCAGAATGTATCCGGGCTCAAAGCGCAGCGCGCGCAACGCGATAAAGATGTATACATACATCACTGTCGGCGCCTTCAGATAAAAAGACGCAGGCTGTTCGTACTGAATGTGAAAACTCCAGATGAGAAACATCAAGAGCCCCATATCCATAACAATGGAAGTGATCAACAGCCATCTTGGTAGAAAATTTTTATAGGCGCTGATCAATCGGATTACAGTAAATAAACCATATAGCGAGATCGCCCATGGAACCGGCTGGAACATGGCGTGCGCCCCGGTCTTGGGGGAGAGGGCGTATAACGTGGAAAATGTCACCACCAGTGCCAGCTGAACCCAGCCGATCAACATTTCTCCATGCTGTTGTTGGCGGGCAATGGTTTCCTGAACACGGACGGGCAAATCGCCCTCGTGTCTTTCACCAAATATAAAATGAAGCAGTCGTTCCATGATTCCGTCCGGGCAGGGGTTGGCCTCAGTCTTTACTCGGCTCGATCCGGATTATCGGGGGAATAGATATTGGGGTCAATCACAACCCAGCAGATTGCCGCGGATGTGATCGTTTGTGATCAACGGGCCGAGGGCGGGGTACGGAAGACGATGTGGCGCTGTCCATCAAACAATCCTAAAAGCCGCGCTACGTCGGAAATAAATAAATATGTTTTGTACATAACGTGTCACTCGGAACCTGAATGTTAATACGATGCCCGAATATATAGTTGGGTATCCTCCAAATGACTGTGACGACAATCACGCAATACTAGAAAAAATTAGGGGTGATCGTTGTCCCTGATGGCCGTCTTGATGGCCTCGCGTTTGTTCAGCAAATGGGTTTTCAGCAATTCCCCCAGGCGTCCGCCCTGGCGTTCTCCTAACGTCTGCAGAATGGTTTCATGTTCTTGCATGGCCTGATCCCACCGTACCTGTGAGATGTTGGCAATGTACCGCGCCCGGCGAATTCGCCCGGACAGAGTTTTATACATTTGGCTGAGTGTCGGATTTCCTGCGGCCTCAAGAATGCGTTCATGGATTTGCTGATTGAGGGAAAAATATTCCAGCCGTTCTTTGCGTGTATGGTGCAGCGCCATCTGATAATGCAGCGCCCGGATTTCAGCGATCCCTTCTTCGGTGATCGCACTGGCAGCCATTTCACCGGCGACAGCTTCAAGTGCGCCCATGATGGGGAAAACTTCATCGATATCTTCCGGTGTTAGTTTGGAGACCCGTGCTCCTTTGTTGGGCAGCAACGTAATCAGACCCTCATTGGCGAGGACCTTGAGGGCTTCGCGCAGAGGGGTGCGTGAAATGTCAAACCGTTCGCAGAGTTTTTTCTCGGGTACACGAATGCCGTCTTCCAACTCGCCATCGAAAATCATTTGGCGCAAATTACCCGCTATCTCTTCGTGCAGAGAGGTCCGTCGGACGGGGTCCCCGGAAGCGATTTCGACAACATTGATCTGTTGTTCGGTCATTCCCGGTCTCCAACGCTAAGTGCCCCGTCTAAAACGCGGGCAACATGAATTGCTGTGCGATCAGTCCCGTCAAGAATCTGATGACGGCAACTGGTTCCATCCGCAACGATCAAAGTATTTTTGTCCGCCTGACGAACCGCGGGAAATAGATTCAGTTCACCCATACTCATGGAAATTTCCTGATTGTCTGGTTCGTACCCGAAGCTACCAGCCATGCCGCAGCAACTGCTTTCAATGGTCTCGACCTCCAGATTTGGGATCAGCTTCAGTGCAGACTCTACGGCACCCATAGTATCGAAGGCTTTCTGGTGGCAGTGGCCGTGCAGCATAATTTTGTTCTGGTCGACGGGGCCCAGGGCTAAATCAAGTCTACCGGCCTCGGCCTCCAACATCAGAAATTCTTCCAGTAGAAAAGATTGTTTGGCAAGTCGTTCACTGGCCTCTCCCGGCAGCATGCCCGGAATTTCATCCCTTAAGGTGAACAGGCATGACGGTTCCAGGCCGATAATTGGGACGCCGCGTTTAATAAACTCACCAAGTGAGTCGGCCAAGCGGGCCGCTTCGGCGCGCGCTTCATCAACCAGTCCAGCGGCGAGGAACGTGCGTCCACAACAGAGCGGCCGCCCGCCATCTTTTGGTTTGGCGAGATGGACGCGGTACCCTGCCGCCTTCAGAACCCGAAGCGCCGCGCGTGTGTTTTCGGGTTCGAAATAGGTGTTAAAGGTGTCAGCCCAAAGGACGACTTCGCGACCGTTTTCGGATGCCTGATCAGATGTACTTCGGACATCGTTTTCGGAGTTTGAAAATGGGTTACTCGACCATCGAGGGAGATCGCGTTTCGCGCTGATGCCGGCCACCATTTCACCAAGTTTTGCAGCACCTGGAACAACGTTTCTGAGATTCAACAGCCAGCCCAATCGGGACGCTATCGGTGCATAGCGGGGAAGATAGGCGAGCAGACGGTCGAACAGTCTGAGTCCATGGCGTTTGCGGTAATGATAAAGAAATTCAGATTTCATTTTGGCCATGTCGACGCCGGTTGGGCATTCGCGTTTGCAGCCCTTGCAACTGACGCAGAGCTTCATGGTTTCATTCATGTCATCTGAGGTAAACGCATCCGCACCGAGTTGGCCGGATATGGCGAGGCGGAGTGTATTGGATCGGCCACGGGTCAGGTGGCGTTCGTCCCCAGTGGCACGGAAAGACGGGCACATAACCCCGGCATCTTGTTTGCGGCACGCCCCATTGTTGTTGCACATCTCGACGGCGCCACCAAACCCACCCCAGGCGGACCAGTCAAATGCAGTCTCGCGGTTTTCTGTCTCATACCCCGGCTTAAAGCGGAAAAGACTACGGTCATCCATGCGCGGCGGGTCAACAATTTTGCCCGGGTTCATGATGCTTGCCGGATCAAACGCCTGTTTGACGTTTTTGAAAATGTCGACCATGGGTTTGCCGAACATGGCTTCATGAAATTCCGAGCGGACCAGCCCGTCACCATGTTCGCCTGAATGCGAACCTTTGTAGTCACGGACCATGGCGAAGGCCTCTTCAGCGATGTCGCGCATCTGTTTGGCGCCAACCTCTTTTTTCAAGTTGATCACCGGACGTACGTGCAGACAACCGACGGAGGCATGGGCATACCAGGTGCCCTCCGTATTGTGTTTGTGAAACACATCGGTTAGTCGAGCTGTATAGTCGGCAAGATCTTCGAGCCGGACGGCGCAGTCCTCAATAAAGGAGATGGGTTTGCCGTCACCCTTCATGGACATCATGATGTTGAGTCCCGATTTTCGAACTTCCCATATGGCTTTTTGAAAGTTCGGATCAATGGCTTCAACGACGCCACCTGGAAACCCAAGATCCGCCATCAGTTCAACCAACCGCTTGAGGTCACGCAATTGGTCATCACGTTCGTCACCGGCAAACTCAACCAGCAAAAGCGCGTCGGGCTCTCCTTCTACAAACTGATCGACGGTCGAGCGAAAAACCGGGATCTCACGCGCCAGGTTGATCATGGTGCGGTCGACCAGTTCCACCGCTGCCGGTCCCAGTTTGACAATGTGTTGGGTCGAGGCCATGGCATCGTGAAACGTGGGGAAGTGACAAACACCAAGCACTTTCTGCCGAGGTTGAGGTTGCAAATCGAGTTGAATGCGTGTCGAAAACGCCAACGTTCCCTCTGAACCGACCAGCAAGTGGGCGAGGTTGGGGTACGGTGCCGGGGCGTTTACCGTCGCCTTCGCCCAGGCACCTCTTGGCGCACCATCGGGGATCAGGGCATCTACGTTGTAGCCGCCGACCCGTCGCATCAGGTCGGGGAAACCGGCGCGAATGTCATCTTCGCCCGAGCGCCCGATATCCAGCAGGTTTTCAACGAGCTCTCTTTGCCGGGGCGAAAGGCCGGCAATACCTTCGTTGGAAGAGACCTCTCCGAAATGCATAGCGCTGCCATCGGCCAGCAGCCCATCGATGGCCCGGACGTTATCACGCATGGTGCCATACCGAAGGGAACGCGCACCGCAACTGTTGTTACCAGTCATGCCGCCCAGCGTGGCGCGGCTCGAGGTGGAAACATCGACCGGGAACCAAAGCCCATGTGGTTTCAGCGCCGCATTCAAATGGTCAAGCACCAGACCCGGCTCCACCCAAACGGAGCGATTTTCAACATCGAGTTCGGTAACGCGGTTCAGGTGTTTGGAGACGTCGATGACCAGAGCTTCGCCAACGGTTTGTCCGCATTGTGATGTGCCGCCGCCACGCGCCAAGATGGGGAGGCCTTCGTCGTCGGCAATCTGGATGGCCCGAGTAACATCTTCACCAGTCTTCGGAACAATGATGCCGATGGGTTCAATCTGATAAATCGACGCGTCCGTAGAATACCGTCCGCGACTGAAGGCATCGAATAACACCTCGCCTTCGATTTCAGAAGTCAGGCGGGCGGCCAAAGCGCTGTCACCGATGCGGGCGCTGAATTTTCCGCGAACAGAAGTCGGTGTGCTCATTGTCTATATCCAAACTATGGGTGCTGACTGGATCATACAAAAATGAATGCAAAATACAATAAGAATGATGGATCATCAAACGATATCGCTAAAAATAACAAAAAAGACCTGTTGTGCTGCCTAAAAAATGAATTCATAATGCGTAATCTGAAATTCCAACATTATTGACATGCCATCTGACAGAGGTACCGGCTAATGACGTTTCGCAGCGGACGACACTTTTTACAAATTCCTGGGCCGAGTAATGTTCCGGACCGAATTCTTCGTGCCATCGATCGCCCGACCATGGATCACCGTGGCCCTGATTTTGGCGCCTTGTCGAAAGGCATACTGGAAGACCTGAAGCAGATTTTCAAAACCGAAAGCCATGTGATTGTTTACCCGTCATCGGGGACCGGCGCCTGGGAGGCGGCCATGGTCAATACCCTGTCACCGGGCGACAAAGTGCTGATGTTTGAAACCGGGCAGTTTGCCGGCCTATGGTGCGAATTGGCCGGACGTTTAGGGCTGGATGCCGAATTTGTTCCCGGCGACTGGCGTCGTGGTGTTCCAGCTGACGCCGTTGAAGCCCGTCTGGCTGAAGACAAGGGCCATGAAATCAAGGCCGTCTGCATGGTGCACAATGAGACGTCTACCGGAGTCGCCTCAAATGTCGGTGCCGTTCGAAAGGCGATTGATGCTGCCGGTCACCCGGCGTTGTTTTTTGTGGATACGATCTCATCGCTGGCCTCTATCGATCACCGACATGATGAATGGGGCGTCGATGTTACCGTCAGTTGCTCACAAAAAGGCCTGATGTTGCCGCCGGGCCTTGGGTTCAATGCAGTCAGTGAAAAGGCCTTGGCCGCATCCAAGTTCAGCGGGTTTCAAAAATCCTATTGGGACTGGGATGCCATGCTCGCTAACAACGCGACGGGTTTCTATCCTTACACACCCTCAACCAATTTACTGTACGGGTTACGCGAAGCCATAGACATGCTGTTCGAGGAAGGCCTTGATCAGGTTTTCGCCCGCCATGACCGCATGGCCGAAGCGACCCGACTGGCTGTGCAGTCGTGGGGACTGGAAATTCTCTGCCAAAATCCGGATGAATATTCCAGCGTATTGACGGCCGTCCTGGTTCCGGACGGCAGCGATGCCGATCATGTAAGGGCAAAAATTCTGGACGCTTTTGACATGTCGCTGGGTACCGGGCTGGGTAAGGTTAAAGGTAAGGTTTTCCGTATCGGGCATTTGGGCGACATGAATGATCTCACGCTGATGGGCACATTGGCCGGTGTGGAAATGGGCCTGACGCTAGCTGATGTTCCGCATCAGAAAGGTGGCGTTGACCGGGCGATGGCCTATTTGACCGAGAACCCGTTGCGATCATGAGCGGCTCCGATGAGATAATCCTGGTCCAGCGGGAAGATGATATCGTTACCTTGACGCTCAATCGACCGCATAAGTTGAACGCCCTGACCAAACCGATGTGGAAACTGTTGGGGCAGGCGTTCTCCACGCTAACTGGGGATGATACGGTGCGCTGCATCGTGGTCCGCGGAGCGGGCGAAAAAGCCTTCAGTCCGGGGAATGATATCTCGGAATTTGAAACCGAACGCTCGAATGCCGTGCAGGCAGAAGAGTATGGCGGGCTGATGCATGATACGATTCGCGCCATCCGTGACTGTCCGCATCCCAAAGTCGCGATGATCCACGGGATCTGTGTCGGCGGCGGTCTAGAAATTGCGGGTTTGTGCGACATCCGGATTTGTGGTGACAACAGCCGCTTCGGGGCACCGATTGCAAAACTTGGTCTCGTCATGGGGTATCCTGAAATTGGTGCGCTCACGGATCTGGCGGGCCCGTCGGTGGCCTATGAGATCCTTGTCGAAGGCCGTATTTTCGGCGCCGATGAGGCACTGCAAAAAGGCCTTGTCTCGCGAGTTGTTGCGGCTGAGGAGGTCACCAACGAAGCGACGGCGACGGCGCAGCGGATCGCCGGTGGCGCCCCACTTGTTCATCGCTGGCATCGCGAGTTTCTGAAACGTATGAACGACGAACGGCCGATCAGCAAACAGGAAAACCGTGTGGCTTTTGAATGTTACGACACCGAAGATTTTGCTGAAGGGTATCGGGCCTTTCTCGAAAAACGTCAACCTCAGTTCAGGGGACGCTGAAATGGAAGAACGCAACGGCCCGTTGAAAGGTGTCAAGGTAATTGAGCTGGCCCATATTATGGCGGGCCCGGTCTGCGGTATGATGCTGGCGGATATGGGGGCAGATGTGATCAAGGTCGAAAAGTATCCGGGCGGAGATGACTCCCGTAGATTTCTTCCTCCAGAGATCGACGGTGAATCCGCCGCGTTCATGATGATGAACCGCAACAAGCGGGGCATTGCCGTCAACCTCAAGGAAAAATCCGGTCAGGAACTGGTCCGCAAGATGCTTGAGACTGCGGATGTGGTTATCGAAAACTATCGCGCCGGGACCATGGTGCGGTTGGGGCTCGGTTATGACAGTCTGCGTGAAATCAACCCGGGCCTGATCTATTGTGAAATATCGGGGTTCGGGCGTACGGGACCGTATAAGGATCGGGGTGGTTTTGATCTGATCGCCCAGGGTATGAGCGGCTTGATGAGCATCACCGGAGAAGGCGGTGATCATCCGCTGGTCAAGGTTGGGGCGCCGGTCACCGATATTACCGGTGGGATTCTTGGCGCTCTTGGTGTGCTGGCGGCTTACACGCATCGCCTGAAAACCGGCCAGGGGCAGCGCGTTGATACATCGTTATTTGAGGCCGGAATCGTTCATACCTACTGGCAGTCGGCGATCGCATTTGCAACAGGTGCGGCGCCGGGTCCGATGGGATCTGCCCATCCCCTGAACGCCCCGTATCAGGCGTTTGAGGCACACGATGGCTGGCTGACTGTCGGGGCCGCCAATCAAGCTAATTGGATACGTTTGATCGAGGCCATGGACCGTGCGGACCTGGCCGATGACCCACGCTTTCATGACAATCCATCGCGGATGAAAAATCTTGATGCACTGGGTAGTGTCTTAGGCGCAGAGATTTCAAAGCGTAGCCGTTCAGAGTGGCTTGAGCGGTTTGAGGCCGCGGGCGTTCCCGCCGGCCCGGTTCTTAATATTACAGAAATGCATCAGGACCCTCATGCCATTGCCCGCGACATGGTCCCGGCTCCCGAACATTCCCGCCTTGGGCCTGTTAAAACCATCGGTTGCCCGATCAAGTTTTCCGAAACCCCTGGCGGCGTGGTTCACGGTGCCCCAGTCTATGGCGAACATACGAAAGAGGTGTTGGCCGAATACGGTTACGATGAAGATCGTATTGGCTCCCTCATCAAAGAAAGTGCGGTCGCCGTCGAATAGCTTTACGCGGAATTTTTCTTCAGCGCCTTCTCAATTGCCTTGATCTGTTTTTCGACCGCCATATCTGCAATCGAGGTGATTTCCATATCCCGGTCTTCGTAAGCGTTAATGCCAGGGTGTTTGGTTTCCCAATCCGCCACTGCTACATCGCGCTGATCAAGAAGCTCTTCAATAAGCGGCTGGAACAGCTTGATCATATTGGTGATCCAGATGTTGGTCGGCCAGGATGGTGCTGCCATATCCATATTGAACAGCGGCAACATGCGTTTGACGTTGTCGGCAGCATACCAGGTTTCACCCGTAACCCAGCGGTTGGTTGTAAATATCCGGATCGGGTATCCGGCGGGGTCCATGGAGATACCGACAAAATGTGTCAGCGCGTCGTTGTCGCCTTCGGGCTTTTCATAATCCGGTAATTTGGCGGGTTTTATTTTGACCGGCATGCCTTTTGGACGCAGGAAGGTGTGGAAGTGACCATGCTCATCCCCCCATTTGTTGGCGCGATTTTCCGGTGGATGGGCGTGGTAATAAAATTGTGAATGGGTTTCATGATCGTAGACATCGCCATCCGGGTAATGATCCCACTCAAAAAAATCACCCTGATGGCGCAGGACTTCGGCAACCATATTGGACGAGCTTTTTTGGAGAACGCGGTAACATTCGAGGATAGCAGCTCCGGCCTCCGCCATCTGTTCAAGCTGTGCCCGACTGAGCGTGTCGAGGTCGTTCATTGTCGTCATTCCCTTAACGTTGTGCTGCGCCATAAACTAACCCGAATTATTGCGATAGGCACGAAAAAGCCGCAGGCTTTTATCTAACCTGCGGCTTCCTAGAAATTCGTAAATTCTAGTTCTTTACTTTTTTCGCTGCACACGGATTGCAGGGGTTGCAAGGATTTTTGGCCGCGCAGGGATTGCAAGGATTGCAGGCCTTCTTGGCTGCACAAGGATTGCAAGGATTGCAGGCGCCACAAGCGTTTTTCTTAGCGGCGCAAGGATTGCAAGGGTTGCAGCCCGCGGCAAGTTCGATAATTTCGATTGGGGTGCCGGATGCGGCCTGAGCGTCAGGCAGCACGCTCATGGCTCCAACTCCAGTAAGAGCGGCGACGCTGACAGCGCTGATTGTTTTCTTGAACATGTGGTAAGCCTCCAAAGCTTGGTTGTTAAATTTGACTGACCGCACCTTAGCCGGTTCATCCTGGAAGGTGCAGTAAAGCCGTTTCAAGTTTTTGTGATTGACGCGTGAAGGAGCCGGGGATCATGAAAAAAAGGCGGCGACTCTACGTCACCGCCTTTCAGAAGAATGAAACCCATCAGGATGGGCCGCAAAAACCTTTTAGAATTTCATCCGGTTTTCTTCCGGCAAGAACATGATGTGGTCCTGATCGGGTGCCACACTGGAATGACACTCAGCACAGAATTTCATGCTCAGGCCTTTCATTCCAGTACGTCCAATCATCTTACCGTCCGGCATGATCATGGTGTATCGCCAGTCGCCGGTCGATTTGCGCCAGCCCTTGTTCATCTTCTCCATGACGAACAGAGGCCCGATGGCCACCTTACCGCTGGGGTGAACAACAAAACTGTCTTTCGCAATTGTTGACCCTTGCGGCATCACCCCGGCTTCTTCGTACTTTTTGTAGCGGTAATCACCATGGGCATCGACGTAGTTATTTACAAAACGACCGCCGTGGGTCGCTGCTGCATATGGGGCGCTCGCCACGTTCAGCCAAGTCTCATATCCCTTGACCTCTTTGACGCCGGCTTTGCTGTAGGCTTTCACCATTTCCGGTTTCAAGCAGTCATAGACAGCCTTGGCTTCGGCGTTAGAAATCTCGGGAGCCTCAGCTGCACCGCAGGGATTGCACGGATTGCATGGATTTTTTGCTGCACACGGATTGCATGGATTGCAGGCCCTTTTCGCTGCACACGGGTTGCAGGGGTTACAGGCTTTTTTCGCCGCACAGGGGTTACACGGATTGCAGGCTTTTTTGGCTGCACAGGGGTTGCATGGGTTGCAGGGATTGGAACCCCAAGCCGCCGCCAAACGAGGAACTACACATTTGGCAGAGAATGATGCCGTTTTGGCGCCTGCGCACGGATTACATGGGTTGCAGGGACTACACGGGTTCTTGGCTGCACACGGATTGCAGGGGTTACAGGCTTTTTTCGCCGCACAAGGATTGCACGGATTGCAGGCCTTTTTCGCAGCACACGGGTTACACGGATTACAGGCCTTTTTTGCCGCACATGGATTGCAGGGGTTACAGACTTTTTTTGCTGCACATGGATTGCACGGATTACAGGCTTTTTTCGCCGCGCAGGGATTGCAAGGATTACAAACCTTTTTCGCTGCACATGGGTTGCAGGCGGCGGCGAGCTCGATGATCTGGCTGCGAGGCTTGGCGGTCGGCAGTAAACCATTGTGGGTTTCGCTGGCGCCTGAGGTGGAGGTCATGGCGGCAAATCCGCCAATTGCGATCCCGGCGCCAACAAAGACGGGGATTACGGTTGTTGACAGCAAACGGATTTTCATGTGCCGCACGGTGAAGTCTCCCTAAATATTATTCAAAATTTGTTATCAAGAATTAATCCAATTCTCGCCAGCCAAACTGGCAGAAGGACAATGCTGGATCGAATCAAGCATCTTCACATAATTGTGAACATCCCTTGCGCTGTGGGCTGTCAGAATGACTGGATGACTATCAGGTTCATTTTCTTGTTTCTATTTCTGATGAGCGGCTTCAGGGCAGAGGCTGATGTTGGATGGATGCCGCCGGAACTGGTCGACATACCCGCAGGCCCTTTCATTATGGGGTCACTGCCGGATGAGCGAGAAGCGGCTTATCAACTGGATGAGTTTGCCTACGGTCATCGTCGCACACGTGAATGGAAATGGTACGCGGACGAACCCCGAAAGACCCCAATTTTGCCCGCCTATCAAATCACTAAAACGACGATTACCAACGCCCAATATCAGGTCTTCGTTAAGTCAACGGGACACCGCGCCCCGGGTGTCGATGAAAAGATATGGCAGGCATACGGACTTATCCACCCCTATCAGAGAACCCATCGACACACCTGGTCGGGTACAGAATTTCCGAAAGGTCGAGCCGATCATCCGGTGGTCCTGATCAGCCTGGATGATGCCCGCGCTTACGCAAAGTGGTTGTCTCAAAAAACCTCTCAGGACTGGCGGCTGCCGAGTGAACCGGAGTGGGAAAAAGCGGCGCGCGGCGACGATGGCCGTTGGTTCCCTTGGGGGAACCACTACAATCCGTCACACCTGAACAGTCATGATCTGGGGCCGTTTGACACAACGCCTGTAGGCTCTTATCCGCGTGGGAACAGCCCCTATGGATTAGTTGATGCCAGCGGCCAGGTTTTTGAGTGGACGGCAGAAGAGGCCCGACCCGGTCGTTATGTTGTCAAAGGAGGATCCTGGGATGACCGGGGGTGCGGAATTTGCCGCCCCGCCGCACGCCATACCAGGCCCGCTAACCTAAAACACATTCTAATCGGGTTTAGATTGGTGAGAGTTATCCCTCGGTAACCACCAGTTTGTAGTCGGGAGTGGTATTCAGCGGGCAGGAGTAAACATATTCTCCTGGCTCCAAGGTAATTTTGTAGTCTCTTGATTTCCCTGTGGTCAGGCCACCGCCGGAAACGCTTGGCAGTTTCGCTCGGTTGAGCAGGCCGTCACCACGCAACCAGAATCCCAGCGGATAGGGCACATTCTTGTTGGTGACGCGGAACGTGTAATCTCCAGGCTTGAGGGTGAGAGTTTCTGAAGCCTTTAGCCGATTTTTTTCAGATCGTTTGTTTTCAGCAACGCAGTCGGCCTTACTTGCCGACGTAAAGCCATGATCTTTGCCTTCCGGTTGCAGGAACTGGCAAGGTGTCTGGGTAAGTGTAATCATCTCTGCTGCTGTGGCATTACTGGCAGCAACGGACATGAAGGCGCCAATAGCCGCGGCGAATAAAGTGGCATTGCGAACTGAGGTCATGGTGAAATCTCCATAGTGACTCTTTTAAGTGTTGCCCTGAAATAGGGCGCAAGCCGGATAAACTGCAAATCAACAAGGCGTGAGCAGAACTTTATCAGTGAGATCAGGAGTTCGGCATGTGAAAGGCCGGTCGCAGCCGAATACCCAGCCAGTTCCCCAACACGGCAGCGATAATCCAGATCCAACCATGTAAGCTGGTTGACGCGACACCACTGAAAAAAGCACCGATGTTGCAGCCGTAACCCAGACGGGCACCATAGCCGAGAAGCAAACCACCAATCATGGCACTGATCAGAGATCGCCATCCAATATCAAGTTGAGGGGATATTTTTCCTGACAGGGAAGCTGCCAGAAACGCTCCTAGCATGATGCCGAAGTTCATCACAGAGGTAACATCCGCCAGGACGGAGCGGTTTAACGCGCGCTCTTGAAAACCGCCGGTCCAGAAACCGCTGGTCATGGGATCCCAACCGAGCAACGTCGCCGCCTTCGCCGCCCATAATGCAAATGCCCAGGTTACCGACCAGGGATGTCCGGCAATCAAAAGTGTCAACCAATTGAACAGGGCCAGCAGCAAGGCGCTTAACAGCAATGGCCAAGGTCCGCGTAACAGTAGTGCGGGTTCAAATTTACCATCGAACCACAATGATTGTTGGCGTGATGCGCCCAGCCACCTAAACCCACCATAAGCGGCCAGCAGCACAAAGAGCTGCAAAAATATTGCGGTTTTCCAACCCAGTGTTTTGCCAAGGGAAACACTGCCGATGCCAGGAAGTTGCTGCCAGTACGATAAATCGAGGCTGCCCCAAAACCCACCAACACAGAAAAACAGCAGCACGATCATCATCCGAGCGTTACCACCGCCTACCGTAAACAACGTGCCGGACCCACACCCGCCGGCAAGTTGCATTCCAATACCAAATAGAAACGCCCCGAACGCCATCGACACGCCCACGGGAGCGACGGCGCCACCGACGCCATGGCCAAAAATTTCACCTTTCGCCAGCACCGGTGCAAACAGCACCATGGCGATCGCCAGCATGATCATTTGCGCCGCTACACCCGTTAGGTCTTTATTGACGAAGGCCCGGCGATAGGATGCGGTGAAGCCGAAGGCGGCATGATACAGCGCCAACCCCATACCGACACCAATCGGGAACAGCAGACTCAGCTTGTTGCCGACACTGAGAAAATAAATCTCAAGTGCGGCGATGGCAGAGACCGCGATAACCAAATAAGAACGCTGAATGACCATCCGGAGACCTTAGCGCAGGCTCCATTTTAAACAAATGACGAATGTGTGAGGCCTAGGGGGCCAGCGTCAGGACGGTTTCAGATGGGTGACCATCCCGAAGATAAGTGATGGGGACAGTCCCGCCTGGATGATAGTAGGCGAGCGCGCTGGCAACATCGGTTGGCTTGAAAATTTGGCGATTGCCGACACGGTTCAAGATATCACCTTTTGCGAGTTTTGCCTTTTCTGCCCCACCGCCGGGTTCGATATGGATAATTTTTGCACCTGTCCACTTGCGGCGCTGATCGGTACTGAGCGCGCCCACCCGAAATCCAGGACGCGCCCAGAACACCCGACCATGGTCGCGAAGATCAGTGGCGACGCGCATCAGTAAATTGGTTGAGGTCGCAAAATTGATGCCGATATTGGAGTCACTTTTCTTGGTAAAGATCGCCGAAACCATGCCGACCAAGCGAGAGTTGCGGTCCACCAATGCGCCGCCCGACCCGCCTGGATTGACCCCGGCGTCCGTCTGGATGAAATCCTCGATAACATTAAACCCCGTGCCGGTGCGGTGAACGGCCGATACGACGCCACAGGTAACCGACAGGCCAAGGCCGAACTGGTTGGCTATGGTGCAGACATCGTCTCCCAAATTAGGAGCCACGGCCACTTCCAATACGGGAAAATCATGCGGCACTTTTAGCAGAGCCAGATCAGTCCCGAGGTCGCGCCCGACAATTTTGGCGGCAATTAGCTTGCCGTCATTAAGGCGAATATCGACTTCCTTTGCCGACCCCAAAACATGAGCATTGGTGATCAGGTATCCATCTTTGAAAATGGCGACCGCCGTTCCTTCGGGCGCATCGGGCATTCGGGTAGCAGTGTTATCCTGTTTCCAGCGCAACCAATTGGGGAGCACACTGACAACTGATTTCAGCGTGTTTTGCTCAAATGCCCACGCATCCTTAAAGGTTAGCCCATTAAGTGTAATGCCGATGATAAGGGCAGCGATGATGTACCGACTATTCAATTCTAATCCCGATCTTTATCCGTGGTAATGATAAATGGATGGTAGAGTGCCTGACTTTGTTTGGGTAGTGTTGGTGAGAATTTTATCCGAACTATTTCTGAGGTCTGTTTATGAAACTTCCCAAAACCATCCGCCTAGATGTTTCTGATCAGAACACATTTCCATTGGCTGCAGAGGCAGGAGAATGGGCGGTGACGGGGACTTTTTCTTTTTCCGGCATGGACGCGGAGGGCATGAGCAATAAGGAACAGCTCGCTTTTCGGAATGGCTGGCTGGGGCTTGGCAGTTTCGGGCGCGCCTCTCTGGTTCAGGTTTCCTCCGTCACCGATGAAGAATATGAAGAGATTGTTCGTGCACTTGCCGCACACCTGCACCGTGACTACAACGCGCCGGACATGATGGCCGCTGTTGACGCGGCGAGGATGGAGGCCTCGGATGCGGAGGCGATCTGCAATCATCCGCCGGGAACATTATTGTCGATGGAGCGCGAGTTGACCGACGAAGGTATCGTCGAACGGATTCACGTGATTTCTCCGGGCCATGATGACCATGCCCGGATATGGACAATCGAAGCTGACGTGCCGGGTTAAGCAAGATTAGAAATATGGCCCCCTGATTATTCTGCCTCGATATCGTGGACGTTGCGCAAAATCATATCCCGAAGTGTGACAATTCCCAACGGATTGCGATCATGATCGATAACCATTGCGCGGCTTAGCTTGAACCGTGACAGCAGGCGCACGGCATAAACGATATTCATCTCCGACGGTAATGAAATTACGGGTTTGGACATGACTTCGTAAACGTTCACTCTTTTTGGCGATAGATTTTGGCCCAGGACCTTGCTGGCAATATCGGATACGACAATCAGGCCAAATTCGTCGGCTTCGTTGCGTCGGTTGACAACGATTGAACTGGTGTGGTGTTTGCGCATCAACTGGGTAGCTTCTTGAACGGTCGCGGTTGCGTCGATCGAAATGATCTCGGTAGACATCACTTCCGATACAGTGACGTGTGATTTTTCAGTCATAATGCGTCCTCGATTTCTTGTATCAGGGTTCCTTCCTGAGTTTTCAGGCCAACGGCATCTTCGATTTCAATCTGAATGGCGATCCCCGTTCCCGGCTCTTCGTCAAACCGCCCGGCTGTCGATATGGTTTCAAGAATTTCCCGGGCCTTTGGGGCAGCAACCAGAAACAGCAGGACGTCGCGTTGCGCCGTCAAATCCAGACCCAGAAAAGTTTTCTCCGGAACCAAGCCTTCACCACGAACGCTGGTAATTACCGTTGCCCCAGTGCATCCCGCATCGCGGGCTGCCTCCAGAACAGTGTCGGTCTTGTCATCAGCGACAAAGGCCATGATCATTTTGAGATTCATGCGCTTTTCTCCTTGTTGGATGGTTTGTTTCGGCCCCTTAACCAACTGATCAACATGTCGTATCCCAAAACGGAGACAATTGGAAACACGCTGGCAAAGGCAATCAGACCGAACCCGTCGAGCAGCGGGCTGCGTCCGGGTATGGCGCTTGCCAGTCCCAGGCCGAGGGCTGCAACAACAGGTACGGTAACTGTCGAGGTGGTCACGCCGCCTGAATCATAAGCAAGCGGAATGATCGATTTGGAGGCGAGGAATGTTTGGGCGATAACCAGGGCATAACCCGCCATGATGTAATATGGAAGTGGCGTGCCGGAGACAATTCTATAGGCACCAATGCTGACGCCGAAGGCGACGCCTATGGCAACGGCAATGCGAAGCTCGAAGGCGCGCAGGGTACCGCCGGAAACTTCCTGGGCTTTCAGCGATACGGCAATCAGGGAGGGTTCGGCGACTGTGGTTGCAAACCCGATAGCCGCCGCAAAAGCATAAACCCATAAATAGTCATTCCAGCGTACCGGATCACCTGAACGTATTCCTAAGAATTCAGGATTGGTCAGCATTGCCGCCATGGTTTTGCCGAGTGGGAACAGCGCGTCTTCGAGGCCCACTAGGAACAGGCTGAGGCCCAGCAACACATAAAGGAACCCGATCAGGACCCGCTTCAGATTGGCTGGTTTCTTGCGGATGACCAATGCCTGGAAAACAAACAGGATGACAACAATGGGGAGGATGTCGAGGACAGTTGTCGCGGTGACACCAAGAACGTGTGTAAAAAAACCGCTCATGCGATCATTCCGAAAATCATCACGAAGATCATGGGTGTCAGGCTGGCAAAGGCAATCAGACCGAAACCATCCAGCAAAGGGTTGCGGCCTTTGATGGTGCTGGCCAATCCGACACCCAAGGCGGTCACCAATGGCACAGTGATAGTCGATGTGGTGACGCCGCCGGAATCATAGGCGATGCCAATAATTTCAGGGGGCGCGAACAGGGTGATGACGACCACCAAAATATAGCCGCCGATGATAAAGTACTGGATCGGCCAGCCGACGAGAATACGAAAAACACCCAGTACCAAAGCTGCGCCCACCGAGACGGCAACTGTCATACGCAGGCCAAACGCGTATGACGCTTTTGCGTCAGGATTGTCACTTATGGCTCCGGCCTGCCCGGCAATATCCGCCGCTTCAGCGGCAACAGCAATCAGTGCAGGCTCGGCTACCGTGGTGCCAAAACCGAGCATAAACGCAAAGGCCAGCAGACCAGCCAAGCTTCCCTTGCGGGTCATCGCGGTTGCCATCGCTTCACCGATGGGGAATAGACCCATTTCCAACCCTTGTATGAAAAGCGCTAACCCCAAAACGACGCAGACCAACCCAACCAGAATACCGCCGAGGTTGGGGAACGGTTGCTGAAAAACGACGATCTGGAAAAAAGCGATAACAAGAATAATCGGCAGTAAATCGCGGAGGGCATCGATGATGAGCTTTAGGAAGCCCAATACTGCTTTGTTCATCGGTCTTATACTCATCCGCACAGCAGAATAGCTATAATCTTATAGTAGTCGGTTTCGGTGACAATTCATTCGTTTTTATCAATAAAATCTGATGTTGGCCGGGAACACCACAAACTCAGTTGTGTTTTTCAGAAACCACCAGCAATATGAGCCGGTCTAAATTCAGAGTGAAAGGTATGGACGCCCAATGTCACATAAGTCAGAAGCCGTTATGATTTTTCCAACAACGATCCAGGTGACTGATTTAGAGAATCCGGAGGCGCTGAATGAAAAAATCTGTGAAGGTTGCTATGATCTCAGGGAGACGCAGCCCAACACCAAGCCGGCGTCCTGGGCCTGTAACGTTTATACCACGATCCTCAATGGTCAGCGCCTGACCGATGCCGAACCCTTCTCGGCGTTGAAAGATATTATTATGGGGGAGGTCGACAAATATGCGCGCGGGCTAAAATTTGATGTGGATCGTCATCCGCCCCGGCTAAATGAGTGCTGGCTGAACATTTACGGAAAAGGGCATTCCCAGGAGGTGCATTGCCACCGGAACCATGTTTTCAGCGGAATTTACTACCCAAAGGCTCCGGAAGGGTGCGGCGAAGTGGTTTTTCACTCTCCGCTCGCCGACCAGATGCTTGAGCCGCCGATCACTGAAGGAACGGCATTGAATACACCGACCTTCAGGGTACAGCCGAAACCCGGAAGAATGGTTATCTTTAGAAGCTGGTTGCGCCACAGTGTGTTGCCGAGCGAAATCGAAGACGACCGCATCAGCATCGCCTTTAATGTGGTGATGTAAGAGTTCTGGTGTGGTGACCCCGAGTGGATTCGAACCACTGACCTACAGATTAGGAATCTGTCGCTCTATCCTACTGAGCTACGGGGCCTACTGAACGGCAAGGCCTGAAGAAGATCGGCTGGGCCTAGAACATTTTTTTCAGTTTATCGAAGGGCACAGAGTAATTCAGCATCAGTGATTCCGCACCCGGATTATCATCGCCCAAGCTGGCGTTGGAGACGTGGGACAAGGACAGGCCGAGGCGTGAGCGATCATCAAAACGGTAGGCGACTTCCAGCTGGGAGCGGAATTCAAGAGCGTGTCCAAGATCAAGATTGTCTGTTTTACCGCGCCACCAGGTCGGCGCGAAACTAGGCGTCAGAACCCAGCGCCGCCCAAGATAGATATCCACCAGAACGCCTGCACCTAAAAATGTCATGCCGTTACTGACGCCAGCGGCGGTCAAAAACGGCTTGAAATGCCACAACTTGTAATCAGAGCGGTACTCCACGCGGAATTCTGCACCCTGGTCTTTCTGGCGGTTCAGATCAAACCAGCCTGCCGACAGGGTAATGAAGTCAGGGTCGTCAGCTCGCGCATCTGGGGCGGTAACGAAAACAAAAACCGCCAGCATTGCTGCAGCAAACTTGTTTGGCGAGAACATCTTATCCATCCCTCTTGAGCCCCTTGGCACTTTTTATCTGGTTAGGGGTATCATACGCAAATTTAAAAGCGTTGCAAGATAAGGGCTTTCCAACGATTCGAGGCTCTTTTTATGCCAGAATTGACTTGAATCGCTCCATCGCTTCAACGAGGGCTGAGCGTGTTCCCGGCTCCATTGCCGAATGCCCGGCATCAGGAACAATGACCAGTTCAGCGTTCTTCCAGTTTTGCGCAAGTTCATGGGCCGTGGTGACCGGGCAGACCATATCATAGCGCCCCTGAACGATGATGGCAGGCACATGGGCGATGGCGGTGAGACGTCCAAGAAGCGGAGTTTCAGCCAGAAACATGTGATTGATAAAATAATGAGCTTCAATTCTGGCCAACGCCAGGCCGCTGGCCCCCATGGAGCCTGACGCCGTCGAGGGGACAAGTTGTGAGCAGGAAGATTCATATCGGTTCCAGGCGTTGGCAGCCGGAACGTTGCTCTCACTTTCGGGGCTGGTCAGTCGACGATGATAATTTTCAAGGAGATTGTCGCGCTCATCTGCGGGCAGGGCATTTTCAAAGGCCGCGTAGGCCTCCGGAAACACGGTTCTGATACCGGACAGGAACCAGTCGAGTTCTTGTGGACGGGCGAGAAATACACCGCGCAGAATGAAGGCGAGGCAACGATCCGGATGGATGACACCATAGGCTATGGCAAGCGTTGAGCCCCAGGATCCTCCAAACACCATCCAGCGCTGAATGCCCAGATGCTCACGCAAGGCCTCCATATCGTCAATCAGGTGATCCGTCGTATTGTCGGCAATGTCAGCAAAGGGTTTAGATCGTCCGCATCCACGCTGATCGAACAGAACAATGTGGTAATGCTGAGGATCGAAAAACCGCCGGTGTGAACCGTTGGTGGCGCCACCGGGGCCACCATGAAGAAAAACTACCGGAATGCCATCGGGATTTCCGGATTGCTCCCAGTAAAGTTCATGGCGATCATCAACACGCAACATACCGTGATCAAAGGGCGTGATCGGGGGGTAAAATTCTCGGCGTGGGCTGGAGGCGTCCATCACGTGTCTGGTCTTTCAGCGGGCAATTGCCTGTCGATTAGAGTTTGCCTTCGATCACATAGGTCAGAATGTCGACGATCTGCTCAGGTGTCTCCGCTACAGCCAGCGCCGCGCCATCAACCTCCTTGAGTGCATGGTTGATCGAGGGGGCATGCAGCGTGATGATGGGGGTGCCCAACGCGGCGGCGTAACCGGCATCGAAGGCCGCGTTCCACTGTTTGTATTTATCGCCGAAACGGACAACAACAATATCGGCGCGCTCTATCAGGGTACGGGTACGTATGGCATTGACGCCCGATCCCTTTTTATCCTTCCAGAAATCGTTGTCTTCTGCGCCAAGAATTTGTACGCCGCAGTCGTCGCTGCGGGCATGATCGGTAATCGGCGACAGCGTTTCGACGGGCAGCCCACGTTCCTTGATGCCCGCTTCAATACGCTCGCGCCAGTCCGTATGAATTTCACCAGACAGATAGATCGACCAGATGTTGGTTGTCATGATGGCTCCTGTTCCTGAATTATGTGCGATGCAATCCGGCTACGATGTCAGCGTAGTCCGGATGGTCAGCTTCGATATGGCCGTGGCGGACGAGAAAATCAATAACCACCAGGGCCGCATTAAACTTATAATTATCAGTTTCGCGAATGGTTTCGCAAACTTTCTCAACCGGCCAGAGATAAAACTCATCCACCTCTCCGTCGGTATTTACGGGAGTGAAGTCGCTGGGCAGCAGCAGGTCAAAATTAAACAAGATATCGTTACGCAACCCTTCGGCGCGGCTGCTCACGTAGGAGATGGTGCCGACGGGGATCGCCTTCGTTGCAAGTGATGCCGGGATGTCAGCCTCTTCGGCGCATTCCTTAATCAGATTATCGCGAAGCGACATGCCCGCAGGTTGTCCACCAGCAACAATCTGATCGAGTTTTCCCGGCCCGGTCGGTTTCGTGAGGCTGCGTTTGCCGACCCAGATTTTGGTCTGCTCACCGTCACGCACGTATCCGTTCATATGTACGCCATATCCCTTAACGCCAAAAAGCGGTACGGCGGCCCGTTCCATTTCGAACAGCGCGGGCGCGGTGAAAGATACACCTGCGGGATAAGGTTCATTACGCCACCCCGGTACTAGCCCCTGCTTATTTAGTTCATCCAGAACCGCTGCCATGGCGGCGGTTCGCGCCGCATAGGTATTGAGACGATCCACAAGGGTGACGGCATTCCGATTAACGGTAAATGTATCGGAAAATGGTTCTAGATGCGTTATGAAATCACGCGAAACTCCGCCGACTACGGCGTCGCCCACCAGGAACGGGATGTAGCGTTCGGGTTCAACCTGCGCACAGGCGCGAATGCGGTCCATGTAACTCATGAGTGGAGGGCGCCCTTCGATATCACGCCGACAGCCGCTGGCGCTTTTCCGATGTCAGTACCGAATTGACGAGGTGGATACCGCGTAGCGATCGGGCCAAGTGTTCGGCGACGTTGATCTCCATATCGGTGAACTGTAGGTCGATATGAAGTTCGTGCCCCGCCGGTCCGACGCGAGACGCGTGGCATTGGGACGGCACCAGTGTCAGCTTGGCGAACACCTCGAGTACACGTGGCAATGCTGACGGGTCGGTATCTGCGATAACGGAAAAACACTGGGTTGGTAAGGGATCGGGTCTCTGCCCGGCATAAACGGTCATGATAATGAGCCTTTTTTATTGGATAAACTGCGATCGACACGGTTTCCCGGTCCTCTGTCTCAAGAGGCCGGGCTGGTAATTCGCCGCGCGGCAATCGCCAATAAGATGCTCATATTTGTCATAACCCCTTAAACATACTCCCCCAAACATGTCCGTCAAGCGTGGCGCTAGATGTTTGGGGTTTCTCGGTTTCAGTAAATTCGGGTTTGAGTGAGGGCGGAGCTGAGGGGATCGCGAAAGCCCGTTTTGCATTGCAATAATAAGAATATGCTTTATCAGGACCGCACGTTCCCACCATTTTCAAAATTGGATTTTTTTGCGTGATCAAGCCAACGCTTGCAACCTTCGCCGATAGGCTTTCTATCGCTGTTCGAAAGGGCCCCGTTCCCCGTCCCTTTACACCTGCGCGTATCAAGACGGAAGTCCTCTCCGGCCTGACGGTGGCCTTGGCACTTGTTCCCGAAGCAGTGGCTTTTTCCTTTGTCGCCGGTGTTCACCCGCTCGTCGGTCTTTATGCGGCATTTATTGTCGGGCTGATTACGGCGATTGGCGGCGGGCGGCCTGGTATGATTTCCGGTGCGACCGGTGCCCTCGCTGTTGTTATGGTTGCCTTGGTTTCAAGCCACGGTGTTGAGTATCTGTTTGCCACAGTTGTGCTGATGGGGGTATTGCAGATGCTGGCGGGCATACTCCATCTTGGAAAATTCATCCGTCTTGTGCCTCATCCGGTGATGCTGGGTTTTGTCAACGGTCTGGCAATTGTTATCTTTCTGGCCCAACTCACTCAGTTTCAGGTCGCCGGGCCCGACGGCGTTAAAGTCTGGATGACCGGCTGGCCTTTGGTCACCACGCTTGGGCTGGTAGCCCTGACCATGGCTATCATTTGGGTGATGCCGAAGATTACGACGGCTATTCCGGCACCGCTTGCGGGCATCGCCGTAGTCGCGGCACTTGTCATCTTCGTCGGCATTGACGTGCCGCGTGTCGGCGATCTGGCCTCGATTGAAGGCGGCTTTCCGCTGTTCCATATTCCCATGGTTCCGCTGAACCTGGAAACGATGCAGGTCATCTTTCCTTATGCACTGATCCTGGCGGCCATTGGCCTGATTGAAAGTCTGTTGACGCTCAATCTGGTAGGCGAGATTACCGGTAAAACAGGTGGCTCCTCACAGGAATGTATCGCTCAAGGCGTGGCGAATACCGTCACAGGGTTTTTCGGTGGAATGGGTGGTTGTGCGATGATCGGTCAGTCCATGATCAATGTAAAATCCGGCGGACGTACGCGTCTTTCGGGAATTTCCGCCGCCTTGTTTCTGCTGACCTTCATTCTGGTTGCTTCCAGCATGATCGAACAGATTCCCTTGGCGGCGCTGGTTGGTGTCATGCTCATGGTTGTGATTGGCACGTTTGCCTGGCAGAGCCTGACCATTCTACGTCGAATTCCGTTGACCGACGCCCTTGTGATGGTGCTGGTGACAATTGTCACGGTCATGAGCGATCTCGCCATTGCGGTTGTCGTCGGCGTAATTGTTTCTGCGTTGGCCTATGCCTGGAACAATGCGACCCGCATTCATGGGTTGGCTCACCTTACACCTGAGGGTGCCCGCGTATATCAAATCGAAGGGCCATTGTTCTTCGGGTCGGTAGATGGTTTCACCGAGATCTTTGATCCGCAAAAAGATCCGGGTCTGGTCATCGTTGATTTCATAAATAGTCGGGTCGTCGATCAGTCGGCTTTACAGGCGATTGAATCCCTTGCGTTGAAATACGAAGCCCTTGGAAAAACACTGCAGCTGCGGCACCTGTCTCGCGACTGCCATAACCTGCTCAATCGTGCGGGCCAGCTTATGATCGATTCCGATGATGACCCCAATTATGGCCTTGCGGTCGATTATTCTATTAAGACCGGAATTTTGAGCGGCGGACACTAAAGCAGGCCATCTCCTTGAAAATTGTCCCACATCTTGCGTTCAAAGCTGGTGGGTGTAAGGTATTGTCAGGGATATCTGACAGAGATGGTCTATGAAGATCACAGTAAGGGATGACGGAGACGGAGCCTATACGGCCTCGTTTGACGACACGGAGGTCAGGCTTGATGCTCGTGACCTGAAAGATTTGCTGATCCAGGCAACGCAGATTCTGGCACCGTCTTCAGCCGTCGCCCAAAAGGCCGATGCCCATCGGCGCGACTTTATGGCCCGCTTAAGCGCAGCGGACGACGTTGGTGTTCAGGCCTTTATTCAGACCGCTGATCACGAGGACCTTGTGGTTCTGTTGAAAGTTGCTGAGCAGGACGGCGACTTGCGCCAGAAGCTGTTTCACAACATGAGCGATACTAATCGGAAAATTTTTTTAGAAGACCTGGAATACAAATTTCAAAATGAGGTGGCTGACCCCGTCGTCCATGCCGCACTTGATCGGCTTGAGCGTGTGGTCGAACATTTGGAGGCCGATGGCCGGCCGGTTTATTGACCTTCAAAGAAGAATTACTCATATAAAAAAACCGGACCCTAAGGTCCGGTTTTCTAATTCAGTCGTCGTGCGGCTATTTATGCGGCCCGCGTTTTCTTTTCCTTGCTGGGTTTGACGTAAGCTCGTGCGCAATGTTCTGCACAATAGGGTTTTTCTGGCAAGGATGGTTCGCCGCAGAAATTGAATTCATCTGTGCCCGGTTCTCCTTCCGGCCAGCAGCACATGCCAGGCCGCAGGGATCCGAGACTAATCACTTCTGCGGGTTTTGGTTTTTGTTTGATGGGTGAGCCCCGTTTCGGCAGGCCCAGTCGGTGTACCTTGCCGACCACGGCATTTTTGGTCACGCCAAGGCGTTCGCCGATCGCACTGGTCGACAGGCCTTCGTTCCAGTAGGCGATGAGTGCGCTGATGTGTGTTGGTGTCCATTCAAACGACATATTCTGTTCCCCAAAATTTCAGTTCCCTAAGGCTGCCATATGGCCAGATGTGGCGACGCTTAGGTGCCAGTGCCTCCAGTGCAGGGATCATCTTGTCCCCTGTATGACGAAGAACCTACAATACCTGCCTAATTTGAGCAAGCCCCGACACAACATCTAGTGGGACGATATGTTGTGGATAACCTCGAAAGTATTAACAAATTCAACACGATATATTGAGGCTGTAGTTTATGGGTTATTTATAAAACTTAATTTAGTATGCAAAAAAAAGTTGAATATATATTAAGCTGCCGGTATTAGTATGCCCGCTTTTGATTTGACGGTTATCTATGGGGGAGAATTGAGACATGCCGCGGGGACGGAACACAGAGTTGAAGGCCCAGCTTGAGCACGAAATCATTTCCGGTCAACTTCGGGCTGGAGAACGACTTGATGAACTTTCACTGGCCGCTCGATTTGCCGTCTCCAGAACACCGGTGCGTGAGGCGCTTTTGCAATTGACCTCAATGGGGCTTGTTGAAATGCGCCCGCGGCGCGGCGCGGTCGTTGCCAGCATCGGACTCAAGGATCTGTTGGATATGTTTGAGGTTATGGCAGAATTGGAGGGCATGTGTGCTCGATTGGCGGCCCGGCGGATCAATGATCAGGAATGCTTGGACATGCGCGATATACATGAGCAAAGCAAACGCGCCGTCGACGTGGGGGATTATGATGCCTATTACGCGTGTAATGTGCGGTTTCATGAGACGCTATATGTAGCATCGCGCAATAACTATTTGGCCGAACAGACCATGGCTCTTCGCAACCGTCTGGCCCCGTATCGCCGCTCCCAGCTCCATCAACATGGCCGCCTGCCCGGTTCGTTTACTGAACACGAAAATATTCTGAAGGCTGTCGAAGACAGGGATGCCGAACGTGTAGAGGACCTGATGAAACAACATCTGAGCGCACAGGGCGGCTCGGTTCAGGATTTTATCGCGACCCTGCCAGCGGACATGTTGAACCAGACAGCCAGCCGGATGATTAGTTAGAGAATAAAGAGAGAGACGCTATGAGTAATGAAAATAAGCCGACATCAAAAGACTGGATCGAGACCGCCAACGGAGAGTTGCGTGGTCGATCCGTTGATGACCTTGTCTGGCAAACCCCGGAAGGCATAGACATCAAGCCTCTGTATACGGCGCAAGATTTGGAGGGGATGGAAACGGTGGATACGCTACCCGGGTTTGCGCCTTTCCTGCGCGGGCCGCGGGCAACAATGTATGCCAATCGGCCCTGGACGATTCGTCAGTACGCCGGATTTTCGACTGCTGAAGCGTCGAACAAATTCTATCGCGATAATCTTGCCGCGGGACAAAAGGGATTGTCTGTCGCCTTCGATCTGGCAACGCACCGGGGATATGATTCCGATCACCCGCGTGTTGTCGGTGACGTTGGCAAGGCCGGTGTGGCCATCGATTCCGTCGAAGATATGAAGATCTTATTCGACGGTATACCCCTGGATGAGATGAGTGTGTCGATGACCATGAACGGCGCCGTCCTGCCAGTGCTCGCCGGGTATATCGTCGCTGCTGAAGAGCAGGGCGTGGACAAGGCCAAACTTTCGGGCACCATCCAGAATGATATCCTGAAAGAATTTATGGTGCGCAATACCTATATTTATCCGCCGGAACCGTCGATGCGTATTGTCTCTGATATTATTGAGTACACGGCGACGCATATGCCTCGTTTCAACTCGATTTCCATTTCCGGGTATCACATGCAGGAAGCAGGCGCGACGGCGGTGCAGGAGCTCGCCTTTACCCTGGCGGACGGTTTGCAGTATGTCCGCTCGGCGCTTGCCAAAGGTTTGGATATCGACGCATTCGCGCCACGTCTGTCGTTTTTCTTTGCCATTGGCATGAATTTTTTTATGGAGGTAGCGAAACTGCGTGCGGCACGTCTGCTGTGGTGTGAGATCATGCAAGAGTTCAAACCGAAAGACCCACGGTCGCTGATGCTGCGCACTCATTGCCAGACTTCCGGCGTGTCACTCACTGAAAAAGACCCTTACAACAATGTTGTGCGCACAACCATTGAGGCGATGGCCGCCGTATTGGGCGGAACCCAGTCGCTGCATACCAACGCCCTGGATGAGGCGATTGCGCTGCCGACTCCATTTTCTGCGCGCATTGCCAGAAACACACAGTTGGTCATCGCAGAAGAAACCGGGATTACCAATGTAATCGATCCACTAGGCGGAAGTTATTATCTCGAAAGCCTGACCAGTTCGCTGGCCAGTGAAGCCCGCAAGCTGATTGGTGAAGTCGAGGAGTTGGGAGGCATGACCAAGGCCGTTAGTGCCGGCATGCCGAAACAACGGATCGAGGAAGCCGCAGCACGTAAACAGGCGCGCATTGACCTGAAGCGAGATACCGTGGTTGGGGTGAACAAATACCAGCTTGATCAGGAAGACCCAATCGACATTCTTGATGTCGATAACTCGGTTGTTCGCGATACCCAAATCGCGCGATTAAAATCGATCAGGGACTCCCGCGACGAGATGACCTGTCAGGCGGCGCTGGATGCATTGACGAATGCGGCGGAAAGTGGGGAGGGGAATTTGTTGGAGCTGTCAGTCGACGCAACACGCAAGCGCGCCACGGTAGGAGAAATCTCTGACGCATTAGAAAAAACGTATACGCGCTACCGTGCCGAGGTCAGGTCGATTACCGGTGTTTATGGGGCGGTTTATGATGGAGATGAAGGGTTCGATAAAATCCGTGATGATGTCGCGAGTTTTGCCGACGACGAGGGGCGTCGCCCACGTATGCTGGTGGTTAAAATGGGTCAGGACGGACACGACCGTGGCGCCAAAGTTATCGCCACGGCTTTCGCAGATATCGGGTTCGACGTTGATGTCGGCGCACTGTTCCAGACGCCGGAAGAGGCCGCTCGGGAAGCGATCGAAAACGACGTGCATGTGATCGGCGTTTCATCGCAGGCCGCCGGTCACAAGACCCTGGTGCCACAATTAATTGAAGAACTTCGTCAGGCAGGTGCCGATGATATCCTTGTCGTATGCGGAGGCGTGATTCCGGCACAGGACTACGATTTTCTATTTAAAAAAGGGGTTTCTGCCATCTATGGACCAGGCACTAACATCCCAACGGCGGCAGCTGAAATTATGGAAATTATCAGAGGCCAGAAGCTGGCGGCAGAATAACTTCCACCACCAGCTCTTTGCCACGCATCACCTTGCCCTCGATTGCGCCTGCACGGGCATTTCCGCGAAGGCTATGTAGATGAGGGTGCCGCCTGCTGCATTAATGGCCGCGTTGAGATTTCTAGGTTTGAAGCCGCTACTTAAAAAGTCTATTGCATAGGCAGCGCCGGTATTCTCAGCGCCGGTAGTATCTGCTGCTAGCTGGCTTTCATTATTTGAGTTGTAGGGGTCTCGTTGAGTGTCATACATGAACCATTGATTAGCGACATCAACGCGTTTGATCATCACAAACGCCGGTCGGAACCCGCAGTAAACAAAAGGCCCATCTGCGCTGCCGTTGCCGGTGTATGAGCCGACTTTTGAGAACCCCTCGACACCTACCCAGCTCAAACAAAGGAAATCCGTTGCTGTATTCCAACCAGTCCATGAACCCGTTGTGAAATTGGTAGCATCTGGAACACCATTGAACACCGTTCCGCCCACACCTTTTGCAGCAGAAGACTCAAGAGTGAGGTACTCAGTACCGGCTAAATCTTTATGCCACACGTACCACGACTGCGCGGCTAGCTGTTTGACGATCATAAACTCTGGGGCACCCGCAGCGTTGCCATGAGCAACGGATAAAGAAGCGGCCATAGACGCGTCAGGTATAACCTTAATATGGAAGCCAGAAGCAACGCTGGCTTTCCAGCACCATGCGACATAGGTTCCGTTGAGCACGTCAATGTCGTTTCCGGGATCATTATTGCCGACTGTGAAACCGTTTGCGTCGAACGAGATCAGACTATCCAAAATTGTACTTTCCGCAGCCGTTGAATTTGACTTCAGAACCTGATTTATTCCTCGAACGCTGTCATAGATGAAATGGTCACTGAGGGCGTCACGTCTTTTTATCCAGACCAAATCGGGGGGTAACGCGGAATTCCCCCCTAGCGTTACAGAAAAACCACCCGTCCCCGGTCCGGTGTAAAGTGCGGTTCCAAAATGCGCAGACGGATCAGGGATTGCCGGGTCTGGCATATTGGCGGTATTAATTGCATTAAACCCGGTTGGGGGCGTTAACGTACCGCCATTGAGATCACTCCACCCAAGTTGACCGAACTCTGCCTTGCGTGTGGCGACTGCCGTATTGCCCAAATAGAAGGGGGAAATTTGCCCAGGGGTGAACGTATGTGTTGGGTTCGTTCCCGCTACGGGGTTGCCCGTCCAACCCGTTGCTCCATCGGCCCAATAGTAGGTGGCGACGCTACTGTCATAGTACCCCATCCAGAGTTTGCCAGCGTCGATGTCTACCGCGTAACACAAGGGATCGGTGACAACCGCACCCGATGTAACAATGTTGACAATGGCACCGCCGTCTTTTCGACAAGCCCATCCCGTAGCACTTGCGAGCCAACAGCCCGACGCATCTGTTTCCAGATGGGCGTTCCAAGATGCTGCGGCAGTCTTGTTCATTGAGGCACCTGTAAAGATGCCTGTTACTGTGCTTGAGCCAAAAAAGTTATGTTGAACAATCCAGAAGTGTTTACCGGATGACGGTTTGAGTGAACCTTGATATATCGCGTTTCCAACAGTACCAGAACCATCTATATTCAGATTACCGTCAGATAAAACACGCCCGCCCCATGCATTACTTAAAGGTGACCAGTTACAATAATTCCCAACATCATTCGCCGCGTCATCAGACGGCGTGTCGGAGACGATTGCAGTTGTCGGAATGGATACGGCGGTGAAGTAATTGCCACCATTAACAACCCAAGAGACATTTGAAACATTAGACGTTGTAGACGCAGCGCCGATAGCTATGCGAACTTCTGCACTAGACGTTTGCGTCCAAGTGTGGGCCAGTGAACCGTCTCGGATTAAATAGAACGTACTGCCCCGACGACGTAGGATAAACGTAATTGAGCCATTCGCAACAGCGGCTTGAATTACCGCGCCGTATTTCGCTTGATTAACTGCCGACCCATCCCACCACCAACTATTCGTCATGCTGTCCATACCAGCATTGTTGTGTGCGGAATTAAACGTGACGTCTTCCGCTATCGCGTACACCCCTATTGCCTGTGCGCCAGTGGTATACAGACTGTTCCACGTTAAATCGAAATCACCAGTGAAGGTGTCAACGGATTTGATTGCTACATTTGAAGCATCACTCTCAATGTCATTAGCAGGCGAGCCAGACCAAGTGAACGACACGGTTGCTCCAGTGAATTCGGTTGAAAGCCCATCTGTGTCTGTGCGGCCCACGGAATTGCTTGAGACATCTTTGCCGGGATTAGCACTATCAGCAAAGTCCAACCAGAAACCGTTCGTGCCGAAGGTCAGCCCGGACGGGTTGATAGGTTGCCAATTGCCGTTGGCATCGAATTCGCCGAAGGAAGTTGCGGTTAGGGACGCGCCGTCAACAAAGGTTACCTCAGCATTACAACAGTCAGCGTAAAGGCCAGCATATTCCCCTGACCTGCCAACGCTATGGGCATACGTAGTTGTATTCACCAAACATGCTGCATAATTTAGAGTTGGGTTAATCTCAGTTGAGAAACTTGTTTCTTCGACTCCGTTAATATGAATTCGTACTCTGTTCGCTGCGACTCCTTGTGTGGTGTCTACGGTAACAACAATGTGATACCAAGCAGTGGGGTCTCTAAATAAGCTGGTAGTTACTAGCCTCCATACATAAAGACTGGTGGCTCTGTGTCTAACCTCAAGAGCACCAGACGATATAAATAAGATAGAAGTATCCGTGGTTCCTGCACTATCAGCACTTCCAAATAGCATTTTGGCTGAGGTCCCTATGCTCTCGCGTTTAACCCAACTGCTCCACGTCCACGTTTTTTGATTTCCAGCCACGCTTGGCGTCCGATGTAAATAATCCGCAACGCCATCGAGAACGAGAGCGTTGTTAATGGTGTATCCTGTATTTGGGTTGGATATACAGACGGGTATCGTTAAGGGTCCAAACATCAGACTTGTGCCCCCGAGTAAGTGAGCCGGATGTTTGTGCCGTTACCGCAGTAATAGCCGATCAGGTAGGTACCCGCCGCGCTTACGGTTGCCTCGAAATTTGCGTCCGCCGTGACGTTTAACCCTTTGGTGATCGTGAGGGCCGTGGGGTTGGCAAGTTCAATCAAGCCACCTTGCCCGGCTGTCACGTTGGTAAACTCAATCACGTCGGCGGCAATTGGCGTCCAAGAGAAATTGTTCGCCGCCAGCATGTCAAAGGAACCATCGTTGTCGGTTGTTGCCGCCGAACGTTGCGAGCCGGTCCATGTCTGATCACTGGTGAGATCGAGAGAGATGGTTGAGCCTGTTTTACTAAGCCCCGCCCCGGCGCTGGTTGTTGACGCGCCGAAGGTGATCCAGTTGTCTGGGGTGGCAGCGTCGGCGACCATCGTTGCGAATTCCGTATCCGCCGTCATGACGTAGGACGTGCCGCCGTTGATCGTGTCGGTTCCGGCCCGGTTGATCGTCAAGGTGTTCAACGCGGATGATTTCATGAAACCGACACGGAAACCTTCGGCGACGTCGGTGACGATATCCGGCAGGGTGACGATGATATTCCCGCCCGACGTATCGACAAGAAAGAGCGTCCCGTCGTCCGTCGAGATCACGGAAAACGCCAATGCCTTATTCAAGATCGTTGAATAAAGATTTGCCGCCGCCGCCGTCGCCGCTGCGGTCGCCGAGTTGGCAGCATTGGTTTCGCTGGTCGCGGCGTTGGCTTTAGACACCGCAGCATTTGCCTCAGATGTAGCTGCAGCCGCCGCGCTCGAGGCCGCATCCGTCGCTCCACTTTCAAGGAAGGCCAGAGTTGTTGTTGAGGCAACAGGTTGTCCGGTGGCATCGAAACCGAGAACCTTGTCCATTCGCGTCGCCTTGTCAGGCAGTTCCATGCTGGTATCTGCATCAAAAGGTTTAAGATGAAGGCCACGATTAGCCTGTTCTTCAACCTGTTGAATTTCCGCCGTCAACTGGTCCAGTTCATCGTTCAAAACCTGGGCGCGCAGTACACCGGACTGTTGGAAGTCACTGATCCGCTGAATGGCAATGTTCCGCCGCAACGTTATCAACGTCCCATTGGCCGGTGCGATCAAAAATGAAACGTCACCACCAGCCGATACCCCCGCCCCTGAAACCGTATAGTCCGTCGTCAGGACGGTGGAGGTGCTGTCGATATAGACCTCCAGATCTCCGTCATCGAATATGGGGAACGGATAGGTGAATGCCGCCTGAATGCCATCGCCCGTGTATTGAATTCGAGGTGCCGTATCGCCGACCTGAATGTGTTCAGCCATTGTCTTTCCTTTCTGGGGTCATCTGGGAAAAAGAAAAACCTCCCGAAAGGAGGCCATTGGTATGATGAAAAAAATGTTGGTGTTGTCAGGGTTCAGACTTCCAAACCCTGATGCCCTTTTCGACGGATCTGCCGACGACGTAACCGCCAAGGCCGATCTTGATGATTTCGAATAACGCCAACTCGACTTCTGTGGTGATGCCGGGGGTCGTGAACCCCAGCCATCGTGCAACAATCAGGGCGACGAAGGTAAGCATGGTCAGGGGACGCCAGGAGCGTTGAATCCAGCTGCCGCCCTGGGCCTCGGAGATGACGATCTTCATCGCCGCCTCAACCTCTTTCATCTGGCCCTGCAGGACCAGAGTCTGCAAATTGTTCTTCAATAAGGCGGCCTGGTCCTTGTCCTCAACTACCTGATCGACAGCAGAGAAAAGTCCGCTCAGTAAAGGCGCCGCGATGCTGCTCAGTAATCCGATCATGGTTTACTCCACATCGTTATAGAACTGGTGGTTGCCAATTTCGCAGGCGTACATGCGCCCGCGCGCCCAAGGTGGGAACACGCAGTTCGTATGATAATGTGTCGCCCCGCTGGTCGGGTCTTTCAGGGTTCCGGCAATCGCCCGTCGAGCAATGCGAAGGCAGGACTGATACGTTCTGTTGTTGGAGGTCACTCGAAGCAACTTTTCGCGGTTGGGGTCGTCGGTATTCCAGCAACTGAACTGCCACTTTTTTAAACAAACGTCGCGCACGCTTGCCCCCCACCAATATCGCCCGCCTCTCGTTCTGGCTTTGGCGACGCGGTTCAGGATAACGTTCGCGACGGCTTCCTTGCCGGAGATGTTCTCGCCACGGGCCTCGCCGTAAAGCGTCCGCGCCAAGATTTCCACGTCCTGCATGTCCGCAGGGTTCAGAGATTGAGTGTTGGTTTTCATTGGTCTCTTCCTTTGGGGTGCGTGCGGTCAAGTTTGTCTTCGATACGCAGAAGATGATGGGTTAGCCGCCTTTCCACCTCTTTCAGATACGAGATCGAGGCATAGGATTTGGCGACCTCGAGCTTGAATGCCGACAGCCTGTCGCGAACGAGTGAAAGGCCGACATCGAAATCATGGCGGGCGTCATCGAGGGTGGATTCGGCATCACTGCGGGTGCGCCACATCAACCAGAATAACCCGGCTAGAACAGGTAGTTCGACGGCGGTAATCCACCAGATCAGATCGAGTGTCCAGGGTTGCTGCATGTTGGTCTCCTTTTGGTGCGGCATAAAAAAAGCACCCGGAAGGTGCGTTGGAAAAATTATCGTTGACGAAACGCCGTCAGGATTCAGGGTCTTTCTGTTTGACCTGGCGCCAGTTCTCGCCGGCTAGCACAAGGCAGCTGATGCCATTGGCGCGGGTGATGACCACCGTGAAACTGCCCTGCTTCGATGTATACAGCTCGAGCAGGTTTTCGCCGACAATGCCGACCGATATGGGCTTTTCGTCAAATCGTTGTTTGAGCCGTTTGGTAACGTCGCTTCGTTTGGCGCAGACCATGGCGGCGCTTGCCGGGTGGGCGGGGATTGCTATCGCCGGAAGCAGCGTTGCGATCAGTACAATACCTAACCGTTTCATCGGATTATCCTTTCTATCGTGTTTAGGGCATCACTGAGGGGTTTAGAAAATTTGCATAAAAAAACCGCCCATAAAAAAACCGCCCAGAGGGGCGGTTCAAATATCGGACAAAGCGAACGTGGATTCAGATTTCGTTTAGTTCCTCAGGCCAGGGCCAATCAACCTGGGCATACACGTTCCTCCAAAACTCCCGGAGCTCCTCGTAATTCACTCCGTATTTTCGCTTTTCTTCGAGACGATCTGAGACCTCGTCGGCTGTAATTTCCTGCAATAAGTCCAGACCGCCGTAATAACTGATGAACCGGTCGATCAGTTCTGGTTCACCCCCGAGGACACCGAAATCATCGTGATCACAGGACGATATCCACCTGCCATCGCGAGAAAACATGTCTGCACCATTAAACTGGTAGTTAATTGCTGACGCATTGATCGCTGTACGCACAATTTCACGAGTAGGGGCGCACACGATGGTGTCTTGCCATTGGGTTCGGATTCCAGTCGTAAACTGACTTGGGTGGAATTCTTCCGTTATGATTACCTCGTCTGTTCCATCCTTCTCAAGAATTCTCCACAGAGGTTCCAGATGGTCACGCCCGGCGAAAATAACATCAGGGTCGTAGCCATAAGTGCAGTCACTGGTATAGGCGCTTCCTCTGACAAATATTGTTTTCCATGTTGGGTCTTGAAATTTTGGCGGGATATAACGACGCAGGCCACTAAGGTCGGTACCGTAAATCTGTTGAACAATAGGCCCAAACTCACGCAGGGTTTCTGCTCCATCACAGATCTTCCACGTAATCCCCTTTGTTTCGGGTTCCCAACGCAAATCCAGTTCGTCGGCACTTACAGTCTTCATCACTATTTGTCCTCCTCGAACCGAACCTTGATCTGAGGCGTTTCAATTTTATGTTTCACGCCGGGTAATTTCCGGCCGACGATATGGCCAGCGACTGTCGGATCGCCCGTAGACCTGGAGACTGCATACTGCACCAGCGTCGCGCCACCCGGACATGGATAGTTTCGCGCGCCTATGTCATCTTTTACCATCGTCGCGGAGTTCCCCCCCCCACAACCTTTTACGGCTGCCGCGTCCAGTGCCGTAGCGGTTCGGTATTCGATTGTTTGATTCTCCAACAAAAAACGGCCCCGTAGGGCCGCCATGAAAACCCGCCGAAGCGGGGGTGATGCAGGGAGAGGTAGGACGAATTAGGTTATGCCGCTATCGAATGGTGCCCGTTTTGCCCGTCATGCCAAAAAATATCAGTCGCCATTTTTTCCGCATGTACGTCGCGCTCTTGTTCACGCGAGCGTTGCGCGACATTTGCTCCATACATCGCGACGCGCCTAAAAACAGGCCCCAAGACGAAACTTTGAAACGACACGCTAAATACCGCCGTTACACACATACGGTAGAAATGTCCTTGTAGCTCAGGCGGCATAACATCGACAGCCTGATTAATTTCCAGCATCCGTTTGGCATCTGGCTTAGCGCGGCCACGTACGAGTTGGAAAAGAAACATCCGCAATATCGACCCGTCCATTAGATCCTTGGACATTCTGCCAGCCATATCCAAAATTACCTGTGGAGTCCGGTCATCATCTGCAAGCGCCTTTGCCGACCTATAGAAATGATCCATGCACAAGTCGGCATGTTGCAGTTCACTAGTTCTACGAACGACAAAAAGCCCCGCAATTAACACTGCGAGGAGCACTACAGACGCGCTAAAAATCAACATTGCTTGGTCACCGTTCCTGTTCGCCTACTTACCTATTTGTCCCATCTTTCTGAGCACGACGGTTAGCTTTTTGACGACGGGACTCGATTTGTCCCTGCAACCGACGATCATTGTGGTCCCATTTACGTTCCGTTTCAAGGCGTTTATTCTTATAAGTAAGATAGTGTGGGGCCACTCTAATAACAACCGCGCTAATAACAACCAACGCTCCCAGCCAAAAAATCTGTGAATTTTCGAGCTTCTCGAAATATGGAGCGAGAGAGTTAAAAAACTGTTTCACGGACGACCCCCAAGATGGTGTGGGCGTAATGAGCCGCACAACACCAAATATTGGTAATCGATCTTAAGTTGATACGCTAGTTTTTTTATCACTTACCCACTAATCACCACAGCGCTTATTAAGACTTAACAATTATGGAAAAAGTATGGTCGTTGTTGGGTTTCAATATATTTCAGTCTTACGAACTCAACTCCGCCAACAACTTCCCGCTAATCTTCCTGGCTATTGGAAATACTACATCTCAGAGCATGCCGGGCTTTATACGGAATCACTAAGGTTTCCCAGGGATTTAGCATCGTACCATGTAGGCTACTGAAATCACTCAAACCTGAAACTCTGTCTTGGCGGCGAACGGGCCGGACCCGTATTGCCAGTTTGATCGGGTCGACCGCGAATTGCCCGATCGGGCCGTGGACATTTGCAGGCGCACGGGTTGGCCGTTGATGCAGGCCGAGACCGCGTCCAGCCCATCGTCCGGGGTTTTACTGTCGGTGTGCCATTCGCGCAGCTCCGTGATGAACGGTGTCGCGAACACGCTTCGATGGGCGTAAAGCGCGCGGGCGGCGAGCACGGCATCGAAGCCGCTGGTGATGCGCTCGACTTTCGGGCGCCGAGAATTTTCTTCAACGACGGCGCAACTCATGCCGGCCCGCGCCAGTTCCCGTCGTAACAACCCCGGTAAAAATTTACCGATGCCGTTGGTTTCAATGTAGACCTTCGGCAGGTACAGGCCTTTCAGAAAGTGCGCGACCTGTCGGCACTGCTGGGTGGCTTCGTCGATGTCTTCGACGATTGCCGGATCATGGGTCATGTAGCTGATCCGATGCAGCCAGTAGGTGCCGTCATCGTCGGTAAAGACGGCGGCGATGACACTGCCATCCCCCCGGTCGGGCGAGCCATAGGCCGGGTCCCACCAACACAACGCCGACTTGACCCGACGTCCACCGATTTCCAGTCGCGCTTCACCATTGCCTTCCACATAGCGCAGGTCGTCGTCATAAGCGCGAAGCTGACCGGGATCGAACCGACCGTCGGCAATATTGACGGGTTGCAGCAGCATCTGGCTTTTGAATTTGTTCGGCCCGGTGCGTCGTTGAATGGCCTCAATCTCTGTTGGCGGAAACCGTTCGGGCCAGCGGCTCTTTCCTTTTCCGTCCAGCAGTGCCAACTCCAGCCGTTTGAAGTCAGCCAGATAAGGTGTGTCTTCCTTCAACTCCGGGCGCGGCGCGTCGGCGTAGATGGTGAAGTAGCTATGCGGTGTGCCGACAAAAAGTTGCGTCCCGCCCGGCACCAGAATGTAGTCAATTTCCGCCAGCCGCTCGCGCATGTCGGTGCGTTTGGTTGCGGTGTCACAGGTATTGGGAACCTCGACATCGTCACAAATGATGATGTCGGCGCGAAGCCCGGTGACGTTGGCACCGATACCTTTGGCCAGCATGGACGGGTCACGCTGTTCGACATCCCGGTTAACGGTGAACTGATCCGATGCCCATTGATCGGCGCGTTTGGGTTTCAGGGGTCGAGTCAATTCCAGGCGCTCAATGATACGTTTAACGTTACGTACCATCTTTCGAGCCAGCGCATGGTCCGCCGCCAGAACCAGAATACGCAATGAAGAATCTTGATAAAGCAACCAGGCGGCAAACAGGCCGACCAGTGTTGATTTACCAGAATTGCGAAACGCCATCAGTAGTAGCGCCGAGTCTTTGGCCTGCCAGGCGTCGGTCAGCCACCGGCAGATGGTCTGGTGAAGCTCAGGCGTGGTCAGGTTCTGTTGTTCATTCCACAGGTCGACAAATTTTTGAAAACTGATATCGGTCATAATACCTCGATACTCCGGGAAGAGATTGTGAACCTCGAGCGTGACCAAATTTAGTCGAGTAGAGATTTGAGATTTGGCACCTGTTTCTTCAGCAGAGAGAACGCGAACCGTCGGGTTGCCGTTGAAGCATCCAGCAAGTTGGCGCTCTTTGTTGCGCCAAGTGTTGTTTGAAGCCCATTGATTTGCTCATTGGCAATCAGCCGCGAGTCGGCGATGTCGTTATCATGAGATTTGGCAAAACCGCCAATCACTGAGTCTGCGGAGCCGCCTCGTCCCCCGACGCCCTGCGCTCCAAAGCGCGCCCGTTGGCTTGCTGTAATCCGTTTCAATGCTTCTCGTTTTCGGCGCTCTTCAATGTCAGTTGCACGTTTTATGTTTGCCGCATTGGCGCTGGCTTTAGCTTGCGCAACTCGGTTGCTGGCTTTGGCATTCTGACTATTTGATAAGTACTCCATACCCAATTGAAGCGCGATTGACGCTGCGGTTGAACCCATTTTTTGTCTCCAGTCTTGTTAAGTCTTTTAGCCGTTAACGCTGATTTCGGTGGCGACGGAAAGCAGTGAGAAGGGCAGCGGCGTCGATTGTTCGACCCGCCACAGGCTCTCGGTTCCATCACGTCGCCACCCCAATGCTCGGACGGTTTTATCACCACTGAACAGGGTCGGCGGTGCATCAAGAACATTGCTGCCAAAACCTTTAAAGGGCACATCAATGATGCCGCGCCCCGTATCAAGACGCAGGGCCGAGGTATCTTTCAGCCGGAACGTGATGGCGACGGGCCTGAGACGGCCTCCCTGATTTCCACCGTTCTGAGTTTGAATGGCGGGCGGCAGAGGTTCGACAATGTGGGTAAAGGCGAGGCCGATGTCAGTAGATACGGCGGCCTCGTTCAGGGTGATCTGACCACCGGCAACAAGTTGGCTTGCTGTCGGGGATCCATCAGCAACGACGGTAACGCTGCGACCCTCCAGATGGGTGAGCCCTCCCCATACCGTCTTCGCGGTTACAGATGTCTGGCTGATTCCTGAGTCTACGTTCAACCCTTTTTCAAAACGTTCGATCATATAGGTACCATTACGATCAATCAGGACGAACGTTTGATCCCCGACAACGGTCAGCGACTTGAACGTCCCGTTGGTCGCCTGACGGGTCCAGGCCGTTACCTGTTCGGCCCGGTAGATGGTGACGGTGCCCATTGTTCCGTCACCCATAACAATATGAAACAACCGGTTCGGTGTGTCGTAGTCCTGATCCACCGGGGTATTGATCAGGTGTCCGGCAAGGGTGCCAAGATCAGTTGCCTGGTAGGCCTGTTCAACATCGGCATAAAGAAATTCACGTAGGCCCGAACCGTTGCGGGGGATGAACAAGGTCGCCCCATCAACATCACGGGGTGGCACCCAGCGTTTGACCGGAGAGCCGATTCTGGTTTGACGATGAAGCTGGATGTTGGAGGGTGTCAACGGGGAGCCGGTTGCCATCCACTCCGCCCCGGAGGTGAAAATTTGCAGATGGCGTCCGGAGAACACGGACCGGATCGAATTAACCTGATCCGACAGGAGAGCAAATTCGATCGATTCATCATCCAGGCCGGTGCCAAGATCGAAATTGAATAGATCGGATGATTTGGACAACCACAACTGATTGGGTAGATCGCGCGATCCGCCAATTACCAGCCGGTCCTGATGAAAGCAGCATGATACCGGCCAACCGCGAACGGTCGAGAACGCCTGCTCTTCCCAATCCTTGGTCGCGGTTATCGCTGTAAGCGTCTCCTTTACAGTCGCCGTTGCCAGAGTGGTAGATGTAAACGCGGTAATTTCCACTTCCTTGTTGCCAAAACGAAAACGCGTACCGACATGGTTGGCAACAAAAACATCAGCCGACGCCGTCAACGTGATTGTGCCTGTCGCCGCACTGGCTTGCAAAGTGATCGCGTCATCCGCGAACTTGTGATGTGGCTGCTGGGTTCGCCCGCTTTCATCAATGAATGTCCAGTCCGTGACCTGCCAACTGGTTTCAGTGGTGCGGACGATTTTTTTTGGTGGGTGACTGGCATGCACCACCAGCAATGTGTCGGCACTTTGCACCCATGAAATTTCAGAAACTTCGGCCTCCGTCCAGGGGCAGATAATGGAGGCGACTTTGGTGTCGCCATTATAGACGTCGGCATACAGGTCAGAGAACGCGATCAAGTAGACCTGCTCAGTATTGAACTCAAACGGCACCAGTCGCCCGGCGCCGCGTGCGCTGTCGACATAACGAAGACCGGCCCGGCGACTGAGGCCACCGGTTGGATGAATGAAAACGTTTTGCAGGCTGGCTGCGCCGTTTTCATAAGCCCGCAAATCGCCACGACCCAGAAGTTCCGGTGCGATCTCACCGGCGGTGAAACTGGTTTTCTGTGTGCTTAATCGTGCCATCAGTGACGTGCCTCCGTCAGGGTGAAATCTTCGATCTGGCCCGGCTGATCTTGCTGGGAATCGATCAGCTTGGCACGGCGGTATTCGTTTTCCGCCAGCCGGTAAAGCGATTCGGAACGTGATGTGCTCTCCGTCAGGGGGATACAGAATTCCGCCGCCAACCGGGCGATAAGCATCTGATCAAAAAATGGCGGGAACGAGTCTTCATCGGGACGGAAAATATAGGTCAGCACAAGCTGCTCAGCGTTGGCATTCAGCCGTCGTTCGGCAATCCGGTATTCGACACCCTGTCCCTGGCCGCTGTGCCCGGCCGACAGGGCGCGTAGGAAATCGGCGGGCAGTTGAAAGGCCGCATCAAAATCGGCAATCGGTGTCGCCGCCAGTTTGCCCAGCGTCACCTGCCCAGTGGCGAAACTCCACGGATGGGCAGACAGCAGCGCGTCACGAACCGATGGATACAGATTCGCCGCGACCTCGGCTTCCGCCGTGCCTTCGTCGAACGACGCCAGGGTATCGGCCCCCAATTTGAGGAGGGCACGCGAACATAATGCGATGGCGCTTAAAGCCATGTCGATTTCCTTTCATAAAAAAATCGCTCCCGGTTTGACGGGAGGCGACTGGTGAACGGTGGGTTTCGGAATTGATAATGCCTGTATTGGCAGGTTGCTGTTACGTGAAGTGCAGCGCTGTTAACGTAGAGTCATTCGGATTGTTGGCGGCTTTCCAGCCCCACAAACGTTGTTTCAGGTTTCTAAGGACTGTAACTATCTTGGGTTGCTTCGCTCCCACTGCAAGATTTAGTGGACCTTGTAATGCGTAGGCCATGTAGGCGCATAGAAACCTCTTGGTTCATTGGAGCAGCTCACTTCCAACCTTGTTCCGAAAGGGGTTGGTGCTCATATTTCTTATATGCGGTCTATCTTAAACCTGAGTCATTAAGTCTTAGATTTCGTTTCAAGAAAATAAATAGTAGGCTACGAAGGGTTGTGCTTTGAAAGTCAGAAAATGCTCGGCTCGGAAGGTATATTCCAAGCTGGGCATCGCCGACCTGCTGGTCAATATTCAATATATTGAATATTCGCCGATGGAGGGAGTCGGCGTCCTCCCAGAGTGCAACCTTTTTATCTCTTTTGTTCAGGGGGATTTTTTCTGATTTTGTTCGGGATATTGTTTGTCGTCGTCTTGTAACCGCTCTTGATTACGGTTTCTCCGTTCTTCGGATTTTTTCCAATGAACCCTATTGACGAAGTTTTGCCGCGCGTATTTGTTAGTGATTGAATGTGATCAAACCTTGACCCAAGAACCTTGCTTTTTTTACCATGAAAAACACTGTTTAGCATATCCACCAGTTCATCAGCACTCATTCCTTCCTGTACTATTCTTTTATCGAAAAGTTTCCGGGCAACATTTGCGGGGATGATGAGTTCTCTATCTGTGAGGGGCTCAACCCCATTTTTCTGCCGTAGTTTATTGACTTCCTTGAAGTGGGGTTTTGATAGGTTTCCGAAGCTTATATTTTCAAATTCCTTATTCTTTAACGCGTCGGATAGTTTCTGTTGTGCTGTCGACACAACCTTTCGATAACTACGTGTGGAGCCAGGAATTACAATTCCCATCATTGCGGCCCCGAGCAACATAGTGCCTTCAGTAACTTTTTCTAAATCGGCATTTTTTACGCCTTCGGAAATCTCACGGCTGCCAGCCAAGGCATCATCAATATCAGCGAGTGGAGAAAGTTCTTCAGCAAATTTTAGCAGCGCTGCGGCCTGGTCATAGGCCGGGCCGAGTACGCCCTTGGCAATCTTGTTCGCCTCTTCGCCCAGTTCCGCCAGCGTTGAAGAAGGAGTGGCGGGGGGAGCTCGCGTTGGTTCCGGTTTTTCTGTTTCACTCAGACCGGCGATAGGGGCTTCGATGGGTTTTTGCTCTCTTGGAGATTTCTGGGCAACGTTTGTCCTCTCCAGCCCCTCTAGTTTGCCACGGGTATCAAGCGAGATTTTGTCACTGACCTCATTTGCCAACCCTGCCGCTCGTTCCGGGGCTCGGTCGTTGAGCTGTTTGAACAGGTTGGAAACTTCAGCCAGTGCCTTGTTCGCTCCGGTGTCCAGAGCATCAGCGATGAAGAAGGGCAAGTCGCCCGTGTCGCTGCTCTTCAGGATTGCGTCGACCTGCCGACTGTTTTCCGAGTGGGCCGCGCCGCCAATGTCTTCAAATCGACCCGATTGCCACCAGGGAGTTACGGGTTTTTGTGGTGGTGTGGCGGGCGTAGCTGTTCCGATCAGTTGAGGGGTCGGTTTGCGGCTTGGCACAAACCCCAGCGCCTCTTCCTCGCGGCGTCGTCGGTCCAGTACGGTCTTCGCCGCTCTACGAAATCGTGCCTCCGTTGATATACGGCTCCCCGCCATTTGTTTCCTGCCAGGGTTGGTTGCGCCACGATCAGGATTCCACGGATCATCCAGCAGATTTTTGATGCGGTTGACGGGTGGTTGATCGGTATCTTCGATGTTGTCAAAGCGCAAGTTTCTGAGAAACATGATGACCCTTTCATGATTAATATGATTGCAGTTAATTTACGGTGAGAGTTGGAGGTTTGGTTGGGTGCCGAAAATTTTTTTGATTAATCAAAAATAAGTTAATTTTATGAATTGAAGATATTCAGACACCGGATCACCGCAGCTGGGGCTGCGGTGATCCGTGATCTTTGACCGCCTCCTCAGCGGTTCAACGGGAATTAGTCAAAATTAACACTGCCAACGCTGGTAATGTCGGAGACATCGACCACGCCGGCGCTATTGGCGTTAACCAGGAAGATACCGGAACCGGGAATGCCGTCGGTGTCCACGTTAGCCATCATCATGTCACCAACACGCACCATGTCGGCGGCGGTGTTGAAGTAACCCACGGTATCGACAATAACCGCGGTATCTATCGTGGTGTAATGCCAGAGGGTGAAGCCATTGGCATAGGCCAGCACACTCAGGTCTTTTGATTGAAATGCCATTATTTACTCCTTTCCGATGATCAGACTTCGAGGCAGCGCATTGAGACGACACCGGAGGCGTCGATCAGGCACGAACCCTGTGACATCATGTTGTTGATAAAGTTGGCGGCCCGGTCACCATGCCAGGTGACATCGGTTTTTACTTCCGAGCCGATGGCGTGGCCGATGGCGGTTTTGTGGTACCAATAGCAGTAGCGGATGTTGCCGCCGTCCTTGGTCAGGCCCGAATGCGGCATCCACAACGCCCCAAGCCAGCGTTTGGCCTGGGTACCTTTCCACGGAAGTTCGTCTTCGCCGATATAGTCGGCATTGGCGAATTCCGGAATCCCCAGAAGATCGGACCACTGTTTCCAACCGATCACCGCATAACGCTCACCGTCATCCGGAACATCGGCGTTCCCCAGTAGTTCGAAGGCTTCGAGAACCTTGGCCTTGGTCAGGCCATCGAGCCCTGATCCGGCGTAGTTGGTTGACGTATCGAGCTGGGTGATGACCATCTCGTCGGTCTTGCGCCCCAGTGCATAAGCACCGGCACGGGCAATCACGGTGCGCTCATCGGACGGGCCTTTGATTTCATCCAGCTTGTCGACCCAGTCCCCGGCGTAATAGTCATAAAGCTGACATTCCACCGGGGTGTGATCGATATTCATCACCGGGACTTTGCCGTGGCGGGCTTTGGTGCTGGCTGTTCCTTTACCGACCTTCTGGAAGGTCGTGGAGGAGCCGATGATACCGTTTTTAGTCCGCACCGTATTTCTAAGCTTGGAACCCATCCGCTGATATTGCAGGTGGACGTCCGCCTGGAAATGTTTGACGAACGACTGAGTTATTGACGTCGACATGCGACATTCTCCTTTTAGTCTCATTTCATGAAGTGCCGTTAGGCAGGGTGGAGACGCATCAACGCCGGTTATGATCTGACCTGTTGGCCGGATCGCCGGGGGATTGCATCGGTATACGGCGTCGGGCGATCTCGGGACCTTGAAGCGGTTTGCCGAGGCGGTTATCCAACGCCTTTGAATTCGCTGTAAAAAACAACGAAATCTGGTAAAACTTTAAGATTAAGAATGACGTTCCGTATTGACTGACAGCCGATTGCAGCCAAACATGGCGACATATACTAAATTCTATCCACTTGGGGGTTCCGGCCCGCCATCAGGGGGGCTAAGATAGGTCCGATGAAGACCCATACACTTGTAGAAAACGGTGCCCATAAATGGCTGATTCTCGGGCGGGATTCCGAGCGCCCGGCCAATGTCGCGGATACCAACCAGATTGTGATTCGTTCAGACCAGACGACTGTTCTTGTCGATCCGGGTGGCATCGAGATATTTCCGGCGTTTTTGGAAACCCTAAGTGAATCGGCGCCAATCGATACGATCTCAAAAATTCTGCTGACCTCGGCGGACCCCCACTCTACGTCGTCATTGCCGCTCTGGCGCCAAATCTGCTCCTCCGATCTACAAATATCGGCACCCGCCTTACTGTCGGACCTGCTCACCCATCTAGATGCCGATTGTGTGCTGAACTCGATCGGTGAAGATGGTGATACCATCGACATCACAGACACCTTCAGCCTGCAGGTCATCCCGGCCCACCATCTTCATGGGCCCGCCGCATATTCCGTTTATGACCCGATCTCGAAAGCTCTGTATAGCGGCAGCATCGGTTCGGCTGTCAACACGGCGAACGCGTCCGGTGAATTTGTTGTAGAGAGTTTTACCAAACACCTGGCGTTTCTGGAGCCCTATCATGGTCGCTGGTTCGCCTCAACTCGGGCACGCGATGCCTGGATTAAACGTATTGATGGTCTTGATATCGATTACCTTGTGCCGCACCGTGGTCCGGCATTTACTGATGAGCGGGTCGGGCGGTTTCTCGACTGGTTTTCGTCCGCGCCCATCGGCACCCTGTTCCCGATTGCCGTTATCCCACCCATTGAACAACCGACCCCAGAGGAAAATTTGGCCCCCGAAACAGAACTGCCCGCAAGCCCTGAAATCGATGATCTGATGGCAGAATTTGCTCCCGAACCCAAAGGTGAGCCGGAACCCGCACCTCCGCTCGAAACAGAACCGGCAGAAGCCCTTTCTGATAACGATCAGGAACTCGATGATGCGTTTGCTGAGTTAATGGACGAACCGGCCCCGCAACAAACCGGCAAGCCGGAACCGGGCGCAGAATATCGCCTTGTCACCCGAAGCGATTTCGACGGTCTGGTCTGTGCTGTTCTTCTAGAAAATCTGGACATGATCGACGATATCCTGTTTGTCCATCCCAATGATATGCAGGAAGGCCGGGTCGAGATCAACGGCAAAGACATCACCACAAACCTGCCCTACGTTCCCGGCTGCCACCTGTCATTCGATCACCACCTGAGCGAAATTGCCCGACTGGGCCGCAAGTACGATAACCATATCATCTTCCCGGATGCGCCTTCCGCCGCGCGAGTTGTCTATGACTATTACGGCGGTAAAGATGGCTTCCCCACCATATCGGTAGAAATGATGGAGGCCGTTGATCAGGGTGATTCGGCAGCCTACGAAATGGATGACGTGCTCAACCCCCAGCGATGGGCGCTGTTGAATTTCATCATGGATTCAAGAAGTGGCCTCGGCCGTTTCAAGGGTTTTCGGGTTCCCAATTATGAATTGATGATGAGCCTTATTGAATGGTGCGCTGAATATACCATTGATGAAATTCTAGAGCTTCCTGATGTCAAAGAGCGGGCCGAATTTTTCCTTGAACAGCAGGTCAAATTCAAGGAGCAACTTCAACGCTGCACCACCGTTGTTGGTAACCTGGCGGTTATTGATCTTCTGAGTGAAGACACCGTTTATGTTGGCAACCGGTTCATGATCTATGCCCTGTTCCCTCAGTGTAATATCTCCATGCACTGCATGTGGGGGCGCGACAAACAAGCCAACGTTTTTGCGGTCGGTAAATCGATCTTCGATAAATCATCAAAGACAAATGTTGGCGAATTGATGCTGCAATATGGCGGCGGTGGTCACCACGCCGCGGGCACCTGTCAGGCCGACCCCTTGTTGGCGTCGACCGTCAGGCAGGCCCTCATTCAAAAGATCAACGAAGACGGATAATAATCTCAGGCTAATCCCGCCGGCATCACGTCACGTAACCACAACAGGTCTTCGCCGGCCTCAATCAGCTGTTCTTCCATACAGAACAGGACGTCTCCCGTCAGCCGGTCAATGATCGCCTCGGCCCGGTCATCGGGCAGCGCCAGCAGCCCTGACAGGCTGGCGTGAATAAGGTGTCTTGGGTCCATCATTACCGTCCTCGTTCTTCCAGCAGATCGACAAACGGGCTGATGGATTTCTGAAACGCCTGAAACTGCCCCCGTTTGCGTGCCGAAGATTCTTCCAGCAGGTTGATCCGGTTTGCCGATGCCGTTTGCTGACGAACACTGCCCAAATGATCGTTTGATGCCTCATCGGTCTGTTTCTGCAAGCCCCTCAGAACGGCACTCGCTGAACCGCCGGCGGATGATGTGCCACTGGCCCCAAAGCGCGCCCGTTGCTGGGCAAGGGTTCGCTTGAGATCACTCCGCCGTTTTCGCTCGGCAACGTCGAAGTCCCGTTGAAGCCGCGCACGTTCGGCGTCGTTCCGGGCCCGGGCGATGGCGGCTTGCGATCTCTGTTGTTGCAGCGCCCCCAATTGCGTTAATCCGGTTAGCCCGGCACTTGCTGCGACTGCCCAGGGAGATACTGTCGGGGCAATGACTGCACCGAATTCACCAATTCCTCCTAGCCCAGTAAGTCCAGCGGAGCTGGCGAGCGACGCAGCACTAGCGGACCCCGCAGTTGCAGCGGCTCCAGCAATCGCTGCACCAAGATAAGGAGCCGCAATCGCTGCCGCAATTGGAAGAGCTACCTTTCCAAAGTCTCCCATTAAATTCTCCTTTCCTGAAGGTCCGACCTAAGCCAAAAACCCGAGCATCTGTCCGAGCCGTTTGCTCAGGTCGTCGGGGTCTTTGATTTTGCTGGCGAGCTCGAAGACCGTTCGGGTTTTGGGACCGATGTCACCATCGATTTTTAGTTTTTCGACGCGCCCATCCGTTGCTTCATTCAGCGCTTCCTGCAGGATTGTTGCCTCGACTCTGTTGCCTGTGGAGTTGTCATCGCCTCTGAACAGTCTCCCGAAAGCTTTTGCAGTTTGTGCCTCAAGTGCTGAGGTGTCGGCGGGCTTCCGGGTCTCTTCGATCAACGTTCTGAACTTGCCGAGCGCCACGGCTTCTTCAATCTTGCCCGGGCCGTTGGTCGCCAGAGCACGCCGGAACTGGGCCCGGGTCTTGGGCCCGAACGCGCCATCGGTTTTCAACAGGGGGCGATGCGGATTTGCTTCCACATTGATCAGGTTGAGGCCGGACTGTAGTTCCTTGACCGGAGGGGGGGAGTCGTCATCATCAGCACCTTTAATAATTTTCTCGCCAATCCGCCGCGCCGCCGCATCCAGATCTTCGCCGTCCGGGGTTTGCAGGGGTGACGGTTTGTCAGGGATAGAAACCCGCGCTTCCGGTTCGATCAAACGACCGACCGCATCCCGGTCAACTTCGTCGGTGCCATAACGATGGTCATAAAATGTCCGAACGGCGTGATCCATACCCCCCCGTTCCGGATGACCCGTCGGCAAAGCCGCAACCCGCCCCTGAACCCGGTGCGCTTCCTCTTCAGTCCACACAGATGGGTCTTTAAGCATGAGCTCTTCCACGTCATCGCCAGGCCGGGAGGCGTCTTCTATGAATTTTTTGCCTGCAGAGGAAGGAATGTCGCTCTTCTCAGAATCAGAATTTGTATCCGCATTCTGATTTGGTTGAGGCGCAAGTTCTTGGAGTTGAATTTTTTGACTCTCGCCCACTATGACATGTGGATATGGGATAGGTGGTCCGATCTTAACATCATTTTTTCTCTTGTTCTTATCAAACAGGTCTAATGCCGTTAACCCTGCGGCTATTGGCGCGCCTCCTGGTATTGCGCTAATGATTAGCGCCGCGCCGGCTAGTCCATGCTCACGTACAAGATCGTTAATCCATTTTTCCTGTTCTTGGTAATTGCTTCCAAGTTTTCCGCTGGTGTCGATATCGTTTGGTCCGCCTTCAGACATAATTTTCTCCCGTAGTGAATATGAAAAACTGGCGGCACTCATGGTTGGTGTTGGTGCCGCCATTGGCTTGAGTAGATCGAAATGTTTCAATCTCTCTCAGGATAAAGTTTCTGAAATCCTTCACGCACTTCGGCGACGATGGAGGGGTCTTGATCGCGCCAGTAGCGGGGGTCGCGCATCAGCGATTTCAGGCTTTTTTCGTTGACGCCGCTGGTTGCCCGGTTGCCCGGTTCCAGCAATCCCGGCTCGCCCTTGCTCATCAATTGGTGCATGGATTTGACGCCCTCGACCGATGAGGCCAGGGCCTGATAGACGTCGGTGGGATAGTTGGCTTTGCCCCAATTGGAAATCTGTGCCGACAGATCTCGCCAGCTGTCTTCACCGCCAAATTCTTCGGCCAGTCGGGCGACCTGATGCTGGGCTTCCATCTCCACCGACATTTGGGTGACTAGCGGATACAAGTGTTCACCCGCCAGGTCGTAGACCATCTGCGCCTGGTTTTGGGTAAAACCCGCCTCATGAAGGCGGGCGTTTAAGGCCGGATCGGAATTTACCAATTCACTTGATGGCGTGATGGCGTAATCGTCAACGGTCTCGGGCACAATATCCTGGCCCTGACCGCCCAACCGCTTCTCCAGCGTAAGATAGGACTTCAGCAGTGAGTCGGTTCGGATATCGGACTTTTCCTCATCCCAGAATTTGTCCGGTAATCCGTCGGGGCGGGGGGCGCTTTCAGCGGATAGTCCCGGTGGGGTTGAGGCATCCGGAGCAAATTCCGTGAGCATTTCGCCAAAGGACTCGGTTGCCTCAGGTGATGTCAGATCGGTCATGTTGTTTTCCTTATATCGTGACGGGGTGTCAGTTGGGTGGGTTGGCGCCGTGCTCAACCATTTTGCTCAACATGGCGACCAACTGGCGTTGGCCTTCCAAATGACGGAGCAGGGTGTCGCTGGAGTCAGGCCCGAGGGTGCGTTCAATGGTGATGGCCCGAAGGTAGTCAAGCAGGTAGCTGCCCTCGTGGGTCTGAAACAACCGTGCGGCGATTTTCACCAGCTGCGCTTTGTCAAAGGGTGACAGCGAAGTTTGTTTGGCCGGTGTCGGCTCAAACCAGTCCCAGTCGCCACGTTGGTCATGTGTCCGGTCACTCATTTACGGCCTCCGTCGGCAAAAATGATTGAGCGAGTTCGGTGATGTCGGGACCTGACGGAGAAATATCTCCCAGGAGACCGGCGACTCCTGCGAGATCAGGCGGTATGTCGCTGAGGCCGTCTGATCCCGGTTGACGGATAATGTCGCTGGGTACGCCAAAGGCCTTACCCAGCCAACGTGCCGCAGCACCATGATCGACGACACCGGCACCTTCTGGCCCCAATACCTGAATAGCCTCGAGCCAGCGAATGGTGTTTTGTGAATCCTGGCGCGCCTGTTGTCGGGCCAGTGGCGACTTGTATTCAAGATCAACGGTGCGCCCGTCTATATGAATGTCGGCCACTTCACCGCGTCGCCTGAGGATCGCCAGCGCCCGGCTGACCAGCGGCGTCAGTAGTTCCGATTGCAATCGCCCATAAGTGGCACCCAATAAACGGGCCATATCGGCAGAGCGTTCCAAGACTTCCGTCGCTGTCATTCGCGGGTCTTCGGGCTGACCCAGTTTGTCGACCAGTAGGGCGCGACGGATGTTCTTGCGGAGGTCTTGCAAAATCAATTGCGACAGGTCAAATCTTCCGGGCGCTTCCAGGGGTGTCAGGCCAGCCGAGCCGACGGCTTTCGGAATAATGGTTCCCGGTTTCAGTTTGATATTGGCCGGGTTCAAAACTCCATCGTCATCGGCCTGCCAGATTCCGGTGACCGCAATGGAGGCATTTTTGAGGATTAATTCGACCACCTTGTTGGCCGTTTTAATGTCCGGCAGGGCCTTCATCACGGGTGAGCGTCCGTAAACTTCTCCCGGTGCCTTCAGCCAGCGAAAGTTTATAAAAGGCGAGTGGCGGAATTTTCCCTTCGACAGCAAAGTCGCTTCGCTATGTCGTTCGCCACCGCCTTGTGTGGCGGCATAATAGCTGTACCCCCGTTCAACCGGAATGACCGCCTCGATCACTCCGATCCGGAAATCAGCATCCTTTTGACCGTGTTCAATGACCTCTGCAGGCAACGCTGCATCCGGGAACCGTGAGCGAATTTGTTCGGGCGTCAGTTCGGATCGCCGGTAGGTGGTATCCAGTTGACCGAAGGCGTTTTCCTCAAAGACAACCTGCGATAAAGGCACGGCGGTAAACCGAAACGCCGTTGGGGCGCCGGGCTCGGCTTCTTCGAACAACAGACAGGCGCTGCCGACGGCCACCAGGTCGAGGTAGCACTGGTGCATTTCGATGGCAAAATTGGAGCGGTCAAAATGAGATTGTAATGTCGATGCAGTACTTTCCAATGTCGACGCAACCAAGGAGCGTTCTTCGTCGGTGATATCAGGACCTTCGGTAAACCCGAACCATCTTGCCCATGGCGGGGTTAATTGTGACAGTAGGCTGGCGGCCAGGTGTTCAACGCCATCCGGTGCTGTGCCATCAAACAGCTTGTCCGATTGTTTCGATCCGGGAGTCGCAGAACCCGACGCATTACCTTTGTGGGGCAGGGCGAAGTCGTAACATTCCTGCCAGTGCGATTCCCATGCAAATCGTTTCTGTTTGGCTTTTTCATAACGCTCGCTCAGTTGAGTTGCGGATGTCTCTGTCATGTTTATTCTCCTAACAGGGTTTTTCCCGAGCTCCCGGATTGCTTGGTGGTGAGCAGGCCTCTTCGTGATGTTGCGATCAATCCCGTCCGTCCACGCCGTCGTCGGTCCAAAGCCTCCAGCCGACGCTCACGGTCTTGGGCATCCGGATCGGGCAAGGGAGGTGGTTCGGGTATTGGCGGTGGTTTTGGGGAAGAAAAAATTGCTCCCATGGAGTGGTCCTTTCGTATCAGGCATAAAAAAACCCATCGGTGAGGCCGATGGGTTGAGGACACAGTTGTCCCGTTCGCTGGACACAGGTGTAGCTCATTCATTTTACTAAGTCAAGCTAAAAAACCTATAAAAGGAATAATAACATATTTATGCCATAATTTGGAAATCACGTACGTGCCTGATCTGGCGAACTTTATCGCCAGTCGGTTTTAAGGCGCTTAAAAAGTTGCCAGGGGGTGAGGACAAAAAGGTCCTGAATCCCTAGCAGTCGTTTGACGGCCTCGACGCAGGTGAACAATGCCGGGGGGCATTTTTTTTGACGTACGGGCTGGAGCGTGGTGCGCACGACCCGATATCCCTGCTGGCGAAACCAGAATTCTAAATCAATAGAATCCATTCCGGTGCAAACAGAGAGGCTGGTCATATGGGCAAGTGGGTCATAAAAAATCCACTGCCCGTGCGTGTATACACAGGCAAAACAATGTCGAAACCCACGCTTCAAGAGTCGCAGCCAACGGATATCGGTTTCACCCGAAAATACGATCAGGGCAACGCCGTCGATATCCGGGATTTGATTCTGAACGACTGTCACTCAATAATATCCTTTTTTTTCAAAAGGGTAGTGAGCTTATCGAGGGCCTCTTCCCATAGGCGATGAGGGCGGACTTCTTCCTGGCATCGCGGATCGGGTGGGCGTTCATGGTGTCCGTATTTGGCCAAGACGTGTACGTGGTGAGGTGTGATTTTTTTGTTGTCGGAAAGGGTTTTGACGGCCCGGTACATGTCGTCCGGTTCGCAAGGACGGGCTTCACGGGCCATGTCGACCTCCATCCGTGCGCCATCGTTACGCGCTTTCTGGCAACGAATATACCAGAACCATGCTTCTTCCGCAGATTGAAATGGGGTTGTCCGACGAAGTGGGGTCGTTCGAGGAGCACGGGATTTTCGTCTCATAGCGGTCCTTTCGCGATTTATTCCTAAAGTTGTAAATACGAAATGTGTTCTTATTATGTTCGTAATATGTAATTCCAGGGGTAAATAAAGTCAATCCCATAAAAGCAATATGTTCCTAATGACGGGAAAAGAAATTTATATGACAATGTTCCCATGCTAAAACACGCTGATGTCTGGCGGGCGCTTGACCGCCTTGCCAAGGAATATAATTTGTCGGCTTCCGGCTTGGCCCGGCGGGCAGGGCTCGACCCGACTACATTCAACAAGAGCAAGCGGGTTACCCGTGACGGTAAACTCCGCTGGCCAAGCACCGAGAGCGTCGCCAAGGTTTTGGCCGCCACCGGGGCAAGTCTGAACGAATACGTCTCTTATGTCGGAGAAAGTGGCGGCGCCGGGGTTTATCGAAATATCCCTCTGATTGGTTTTGCCCAAGCTGGGGCGCATGGCTATTTCGATGATGCCGGATATCCGGTCGGTGCCAGCTGGGATGAGATTCCATTCCCCGGATTTGCTGATCCCCATGCCTATGCCGTAGAAATCAGTGGTGACAGTATGGAACCCGTATTCCGTGATGGTGATATCGTCATTGTGTCGCCAGAAGCCGGTATTCGGCGCGGCGACCGGGTTGTCGTGAAGACCACAGGCGGTGAAGTGATGGCCAAAACGCTGCTGCGTCAGTCGGCAAAAAAAATTGAGCTACAGTCCATCAACGTCAGTCACGAAGATCGCAGTCTTGCTGTCGAGGAGGTCGATTGGATGGCCCGCATTATCTGGGCCAGTCAGTAGACTAACGCCGATACGTTCTGACACGATGTCGTCATCATATCTTGCGTTGAAAAATCCCCGAAAACACCACAGGATGCGTACCTCAACAGGGAAGGTCAGATATGTCTAAGGCTCATGCTATACAAGGCGGTCGGGAGATCGCCTATATCGATGGTGTTTGGTACGATGAAGACCCCAAACAGATGCGTCCCAACGACCATGCTTTTCGGATGGCGTCAGTGGTTTTTGATGGCGCCCGTTCTATTGCCGGGAAGCTGCCTGATCTTGAAGCGCATTGCGCCCGTTCGATTAAATCCGCCCGTCTGATGGGGCTGGAACCTGACATCACCGCCGAAGAAATTGTCGATCTGGCGAAGCAAGGTGTCGAAAAATTCCCCGCCGATGCCGAACTCTATATCAGCCCGATGTTTTACGGCGAGCAGGGATTTATCAGGCCGGATCCCAAGGGTAGCAAATTCATTTTGTCGATTTTTGAGGCCGCGGTCCCGGAGCCAACGGGTTTTTCCGCCTGCCTGACCCAATATCGGCGTCCGGCCCGCAATATGGCACCCACGGAAGCCAAAGCGGCTTGCCTGTATCCAAACGTTTCGCGCGGCGTGGCAGAGGTCAATGACAAAGGGTTCGATGTTGGCGTGGTGCTTGATCCTAATGGCAACGTTGCCGAGTTTTCCTATACCAACCTGTTCATGGTCAAAGACGGAGTGGTGTCGACGCCAACCATCAATGGCACGTTTCTCAACGGCATCACCCGGCAACGGGTGATCAAGTTATTTGCCGAAGCCGGTGTCACCGTGCAGGAACGGTCTATCGATTATGAAGAGATCAAAGAGGCGGACGAGCTGTTTGGCACTGGAAATTTTGCCAAGGTCTCTCCCTGTACCCAAATCGAAGATCGCCAGTTACAACCCGGCCCATTTTTCCGGCAAGCCCGGGAGCTTTATTTCGACTTTGTCGAGCAAGGCTAATCGGCCAGGTCTTCTCCGGCGATGGCGCGTTTGATCAGAGTTCTGGATTCGTCGATCCCGTAAAGGGCGATGAACGATCCCATGCGCGGGCCTTCGGATTGGCCGAGCAGAATTTCATAGAGGGCCTTGAACCAATCGCGCAAGTTTTCAAACTCGTGGCGTTTGCCGATTTCATAAACTTCTGTCTGAATGGTTTCCGCAGTGGCGCCGGTCTCCATGATTTCAAGTGACGCCAGCAGATCGGTAAGTGCTGCCAATTCCCTGTCGGTTGCCGCGCGGAATTTTTTCGCCGGTTTGACAAAATCGCGATAGTAATTGATGGCGCAACCAACAAGCCGGTCAAGGAATGGCGCGGTCTCGGGCGTCGCGTCCGGGCGATAGCGTGAAATGAAATGCCACAGCACGGCTTTGTCTTCGGTGTGACATACAGACGCCAGGTTGAGCAGGATGTTATAGCTGAGCTGAACTTCCTGTTCGGGCGGTTGGCCCTGATGGATGTGCCAGGCAGGATTGTTCAACTTTTTATCGTCATCCAGATCGGCAAAGCTGTTGAGATGACTGAGGTAGTCATCGACGTTTCTGGGGATGACATCAAAATACAGCCGTTTGGCGGCCTTTGGTTTCTGATACATGAAGAGCGCCAGGCTTTCCGGCGGGGCGTAGGACAGCCACTCTTCCACAGACAAGCCGTTGCCCCGTGATTTTGAAATCTTTTCGCCATTTTCATCCAGAAACAGCTCGTAGGTAAGGTTGACTGGCGGCGTCGCACCCAGAATTCGACAGATTTTACCGGATTGTTTGACTGACTCGATCAAGTCTTTTCCGGACATTTCGTAATCAACGTCCAGCGCTGCCCAGCGCATGGCCCAGTCAACTTTCCATTGCAGCTTGCACAGGCCACCGGTTACCAAGGTCTCGACCTTGGAGCCATCGACATCCTCATAGACGATGGTCCCGGCGTCCACGTTTCGCTCAATCACCGGGACCTGCAGAACCTGTCCGGTTTTCTGACAGACCGGCAGGAACGGGCTGTAGGTGGCGCGGCGCTCTTCGCCAAGCGTCGGCAGAATGACATTGATGACGTCATCATAACGCTCAAGCACCCTTAACAAGGCATCATCAAAACCACCGGACTTGTAAGTTTCCGTCGAGCTTTTGAAGTCATAATCAAAACCGAAATCATCCAGAAACGCCTGCAGTCTGGCATTATTGTGCGCCCCGAAACTGTCGTGGGTCCCGAAAGGATCGGGAATCGCAGTTAGCGGTTTGCCAATATGGGGACTGATGATCTCTTTATTCGGCAGATTTTCTGGAATTTTGCGCAGCCCGTCCATGTCATCGGAAAAGGCGAACAATTTGGTTGGCAGATCAGACAACAGCGAAAACGCATGGCGGACCATGGTCGTGCGCACAACTTCGCCAAAGGTCCCAATATGCGGCAAACCAGACGGCCCGTAGCCGGTCTCGAACAGCACGTACCCCTTCTCCGGCGTTTTATTGCCGACACGTTTCAGCAGGGCTTTAGCTTCCTGAAAGGGCCAGGCATTACTGTGGTGGGCAAAATCCCGAAGGTCGGTCATGGGGTATATCCTGAAATAATGAAAGCCGCAGGAACCTAAGAGCGAACAGCCTTAAGGTCAACCGGGGTTTACACGCGTCTCACTCGGTTTGGACTATTTCCAGATCGGTTTGCCAGATCCCGGCAGACCATAACTTTCCCATTTTCTCGATACCTCATCGATGGTGTCATCGTCCATCCTGATCTGCCGACCCCATTCCCGTTTGGTTTCAGGCTCCAGTTTTGTTGTTGCATCGATCCCCATCTTGCTGCCAAGGCCTGATTCCGGTGAGGCAAAATCAAGATAATCAATGGGCGTGTTTTCAATGAAGGTGGTGTCGCGGGCAGGGTCGACATTGGTGGACAGGGCCCAGATTACATCGTTCCAGTCTCGCGCATTGATGTCTTCATCAACGACGATGACAAACTTCGTATACATGAACTGACGAAGATAGGACCACACCGCCATCATGATCCGTTTGGCGTGACCGGGATAGGCCTTTTTGATTGAAACCACGGCCACCCGATAGGAACAGGCCTCGGGCGGCAGCCAGAAATCAACGATTTCCGGAAATTGCTGAGTTAACAACGGAACGAACACATCGTTCAGGGCTTCTCCCAGAACAGACGGCTCATCAGGCGGGCGTCCGGTAAAGGTTGAGAGATAGATCGGGTCTTTGCGCATGGTAATGGCGCTGACGGTGAAGACCGGAAACGCCTCAACTGAATTATAAAAACCTGTGTGATCGCCGTAAGGGCCTTCGTCACCGTAGTCATTTAAGGAGACGTGGCCTTCAATGACGATCTCGGCACCGGCCGGGACTTTTAGCGGAACCGTTTTGCAGTCGACGAGATCAACCTTTTTCCCCCTGAGCAACCCGGCAAACTGGTATTCTGACAAGGTGTCCGGGACCGGTGTGACAGCGGCCAGAATAGTGCCGGGGTCGGCACCAATGACCACAGCTGCAGGCAGCGGTTCGGCGTTTTCGGATTTCCAGCGGGCGTGGTGCTGGGCACCGCCCCGGTGCTTCAGCCAGCGCATTAGGGTGGTGTTTTTGCCGGTAACCTGCATGCGATAGATACCCAGATTAAACCCATCGCGTTTATCGCCACCCTTGCGGCCGGCTCCGGGCCCCTGGGTGACCACCAGCGGCCAGGTGATCAGAGGTGCCGGTTCGCCGGGCCAGCAGGTTTGGATAGGGAGTTTCGAGAGATCAATGTCGTCGCCCGTCAGCACGATGTCCTGACACGGTGCCGAGGATACCAATTTGGGTTTCATGGCGAATACTGTTTTTGCCAACGGCAGCATCTCAAGTGCGTCCCGCCAGCCTCCTGGTGGTTCCGGTTGGCGTAAAAATGCCAGTGTTTCACCAATATCTCTTAGTTGTCCGGGTTCACGGTCCATGCCCCATGCAACCCTTTCAACGGTCCCGAACAAGTTGACCAGCACGGGCATTCCGTAAGGGGTGCCGTCACGGCGGACAGGGTTTTCAAACAATACAGCGGGACCCTGTTCCGCCAGCAAACGGGTCTGGATTTCCGTCATCTCCAGGTCTGGGCATACAGGTTCCGTCACCCTGATCAACCGCCCGGCGGGCTCCAGTCGGTCGAAAATAAAATCACGCAGAGAAGAAAAAGCCATTTGCACTATCCCGTATAGGGTCCTTTGGCGAAACCATGTCTAACTAGGCCCCATTGCATCGAAGGGAGAGGCATCAGTCAAGGCACTAAGTCTTTCAAGTTGTTGTATTTCGAATCAAAGAAAGATACCCTTTCACTCGGACTTATAAGGGGGAATTTGATCAGACTAGGATATAATCCTGTAACTGATTGTACTTCTCCCCATATTTAGTTCGGCGCCAGAATCATCCGTGCGGATTGGGGCGAACATTCAAGGGTAATTGGTGATATGGGCGGCGGGAATCATGGCTGACGGCAACAACACCAACAGTTTTGAGCGATTGATCGAGATCGGCATCTCGCTGTCGTCAGAACGTGATACCAATCGCCTGATGGAAACCATCCTGTTGGAAGCCAAGGACATGTGTAACGCCGATGGCGGGACACTTTATCTGCGCACCGAAGATGACGGTCTCAAATTCGAAATCATGCGCACCGATTCCCTCAACATTGCCATGGGTGGTACGACCGGTAAGGAAATTACTTTTCCTCCATTGCGCATGTATGACGCGGAAACCGGTGAAGCCAATATGAAAAATGTTGCCAGTGCTGCGGCACTGACGGCGAAATCAGTTAATATCAAGGATGCCTATGAGGCTGAGGACTTTGATTTCTCGGGCACCAAGAAATTTGATGAAGGCATGGGATATCGGTCAAAATCCTTCCTCACCGTGCCACTTGCCAACTCTCAGGGTGAAGTCATCGGGGTTCTGCAATTGCTGAATGCCAAGGACCGCGAAACCGGCGAGGTGATCGAATTTGCCGGGGATACCCAGCCGCTGATCGAGGCTTTGGCATCGCAGGCGGCGGTGGCGCTAGATAATCAGCAGCTGCTGGAAGGCCAGAAACTGCTACTGGATTCGTTTATCGAGCTGATTGCGTCGGCGATTGACGCCAAATCACCCTATACCGGCGGGCATTGTCAACGGGTACCGGAACTGACCAAGATGCTGGCAAAAGCCGCCTGTGAGTCCGATGAACCGCCATTTGCCGATTTCGATCTGACCGATGACCAGTGGTATGAGCTGCATATCGGGGCTTGGTTGCACGATTGTGGCAAGGTGACGACGCCGGAATATGTGGTCGATAAATCAACCAAGCTGGAAACCATTTATGACCGCATCCACGAAGTTCGGACACGTTTTGAAGTCGTCAAACGCGACGCCGTCATTGATTATCTGAAAGCCCTGATCGAAGGTGACGAAGACGCGGCCAAGCTGCGTGGCGAACTGGAAGCCCGGCTGGCCAAACTGGATGAGGACTTCGCCTTTATCGCCGAAAGCAATATGGGTGGGGAATTCATGGCGCCGGAACGCATTGACCGCCTGAAGGAAATCGCGGCCATTCAGTGGACCCGCACTCTTGATGATCGCATCGGCATATCATTTGAAGAACAGAAACGGAAAAACCGCACACCGGCCCCTGAACTGCCGGTTGTTGAAAACCTGCTCGCTGATCGTGATGATCACATCATTTATCGGGAATTCGCGGAACCGGCGGCGTCAGGTAAAGATGAATTCGGCTTCAAACTTGATGTGCCGGAACATAAATTCAATCTGGGTGAAGTTTACAATATGTCGATCGGTCGGGGCACCCTGACCGAAGAAGAACGCTACAAGATTAATGATCACATTGTTCAGACCATCATCATGCTCGAACAACTCCCGTTCCCGAAACACTTGAAGCGGGTGCCGGAATATGCGGGCGGGCACCATGAAAAAATGGACGGTACCGGTTATCCCAGAAAGCTCAACAAAAAGGAGATGTCGCTGCCCGCACGCATCATGGCGATTGCCGACATCTTCGAAGCCCTGACCGCATCTGACCGGCCCTATAAACCGGCGAAAAAACTGAGCGACGCGGTCAAGATCATGTCGTTCATGAAAAAAGATGCGCATATTGATGATGAGCTGTTTGAACTCTTTCTTAAAAGCGGCATTCACAAGGAATATGCCGAACGCTTTCTTGATCCGGCGCAGTTGGACGAAGTTGATATTTCCCAATATGTCTCGTCGGGCGACGACTGAAATTTGCCATGACTGAAGATGTCTTTGACCGGGCTATCGGTTACCCTTATCCGATTCCACCGCGTTCCTACGTATATCACAACGGAGCCTGCGACGAAGTTTCCGCCGGGGTGCCTTTCCCGGATGTAAGCGGGCTGACGCCGGTGCTGGCCGTCGGGTCCAATCAGTCGCCCCGTCAGCTGGCGCGAAAATTCCCAGGCCCGGACTGGGCGCCTATCCCCGTCTCGCGCGTCGGCCTCGAGGATTTCGATACCGTCTACTCGGCCCACATCACCGGATATGGCTCCATCGCCGCGACGCTGTTTTACGCACCGGGGACAATCGTTAACCTGTTTGTTAACTGGCTGAACGAAACGCACCTGCGGCGCATGCATGAAACTGAACTGGGCAACGAAAATTATGAGTTTGGCCGGTTGGCCGATGTTTGCCTTCGACCCGAAACCGGGCCCGCTCTGAACGAAGTTTCCCTTTATCACGGGTTGCGTGGCATTTTCGCCCCCGAAGGCCACCCGGTCCCGCTGGCAGAAGTCTCAGCAAACTATCGCCAGTTTGACGCCATGACCCAACATCAGGTGCAGACCTGTATCCGCGACCGTCTGGACCCGGAAAAACCACTGGAAGATTTTGTTCACGAATCTGTCGCTGACCCCGAGGTCAGGACCTCACGCACTGAACGGATCGGTCGGGGCAGTCTGCCGTTTGCATACGAAGGATATGTGCCAAGCGCCTTATGACAGGACTCTTGAGGCGACAATCCCGGCAAAGATCAGCAAACCGAAATCGCGGTTCGATTTAAACCGGCGCAGACAGTTTTTCGGGGCGTCGGTATCAAGTGTCCTGATTTGCCAGATGAGGTGAACGGCACCACCCGCAAGTGCCGTATAAAACGGCCAGCCCATACCTGCCAGATAAGCACTCAGGCCTAGTCCGCTGATGGTCAGGGCATAGAAAAACATCAACCACGGTCTGGTTTGCGCTCCGAACTTGAGGGCCGTCGATTTAACGCCGATCAGTACGTCATCTTCTTTATCCTGATGGGCGTAGATGGTGTCGTATCCGAGGGTCCAGAAAAGCCCGGTTGCATACATCACCAGCGGCGCCGGTGCCAAGTCGCCATGGACACTGGCCCAGCCCATCAACGCGCCCCAGTTGAAGGTCAGCCCCAATACCGCCTGCGGCCAATAGGTGATGCGCTTCATGAACGGGTAGGTGACGACCAACGCTAAGGACAAAACGCCAAGCCCGATGGTGAAAGTGTTGAATTGCAGCAGGATTGTCAGGCCGATGGCGCACAGCAGCCCGAGATAAGCAAAGGCCTGAAATACACTGACGTCACCGCTGGGAATGGGTCGTAATGCCGTTCGGGCAACTTGCGAATCAAAATCACGGTCCGCCAGATCATTAACCGTACATCCGGCGCCCCGCATGACGACAGCACCAATGCCGAACAGCGCAATGACATAAGGGTCCGGCCATCCCGGCGATGCCAGTGCCAGGCTCCACCAACACGGCAGCAGCAATAGCCAGGTACCGATGGGGCGGTCCAGTCGGGCCAGTCGAAAATAGGGCCGAACCTGTACCGGCGCAAAGCGGTCCACCCAGCTTCGATCGCGGATGTCAGTTGCCTGATCGTGAGACATATTGGTCATGGTCGGAGTATAGCCGGGAAATCCGCAATCGCCACCGCTTGCCGGGACTTCTGGAAAAGGTATTATCACTGCAACTTGGTATAAGGACAGGTGATGACCAAACCGAAAACCCGGTTGTTCATGGAGAATGTGCTGAAAGCCGGTGCGGAGATCGCACTGGCGAAGGATCATGTGCATTTTCTCGGCAATGTGTTGCGCCTGAAGCCCGGCGATCAAATTTCCCTGTTTAATAGCGATTGTGGGGAATGGTCGACAACCGTCGAAAACCTGTCGAAGCGCCATGGTGTTGCCCGTATCGGTGAGCAGACGCGTCGTCCTCAACCTGAGCCGGGGCCTTGGTTGGCGTTTGCGCCGGTCAAAAAAAGTCGGACCGATTTTATTGTCGAAAAAGCTACCGAACTGGGTGTAGAGAAACTGCTCCCGGTTTTTACGAAATACACGGCGACTTCCCGGGTAAATACCGAGCGCCTGCGGGCGATCTCTGTTGAGGCCGCAGAACAATGTGAACGTCTTAGCATCCCTGAAGTTGCGGAGCCCTGTTCGCTGGCTGATTTGCTTGCGGCCTGGCCCGGTGACCGGAAGATATTTGTTGGCGATGAAACGGGTGGCGGTCGACCATTGGCCGAAATCTTGTCAGGAACGTCGGTGCCGGGGAAAGCCGGTTTTCTGATTGGCCCGGAAGGCGGCTTCAGCGCCGAAGAGATAAGCCGCTTAACCGCACAGGATTTTTGTCAGGGTATCGACCTTGGACCGCGTATTTTGCGCGCCGAAACAGCGGCCGTCTCTGCTTTAAGTATATGGAATGCGTTGACTGAACGTTGAAACAGGTTATCTCAGGATTAATCAGATAAATATGGGACGAGGACTGGATTATGGTCGATACGGGTGGGGCTCAGACAGAGCCGGTTTTGGATAGACGCGCACTGATCGAATATATGGAGGCCGGGTGCAAACCCAAATCCAATTGGCGTATCGGCACGGAACACGAAAAATTCCCCTATCATCTGGACGACCTCAGTCCGCTGACTTATGAAGAGGAAAACGGTATTCGCCGTGTCCTTGAGGAACTTCAGCGGTTTGGCTGGGAACCGATTTTCGAGGGTGAAAACGTCATTGCGCTCAGCAAGGATGGCGGCGGTACGATCTCGCTCGAACCGGCCGGACAGTTAGAACTTTCCGGCGATGCAGTTGAAACCATTCACCAGACATGTGGCGAAGTAACCTCACACTTGCAACAGGTCAAAGCCGTCGCGTCTGAACTGGGGATCGGTTTTCTGGGGCTCGGTTATCGGCCCAAGGTGATGGCTGAAGAAGTTCCCTGGATGCCCAAGGGGCGCTACAAGATCATGCGCGACTACATGCCGAAGGTCGGTAATCTTGGTCTCGACATGATGAAATCAACCTGCACGGTTCAGGTCAATCTGGATTTTGATTCCGAAGCGACCATGGTCAAGATGTTCCGTGTGTCGCTGGCTTTGCAGCCTGTCGCCACCGCGCTTTGGGCCAATTCACCGTTCCGTCACGGCAAACCATCCGGTTTCCTGTCCTATCGTTCTCACATCTGGACCGATACGGACCCGGACCGCTGCGGCACCCTGCCATTTGTTTTCGAAGACGGATTCGGGTTTGAACGTTACGTCGACTATATCCTTGATGTGCCTATGTATTTTGTCTATCGCGGCGGAGAGTACTTAGATGCCGCCGGCCTGTCGTTCCGTGATTTCATGGACGGTAAACTCTCGATCCTGCCCGGCGAATATCCGAAGATGTCTGATTATGTTGATCACCTGAGTGTTGCCTTCCCCGAGGTGCGCCTGAAACAGTTCCTTGAAATGCGGGGTGCCGACGGCGGCCCCTGGGACAGCTTGTGTGCCCTTCCGGCATTCTGGGTCGGTTTGCTGTACGATGATCAGGCTCTAGATGCTGCCTATAACATGATCAAGGACTGGACCCAGGAAGAGCATGATTACCTTCGGGCTGAAGTTCCGCGCACGGCCCTGAAAACGCCGTTCCGCAACAAAACAGTGCGCGAGATTGCCAATGATGTACTCGATATTGCGCATGCTGGCCTACATGCCCGCAACCGACTGGACAGTGTCGGTATGGATGAGGCACATTTCCTCAAGCCCCTGTTCCTGATTGCCGAATCCGGTATGACACCCGCAGAGGAACTGTTATGTGCCTATGACCGGCGCTGGCACAAATCGGTGGACCCGGTTTTTAAGGAATATGCGTATTAGACAGCCGTTCCGCCAACCGTGATGCTGTCGATGAGCAGGGTAGGCTGGCCGACGCCGACCGGGACGCCCTGACCATCCTTGCCACAGGTGCCGATGCCGGGGTCCATGGCCAGATCATTGCCAACCCGGGACACTCTGGTGAGGACGTCCGGGCCGTTGCCGATCAGCGTTGCGCCTTTCACCGGCGCGCCGATTTTACCGTTTTCGATTGTATAGGCCTCGGTGCATGAAAAGACGAATTTCCCGGAGGTAATATCGACCTGCCCACCACCGAAGTTGACGGCATATATCCCGTCTTTTACCGAACTTAGAATCTCTTCCGGTTCCGTATCACCGTTCAGCATATACGTGTTGGTCATTCTTGGGATGGGGGCATGGGCATAACTTTGCCGACGTCCGTTGCCGGTGGGTTTCATGCCCATCAGTCGGGCATTCATGCGGTCTTGCATGAACCCGGTCAGAATACCGTCCTCAATCAGCGGTGTATTCTCCGTCGGTGTACCTTCATCATCGATACTTAACGAGCCGCGGCGATCATCGATCACCCCGTCATCGACAATCGTAACGCCCGGGGCGGCCACTTTTTTGCCCATCAGTTCAGAGAACGCTGATGTTCCCTTGCGATTAAAATCACCCTCAAGGCCATGACCGATTGCCTCGTGCAACAAGATGCCGGGCCAACCCGGGCCGAGAACAACAGGGACCTCGCCAGCTGGCGCGGGCACCGACTCAAGATTGACCAGGGCCTGGCGTAACGCTTCATCGATAGCGGCTTTCCAAACGCCGGGTTCGATATAGGGATCATAAGCCGTCCGACCACCTATGCCATGGCTGCCGGTTTCCATGCGCCCGTCTTTTTCTACGATCACCGAGACACCGAGGCGCACCAGTGGGCGGACATCAGCCATGCGCTCTCCGTCGGCGCGAATAATCTGAACAGCCTGCCATTCGCCGGACATTGAGGCGGATACCTGTTTGACCAAAGGATCTCTTGAGCGGGCGTAGGCATCCATCTCACCCAGCAGGGCGACCTTGGCCTCGAAATCCATGCTGGTAAGGGGGTTGGCATCCGCGTAAAGGGTATGATTGGTCCGGGACGGGCCGTCACCCATCTTGCCATTGCGCCCTCGACTGACGGCTTTTACGGTATCGCTGGCCCGGCGGATGGCGTCCTCGGACAGTTCCGACGCATGAGAGTATCCCGTCGCCTCTCCAGAGACGGCCCGCAGCCCGAATCCCTGCGACGTATCAAACGCCGCACTTTTGACTTTGCCGTCATCGAACACCACACTTTCAGATTGGCGATATTCAAGAAACAGTTCACCATCATCGGCGCTGGCCAGCGCGTCATCGACAATACCTTCCAGCCGGACACGGTCCATATCTGTTCGCGAGAAGAATAGCTCATCGGTTTTGCCGAGGTCGGTCATGTCGAAAATCTCTCTTTATTCAGAAAAAGTGTGTTGCAGATGTTAAAGCCAGCGTTATCGTTTGTTTCTATATAAGCCCTAACAACGGGAAGTGCGACCATGAATGGCCTAAATGAATACCCCCTTCGACGTGAAATCGCAGATGAACTGCATGCCCGGCCCTATGCTCATATGCGCTCACCCGTTCGGGTGACGCATATGGTCTGTCTGGCAAGCGAACGATCGGAGTTAAAACCGGAGCGTAATGTTGCGTCGCTTTGTGAGCGCTTCAACGCCGCCGGGCCAGCCGTCGGGGTGGCTCATTTCATTGTTGATTTTGGGTCATTTCGCCTGAAATGGGAACGCCATACGGAGTTCGAGACCTACACATTTATTCAGCAGACACCCGTTGATCAACCGTTTGACGGCTCCGTCATCGACTTAATTCCAACCGATTGGGTCTCCGCATTGCCGGGCAAAATACTGGTTGCGGCGAACGTAGATGTTGAAGATGCGGATAAATCCGAACGCTCGATTGGAGAGATTGCTGAGATTTTTGATGGAAATACGGTGACCGGCAGCCTGGTATTGGGCGGAAAGGCAAGATTTTGGACAGATCACAAAATTGATGACAATGGTTTCAGAAGGGTCTTAATCCGCAATGATAATCTGGACCAGCGGGGGTTGGGGCGTCTGGTTCACCGTCTGCTGGAAATCGAGACTTATCGTATGTTGGCGATGCTGGCGTTTCCACTGGCCAAGCAGGCAATCCCACAGCTGGCGGTCGCAGAACAAAAACTGAGTGGCATTGTTGAACGTTTACCGTTGTTAAATAATATTGAAGACGAACGTGAATCCCTTGATCAACTGATGGCGCTGGCCGCCGAGGCAGAATCAATTTCCGCCAACACGGCGTACCGCTTTAGCGCGGCGCGAGCCTATTATGGGCTGGTCGAACAGCGCGTTCGTGAACTGCGTGAAGAACGGCTGGAGCGGATCGAGTTGTCGGGAAATTTCCTGTATCGGCGCCTGACACCAGCCATGAGTACCTGTGAAAACATGACCCGCCGTCAAGAGACATTGGCGGCCCGGATTGCCAGGGCCAGCAATCTTCTGCGCACCCGTGTCGACGTTGCCCGTGAGGAGCAGAACCGCAAGCTTTTGATGTCTATGGACAAACGTGCCCAACTTCAGCTCCGCCTTCAGGAAACTGTGGAGGGCCTGTCTGTGGTTGCCATCAGCTATTATCTTTTGGGCCTGGTCTCCTATCTCGCCAAAGGCGCAAAAGGAATGGGGCTCAGCCTGGATGCTGATATCGTTGTCAGCTTTACGTTCCCCATCATCATCGGGGGCGTCTGGTTTGGCGTGCGTCGGATCCGCCGCGCCATTACCGCCCGCGAAGAGTGATCAGGTCTTTGCTGCTGAATAGTCTATTGACCAACCCCGGAAAGGTTATATGGTGCGCATAACGTGGTGATTTGGCCGACCGGCTTGCGGCCACGTAAAAAAAATCGCTAAAAGGTCGGAGCCAATAGCGCCCTGACCCACTCGGTTAGGGTTTTTTATTGGCTCGGGCCTCGCAAATTGGAGGAACCCATGCGAGATAACGATAACTCATCATCCTGGCGCCCGGCGACTCAGCTGGTCCGTGGCGGCACACAACGTTCATCCTTCGACGAAACCAGTGAGGCGGTATACCTGACGTCTGGTTATGTCTATTCCTCTGCGGAAGAGGCGGAGATGACATTTAAGGGCGAAAAAGAACGCCATATTTATTCACGCTATTCCAACCCGAGCGTAAAGATGTTTGAAGACCGCCTAGCCCTGCTGGAGGGCGCGGATATCTGTTTTGCCACGGCCAGCGGCATGGCCGCAATGTTTGCGGCTCTCGCCTCGCAGCTCAAAGCCGGTGACCGGGTGGTCGCGTCGAAGGCCCTGTTCGGGTCGTGTCTTTACGTCATTGCCGATCAATTACCAAAATTTGGCATTGAAACCGAACTTGTCGATGGAACCGACCTGGACCAGTGGGCACGCGCCCTGTCCAAACCGACTAACTGCGTGTTTATGGAAACTCCTTCGAACCCAACCCTTGAAGTGATCAATCTTCCTGCCGTTGCAGAGATGGCCCATAAGGCCGGGGCGCGGGTGATTGTCGACAACGTGTTTGCGACACCGATTCTACAGAAACCTCTCGAACTTGGTGCCGATATCGTCATGTATTCGACAACCAAGCATATCGATGGGCAGGGCCGGACACTCGGTGGCGCAATTCTGACAAATGACCGAACCTATTTTGAGGATCAGCTGGAGCCTTTTGTCCGCCATACCGGCCCGGCGATGAGTGCCTTTAATGCCTGGGTTTTGCTGAAAGGTCTGGAAACCCTGGAACTGCGCGTAACCCGGCATTGTCAGAATGCGGCAAAGGTTGCGGCCTTTCTGGAGGGGCAGCAGGCCGTCTCAAAAGTGTTGTATCCGGGCCTTGCCAGCCATCCGCAACACGATCTGGCCATCAAGCAGATGGCATCAGGCGGGACCATGGTGTCCTTTGAAATTGATGGTGGAAAAGCCGCCGCATTCAGTTTCCTGAACGCTCTTGGTCTGATTGATATATCCAACAATCTTGGCGATGCAAAAAGCCTGACCACCCACCCAGCGACAACCACTCACCAGCGTCTCAGCGATGAAGACAAGGCGCATTTAGGTATTTCACCGGGACTGGTCCGCCTGTCGGTCGGTCTTGAGGACGCAGAGGATCTGATGGAAGACCTAGAACAGGCGCTGAAAGCGTCCAGAAGTTAAAGGCTAACCCTGCACCCACGGCAGGCCACGGACTTTCCAGCCGTTGATTGTGCCCCGGTGTTTGAGGTCGTTTCGGTCACCTTCAAAACCCTCGCTGATATTGTAACAGCGTGTGTACCCGCGTGCCGTCATGGCATGTGCCGCAGCCCGCGAGCGAACGCCGGAGCGGCAGAGAAACAGCAGAGGTTGGTCACGGGAAAGCCCAAGCTCGTCAATCTTGGATTCGAAATCAGGGTTGGCGTCCATGGAGGGAAAGACTTTCCAGCAGATCATGTGAACTTCCTTGCCGGCTACAGCCAGGTCCGGCAGGCCAACATAGGAGAATTCGGCGTCTGTACGCACGTCAATCATTACGGCATCCGGATCGTTATTCAGCAGTTCCCAGGTTTCTTGAGGAGATAAATCTCCAGCGTAAATCAGTTCAGTCATTTTTCCCGTTTATCCATCCAGCGCATTCAACATATCTTCAATCGTTACGAATTTTTTACGTGGTGCCGGGCTTTCGGCGTTTTTCACTTCCAGCGCTTCCAGCGTCTGCCAGTCAGCAAAGGTGACCCACCGTACTCCGCGTTCCTTGAGCAGGTTTTCCAGACCGGCCTGTCCGGCCTTATCATTACCGCCGTCCGGGAAATCATTATGAATGAATTCGGCGACGATTTCGCCGTCCGGGCGGTTTGATGAAATGACGCCGGAAGGACCACGCTTGATCCAGCCAACCGCATAGAGCCCATCACTGACCCGACCTTCGGTGTTTGGAATAATCCCACGGGATTCGTCAAAGGGCGCGCCCTTGATCGGATCGGACCGATAGCCTATAGCGGCGACGACAAGCCCGCATTTTATATCGAAGGTCTCGCCGGTTCCTTCGGCTCGTCCATCGACAACACGGGTTCGCTCAAGGCGCAACCCTTCGACCCGTTCGCCACCCAATATTTCGACCGGTGAGGCAAAAAACTCGAAATGCATACGTTTGGCTTTTTCATCACCGGTGATTGCAGCATATTCGTGAAGAGACTTAAGATTACGTTCTCTGAAACGACGCTCGCGCCCCTCTAAACCCTCCAACGCAACTTCTACGTCATCCGGCAACTGTTCAGCCTTTACGATGGGGATCGCCTGCTTGAGGTCCCTGATTTCGCGCAATTCCACATTGGTGAACTTTGCGTCGACCGGCCCGCGGCGCCCACACATATAGACGTCGGTGATTGGGGACGCCGATATCCGGGCGGCGACATGCTCAGGTATATCGGATTGTGCCAGTTCTTCCGGTGAACGCAACAGCACACGGGCCACATCCATGGCCACATTACCGTTACCGATGACGGTCATCGCCTCAATATCCAGATTAGGGTCAAGCTCGTAAAAGTCCGGATGCCCATTGTACCAGCCAACAAACGCCGCCGAACCGACAACGCCGTGTTTGTCGGAACCCGGCAGGGTAAGCTTTTTGTCATTCGGTGCCCCGACGGCCAAAACGACGGCGTCATAAAGATCCGTTAGCTCTTCCAAACTGACGTCCCGGTTAAGCTCGACGTTGCCATAAAAATTAACATGATCCATGAGCGCCGTGCGCTCGTATTTTTTGGCGACTCTTTTTGTCGTTTGATGGTCCGGAGCAACACCGCCGCGGATCAACCCGTAGGGTGATGGCAGGCGTTCTATAAAATTGATCTCACATTCTGGACAGGTACGCATCAGTGCGTCGGCCGTATAAAACCCGGCTGGGCCAGAACCGATAATTGCGATGGAAAGCGGCATTCGATTTATCGTTTTCGCACCTTCGTTGCTTGTCCGGCGATTACTCCACGGTCCAAGTATGACCACGCCGGAGAAGCGCGTTTAAATTACCTTGTTCTCCCGATTGTACGGATTCTGTCAAGCCTGCCAACCCTTGTTCGTAACTCGGTGCCGGGTTGCAATAGAGAATTCCCGTTGCCACCGGCAGGCCAGGTTCATCCATTTGTGCCAGCAATGTTGCCAGATTTCGGTTGGTCTCGTTGTGAACATGTACGTCACCAAGCTCGTACCCGTCTTCGCCGACGGTGATGACTTCAAATGCCATGGTCTCGCGATTCAGGCGAAGGCCTTTGTTATTGTCGGCACCGAACAGGAGCGGCGAGCCATGTTCGACAAAAATCTGGCGCTCGGCAGCAACGGTTCTGGCCGTGAATTCATCAAACACCCCATCGTTGTAGACGATACAGTTCTGAAAAATCTCAACGAATGAGGTGCCTTTGTGAGCATGGGCACGCTGGAACAGGCCGGGCAACAACTTTTGCTGACTGTCGATGCCACGTGCCACAAACCGGGCGCCGGCGCCAAGTGCGAACAGGGTCGCCGACAGAGGGCTTTCGATGGACCCGTGTGGTGTTGAGGGAGAGCGTGTGCCCGCCCGGGACGTCGGCGAATACTGGCCTTTGGTCAGGCCATAGATTTCGTTGTTGAACAGCAGAAACTGAAGGTCAACGTTGCGCCGTAGCAGGTGCAAAAGATGATTGCCGCCGATCGAGAGGGCATCACCATCACCCGAAACAACCCAGACGTCCAGGTCCGGATTGGCCAGCTTAACCCCGGTTGAAAACGCCGGTGCGCGGCCATGGATCGTATGAAACCCGTAAGTTGCCATGTAATACGGGAACCGGGCGGCACACCCAATCCCCGAAATAAAGACTGTGTTTTCAGGTGTGGCTTCAATGTCGGCGAGGGTTTTCTGAACGGCCTTCAGGATAGCATAATCGCCACATCCAGGGCACCAGCGCACTTCCTGGTCCGAGGCAAAGTCCTTGGCTGTCAGCTTGGCGGGAGACGTTATGTCGTTCATGTGCGTGCCTCCAGTTGGGCCTTGATCGCGTCTTCCAACTCGTGAATTTTGAATGGTTGACCGGAAACCTTGTTCAGGCCCTTGGCATCAATCAGGTATTCACTTCTCAGCAACGTGCGCAATTGTCCGGTATTCATTTCCGGGATCAGTACGTTTTCGAAGTTTGATAACAGATCACCAAGGTTGCTAGGCAAGGGCCAGATATGGCGAAGATGAATGTGACTGACGCCAATACCTTCCGCCAGTAGGTTGGATACGGCGCGGCTGATCGGACCATAGGTTGATCCCCAACCAACAATTGCCAGCTTGCCGCTATCCTCGCCCGATTCGACGGTTTGATCTTCGATATCATTGGCAACACCCAGAATCTTAGCGGCTCGCGTATCCGTCATTTTCTGATGGTTGTCCGGGTCGTAGGAGATATGACCCGATTCATAGTGTTTTTCGATGCCGCCAATGCGGTGTTCCAGTCCCGGTGTTCCCGGAACGGCCCAGTTCCGCGCCAGGGTTTCTGGGTCGCGGTCATAAGGCTGGAAGCCTTCCGGGTCGGTACGGAAAGACACGGGAAATGGCACCAGTTTATCAACATCGGGAATCTGCCACGGTTCGGCGGCGTTGCCGATATAACCGTCTGACAACAAGATTACCGGCGTCATATACTTGGTTGCGATCCGCACGGCCTCGATCGCGGTGTCGAAACAATCAGCCGGCGAGCGTGCAGCGATGACCACCAGAGGGGCATCACCATTGCGCCCGAATACAGACTGATAGAGATCGGACTGTTCGGTCTTGGTCGGCAGACCGGTTGACGGACCAGCACGCTGGGTGTTAACGATGACCAACGGCAGTTCGGTGCTGATCGCAAGGCCGATAGCCTCGCCTTTAAGCGCCACACCCGGCCCGGAACTTGATGTCACCCCCAGGGCACCCGCATAAGACGCCCCAATTGCTGCACAGGCGGCAGCGATTTCATCTTCTGCCTGAAATGTTACCAAGTTGTGTTCAGGCATATTCGACAGAGTATGCAGGATGGGTGAGGCCGGGGTAATGGGATATGAGCAAAACACCATCTTCAGGTCAGCCAGTTGAGCACCCGCCGCCAACCCCCATGACAGTGCTTCACCGCCGGTGACTGTTCTATACAGACCGGGGGCGATGTCATCAGCATCATCAATGGCGTAACCTTGAAAACCGTCAATGGTTTCGGACGTTTCCCCCAGCGCGTGTCCGGCATTCAGGGCGGCGATATTGGCGTTGGCGATATCGGCCCGATTGGCGAATTTGGCGTGAAGCCAGTCGACGGTGGTCTGGCGTTTATGTCCGAACATCCAGAAGATATATCCGAGGGTCCAGAAATTCTTGCAGCGCAAGGCCTCTTTCTTGCTCAGTCCGAGTTCAGCCACCGCGTCCAAAGTCAACTGGGAGATATCAAGCTTGATCACCCGGTAGCGACCGAGAAAGGTACTTTCCAGAGGGTCGGTCTCGAACCCCGCTTTGCGCAAATTTCGATCTGAGAACGAGCCGGTGTCGATTATGACAATACCGCCGACTTTCAAATCCTTGATTTCGACACGCAGCGCTGCCGGGTTCATGGCGACCAGAACATCAAACTCGTCGCCGGATGTCTTGATGACGCGTGACCCGAAATTGATCTGAAATGAGGATACACCAAACGTTGTGCCTGCTGGGGCCCGGATTTCGGCGGGAAAATCAGGAAATGTCGACAGGTTTTTTCCAGACAACGCCGTTGCCAGCGTGAACTGACCGCCGGTAATCTGCATGCCGTCACCGGAATCTCCCGCGAAACGGACGACGGCGGAGTCAAGATGTTTGCGCCTCGTGTCGTCGGCAATGTCTTTCTGAAATGCTGTGTTTGTTGCCATTGTAATTCAGTCAAAATACTAGAAAATAGCCAAATAAAATTCTGGGGACTCCAGAGTTCGTTTGAAATATAAAGTCTTTTTTCCGTATTGAAACCACGTCTCAACTAAATTTGATAATAAACCTTGGATAATGACTGGGAAACTTCTGCATATGTCTCGATCAGCTCACCCAAAGATATGGATCATACCGGGAAAAAATCTACGTGTGAGGAAAGTCGTATGAGTGTGAAAACGGAAAGCCTTGATCGGGTAAATGGGCTTGTTGAAAAAGCCATTGCCTCCGGAGCAGACGCCGCGGATGCCATATATGTGGAGGGAACCTCGCTGTCCACGGCGTGTCGCAAGGGCCAGCCTGAAATGTTGTCGCGTTCAGAGGGTAATGATCTGGGGCTCAGGGTTTTTGTCGGTCGCCGCCAGGCCATGGTGTCGTCGTCGGACTTTTCCAATGATGCCTTGAGCGACCTTGTTGACCGCGCCGTTGCCATGGCGCGGGTGGTGCCGGAAGATCCCTATTGCGGACTGGCCCCGGAAGAATTGCTGGCAGGCGACGTTCCTGATCTTGATGGATGCGATCCCACTGAGCCCAGTGGAGAAGAATTGGAGCAACGCGCCGCCGAGGCAGAAGATGCGGCCAGAAGCATTGAGGGTGTCACCAATTCCGAAGGTGCCGAGGCCGGGTGGGGCCGCAGTTTTGTCGCTCTGGCGGGCAGTAACGGGTTTTCGGCGACGCGCTCGGGGTCCAGCCACTCGCTCAGCGTTTCAGTCCTTGCCGGGGCGGGTACGGAAATGGAGCGGGATTACGACTATGCGGTCTGTGTCCATGGCGAAGACCTTCCCGATGCAGCTGAATTGGGTCGTTCGGCGGGGGAAAAGACGGTGCGCCGGCTCAACCCCAGAAAGATGGAAACGGCGCATGTGCCGGTGATTTATGACCCCCGCGTTTCCAATTCCATGATGCGTCATCTGGCGAGTGCCATCAACGGTGTATCGGTTGCGCGCGGCACGACATTTCTGAAAGACCAAATGGGAGAACGAATATTCAGCAATGGTATCGTTGCTGTTGATGATCCGTTGCGCTTGCGCGGGCTCAATTCCAAGGCGTTCGATGCGGAAGGGGTGGCGACGCAAAAACGAAACGTCGTCGAAGACGGCGTGCTGCAAAGCTGGATTCTTGATTTACGGTCCTCCAGGCAACTGGGGCTTGAGACCACTGGCAATGCGTCCCGTGGCACCTCGTCAGCGGCCTCCCCATCGGCGACAAATTTCTATCTGGCGCCAGGTGGGGTAACCCGCGACCAGCTGGTTGCGGATGTCGACAACGGGTTTTATGTCACCGAGTTGATTGGTATGGGTGTCAACGGCGTGACCGGTGATTACAGCCGCGGTGCCAGTGGGTTCTGGATTGAAAAGGGAGAAATTACCTTTGCCGTCAGCGAAATGACCATCGCCGGGAACCTCAAGGATATGTTCATGAACATGACGCCGGCCGACGATCTGGAGTTTAAATTTGGCACCAACGCGCCGACGCTCAGGATCGACGGTTTGACCGTTGCCGGAACGACGGCTTGAGCAAAGCCGGAAATTGCTCTGGAAGCATTGGTAACACGCGACCTGCGTGTTAGGTTAACCGCAGTAAACAACAGGTTTTAAGCCATTGTCACAGTTACTCGAATCAACGGCCGGCGCGCCGCAATCAACGGCCTATCTGATGGGACGGTTATGGCGCGAAAATATTCGCGGATATGTCGGCTGGATCGCTTTGGCGGTGATGTGCATGGTCGTCATGGCCGGGGCCAACGCATTTTCCGCCTACATGATGCGTCCGATCGTAGATGAGGTATTTGTCACCAAGGACGAGGCCATGCTGTGGCCTGTGGGGTTGATCGTCATCGCAACATTTTTGTGCAAGGGAACCGCCAACTACGGCCAGTCCATGTTGATGAACTTTGTCGGCCTCAAGATTATTGCCGATACACAGAACAAGATGTTCGCCCATTTGACGGCGATGGATATTTCCTTTTTCCATAACAATCCGACAGGAACACTGATTTCTCGGTTCAGTATTGATGTGCACCAGATGAAGGTTGCGGTCTCAAACGGATTGACGGGTATCGGTCGTGACCTGATGTCGCTGGTCGGTCTGGTTGGCGTGATGTTTTATCAAGATTGGCAACTGGCTGCAGTATCGTTTTTTATTTTCCCGGTTGCGATTTTTCCTGTTGTCCGGATCGGGCGGCGTATGCGCAAAGTCACAGCCAATACTCAGGAACAGCAGGGATTGTTTATGACCGTGCTGAACCAGACATTCCAGGGCATTCGGATCGTTAAGGCTTATGGTATGGAGGGCTATGAATCTGGGCGTGTGGCGGGTGCAATCGAGCGTATTCGCCTACTCAACATGAAGGCCGTCCGAACGACTGAACTGTCACGCCCGATTATGGAGACCTTGGGCGGTGTGGCGATATTTGTCGTCATCATTTATGGCGGCGGTCGGGTGATTGATGGCGTGACGACGGCGGGGGCGTTCTTCTCGTTCATCACGGCTCTTTTGATGGCCTATGAGCCCATGAAACGTCTGGCCAATCTGAATTCGTCGATCCAGCAAGGCCTGGCCAGCGCGCAACGTGTTTTTGGTGTTCTGGATAGAGAATCAGCGATTGCAGACAAAGATGATGCCGAACCTCTTGGAAATGTGTCAGGCGGCATCCGTATCAATAACGTCACGTTCGCCTACACGGAAGAAACCCGCGCCCTTAACCAACTTTCCATTGAAGTTCCTGCGGGCAAAACGGTTGCCCTGGTCGGTGCGTCGGGAGGTGGGAAATCCACCATCCTGAACCTGATTCCGCGGTTTTACGATGTGGATGATGGGTCCGTTGAAATCGATGGTCGGGACGTCCGCGATGTTACGCTGGAATCGTTGTTTGGAAATGTTGCTCTGGTCAGTCAGGAAGTGACTCTGTTTGATGACACCGTCCGTGCCAATATCGCCTACGGGCGTGGCGGTGCCAGCGAACAGGAGATCGTTGAAGCCGCTAAAAACGCAGCGGCCCATGATTTTATTGTGGACCTGCCGGACGGCTATGACACGCTCGTCGGCGAACAGGGTATCCGCTTGTCGGGTGGGCAGCGACAACGCCTCGCTATTGCTCGGGCGATGCTTAAAAACGCCCCGATCCTGCTGCTCGATGAAGCCACATCGGCGCTCGATACGGAATCGGAACGCCATGTGCAGTCGGCCCTGGAGAAACTGATGAAGGGCCGGACCACACTGGTGATTGCGCACCGCCTGTCGACGGTCGTTGATGCGGACAGTATCTATGTCATCGACAAAGGGCGGGTGATTGAGCACGGTTCGCATGATGAGCTGCTTGCTCATGGAGGCGCCTACCAAAATCTTTACGAGCTTCAGTTCACCAAAGACCCGGGCACCGTGGCGGTTTCGGCGCAGGAAGTCGAATAAGGCGCCGGGCGTGAAGCTTTCAAAACGCATCTTCAAATCTGATGGATTTCGCGCTGTTGCCTGCTGGTTGGCGGCGGCCCTTATCCGTGTGGTCCGTCTCACCAACCGCTGGCAGGTGATTGGTGGAGATATTCCACAAAAATTTTGGGCGGAGAAAGAGCCCTTTATTCTGTGTTTCTGGCACGGACGCATCATGATGGCGCCCTATTGCTGGAACCGGAATGCGCCAATCAACATGCTTATCTCCGATCATCAGGATGGCCAGTTGATTGCCCGAACCGTGTCGCATTTCGGAATCAAGACGGTTGTTGGCTCGACCAGTAAAGGCGGTGCGAAGGCCCTTCGTGAGATGGTCAAATGGATCAAGGGTGGAGAATACGTCGGCATTACGCCAGATGGCCCCCGCGGGCCACGTATGCGGTCCAGCGAAGGTGCCGTTGTTGTCGCGCGTCTGTCGGGTGTTCCGCTCATTCCGGTCAGTTTTTCGACCAGTCGAGGAACAAATCTCGGAAGCTGGGACCGGTTCCTGGTCGCCAAACCGTTTGGCCGTGGGGTGTTTGTCTGGGGAGAGCCCATTTACGTCGGACGCGACAATGTTGATCAGGCGCGCAAAGACCTGGAAGACAGCCTTAATCGACTGACCCGCGAAGCCGATCTGCAGCTTGGTCGCCGCCCGGTGGAGCCAGCGTCCCTTGAAGAGTCTGCTGGGTGAACGGGAAATGATCTTCGCCCTTTATCGAGTTGCTGGTACCTTGGGCGGACCTGTAATCCGGTCCTTTCTGAAAGCGCGTCTGAAACGCGGCAAGGAACACCCGGAACGTTTTGGAGAACGGTTGGGCCAGATTTCTCACCCCCGTCCGAGGGGCGCTTTGATCTGGTTCCACGCGGCAAGTGTTGGCGAATCCCTTTCTTTATTACCATTGTTCGAACGCATCAGGGAAGATCGCCCCAACCTCAACATTCTGGTCACCACCGGCACAGTCACGTCAGCGAAACTGATGTCCGAACGGTTACCCGATGGCGTGATTCATCAGTTTATTCCGGTGGATCAATCATCCTGCGTGCAGAGATTTTTTGATCATTGGGCACCTGATCTGGTGCTGTGGGCGGAATCAGAGTTCTGGCCTAATCTGATTCTGGAACCGGCCCGGCGAAACATCCCACTTGTGCTGATCAATGGCCGGGTCTCGCCGAAAGCATTTCGCGGCTGGAAGCGGTTCCCCTGGGTCATCAGGAAATTGTTGTCCGGGTTTTCGCTGTGTCTGGGACAGACGGACACCGATGTGGAGAGACTACGGGCCATGGGCGCTTCCCCGGCGCACACCGTTGGTAATCTTAAATTTGCCGTACCACCCCTACCGGTCGACGACGCGGAATTCTCGAAACTTCAAACCGCGACCCGAAACCGCGTTGTCTTTCTGGCGGCCAGCACCCACCCTCGTGAAGAGGAAATTCTCTGGCAGGTTCATCAGGGACTGGTCGCCGATATTCCAAATCTACTGACGGTCATTGTGCCGCGCCATCCCGACCGCGGCGAGGATATCCAAAACACCCTGTCCTCTCTGGGTGCCACCACCGCATTGCGCTCCAAAGCCCAAGATGTTGGTGATGGAACGCAGATCTATGTCGCCGATACTATGGGTGAACTGGGATTATTTTATCGGTTGAGCGGGTTGGTCTTTATGGGCAAATCCTTTGTCGATATGGGTGGACAAAACCTGCTGGAAGCGGCTCGCCTTGACTGCGCCATCTTCCATGGCCCCCATATGTGGAATTTTGCTGAAATTGTCGACAGCATGACGGCGGAAAAGGCGCTTGTTGGCGTTGCCGATGGTGACGATCTGGTTCGGGCGGTTAAACGGGTTCAGTTCGATCCGGCAGAACGCGCCCGTCTTGCGGCTGCAGCAAAATCGCATGCCGAAAATGAGGCCGGTGTCCTCGACGCTGTTTTGACGGAACTCGCGCCATACCTGGATAAGGCGGAGGCCCGTAATGAAAGCGCCTGAGTTCTGGAGGTCCGAGCAGGGTGGTTTGTCGGCCGTGGGGCTTTCACCATTGAGCTGGGTATATGGGCTTGCTGGAAAAGTGCGCCGGTCTTTTAGCCGTCCCTGGCAACCGTCTGTGCCGGTAATTTGTATTGGTAATGTGGTTGCCGGCGGGGCCGGTAAGACCCCTGTTGCGCTTGATCTCGCCCAGAGATTGCATGCCAAAGGCACATCCATATGTTTTCTCAGCCGGGGGTATGGTGGTTCAGAAACCGGACCCCACCGTGTCGATGGCGATGTGGACCGGGCCGATCAAGTCGGCGATGAACCGCTGCTGCTATGCCGACAAGCACCCACCTGGGTGTCGGAAGACCGGGTCAGGGGTGCCGCGGCTGCAAGTGATGGTGCCGATGTCATTATCATGGATGACGGCTACCAGAACCCATCGTTGGTTAAGGCTTGTTCATTGTTGGTCATTGATGGCCGGTACGGGTTTGGCAATGGACGTCTGATCCCCGCAGGGCCCCTGCGTGAATTGCCAGAGGACGCGCTTAAACGCGCCGATGGGGTGATCATCATCGGTAAAGATGAAGCGGGTTTGGTCACGTTTATTTCCCGGGCATTTCCCGACCTGCCTGTGCTCCGCACGAAAATCGTCCCGGGCCCGGAAATCAAAAATTTGACGGATAAGCCGCTGACTGCTTTTGCCGGAATTGGGCAGCCGGACAAGTTTTTCCGGACTCTCACCGACGCCGGGTGTAACGTTGTCACGGCCCGTTCCTTCCCTGACCATCATCCTTATACCCTGAGCGATCTGGAGCGTTTGAGATCGCTGGCGAAGGAGAATAACAGCCAGCTAATTACCACGGAAAAGGACAGCATCCGTATCCCCAAGGATCAGTGTCAGGACATCGAAGTCTTGACAATCACCCTGCAATGGGAGGACGAAGCACCCTTGCAGTCCTTGCTGGATCGTTTGCTTTAGGTTTTCAGAATGTCGTTCACGACCCGTTATATCAACCACCCGGTGCAGGCCCTTGCCGCCCTGATTTTTTATTGGGGGTTTCGCCTGCTGCCGTTCGGTGTGGCGTCGGCGATTGGCGGTTGGTGTGGCCGCACCATTGGACCAAAGGTGTCTGTAACAAAACGGGCGCGTCGCAATATCACTCGGGTCTTTCCCGAAAAGTCAGAGGTCGAGGTGCAAAAGTTGATTGTCGGAATGTGGGACAATCTGGGACGTCTGGCCGGTGAATACCCACACCTTGGGAAAATTAATGTGTACGACCCAGGCGGGCCGGTCACAGTTGTCGGGCAGGAGTATGTCGAGCAGCTTCGGGATGATGATAAGCCCGGCATCTTTATTTCCGCCCATATCGGCAACTGGGAACTCGTCCCGCTATGCGGTTCTCAACGGGGCCTGCCGATTGACCGGGTTTATCGTTCCGCCAACAATCGGTTGGTCGAGTGGCTGTATCGGCAGGGCCGGGCGGCAACGGAAGGGGCCTTAATTCCAAAAGGCTCAACGGGTGCCCGCATGTTGTTGAAGTCCCTTAAGGGCGGCCAGCACCTGGGTGTGCTGATGGATCAGAAAATGAACGATGGCATCCCCGTGCCCTTCTTCGGTCGAGACGCCATGACAGCCCCCGCCATTGCCGAGCTGGCTTTGCGCTTTGACTGCCCGGTTGTGCCCGTGCATATCGAACGGTTGGGCGGCACCAGATTCCGCATCATTCTGGAACCACCACTCAATGTTCAGGTTAGCGGTGATCGCCAGAAAGATGTGCGCGCGCTGTTGGTGCAGATCAATTCAAAAATCGAAGGCTGGGTCCGGGCCCGGCCTGAACAGTGGTTGTGGTTACATAACCGCTGGTCTGAATAGATCACCGATCATTCAGGAAACCCTGATCAGGTGTTCCCTTAGGAAATTGATGGCGACCCGCACCTTGTTGGGAAGAAACCGACGGTTGGGGTATATGAGCCAGGCCCCCGTTTCAAATGATGTCGCTGTCACCTGGTGATTTGGAAAAACGTCAACACATTTTCCGGCCTTGATAGCATCGTCAATTAACCAGTCGGCCATGAGAGCGGGACCCAATCCCAGCAGCACACTTTCTCTGATCACTAAGGCGTTGGAAATATTCAGCGTGCCTTTTACCGGCACCTCAATGGTCTTGTTACGAACATCCCGAAAAAGCCATCGCTCGCGAAAATCGGGTAACGCATATTGAATGGTGTCGTGATTGATAATGTCATCGGGGGACTTAAACGGGGGAGCGGTAGAAATATAATCCGGGCTGGCGCACACCCGATAACAGGTGCCGAACAGTTTGGTGCTGATCACCTCAGACTCAATGGCGGGAGCCAGGCGGATCGCCAAATCGATACGGTCGGAGACGAGATCCAGGTTTTCGTCCGTTAACACCAAATCAACATCAAGATGAGGGAAGGCATTCTTAAATTTGGACATTAGGGGAATCAAGCAAATCTGTCCGAAGGCCACAGATGTCGTGAGCCTCAGCCTGCCCTGTGGTTTTGAACTCAGTGCCAAGGCCTGATCACGCGCATCGTCGAGTTCGTCGACAATCACCTCCACCCGGCCAAGATAAAGCTCGCCGGCTTCCGTCAGTTTCATTTGGCGCGTTGTCCGCTGGAACAGGCGAATGCCAAGCGCATTTTCCAGACCTGCAATGGTCCGTGAGACCTGCGAAGGGTCGGCATCAATTGATCGGGCGACATTGGCAAAGCTGCCAAGCCGGGCGACCATGATAAATGTCCGCAAGGTGTGGATTTCCATTCATGCAATATACGCATGATAATGATGAAATAAATAGTATTTAATGCGAACTAATCCTTAGGCATATTCCCGTCTCCAACACAGGAGATGAAATGTGACCATTCAAAACAAAATTGCGCTGGTGACCGGAGCCAGTAGAGGAATTGGTGCCGCGACGGCGAATGAACTCGCAAGGCAAGGTGTATCTGTGGTGCTGGCGGCACGCACACTTGATGATATCCAAAAGATCGCAATGGACATCCGCCGTGCCGGTGGAAAAGCCGAAGCCGTAGCCTGTGACGTCAGTCGATATCAGGATGTCTTCGATGCCGTGGCGCACTGTCGGTCCGTTTTTGGCCGACTGGATATCCTGGTTAACAATGCCGGAATCATTGAACCCATTTCGCGGCTGGGAGATTCCGACCCGGAGCTTTGGGCACGGGTCGCCGACATCAACTACAAGGGCGTTTATTATGGGTTACGGGCGGCAATTCCGGTTATGGAAGCGCAAGGTGCGGGTACCATTATCAACATCAGTTCGGGGGCGGCCACCGGCGCGCTGGAAGGGTGGAGCCACTACTGTTCCTCCAAAGCTGCGGTTCTGTCATTGACCCGTTGCGCCGATAAGGAATATCGCGACAGGGGAATCCGGGTTGTTGGCCTTAGTCCGGGAACGGTTGCCACTGATATGATGGTCGTAGTCAAGGCGTCTGGGATCAATCCCGTTAGCCAACTGGAGCCGTCGGCTCATATTCCGCCAGACTGGCCCGCCCGGGCGATCGCGTGGCTGTGCAGCGAAGACGCGGCGGACATTTCTGGGGTTGATTTCTCGCTCAAGGATGACGAGGGGCTTAGGCGGGTAGGTCTGATTGAGTGACCTAAATAACCTCACTCATTGATCAGTGCGGGTTAGTTTTTTCTCGCCTGCCACAATCAATTTCGGATCCAGCGGCATTTTGAACAGGTTGATGCCCCAATGTAGATGAGGGCCAGTGGCTCGTCCGGTCATGCCGACAGTACCGATCTGATCGCCCTGCCGCACCCGGCTTCCTTGTTTCACGGTGATTTTATTCATGTGGATATAGACTGACGTGACGCCGTGACCATGATCAATCATTACCGTCTTGCCGGAATAAAACATATCTTCATGTACCAACTGGACGACGCCGTCTGATGTTGCCAGAACCGGTGTTCCTTGCGGCGCGGCAATATCCATACCGTTATGGGGGCGCCGTGGTTTGCCATTGAGAATGCGTTGCGAGCCGAAAACACCCGATATGCGACCTTTGACCGGCCACACAAACCCGGAAAGGAAATCGGTCAATCCAGTGTCGAGGCGGCGGACCTTGCCAATTTTTGCATTATCGCTGCGGATACGTTTCAGGTCTTCTTTCTTCGGTGTGACCTTGCGTTTTGGCAATCCGTCGATGCGTGTTGTCTTGTAAGTTTGTTGGCGAACCTCCAGTGGGTGCTGGATGTTTTCTCCGTTTGGTAATTGGACGCTCAGGCTGTCTTTCTTCGGCGCATCCCGGCCAAACCCAAGAACGAAAACCCCCGTATCCGAAACATGGATCTTTCGGTCTCCATGTTTGACTTCTGATCCCGGCAAGGTCTGACCGACAACCAATCCGCCCTGAATAAAATGGCCCTCGAAACTGAGATTGCTTTGAGCCACCACCGCGAACGGCTGCACACATAATAAAACCGCCAACAATCTGCTCCATACGTGCCAACTCACAGCAAGCTCCCCTGGTCATCGTTGGGTTTCTTAGGTTCTGCTTTGCCTGGTGGCGCTTTCAGTTTGCCGCTTTCGCCATCGGTCACCAGCATGTGTCGTGGGCCATCATGAAACGTAACGTTAACCTGATCACCTGCCGAAACCTGGGTGGCGGACATGACCGGGCTGTCGTTGGCGTCACGAACCAGTGCAAAACCGCGATCCAGTACCCGTGTGTAGGAGTAACTTTCCAGCAGACCTGAAGCCCGTGAAAAATCGGAAGTTTTTTCTTTGATCAACGCACGTCCCGCCAGTTTCAGGGCGCGGATTTCGGATTTCAGTCGATCACCTCCACGGCGGATCAGGTGATCGGGTCTACGTAACTGCCCGCCGGCTTCCCCAAGCACGGAGCGTTTGGCCGATATCCCTGAAGTCAGGGCATTGCCCAGTCGTTCGCTCCAGTCATCCAGGCGTTGCGCTGATTCTCCGAGCAGGCGTGTCAGATTGGGCAAACCGCGAACCGTGCCCTGCAAATGCAGACGGCTGTCGCCAAGTCGTCGGTTCATGGCAGTCATTAATCTCGTTCCGTCATCCATAAGCTGCGCTGCCAATTCGGCGCGAACCGGAACAGCGATTTCCGCCGCTGCCGTTGGTGTCGGCGCGCGGCGGTCCGAGGCGAAATCGATCAGGGTCGTATCTGTTTCATGACCGACGGCAGAAACTAAGGGGATGGTACTGTTGGCTGCCGCACGAACAACAGCTTCTTCGTTAAAAGCCCACAGATCTTCCAGACTGCCGCCACCACGAGCCACAATAATCAGGTCGGGTCGCGGTGTATCGCCGCCTTTGGGTAGCGCGTTGAAGCCTTTTATTGCGGCTGTAATTTGCGCTGCCGCGGTGTCGCCTTGCACCAGTACAGGCCACAGCAAAACATGTCGCCCGAACCGGTCATCAAGGCGGTGCAAAATATCACGAATGACGGCACCAGTGGGAGAGGTGATGACGCCGATGACCTCTGGAAGATAGGGCAGGGGCTGTTTTCGATCTTCATCGAACAGGCCTTCGGCGGCGAGCTTCTTGCGCCGGTCCTCTAGCATTTTCAGTAAAGCCCCTTCGCCCGCCAACTCCATGGACTCGACGACCATTTGGTACTTGGACCGTGCCCCGTAAGTGGTCAACCGCCCGGTGGCGATCACTTCCATGCCGTCTTCGGGCGCGATGCTCAACTTACCGGCGGTGCCACGCCAGCAAATGCCGTCAAGAACGGCGGCTTCGTCTTTCAGGGTGAAATATAAATGGCCGGAGGCGGCGCGTTTGAAACCCGATATTTCGCCCCGAACCCGAACCCGGTCAAAAGTTTCCTCGACCGTAATTTTCAGGGCGTTGGAAATCTCGCCAACGGAAAAAATCGGTACATTGGAAGGTGTATTTACGCTGGACGTATCGTTGATCATGGTTGCACTATGTATGATACATTTAGGCCTGTTGAAACAAGCCTCAAAAGATAAAGAGGAGAAGGTTCCCATGAAAATTCTGGTGATTGGCTCTGGCGGGCGGGAACACGCACTCTGTTGGGCGATCGCCAAATCGCCAAAATGCAAAGAGCTCCTCTGTGCGCCGGGTAACGCAGGAATAGCTAAGGTCGCCCGTTGTGTGGACGTCGGCGCGGAAGATATTCAAGCGATCGTTGATCTGGCCATTGACGAAAAGATTGATCTGGTTGTCGTTGGCCCGGAAGCACCGCTGGTCGCCGGACTTGCGGACCGATTGGCCGATGAAAGTATCAAGGTCTTTGGCCCCAGCGCCGCTGCAGCCGAGATCGAGGGCTCGAAAGGGGCAATGAAGGACCTTTGCGCCAAATTCTATGTGCCAACAGCAGAATACGCGCGGTTTGATGAGCCCGATGCAGCAAAAGAGTATATTCGCGCCAATGGTGCCCCCATCGTCGTTAAGGCGGATGGTCTGGCTGCCGGCAAAGGCGTCATTCTCTGTCGCAATGAAAATGAGGCCTATGCAGCCATTGACCACATCATGGTCGAAGATGCCTTTGCGGGTGCCGGTGCGGAGGTCGTTGTCGAAGAATTCATGAGTGGTGAAGAAGCCAGTTTTTTCGCCATTGTCGACGGCGAACACGCGGTGCCGCTGGTCGCAGCCCAGGATCACAAAGCCGCCTATGACGGCGACGAAGGCCCCAATACGGGCGGTATGGGGGCGTATTCACCAGCCCCGGTGGTTGATCAGGCCATGAGCGAGCGGATTATGGAAGAGATCATCAACCCGACAATCAAGGGGATGGCGGCGGAAGGCCGACCTTATCAGGGGGTGTTGTTTGCGGGCTTGATGATTTCGGATACCGGTCCACGCCTGATCGAATATAATTGCCGCTTCGGTGATCCGGAATGCCAGGTTTTGATGATGCGCTTGAAGTCCGACGTAGTTGAGATGCTGCTGGCGGCTGCCGAGGGTAAACTCGACCAAATCAAACTCGATTGGCATAACGATGCGGCATTGTGTGTCGTTATGGCCGCCGAAGGGTACCCCGGAAATTACGGAAAAGGTAGCGAGATCAAAGGCCTTGAAGATGCGGATGCACTTGACGGCGTAAACGTCTTTCATGCCGGAACAAAAATTGATGACCACTGTATTGTCGCCAATGGCGGACGGGTTTTGGGGGTCACGGCGCTCGCAAAAACAGTCAAAGCAGCGCAAAAGCAGGCCTATAAAGCTGTCGCCAAGATCGACTGGCCGCAAGGGTTCTGCCGCAGTGATATTGGTTGGCGCGCCGTCAAACGCTAACTTGTATAATGGCTTAACTTCAACAGATATCGGGTGAGAGACCATGGATGACCAGACACGGCTGGAACTGGAAGCCGCAGCTTTTCGAGGGCTCGTCAAACATCTTCAAAAACGCAAAGACGTGCAGAATATCGACCTCATGAACTTGTCCGGGTTCTGTCGGAATTGCCTGTCCAAATGGTATATGGCTGCTGCCGCGGAGCGTGGTGTCGAGATGAATTATGATGACGCCCGCGAAGTGATTTATGGCATGACCTATGATGAGTGGAAGACCAATCATCAAACCCCTGCAAGTGATGAACAAAAGAGCATGTTCGAACAAACCAAACCCCTTCACGCGGAGATCAGCGGGCATAATTGACAGATTGTTAGGGGCCCGTTGGTTGAACAAGGAGATATCTGATGGCTGTGCAGCCGAGTGCTGATGTTAACATGATCGACGACTATGCGCCGCCGCGTATCGCCGCACTTATTGAGGGCGCTGGGGTAAAAAAGGCTAATCTGCCTTTGCTTCAAACGTTGACACTTGGTTTGCTGGCGGGAGCTTTCATCAGCTTCGGCGCGATGTTTTACACCCTGGTAATGACCAATCACGGCCTGGGTTTTGGCCCCTCCCGACTCCTCGGTGGCGCGGCCTTTTCGCTGGGGTTGATCCTCGTGGTGATTGGTGGCTCAGAACTGTTTACGGGCAACAACCTGATCGTTATGGCTTGGGCAGAGGGCAAGGTCAGTATGACCAGGTTGCTGAGGAACTGGGGCCTGGTCTATGTGGGGAATTTCGTTGGTGCCGTTGCCACCGCTTACATAGCGTTGATGGCGGGGCTGCTTGACCTAGATGGCGGGGCAGTGGGGAAAACCGCTGCCAGCATAGCACTCGGTAAAGTCAATATTCCGTTCGCCGAAGCCTTCTTCCGGGGCGTGCTGTGCAACGCCCTGGTCTGTATGGCTGTATGGCTGAGTTTCGCCGCCCGCAATGTAACGGGTAAGGTGCTTGTCATCATTTTCCCCATTACGGCGTTTGTGGCGTTGGGATTTGAGCACAGCATCGCCAACATGTATTTCATCCCGCTGGCCTTTATGGCGGGTATTGAAGGCGTTTCTGTTAGTGGGTTTCTTGGAAATGTGGTCCCGGTGACGTTGGGAAATATCGTCGGCGGCGGTGTCTTTGTCGCCCTGGTGTATTGGGTGATCTATCTCCGCAATACAGACTAAAGACCGTTAACGGCGCTTCATAAAAAACGCCTTTAACAACTCACCCGCTTCGGCTTCGCGATGTCCGCCAATAACCTCCGGCCGGTGGTGGCAAGTGGGTTGGTCAAAAATTTTGGCCCCGTGATCGACACCGCCACCTTTCGGATCATACGCACCGAAATGCAGACGACGAAGGCGGGCGAAGGAAATGGCGGTGGCGCACATTGCGCAGGGTTCCAGGGTGACGTAGAGATCGCAGTTTTCCAGTCTAGGGGTGCCAAGGCGTCTGCCGCCTTGACGGATCGCCAGAATTTCCGCATGTGCCGTAGGGTCGTTCAACTCCTCTGTGCGGTTGCCAGATTGGGCGATGATGTCGCCGGACGTCTCGTCGACCAGCACGGCCCCCACCGGCACTTCGCCGCGTTCAGCCGCGGCCCGGGCTTCGTTCAGGGCAATTTCCATATAATCCGTCATTGGCGCAAGGTGCCCGCCAATATGTTCAGGGTCAAGAGCTGTGCTTGCCGGAACCCGGTCCTGTCCCTAAATTAGCGCCAATGAATGAAGGTTTTTTCAAATGAGCGAAAATAAAGGTGAGCGTATTGCCAAGGTTCTGGCCCGTGCCGGGCTGTGTTCCAGGCGCGAGGCCGAGCGCTGGATCACGGCAGGCCGTGTAGCCGTTAACGGAAAGGTTCTGGATAGCCCGGCCTTAACCGTTGGCCCATCGGATCAGGTGATCGTTGACGGCAAACCTTTGCCGACGGCGGAACCGACAAGGTTATGGCGGTACCATAAACCCCCCGGACTGATGACGACCAACCAGGACCCGGAGGGCCGGCCGACGGTATTCGAGCGACTTCCGAAGGACATGCCAAGAGTTTTGAGCGTCGGCAGGCTTGATTTGAATTCAGAAGGATTGTTGCTGCTGACCAATGATGGTGAGCTGTCACGGCGTCTTGAATTGCCGGAGATGGGTTGGTCCAGAAAGTATCGTGTCAGGGTTCATGGCCACGTTGATGAACAGCGTCTGGAAAACTTGAAAAAGGGCATCACTGTTGAGGGTGTCCGGTATGCCCCAATTGATGCCCGTCTTGAACAGACGACCGGGCATAATTCCTGGCTGTCGATGACCCTGCATGAAGGTAAAAATCGCGAAATCCGCCGCGTTATGGAGGCGCTCGGGTTAAGCGTTAACCGCCTGATCCGCACGGCGTACGGTCCTTTTCAGTTGGGGAACCTGGTGCGTGGTGGTGTTGTCGAGATGCCCCCTAAAGTGCTGCGTGAAAACCTGCAGATTAGAACCGAACGACCCAAACATTGGAAAAAGAAATTTTGAGAATTGTCGGCGGCAAACATCGTGGGCGTAATTTGAAAGCCCCCGACGGGCAGAATGTGCGCCCGACATCTGACCGCACCCGTGAATCGGTTTTCAATATTCTTGCCCATGGAATTGATGGGTTTGATTTTGAAGGGGCCAGCGTTGTCGATCTGTTTTGTGGTACCGGCGCCCTTGGTCTTGAGGCGCTGTCGCGAGGAGCCACGCATGCGACGTTCATCGATTCTGATCGCGCCTCATTGGCGTTGGCCAAGGCAAACGCGGCGACGTTGGGTGAATGGCGAAATGTGACGTTGCTGAAAATTGATTCAAAACGGCTGGCCCCACCGCCGCTGGCCGCCAAGGCGCCCTGCCAACTGGCGTTTCTTGATGCGCCCTATGATCAGGGCCTGACCCAACCCGCGTTGCTGGCCTTAGCGAACAAGGGTTGGCTTGAAGCAGGCTCGGTGATCGTCGTTGAGGTCGCTGCAAAAGAGCCGCTGGAACCGCCACGCAGCTTAGAGGTTCTGGACGAACGAACCTACGGTGCAGCCAGGGTGGTGTTTCTGCAAAATCGGGCGTGATCGGCATCGTTCAGGTTGGCAATGCCGCGGACAGCTAGGCGAACATCAAAATTCCGGTCGACCTCCGGTCTTGGGGCGACATCCCACCACCACTCCTCCCCATCATAAAGCAGCGGCGCTCCGAACAGCGGATCAGTCTTGTCCAGGGTTTTTTCGCCGCTTGAAATCAGGCGAAGAGTTTCGGTGATCAGGGTCACAGGACACTCCAGCGACTGAAGCAAGCTTAGGTGATGATCAATGATATTCCGGGCAAAAGCCTCGCTGGCCGAGCTGTCGATACCCACCGCTCGTTGTTCAAGATAGGCCAACGGCGTCAGGGGGAGCTGCGCCAGCAGGTTCGACGAAATCACGTAATCAGCACCGGTAACCGTGTCAGTGTCGATGGAGGGCAAAGGTAACGGGGCATTCTGAGGTTCCGAAAGCCAATGGTTTAGGCCTTCTACAGTGCCGCTGATATCTCCTTCCAGCAATCTTACATTCTGAAATTTTTTCACCAGCCGCCTGGTCTGGCGCAGGTGACAGATATCGATAAGAACGACATCATCAAAATTCCGTGCAAGATGAGAGACAGGAATATCCAGCAATAACCCGGAGCCGAGGACAACGACTTGTTTGGTATTCGTACAGCGATCCGAAGCTTTGATGATTAGATCCCGGCAGCGTTCAAGGTGAGGGCTCCACGCCGACTGACAGCGCCGATGGCGGCGCTCAATGGCAATTAATTCCTTAAGATAACCCATCCGTCGGTGAGGTTGCGGGCACGGGGTCGAGAGATGTGTGATCCACTCGCCCAGCATTAGCGCCGCCCGAATAGTTTTTCGATATCCGCCAGCTTCAGTTCAACATAGGTCGGGCGACCGTGTGAGCATTGCCCGGAGTGAGGCGTGGCTTCCATTTCGCGTAACAGCGCATTCATCTCGTCCCCATTCAGTCGCCGCCCGGCGCGCACGCTGCCATGGCAGGCCATGGTCGCGCAGACATCTCCAATCCGTTCGCGCAAGGCAATCGCCTCATCAGAGTCCGCCAGATCGTCAGCCAGATCACGAAGCAGCCCGTGGACATCAACCTCGCCCAGCAGCGCGGGTGTTTCGCGAACCATGACCGCGCCTTCGCCAAAGGCCTCAATAACCAAACCAAGCTCGGCCAGTTCATCAGCACGAGAAATCAGGTTATGGCAGGCGCTGTCGTCGAGTTCGACAACTTCAGGGATCAGCAGGCCTTGTCGTTTGACGCCCTGTTCGGCCATATCATTTTTTATGCGCTCTTCAACAAGGCGCTCATGGGCGGCGTGCTGATCGACGATGACGATGCCATCCTGGGTCTGAGAGACGATGTATGTTTCATGAAGTTGTCCGCGGGCTGCACCAAGCGGGTGCCCCTCTACCGGCGTATCGCTCAGGCCCGGATCGCCATCGTTAAATATCTGGGCAGTTGGGGTTGAATCAAGGGAAGGTAGCGGTGCGTGGTAGGCGGCGTTTTGCTCATGCAGGCCCTGCGGCACACCGGATGGCCCGAACGATGTTGGGTAAACGAGTCGCGAATTGCCGCCCCCGCCAACCGGAAGTCCGCCCGTACGGATCGCCCCTAACGCGACGTCCGAAACCGTGGTCGAGGCGCGGTGACCGGCATTCGCAAGTGCGTGTTTAATGGCCCCGACGATTAGGCCGCGCACCAGTCCCTGGTCCTGAAAGCGAACCTCGGTCTTCGCCGGATGCACGTTGACATCAACCAGTTGTGGCGGGGAGGTGATAAAAAGTGCGACCAAAGGGTAACGGTCAGAGGCGAGAAAGTCGCGATAAGCCCCTCGCAACGCACCATACAGCATGCGGTCATTCACGGGGCGGTCATTGACAAACAGAAACTGCAGCGCCGCGTTGCCTCTGTTCAGTGTCGGCAGGCCAGCGTAACCACCGAGGTGGATACCGTCGCGTTCCGCATCAATCTGCAAGGCATTATCGGAAAAATCTCGTCCCATGATTGCCGACAAACGTTGCAGCCGGGCATCAAACAACTCACTGCTGACGGGTGGAAAATCCAGAATTTTGCGAGTGCTATCAGACAGGGTGAAGCCAACCCCTGGATGGGCCATAGCGAGGCGTTTGATAACCTCGGTGACCTGCCCCTGTTCGGCGCGCGGCGATTTTAGAAATTTCAACCGGGCCGGTGTGGCGAAAAACAGATCGCGTATCTCGACGCGCGTCCCTTTGGAAAAAGCCGCGGGGACCGGCGCCACGACCCTGCCGCCTTCCACCTGAATGGCCCAGGCGTTGTCATCCCCATCACGGCGCGAGGTGATTTCAAGGCGGCTGACCGCCCCGATGGAGGGCAGGGCTTCACCGCGAAAACCGAGAAACTGAATGCGGATCAGGTCATCATTAGGAAGCTTCGAGGTGGCGTGGCGTTCGATGGCCAGCAACAACTCGTCACTGCTCATACCATGTCCATTGTCAGTAACCGAGATCAGGCTTTGACCGCCCTCATGGATGACCACGTCGATCAGCGTTGCTTCGGCATCGATGGCATTTTCGACCAGCTCCTTGACCGCCGCCGCCGGACGTTCAACCACCTCACCGGCAGCGATTCGGTTAACCAGCGTTTCGGGCAAGCGCCGCAGAACCATCGTCAGCTCCGCCAATTTTCCAGTTGAGTGAGCAGACCCGCAGTTGAGCAATCCAGACCAGCGTAGTTGCCCCCATCCTCAATCTTATCGAGAATATTTCCGGCCAGTTCCTTGCCCAGTTCGACCCCCCACTGGTCAAAAGAATTGATGTCCCAGATCGCACCCTGAACAAAGATTTTATGTTCGTACAAGGCAATCAACATACCCAGATTGAACGGATCAAGCTGGCGAAGCAAAATTGTATTGGAAGGACGGTTGCCGCTGAATTGACGATGGGCATCGCCCTCGGCCTCTTCACGTGTGCGACCTTTCATAAGGGCTTCGGCCTGGGCCAGCGCATTGGCCAGCAACTGGTCCTGATGACCGGGCAGCCCATGAGCGGGGTCGGCGACGACAATAAAATCGGCGGGCGTCACCTTGGGGCCCTGATGCAGGAGCTGATAAAAGGCGTGTTGACCATTGGTGCCGGGTTCACCGAATACAATCGGCCCGGTTTTCACGCTCACGGGGTCACCACCTCGGGTAACACCCTTGCCGTTACTCTCCATATCGAGCTGTTGGAGGAAGGCGGGCAGGCGGGCGAGTCTCTGGTCATAGGGAAGAATGGCCTGCGTATCAAAGCCGAGAAAATTGATATTCCAGATACCGATCAATGCTATTAGCACGGGAAGGTTCTTTTCCAGCGGGGCGTCACGGAAATGTTCATCCATCTGGCGCGCCCCGTTAAGAAGCTCACGAAAGCCCTGCATGCCGATGGAGAGGGCGATGGACAGGCCAATCGCTGACCACAGTGACATCCGCCCGCCAACCCAGTCCCAGAACTCAAACATGTTGGCGGGATCAATACCAAAAGCCTCAACAGCAGCCGTGTTTGAGGAGAGGGCGACAAAATGATCGCTAACAGCGTCATCACCAAGCGATTGCGTTAGCCAGGCATGGGCGGACAGTGCATTGGTCATCGTATCGGGCGTGGTAAAGGATTTCGAGGCCACCAGAAACAGCGTCGTCTCCGGATCCAGCCCTGCAAGAGTTTGGGCCAGATCGTAGCTATCAATATTTGAGACAAAATGAACGTTAAGCCCGACATGACGATAGGGAGCCAAGGCCTGCGTTACCATCTCCGGTCCCAAATGAGAGCCGCCGATGCCGATGTTGATAACATCGGTGAACGTTTTGCCTGTAGCTCCGGTCTTCGTGCCGGAGTGGACCGCCTCAACAAACTGGCCAATGCGGGTTAAAACACTGGAGACCTTTGCGCTGACATCTCCGTCTTGAGTTTTATATCCATCTTCAGGAGAGGCCCTTAAGGCCATATGCAGGGCGGCGCGATGTTCCGTTGAATTGACGGCCTGTCCGGCATACATGGCATCGCGTTGGCCTTCAAGGTCACGTTCTCTGGCGAGATCAAGCAGCAAACGGACGGTTTCGTCTGTGATCTGATTTTTCGAATAATCGAAAAATAACTCATCAAATGGCATTGAAAACCTGTCGAATCGCGTAGGGTCAGCGGCAAACAGGTCGCGCATATGGACCGTGTTCATGGTCTCAAGATGGGTGTTAAGAGCGATCCAGGCGGCCGAGTTTTTCATGGCCGGAGATTATCAGGTTCAGGCCTGCGCAACCAGCAAACGCCGAGAGCGCGATCAGTTTGTGCTGGTGATGCCTTCGGGTTGACCGACGACGACAGTTACCAAGTTCTTGATTTTCAAAAGCTTAGCGGCAACCCGGTTTACATCTTTAAGGGTAATGGCATTGATGATTGCATTGCGTCGATCAAGGTAGTCGATGCCCAGATCAGAGAGTTGCATGCCAACAAGGATGGAAGCGATTCGTCCGCTCGATGAAAAGCGTAGGGCAAAGGAGCCGGTGAGATAGGTTTTGGCGTCTTCAAGCTCCTCTTTGCTAACTCCTTTAGACGCCATCTTCTTCCATTCTGTTTTCAAAATATCCAAAGTTTCCCGTGCCCGTGCATTGGCCGTGCCGGCGCTGCCGAAAATCAGAGCGCTGGCATCAAACGGGTACAGACTGGTGCCGACCGAATAGACCAAACCGCGTTTTTCGCGAATCTCTTCATAAAGGCGTGACGTAAAGCTGCCTGCGCCAAAAATATGGTTCATCACAAAGGCAGTATAATAATCCGGGTCCTGGCGTTTTAGGCCCTGTTCAGCAAACAGGATGGCGCTTTGCGGTACGGCTTTATCGATGACGATGGTCTGGCCCGTTGCACTTGGCTGCACATCCGCTAGCTTCCAGGGGGTGCTCTTTTCAGGAAGAGCGCCAAATGTCTTATCCAGGAGTGGCGCAAGGTCGGTGCCGGAAATGTCGCCGACGACTCCAATGGTCAGATTTTCCCGACCAATCCGCCGTTTCATAAACCCCTTCAAGTCATCGACGGTGAGAGCGCTGACGGAACTGATGGTTCCGTCGGACGGGCGGCCATAGGGGTGGTCGGGGTATAGGGTTTCGAACATTTTTCTGCCGGCGATGGCGTGGGGGTCTTCCTTATCCCGTTTGAGGCCAACAACGATCTGGGCACGAATTCGTTCCAGTGGCTCCGGGTCGAAACGAGGCTGGGTCAGGGCAAGACTGAGAAGATTGAAGGCTGTGTCGCTGTTTTTTACCAAGGTCTGCAGCCGCCCGCCAAAGGTATCTCTGGAGGAGTTGAACCTGAGCCGGATCGCCATGTCTTCCAGGGTCTGTTGAAAAATTTGGCTGTCTAGGTCCCCAGCCCCCTCATCAATCACGCTGGACGTCAGGTTGGCCAATCCTTCCTTGCCCGTTGGATCAAGAGCGCTGCCGCCCCGGAAGGTGAAATTCATCGTAATGATGGGGTTGCTGGTATCGCGGACCAGCCATGCCGTGATCCCGCCGGGACTGACAACGGATTCGACTTTGAAGGCCTGTGCGGATTGAGAGACGGCGAAACCGGCAACAGTAAACAGGACGACAAATGACAACAACGCAAGACGGCGAAAATTTCTCATGATCATTTCCTTACAGCTTGCGTTCTGGCAGCAATAGGCCGGTGACGGAACGGTTTATGTTGAAGACGGCCTTTGCCGCGGCAAGGATATCTTCGGTTTTTACTTTGGCAATGTTTTCAGGCCAGGATTCGACGTCGTCGATGCTCAGGCCAGCCGCCAAGGCAGCTCCCATTGCCCGTGCCCCCCCGGATAGAGAATCCCTAGCGTAAACCGCTTCGGACTGCATCCGTTCAATCGCCCGGCGAACATCTTCCTCTTTGGGGCCATTTTCAACGATTAAGCGTATCTCCTCCTCGACAGCGGTTTCCAGTTTCGCCATGTCTGTACCCGGTCTTGGGCTGGCGTAAACTGTGAAACGCCCGGGGCCGCGTCCGCTTCCGCTGTAATAGGCGCCGGCTGATATGGCGAGTTTTTTATCGACAACAAGCGAACGATACAGTTGGCTGGAGGCACCCCCACCGAATACGTCGGCCAGAACTTCCAGCGGATAGTGATATTGTTTGTCACCCCATTGCAGGGAGGGGGCAAGAAAGGTGCGCCGCCAGGAAGGCTGGCGAACGCGCTTGTCTTTTAATGTTACCTGTCTGGCAGCTTTCTGCGGCGGTTCCTCGGCGCGCATCCGCTGAACGGCAGGCTGCGCGGGGATGGTGCCATAGTATTTTTCAGCCAACGGCTTTAACTCATCTGCCGTAATATCACCGGCAACGACCAGAATGGCATTGTTTGGGGCGTACCAGCGCTTATAGAAGGCCAGGATGCGATTGATGTCCAACGCCTCGATATCATGTTCCCAGCCAATAACCGGGTTGCGATAGGGGTAATTAAGAAACAGCGACGCGTTTACATGCTCACCCAGAACACTACCCGGTTCATTGCCAATACGTGAGCGGCGTTCTTCCAACACTACCTGGCGTTCCGGTTCGACCTCTTTGTCGGTGATCACTAGATTGGTCATGCGGTCCGCTTCCATCTCCATGACCATGGGCAATCGATCAACGGCGATGGTCTGGTAATAGGCGGTATAGTCTGAAGACGTGAAGGCGTTTTCCTGGCCGCCGTTGCGTGCCACTGTTTCCGAGAACTGTCCGGGCTTCAGCGTCTTGGTGCCTTTGAACATCAAATGTTCGAGAAAGTGGGCGATTCCCGTTTCGCCGGGTCCTTCATCGGCAGCCCCGACCCGGTACCAGACCATATGGGTAACCACAGGGACGCGGTGGTTTTCGACGACGACGACTTCCATGCCGTTTGCCAGAGTGAAGGTTTCTGGGTTAAAGACAGCGGCGGAAGAAACGCTTGGGAAAAGTCCTGCAACAAACGCAACGAGATACAAACGGGGGAACCTGAACATCAGTTATCCTTCATACTGGCTCTGTTTTGCACATGTATATAGGGTTGGAATGTGTCAGGGAAAAGGCACGCGCTTAGAAATCAAGCAATCCCTTTTTTGGTGCCTTGCGTTTGACGTGAATGGTTTCCGTTTCCGTAACCGATTTCCCGAGGGCTTCAGCTTCACGCAGACGCCTCAATTCCTCATCTGGATTGAGCACCGTCCCTCCAGAGGGTTTTTCATCCACCCAGAAAATCAGCTTATTGATGAACCGCTGGTCCTCCTCAGCTAGAATGGAGGTTTCCTGATTGATGGCATCGCGGATCGCCGGGTCGGCGGCGATGGCTCCGGTATCTCGAAGCATGGCCTGCAGGCCGGGTGTAGTCGCGGTATTGGCTTCCGCAGTTGACTGGCTTTTGCCTAAAATAGCTTCGCGGGCAGTATCACTCGGCTGGATTTTCTGTGGGCGCGAAATGCCCGGTTTGGGCGGGCGCAGGCCATAATCAGGTGGCAGGCTGAGAGGCGGGCGCGAATAGACGACAAATTCATCAGGCGGCGCCTTCTTGTTTCCAAAAGCCTTACGTGCAGATTCACACCCGCTGGTCAGGGCGGTTACCGCAATAAGGGACAATATGAGGCCGGTTTTTCTCATGACTGCAAACCCTTGAACATTCGTATTCCGCCGATCAACGTGACGATCAATCTTAGTAAGTTGAGCCGTGAATCAGTACTTACGCCTGAAGCTGAATCAATTCAACAGTTTACGCCGAATTTTCCCGCCTGAACAGGGACTCGGCGATCAAAAGTGCGGCGCCTATGAATATACTGGTATCGGCAACGTTAAATGCCGGCCAATGATAACCGTAGGCGTGAAAATCAAGGAAATCGACAACGCCGCCAATTACAATACGATCAATAACGTTTCCGATCGCACCACCGATAATCAGCCCAAGGGCCAGAATGTTTAGTCCACTGGTCGCTTTGTACAGCCAATGCAGTAAAAACAACGTAATCACTGCGGCGACACCCACCAGCATCCACTTCCCCGCCGCCGACCCGGCGGCAAACATGCCGAAACTGACGCCGAGGTTGTAGGTCAGCACGAGATTAAAAAACGGCAGCACCGGAATCGATTGGGGAGGCTGCATGACCACATCCGTAATCCACCACTTGCTCACCTGATCCAGGATGACGATAACACCTGAAATGGCGAGGCCGCGAATTAGATTTTTAGTCATGGCCGTTTTGTCCAAAGCCGGGCCTGAGCGGACTCAGGCGACCTCCGGTTCGTGGTTGCGCACGGCATCCGCGCAGCGCCCACAGATTTCCGGGTGTTCGGAGTCAGCGCCGATATCATCCGGAAACTGGTAACAGCGCGGACACTTGGTCGTCCCAGAAAGGTTTGACACAACGCCAACATCTTTCACGTCATCAAGAGTAAAAGCACCTTCAGGTGCCGGATTGATCGAGAACTCAGCCCCTGATGTAATGAACAATTCGGCGGCGTCCAATCCTTCAAACAGAGTATGGTTTTCGACCGGTGTATGCACCGTCGGGCGTGACTGCAGGCTGGACCCGATACGTTTTTCGGCACGCTCAACTTCAAGAGCACCTGTAACAACCCGTCGGATGGTCCTGATTTTTTTCCACTTCTCCGCAAGCTCGTCATCGCGCCAACTGGCAGGAATATCGGGGAAGGTACGAAGATGTACACTTTTCTCTGCATCGGCTTCGCCATTCCGCGCCAACCACGCTTCCTCCGCAGTGAAGCAGATAAAAGGCGCGAACCAGGCGGTCAGGCAATTGAACAGCTCATCCATGACCGTACGTACGGCACGTCGGCGCACGGAGTCGGAGCGGTCGCAATACAGCGCGTCTTTTCGGATATCCAGATAAAACGCCGACAGATCGACAGCACAAAAGGTATGCAACTCGGTGAACAGCATATGGAACTGGTATTCGTCACACGCCTTTCGGATCATCGTGTCGAGTTCCCACAGGCGATGTAGCACCCAACGGTCCAACTCAGGCATTTCTGAGATGCCCAGGCGCTCTGTGTCGTCGAACTCATTCAGATTGCCGAGGATGAACCGCAGTGTATTTCGAAGACGGCGGTAGACGTCGGAATGCTGCTTCAAGATATCTGGACCGATGCGGAGGTCTTCCGAATAATCGGACCCAACCACCCAAAGCCGCAAGATATCGGCGCCGAACTGGTCGATGACCTGTTGGGGGAAAACCTGATTATTGAGAGACTTCGACATTTTCTGGCCATCTTCGGCCATGACAAATCCATGGGTCAGAACGGCACCATAGGGTGCCCGCCCACGTGTTCCGCAAGATTCCAACAGGGATGAATGGAACCAGCCACGATGCTGGTCAGAACCCTCAAGATACAGTGATGCCGGTGAATTCAGTTCCGGCCACTCGTCACCTTCGAGGACGAACGCATGGGTGGAGCCTGAATCGAACCACACATCTAAAATGTCAGTGACCTGTTCGTAGTCTTCGGCATCGTAGTCTTCGCCCAGAAAACGCTGCGCCGGGGACGCAAACCAGGCATCGGACCCTTCTGCCCTGAAGATCTCAGTAACCCGGTCGATAACGGTCTGATCACGGAGCGGTTCTCCTGTTGCCTTGTTGACAAACACGGTAATCGGAACGCCCCAGGCCCGCTGGCGCGATACACACCAGTCCGGGCGTTCTTCGATCATGCCCCGCAGGCGTTTTTGCCCACTGGCCGGGAAAAACCGGGTTTCTTCGATGGCTTTCAGCGCAGTCTGGCGCAGGTTATTTTTTTCCATGGAAATGAACCATTGCGCTGTATTCCGGTAAATCAGCGGTTTTTTCGAGCGCCAGCTGTGGGGGTAGCGATGAACCAATGTCCCACTGCCCAGCAGGCCACCAGCCTCGGTCAGCACGCGGATGACATCGCCTGCACATTTATAAACATGCATGCCGGCAAAGATCGGGACATGAGCAAAGTAACAACCATCCTCACCGACCGTCTGCGGCACCTCAATCCCATTGGCGATACCCAGTTCCCAATCTTCCACTCCGTGTCCCGGTGCAATGTGAACAATGCCGGTACCCTCTTCGGTCGTGGCGTAATCGGCACTGAGCGCCGGGACGTCGTAGTCGTAACCCTGTCCGTTCAGTGGGTGGGTACAGATGGTGCCGTCGAGCTCAGCGCCTTTGAAACTGTGAACGACCGTGTGCCCGACGATGCCGCATTTTTGGCTGACGTCGGCAATCAAGTCTTCGGCCATAATCAATTTTTCGCCGACAACAGCCAGGCTGTCTTCGGTGGTTTCCGTGATCTCTATAACGACATAATCGATATCCGGACCATAGGCGACGGCGCGGTTGCCGGGCATCGTCCAAGTGGTTGTCGTCCAGATAACGATGGCGGCCCCGTCGGCGCTCGCAACGTTTGTTGTCTTGACGGGAAACCGCACGAACACCGTTGTCGAGGTGTGATCGTGATATTCCACTTCCGCTTCGGCCAGCGCTGTTTTCTCGACGGGTGACCACATCACCGGTTTAGCGCCCCGATAAAGCGACCCGTCCATCAGGAATTTACCAAGCTCGCCGGCAATCGTCGCTTCGGCTTTATGGGTCATGGTCGTATAGGGGTGGTCCCAGTCGCCCATGATGCCGAGCCGTTTAAATTCTTCGCGCTGGATTTCGATCCAGCTTTCGGCAAACTCCCGGCATTCCTTGCGGAATTCGATGATTGGAACTTCGTCTTTGTCCTGCTTTTTCTTGCGGTACTTTTCTTCAATTTTCCATTCGATCGGCAGACCGTGACAATCCCAACCCGGCACGTAATAGGCGTCCTTGCCCATCATCTGCTGGGTGCGGTTGATGACGTCCTTGAGGATCTTGTTCAACGCATGTCCGGTGTGCAGATGTCCGTTGGCGTATGGGGGGCCGTCATGGAGAATGAATTTCTCCCGGCCTTTGGCGGTTGCCCGCATTGCGCCTTCGAGATCTTCTTCTATCCAGTGCTCCATCAGGGCGGGTTCGCGTTTGGGGAGCCCGGCTTTCATGGGAAAATCCGTCTTGGGGAGGTACACCGTCGATTTATAATCCACGCTCATCGTTCTGCCTTCATTCTATCTCAGGCCCTCTCAGGCCATCTCTAGGATTTGACGGGCTTTTGCGGCGTCATTAAGCATTTCCGCTTTCAGCTCATCCAGTCCGTCGAACTTTATTTCGGGCCTGATAAAATCGATCAGGCTCACTCTCAATCTTTTTTCATAGAGGTCTTCATCAAAATCAAAGATGAAGACTTCCAGCAGATCACCAACCCCGTCGACCGTCGGGCGGTTGCCGATATTGGCTACGCCGTTCAGGCAGCGTGTCGGCGTTTCACCGAAAATCTCGACACGAACCGCATAAATCCCTCGTCTGGGGCGCAATCCCTGTCCCAGATGGATGTTCGCCGTCGGGAACCCCAGTGTCCGGCCCAACTGCTCGCCCGGCGCGACACGGCCTTCAATGGCGTAGGCGCGGCCAAGTATAGACTGGGCCTCTTTAACATCACCCTGGTGCAGACAGTCGCGGACGCGGGTCGAGGAATATACCCTACCATCCGGACTTTCAACGGCACTGACAGCGGTGAAACCAAAGCCGTGCTGTTGGCCCATGGCCAGCAGCAGTTCGCAATTGCCGCCGCGATTATGCCCAAAAACAAAATCGTAACCCGCAACGATGTGGTGTGCGCCAAATCCCTTGACCAGAACTTCGCGGACGAAGTCTTCCGCCGGGCGTTGTGAAAAACTGCGGTTGAAGCGCTGGACGATTATGGCGTCGATACCGAGCTTTTCGAGTTCATGTGCCTTGGCGCGAAAAGGCGTCAGGCGGAAGGCCGGTTGGTCGGCCTGAAAGATTGAACGTGGGTGTGGCTCAAACGTCAGTACAGCCCAGGGAATGTTCTTTTTCCGTGCGATCAGCCCGGCTTCGTTAATAACTTCCTGATGCCCGATATGCACACCATCAAAATTGCCGACCGCAATGGCAGCATTTCGAACCTCTGCGGGCAGGGTTTCATAGTGTCTGTAGATACGCATAGCGGGGAAAAATGTCAGTGGACCAGGGGGCGGTCAAGGGGAAAGGCGGGGTTCGGCAAAGATTGCACATGAAACCGGATCAAGTCCAACCGCAGGAAGGTCATTTTTAGCCCCTTCCCAGGTTGTGACCGAGGTTATTTCAGGCGGCTCGGCACCATAATGGTAGCCTCGCCATCGACAACAACCTTGCCTTTGACCGTGCAGATGGTTTTCAGTTCAATAAACTTCTTTTCAGGGATCAGCTTTTCCACGGTACAGATGGCGTTGACGGTATCACCTGAGCGCACAGGGGCCTTGAAACGCAGGCTCTGGCTCACATAAATACAGCCCGGCCCGGGAAGTTTGGTGCCAATTACCGTTGATAGAAAAGACGCTGTCAGCATGCCATGCGCGATGCGGCCCGCAAAGACGGTCTCGGCGGCGAATTCGTGGTTCAGATGAACCGGATTGGTGTCGCCTGAAATCCCGGCGAAGGTGATGATGTCGGCATCCGTGATGGTTTTGGCAAAAATATCGTGCATGCCAACTTCCAGATCTTCGAAGTAGTAGCCATGCAGCATGTCCATCGGATTGGTCATCTGGTCCATTCGCCTGTATCCTTCTGTTCAGGGCAATATGTTATTTTGCGTCGCAATATTATTGCTGCGGTGCAATATATAGAGATGCAAAGGTGCAGACAAGACATGCTTTCCAAGGTGATTGTACGCATGCGGTACGGGGTTTCAGCACTTTCTGCGGCCCTGTTTTCCATCGGCGTATACCTGGGCACCGGCCTGTCTGTGGGTCACGCACTGGAGCTCGGATTGCCGCTGCAGTGTGAGCTCGGGAAGACCTGCTGGATTGTTAATCTCGTTGATCTTGATCCGGGCAAGGGCGTTCGCGACCATGCTTGTACTGCCTTCGGTTATGATGGCCACAAGGGCACGGATTTTGCCATTCGCGACCTGAAAGCGATGGAGGCCGGGGTGCCGGTGATTGCCGCGGCACCGGGCACGGTAAAGGGGGTTCGTGATGGTATGGTTGATGTCGATGTGAGTGAGCGGGGCAAACAGAGCGTCAGTGGTCGGGAATGTGGAAACGGCATCGTGATCAGCCACGAGCAGGGCTGGGAAACCCAGTACTGTCATCTGAGAAAAGGCAGCGTTTCCGTAAAGCAGGGAGATATGGTTTCACGCGGCCAGCAATTGGGGCTGGTCGGTCATTCGGGATTGGCGCAGTTTCCCCATGTTCATCTGTCCGTTCGCCATGAGAAAAAGGTGATTGACCCGTTTATCACGGCCAGCCCCGGTGGTGCGTGTGGGGACGGAAACGGGCCGCTTTGGCAGTCTGGACTGACGGCGCAAATGACCGCCCCGCCAAGCGCCATTTTCAATGCCGGATTCGCCGCTAAAGCCCCACGCCCGAAAGCCGTTCGCGCCGGCCTGTACAAGGACAAGGTGCTGTCACGTCAGGCTCCGGCCTTGGTGCTTTGGGCCGACGTTTACTGGCCGCTTGCCGGAGATCAGGTAAAGATGCGGATATTCGGCCCGAGCGGTGAGATGATATTCAATTACATCAGCGACATCCCCAAAAACAAAGCCCGGCGGTTGTTTTTTGCCGGGAAAAAACGAAAATCCCTGTTCTGGCCTGCGGGTGAATACCGGGGCGAAATCACCCTGGTGCGGCGGGACACTTCGGGCCCGGGCCTGACGACCCGCCAGGTCCGCCGGGTCACCCTGAAATAATCATTTGCTCAAGCGTCGGCGGCTGACCAGTTTGGGTGTTGTGCTCAGGGTCCGCGGCACCTTGGTTTTGGCGGGTTCCGGCGTGTCGGCGGTCTTTTTGGGTTTGCTGGTTTTTTTGGTTTTCTTCGTGGCGACCAGATCTTCATCAAACAGTTCGGATTTCTGTTCGCGGGTTTCGCGGCGGGTTTCAATCATTTTCAGGGTACGTTCGATCAGCGGGTGGCGGTCCGGACGGCTGCGTGATTTTAGCAGATGCGCCTTGGCGATGGCATGCAGGGTTTTTCTGATGTCTTCGGGTTTAATCTGGTCCTCAAGCGCCAGGGCGTAAGCGGCCAAGGTCCAGTGGTGTGCCGGAACCGGGCTCAATCCCCGAGACAGGCACCACTCGGTAAAAGCCAGCCAAGCCTTGTCCTGCGCACGTTTTGGAATTCGGGCCAAAAGACTGTTTCCTGAATGCAGCGTTTCAAAAACCTACTAACCAACTAGAATAGCAAGCAAAACAGCGCCTGTCCAAAGTCCTGATGAAAGAAGATCCCAGATGAAAGACTATTCCATCGCCGCCATCCCCGGAGACGGCATCGGCATTGAAGTGATCGAGGCCGGACTTGAGGTGCTTGGCGTGCTCCAGGAACGCGACGGCGGCTTTAAACTGAACGTCGAGCGCTTCCCCTGGGGCTCGGATTATTACCGCCGGCATGGCCGCATGATGCCGGAAGACGGATTGGCGCAAATCAGGGGCAAGGACGCCATTTTCTTCGGCTCGGCCGGTGATCCCGACGTGCCCGACCACATCTCGTTATGGGGCCTGCGCCTCGCCATCTGCCAACCTTTTGATCAGTACGCCAACGTCCGTCCGTCGCGCCTGTTGCCGGGTATCGAAAGCCCGCTGCGCGGGGTCGGTGCAGGTGATCTCGACTGGGTCATCGTGCGTGAAAATTCAGAAGGCGAATACGCCGGTAGTGGCGGGCGGGTCCACCAAAACCTGCCCGAAGAAGTCGGCATGGATGTCGCCGTGTTTACCCGCGCCGGGGTCGAGCGGGTACAGCGCTTCGCTCTTGAATTGGCGCGCTCGCGGCCCAGAAAGCATCTGACCCTGGTGACCAAATCCAACGCCCAGCGCCACGGCATGGTCATGTGGGATGATGTGTTCGAGCTGATCAAGGGCGATTACCCGGACGTCACCACCGACAAGATGCTGGTCGACGCCATGACCACCCGCATGGTGCTTGATCCCAAATCCATCGACACCGTGGTCGCCACCAACCTGCACGCCGATGTGTTGAGTGATCTGGCCGCCGCCTTGAGTGGCAGCATGGGCATCGCGCCAACCGCCAACCTCAATCCGCCCGGCACCTATCCGTCGATGTTCGAACCGATCCACGGTTCGGCCTTCGACATCATGGGCAAGGGCATCGCCAACCCCATCGGCGCCTTCTGGTCGGCCTCATTGATGCTGGAGCATTTGGGCGAGGCGGCGGCCGCCAGCCGGTTGATGACCGCCATCGAGCGGGTTACCGGGGCAGGCGACGTGCGCCCCGCCGACCTCGGCGGCACGGCGACAACGCGCCAAGTCACCGACGCCGTTTGTGATGCGATCAAGGGTGCTAACAGCTGAGCAGGATTCACCCGAACAAAGGCGAAACTGTAGGGTTTTGTGTGTTTTCGTGTGTGTTTTTTCGCGCCGCGAACATAATCCCGACACGGTGCTGACACAATCTGCCCACCAGCCCACGTGGCCGGGTCACAGGTAACTCTTCAAAAGGGCAAACAGACAGGCCCCGGTTGAGTGCCGGGAGACGGTCTGTGTAGCGGAGGATTGCGGCGATTTTATGGTGATGTGAGATTTTTTATTTCCGAGGGTCTCACCCCGTCTCTGTCGTATGGCCTCAATCTCCGCCGCGTCATTCCTGGATTTGATCCATTGCTGTCCGGTTTAATTTTCAAGACAAGGCGCACGGCGATGATTGAGCTTGAATACCAGCGTTTGACAACGATTGGGACACAGGGAAGAAAAAATCAAGGAACAATCAAAGCATCCACCTCTCCTCATGCGCGGACTTGATCCGCGTATCCACGTGTTTCACCGCGAGGACTGTTCGACGGGCATCCTCGACATTGATTTTGCTTCCGCTTTTTTTGTTTTTTTTAGGGCAAAAGCGTGGATGGCCGGATCAAGTCCGGCCATGAGGGAAGAGAGAAGGCGGTGCGTGATGAGGCATGAAGGCCAAACCAATTCGTGCGTAGCATGGGGACCCCTGACTAACCCCTTCCCCCACCCCGGCGCATGCGGTAGCTTCCCAGTGGGAGAATAATACCGAGGATTGTTGTGGTCAAAATTACATCGCCAGAAGACCTCAAGATATGGTTTGCGCGACAGGGTCGCAACGTTGCAATCATAATTGCTAATCGTGCGGTCCTTCGTTCATTGCCATTGACAGCTGATTGGGTTTATGAACAACCCTCAAGGCATTCTGCTGCTCTCATTCTGCCAATTCTAAGAGCGATCGCTGCGCCATGGCTTGTGAGTGCCTGGCCAAACTGTAGAGAAGAAATTCAAGGATTTTCTGCCTTCGTCTCATATGCCTACAATCCGTATGTAGACCCTTCCAAAGCATCATTTAAGGCCAATAGCGTTTCGACATCCGCAGCTGCTTGTGGTGCTTCTGCCAAATCCTCTGATAATCTTAACGGTTTGCCCGGTTTTTTCGGTTATGCCGCTATCGCTTCCGCGACTGCAGCTTTCGATCGCGAATCTGAATTTCCTGCTTATGACTCCGAAACCTTAACCTTCGCCGCAGATATCTGGGGCGAAACCCTAAATGATGTTGCTGCGATCGAATTCGGAGATTTACCGGAAGTGTTAGCTTGCCGACCACTCTGGTCCACCACCGTTCCCGATTGGGTCGGAACTCATTGGGCGAGCTTAAAACCCTGTTTGCAGGCGCTCGATCAGGACTGGCAGGTCTGGACCGACTGGTACGATGATCGCCTGTTGGGTGCGGACCACCCGAACAGCCGCTCCTTGATTGAGGAGTTGGAACTCAAACGCGTGCTGATCGCGGACGAGGATTGGAAGAAGGGACCAGCGCACGTCAATGCGATCATTGCAAAGTTGGAAGCGGAGTATCGATTAGAAACGCCGCCGAAGCAGGTCCCCGGACCTTTGCGCTTCGTTGCCCTTGATGACGGTCACGTCGGCCTTGCTCCACGCAGCGGCCCGACAGAAGGCGTTTCCGGGAAGTTACTCGAGAGTTTATTGGAAACCTTACAGGTGCTGGCAAAAGAGATTGTTGCGGGCATTGAGGGGAGCAACGCCGAACGTTCAACACAAGAGGCCGCACAGAGATATGCGGATCAGGTTCGGGAGAACCTTGAAGAACTGAACATGATCCTTGCGTCTTCAAGGTTTCTGGAACTGGCAGAGCGAATCGCGCACGAACACAAAGAAGGCAGTGTTCAGGATGGCATGGTTAAAAAATTTGAAGAACTGAAATCGCATCACGACGAATTCCGCATGATGTTTGATGAAGTCCTGGAATATGAAGAATTTAAGCTGAAACGGCGACTCCCGGAAGGAGGCGTGCCGCCGGAAATTTTGGATCACGCCCGCCAAGGGCTGTCGCTTCCAGAGACTTCAGATATTCTGACAACAGATGCCCGAAACGGTCTTGGTCTGGTCACCGGTCCATCGCAAAACAATGATCCCGAAATCCGAAAAGACCAAGCCTTCGACTTCGTTACCAGCTATTACAATCTAAAAAATATGCTCGACAAGGTGATAATCGGCCTTGAAGGGGCCCTGAACAAATCAGAGCATCTGATGAAACAGGGTGCGAAAGTCGTTTTAGCGGCGCAGGCACTGAGAACGGTGCTGGATCCGGTTATTAAGTGGATTGCTAAAATCTGGGGAAATTTTTAACTCTGCCGCGACCATGACGCGGAGCTGTGTAGGCTGTCCAGTTCGGCGAGGCGGGACTGCCACATTTCCAGATCGTCCGGGTCGGCGTCTTCGTCTTCTGAATCGATCAGATTCTGATGCATGGCAAGCTGGGCCTTGACCGCGTCAATCAGTTGGCGGAAATGGTCTTCGGAAATGGCGTTGATGGAAATCTTGCCATCAAACAGCATGTCGGCGCGTTCCATCATGTCGAGTTTTTCGAGGCGCTCGTCCAAGGCTTTCCACTGGGTGAACCACTCATCATAAATGGTATCCCCATTGGGGCCTTTGCCGCCCCGCGCCTCATCCAGCGCCCCCATGATCGACATGAATTCGTGTACCGTCAGCTCGATTTTCTGCATAACCATCTCTCCAGAACGATGTTGCGCGCACCATAAGTGATCACATCCGGGGGTGCAATCACGAGCGTGATGGTGATGGGGAAAAAGCCGAGGATGGGTAGGTTCGGGTGGGGACCGGATGATGCGGGCTCGCGAGAACGGAACCCCATTCCTGTTAGGGCAGAACCGCAATCAGGAGATTGATTGTGAGAAATTAAACGCTACTCAGAAAGGGTGTGAGTTTTGCGTATTGAAATTTGCTTTTAAAACCTCTTAATTGGTAGGATAAAATAGTATAATATCGCCTAACTCAGGAGATTCGTCATGACAATGGTTAAGAAAAGCATCACCGTTACCGATCAACAGGATGAATGGATTCAGGCCCAATTGGCGGCGGGTCACTATGCCACGGATAGTGAAGTTGTACGCGAAGCCATCCGTGAAAAACAATTACGGACCGCTGAAATTGAGAAAATTAGAGCTGCTTTGATCCATGCAGAGGAGCGCGGTTTCACCAATCAGGGAAAACAAGATATCCGCCAAGCCGTTCAAGCCGAAATGAGAGGAGATGGCGACCTATAAACTCAATCAAGATGCCGAGGATGATCTGAAACGGCTCTACCGGCATGGTGTTCGTAAATTTGGAATCGTGCAGGCGGACACATATTTTGATGCCCTTTTTGAACGGTTCGACCAATTGGCGGCTGAGCCGCTACTCTATCGGGCCGTTGACGAGATTCGCCCCGGCTATCGGCGCAGTGTCTGTGGCGCACATTCAATCTATTACCGACTAGATCAGGATACCGTTGAAATCATGCGTATTCTGGGCCGCGAAAACCCAGAGGAATACGTTTAGCATATAACTCATTCGCGATAATATCGAACCCTAACGACTGGCATAAACAAAGCGTTCTCCAGCAATGGTCGTTTCGGAATTCCCTATCACTGAAATCAAGACCACAAACCGCCAAAACCACCCCGTCCTTCGAGGTGGTCGCAAGTCGTTATAGTCAAAAGAAAGAAATGGTGCCCCCAGTCGGAATCGAACCGACACTCCCTTGCGGGAACGGGATTTTGAATCCCGCGCGTCTACCAATTCCGCCACAGGGGCACGGAGTGGATGGCGCTCATCATAGCCACCAACTTCGGGTGGTCAATACTCTCAATCAGGCTTTTGTATCGGGCGATTACGCATCCGTGGGAGGCGCGATTGCGCTTTGCCGGGCGGCCTGTTAAACCACGATCAGAAATCATTGTATTCAGGCATCATATTCGGGGAAATCCACGTGCTTAGAGGTTTGTACGACTGGACCATGGGTTTGGCTGCGCATCGTCATGCGCTGGTCGCCCTGTTTGTCATCTCTTTTATTGAAAGTTCAATCTTTCCGATCCCGCCGGATGTCATCTTGATCCCGATGATCTTGGCGGCGCGGGACAAGGTCTGGCGCATTGCCCTGGTCTGTACGGTGGCCTCCGTCATCGGTGGCATGGCCGGCTACGGCATCGGGCATTTCCTGTTTGAAGAAGTAGGGCGCCCAATCCTGGAGCTTTATCATTACGGACCGAAGTTCGAGGAGTTTCAGGGCAAATATAATGAATGGGGGGCCTGGGCAGTGTTTATCGCCGGGATTACGCCGTTCCCCTATAAGGTCATCACCATCCTGTCCGGTGTGACCGGGCTGGACGTTCCGGTGTTCATCGTCTCGTCGATTCTGGCCCGCGGGTTGAGATTTTTTCTGGTTGCATGGCTGCTGTGGAAATATGGTGATTCAATTCGCATCTTTATCGAAAAGCGCCTCGGGCTGTTGTTCACGCTGTTTTGTGGTTTGTTAGTGGGTGGTTTCGTTCTGGTTAAGTTTATTCTCTAGGCGCTGGCAAGGGGTTTTGAGGTTCGCAATATGAAGTCTATGACAGTGCAAAATCTCGCCCAAACGTGGCATCGCCATCTACCGGTATTGATGGTGCTGGCGGGCGCAATGCCGCTTTCCATCGCCTATTATTCCCAATTGGTACAGGGTTATGATCCGTGCATCCTGTGTCTTTACCAACGCATTCCCTTCGCCGTGGTCATCGTCCTGGGGTTTGTCGGTCTGATGCGTCCGGCGTGGGTGCCGGTACTGGCACTTCTCGGCGGGCTGACGTTTGTGACGGGCATGAGTATCGCCTTTTATCATGTTGGGGTCGAACAGCACTGGTGGGCATCGGCGGCATCCTGCGGCGGTGGATTGCCCGAACAGATGTCGATTACCGACTTTCAGAAACAGTTGATGGTCAAACCCGAAAAGGCTTGTGATGAAGTTGACTGGACCCTGTTCGGGATCTCCATGGCAACCTATAATGTTGTGTACTCTTTTTCAGGCGCCGTTGTGTTGTTTTTTGGCGGGGCAAAACTGAAGAAAGCTGAACAGGGATGAAAAAGCGCCCGCCTAAACACCTGCCCAAACGTCTGCCGGGGGACCCGAGCAAAGAACAGATGATTGAACGCATGGTGCGCGTCGATCATGCCGGTGAATTCGGCGCGGTGCGTATCTATGAAGGGCAGCTGGCAGTATTGGGCAAATCAAAAACCGCGCCGGTCATCCGCCATATGCTCGATCAGGAAAAACAACATTTAAAACACTTCGATGATCTGGTCGCCGACCGCCGGGTGCGGCCGACGGCGTTGCTGCCGCTGTGGCATTTGGCGGGGTTTGCGCTGGGTGCAGGGTCGGCCCTGCTTGGTGAAAAGGCCGCCATGGCCTGCACCGTTGCCGTCGAGGAAGTTATCGACGAACATTACGCCGCCCAGGTCGCGGACCTGGACGGAGAAGCGGACGAGAAAGACCTCAGGGAAACTTTCGAGGCGTTTCGGCAAGAAGAACTGGCGCACCGCGACACCGGCCTTGAGCACGGTGCCGAACAGGCCGCCGGTTATGAAGTTCTAAGCGGTGCCGTCAAAGCCGGATCGCGGCTGGCCATCTGGTTATCGACGCGTATCTGACTCTTTCGTTTTTTTACGTTTTCCGGCCAGTGCTGTAATGACGCCGCGAAGGGTGCGGATTTCCTGGTCGGTCAGACCGGCACGTCCCAGCATGTTGCGAAGGTTCCGGACCATGGTTGGGCGTTTTTCGGGGGTGCGCAGAAATCCGCTGTCCTCCAACTCACTTTCCAGGTGTTCGAACAGATGTCTCAGCTGGAGTTTGTTGCCGGGCTGGGTATCTTTCGGATAGGAAATTTCAGAAGCTAGTGTCTGATCGCCCGAGCGGATCCATTCATAACCGACCGTATAGACGGCCTGGGCCAGATTGAGCGAGCTGAATGCCGGGTTCAGGGGCACCGACAGCACTGCATCAGCGAGCACCACATCGTCGTTGATCAGGCCCTTTGATTCGCGCCCGAACAATACACCCGCCTTGCCGCCAGCAGACATGAACTGGTGAAGTTCGTCGGTCGCCTGACCGGGCGTAACAACGCGTTTGGTCATGTCGCGGGGGCGGGCCGTGGTGGCGAAGACCAGTTCCAGATCGGCGATGGCGTCGCTTGTGGTTTGATAGACACGGGTGTTTTCGATGACCAGTTGGGCGTCCGCCGAAGCAGCGACCGCATCATCATTGGGCCAGCCATCCCGAGGTTTGACCAGCCGCAGGTCGGTCAGGCCGCAGTTCAGCATGGCGCGGGCCGCCATGCCGATGTTTTCACCGAGCTGCGGTTGAACCAGAACGATGGCCGGGCCGCCGTTTGACGGACCGGTATCGTCCCGAGGACGGCGCGAGGAATCGGTTCCGGCCACGGCTTATCGGGGGGCTTCTACCGCGCCGTCGCGATAGAGTTTGTAAATCAGACTGTCGCGCAGCGCATTGTAGGAGGCGTCGATAATATTGGTTGAAACACCAACCGTTGACCAGTGATGACCTTCGCTGTCAGCCGACTCAATCATCACCCGGGTGACGGCCCGTGTGCCGGCACCGGGGGTCAGGATACGGACCTTGTAGTCGACCAGGCGCAGGCCTTCCAGTTGCGGATAAATGGGGTTCAGGACCTTACGCATGGCGGCATCCAAGGCGTTAACCGGGCCGTTGCCTTCGGCCACGGTCATATAGGGTTCGCCACTGACATCCAGTTTGACGGTAGCTTCCGACAGGGTCACCAGATCATGTTTAACGTTCCAGCGTCTTTCGTCGATGACCCTGAAGCTGCTGCAGCGAAAATAGTCGGGAACCGTACCAAGCGTGCGCCGGGCCAGTAACTCAAAACTGGCTTCGGCACCATCGTAGGCGTAGCCCTCGAATTCCTGTTCCTTGACGATCTCGACCAGCCGGGAAACATTTTTGTCTTTCGGGTCGATTTTGATGCCGATCTCCCTGAACCGCGCCAGAATGTTGGAACGCCCCGACTGATCAGAGACGACGATGTGACGGTGATTACCGACGCTTTCGGGTTCGACATGTTCGTAGGAGCGGGGGTCCTTTTCGACGGCGGAGACATGCAGGCCGCCTTTGTGGGCAAACGCTGATTCCCCCACATAGGGCGCGCCGCGGTCAGGCTGGCGGTTGAGGCGTTCATCCAGCAGGCGCGACAGATGGGTCAGCTTGGTCAGATTTTCGCGGCTGACACCGGTCTCAAAGCCCATCTTGAGAACCAGTGATGGAATGATCGAAATCAGGTTGGCATTGCCGCAGCGCTCGCCGAGGCCGTTCAGTGTGCCCTGAACCTGACGCACGCCGGCGCGAACCGCAGCCAGTGAATTGGCGACGGCATTACCGGTATCATCATGCGCGTGGATGGCAAGATGGCTGCCCGGAACATGTGTGCAAATCTTGGTGACGATTTCTTCGATTTCATGGGGCAAAGTGCCGCCGTTGGTATCACACAACACGATCCAGCGGGCGCCATTGTCGTAAGCCGCTTTCAGGCAACCGAGGGCAAAATCGGGATTGGCCTTATAACCGTCGAAAAAATGTTCTGCATCGAAAACCACTTCGTCCATTTTGTCTTTCGACACCCGAACGCTATCGGCAATCATCGCGATGTTTTCGTCATGTTCGATTTCAAGCGCCACATCGACATGAAAATCCCAGGTCTTGCCGACCATGCAGGCAACAGTAGCGTCAGAATTCAATAAGGCATTCACGCCGGGGTCGTTTTCCGCGCTGTGTCCAGGGCGCCGGGTCATGCCGAAGGCCGTCAGTTTGGAGTGTTTTAAAGTGATGCCGGAACTGAAAAATGCATCATCCGTGGGGTTGGCGCCGGGCCATCCGCCTTCGATATAATCGATGCCGATGTCATCCAGCTCGCGGGCGATAAACTCTTTGTCGGCCGGGTTAAAATCCACACCCTGCGTCTGCGCGCCATCGCGTAACGTGGTATCGAATATGTAAACACGATTGTCACTCATGAACAGAAACCCCAGGGCGCTATTTGAAACGGTTGCAGAGAATGCCCAATTTGCGCCGGAGGCTCAAGGAATTCCGGTACTAAATGCGCCCGGTCAGGCGGCGGAAATTCCCGCGACGCCGCCTTTCAGGAAGGCGACGAACTCGTCGCCGGGTATCGGTTTGGAGAACAGGTACCCCTGGCCGACATGACAACCGAGCTTATGGAGAAAGCCAACCTGATCATCTGTCTCGATGCCCTCGGCAACGATATGCAGGTTTAGCTGTTTGGCCATGCTGACAATGGCGCTGGCGATGGCGACCGCATCGGAGTCTTCGGGAAGGTTCATGACGAAGGCACGATCTACCTTCAACGTATCCAAGGGGAATTTGGTCAAATAGCTCAAGGAAGAATACCCGGTGCCGAAATCATCCATCGAAATGGAGATCCCCAGCTCCTTCAATTGCAGCAGGGTCTCGATGGTGCGTTCCGGGTTTTCGACCAGCATGCTTTCCGTCAGTTCAAGGTCCAGCCGTTCGGCGGGCAGTCCTGATTCTTTCAAGCTGTGCTTCACATTGGCGATCAAGTCACCTTGCAGGAACTGCATGGCTGACAGGTTAACGCCGACTTGTACTGAGTGCTCACAATGCTCTCCCCATCGCATTGCTTCCTGGCAGGCTTTGTGCAGAACCCAGTTGCCGATGGGCACCACCAGTCCGGTGGCCTCGGCGACGGGAATAAACTCTTCCGGAGAGACAAAACCAAGATCCGGGCTGGTCCAGCGCAGCAATGCCTCCGCCCCGGTAATCAGGCGGCGGTCAAGATCGACCTTGGCCTGATAAAACACCGTGAATTCGTCATTTTCGAGCGCCCGTCGTAACCCGGCCTCGATATCCATGCGCCGTTTGACATTGGAACTGAGTTCGCTCGAATAAAACTGGAAATTTGCCCGCCCCAAGTCTTTGGCATGGTGAACGGCCGTGTCCACTTTCCTCAGCAGGTCCGTGTGATCATCGGCAATAACCGGATACAGGCCAATGCCGATACTGGCGGATATATAGATATCTTTGGCCTCAATGATAAACGGCACGGCGATCAGCTTGAGAAGCTGGTTCGCCAAGACACGGGCTTCTTCTTCCGTTTGCACCGATTCAACGATGATGCCGTACGAATCGGCGCCCAGATGGGTGACATACCCCTTTTCCTGCAGGCAGCCGACCATACGGGTTCCGGCCTCGATCAACAGCTTATCACCGACATCATGGCCAAGCCCGTCATTGATGCTTTTGAAATTATCAAGGTTGACCAGCAGGACGGCGACGCGTTTTTCGAGGGTGTCGGCCCTCTCGATGGCGCCTGCCAGACGATCCATGAAAGCCGCCCGATTAGGCATGCCGGTCAGCGGATCATGCGTCGCCATTTCGCGTAAACGCGCAGCATTCTGATTGCGTTCAGTAACATCATGAACGGCACCGATGAAGACTTGCCGACCGCCAACGTTAAGAACGCTGACCGCCAGTTCAATAGCGACGATAGAACCGTCTTTGCGCAGCCCTTCAACCTCATGGCGGGTGCCGATATACGGAGATTTTCCGTTATTCAGATATTCTTGCAGATGCCCAGCTGTAAAAGCCCCATTTTCTTCCTTAAGAAGAATGGCAGCCGGTCGGTCAATCAGTTCACCGCTGTCGTAGCCGAAAACCGACTCAATGGCCGGGTTGACGGTTTCAATCATGCCCGCATCGTTGACCGCTACAATGCCGTCAACAACGGTGTCCATGACTTTGCGCAGATATTCCTCTCGTGCCGCCAACTGACGCAGGGCACGGGTCCGTTCACTGACATCACGCGCCATCAGCATAACGGCGGTGCCGTCGTCATCGTCGTCCTCATCTCCCTGATAAGGAATCGCCGCCAGCTCGATATCCACTTCGGCCCCGTCTGCCCGTTTCAAACGAAGTGCGACGCGGGCCTGCTCATCCACCAATTTATCAAAACCACCGCTGAGTTTCTGTTTAAAGTCAGGGTGAACAAAATCAATGAAATCCCGACCGATTGCGGTATCAACCGGCCACAAACCCAACATGTTGGCGCCGGCCGGATTGATCAGTTGAATGATGTTATTGCGGCAGATGCCGATCAAATCGGGAGCCAGTTCGATGAGCTGGCTGAAGTCTTTGCCCGAACTCTTGATTTTCTCAAAACGTTTGCGCTCCAGCACATCATCCATGATTTCCAGCATGGACCGCCCGGATTTGCATATATCTTCGGCATAACTGCGATAATGGGCGTTGTTGATGGGACCGAGAATCTGTTGGTCCATCATGTCGGCAAAGCCGAGAATGGTGTTCAGCGGCGTGCGCAGGTCGTGGCTCAACGTTTCCAATAGCGATTGATTGGCATTGTCGGCGCGAACCAGCGCATCTTCTGATTCTTGTAGCAGCTGCTCCAGATCTTTTTGGTTACTCACATCCCAGTTCTTTATTCAGGTTTATCAAAGATCAAGTTCAGCTTAGTCTGTCTCACTATGGTGACGCAATCCGCACAATGAAATCGAAACATTTCGAAATATTTAAGTTTGTTCCGATTTTGCGTCGATTAACCCAATCGTCGATAATTCGAAACGGCCAGAAACCCCGGAATTATTATGCTTTGCGGTGATGGAGCCTGAACTGTTATTGTCGAACATTGAAATTATTATGACACGTGAGCACCCTAACATGCCAACCGAAATTGTCCTGCTAACCGGAGGGGTTGAAGGAGAATATCTGGCCAATGTGCTGGGGCACGTCAATCCTGAGCTATCCGTCATCTGTGTGGAAACCGAAGATGAACTCCGCGAAGTCTGTCTTTCAGCCGGTCCTGGTGAGGGGGCCGATGACGGGCGCAGATGTCGCCTGATCGCGTATTGTACGGACGTTATCGTGCCGCAGGACGTCCTGGATGGTGTGGCGTCACCGGCCTATAATTTTCACCCCGGCCCACCGGAATACCCCGGGTCATCGGCCGCCAGTTTTGCCATATACGATGGGGCAGAAACATTCGGCGTTTGCGCTCATGAAATGCAGGCCCGGGTCGATTCCGGCGCGATTGTCGGCGTCGACGCGTTTGATATTCCCGAAAATACCCGTTTCATCGATCTCGAAATCCTTGCCTATAAACAGATGCTTAAGCTGTTTCAACGCCTGGCGCCTGATCTGGCAGGTAGTGATCAGCCGCTGCCCCCGATTGATGCCGGCTGGGGCAAACGCAAAACCAGCAAAGCCGATGTCCGGCGGATGAAGGAATTAACGCCTGATATGAGTGAAGATGAAATCCGCCTCCGCTGGCGGGCCTTTGGCTGAGGTTAAGCCTGAGCGCGCCGTCGGGCGCGCGACGACGTATTTGCAACAATAATAACTTAACCGCGCCGCCAGATCGTGCCTTGGGGGCCGTCTTCCAGAACAATACCTTCTGCCGTCAACTGATCACGGATTTCGTCACTGCGGGCAAAGTCCTTGGCCGTGCGAGCTTCTGTTCGTTCGCTGATCAGGGTGTCGATATCGCCATCAGATAAACCACCTTGCGCCGACGCCGGTTGCCACTTGAACCAGTCTTCCGGGTCTTGCTGGAGCAGGCCGAGCATCTTTGCACCAGTGCAAAGTTCGCCTTTACGGGTGGCGACTTCAACGTTGTCGCCTGCACGGTTAAGGGCGCCAAGAAATTCATGCAGGCGGCTGATGGCCAGGGGGGTGTTGAGGTCGTCGCAAAGAGCATCTTGTACCGGGGCGCAATCGGCCGTGTTTTGTTCGACCTCACGGGCATTACGCAAGGCGCTATAAAATCGGTCCAATTCGGCTTTGGCGTCACGTAGCCCGTCTTTGGTAAAATCAAGCGGCTGGCGATAGTGGGTTTTCAGCAACAACAAACGTATGGCCTCGCCGGGGAATTCGTCGAGCAGGTCGTGCACGGTGTAGAAGTTGCCCAAGGACTTGGACATCTTCTCGCCTTCGCTCATCAGGTAACCGTTGTGCATCCAGTATTTGGCAAATGCGTCATGCCCAAGCGAACATTTCGACTGGGCGATTTCATTTTCATGATGCGGGAAGATCAAATCCTGCCCGCCACCGTGAATGTCGAACCGGTCGCCGAGATGTTCCCGGCTCATGGCCGAACATTCGATATGCCAGCCGGGTCGTCCGCGACCCCAGGGGCTGTCCCACCCTGGCAGCTCCGGCTCGGACGGTTTCCACAAAACAAAATCCTGCGGATCGTTTTTATAAGGCGCGATATCAACACGCGCGCCGGCAACGATTTCGCGCTTGTCCAGTTTTGATAATTTCCCGTAGTCGGGCATCGATGGCACGCTGAACAATACATGCCCGTCGTTGACGTAGGCGTGGTTTTTGGCGATCAGGTCTTCGATCATGACAATCATCTGCTCGATATGATCGGTGGCACGAGGTTCCACGTCCGGCATGTCGGCACCGAGGGCGGCCATGTCTTGATGAAAAATGTTTGCCGTACGTTCGGTGATGGTGCGGATGTCTTCACCGCTCTCAAGGCTGCGCGCGTTGATCTTGTCATCAACGTCGGTGATGTTGCGCACGTAGGTGACCTTGGGATAGAGCTGATGCAACAGGCGCGCCAGCACATCAAAAACAATGACGGGTCGGGCGTTGCCGATGTGGGCGTAATCATAAACGGTCGGCCCGCAGACATACATTTTGACGTGGGTTTCGTCCAGCGGTTGGAAGGCGACTTTCTGTCGGCTCAAGGTGTCGTGAATCTTTAGGGTCATATGTGCCCTCTGAATCCGTTGGTTATGGGATATCGCCGGTCGCGACCGAAGGCGCGGCGGGTGGTTTTGACGCCGGGTGGCGCCTGGCGGCGTTTATATTCAGCCAAGTCCAGCATGCGCCAGACCCGGCGCACGGTTTCGCGCTCAAACCCTCTGGCAACGATGTCGTCAACAGACAGCTCTTCCTCGATCAGGCATTTGAGGATGCCGTCCAGAACTTCATAGGGTGGCAGCGTGTCCTGATCGGTCTGATCGGGTTTAAGTTCAGCCGTTGGCGGTTTGGTGATGATGCGTTCCGGAATGACCCGACCGTCCGGTCCCAATCCGTCATTTGGCCGGTTGCTATTGCGCCAGTGAGACAGCGCAAACACATCCAGCTTATAAATGTCCTTAAGCACCGAATAACCGCCGCACATATCGCCATAGAGCGTCGCGTACCCGACCGACATCTCAGACTTGTTGCCCGTGGTCAGGACCATGGAGCCGAGCTTGTTGGAGACCGCCATCAAAAGATTGCCCCGCGCCCGGGACTGGATGTTTTCTTCCGTGACATCGGCGTCGCGATCAGTAAACAGCGGCCCCAGCATGTCATCGAAAGCCTCCATCACCGGTTCGATCGAAACCGTATCCAGTCTGGCGCCGATAAGCTCCGCACATCCGGCGGCATCATCAAGGCTGTCTTGAGAGGTGTAGGGCGAGGGCATCATAATGCAGTGAACCTTGTCGGCACCCAGGGCATCGACTGCGACAACAGCGGACAGGGCGCTATCGATGCCACCAGACATGCCAAGAACGACACCGGGAAAGCCATTTTTGCCGACATAATCCCTGAGTCCCAAAACCATGGCCCGGTAGGTGGCGGGGATAACCTCGCCGGAAGGTTCGATATGGATCTTTTTGCAGGTCCAGCCGTTGCCGCCAAATTTCCACTGGGTCAGCATCACCTGTTCTTCCCAGGATCGGGCGCGGGCGCGCAGGCTGCAGTCGGCACCGAGGACAAACGACGCCCCGTCGAACACCAGCTCGTCCTGCCCGCCAACAAGATTGCTATACATCAGCGGCAGGCCGGACTCAGTAACGCGGGCGACGGCATAACTCAGACGCTCGTCCAGCTTGTCGGTCTCAAACGGCGAACCATTGAGGACAATCAGGATTTCTGCGCCGGATTCCTCCAGGCATTCGGTCAGATCCGAAAACCACATATCTTCGCAAACCATTAGGCCGAGACGCACGCCTCTGAACGGGGCAGGGCCGGGCAAGGGGCCCGGTTGGAACACGCGCTTTTCGTCAAAAACGCCATAATTCGGGAGTTCATGTTTTGCCCGAACAGCCGTAATTTCACCGCCATCCAGAACCAGAGCACAGTTATACAGCTTGCCCTCAATAACCCAGGGCGCGCCGACAATCAGCCCGGGGCCCGAGTCGGCGGTCTCATTGGCGAGGCTCTCGACGGCATCGCGTATGGTGGCCTGATAGGCTTTTTTGAGGACCAGGTCTTCCGGTGGATAACCGCTGACGGACAGCTCGCCGGTGACCACCAGGTCGGCGTTTTCACCGGCGGCTTCGGCGCGGGCCTTGCGGATGCGCTCAACGTTTCCAGTGATGTTTCCGACAGTCGGATTTAACTGGGCGATGGCGATGTTTAACGTATCAGTCATGGGCACGGTTTAGAGGCCGCGTTCAGAACTGTCAACGCTGGCTCAGACTCTGAGTTTTAACGGCACGAAGCATCTAGCCAAATCGAAAACAAACACTTAATCTCCGTTCACATGGTCAAACGCAAATCATCAGAAGTAATTTTCTCCGGGGAGAAAGTCGACCCGCGCTACAAAACGTTAGCGCCGCTGGCCGACGATGACCCCATGAAAGCAGCGACCCGTGTTGTCGCATCGGCGGACTCGGCGGCGCAGCGCATTCGCAAACGCCCCAATGTTATCGACGGAACCAACCGGCCGTCGGCGGGTCGGGCTACATCAAGTGCTGACGATCTGGCCAGTCTGGAAGAGGACCTGGGCATGACGCCAACGGCTAAACCCGGAGAGAGGGTTGGCCCGGCCCCTACAGCAAAGGCTTCGCCTGCTCCGGTCAAGGGGCAGACGTGGAAAAAAACCGAACCCTCGCAAAAGGCCGCTTCAGGACAGGCATGGAAAGAACACAAGGGGGGGCAAAAGCCTGCCTCGGGACAGGCATGGGAAGAAGATAAGCGTTCTCAGACATCCGGATCCGGACAAGCGTGGGAAGAAAATAAGCGCCCCCAGACAGGGAAGTCGGGTGAGGAGTGGGAAGAGGCTGAAGGCTCGAACAAATCGGACTCTGGGCAGGCATGGACGGAAGCGGCTCCAGCCCCCGCTCCGGTATCTGCACCACCGAGCCCCGCTCCGAAGGCCGCTAAAAAACCGGCTCGAAAAAAGTCAAAACCGGCCTCACCAAAAGAATTGAGCCAACAGAAGGCGACATCGGCGGTGACCTCCATGGTTGGCCAGATGAAAACCAAGGCACAAGCCAACGGCGGGTTCCTGCGAACCGAAGACATCAGCGCCATGGAACAGGAGTTTCAGGCCCAGGTGTCAGAATTGGCGGAATCACTGGAGCAGTCTTTTGAAGCCTACGTTGACGCGCGTGAGCGGGCGGAATGGGACAGTGCGCGGGAATTTCCCTTCGGTCGGGTGGTCGTCAAAAAATTTGCCCATCTGTTCCAGGAACCACGCGACGGGCGGCTGGATACCGTTTCCAAACGTATGCTGCCTGGTTTTTTCACGGGCCTTAACATGATGGTTGGCCCGGAAAGCGTTGATCTGTTTCAGGAAAGGTGCCGCCGGGTGGTCGAGAGCATCCGTGAACAGGATGGCGACGACTTTGACTGGGACAGCGTTTACGCCTCACCTGAGGTAAATGCCGTTGTCATTGATGCCCTGATGTCCATCGCGCCGCACTTCGATAACTTCGAACGCCGACAGGACTGGTTTATTGAATTGGTCAACGCCCATTTAACGCCGGTCGGAGAACACGAACTGGATGCCGGGTGGGAACTCTCAAACACCGGCTATCAGCGGTTTCTGGCAACCCTTTTCAAGGAAGTGCACGGCCTTCTCGGCAGCGATGCGGCCCGTGAACGACTCTCCAGACGTTACGGCTCCAACGCCATTGAAGCCATTAAGCGATTGATGACGCGAGCTGAGGACATTTGACGTCGTGGTCAGGGGCGGCGTTTAAAACCCGGCGACGATTCCGTCGCCTCTGGGGTCGGCGGCACCTTCGATCAGACCATCCGGGTGATGCACGAGGGCACCGGCGTGGCCCATCACTTCATCGAACGGTCCAGTCATTTCGATGTTGTGTCCGGCGGCCTTCAGTTGATCGATCAACGCCGGGTCAATTCGGTTTTCCATCTTCAGGGTCGTGCTTTCCGCACCCCAGGTGCGGCCGAGCAACCAGCGCGGCTGGGTAACAGCGTGTTGCAGGCCCTGGCCGTGCATTACATGGCGCGAAAACACCATGGCCTGCGTTTGCGGCTGACCTTCTCCGCCCATGGTGCCGTAGGGCATGACCCGACCATCCGACAGATGGGCCAGGGCGGGCTGGATGGTGTGGAACGGACGGCGGTGGGGTCGCAGACAATTGTGATGGGTTTCATCGAGACTGAAACTGACACCGCGGTTCTGCCAGGTAATGCCACTGTCTTCGAGCACGGTGCCCGATCCAAATTCCCAGTAAATACTTTGAATGAAGCTGACGGCGCGACCTTCCCCGTCGACGGCGCCAAGCCATACCGTATCGCCTTTAGAGGACGCATCCGGCCAGGGCAGGGCGGTTTTAGGGTCGATCTCGGCGGCGAGGCGACCCAGTAGGTCCGGATTCAGGAACGACGCCGCATCCTGCTCCATGTAGGCCGGGTCCGTGACATGGGAATCTCGGATACGGAAAGCCCGTTTGGTCGATTCAACAAGACCGTGAATGTAGTCGAAGCCGTCCGCCTCGCTGATCCCCAGCCGCTCATAAATGCCCAGCACCATCAAAGACGCCAGCCCCTGTGTCGGCGGCGGCATGTTGAAGACACGATGCCCGGCCACATCTACGGACAACGGTTTGACCATCAGGGCGTGGTGACGCTCAAGGTCATCAAGGGTCAGGGGTGAACCCGCGCGTTTTAGGTCCGCGGCAATCGTCTGGGCCAGATCCCCCCGGTAAAAATCATCAAGCCCGTTTTGGGCCAGGCGTTCAAGCGTTGCCGCCAATCGGGGTTGGCTGAACCGCTGCCCTTCGACCGGCACCTTGCCATCAATCAGAAAGGTATCATGAAAACCCGGTGACTGATCCATTTCGGTCAGCTTGCCAGCCACATTGGCGGCCAGCGTTGTGGTGACGGCGACACCGTTTCGGGCATAGTGGGTGGCGTCTTCGAGCACGCGTTCCAATGATAACCGGCCGCCCCATTCACGGGCGCTGAAGTTCAGGGCTTCCTGCCAGCCTGAGACGGCCCCACCGACGGTCAGTGCCGCCAGCGGCCCCCGCGATGGAATGGTGTCGAGCCCCTGATTTTTGTAGAAACTGATATCCGCCTTTGCCGCAGCACCACCGCAGGCATCGATGCCGACGACATCTTTGCCGGGCGTATGGATCAGCCAGAAGTTATCCCCCCCCAACCCGTTCATGTGAGGGTAAACAGCGGCGATGGTGCTGGCCGCGGCGACCATGGCCTCAATGGCATTGCCACCGTCTTCAAGCACCCGAAGGCCGGCCCGCGCTGCCAGATGGTGCGGGGCCGTGACCATGCCGCGGTATGATTTGGGGGTTTGAAGCATGGGATTATCCTTTTTGCGGTGCGCCTATTCAGGCAGCTGACTTGCTTACTTGTTTGGTTTCTTGCGTTTCAATGGTGTAAACCCGGACTTGTTAGCGCCACTCTTGGCGCTGGGCTTTTCGCCATCACCCTTGCCACCGGATTTGGTGAACGGCGCCGCATCCTTGGATTTAAAAGGTTTTTTGCCCGTGGATGCAGCTCTGGTTTTATCGCGCGGTTTATCGTCCCGCGATTTTTTATTTTTGGCCCAAGGTTTGTCGTCCCCTGCCGATTGACTGGATTTATCATCGAAGGGGCGTTTTTTAGCTATTCTGCCCCGAGCACCACCACGGGCGCCATCACGCGAACCTTCACGAGACCCCCCACGTGCACCATCACGTGCACCATCGCGTGCACCGTCACGTGACCCCGATTTGCCCGCGCCGAACTTCTTCTTTTTCCCAAAAGACCGGTCCCGGCTGTCCGGCCGGGTATCTGGAAAGGCCTCCGGTGCACGGTCCAGGCGGGTGACGGTGACATTTTTCTCAACCGCAGTGCCGTCGCCGGTGGCTTTAAAGAATCGCTCAGCAGCCTCGGGTTCAAGTTCGACGTAGGTCTGGGTGTGGTCGATGCGGATCGCCCCGACATCGGGTTTGCTCAGGTTACCAACACGGCACAACATGGCCAGCAGCCAACCCGGCTCGGCTTTCTGATTGCGCCCGACCGACAGGGATATCCAGACACCGTTAGTGAAATTGTCGGTTTGTTTGGTCGTGCGTTCGGGTAGCGGCGTATCCTGTAATTCTTCTGGCGCGGACTGACCGGCCCGACACTGGCGAATGAAGGCGGCGGCTATCTGTTCGGCACCGTGACGGGCCACCAGCTCACTGGCGAACGCCTGTTCGTCTTCCTGCAAGGGTTCACTTAAGGCCGGGTCGGCGAGAATTCGTTCATCATCGCGTTTGAGGATGTCATCGGCCGACGGCGGTGTTGCCCAGGTCGCCTCAATGCCGGCATCGCGCAACAATCGTTCGGTGCGCTTGCGGGCCTTGTGCGGCACGATCAGTGCACTGACACCCTTGCGCCCGGCTCGTCCGGTCCGCCCGCTTCTGTGCAGCAGGGATTCTTTGTTTTTCGGCAGGTCCGCGTGAATCACCAACTCCAGATTGGGCAGATCAATACCGCGGGCCGCCACATCGGTGGCAATACAGACTTTCGCCCGGCCGTCGCGCATGGCCTGCAGGGCATGGCTGCGCTCGGCCTGACTGAGTTCCCCGGACAGTGCCACAACCGAAAATCCCCGGTTGTTGAAACGTGCCGTCATGTGGTTGACCATGGCGCGGGTGCCGCAGAAGACGAGGGCGTTTTTGGCATCAAAATACCGGAGCACGTTGATGATGGCGTTTTCCTGATCCTTGGGCGCGGTCGCCAGGGCGCGATAATCAATGTCGAGATGCTGTTTGTGTTCTTCCGAGGTGACAACGCGCACCGCATCGCGCTGGTAGCGTTTGGCCAAGGTTGCGATGGAGCGCGGTACCGTTGCCGAGAACATCAGGGTGCGCCGATCCGTCGGCGCGGCATCAAGGATGAACTCCAGATCTTCGCGGAACCCGAGATCGAGCATTTCGTCGGCTTCGTCCAGTACCACGGCCTTCAGGTTAGAGGTGTTGAAGGCCCGCCGGTCGATGTGATCGCACAGCCGCCCCGGGGTGCCGACGACGATATGGGCACCGCGTTCCAGATTGCGGCGCTCGGTGCGTCCATCCATGCCGCCAACGCACGAAATCACGGAAGCCCCGGTCATTTCGTACAGCCATTCAAGTTCGCGTGTGACCTGCAAGGCCAGTTCACGGGTTGGGGCGACGATCAGCGCCAGCGGCGCCTTTGCCTGATCGAAGCGGTCCTTGCCGTCGAGCAGCGCGTGCGCCAGGGTCAAGCCGAAGGCCACCGTCTTGCCCGATCCGGTCTGGGCCGATACCAGGACGTCGGCCTCCTGGAGTTCGGGTGCCAAAACGGCTTTTTGTACTGGGGTCAATTCTGCGTAGCCGCGTTTGTTCAACGCCTGCTCAAGCGCCGGAACGACGCCTTTAAATTCTGTCATGGTTTTTCTTTCAGGATTCGGGTTTCGTGCGCCGCTCTGCGGATCATCGATCATGCAGTGCGCAGGTTGCCGCGACCAAATACACGGCGAAACGCTTAATGTTGGCGGTGTTGTAGTGGGTTGCAGCCCGGTTGTACAGAGCCCTTGAAATTGCAGGGTCTGAGCGGTTTCAGGATGCCCGAAAGCCTCGGTTTGAGGTTTTACTTGGTAAAATAGGAATATTAATCTATAAAAGCCATAATTGATCAATTAGTAGGATTTTTTCCGTCATGGGTTCCACACAGTCACAGAAATTGCTGACATCTAAGGTTCCGGGCGGGAGCGCTTCCGGCGCGGCGCGGGGGTCTGATTTCCTCTCCGGTTCCCCGCTGACGGACTTGCCAACGCCGCCTGCCGCCCGGTCTTTGCTTGACGCACCCTCCGGC